>Ga0163147_10000001_pt1 | contig 605913 bp, 475 predicted proteins | sample OliLakLV19MP6G1_FD_148597 | JGI IMG/M metagenome (GOLD analysis project Ga0163147, IMG submission 148597) | Freshwater microbial mat bacterial communities from Lake Vanda, McMurdo Dry Valleys, Antarctica- Oligotrophic Lake LV.19.MP6.G1 | ecosystem: Environmental > Aquatic > Freshwater > Lake... | reverse complement strand
TGGGTTGAAATCAACTCCTGAATGATGAAATGTTTTTCTGCTTCGGTAAAATATTTACCCGCCTTTTGAATGATTTTTTTGTCCATGTTTTACACTTTTTAGTGTAAACCTATTTTAGGACAAGACAAAATTCAAAAGCATTTACCGTGTTTACAGTAGAAGACGGACTTAATTGTTGTGTTCAAAGCATGTATCAAGACAGGTCAGGAAATATGTGGTGGGGTACTGGACAAGGACTCTATCGATTTGATGGCAAACGCTTTTATCAAGTTAAACAGAATGGCCCTTGGTAGCATAAACAATAGTAGACGACAAAATAGAATTGAAAAACAAAAATGCGGAGAATAGCACGAACGCACAACACATGCTAGAACGCATGTGGCTTTCAGTGGTATGCGAAGGTTTGTAGCTCGTAAAAGTCGGTGTGATCTGACAGGAAATCACTTCGAAATCCCGCCCTTCGCCAAGCGCCAAAATGTTATCTTCAACCCGTGGCGAATGCGCTATGTTTGCAGGGAGGCAAGTCGGATAAAACGAACTACTCATTCTTTCTTTGAAATCTTAAGCTCAAAAAACTAAAAAACTATCTTATGCAAAAAACTACCAGGAAAAAAGTTGTCACTACCCGTAATAAATTACTCAAATGCCCTACCGGCATCCAAGGTTTGGACGAAATTACCGAAGGCGGGCTTCCGAAAAACAGAATCACTTTAGTTTCCGGAAATGGCGGCTCCGGAAAAACTCTTATGGGGATTGATTTTCTTATCAAGGGTGCCACCGCTTACAACGAGCCGGGCGTTCTTATGTCATTTGAAGAAACAGACGATGAGCAGTATAAAAATGTGGCTTCGCTCAATATGGATTTGGCAGGCCTTGTAGCGAAGAAAAAGATTCATCTCGATCATATTGTTTTAGAACGCAAAGAAATTCAAGAGAAAGACTTTAATCTGGAGGGAATATTCGTTCGATTGGAACACGCCATTGATTCTATTGGCGCCAAACGTGTTGTTTTAGATTCTCTTGAATCTATCTTTTCAGGCGTTACAGATAATGGCGTTCTCCGCTATGAGATGAAAAGACTTTTCAGATGGCTTAAAGAAAAACAGGTTACAGCAATTGTTTCAGGCGAGCAGGGTGAAAACGGTTCATATACCCGTCATGGTCTGGAGGAGTATATCTCCGATTGCATTATTCTTTTAGATAACAGAGTAAGAGACCAAATCGCCACCCGTAGAGTTCGTATCGTTAAATATCGTGGCTCAAAGCATGGAACAAGCGAATATCCATTTGTTATAGATGATAATGGACTTTCAGTAATTCCTATAACCTCAGCAGGGCTTGAAACACCGGGCACAAGCAAGAGGGTTTCTACAGGAATTCCATCGTTAGATAAATTATTCGTTGGTAAAGGTTACACCAAAGGCAGTACCATACTGGCTTCGGGCACAGCAGGCTGCGGAAAAACAAGCTTTGGGGGTGCATTTGCAGTTGAAAGTTGTAAACGTGGCGACCCCTGTCTTTTCTTCTCCTACGAAGAATCAGAAGGGCAACTTACTCAAAACATGAAATCTATCGGTCTTGATTTTGAGCCATGGGTAAAAAAAGGACTCTTAAAGATTGTGGCTCTCCGGCCTTCTTTTCTTGGTTTAGAAATGCATTTATTGAATGTTTATAAGCTCATTGAAAGTTTTAAACCAAAATCTGTGGTCATAGATCCTATTTCAAGCCTTGTGGGCGAAGGGGATGTGCGTGAAGTTACATCCATGATTACCCGCATGATTGACCTTTTTAAATCAAAGGGCATTACTACCTTTTTTACAAGTCTTGTTTCCGGAACCTTTCAAAGTAACCCAAGTGGAGAAATCGGTGTATCATCGTTGATTGACACGTGGATTATTGTGAGAATGGTAGAAGAAGATGGGGGTTTAAAACGCAGCCGTGAAATTTTCATTGTTAAGTCTCGTGGCACTAACCATGATGGCGATGTACACAAATTTATTTTGAGTGATGATGGAATTGTTTTGACACCAGGTGATAGCAAATCTAAGTCAAGCACCAATAAGAAAAAGGGTTCTGATAAAAATGTTTCAGAGAATGAAAAAATTCAATAACATCAATCAATCAATCAATCAATCAATCAATCAATCAATCAATCAATCAATGAAAATAGTTCAGCCTATATTCATTGTAGGTATTGGTGGCTCTGCCGGTGCGCTTAACGCGTACAAGGCGCTGCTGTATGCAATGCCGCCTGATACAGGTATGGCATTTGTTATTATTTCTCACATGAACCCCACTGCCATTAGTCATTTAGCCAAGATACTTCAGAAGCATACGAAAATGTCTGTAACCGTGGCTTCTGAGGCAATGCCAATCCTTGCGAATCAAGTTTACGTAATTCCCCCCGACTCTGATCTTGCTATGGATAACTATAGATTCAAAGTAATCTCCCCTCGCTCTGTCGGACTCAAACAGGTAGATGTATTTTTTATTTCCCTGGCAAATGAAATGGGTGCGCGTGCTGTCGGCATTGTCCTTTCCGGATATAATGGCGATGGCACCGCGGGCTGCAAGCACATCAAAGCTAACGGAGGAACAACCTTTGCCCAGGACATGTCTGCAGAAATTGACTCCATGCCGCTCAGCGCTCAGGCAGCAGGCTGTATTGATTTCGTTTTACCACCTAACAAAATTCCCGATCAGCTAAAAAGTTTGGCAGTTGCGCTTAAGGGCACCTCTAAAAACTCGTGATGCATCGTTATCTTGATTTTTCACCCTCCTCATTTACACCCAGCAAACACCGGGTTTGAAAAATACAGAAGTCTCACCTGAGGAGTTTTTAGCGGTGCCCCTTCATCTTTGCCCTCATGAAAAACGTTACCCGTAAATTCTTTTCAGTATCCAATTGGACAAACTGATGTGGGTGTAGCATCTGGTCAGAAGTTGACCCGGACTGAAAGAACCTGTGCCACATCGTTGTACAGCACCACCCACATTTGAACCGATAACAGGATGGTTCCCTAAGCTCGCGATATTGTACCAACAGATGTTCGAAACCTTCGGTTCGGACGGAGTTGCCAACTCACCCATCACTGTTCATTTGTCCCAAACAATTTGCTTATGAAAACATTGCCCTTCAGGAAAATCTTTTTGTGGTACTTCGTTGGTTTTACTCTGTTCTTCCTGTTCCGTTTGATTTACGGATACAACTACATACCTGCGAACGAGGCAGGACAAAACATGCAAATGGCCGGGATGAGCGACTTCGAAATGTCGCGGAAGAATTACGCTTCGCAGAAAACTTCAAAGGCTGATATCATTTCGATGGAACCGGTTTCTTCATCGGACGAGAAGTATGAAAAAGTGTGTGCTGCATCAGCTATCACCGCAAATTTTGAAACGGATGAGAAGAAAATCCGCGATGCGGTGGAGTCGCATGATGCCATTATCCAGATGGAAAACAAGTCGGGGTTGAAAAGCAATCGAAGATTGCAACTGGGAATAGGAGTGCCACCTGAAAAATTTGATTTACTTGTGAGCACCATTAAATTGATTGGTGTAATCCGCAATATCGAGATCAATAAAATAGACAAGACCAATGAGTTCCGCGAACTGAAAGCAAACGTGGCTACCCTGGAGAAATCGCGCAATGCTCTGGAGCAATTGAAATCAATGGGAGGCAAGGTGGATGAATTCATTAACCTTGAAAACAAAATCATGGAACTGGAAGAAAGAATCCAGGGCTTTGGTGTAAGCTTGGGCGATTTCGATACCGAGAATGAATTCTGCACCGTTAAGTTTTCACTTTCGGAAAATGTGATGGCGGTAAAAACTATTTCGCTCATTCACCGCATAAAAGTGGCGCTGGAATGGACGATTAAATATTATGGTCTCATCACACTTTCGCTGCTCATGGTTATTGCAGCCGCTTGGATGGGCATCAAAATCAAGACACTGGTTTGGCCAAGATGAGGATAGCAAGGTGCGAGATTGTATTTCCAATTGATCCAGACTATAAGTATTCTTTCATCCAAGCCCACATCTTCCCCGTGTTGTTTTTGGTGGATTCCTTGTTTACAGTCGCTGGAATTTCAGACACCAGTTGCAAATAATGAATGGCCCTAAAATGAAGAACCAAACGTGCCCATAAACAACAAGAGGTCGGAAGTGTTAACTATGCTATCATTATTCATGTCAGGTAATCCGCAGAATCCGTTGTAACCAAAAGCACCCATAAAAAGCAGAAGGTCACCGGTATTCACCGCACAATCGTTGTTCTGATTACCGGAAATAGAAAATCCGAAATCGGTGGAACCTGGTGCGTCACCAGAAATAATATCAGTGCCGTCTTCATACTGCAATATCCATGTCACCTGGTTTCCCGAACCACCCCCTCCAAATGGTTTGTGCAGTAGCATTTCATAACATCCAGGGACAAGGCAGAACTGATCTACACCGAATCCCCCGGCTGGTAACGTTCCGGTTTGTACGGTTTCGCCTTCACTAGTTTTAATTGAGTACCGCCAATTTCCCCATCCGTTGTTGCCGGAATCGTACATCTGCATTTGTGCAATTACTATGGGTACGCAACTTCCGTCATCAATAGTAGCCAGTGGATTGTAATTGCACATGCCGGGCGTTATACAACCGGGGCCTCCTGTTGTATACTGCACCAACCACAAACAACCGCCAGTAAGTGTGGTGTCGAAACTCCAATTCCATTCGGGAATGTCAAGTATAAAATGTGAACCATTCCATCCATCGCACTGGATGCTGTCATACATCGCCAGATAATAAGTGGTAAAAGGCTCATCGAGCAGGCACATAGGTGAGGAATGCGGGGCGTTGCCCTGGTAAATCAAATCTCCATAGCCGGGGCTAGTGTAGAGTTTCCAGTAATTATACTGCGGAGAACTTCCGGCAGTTACTTCACCACTTACACAACTATAGTAGCAGCAGTTTTGAAATGTGGTACCAAAGGGAGTGTAGTCGCAGGCCTGCACATTGGCACAAGCGCCCAATTGACATTCGCCACCAATACCGAATGAATACCAACCCTCCCCTGTTCCTTCCAGAATTATATTCAAGGTAATGACTTAAAATGCGAGGCAATCAATACTTGCATACATTATGCGGTTTAGATGGGTGTATGGAATACTCCCAACAAGTCCACCATAGTACTCCGAAACTATAGTTAAGGATGATTTAAAAAATTATTTCATTTTGAAACTTCAATTTTTTCAATTGAAATATCAAGTTCATTTAGAAATTTTAGATCAAACTTTTTGTGTTAGTTCTGTTAAATGTTCGGCTTGTTTCCAATCCATTTGAACGATTGGCAATGAATACAGTTCAGGCATTTTGTCTTTTAATTCACTTCTAAAAATAGCCTCTATTTTCTGAAACAGCAGTGATTTCGTTTTCGCTGAAAGTAAATATACTTTAGTGTATTCAACTTTGTCGTTGACAAAACTTAAGCGTTCTACATCGCGATCAATGGTTAAATCAATAGCTAGTCGATTATGAATTAAAAGCGCAGCAGCCCTTTCGATGATTAGCTCTTCTTTAGAGTAAATTTGTAAATGTATCATGGTGTTAAATCGTTTAATATTCCTAAATTATAATTGATCGCCAAAAAGGCTTTTTTGTATTTACTAATGAAATCAATGAGTTTGATTTTTGCACTAATCGTATTTGTTTCTCTCGTGTTTACTAAAAACAAAGAGCTTTCTCCTGAAAAAAACATCGTGTTTTCAGCAGATAAAAGCGCTTCATAATATTTTACTGTTTGACTATAAGTCTTTATTTGATTTTGAAGCGTGAGATATTCATTTGTTGAAGCTTCAATTAAATTTTGTACTTCGTTTGTTTTGTTTTGCAAATCGTAAGTAGCACTCTGAATTTTTAATTTTGCAAGTTGAAGAGCACCTCGTTCCGTGCGTAAAAAAATAGGCATAGCAAATGTCAATCCCCACTTATAATTATCCAAATTATAATCTGATAAGGAATTCGTTTCAGAATATGAACTTAGAGCATTATAATTTAAATTGATGATAGGTTTTAATTGCTCTTGTTTCCATTTTTTATCATAAGTCAATTGATCTTTTTGGAAGGTATATATAAGAACCTCTGGATGTAATTTTGAAATACTATCGATAGTATTTAAATCGATAAAAAAAGATTCGTTTTGAGTGGCAACGATTGAGTAATCCGGAGGTACAGTTTCAGGATTTACTTCTAGCGGTATATTTTCATTTAGCCACAAAAAGGTAGAAAGAGAAAGTGTTTTGTTTCTAAAATCCAATTTACCTTGCTCCAGGTTTATAAGTCTTTCTTGAACTTGGATGGCTGCTTCTAACGTATCAATGAAAGGTCGATCGCCAAATTCAGCGCTTGCTTTCACGGCATTTAACCTTTGTTGATTAACTATATATGCATCTTCTAAAATAAGATTATTGTTATAAGAGGCAAACCAATTCCAATAGGCATTTCCTGCATTCAATAATAATTTATTTAACATAAGAACTTGCTCTGCTTCTGTAGCATATTTATAAACTTTTGCTTGCTGAAGCATGTTCCTTCTTTGATCAAAAAATAGTCCTTGTCCTATGGGTAGTGAAATTCCTGTTTGCCAAATTCCATCTTGAGGCAAATTGTTTTCAGCATTTAAATATAGACCCGTATTGTTTTGGTAAGAGGAGTAAAAGTCCAGGCCTAGCCAGGTCGGAATACTGATTCCAGCATTCAGTATACTAAAGTACTGTTGATCACTAAAGTTTTTCTGATCTACATTCGTAAATAACTCTGGGTCGAATTGCCCACGAGCATTTTGCAAAACAGCCTTGCCTTCTTTTACCTTCAAATTTGCTTGCATCGCTAAGGGATGGTGTTTTTTAACAATGGTTAAAAATGTATCGATACTCAATACATTCTGCGAAGAATTTTGCGCAGTTGCTGAGACCGAAATTAAAATGAAAACAATTTGACTTAATTTTTTCACGATCACTGTTTTTTAAGTGCTGAGGGTTTATAATAATCCGGTGGGAATCCGTTAGTTTTTCTCCACAGTTCATACCAAATGGGTACTTCTTTAAGTAAGGCAATGCTATTGGCCCCTGCCCCTATTCTTAATGCTTTCGGCCAAGCATAGGATGTTTTGTCCGGTGCAATTAACAAACGGTATTTGCCATTGTTGCTAATGAAATTATCTATTGCAACTATTTTTCCAGAATATGTTCCATAGCTTATGTTAGGCCACCCTGAAAATACAACTGCCGGCCAACCGTCAAATTGAACTCGAATATTTTGTCCCAGTTCAAGTAGTGGCAAGTCAATTGGGGCTACATACATTTCCACAGCCAACTCATAATCGGATGGCATTATACTTACAATTTCTTCTCCTTCCTTTAAAGTTTCTCCTAAACCGGATTGAATGGCTTTGGTAATATATCCATCTTGAGGAGCTGTGACATAATACATTCCACTTCGAACCGAATAATTCATAAATTGAATTTGCATTTTAGTAACAGCTATCTCAGAATCGTACAAGATACTTAGTGCTGAAAATTTATCCGATTCGGCTTTCGCTAATTTATCCTGGTATTCTGCGTTAACTGTCGTTAATTCTATGCGCGCGTTAATTACTTCATTTCTCGATGTCAAAAGTTTGTTTTCCTGTGAAAATACATTAGCCTGCAGTTCCTGCATTTTTAGTTTCCTAGTTTCTAAATCTGTTAATGATTTAAGTCCTTGTTTGTTCAACTCTTGCATGCGCTTATATTGTTCAATGGAAATTGAATAGTTCAATTTTTCCGCTTCATAAGACATACTATCAGTAGCTACTTTTAAGTAGGATTGTTTTAGTTTATTTTCCGTCTGCTCAAGTTTCAATAATTGTGTTCTTGAAATTGCATCAATTTGATTGTCGAGCGCTTTTACTTTCTCCATGTAAGAAATTACCGTTAGCTCTTTTGCTTTAATTTGTTGACCGGTTCTATCAATGAGAAGTGTATCAAAATATTCATCTTTAACTTCAGAAATGAATATAATGGTGTCACCTCTTTTTACAAAGTCTCCCTCCTTGACATACCATTTTTCAATTCTACCCGGTATTACATTGTGTATTGTTTGTGGCCTTTGTTCTGGTTTTAGCGTAGTTACATTGCCCATGGATCTAATGTTTTGAGTCCATGGTAAAAAAACTATTGAAACGAATAAAATTATACTAACATAAATTCCACGTTTAATGATGGACTTGTATTTATTACTTTCAATAATTTTGAAAGACTGGTATGATTCGGTAGAGGTGGTTACTCTGTTGTGGGGTGAGATGTTGAGCATTATTTAATTTTTAATTTTACCATCTTCAATAAGAATATTTCTTTTGCAATTTTCAATCAAATGGGAATCCGAACAGATGAATACAACAGTACTTTCCATTTCATTACTCAGAAGATAATCTATCATTCTTATTCTTTCAGAATATTTGATGTTTTCAAAACAATCTTCAAGTAAGATAAGAGCTGGTTTTGAAACGATACTTCGGGTAAGAAGTATTTTTTGAATAACACTTTTTGGAAGTAATTGACCATCTGAATATACTTTAGTTTTTAATCCTTCCGGCAATTCCTTAAGGTATTCTAAAAGGTACATTTTCTCTGAACTTTTCATGATATCAATAGGGCTTATATTTTCACGGCCCACTGAAATGTTGTCTTCAATTGTTCCATTGAATATAGTATCTTCATTAATGTATGACCCTAAATATTGTTTAATAGTTCCCTTATTATAATTATTTATTGGATAATTATTAAAGCAAATATTGCCCGATTTAATTTCGTATTGCATAGAGAGCAATTTCATTAGTGTAGATTTTCCGCTGCCATTATCTCCAGAAATACATATTTTTTCTCCACTTTCTATTTTTAAGTTTATGTTTTCTAAGGTGTGTTTTTGAGCTAAAGGATAGGCAAAAGAGACATTTATCATTTCAATTGAAATTGGCGTATCTGTTTTAAAAACATCACCGATGTTATTATTCTCTAGTCGCAAGTCAGAAACTTGTCCAATTTTTTCCAGCGAGGTGAGAACATCATATATTGTTTCAAGACAAAGAATTATTTTTTCGACAGATCCGATTACAAGTAAGATGATTAATTCTGCTGCTACAAATTGCCCAATATTCATTTGTTGATTAATAACAAGAATGCCGCCTATTAAAAGCAAGGAAGCAGCAACAAAAACTTTGAAGCCAATTAATATAATCATTTGTTGCCTTAAGACTAAAAAATGCTTTTCGCGTGCTTCTAGATATTTACTTGTTCGTTTATCAGTTTCTCTAACTGCTAAGTCCGTCTTTCCTGCCATCTTAAAAGTTAATTTTGCTCTTGCTATTTCTTGTAACCAGTAGGAGACTCTGTATTTTTGAGTCGATTCAAGCAGGCTGGTCTCAAGTCCCAGTTTGCTGATATATCTTAGAATAATATATATAATAAGAACGACTGTGAAGCTTAATAGAATAAAAATAGGGTGATAAAGCGATAGTAACACAAGTCCAAAAATAATTTGTAACGTAGAATTTGAAAAGTCAATAAGAATTTTGGATAATCCTTTTTGAACGCTAGAAATATCAAAAAATCGATTCATTATTTCTGGAGCATACTGCCTGTAAAATTCTTCAGATTTAATATTGGGTACACGTAGTGCAAAGTCAAATGCAGCTTTTGCGAATATACTTTGCTTCAAATTTTCTGTTATTCGTAACTGCATTATTTGCATGGCCCCTGCTGCAGAAATTCCCAAAACAACAATTATAATAAGAATAAGAAATGAAGTAGAAATTTGACCACCTTGAATCAAATTAATAATGGCTTGTACTCCCAGAGGTAGTGATAATGCAATTAAGCCAGTAAATAGTGATAATGTGTAAATCTGTCTAATTTCTTTGTTGGCTGGTTTTAGTAATAGCCAAAATCGCTCAAGTGGTTTTGTCATTGTAATTTTTGGTTCTAATTAACTAATTGCCCTTTCCCACACATATCCACCATCTGTTGTGGCATATAAAGAGCGGTCGTTCCCATCATACTCCTTATGACTACCGCCAAAGTTTTTATACCAGACCGCTTCAGGTATCTGGCTCTTTGCTTCTGGCAAAAAAAGTAAGGCGATTAAAAAAGTTAGGAGTTGATTTTTGATTTTCATATTGCTAATTGAGTTAAGGTTATTATGGCCTGATTAAGGTTTGAACTTTTGACATTGGAATTTGCTAGGAACATCTCCATCCGAAGAATTTGAATGACCCACAAACATATCCGCCATCATCGCTTTTAGGAGGGGAGTGGCTGCCGCCTGCAAATTCAGTGTCCAGTCCGCCAAACTTTGCACTCCCATGTTGTTCGGTAATTGTGCAAACGCTGATGAAGTTGACATGAATACAAACATGCTGATAAGTCTCATAGAGATTCTGGTTAATTCTGGTTGGTCAACACAGCTTTTTGGGTGGGACTTTGCTGTGTTTTTTGTTTTGGTGCGCCAAATATAGAATACGTGCAGCAGACTAAAAATTCAAAACCTTCCATCTGAAAAGCCAAAGTGAGAGTGATGTTGCGGTTAGGGATTGCTGGATACCCGCGAAATAGAAAGCCTGTATCTCCAGGCTCGGTTGATTAATCTTCAGCAAAAAATGGTTAACCTGTTTTTTTGAAGTCGAACATCTATGTCCTTTCTTACAAATCAATTCTAACTTCATCTTTACCCCCATGAAAAACAATGCCCATAAATTCTTTTCAGTATCCATTTGGACACCCGATTTTGTTGCACTTCTTCTCCGCGTAGTCTTCGGTGGATTGATGGTTTACCTGCACGGCTGGGGGAAACTTGAGGGCTGGAATGAAATCAAGAATGATTTTGCAAAACCCTTTGGTATGAGCGACTGGTGGGCAGCAGCGCTTACCATCTTCGCTGAAGTATTCTGTTGCCTATTCATTATAGTCGGATTATTTACAAGGCTTGCAAGCATTCCCGTTATCCTGCTAATGGCGGTAGCTGCGTTCAACATCCACGCGGGCGATCCACTTGACGGTCGAGAGAGCGCAATCATTTATCTCGTAGCATTCATTGCCATTTTTCTTATGGGAAGCGGAAGATGGTCGGTGGATAGGCTGGTGTTCGGGAAAGGGAAGTAAGCGTTCCGGGTTTCGAGTTCCGAATTCAGAATTCCGAAATTAATAACTTATCTCACCAGCACCACATGCCCGGCATAATCATGCGGGTATCCCAATAAATCGTTTATCACCACGCGATAGTTATAGACACCATCCTGCGCGAAGTAGTCTCCGCCATGTACTTCTCCCAACCACGGTTCATCGGGGTTGGTGGTTTCAAAAATTTTGTCACCCCAGCGATTGAAAATCTGAAGAAGATAGTGTGATGCTCCGAACACAATCGGCTTCCACGCTTCATTCATGCCGTCACCGTTTGGTGTAAATGAATTGGGTGCATAAAAAATGTAGCCCTCCACATACACAGTTCCTATGGCGTAGTCGGTGCAGCCCGCTTCGTTAATCACGTATTGTTCAATGGTGAAAATTCCACCATCTTCAAACGTGTAAGTGAAATTGCAGTCAGTACTCATGCCACCATCACTTATGTAATAGACACATCCGATAGAACCAACGGAAATATCCGTAACGTTGATGGTTGGATTCATGATGTTGACAGGATTCGGGTCAACAATAAAAACAGCTACCGGTGGGGTGAGCACGGTAACAACATCTTCAAAAGTTTGTGTCAGCGATTCGATACAGCCCGTCAGTGTGTAAACCGTAAGTGTTACATCATAAGTGCCAGGAGTTGTATAAGCGTGTGTTGGATTGGCTTGCTCGCTCGTATATCCATCTCCAAAGTCCCATAGATAAAAAAGCTGTGTGCTGCCCGTGCTGTTGCATTGAAAATTCACATAGAGATCGGGACAGCCGCTCACGGGTTCAATGAATGCATTCATCACAGGATTCGGAACGACTTCCACCTGGTCAGCAAAAGTTTCTTCACAACCATTTTCCATGATGGTTAGATAGACATCATACGCACCCGGTTCATCGAAACTTATGCCTGATGGATTTTGTGCAGTGGAAGTTTCCGGAGTTGCGTTGTTGCCAAAGGCCCACAGGTAAGTTGCATTATCAGTTGATGCACCCAATGCGGAAAAAGAGAAACTGTTGCCTTCAAAGCATTGTGGATCGGGTGCCACAAAAAGCGGTTGGAGCAATCCATAGATATTCATCCACATCCATGCGGTATCGCTGCACATACCCGGTGAATCTGCAACAAGCATTACAAGATAAAGGCCTGTGTCGGGAAACATGTATTCTGGATTTTCAAATGTACTCGCATCTTCAAAGCCGGCTGCACCAAAATCCCAATAGAAATCCGTGGCGTTCTCGCTCAGGTTTTCGAAGATATAATAGAAGCCATCGCAAAAAGTTTCCTGCGGTGCTATGATGGCATGTGGTGCCGCGGGCACATCAATTTCAATAATCAGTTCTTCATCGCACCCGCTATCAAAGACAGTGAGCGTTACCTCAACAAGCCCAGGGCCGTTCAATACAATACCTGAAGGATTTTCTTCTGTGCTTGTTAGTGGATTTGCTCCATCACCAAAATGCCAGAGGTATGTTTCAGTACCCGAAAAACCTCCTTCACCATTGAAAGAATAATAAAGCACACCATCATCACAATCGAAATCGTAATTGGAAATAACAGGAAGCGCTTCGGGTGCTGCATGATAAATCATGGTGGCTGTATCGGCACAGGCCAGCCCGGGATTTAAGATGAGTGTGATGTTGTAATAGCCAGTGTCAGGAAAAATATATGTTGGCTCGTAAAGGCTTGATGTATCGGTATCAATATCCTCGACACCAAAATTCCATGCATAAGTAAATCCATCGCCAGAAAGATTTCCGAAGTCAACAGTCAGTCCATCACAGTAATCACTTTGCGTGGCGATGGCTGCAAATGCATTGGGTTCGCACATGGTGATGTTGAACTGGAAATCGCGATTGGTTACGTTTATCAATTCACCATTGCGATACTCGCTCACACAAATGCCGACAACAAATTGTCCAAGTAATGTTGGTGTGCCGGTGAGCAACCCGGTGACCGGATCAATTTCAAATGCAGGATCGCTGTCAAGTGGATAGTCGTAAGTATATCCGGGATTAAATATCAACTCGGGATAAGGTGGCGCACCGGGCGGATTGATGTAGAAGCCGGGCATATTTGCAAGCAGCGGTGTGCAGAATTGATACACAAGTTCATCACCATCGGAATCAGTGGCACTGTGATCAAAAACAAACGGCTGATTGAGACAAATGACAATGGGAGGATATTGAACGAAGGCCGGATTGCTGTTCGGCCAAGCTATCTCAGGACCAGGTATAGTTGTGGTGAGCGTGATACCGAGGTCATCGTTGCTTTCTGTATTCACGATGGTGACATTGCGACAACATCTTTGATAGGCGAGAGTGTATCCACCGGCAATGGGTGGCAGCTCAACCGTTGCAGAAAAGATCGCTTCCTTCACACACAAACCTTCCGGTGGCGAAATGCAAATGCTGCTTACTTCAATCGGAAGGTCGGTCACAATTGCATCGGCAAGTAACACTTCAATATTTTCTACAAGATTTCCAGCGGCATCGTAAATACCGATGGCTGCAGGATCATCGAAATCGGTAGAACTTGTTGCACAATCGCGATAAACTTTGAGGGTGATTTGGTAAAGATTGTTCCCAAGATATTCGTAATGCAAATCACCACCAACTATATGTGAAGCATTTGCCACCGAAAAGCAGCAAAACATCAAAACGGTTGATATGCATTTCAAAATTCCTCTCATTTGATTGTCTCCCGCCCATGCGGGTTGAGTATTACCGGAAGAGCGTAATGTGTCCGGCAAAATCATGAGGCAATCCAAGCAGGTCGTTTACTCTTATCCTGTAATTGTAAACACCATTCTGCGCCAGATGGTTGCCTTCTTCTTTGGCCTCGCCAAGCCAAGGCATGTTGGGGTCTTGAGACTCGTAAATGACATCGCCCCAGCGGTTAAAGATTTGCAATTCATATTGGGAAATACCAATCATGGATGGAAGCCATACATCATTCAAACCATCACCATCAGGGGTAAATGCATTGGGCGCATAAAAAAGAAATCCTTCCACAATTACCTGCTGGATTTGATCATCCACGCATCCATATTCATTCGTTACGTATTGATGTATCCAGACGAATCCTGCTTCAATAAATGTGTGTATGAAATTACAATCGGTATAAGTGAAGCCATCTTCGGTGTAATAAATACAGGAGATGCTTCCCTGCGAAAGATCAGTAACTGAAACCACTGGATCAAGAATGGTAACCTGTTGGGGTGTGACTGAAAATCCTGCCACAGGTTTGGGATAAACCCATATTGCATCTTCAAGCGTCATGGTTTGTTCTTCAATACAACCGTTGATGGTGGAGATGGTGAGAGTAACATCATACGTCCCTGGATTCTGGTAATAGTGTGCAGGGTCTTCGGAATTGGATGTGGCACCATCGCCAAAATCCCATTCGTAGAAAATCTGCGTATCGGCAGTTGCATTGGCATTGAAGGCAACTCCCAGGGGAGGACAACCTTCAGAAGTATTCAACGAAAAATCAATGGTCGGGTTGGCGAAAATCTGCACGAGATCTTCGTATGTGTCCAGGCAATCGTTTTCGCTGATGGTGAGTGTAACGAGGTAGGAACCCGGTTCGGTGAAGCTTACGTTCTGTGGATTTTGTTGAGTGGATGTTGCAGGATTCCCGAAGTTGCCAAAGTCCCATAAGTAAGTTGCAACATCTGTTGATGCTCCGAGTCCTTCGAAATAGAAACTGTTTCCTTCAAAACATTGTTCAGCTTGTTCAGGGAATTCGGGATCAAGCAATCCGTAAATCAGGAACTCCATGTAAGTGGTGTCAGAACAAGTCCACTCGCCACTAGCCACAAGCGTGATTACAAAATGACCGGTATCGGGAAACATGAACGAAGGGGCCGACTGGAATGAGAAATCGCTCTCCAGTTCCGTACCGAAATCCCAGTAATATTCATCTGCATTCTCCGAGGCATTTTCAAAGATGTAAAACATTCCATCACAAAAAGTTTCTTGAGGAACAATGGCAGCGACCGGGTCTGGCGGAATTATTACTTCTTCATCATCGTTCTCCTCGCAACCATCATCGGTTACGGTGAGTGTTATGATGATTTGATCATCCTCATCATTCAAATCAATGGCCTGTGGTGATTGTTCCGCAGAGAATTGCGGCAATGCTCCCGGTCCGAAGTCCCACAAAAATTCTGCTTCAGGACTGGCATTGGCATTTGCATCGAAATTGAAAAGAACGGTGTTGTCCACACATTCATATCCGTCCAGAATAATTTCCGGTTCTATGACGGGCAACGCTTCGTAAACAGTAGAGGCTGTATCGGCACAGGGCCAGCCGGGATTGGCTATAAGTGTGATAGTGTAGGTCCCGTTTGTGGAATAAGTATAGGTGGGTTCAAATGAAATGCTGGTATCGCTTTCCAAATCTTCCACACCAAAATCCCAGAAATAAAAACTCGAATTGACGCTTTCGTTTTCGAATGCGAGGATCAGGCCATCACAGAATTCAACCTGATCGGGGATGCTTGCAATAATATTCGGGTCGCATATCGTAACGTTGAACTGGAAGTCGCGCTTGGTCGTGCTGAGGTACTCTCCGTTGCGGTATTCGCTCACACAAATCCCGACAACATATTGTCCTGGCATTGTTGGTGTGCCTTCAATAAATCCTGTTTGCGGATCAATGGTGAAGGCAGGGTTGCTGTCAATAGGATAATCGGCAGAGTATCCGCTGGCCCAATCCACTTCTATGAAGGGAGGACCTGAGGGTGGATTTGGTGCAGGGAAATCGGGAGTGGCACCATGCAATGGAGTGCAGAATTCATAAACGAGCGAATCACCGTCTTCATCGGTGGCACCATGATCAAACCAAAACGAACCTCCAGTGCACAATGCCACCGGAGGAAAGTTGGTATAGATTGGCGAAGAGTTCTGCTGCGTGTTTTCCGTGCCGGGAATCACAGTAAAAAAAGTAGCGCCTGTGTCCTGCGGATTGTTGAGGTTTACGATACTCGGATTGCGACAGCACCTCTGGTAAACCAATGTGTATCCACCTAATGTAAAAGGCAGATCAATGAATTCCTGATAGACAGCGCGCTCTACACACAAGTCTGGTGGAAGTACAAAACAGGGGTTGTTGAGTTCCACAGGAACGAAATCAACTTCTGCATTGGTAAAATCCATAAGGAGTGTTTCTAGCAGCATACCATCTTCAAAAATTCCGACCGCGGCCTGTTCATCGAATCCTGTATCGTTAGTATTGGCAGGACCACAGTCGCGGTAAACCTTTAGCGTGACTAGGTAGGTGTCACTCGTTCCCTGTTGCTCGTAATAAATTTCTCCGCCTACAAGGTGGGTGGCGAACGCTTGCTCAATTGGCAACAGGCAATAGGCAATAGGCAATATGCAATAGGCAAATCGCAATTGGCAATTAGCAAACACACGTTTGAAAAGATGACTATTTGAGTAAAGGCCTTGCAAGGTCAATGCATGTTTTGGTTTGAGATGAAACAAGCGGGGAAGATAGAAGGTTGCGTGAGTTGGCAACATCAATGTGGTGGTGAAAATTGTGGGGCTGATGGAAATTAGCTAGTTGCCGCAGAGAACTGGCGTAAACTGGTTGCATGAATTCCTTGGAAACACTCTCTAACGATTGAGACGAAGAAAGAGCATTAAAATTATGTTTGCCCGAAACAACCAACTCTTATGTACCCGAAATATATTTTGTGCATTTGCATTCTCATTCTTTTAGCGCTCACTTCATTTTCCTAAAAGAAAAAGCCATCAACAACAACCCCTGATCAAACAACTCCATCTGCTACCTTCAACAAGCAACTATTCGAAGGAATGAAATGGCGGTGCATAGGCCCTTATCAGGGTGGCCGTTCGCTTGCCGTGAGCGGGGTGATTGGTGACCCGCTCACTTATTACATGGGTGCCACAGGTGGCGAAGTTTGGAAAACTGAGGATGGTGGCAATTATTGGTTCTGTGTTTCTGATTCAAATTTCACATCGGCTTCGGTGGGTGCACTTGCCGTGGCACCAAGTGATGCCAATGTATTGTATGTGGGAATGGGTGAAGCAGCAATCCGCAACACTGCCATTATGGGTGATGGAATTTACAAATCGGAAGACGCGGGTAAGTCCTGGAAACATGTTTTGAAACTTGATGCTTCGGCCACCGGGCGAATGATAGTTCATCCGCAGGATCCTGACATTGCTTTTGCAGCCATCATGGGAAAAATGTTTGGCAAAAACAAGGAACGCGGGGTGTACAGAACAACTGACGGAGGAAAATCCTGGAAGAACATTTTTTTCAAAAACGACAGCACAGGTTGTATTGACATTGATTTCGATCCCACCAATCCGAACATTCTTTACGCCTCCTTCTGGCAGGTGAACCGCAAGCCGTGGAAGCTGGACAGTGGCGGGCCTGGGTGCGAATTGTTCAAGAGCAACGATGGTGGTGAAACATGGAAATCCCTTTCGCAAAATCCCGGAATGCCCATAGGTGTGTTGGGTAAAATCTGTTCTGCGGTTTCTCCCACAAATCCCAACCGTGTTTATGCGCTGATTGAAAATAAGAATTCAGGATTGTACCGCAGCGATGATGGTGGAAAAACATGGACGGTGGTTTCAAAATCGAATGACATTACCCAGCGCCCGTGGTATTTCAGCGAAGTCTTTGTTGATCCCAACAATGAGGATGTGGTCTATGTGTGCAACCTCGATTTGATGAAAAGCATTGATGGCGGAAAAACGTTTATCGCCCTAAACGGAAAGCATGGTGATTGTCATGATTTGTGGATCAACCCAGAGGACTCGCAGAATTTTATTTTGGGTGATGATGGAAGTGCATCGGTGACTTTCAACGGAGCGCTCACCTATACAGAACTGGATTTGCCAACGGCACAGATGTACCATGTAAACCTCGATGATGATTTTCCATACAACGCTTATGGCGGACAACAGGATTGGGGTTCTATCAAAATTGCAACGCGCACCTATGGAAGTACAATTGACAGAAGAGACTAGAGCAATGTGGCAGGTGGCGAAGCGGGTTACATCGTGCCGCAACCCGGCAATTCTTCCATCACTTTCGGAGGCGAGTATGATGGAATTTTAAGCCGTCATGATGAAACGAATGAGCAATACAAATACGTGAATGTTCATCCCTTCATCAATGATGGATGGGGAGGTGATACATGGAAATATCGTTTCGCATGGACATTCCCTATTTCATATTCTCCGTGGAATAAAGACGTGTTGTACTGCACATCCAATCATGTTCATCGCTCAACGAATGGGGGCATGAGTTGGGAAACCATTTCGCCTGACCTTACACGTGATGATCCTTCCAAACAATTGCAGAGCGGTGGAATTATCACACCTGACAACACCGGTGCAGAAATTTATTGCACCATCTATGCCTTTGCTGAATCGCGGGTACAGCAGGGCTTGCTGTGGGCAGGAAGTGATGACGGTCTTGTGCATGTGAGCAACGATAATGGAAAAACATGGAACAAAGTGACACCACAAGGTTTGCCGGAATGGACCACAATTAGCATCTTAGAACCTTCTCCTCATGATGCCGGAACTTGTTTCATATCAGCACATCGCTACCGGTTGGATGATACCAAACCGTATCTCTACCGAACAACTGATTTCGGAAAGACGTGGACAAAAATCACGAACGGAATTGGTGCCGGTGATTACGCGCGCTGTGTGCGCGAGGATCCGAATCGCAAAGGTTTGCTCTATTGCGGAACAGAAACTGGAGTGTATGTATCGTTCAATAATGGTGACTCATGGCAAGGGATGCGCTTGAATCTCCCGGTTACTCCCGTGTGGGACATGCAAGTGAAAAAAGATTTGAGGGAATTGGTGGTGGCCACTCACGGGCGTTCGTTTTGGGTGCTGGATGATTTAAGTCCGCTCTACCAACTCGACAACACGGTGGCAAATTCTGCACATCATTTATTCCAACCCAACACTGCTATTCGTATGGATGGCCGGCAGGTAAGTGAAGAGCGAGCAGCCGAAACGCAGCTTGAAGAAGGAACCAATGCACCCAACGGTGCCATCATTTATTACTACCTGAAAAATGCAGCGAAGGATGAAGTGAAACTTGTTTTCTATTTACTGAATGGCGACAGTATTATTTCATTCTCCAGCAAAACGAAACCGGATGGAAAACCATTTGTAAAGGAAGATGATACAGAATTTTTCCAGCACAAAAAACCATCATCGCGGGAGCAGTTGAATACAAAAGCCGGTATGCACCGTTTTGTGTGGAACCTCAATTATCCCGCAGCCACACTGCCCGAAGATGCGTACTGGGCGCCCGGTCAGCTGCGTGGCCCAGCAGCATTGCCCGGCAACTACACGGTGAAATTATTCGTGGATGGAAAAGAACAAGGCACACAAAATTTTCCCATTCAACTCAATCCCAAAGTGAATACCTCCGAAAAGGATTTGATGGCTCAATTCAATCTTGCACTTCAAATAAACCGCAAGCAGGACGAACTCATTAAAAAAGTATTGCAAATACGCGGAGTGAAAAAACAGGTGCAGGATTTTCTCGGAAGTTTCAGCGACTCCACGCAGGTAAGTGATTTGAAAAAACTTTCGAAGCCGTTAATTGATTCACTCTCTGCCATCGAGGGCACGCTCATCAACTCCAAAATAAAAACCTACCTCGACCCTTTGCGTTATCCCAACCAGATACTTGAGCGTTATGGTTACCTGAACGATTTTGTGAACTCAAGTGACAGCCCTCCAGCACAACAAATGGTGGAAGTGTTTAATGAGTTGAACAAACATTTCGCGCTGGAATCAAAGCGGCTCGACAACGTTTTTGAAACCCTGGTTCCTGCCTTCAACAAGGCGGTGGAAGCAAAGCAACTGAAAGTGGTGGACCCACAACGGGCGGTGAAGAAGGAGTGAGGGTTTGGAAGTTGTGACTCGTTTGCCTATTGCCTATTGCCTATTGAAACTTACTCCTCACTCAATCTCGCCACGCCCCGCGTTTTCTTTCCTTCATACCTCAGGGTTATTTCCGGCCCGCCACCCGTTCCCACTGCTTTATTGAAAGATGAAAGCGTGATGTCGTAAGAAATGAAAAGCGACAGCATGCGCTCCCACTCAAAGCCGATGGTGGGCACAATGGCATCGCCAATACGATAGTAGCAACCCGCCATAATCCCCGATGATGTATTGGCGCCCGTGTATCGCGAATCATTCCCTATCCTGCGTTCAGCCATCACGCCCGGCAAAATGGTCATGGCACCAGCCTGTCGTTGTACCTGCAAATCATACCTTATATACACAACATACATAAACGGAATTTTGTACTTGAGCATAAAGTGCGCACTGTGTTTCGCTGAAAGTTTATCGCTTCCTGCATCAAGAAAAGTTCGTTGCTGCAGGAAATGGCCGAGGCTGTATCCAAACTTCCATTCGGTTTTAGAACTGTGCCACCACAACAACCCGAAGGTGCCATCCACAATACTGCGGCTTTGGTTCCCGAAAGTTTCGCGGTTATCCAGCGCGGCATCGAAAGCAATTCCGTTGTGCTGTGCATCCCATGCCAGCCCATCGGTACGGATGCTTCGCTGCACATAGCCCAGCGAAAGTCCCATTGAAAAACGTTCTGTAGTTCCTGTGCGCAAGTGATAAGCCAACGAACCCACACCTTCAAAAGTTTGCAGTTGTGCCTTGCCGGCTTTGTCGGAAACGATGTAAACACCCACACCCAAATAGTTCGTGTTCGATTTCTGGCGGAGCAACGACATTTCAAAAGTTGCTGCATTCGTTCCATAACCTTTCCCTATTCCCGGCCACTGCTTGCGATACCTGAGCGATGCTGCCATATCACCCGTCATATCGGCCGCGGTTGCAGGGTTCATGAATAATTGCGAATGGTTGAGTTGGGAGAAGTGAATGTCCTGTGCAATTGACAATTGGCAATTGGTAATTAGCAATAAGCAACAAGGAAGAGTCAAAAGACAACGAACAATTGACAATGATCGAAATCCAATTATCAATTTCCCCTTACACTTTGCGTATTGCCTGTTGCCCATTGCCTATTAAAATTTCATCGGATCAAAGTGATGTCACCTTTCATTTCCTGCACACTTCCATCATTCATGTTTGCCTTGAAGTAGTACATATATACATCGGTGGGGGCAGGTTTGCCTTGCTGATTTCCGTCCCAACCATGATCCACTTTGTCGGATGAAAATACTTTTTCGCCCCATCGGTTGTACACAATGAATTGCATGGCGAGAATTCCCTGGCTGCGCACGTAGAGCACATCGTTGTTGCCATCGCCATTGGGAGAAAAAATATCGGGGATGAAAATGGGAGTGGGAGGGAGGATGCACACCGTGCCCATAGCAGAGTCGGGGCAATTGCCCTCGTTCACCACCATGAGCGAAACAAAAAACTCGCCAGCGCTTTCATACGTCTGTTGCGGATTTACTCCTTCCAGATATTCTTCGGTATTTCCGTTACCGAAAGTCCATGTGCCACCTTGTGCGTTTTGCGAGAGATCAATGAAGGTGATGTTTTCGGCATCCATCCAATCCACACAATCTTCATTGGGGTTGATGCTGAAGTTCGCTGTGATGGGTGAGTAAGATGGAATGAGAACCAGCGTATCGAATTCACAACCGTTCAGTAAATCCAACACATGCAATTCGTGAAGGCTTCCTGCAACATCAAAAACGGAATCAGTCATTTCTTCATTCCACTCCACTGAAAAATCTCCGGTGTTCAACACTTGCGCAGTGGCGAAACCATTTTCTCCAAAACACACCGTGTCACTCGTCACAGCATTTACCAGAATGGGCGGAAGAATTTCAATGACCACAGAATCAAGAACGGGATCAGAACAACCATCGAAAGTCAGCACATAGAACGTAGTGGTCTCTTGCGGTGCAACGGTGTTTGTTGTGAAGCCAGGATTGTCATCACTCCAATCATATTGCAATACAAAATTCGGATTGCCACCACTTGCAGTAACAGAGATGGTGGAAGTTTCACCAAGACAGATGGCACTATCACTCAACGCAATTTCGGTTTCAATCGGGGGGTACACGGTGATGAGAAGAGTATCGCTGCTCGCACATTCAATTCCTGTCCACACATAAATCACTTCGTGCAATCCTTCTCCGCCAACCGCGGGATTGAAGGTGAAATCTGAATTCGCACCTGTTATAATTCCACCCGCAGGTTCAACTTCAAACTCAATAATGGTATCAGCGAAACAATAGACCGTTCCCAACTCCATGATGGCTGCCTGTTGGAATTCTTCCACGAAAATGAAAACGGTATCAGTACATCCAGGTGGTGTAATCCAAATCAATTCCGAATTTCCCTCATCGGCAAGAGCCGGATCAAATGTTCCGTTCAGCGCGTCAGTAATTCCATTGCCGCTCCATGTTCCTCCGGGTTGAAGATTGGGATCGAGTTGCAACGCATCTTCATCGGAACAAAAACTAAACGACTCCACACTTAGGTCATCGGGAAAAACAACCACTGTCATGGAGTCGGTGCAATTATTCTTTTCGTAGTAAACCATGTGTTCGCCCACAGCTGCTAGCGTTGGCGAGAAGATCCAAACACCATCATAAATTTCTTCCACTCCGGTTCCACTCCATATTCCGTTGTTGCCGGGAGCGTTTCCCACATTTCCATCATGGAGATCGAAGGGATCATCACTGATGCAGAAAAAAAGTTCTTCCACCGCGATCACCGTTTGCAAATTGTAAATGAACGTGGTATCCACACATCCGTTCGGTGCGTGATAAGTGATGTAAGTGTAGCTGTCATTTGGAAAAAGTGATGGATCATAAAGCCCCGTTACCGGATTAATTATTCCATCCCCCTCCCAGTATCCTCCTGGTGGTGTTGGCGGATCATTCCACACCAGCGGGTCTTCTTCCGGACATGCACTGTGGGATTCATCAAGGTAGATTTCGAGGACATAAGCATTGAAAATTTCCGAACATCCCTGGATGTCATATGTCAGCACCACATCTCCGGGTGGTGCATTGAGTGGAACAAAAATTCCAAGGAAAGAATTTTCAATTCCCGGCCCGCTCCACACTCCACCGAGGGGAGAAAATTCTATGGTATCTGCCCACACCGATTGGCAAAGTGTATCGAGATCATAAATGCCTGTGATGTTTGCAACGTTTACAGTAAGAGGGTCGGTGCATGAACCAAGAGAGTAGGTGAGGTTGAAGGAACCAATGGTAGACGGATCAAAAATTCCACCGGGTGTTGTGTTCGGGCCTGTCCACACTCCACCCGCAGGTGTTGCGTTTAATTGAAACGGCACACTTCCCGGACACGCAGCAATAATGTTGTCGGTTTGTATCGGCAAGATGGTTATGGTCATGCTATCGAGACATCCATCTGATGCGAAGTAGATGAGGTTGTCGCCACCCAATGCCTGGTCAGGATCGAACCAGCCATTTTCTTCATCCACAATTCCTGGCCCGCTCCATTCGCCTTGAGATTCTGCAATGAGTTGTACATCATTTCCAGACTGGCAGGTAGTAAAATCTAGAGTGATAATGCTTGTTGATTCTACAAACACAGTGATGGTTTCCACACTGGTAGAACCGGATTCAGTTTCAGTAACAGTAACCGAATAATTAGTTGAGATGAGAGGACAAACAATGTGAGGGCCTGATGTCGGAGGTAATCCGTTGCTCCATGCAAACGTGTAATTAAGACATCCTTCAACTATCGCGTTGAGTGTTGCACAATCACCTGGGCAAAGGGTATTGTCATCTGCTTCAATACTTGCACTAACGGGACATTCAAAAAAATCGATTGAAGTGAAAATGGTGAAGATGTAAATGAGTCCGCAATTGTCAGCAATAGGAATCACCATCTCAATGTAGTATGGGCAATTGATAGTAAGTGGTGCTTCAAGCGTGAGCCATACATAGTTTGCAGAATCTCCCACACATGCAGGAGTGATTTCTTCAATCGTTATGTTATTTCCATTCGAGGTCAATGTCACTTCAAATTCATCGAGGTCGAGCCACCAGCATGCAACCGGATAACTGAAATTAATTTGCACCAATGAACTGTTGCATGATGGAACAGGATCCACGGCAATGATAGGAGGAATTGGTTCCGGCAAATCGCTGTCCCATTGCATTGCGAATCCGCAATAGGCCACGTTGTTGTCAGAAATCAATACGACAGTTACTGCACCGCTGTTGGCAACAAGAGTGGGCGGAAGGTTGTTGTCAGTGAACACACCAAGCAGAGGGTATGTGTCATTCGGCCCGTCATACACATAAACAAAATCGAGATTGTTTTCAAGACAGAATGAATTGAAGAAAGTGATGGTGATGACCCCACCTGGGTTGATAACTGTGGTGAGATTTTCCGAGTTGCCATAGATGTCATCAGGGCCACCGCTATCGTAAAGAATTCCTTCACATACAGAAATTGTGGTGTCGCTCATGATGAATTCGGGAACATCTTGCGAAATTGACAATTGACAATAGACAACTGACAATGCCGAAAGCAACAGGATTTTGAAATGTTCAGCGATTGTCCTTTTCATAGTTCAACTATATCATGACCACAAAGGCGCTTAGGCGGGAAGCTACACAAAGAACTGCAAGTGCACTTTAGACTGCCCACTGCTGACTTAGTACTGCCTCCTCACAAAGAGTCCACCACAAGGACTTCAGGCGACACGATGGTGTTGCTCTTATTCCCTGCGCGGTCGGTTAATTGAAGTGTGAATTTGGCCGCTTCCTGCGAGCCATTGCCAAGTAGAAAAAGAGCAGGAAGCTCAAGACTATATTCACCCTTGATGTGAAGTTCCTGCATATCAGGTGTCATAGGTGGTACATGAAACCAGTCAGCGTTTTCAAGCCGCGAGTCTTTTACAGAAAGCGAATAATCATCGGGATCCTGTTCTCCCAAATCGCCCTGGAAATCTTCGTAGGAGAAAGTGATGGAAACCGTGTTGTTGAATTGTTCCACTTCATTGGCCGAGATGCTTTTGAATTCAATCACTGGTGCTGCTGGGTCTTCTTCCTTTTTCTTGCAGGCTAGAATGCAAAAGGCAAATAGCAAAAGGCAAAAGACAACTCGCAGAGTCCTGTAGAAAAGCGAAGCGCAATGCCCTGGAATGGCGAAAATGTTTTTGTTGTTTCTCATCATCAAACAATTTTCATGGAAAATATCAGGAACCAGAATGACTGGCTGCTTGCATTTGGTATTTCGGTTGGATTGGGTTGAACTCCGTCTTCGAGGTAATTGCGCAGATAGTAAGTACTTCCCGAAGAAGCGCCAGAAAGATTGATGGTGGCCTTGTGATAAAAACCGGTCAGGTTGTTTCCGAAATCCAACGCCATGACAGGATTAGAGTTGAATACCAGAGGCCCCGTGAGTGCGCTTGAAAAATCACTGGCGCTCGTTGAAGCTTTTACCTCACCCGTGAGGTTAGCGATAAATGTTTCGAGGTCGTAAGCAAAAATCCAGACGTCCACCAGTGCATCATCCACCAGAAAAGGACCGATGCCGAATTCATTCGGTTCGCGTTCGTAAGGTGTGGTTGTGTTGTTGTGTGGAAAAACCGCAACGCCATAAACGTTGGGCGGAAAATCAGCCTCGCCCGATGGGGCAGGGTTACCATACAAATCTTTCGCACCGGCATTTATCCAGTCGGTTATTTTCTGGATGTACATCGCTGAATTTTGGTCCCAGTCATCATTGCTTTCCAGCGGCATCTGACCGGATGTATTCTCTACTTCAGTGGTGAGTCTTTCATGAATGAAAGATGTTGACGCATTGAACGGAGTGACGCGGTATTCGAAATCAAGCCCCGGAGTATTTGCAATCACCGGATGATTGACGAGGGAATTGTAAGAAGATGAAATACTCCTGAACTCCGGTTCGAAAGTTCCGTCATGGCAACCGCTGTTGGCGCAGGTTGGCCTGAAAATTTTTTCGTGAAGCCACGGAAAACTTCCCTCTTCAAGTGCAGCCAAATCAGGATTGTCATTGTCCACAGCAGGTAGAATGCTGTCGTACGGATTCTCGTGATCTTTTTCCTTGCAGGTTATCAGCAGCAAGAAGAAAGGGGCGAGGAGCAAAATTTTTCTACTCATAATTTAGAAATGATCAAACAATGAAAGTGTTCCGGGTGCGAGGTAACCTGCGTTCATCACGTCCGTCTTCACACCGAGTATTTCAGCGACTGCAAGCATGGCATCACTCACAAGTCCCACCGGGTTTCCTTCGCTGCCAAGGGTGAGGTTGGATGGCACACCTGGTCCCACCATCATACTCCAGATGCGCAGAGCATTCTCATCGCTGTGGTCGTAGGCGTTCCATCCGTTGATGTCAGTAATAGCATTGGGTTCATCGTTTCTTCCACACTCGGGCAGACATATAATAGTTGTGTCGTTTGCTATGTCGGCAATCTCCGTTTGCAGGTAGTTCCATAAATGCCCGACTGCATGATCGGCACGGTGCATGGCTGCCACATAACCCGTAAAGTTCGAGTGGCAGGTATCAACAGCACTTAAGTTCACTGCCATGAATGCAGGCTTGAACCACTTCATTACTTCACATGCAAAAGCCATGGTGTACAAATCACCATTGTCAGTAACGGGGGGAAGTGCAAGTGTGCCATTGGCCACTTTTTCATACATCGCATCCATGAAGAGTTTAATGTTTTGTTTTTCCTCTTCTGTATTGCCGAGCGATTGCTGGGACTGTCCGAATTGTGCAAAAGTGTTGTCGAGAAATGCCTTCATGGCATACATCGGTGCAAGTTCATTTTCGGGATGATACACTTTCGCATCGGCCAGATAGTTGAATCCTTCTTCGCCAAATGTGGTGCCCGGAGCAAAGAAATTGGCACCATACTGAATTCCATAATCAGGGTTGCCGCTGTAATTGAGAAGAGGAGTGCTGCCACCAATTCCGTTTCCCACAAACCACACATCGGATGCAGCATATCCACCGTGCCTGCGCAGGTATTCGAAGATGGTGGGGTTGACAGGACGCTGACGTAAGCCTTGCGCACTTACCAATCCGCCCTGTAATATAGAATTCAATCCACCGTAGTGGCCAGCACTCAATGCCTGCATCTCGCTGAAAAGTGTTCCCTGCGATTGCAACGTCTGTGAAAGAATTGCCGGAATGGGGAGTTCACCTCCTTCACCGGTTCCGTATGCAATTTTCATAGTGGGTGCTGCACCGTTCAGCATGTTGTACATGATATTGCCGGGATATGGATCTCCAATTTGTGAGTCGTCCAGGTAGCGCATTCCTACACTTTCCTGATGACGAACTCCTCCAGCGAACATCACCATGATTACATGGTTCGCGGAACGATAACCAGAGGGTGCAAACAATCTTCCACTTGGAAGTATGTATGGTGCAATGGCAAGACCTGCTGAAGTTGCAGCGACTTTTTTGATGAATTCTCTTCTTTTCATGAATTCTGTTTTTGCTACACTGATGAACTATGATTGATAGGTTAGTAAAAGAGATACTCGTTGGTGAGTGCGAAGGAGAAATAAACCAATTCCGGAGTCATGTATGGATTTGAAGTGATGAAATTTTTCACCCATGTTTTTTCTGCCTCGGTGGGTATGCGCACGAAGAATCGTTTGAAGGTATCTACGATAAAAGTTTCGATGTCCGCATTCATTTCTTCAATGGTTGGCAGTTGCACTCCATCATCATTAAAGAAATTTGAGATGAGCACTTCGCGGGCAAGTTCCTGGTCGCCTATGGAGTCGAAACAATTGGCGATGCTGAACACATCGCTGCTGGAGATGGCCTGCTGGAAAAGGTTCGTGTAGAGAATACTCACGTATTGCTCGTTGCTTTTCATCTTGTCTTTTTCCGCAGCGCTGGAATACAATCCCACGGTGTTCACTTCAAACAAGAGGTCCTCCTCCTTTTTGCATGATGCAAGAAGTGCGGTGGCGGTGAGACCAGCTACAGCAGCAGCGGTTTGCATCCTCGCATGATTAGTAGTGTGACCCTCGCATGTGCAGCCGGAGATATGAGATATTGGATGTGAGATAAGAGACTGCTCAACACTCGTATCCTCTACCACCAGACTGACTGAAGTATCTAGATGTCGGACTTCGGTCTCCGGTCTCTGCGATTCTGTCATCGGTTCCCGAAGTGTCGGGATTTCGCTTCGCTCAACTTCCGTTTTGTTTTCAAAATCCTGCGTATTCATCAGTGGTAAGAATAAATTGTTGGACTGCTTGTACATCATAACCTTGGTTGACTTCATCAAGAAGGTTGAAAATTTCAGTATCAGTTGGCTCGCGATTGAGCATGGAGAGATAGCACCAGCGGATAAGGCCCTCTGAATATTCCGCATTGCCCAAAAGCACTTCCAGGTATTCTACTTTGCTGGATATTACATCACCAAATAAAATTCCGCTGCCGTTGTATTCTATGGGTGGAAAGCATTGTTCAAGTTCGGCCTCGGTGGGGAAGCGATAATAATTGCCATCGAACGTTGCGTTGATGAAGTTGAAGGTGTTCATGTTTATCTGGTCGTACACATTGTTGAAAAACATTCTGCGGTACATCTCGCGAATGTCAATTTGTTCGAGGCGCAATTCTTCGCGGCTGTCCAGCACATCTTTCATTTTGTTGGCTTCAATCATCAGGAGTTCGTAGCCGGTCATGTTTCCATTCATGGAATCGAGTTGTGCCACATAATAAAGGAGGTAGTATTCATCCTGGAGATCGGCTTCGGAGGTTCCTTCGAGGAGGCGTGCTTTGGTGTCTTCGTAAAGTTTGCTGAAGTAAGAAATGTTATAGCTCACGGTATCGCCCGGCACTGCGTCCTGGCTGTACATGAGTTTATTTATGACCTGTATGCGTGATGAATTGCTGAGATCCGCAGCTTCAAGAATGGCTACGTCTGCTACCATCTCTTCATCCGTGGGTTCGCGGCCAATGAGGTCTATGTAGAGCCGGTTCGCATAATTCTCCGTGAGGATGGTGGGGATTTCGCTGTAAGGTGCAATGGTGTTGCCGGTGAATACCACCTGTTCTTCTTTCTTGCAGGATGCAAGAACAACAGCAAACAATAAAACAACTAAGAAACTTCTCATGCGTGTTAGTGTTCGGATTTGTAACATCTTTTAAAACGATACCATCCTTTGGTGAAGATGGCAAGCTAAGTAACGGCCAAAGTAGATGATTAGTTTCTGAGACTACTAAACAAGTGAAAAAGTTTATTGAAGAGATAATATTGGTTGTCTATTGCCCGCGAACCCGAAATGCTAACAAAAAGGAGAAGTGGTGGATATTCGACTTTAGCCGGGCGTGATTTAGCTAGGCAATAATGACTTCAAGCTTCCTGCATGAGTCAACTTTTAAATGTGCAAGGGAATGTACACGTGGCTTCGTGAGACCTTGTTTCTCCGTCTTGAACTTTCATGACCAGGTGGCCAGCCAAAATTTGACAGTATTGTTTTCCAGAATAGGCACCGAATACAACTACACCTCCACCACCACCTCTTCAACATTCTGTTTCCTGAACACAATTTGCCCACCGAACACATCAAGCACTACCGGGGCTGTTTTATCAATCTTGCCGGCAAGGATGTATTTGGAAAGTTCGTTCATCACTTCCTTTTGGATGACACGTTTTACCGGACGCGCCCCGTATTGCGGATCGTAACCGCGCTCCGATAAATAATGAAGTGCATCCGGAGTAATCACCAGATTGATTTCAGCTTTTCCCAATCGTTCGCCCAACATGTGCAGCTGAAGTTTTACAATTTCTTCGATCTGGTCTTTGCGGAGTGGAGTGAACATTATCACCTCGTCCACGCGATTCAGGAATTCAGGCCGAAGTGAATTCCTGAGTTCAAGGATCACTTCGTCTTTTGTTCTCTCAAACAATTCTTCATCGTCTGGATCCTTTGAGCGGTCGTAATTTTCCTGGATGATTTGCGATCCGAGATTGCTGGTCATGATAACGATGGTGTTCTTGAAATTGACAACGCGGCCTTTCGAGTCAGTCAGACGGCCATCATCTAACACTTGTAATAAGATGTTGAACACATCGGGATGTGCTTTCTCTATTTCATCAAGAAGAATTACAGAGTATGGTTTCCTGCGAACAGCTTCGGTCAGTTGCCCTCCTTCATCATAACCCACATATCCTGGAGGCGCACCCACGAGGCGGCTCACGGCATGGCGCTCCTGGTATTCGCTCATGTCAATGCGTGTCATTGCATTTTCATCGTTGAATAGAAATTCGCTCAGCGCTTTTGCGAGTTCTGTTTTTCCCACTCCGGTGGTGCCCAGAAAAATGAATGAACCGATGGGGCGCTTTTCATCGGCAAGTCCTGAACGGCTTCTGCGCACCGCATCACTCACTGCCTCTACAGCTTCATGCTGGCCCACCACACGTTTTGAAAGTACCTCTTCAAGCCGGAGCAGTTTTGATATTTCGGTTTCGACAAGCCGCGTTACCGGGATGCCTGTCCATTGCGATACGATATCAGCAATTTCCTCCGGATCCACTTCTTCCTTTAGCATTTTGCTGTCGGCCTGAAGTTCCAGGAGTTTTGCACGATTTGTTTCTATGAGTTGTTCTTCTTCCTTAATTTTTCCATACCGGATTTCTGCAACAACACCATAGTGCCCTTCCCGCTCTGCCTGTTCTGCCTGCTGCTTTAAATCTTCAATTTGTGATTTTGAATGCTGGATTTTCTCCACCACATCTTTTTCGCTTTGCCATTTTGCAGCAAGAGAATTTCGGTCTCCGCTCAATTCCGAAATGTCCCTGTTAATGTCATTCAGCCGTGAAGTATTGTTCTCGCGCTTTATGGCTTCGCGTTCAATTTCCAGTTGCATGATTTTGCGCTCTATCTCATCCAACTCTTGTGGTTTCGAGTTAATTTCCATGCGAAGTTTTGCAGCAGCTTCATCTATCAGGTCAATGGCTTTGTCGGGCAGGAAACGGTCGGTGATGTAGCGTTGTGAAAGTTCTACAGCAGCGATAATCGCATCGTCTTTTATCTGGACTTTGTGATGGTTTTCATACTTCTCCTTTAATCCGCGAAGAATTGAAATGGCCGCATCGCGATCCGGTTCGTCAATCATCACCTTCTGGAAACGCCTTTCCAGCGCTTTGTCCTTTTCAAAGTATTTCTGGTATTCGTTTAACGTTGTTGCACCTATGGCACGCAGTTCACCTCGCGCAAGGGCGGGTTTCAAAATGTTGGCGGCATCCATTGCACCCTCGCCACCACCTGCACCCACTAATGTGTGAATCTCATCAATGAAGAGTACAATTTCTCCATCGCTTTTTTGTACTTCATTCACCACTGATTTCAAACGTTCTTCAAACTCGCCCTTGTATTTCGCACCAGCTATCAATGCTGCCATGTCGAGCGAATAGAGTTGTTTCGATTTCAGGTTTTCCGGAACATCACCATTTACAATGCGGTGCGCTATGCCTTCTGCAATCGCAGTTTTTCCTGTACCCGGTTCACCAATAATGATAGGATTGTTCTTGGTCCTGCGCGAAAGGATTTGCATTACACGCCTTATTTCTACATCACGGCCAATAACAGGATCAAGTTTTCCGTCACGCGCAAGCTTGTTCAGGTTGTTGGCATATTTCTCCAGCGCATTGTAAGTTTCTTCCTGCGATGATGAAGTGACGCGCTGACCTTTGCGCAATTCTAAAATTGCTTTCTTAAGATCTTTTACACTCACTCCATTGTCGCGCAGCATTTGCGCTGTGGCATCCCGGCCTTCGCAAATTCCCAGGAGGAGATGTTCGATAGCCACATACTCATCGTTGAATTCTTTGAGATGATTAATGGCCCTGTTCAGCGATGTATTGGCTTCCGATGAAATGGCCATTTGCGCGCCACTCACTTTGGGAAATGAATCCACAATACGATCAAGCGCCTGACGAAAAATTGGCAGGTTGACGTTTAGCTTTTTCAGTAGGAAAGGTGTCACGTTGTCATCCGTCTCAAAAATTCCTTTGAGCAGATGCGCATTCTCTACCACCTGTTGCCCTTTGTTCAGTGCTATCTGTTGGGCTTTCTGTACTGCTTCTTGTGTTTTGAGTGTGAATTTTGAAAAGTCCATGAATTATTTTTCAGGGTATGGCAAATTTTGTACTGAGAGTTGTTTTGCCGTGAGCCTTGTCTTGAAAATGATATTGAACAGGCTCTTGGATCATATCACCAAACAGGTTCCGTTTTTCAAGTCAAAGATTGAATCCAAGTTTTCTTTCCAGCGCATTGCTCAGTTTCGGAAGTTTCCTTCGTTCAATGAGGAAAGAATTGAGTTCCGCAATTTCAGAAAAAATATAATGTTTCAAAGCAGCTTCGCGCAGATATCCCTTGCCGCTGGAACCTCCCGTTCCGGTTCTTGTGCCAATCATCCGGTGTACCATGTTCATGTGCCGCCATCTCCAGTTGGCAAGAAGCTCATCAATCTCCAAAAGTTGATTGAGGAAACGATAGGGATTTTGCAGAATGGGATAGTCTCGATAGAGCATAATGAAGAGTGCTGACCTACGGGCTTTGTCCGAAAGTTTGCGATCGTTTTTCGTGCGATCACTCAGGAATAGTTCCTCAAATGCCCGAATGTTTTCGCGTTCTCCTTCGCCCAGTGATGATGAATACACTTCGCGATACACACTCCAGAAATCGCTGCCGTGTTCCCACCCGTCCCAAAATTCCGGATGGATAAAGTAGGGCATCCTTTCCAGCCATTGGTTTACCAGTTGAAGAACCGTCACCTGGTTTTCAAGTGCGAAAATTTTTGCAGAATCTTCCTTAGTCAATTGTGAGGTGTAGTACTGCTGGCCATGCCTTTCGGGCATAGTCAATCCAAGCATTGCTTCCATTTCTTTGAACTGCATGCTCTGGAATCCGCTTGCAGGACGAAGGATGTCACGGAAGTCAAGGAAGTCGAGAGGAGTCATGGTTTCCAGCACATCCACCTGGTGAACGAGCAGTCGAAGAATCTCCACCACGCGGTTCAGCCTGCGCACCGCCACCTGCAATTCAGGTGAATTGTCATTGATAGACTCTGACGACATAATGCCGCGAACAGAACTTATTTCGAAAAGAATCTGCTTGAACCAAAGTTCATAAGCCTGATGAATGACGATGAACAACATTTCGTCATGCGCATGCTGGTTGCGGTTATCGCTTTCGAGTTCCTGTGCGCCCAGAATTTTATCCAGTTGCAAATAGCTGCTGTAGTACATGGTTTTCATATGGGGCGAAAGTTATTCGCATCCAAAAGTTCTAGGGGTTTCCGCAGGATGCTTTGCGCAATACGATTCAACGGAGACATACATGCGAATATTTTGAACGAAGTGCAACTATATACCCCCTCGAAAAGAACTGACCGAATACTGCATTCGACTACTTTTACTTTCACCTACATAGTGCAGGATAAATGACACAGGCAAATTTTCCTTTTGACCCACCCATAGCCAATGGCTCCATAGAGCCCGACCCGGGGCACCCTAATCAAATGCGGGCGGACCTACCGGAGAATAATTACATCTGATAAGAACATGATGCACACATGAAAAAATTCCTTTGCCACTTATTGCTTTTAACAACGTTATGCACTGTGCTTAGCACATGCAGGCATGACCCGGAGGCAGACCCAACACCCTGCGATTGCGGACAAGTAACCACCATTGATGAACTGCGCGAATGGGCCTTTTTCAAAGAAGGCACCTATTGGATTTACGAAGAAGAAACCACACTGACCCGCGACACTTTTACCGTGGTTGACTCCCACGATTTTATAACCACCCAAGGCAACGTACAGTTCGACTACGGAACCTACCGCAGCAGCGATGGCTACTTCTACTGGTTTTGGTTCAATGAGGGGTGGACAGCGCATGATTGCAACAACGGCTGTTGCGATTGCCGGAGATTGTGGTGTGACAAATACATAAGTGGTGATGCGGATGGAGAAGATGTCCTGCTGACATTTCCAACTTTTGTAGGGAGTTATTCGGGAATAAGTTTTGGTGGAGGAGACAATGGAAAAGTTGAGGTGGTTGATTACATGGAAGAACTTCAAGTTGGAGCAACAACCTTTTTGGATGTTGTTGAAGAGAACAATGAGAACTCAGTTCTCGACCAGCAGACCAGCAGCAGCAATTATTATCAAGTCAATTATTACTTCAGTCGTTCGGTTGGAATCATTAGAAAAGAGATTGAAAAACATCGGAAATCTGGAATTTAGTTGAATTCAACATTGTCCAATAAACCCAACAATCTACATCACATGAAAACAATTTTAGTTATTCTATTGAGCGCTATTGCTTTTTTGAGCAATGCACAAACTGATCAAGAAAATCAGGATAAATATTAGAAATATCGAGACCAATTACGCAAACGTTTTATGCGAATTGGAACAGAAGAAGGCTACAGCATTCCAGCAAGCGTAATCATCCCCAACAGGCAGTATGGTCAGGCAGACCAAACCGCAGGGAGTATGAAGTCGGGAACAACCCGAAAACCCCTTTGACGGTAGTTCCAATCAAGCAGGCTGATGCATTTCAGGAATGCAATAACGGAGTTCCAAACCCATTCACTTACCTTTGAACTCATCTCAAAAAATTGTCGAACCAATGACGCTTGCAAATCCTTTTACCGGCTCCGAAGTTTTCACCGAACAACTGGCTTTCATCAATGGCAAATCCTTCCCCCTTGTTCCGGGTGAAACCATTTTGAGCTTTATCCGAAGAAACTTCGGGCATAACTATGTGCCTACACTCTGTGATGCACCTAACCTCGAACCGTTTGGTTCGTGCCGTGTTTGCAGCGTGGATGTCGCGCTTGAAGCGAATGGCAGAGAAAGGGCAGTGGCATCCTGTCACACTCCTGTGAGCAAGGGAATGCACATCGCCACTGATTCGGAAAACATTCATCGCCTGCGCAAAAACATTATTGAACTCGTACTCACGGACCATCCGCTTGATTGCCTTACCTGCGAGGTGAATAATAATTGTGAACTACAAACCGTGGCTGCCCAAGTGGGTGTTCGCGATGTTCGTTACCCGGAAGGAAAAAATCATCTAGACATAAAGAAGGACCTGAGTCATCCATACATGACTTCTGATTTTTCGAAGTGCATAAACTGTTTCCGTTGTGTGAGAGCTTGCGATGAAGTACAGGGGCAATTTGTGTTGTCAATGGCTGGTCGCGGGTTCGATTCGCACATCGTAAAAGGTTTTGAGCAAAACTTTATGGACAGCGATTGTGTGAGTTGCGGTGCGTGTGCGCAGGCCTGTCCTACTTCCGCTATCAGCGACATTTTCGAATCGAAGTCTGTTGCGTTTGACAGAAAAGAAAGAACAGTTTGCACTTACTGTGGTGTTGGGTGCAATCTTGAAGTTGCCGTAAGCGGAGGGAAAATAAAATCCATACAGGCGCCATACGAAGCAGCCGCGAACGAAGGCCACACATGTTTGAAAGGACGTTACGCATTTTCATTTTACAATCACCCGGATAGAATTCGGACACCGATGATTCGCGATGAAAAGGGAGAGTTGCAACCCGCAACATGGGACGAGGCTTATGACTTCATCGCGAACAAACTCACACAGATAAAAACAGATTTCGGGCCGGATTACATCGCTGGAATTTCATCGGCACGTTGCACCAACGAAGAGAATTACATCATGCAAAAATTCCTGCGTGCTGTAATTGGAACGAACAACATTGACTCGTGTGCAAGAGTTTGTCACTCACCAACTGCCCTGGGAATGCAGCGCACGTTCGGAACAGGGGCAGCCACCAATTCTGTGGTGGATTTGAAGTACACCGATTGCATGATGATAATTGGCGCTAACCCTACGGATGCACATCCGGTGACCGGAGCGAAAATGAGGCAACAAGCGATGAAAGGAAAAACTCTTATCGTGATTGACCCGCGCAAAACGGAATTGGTGAAGTATGCGCAATTCCATTTGCAATTGCGACCCGGTACCAACGTAGCAATGTTGAACATGATGTTGTACTACATCATCAGCGAAGGATTGGAAGACAAACAATTCGTTGAACTGCGAACAGAAGGTTATGACGAATTCAAACAACAGATTCTGAAACTTGATATTGATGAACTCGAAAGAATTACAGGAGTAGATAGAAGCCTTGCGCGCGGTGCAGCGATGGCCTATGCGGAAGCTCCAAACGCTATGTCATTCCATGGTCTTGGCGTTACAGAACATTCGCAAGGAACTTATACAGTGATGCTGATTGCCGACCTCGCGATGATTACCGGAAATATTGGAAGACGCGGAGTCGGAGTGAACCCACTGCGCGGACAAAACAATGTGCAGGGTGCAGCGGACATGGGTTGCCAACCTCACCAGGGTGCTGGCTATTTGGATGTCACTATTCCGGAATATCATGCGAAGTATGAGGCATTCTACAACGCAAAACTTCCTATACATGTTGGATACAAAATCCCACAGATGTATGATGCTTCGCTCAACAACAAACTGAAAGCATTGTGGTGCGTGGGCGAAGACATGGCGCAAACCGACCCGAATACACATCACGTTGTTGCAGCATTGAAAAATCTTGAACTCTTTGTGGTGCAGGAAATTTTTATGACGGAGACAACAAAGCTTGCTCACGTTGTTCTTCCCGGTGCTTCATTCCTTGAAAAGAGCGGCACGTTTACCAATGGTGAACGTAGAATTCAGCGGGTGAACAAAGTGGTGGAACCTCTCGAAGGAACAAAAGCCGATGGACAAATTATTTGCGACATCATGAACCGCATGGGATATGAACAAGCAGACTACGACCCACAAACCATGCTTGAAGAAATTTCGCAAATAGTTCCGTTCTTCGAAGGTGTGGTGTGGGATGAACTTGGTGTGAGTGGAAAACAATGGCCTGTGAAAAAAGGCGGAGAAGACACAGAGATTCTTCACATCGAATCATTCAAACGCGGCAAAGGAAAATTCATTTACAACGATTGGAAGGAGTCGAAAGAAATTGTGGACAACGGAAAAGAATTCCCATACATCATAACCACCAACCGCGAACTGGAACATTACAACTGCGGCACCATGACGCGCAGAACCAACAACGCGAAAATCCTGAAAGAAGATTACCTGCTCATCAATGAAGTGGATGCTGCCAAACACCAAATAAATGAAGGCGATATGGTGTGCATTGAAAGTGCTCGCGGCAAAGTGGACGTGAAGGCGAAAATCAGCGACCAGGTGAAACCCGGCATTCTTTCATCCACCTTTCACTTCCCCGATATGCTGATGAACAACATCACCTCAAGTATTTCCGACAGTGAAGCAATGTGCCCCGAATACAAAGTGGTGGCGGTGAATATTCGCAAGAGTAAAGGAAGGAAGAGGATGGAGGCGGAAGCTTCGTCACAGTTGTGAAATCAATTTCAATAAGACAAGTATTCTTCTTCTTACAATCCCGATAGCCTATCGGGAGCTGACTGCCCACTGCACGCTGCCCACTGCCTTCTGGCGCTTCGATTAGAAATCCACCATCATCCAAAACCCTTCCCTATCCGGCTTCAACCACCCTGTATTTTAGCCCCCCATTTTTTCAACCACTTGTTCGCCTAATTTTTTTAAAACACATATGAAAAAACTTTTTACCACACTCTGCATCTGTTTTTCGTTGGGCATGATAGCTCAGTTTCCAGTAGGCTACGGCCTTCATCCCGGCTTTCAAAACAATATCCCTCTTATGGAATTGGGCACGTTTGACCATGCAGCGCTTCTTGCCGAAGACACTGAAATTGAAAACAACGGGGGCCGCACCAACAATGGCCGCCTCATTCCCATAAACCTCAATGAAAATGATGGACTGTGGAGCACCCTGCCCGATGGCAGCCGCCTTTGGCAATTGCGCGTCCGCTCCACCGATGCCCTGGGGTTAAACGTTTATTTCAGCGGATACCATGTGCCCGTGGGCGCCACCATGTGGATGTACAACACTAGCCTCACCATGTTCGATGGCCCGTACAATCACACCGATAACAACACACACGGCCACATGTGTGCCGGATATGTTACAGGCGATGAAGCCATTATTGAATACCACGAACCCTATGGAGTGGTGGGAACACCCGGCCTTGAAATCCGCGCCATCGGCCATTTCTATCGGTATGTATATCACGATCAGGACGACCGCGGCAGCGAATTTTGCGAGGTGGATGTAAACTGCCCCGAAGGGGATCTTTGGCAACCAGAAAAAGATGCCGTGGTGCGACTACTGATAGTGGACGGCAATTTTATGGGCCTGTGCAGCGGAGCGTTTGTAAACACTATACAAATGGATTGCCGCCCCTACATTCTCACTGCATTGCATTGTGCACTTGGCGTTTCGGACGAGGATTTTCTCGACCTCAGCGTTCGGTTCAACTACGAAAAGTCGGGATGTGGCACTGGTGCCGCATTGAGCACACACAACAAAGTGGGCGTCTTTCATCGTGCTGATAGCGATGATGGCGGTGGCCAGCAAGGCAGCGACTTTCTGTTGATAGAACTTGAAGATGAAATCCCCGACAGTTTCACACCATTTTTTGCAGGCTTCAATGCCACTGGTACCGGCAGCGAATCGGGTGTATGCATACACCATCCCGCAGGCTCGGCAAAGAAAATTTCTACTTATGAAGATAACCTTTCCAGCGTAACCTATGGTTCGCCCGGCTCGCATTGGGAAGTAGAATGGGTGGAAACCGAAACCGAGTGGGGTGTAACCGAACCGGGCAGCAGCGGTTCTCCTTTATTCAATGCAGCGCACCAACTAGTAGGGCACCTCACCGGAGGGCTTTCCTGCTGCGTTCCTGGCGCCTGCAACGATAACTCGTCTGCCACAGGACCCAATAAACCCGACTACTACGGCAAAGTTTCCAAAGATTGGGATGGCAACCCCAACCCCACCAATTGGAAACTTAAAGAATGGCTGGACCCTGAGGGCACCGGAATAGAAGTGATGTTCGGCTCTTATATAAATGAAGGTTTGGAAAATCCCTGCGGAGTGGATGTGGGTATCAGGAATGAAATAAAATTTGAAGATGTGCAGGTTCAACCCACCGCATCCAGCGGATTGGTAAACATCTTTTGCCCCGCATGGCACACCGTGGAAGTAGTAAATCTTTTTGATGCCACCGGATCGCTGGTTATGAATTTTTCGTTGAAAGCAAACTCCACCACACTGGACATCTCGCATCTTACTACCGGGTTTTACTACATCACATTCATTCACACAGGCGGTTCACACATCACTAAGAAAATAAGTAAGGCGTGATGAAATGCGAATGACGAAGTACGAATTACGTCAGTCCGTAATTCGTAACTAGGTTTACCAAATTAAGTCGCGAAAACCTCCTAATCGTCCTTTCCCCAAGGTGTACCATCCCTCCCCTTCCCAAAGGGAAGGGCGCATGTATGCGCGGAACATTGCGTATGCCCTTCCCTTTGGGAAGGGGAAGGATGGGGCTATTCGCGCGACCTCACTTTATAAACTTATTGAGTAATTCGAATCAAATCGTCTCTTTGATCTTATACTCATTCCTCCGTGCACTGCTTCGCGAAATAAGTTCACCCAGAAATCCTGCAAGAAAAAGCAGCGTTCCAAGAATCATGGAAGCGAGGGCTATGAAGAAGTAAGGCTGGTCGGTAACAAGCGGTGCAATGGTGTGCCACACATAAACGTGCATCAGTTTATTGATGCCTATAAAAAGTGCAAGGCCAAACCCAATCACAAACATCAGCGTACCGATGCTCCCGAAAAAGTGCATCGGTTTTTTCCCGAATCGGGAGATGAAAGAAATGGTGAGCAAATCGAGAAAGCCATTTACAAAACGCTCCATGCCGAATTTGGTCTTGCCGAATTTGCGCGCCTGATGTAGCACCACCTTCTCCCCTATTTTCCTGAAACCTTCGCGGTGTGCCATCACAGGGATGTAGCGGTGCATCTCCCCGAAAATCTCCAGGCTCTTTATCACTTCAATTTTATATGCCTTCAGGCCGCAATTAAAATCGTGAAGATGAACACCGCTCATTCTGCGTGTAGCCCAGTTGTAAAGTTTTGTGGGGATGGTTTTGGTAATGGGGTCGTGGCGTTTTTTCTTCCAGCCGCTCACCAGGTCGAAACCTTCCTCGCGAATCATGCGCACCAGTTCAGGAATTTCATCGGGCGAATCCTGTAGATCGGCATCCATGGTAATCACCACATCGCCTTTGGCCAGTTCGAAACCCACATGCAATGCGGCACTCTTTCCATAATTGCGCTGCATCCTTATTCCGCGCACGGCATGGTCGTCCTGTTTCAGTTTTTCAATCACTGCCCACGATGCATCGGTACTTCCGTCATCAACAAAAATTATTTCATAAGAAAGATGATGGGCAAGCGCCACCCGTTTTATCCAGGCATGAAGTTCCGGCAAGGATTCTTCTTCGTTGAGCAACGGAATAACCAGGGAGATGTCCATGCAATAAAAGTGTTCAATCTTTCTTGATGAATGCCGAAGCAATAAGTCCGAGGATAAGATACATCAGCACACTTCCCAGCAGGCTGGCAAGGGCGATAAAAGCAGGCGACCAGAAAAAGGAGGCCATGCTCATTGCCATTTCCATTTCTGAATCGCTCATGCCTTGCGACTGCATATCTTCTATCGCCTTTTCTTCTATGGCGAGGGCAAAGCCAGTGTTAATAAACTTCATGTAAATCACCATCCAAATGGCCCCAATAATTCCAACCACAAGTCCGGTGAGGGTGGCCAGCCCGACACCCTGCCCATAGGCCATAAATCCTCCATTCACCTTATCGCGGTAATGGCGGAGCACAATGAAGATGGCAACGATATGAGTGAGCCAGCCTATCAGGCCAACCAACCAACCGGTTTGATCCATCTTCATAGTGTAAAACAGCAAGGCTTCAATGATGACAATGAAACCTATGATTGCGCCATACCGAAGTGCATTTGGCATCAGTGGTTTTCTCGGATTGGCAAGAATGTTTTGATCCAGTGTTTCCATAACTTGTTTTATTTTTTGTTGTGGCCAAATGTATCCGAAGTCAGGCAACAGAAATTTTCCACCACAAATTTTTTATGACCACCCGCGATCTGTAAACACGGTTAAATTTGCCCCGGGACAAGTTTTATACGATCAGCTCCTGCTTATCTCCCCAGGGCCGGAAGGCAGCAAGGTAAAGTGGTTGAGCGGTGCGATATAATCAGCTTGTCCCTTTTTTTTTAGTCGGCAGTGAACAGTAAACAGTCGGCAGTCATTTCTGCACGGGCTGCCTACTGCCCGCTACTCCCTTCAAACTGCTTTTCCGGGAACTCATAAGCTCCTGTGAAAAACTGCCCGCTCTTTGCTCTAGTGCCAATTGCATACACTCTACTTTGCGCGATTCCAATAGCCCTGCCTCCCGGCAGGCAGGGATCTAGTCGTGTATCGAAATTTTATATTGAAACGATTCTTTAAAATACTTCGCAGAATTCTCGTAGTGATCTTGCTGCTTTGCGTGGTAGCATACTTCGCCATTCAACATCCTGCGGTGCAATCGTGGCTTACAAAACAGGCGGCAGCATGGCTAAGCAAAGAGCTTGGAACCACCGTGCGGGTGGGAGCCGTTGACATTGACCTCTGGGCGCGGGCAGTGTTGGAAGATGTGTATGTGGAAGACCTGCACCACGACACGCTAGTATTTATTCCTTCACTTCATATTGGCAGATACTCTCTTGACAGCAAGAAAAGAGTAGTGGATATTTCAAGCATTCAACTGGACGATCCTGTTATCCGCCTGGCTAGGTATGAAGATGAGGAAGGGATGAATTTCAGTTTCATTGTGGACTACATCACAGGCAACGATACCATTTCAAAAGACAGCTCGTACACCTTGCAATTCGGTGAGATAAAAATCAACGATGGAAAATTCCGATATGACAACATGAAGAGGCCGCCCCGCGCGCCATTTGGTATTGACTGGAATCGAATGAACATTTCAGGCTTAAACCTCGAAGTAGAAAATTTCGCCAGCATCGGGGATAGTGTTCATGCTGAAATTCTTGAGTTGAGTGCATTGGAAAAAAGCGGTTTCAACCTTGTGGCACTTACAGCAACACTAAACGCAACCCCCGGAAATATCCGCCTTACCGATACGCGCCTGGCAACTCCCACAAGCGAATTGAAAGGCGACCTTGCATTCACATTTGAGAGTGTGGAAGATTGGGACGACTTCGAGAATAAGGTTTCAATGGACCACCTCTTCGCAGAGTCGAAACTGTGTGCCTGTGATCTTGCCTGGTTCGCACCGGAATTCAAAGGACTGGACAAAACAATTGATATGAGCGGCCATGTGAAAGGAAAAATAGCGCAACTCAAGGGCAAGGACATTTATGTGAAGTGGGACACCCACAGTTTTTTCCGTGGCGATATATCACTGGATGGTTTGCCTGAAATTGACCAAACGTTTATTGAACTGGATGTGCAGGAACTTTCATCGAATAAGTTGGAGATAGACCGGCTACCGCTTCCGCCCTTTGATTCCATTCCCCAGCGATTTGTTCACTCACCACCCAACTTCGCACCATTGGGTCAGATATCTTTTTCAGGAAATTTCACTGGCTTCATTAATGATTTTGTGGCTTACGGAATGTTGCGCACTGCCTTAGGTAATCTAAAGAGCGACATTGCCCTGCGCGAAGTTCAGGAAACGGGAGACTATGTCTATACAGGAAATCTTCATCCAAGCGCTTTTCATTTCGGGAAATTTTATGGCAAGAATGATTTCGGATTGCTAACAGCCGACCTCCGGGTGGAAGGCAGCGGTCTGCGTGTGGAAAGTGTTGATGCCAATATTGAGGGAATGATCGAAGAGTTTCAGTACAAAAACTATTCGTACCGCAACGCACTGGTTCGAGGCAACTACAAGAGCCGTTCGTTCAATGGTGATTTATCCATCAACGATGAATTCGTAGACCTCGACTTTCATGGCGAAGTGAACTTTGCCCAAAAGGAGCCGGTATTCAATTTCGAAGCGGATATCTACAACCTTGATCTGAAAAAACTAAACCTTTATCCCAACGTGGACTACAGTGGAATATCCGGTTACATAAAACTGGATTCATGTATTGGGCTTACACCGGAAACTTTTCGCGGTGAAGTAGTACTACGCGATGTTACTTACTGCACATTGGATAACGAGTACTTTGTGGATAGTGCCCGTGTCTTCAGTTCGTTTCAGGGCGCTAACCGCCTGATTGAAATCTACTCACCTTTTGGCCAGGGCACACTTAGCGGTAACTTCGATTTTCGCGCAATGGAAAAAAGTTTCGGTGAAGTAGTGTCATCCATCATACCCTCTTACAAGCCTCCACCGGGCAGCCATCCTCCCCAGGATTTTACGCTCGACCTGCAGGAAATTGATGTGAGGCAAATCACAGAAATTTTTTATCCCGAAATAAAAATTGCACCCCACACGCGATTGTATGTACGGATGAATGAACCTGGAAATTATTTTGAAATAAGGTTGCACAGCGATAGCGTTACTGCCTACAATCAGCGTGTGGAAGGCCTAACGCTGGATGCAAAACGCCCCGATACCGCTTTCAATTTCAACATCATTACCGATAGATTGTGGTTAGAGGGTTTTGAAATAGTTGACTTTGCAGCGGATAATGTGGCGATGGGTGACAGCATACGCACGGACATCGTGTGGGGCAATACTACCTCCCTTCACGGTGGCGAACTGGCAGGAAGTTTCAACATCCGCGGCAACCGCAATTTCGATTTTCGTTTTGATGAAAGCAATTTCCGCATCAACAACAAGACCTGGTATTTCAATCCATCAGCACTGGTGCAGGTGGACAGCACACACATTGAATTGCACGATTTTACCGTGCAACATGAAACACAAATTATTAAAATCGATGGTGCCATTGCTGAAACCAGCAGGCCTCAACTGGACATTGTGGTCAGTGCATTCCAAATGGAGAACCTGAATTTTCTACTGGAGAAAAGCAAATTGAAAGTGAGTGGTGTGATGAGCGGTGCAGCCTCAATTCGCGATTTCTATGGCGAACCCATTTTCAGCAGCGACATCACGCTCCTCAATTTTATCCTGAACGAATATGAAATAGGGAACCTGGCCATGGTGAGCACCTGGAACAATACTCAACGCATACTACAAGTAAACGGAAAATTGGAGCGCAACGACATCACTCCACTCTCTTTTGCAGGTGAGTATCGCCCCAATGATGAAATATCGCCACTCGACATCATGCTCAATGCCCGCGATTTCGAACTCGACTTCCTCAACAGTTTTATGACCGCTGGCACCATTGAATTATCGGGCAAGGTGACAGGCGATATTGCCATTACCGGGACACCAGAGGCACCGCAGGTGCAGGGAAGAGCAGTGCCCAAAGACGTGAGCCTGTACGTGAACTATATCAACACACGCTACTTTGTAATGGAAGAGATAGGATTGGAACCGGATATGTTCACCTTCGACCACATACGCTGCAGCGACCAGGAGGGGCATCTTGGCTACATGACAGGAACAATAGCTCACAACAACTTCAGTGAGTGGAATTTTGACATGACCATTGAAATGGAAGAGGAAAAATTTCTTTGCATGGATACCCAGGCCAATGAAACATCACTCTATTACGGCAAAGCATATTGCACCGGATATCTGAACATATTCGGCTACGCCAATAACCTTGAATTTGACATCAACCTGAAAAGCGAAAGCGGCAGCGTGCTGGTTCTTCCTCTTGGAAATAAAGGCGAAGTAGTGTTCGAAGATTTCGTCCGTTTTGTAGATAGCGATCTTCCGCCTGTAGATGATTCGTTGGTTGATCTTACCGGAATCAAACTCAATTTCAATCTTGAAATAACCTCCGATTTGTATTTTGAAATTGTATTTGATCGTGCAGTGGGTGATGTAATTGGCGGTCGCGGAGTCGGCAATATCAACATGGACATCAACCAGTTTGGCGACTTCTCCATGTACGGCCTGATAGAAGTTGTTCAGGGAAATTATCTTTTCACACTGAAGAACCTGGTGAACAAAGAATTCAAAGATGCACGCGGCACCATTGCCTGGTATGGCAATCCTTACCAGGCCGATATTGATTTGCGCACCACTTACAAAGTGAGTGCATCACTTTACGAAATTATGCCGGAAGAAAATGAACGATTCCGGCAGCGGGTGCCTGTCAATCTTGTTCTGCACCTGCAAGGAAAATTGCTTGCTCCCAATATCAATTTCGATATTGAATTACCCACAGTGGACCAGATAACAAGGGGAAGAGTAGAAAGCGCCATTTCCAGCGAAGAAGAAAAAAACAGACAAGCGTTTGCACTTCTTGTCTTGCAGCGTTTTGTTTCACCACCCAACGTAACTAAAGAATACAGCGGTGGAATAGGTATTGCCGAAAACTCCAGCGAACTGCTCAGCTCTCAACTCTCCAACTGGCTCTCGCAGATTTCCGATGACTTCAACCTGGGATTCAACTACCGGCCTGGCGATGAAATTTCGAACGATGAAATTGCTCTTGCCTTGAGCACACAGTTGTTCAATGAACGACTACAGGTTATCGGAAATTTTGGTGTGTCGCGCGGATCCGGCACCAACCAGAATCCTTCTACATTGATAGGCGATCTGCGACTGGAATACAAACTCACACCCGAAGGAAAAATCCGTCTCATGGTTTATAACCAGAGCAATGATTTTGATATTGCAACCACAAGGCAATCGCCCTACACGCAAGGGCTGGGTCTTATTTACGAAGAAGAATTCGACACAGCTGAGCAGTTCTTCTGCCAGTTCGGTAACTTATTGAGAAGGAAGAATGGGCGCAAAGAGTGTTTGTAAGTTTTGTTGCGAAATAGTACAACACCATTATCACCCAAAGCAGAAACCATTTACCAAGTTTTTTGCACTACCTCTAATCTTGTTGCCTTACGCAACTCGACAATCAATAAATTCGTTATCACACCAACCGCAAGCACTTTTTTTTATTACCTGGTTTGCCTTTGTCAGAATTTCTACAATATGGTATGGTAACATTGCCGAAACATTGTAGTGAAAAAACCCAACGCAAGAATTATGGAAAAACAACTACTCTCAATGCGCACCCAACTTCTGGCAGGTGTGCTTCTCATCCTTTCATTTCATCAGGCAACAGCGCAGAATTTCAACTTGCGTATCAATGAACTTGTGGCCAACAACCAATGCGATGTTCAGGATGATTTCCTGAACAATGATGACTGGCTCGAGATTTATAATCCATCGGGAAACCCGATTTCAAACCTGGCTGGTTATTATCTAAGTGATGATCCCGATACGCTCAACAAGTGGCTGGTCACCGATCTGGATGCTGGTGTCACCACAGTGCTTCCTAACAATCATATCATCTTTTGGTGCGATAAGGAAGTGGATGAGGGGGTGAACCACACTTCATTTTCAATGTCGGGCGATGGTGAAACAATTTTCCTTGTTGCACCCGATGGTACGAGCATCATTGATTCAGTAAGCTATCCCATAATGGCTGATGATGTGAGTTACGGTCGCACTTCTGATGGTGCTGCAACATGGCAGTACTTCTCGTCCACTACTTACGAAGACCCCAATGCCGAAACCGTGATGCCAGCTGAGGTGCTGTTCATTAACGAAGTGCAAACCGTAAATACTAGCACCGTTTCTGATGGCAATGACGAATATGAACAATGGATTGAAATCTACAATCCCAATGCATGTCCTGTGAATCTTGCCGGATACTTTGTGTCAAACACTGCCAATGAGTTGTTGTTCGAAATCCCCAACACCAATCCTTATCGCACAGTTGTGCCTTCACTCGGCTTCTTATTATTATGGTGTGATGGTGAAACATCTGACGATACCAATCACCTCAGTTTTACATTGGACGTGGCATCTGGCGAGTTGACATTGACCGCACCCGATGGCACCACAAACGTTGATAGCTATTCATACACAACGATAGTTGCAGACCAATCATGGGGACGCGCTAGCGATGGAGCACCTGCGAGTATCACCTTCCCCATACCCACACCGAGGGTAAGCAATAACCTCATCATCATTACTTCGCCAACACTTTATATAAATGAAGTAATGACGCAGAACCAAAACGACACACTCGACAACTTTGGCGAGTTGGAAGACTGGTTCGAGATATACAATCCCAACACCTTTCCTGTGAACCTTGCCGGATACTATTTTTCCGACAATCCGGACGTTCCACAGAAATGGAGAGTGCCAGTGGACAATGCCGACAGCACAACTGTACCTGCCCTTGGCTGGCTTCTCTTTTGGGCCGATGAGGATGTAAACCAGGGTGTGAACCACTCGACATTCCGGCTGAACAACTCGTTGGAAGAACTTGGCCTTTTCACACCTGACGGTTTTACACTTGTTGATAAAATTGAATGGACTGGCATGGATCCAGACACAAGCCTGGGCCGCCTGACTGACGGCAGCCCGGAGTGGATATTCTTTGTGGGCACGACACCTGAATACAGCAACAACGAAGGAGAAGTGATGATTGATGAAGCATATCACCAAAAAGTTTTTTATGTTTATCCCAACCCCACATCATCCATTATTTATTGGAACGAAAAGGCAAATGTTCGCGTGATGGATGCAACAGGAAGATTGCTGCTTTCTGAAAGTGTGGTGGCTTATATTGATCTTTCAACATTGCGTCAGGGAGTGTACATGGTGATCCTGGATGATGGAAGTATAGCCAGAGTGATCAGGAATTAAGAATTACGAAGTACGTCACGTGCAATTCGTAACTCGCAATTTTTTTAGATGGATATCAAAAATATTTTTGTGCAGCAGGTCATTTCCCGTTCATTTGTCTTACCAAAACAAATGTTGCCGTGCCATCCGTTATTCGCACATATCTCCACAATTTTATAAATTTATTTTACCCTGAATATTGTGCGGGGTGTGGCAAAATTTTAATACGTTCGGAAGCTGCTTTGTGTTTTTCATGTCAGCATGATTTGCCACATGCACACATTCACGATGAACGCGATAACCAGATTGAACGATTGTTTTGGGGCCGGGCCGATGTGCAATTGGCCACTGCCTTTCTCCGAATGTCGAAAGAAGGATTGGTACAACGTATCATCCATGAATTGAAGTACAGGGAGAACCAGGACATTGGGAAACAACTGGGAAAAATGTTTGCTCTTGAACTATTGAAAAGTGAGCGGCTGAATTCCGTTGACGTACTAATCCCCGTACCTCTTCATCCGAAAAAACAAAAGATGCGCGGCTACAACCAGAGTCTATGCATAGTACAAGGCATGCAGGAAATTTTAGGTTGTTCTATTGATAGCACCACTCTTTTCCGCACACGTTATACTGAAAGCCAGACCCGCAAGCACCGCTATCAGCGCTGGCAAAATGTGAGCGATCTTTTTGCAGTTCGCCAACCGGAGACACTAAAGGGAAAGGAGGTGATGCTCATTGATGATATAATAACCACCGGTTCGACAGTTGAAGCTTGTGTTCATGCGCTGAAAAAAATTCCGGAAGTCAGGATTTCGGTCGGAGCCATTGCTTATCCATCTAAATGATGCTAGGGGTTCTAAGATTAAAGGCCATCTCAATATGCACATTTGACAACGAATACACTCTGTTGAAACAGTGGACATTCGTTATTGATTGAAGTGAACGGAATCAAAAATTCATTTTGTGATAACTTTAGATTTGCCTGCTGATGGCCGACACACTTTCAATCCCCCTCAACGCAACACGCGAAGGAATTTATATTTCTCTTGTTCCCCAAATCGAAAGTCTTGTAGAAGGTGAAAATGATTTTATCGCTAACGTCTCCAACATTATGGCTGCGCTTCACCAAGCCTTCGGCTTCCTTTGGGTGGGATGCTATTTTGTGAAGAATGATGAACTTGTGCTGGGTCCATTTCAAGGCCCGGTGGCATGCACCAGAATTAAAAAAGGAAAAGGAGTGTGCGGCACAGCATGGCAAAAAAATGAAACAATAGTTGTTGCGGATGTGGAGCAATTTCCCGGACATATCGCTTGTAGTTCGTTCAGCAAATCGGAAATAGTTGTTCCCTTACGAAATTCAAAACAGGAAATAGTTGGTGTACTTGATGTGGACAGCACGGAGTTGAATCATTTCAGTTCTACCGACAGCATTCATCTTGAACGCATAGCATCATTCATAGGAAAACTCTTGGAGCGCATTGATTAAAGTTCGTGTTTTCATTTTAGGAATGCTGGGCTGCGCTGTTGCTGCGCTCATATCATCATGCGCACAGATTCGTGGTATTAGCGGTGGCGAAAAGGACACCACACCTCCAACACTAACTTCATCATCACCTGAAAATTTCTCTACACGGTTCAATTCAAAAACGATAACACTGGAATTTGATGAGTACGTTCAACTCAACAATGTGCAACAGGAATTGATTGTGTCACCACCGCCAAAAGTGAAACCTCTCGTGAGGCTGCGCGACAAAAAAGTTAGTATTGAACTTCGCGATGCACTTTTACCCAATACCACCTACACATTCAATTTCGGCAAGGGCATCGTGGATGTGAACGAAGCCAATTCCGTTAATAATTTACTGTATGTTTTTTCCACAGGGGATAAAATTGATTCGCTTGCAGTCAGCGGAAAAGTGGAGGACGCCTGGGAACGAATTCCCGTGGCTGGAATCAAGTTGATGCTGTACGATAGTATGTCCCAAGAAAATCCATACACAAAAAATCCATACTACTTTTCGAGAAGTGCGGATGATGGTTCGTTCACTATTCCCTACCTGCATGAAGGAAACTACCAGATGATTGCACTCGAAGATTTGAATGACAATTTTCGGCTGGATGGGGATGAACGTATGGCGTTCTTGAACGAGACAGTTTCTCCCACAGTGAATGATTCATCATTGGTGAAATATCCATTGCGGCTCTCGAAAATGCGGCCCGAAAAACCAAGGCTTGTGGAATATGATGTGGACTCCGCAGGCGTATTGAAAATTCCGTGGGATGAATTTTATGGCGCCCTGCAAATGGAACCAATTGCCTCCGATGGCTTGGACTGGGTTCAATGGTTCGATGCAAAAAGGGATACCGCTTACCTGTGGCTCAGTGGCCTGGTGCCCGATGCTTATATCAACACAAGGGTGATTTGGAACAATGAAATTCTCGACACGCTAGAAGTTCCTTTTTTCACCGAAGCACTATCCGATTCAATTGAGCTGCGCAACAACATTTCCTCCAAATGGAAAAAAACCGACAACATCATAATTACAGCAGAAGAATTTCTTTTCCTGAATGTAAGTGCAGTGGTGAAATTGCTGGAGGATTCTAATGTTATTGATTGCCGGATTGAAAACCTGAACGAAGGAAACAAGTATGGCGTTGAGGCGAAATTCAAGGATGGGAAAAAATATGAATTAACCATTTTTCCTGGCACATTCACCAATGCTCTTTCCGCCACTAACGATACCACGACTATTTTTTTCCAAACCTATCGTATGGAGGATCTTGGACAACTCAATATGAATGTTTCAGGATTGATCGCGGATAGTGTTTATCAAATCATTCTTGAAAAACCTGGCAGCCTTTCGGTAAAACAAAATCTCACCAGCGATGGTCCAATGGTTTTTCAAGGATTGATTCCCGGTGAATACTCCTTGAGACTTTTTGCCGATTCTGAAATTCAGAATGGCTTATGGGATCCCGCTGCTTTCAATATCGGAAGACAGCCTGAACCCGTGTGGGTTTATCCACAAAAAATTACAGTTCGCGCCAATTGGGAACTGAACCTGGACTGGAAACTTGAGGATTAAATCAGCATAAACGCAACTTCATCCATTGGCTTACTGTCTATCACCATACTTTAGCACGGCTTACCTCACTACCAAGATGAACCAAAAATTAACTACACTAGCGGTATTCTTATTCTTACTCACCGCATTTGCCAACTCGCAAACTGTAACTCCAACAAAAGGTAAAGAGTTCTGGTTCGGCTTCATGAAGAACTATGAAATAGAGTTCGGAGAGTCGCTGGATATTTTTATAGTATCCGACCAGAATACATCCGGCACGGTGAGCGTTCCTGGCCAATCTTGGAGCCAGAGTTTTACGGTGAATGCCAATCTCACTACAACTATATCTGTGCCTAACGACATTGCAGAAGTCTTGTCGAACCAGGTGATCGAAAACATGGGAGTGTTTGTGGAAACTGAAGATACAGTTGCTGTTTTCGCAATCAACTTCAATGCTTACACTGCCGATGCTACCAAAGTTCTGCCACAGCAAACACTGGGAACTGAATACCGCGTGAGTGCTTATCAGGGATTGGATGCCTTTTACCAGTACAATTCTGAATTTCTGATTGTGGCTACCGAAGATGACACCGAAGTGGAAATCACACTTTCGGCTGAAACTATGGGTGGCGACTTGGCGGGCGATGTAATAACTGTGCAGCTCGACCAGGGAGAATGCTACCAGGTGCGTGGTCAGAATTTCGATGGAGATTTTACAGGGACGTATGTTAGAGGCACTGAAGCGAGTGGATCTTGCAGGCCATTCGCGGTTTTTTCAGGAAGCGATTGTACAAACATTCCCTATGGATGTTTTGCGTGTGATCACATAGTTGAACAAAACTTCCCGGTGGAAACCTGGGGAACAGATTTTTACCTTGTGCCATTCAGTGGTGCATCGAGTTACACTTATCGTGTTCTTGCTAATGAAGACGGCACCTCAATAACCATTGACGGTGGTGCTGCTTTCAACCTCGATGCTGGAGAGTTTACTGAATACAATGATGTGACAGGCGCACATTGTGTGGAGGGAAGCACGGGCATAAGTGTGATACAATACATGGAAGGAATAGGATGTGCTGACTCGGGCGATCCAGCCATGCTCATACTCAATGATGCCAACCAGAAGATTGACAACATCACTTTTTCTACAGTAGAGTCTACAGTAATCACCGTTCACTATCTCACGGTTATTGTTGAAACTGCCGACATCGGTTTGATAACCCTGGATGGTCTTGTAATTCCACCTGCCGACTTCCAGGCATTTACCGCCTGTGCCTCCCATTCTTATGCAGTGGCAGCTCTCACAGCCGGAAGCCACACACTGGATGCCTCGGCTGGTGATGGGGTGACTGGCTATGTTTATGGTGCAGGTTCGGCTGAGAGTTATGCTTATTCCGTGGGTTCATTCTCCCCCGTTCCACCCATTCTTATTGATGAAGCTATTTGTACCAACGACCAGGTGATACTAGCCATCAGCCAGAATTATTACAATCCCTATTGGTACAACGTAACTGCAGAGGAAGACACCCTGGGCACCGAGTACCAATACATTATTGACCCGCCTATAGTAAATGGAATTTATGTGGGAGTGGGAAATGATTATGTAAGTGGTTGCGAGGAACTTTTCTACTTCAGTGTGGAAGTTCCTGAACCTCCGCTTATCTACACCGAGCAGAGTGCAACCGAAATTTGTCAATATCAATCCGTGCAGCTCATTGCTCAGGGATTGCCGGAAAGTGCCACTTATGTTTATTCATGGACACCCACAGCGGGACTTAATGATGCTACCATTTACAACCCCATTGCCACACCACTCGAAACCACAACGTATGAAGTGCTGGTGAGCACACCAACAGGATGTGCGTCCAACGTTGCACAGTTCACTATAGAAGTAACCAATGGTTTAGTCACAAGTTTTATGTCCCTACCCGAAGAGGCATTGTTCTGCGAAGGTGATAATGTGCAACTGGAGGCTTATGCGGAAACAGAAGTGATGTCCGACAATTTCGACCCCGGTATCAGTTGGGGTTTTTGGTGTGATATAAATAATGGTAGTGAAGACAATCTGTGCGGAAGCGTGAGCGGCAACGCTCTTTACTTCAACGGGGCAGGCGAACGAAGCGCCATTACCGAACCACTGGATGTGACCACTGGCGGAACCATTTATTTCTCACTGAAAGTCGCAACGGGAATTGCACCGTGTGACAACGCAGAACCGGGAGACAATATCGAACTGCAATACTCCACTGCGGGTTGTTCAGGGCCATGGACACTAATTCAAACTTTTTATGAATCTGTTTATCCTGATTTTGCAACTGAAAGTGCTACAGTCCCTGCCGGTGCAATGTCGGCAAGCACAACATTCCGGTGGATACAAGTAGGAACTTTCGGTGCAGGGCAAGACAACTGGATGCTCGACAATGTTTACATAGGGCAGGAAGACACGGATGCTTATGATTATACATGGACTCCTACATCTGGCCTTGATCAGGATGATATTTACAATCCCACCGCAGGGCCAGCTAACAGCACCATATATTATGTGGAGATGACAGACGATGCTACCGGATGCACTTACACCGATTCCACTTTTGTAAACGTGGGCGAACCTTTTACACTCGCCATGACACCCGACACGGTGTTGTGCGATGTGGCAGGAATCCAGTTGCAAGCCGTACCTGATATTATTGGCGAATTCGATTGGCTGTGGACACCGAACACGAATATCTCCAGCACATTTAGCGCAACACCCACTGTTACTCCCACCACTCCCACTACGTATTCAGTCACAGTTACATCGGAACAGGGATGCGTAGCAACTGGCGATGTAGAAATTATCGTGAATGAATTGCTCGACCTGGAAGTAAGTGCAAGCGACCAAAACATTTGTGCAGGAGAAATAATAACACTCACTGCTGAGATGTTAGGAAATTCCACCGGAGTCACTTTTACCTGGACTCCCGATTCTTGGGTTGATAATCCAAATGATGCGGTTACCGATGCACAACCATTTGCCAACATCACCTATACCATGACAGCAGTGCACGATGAAAGCGGATGCACACTTACCGATGATGTGGCTATAGAAGTACTGCAAGTATTTACACTCACCGTTACTCCACAGGATACTTCGGTTTGCGTAACCGATGGGTTGATACTAGAAGCCACAGCATCTACCAACGAACAACTGGACTGGAGCTGGACACCGCCCGCACTGGTAAACAATCCCAACCTCCCCTCCACCGAAATGGTGGGCAACCTGAGCGCACAATTAATAATTACTGCCATAAACGATGCTGGCTGCGGTGCTCAGGACACAGTGAACGTGGTGATGCTAGTGGAAACAACTGATCTGGGCCCCGATATCGGTTTCTGTGAAGATGAAATAATAACTCTGCAAACCGGCTGGCCCGATGATTACACTTTTGTTTGGAGTAACGATGAAAGCAGTTCATCCATTGACGTAAATGATGGTGGAAATTATACTGTGGATGTAACGAGCCCACTCGGTTGCGAATCTTCCGATGAAGTTGAACTCACGGAATATTTCTACCCCGTGGTGGCCCTCGGTCCCGATACTGCATTTTGTTTCCCCGGCAGTATGCAACTGGATGCTGGTAATCCCCTTCTCAATCATTTGTGGAGCACTGGCGATACCACGCAATGGATTACAGTAGGCACAAGCGGTGTTTACGAAGCCATGGTGGATAACGGCTATTGTTTTTCTGACGATCAGGTTTCGGTAGTAGTGAATCCGCTCCCCACCAATAATCTCGCTGTGGACTCTGTGATATGTTTCGGACTGCCTCCTTATGAAATGACCCTCGATGCAGGCAATGCGGGTTCCACGTATTCATGGAACACAAATGCAGTCCAGCAAACTATCAACATCAACCAGGCAGGAATTTATAGTGTGCAGGTAACCACAGCTTTTGGGTGTACCAAGAACTTCACTATCAACGTGGGTGAAGAATGCGAGGGTGTGATTTGGGTGCCCAATGCATTTACTCCAAATGGTGACGGCATAAATGATGTGTTTTTTGCAAAGGGTGAAAACATTGAAGAATTTAAAATGCAGATATGGAATCGCTGGGGCGAATTGTTCTACGAAAGCACGGACATAAACATGCCGTGGCTTGGCCAGCGCAGGGATGGAGATTATTACGTGGAAAACGGGGTATATGTCTATCGCATCACTTACAGATTACTTGGCGGTGTGGGTGTGGAAGAAGGAGAAGAAGTGGAACTGATGGGGCATATTACATTGTCGAGATAATGTGACGAAATGCCGATGTGCTGATGCGCAATAATTGACACAATTGACCAATAACGAAATGAAAAAAGCCCCGCAGGTTACGGGGCTTTTTTTTGGTTGATGCCTCCATGCTATTCCTGAGCAACGTGTCATTCCAACCGTGTGTTAGTCATGTGCGGCAGGAAGGGGTGTAATCTGCCGAAGGCAAAGACCGCTATCTGCCAACCTTTTTAGTGCCGGCAGATTCCACGTTGCCTTCCCACACGTATCCATCGCACCGTGGAATGACGGTGTGAATTGGGGAAAAACATCCTCTGACGCTGATTTTTTAACCCGAGCCAAAACTCAAGATGTTTTTTTCAACCATCACTCCCGTGCACCGGGAATTTAAAAATCCAACCCTCCGCGAAAACTCTCTGCTCTTTCCCGCTTTTTCTACCTTGCCCCCCAAACTTTAATCTCACAATGAAGTCGCTTCTGTTGAAATTATTGCCCCATGCTGTGGCAGTCCTTGTTTTTGTTGTTGTGTCCTGTGCGTTCTTTTCAAAACTGTTTAACGGTTACGAGTTGCGCCAGGGCGATATTGATAATCACACAGGCATGTCCAAAGAGATAAGCGACTTCAGGTTGGCCAATGATGGTGAAGAACCCCTGTGGACCAATTCCATGTTTGGTGGAATGCCTGCGTACCAGATATCGGTGAAGCACCACAGCAATGTTATGCTGCACATTGACACACTGTTGAAACTTGGCTTGCCTTATCCTGTAGGAGTTCTTTTTATGGCCATGCTTGGTTTTTACATTTTGTGCTTATGCCTTCGTGTAAATCCGTGGGTGGGCATAGTGGGCGGTATCGGGTTTGGTTTGGCAAGCATCAACATTCTTTACCTGGGTGCTGGACACAATTCCAAAGTGAACGCCATTGCTTACATGGCACCAGCCCTGGGCGGTATGTTGCTGGCCCTGCGCGGAAAAATGCTGGCCGGTGCAGCAGTGTTCTGCTTCTTCCTGTCGCTGCAGATTTCTGCAAACCATTTGCAGATGACCTATTACCTCATGATAATGATGGGCCTTATTGCGCTTGCGGAGTTGGTTCATGCCATCATTCAAAAAAGAGTTTTACAGATTTCAAAAGCATCAGCGATGTTGGCCATTGCCGGAGTAATCGCGGTGTTGCCCACTGCCTCCAATCTTATTACCACTCAGGAGTACGGCCAATACACCACACGTGGAAAAAGCGAACTCACTACCAAGCCCGATGGATCGTCCATTGAAGCTGCGCAGCAAAACGGACTCAACCCATCTTACATCCTGGAATACAATTTCGGGCGGGGCGAGTGGAGTTCTGTTTTTATTCCAAATGCAAAAGGTGGCCATGCCACCGCTCGTTTAGGCGATGATAAAAAAGCCATGGCAAAAGCAACCGAAGAAATGCGCGCGGGCGTAACCGGCCCCGATAGTTTTTGGGCCAACAATACCAGCGAAGAAAAAGGACAGATTATGCAGAGCGCAGTCACCAACCTGGCATCCATGTCAAGGTATTGGGGCGGGCAAAGTTTTACAGCAGGCGCATTTTATTTCGGTGCTGTAATCATGTTCCTTTTTGTGATGGCTTTGTTTTTTACAAAAGATATTTTGAGATGGCCTTCCCTCCTGCTCACGCTGCTTGCACTGGCACTTTGCTCCAACAATCCGGGAGGCATTAATGATTTTTTCATCAACCATTTTCCATTGTACAACAAGTTCAGGGATTCCAAAATGATACTGGTGATGGTGCAGATAATAGCACCTATGTTGGTGGTGCTTTTCCTCCACCGTCTAATTTCTAATGTGCCGATAACCACAAAGAAGAAATGGTATCTGGCAGTAAGTGGAGGAGTGATGATGGTGCTCCTTCTGGTCATGGCCGCACCCAATTCTTTTTCCAGTTTTCAGTCGGCAGAGGAGACTGTTCAATTCGATGGTTTGCTTTCCGATTCGAAACAAGGCGCTGATCAAATTGAGTTCGTTCAACTAATGCTCAATGGCATGACCACCGCGCGCATTTCCATTTTTACCGGTGATGTACAACGAACATTTTTGTTCGTGCTGGTGGCTGCTGTTCTGGTTATGCTTGCGCTGATGCGCAAACTGCCCGGAGTTGCGCTCATTCCCATTCTTGCCATTTTGATTATGGCCGATCAATTTGCAGTGGATAGGCGTTACCTCAACGAGGATAAAGTAAGAAACACTTACAGGCATTACCTTAAGCCAGATGAAAAATTTCTTCCCTTTGATCCCATGCCTGCCGATAATTTCATTCTTCAATTGGAAAAGGCCGGGGTAGAAAATTTTGATGCCACGAAATCAAAATTGCTTGCAGGCATGAAGCGTGGCGTTTTCAAAAATGTGCGCAACACCGAATTGATGGGAAGCGTTGCTGAGTTTGGTGCGCTTGGACTGAACTCCAACTACCGTGTACTGAAACTTACAGGCCTGACTCAGGATGCCCGCACTGCTTATTTCCACAAAAGCCTGGGCGGTTATCACGGAGCGAAATTGAAACGCTACAACGAAGTGATTGAATGGCACCTAAGCGAAGAGATGCAATCTTTCGCTAAAAATGCAAACACAATGGGGCCTGTAGCTGCAATGGAACTGATGCCTGTGGTGAACATGCTCAACACGAAATACATCATCCATTCCGATTCTTTAGCTCCACTCATGAATTATTCCGTTTGCGGTAATGCGTGGTTTGTGGGTGAAGTAGCCACCGCAAAAACCGCAGATGAAGAAATAAAAGCACTAAAAAACTTCAACCCCAAAACCACTTGCGTAGTACAGCAAACCGATGCAGCAAAACTCACTGCACCTGCATCCATTGATTCCACATGGACTGTAACGCTGGATGAGTATCACACTAACTATTTGAAGTATTCATCCAATTCAACAATGGCTGCACCGGTTGTTTTTTCAGAAATTTATTATCCTGCAGGATGGCTGTGCACCGTTGACGGCAAACCACAGGAATACGTGTGCGCCAACTACATTCTTCGTGCAGTACAGGTTCCGGCAGGCGAACACACTATTGAATGGAAATTCGAACCGGAAAGTTTTGCCACAGGTAAAAATCTGTCTTATGCCGGTTCCGCCATTCTTCTTCTTTTTACCCTTGGCGTGGCAGGAATGGAAACACGAAAGGCATTGCGAAATTCCAGAAATGAAATTCGCAGTTGATGCCTGATATTTTCATCTTCGTTCTCTATGCGGTTCTGTTTTCCGCATTGATCTGGCGATGGAAATTTTTTCATCTCACCGCAATTCCCCGGTGGTGGATGCCGGCTGCAATGGGTCTGAAAATTTTTGCTGGAATTATTTACTGGGTAGTTTTCACCCACTTCTTTCAGGGCAAAAATGATTCGTTCCAGTATTTCAACGACACAATGCTCATCCACGAACAATGGGAAAAAAACCGCGATGTGTTTTGGTCTTTGATGTCAGGCGAACCCACTGATGATCCTTCTCTGGGGCACTTAAAAAAAATTCTCTACCACTGGGATAGCGGTCTGCGATATGGCCTCACCAATGACGTTTCCACCCTGCTGAAATTGAATGTGCTCATCGCATTTATATCAGGCGGAAGTTTTTTTGTTCATGGCCTGTTCATGGGTTTCTTCGCATTTATCGGACTCACTGCTTTGTTCAAAGCCTTCGTGGGTTTGTTTGCCGCAAAAGAAAAATGGCTTTTTATAGCCTGCTTCGCCTTGCCTTCCGTGGTGTTCTGGTCATCATCACTCATTAAAGAAGCACCACTGATGATGGCGTTCGGCTTGTTGTTATGGTCCGTTGAAAAGTGGTTTGGCGGAAAGTGGAAATGGAAACATGTACCTGTTTTCCTGGCATCATTCACCCTGATGATATTCCTGAAAGAGTACGTGCTTATTGCCTTGGCGCCTGCACTTGTTTTTCTTGTGGTGATAAAATTATCGGGACAGCGGTTTGTTGTCATGAAGTGCATTCTTGTTCATGCACTTTGTTTTGTGGTTGCGCAAAACGCACATCACTTTTTTATGGGTGGCGATTTTCTCTATGTACTCAACAAGAAGCGCGTGGACTTTACCAACACCGCCATGCTATACGATGCAAAAAGCGTAATTAAAGTTGAACCGGTGGTCAATACCATAGAGTTTGTTTTAAGCTGGCCGCGGGCTTTTGCATTGACCTACCTGCGCCCGCATCTTGCGGAAACCAGAACGTGGCCACAAATTGTTGCTTCAATCGAAAACACAATTTATGCGCTACTCATTTTTCTTGCACTTCTCACCTTGAAGCGACCAGACAAAAAACACATTCCATTGCTGCTCGCTTCACTCAGTTTTGTTCTGGCTCTTGCATTCATCATTGGGAACTGTGTAACCATTCTTGGAGCATTGGTAAGATACAGGATTCCAGGTTTGGTACTTCTCATTATTCTCTGTTTCTATTTCATCAACTGGCCCTTGTTGCGAAAAAAAATCTCCGCAATACGACCAAGTGAGAAAACAAGACCACAGGCACAATAAAGGCCGGCAGCCAGATAAAAGGGAAAAGAACAACTGCTCTGTTCGGCTGGTCAAAGTTCAAGAACTGCATGGGCGATTGAAGGCTCAGCGCAGCAGTTATCACCACGTTGAACAACAATCCCATCGCAACAATGTTCCAACTGACAATGACCCATGCAGGCAATTTATTTTTCCTTATTCCGAAGTAAGCGATGAATGGTGCAGTGATTCCCGTAACGATGTCAAAGTTTCTTCCTTCGAAGGTCATATCCCAGGGAACCAGTCGCTCCTGAGCGAGCCACCACAGGCATAGTTCTACTGGAATTCTTACGATATGAATCCATGTGAGCCACTCGATGTTCAATGCATCCATGAATCGTTTTCCACGCTGGATCAAAAACATGGCGGTTATTAAAACAAGGGTAACAACAACCGGAAACATGAGATGTGGTGGAATGGCAGCGGTGTCCTGATACCACATGTTGAGCGAAAGTGTGCTCTGGAAAATAAGCCAGAAAAGAATAAGAAGAGCAGCGAGGTGTGTTCGTTTTCTTACCACTTCACTGCTGGAGTTGGTAATGGCAGCCACCAACATGAAAGCGGTAGCCACGGTTGTAATGATGAAGGTGACGAGCAAATAATTGGGAACCTCTGGAATCATATCAGAAATTTTTAATCAAGAAAATATTCTCTTTCTTCAACAAGGGGAATGCGGCATGTCTCGCGTTTACCAAACCAGCGGTAACGCCTCTTCGCCACAAAATCATAAACAGCATTGCGGATAAACGGTGGCACAATCATAAAAACCATCAACAGCGGCCATGCACGCCCAAGGTCATTGAGAATCCACAAAACTGCAGACGACTTGCTGAAAATTTTTCCGTTTCTGGCGTAGACCACCGTGGACATTGTCTTGAAGTTGTATTCGCGCAAAAATTGGTTGGCAGTGGTGCCTTGTAGTGGGGCAATATGCAATTTCGCCTTGTTGTTTCGCCTAACTATAAAATCCATAAACCCGTTGCAGAGGCTGCATACACCGTCAAAAAAAACAATACGTAGGTTGGAATTATTCACCTGTTGAAGAATGAAGGCGAAAGTAATTGCGGTGGACAATCCAATGCCTCTAATGACATCAATCTATTTTCGCACCCCTATGATATGCAATAGTGTTCGCAGATTCCGGTCGGCACTTCACTCCGCGGCTGATACACACACCCTTGTTTCCGGCAGTAAAATTTCCTTCACCATTTGCAGGAGTGTAAACCAGTTCAATCATAAAAAATGGGACAACCTGGTGGGAGGCAAAAGCATTTTTCTTTCCACCGCCTACCTCATTGCACTTTCCGAAAGTTCGGTGCCGGATACCCTTCGCTTTATCACCTTCACTTCGGGAGAAAAATTAGTGGGTGTTGCCGCTTTGCAAGTCACCGGTTTTACTTCCAGTGATATTTCGGGTAACCTCGATGTCACTAACAGGATTGTAAAGTTTCTTTCCAAAAAACTTGCACCACCGGCAGGAACTGAAAGCAGTGTGCTGGTTGTGGGCAATGCATTTGCAACTGGAGAACATGCTTTCTGTTTCGCTGACGAAGTTTTACCAAAAGCAGCAATGGATTCGTTGTGCTTAGTGGTAACACAAGTGCTGGAAGAAGAAGAAAAATCAGGCAGGAAAATATCGGCTGTGCTGGTAAAAGACTTTAACCCGCAAAGCAATGCGTGGCCGGAAGCGCTGGCGCGGTGCGGGTTTGCAACCTTTAGTGTGGATAGAAATATGGTGATGCCGGTGTTGCCGGATTGGAAATCATTTGACGATTACATGGCTTCACTCAATTCTAAATTCAGGACAAAAGCTTTGAGTGCACTGCGGAAATCATCTGGACTAAGCATAGCTGAACTACCGGCAGAATTGATGACAGCACATAGTGCTGAAATGAAATCCCTGTTCGCACAGGTGATTGCCCGCGCGGATTTCAAGATGGGCGACCTCACCATTGAGAGCCTCATTGCTATGAAAAAAAAACTAGGAGATGATATGATTGTGCGCGGATACTTTCTTGAAAAACGACTAGTGGGATTTCTTGTGGCGTTTGTTTACAACCGTGTGTTCGATGCGCACATTGTGGGGTTTGATTATTCACTCAACCGCGCTTATGCAATTTATCAAACCATACTTTACGGTTACATCCGTGAGGCTATCGAAATTGGCGTATGTGAAATTCGCTTTGGACGAACGGCCGGTGAAATAAAGTCATCCGTGGGTGCACTTCCGGTTGAACTTTCATGCTGCATAAAGCACACCAGCAAACTTTCCAATTTCCTGCTCAACATCCTGTTTGCTTATGTGAAGCCATCTGATTTTCCCAAGCGTCATCCGTACAAAAAAGAAATAGAACAAAAAATTGAAAGTGAAATTATGACCCATTGAATGAGGACTGTTTTCTTTTTCCTCGATCATGAATATCACTTCCATCATACAACAATCTGACATGGACAATTTCAGTAAAGAACATTCAAATGGTGAAGTGACAGTGGTTTGGAAGCCGCGCCTATGCATTCACAGTGGAATATGTGTTCGTGGACTGGCCATGGTTTTTCAGCCACACGAAAAACCGTGGATAAAAATGGATGGAGCTTCCACTGAAAGCATCATTGAACAAGTGAAAGCGTGCCCATCGGGTGCCTTGAGTTTTTTCATGAACCATGAAAATGTTTCCGATGCACAGATGGATGCAAAGACTATTGAGGTTCAGGTATTGAAAAACGGCCCCTACCTGGTGAGGGGTGAAATCATAATCCAACACAGTGATGGCAGCAGCGAAGTGAAAGAAAGTTCGACAGCCTTATGCCGTTGTGGAGCATCATTGAAAAAACCATATTGTGATGGTGCGCACCGCAACATAAATTTCGAAGGATAATTTCAACCGCGATGCTAAAAAACGAAAGACTCTTATTGCTCCTTCTTGGGGCTATCCAGTTCACCAACATCATAGATTTTATGATCATGATGCCGATGGGTGATATCCTGAAAAAACAATTGCACATAACGCCATCTCAATACGGATGGTTGGTGGCCAGTTATGGTCTGGCGGCAGGAGTCACTGCATTTCTCGGTGTGTTTTACCTGGACAATATCGGAAGAAAAAAAGCATTGCTCACAGCGTATGCCGGTTTCATTCTCGGCACCATTTCAAGCGCAATAGTTCCCAACACCTCAAATCCGGAATTGAATTACTGGTTGTTCATTGGCACTCGTGTGCTTACAGGCATTACCGGTGGTCTGCTCGGTGGCCTCGTGTTGTCCATTGTGGGAGATGTTATTCCCTTTGAAAGGAGAGGTCGGGCAATGGCCGTGGTGATGATTGCCTTTTCATTGGCTTCCATTCTGGGTGTTCCCCTTGCACTTATTCTGGTAGATTCATTTGGTGGCAACTGGCATATTCCATTTTACTTCGTAAGCGCAATGGGATTGCCCATCTGGATATTCGCCTACCTGAAAATGCCTGCATTGCGAGATCATCTGAAAATGTACAATCCTGACAAGAAGCGAACAGAAACTATAAGGCTTGCATTTGAAACCCGCGAACAACGCAACGCACTTTTCTTCACCATGCTTCTTGTGCTTGGACAATTCACCGTTATCAGTTTTCTTACTCCGTACATGATCAACAATGTGGGCCTGCGGCAAAACCAGATTTTGTATATCTACGTGGTTGGTGGTGTGTGCAGTGTGGTCTCCGGTCTCTTTATTGGAAAGATGGTGGACAAGGCAGGGCGCTTCCGAGTGTTCACCATTTCCGCATTGCTCTCCATCATTCCTGTTGTTGTACTCACCCATCTTGGACATGCACCTTTATGGCTGGTGTTGTGCACTACTGGTCTGTTTTTCATTTTTGTTTCCGGGAGGATGATACCTGCCAATACCATCACCACTTCGCTGGTAAAGCCCGAGCACCGGGGAGGTTTTATGAGCCTCAACTCTGCAGTGATGTCGTTGTCGTCAGGAGCGGCAGCTTCCATTGCGGGTATCATGGTGAGCCAGGAAAATGAATCTTCAGAAATTCTTCACTATGAAAGGGTGGGATACCTGGCAGTGGCAAGCACACTTGTTGCATTGCTTGTGGTTCGGCTACTAAAGAAAATTTCGTTGGAGAAGAATTCGCAGGTAAAATAAATCATTCAGAAAACGGCCAGTCATCCTTCACAATAAAACCGCGCGATGTTTCCACATCCCAACCATCGCGGTTTTCTACCTGGATAATCAAAGGTGCCTTTCCCTTCTTTATCATCACATCATCCACTTGCTGCACAAGTTCACTTCCGGTGAAAACCTCTAGCGTTCCCGATGGACTGCAATATGGGCTCATCCAAAATTCTTTTGGCGGCACAATCCATTGCGGAACGGAATCGCGGAGAGAGTCCAGTTCAAAATGAAACATGAACCACCCGCCCTGATGATGGGGATGCGCGTACTTAGGTGAGCGGTGTTTGCCGATCATGGAGCAATGATGAAAAAAATATCCCTTCATGATGAGCACACGCGCGGGCTTGTCCAGCGAATTTCTTTCAAGAAATTTTTTTCCCTCCTCCCGCTCAAGCACCAAAAACTGTTTTTCGAATTTTTTCATCTTGTGATGAAGGCTATCATTTCCATTTGCGCCCATCCATTTGTCCCAGACCAAGGCGCTGGTGGTAGCCAGGTAATACTTGCAAGCAACCTCAAAATGGACGAATTCTCCAGTTGCTTTTTCACGACACAAAAAATCTATTTCGCCCGAAGTAGCAGGACCCGTTTTCAACTGCACGTTGGCAAACCGAAAATCATAGTCAGGGCTGTTCTTCAGCCAGAACTCAACCAGTGTTTCGAAACGCTTTCCCAGTAATTTATGTGGATGCTCACGGAGAAACTCGAGCAGCGGTTGCGGGTCAGCATCAAGTTGTCGTATCCAATTTACGTTTACTTCCAACTGGTTGCTGAACCACTCCTCATCCGGAATATGATATTGACCCTTTGACGCTTCTGAAGTAAACATGGGGCAGCTCCCTATTACCCATACCAGATCAGCCACATCATGATGGGTGTAGTGAAGTGGCAGCGATGTTGATTTAGTGGGCAATGGGGGCCGTTTATTTTTGTGCGCAAAGTATCCAACAACATTTTGCGCATCATTGCAACTATACCACATCCACAAATAAAAATTTCCATCTTCTCGTGGAACGATAAGTTTTTTATCGAACTGGAAATTGGCCAGTTCAAACAGACTTACAAAATTGCGCAGGAACATATTTCCGGACTCGAAGCCGTGAAGGCCATAATTACAGTGGACTTCATCAATAAGTGTATGTCGCGGTTTGTGGAAATGAGAAAAGACTTTTCCTGTTCAATGGATCAACTTCAAAAAACAAATTCATAAAAGATGCTTTCAAAAATTTCGCTGGCGCTTTCAGTAGTGCTTTTGTGTTTGGTCATATTCCTCTTTGTAAAACTGGACAGGCTCACTCCCGAAGAAGCTAAAAAGGGAGAAAAAGAAATCCAGATGGAAATGCCCGCTAACTCGGCCTTTGGTGATAGCAACAACGTGCAGACTCCTGTTATCGCTTACATCAATGGAGATACTATAATGGCCCGCTACCAATTCTTCCTGGATAAAAAATCCGCTATTGAACTAAAGATGAAGTCGAGCGAAGGAAAACTAAAGGCACGAATGGCTGAGGCACAAAAAGAATACGAGGAACTAATGACTTATGCGCAAACGCAAGGCGAACTTTTGCAGCAGGATGAAGCAGCAACTATCCAAGACCGCATTATGGAACTGGAGTATGAAATGCAGGACATGCAGGCGAAAGAAGAGAGAAGCCTTTACGAACGGGAAGCAGAAACCAACAAGGAATTGATGAAACGCATTCAGGATTTTCTAACCGGCTATACCCAAGAACACCACATTGACATGGTGCTCAACTACCAGCAATTGGCACAGGTTATTCTTTACGCAGGCCAACCTTTCGACATTACAGCCGATGTGGTAAACGGACTCAATACTGAATACGAAGCGGAGAAAACATCCATAGAAAAAAAATGAGCCTCGCTGAACAAAAGCAAAAACAGAACATTGCTGAATACCTGCTATTCATGTGGCAGATGGAAGACCTGGTGCGTGCTGTGGAATTCGATGCTGAACAACTCGACACTTTTGTGCGTTCCTACACTCCATCGGCTGAGGCTTTTGAAACCGAAAAACAATGGTTTCGTGAATTGGTGAAAAAAATGCGTGGCGAAAAAGTAGAAAACCGCGGTCACATCAGCGAGGTTCACGAATTGCTTTTTGAATTGAGCTTTTTGCACAATACCCTACTCAACGTGATTAAGGATAAAACCTACCTTGACCTTCACCATAGAGCACAACCCAATATTGTGGAATACCAGAAACGCAATGGAGGAAAAAGCTCCAACGATGTGGAGTCGTGCCTGGTAAGTTTGTACGGATTGCTGGTGCTGAGGCTCAAAAAAGAACCGGTTTCAGAAGAAACGGAAGGAGCAATGAAAACCTTTAGCGATATGCTGGCCCGGCTGGCGCAGCAATACCGGAATATGAAAGAAGGGGAAAAGAATTTTTCATTGAACTAAACGTCAATCCCGTTGATTTTTCTTATCGGGTTCAAACGAAATAGCCCCTGCAATTTTCAATGCAAGGGCTACATTCCACAAAAAAAATAGCAGTTTTTATTATGACAAAAGTCGTTGCCGCAGTATGAATTCAAATTGCTGGTTCTGCCGGGTGAGCAGCCGAATCTGTTTTTCCTTTTCCATCATATCGCTAAACTGATTCCAAGCCTCAGAAATCATGTTGCGGATTTCTTTGATGTTAAAGGGTTTGGTAATAACGCGGAAAACTTTGCCCTTGTTTACCGCCTCGACTATGGGAACAAGTTCGGTGTAACCGGTGAGCAATATTCGTTGCACATTAGGAAAATCATTGCAAATGGATTCGAGAAATTCCACACCTGTCATGGAGGGCATGTTGTGATCAGTAATCACTACTTCGATCTCGTGCTTTTCCAGCAGGTTGTATGCATCCACAGGATTATTTGCGAGATACACCTCGAATTGATCGCGGAAATTGGCCTTGAACGAGTCGAGATTCAATTGATCATCATCGAGATAGAGAACACGAGGGCGGGGCGCTATCACGGTTTCCGGTGTTGCTGCCATAAAAGGGGATGGGTTCATTGCTGCCATAAATTGTGTTTGTTTGATTTGTTTCTTGCACCTTCAACGGAAGAAATTCGCGGGAGGTTTCATTTTTTGAAAAAAAATTTTATTGCCTCGGTTTTCCCAGGCCGTGATGGCTGTTCTGGACACGCTCTAACCCGACTGGGAAGTACACCGCTACAGCATCCTTTCGCAAATTTTCAAGTTGACCTTCATCAACGATTTACACAACTTTGTGTACATTATACACTAAGAGATTGTGACTATGCCTTTGAGCCTAAATTTGTGCTGATTGTTGCACCTGTATTTCCACACTCGTAATTTTTTCGTTTAAAGCTTCTAGTTTTGATGCCTCACAGTTTTGGCACATAGCACCCTGTTGCATTCAACGCTTCGGCATTTGTTTTTTATAGCGCAATGTTTAACCTGACACAAGAATTGAAACAGCGGGTAGCCGCAGAAAATGATGAGGCGTACCCCTTGTTTTTCAGGTTGAAGTTTGCTAACGATTGGGCATTGCTTTCCTCTTTACTGAAATCGGATCCTGAAATAAAAGTGCAGGACAAGATCGAATTGCAACTTGCCGATCTTGTGAAGTTGCTAAATCCGACAACAAAGCTTTCTATTGAAGAATCAGGTGAAATGGTAAAAGCCCACCTCAAAGGTTGTCCGTTGGAAGAGTATGGCACCTGGGTTTATTATCCCTGGAAGAAAGTACTCGTGCATCTGCTGGATGAAGAAGAATTCATTCGTGTGCGGACAGTCAGAAATCTTTACAAAATTCTACCAGAAGAACAGGCGCAGTTGCGAACAAAAAAAATTGGAATCATTGGTTTATCAGTGGGGCAGTCGGTTGCACTTGCGCTTGCAATGGAACGGATAGGCGGAGAACTGCGCATTGCTGACATGGACACCATAGAGTTGAGCAACCTTAACCGCATACGCACATCCGTTTCAAATCTTGCTGTGAAAAAAACAGTGGTGGTGACGAGAGAGATTGCGGAGCTTGATCCTTACTTAAAAGTGGTGTGCTTTCACGAAGGTTTACACAACGAGAATATTGGAGAATTTCTTTCTGGTGGTGGAAATCTGGATCTGGTGGCCGAAGAATGCGATGATCTGAAGACGAAAATCCATGTCCGATTCATGTGCCGTTCGCTGGGCATCCCGGTTATCATGGAAACAAGTGATTCGTTCATGATTGACCTGGAAAGGTTCGATTTGGATGGTTGCCGCCAGATCTTACACGGCTTTACTTCAATGGAAAACTATAATGCGGAATACATTTCCACAAATAAGGATTTGCTCATGGCAAACATTCTCGAAATACCTCAACTCAGTGAAAGAGGGCAAGCCTCTCTGGCAGAAATGGGAAGAACTATTTCCAACTGGCCTCAACTCGGAACGGATGTGCTCGCAGGTGGTGCTATCACCGCGCAACTTGTGAAGGAAGTTTTGCTTGGAAATGAATTACCATCCGGCCGTGCAAGATTGGAACTGCTTGCTCATTACAAGACAGCATTTTCGATACAAAACGTTACAAGAAAAAATCACAATCCTGTTTAATGAGCGTGTTGGAAGAAAAAAATACAACCGAAAATGAAGTATCAACAGCCGGCATTCTTCAGGCTCAATTTCGGATTCGTGCATTCCGCGCTATTGAGGACCATGGCTCGTGCCAAAAGTTTTATGAGGGTCATGTAGGAGTGCTTAGTGAATACGGTATCACCAATCTTCGAACTTCTGAATCCAAATGGTTGAATGACGAAAATGTGTGGGTTGTTCTTGCGGAGGATATGGAAGGAAATACTGTTGGCGGTCTTCGGATTCACAAATACACCGGACAACAATCCATTCCACTCATTGAGGCCCTTGTTGAATTGGATCCAAAAATCGTGAATTCGTTTGATAAAGCCAGACCAGAAGGAACCGCTGAAGTTTGCGCTTTATGGAATGCCAAAAAAGTTTTAGGGAAAGGAATCAGTCCTCTTCTCTGCATGTGCTCGGTAGTGATTGTGAGGAGGATCGGCCTAAAAAGTTTCTATTGTTTCTCAGCCCCATACACAGAAAAGATGATCAAGACTAATGGATGTATTGATTTGGAGGAAGTAGGAGACAAGGGAAGATTTCATTACCCCTCTGAGAAATACATTTCGATAGTGCTGTTCAATCCCGATGTCGGCAAACTTGAATTCGCTGCGGCTTTTAATAAGTCAAGGATTCAGTCATTGTGTTCTCAACCGGAGCAAACATTCAATGAAACTTCGGCAAGGGGTGATTTCCTGGTAAAGTATGATCTACGATGCTCCTGAAACAAAATGAAAACTTTTCCTGTTTCTTTCGTAGAAGCGTATTTCAATGAAAAGAAAATATTGGGTTCCCCCCACAATCTTCCACACTATTTTATCCGTTGGTGTATTTGTGCTACTCTTCGGCACGTCCGCTCTTTCAGCTGCCACAGATGAAGTTGATCCGCTCAAAGAAATAGCAATCTATTCAGGTTCTAAAACCTTAACGGATTCCAGCATATTTTTTAGCAAAGAGTATACAATTTCAACCATCAATACTCCAAACCTTGGTGTTACGGATGAGTGGCAATACATTCGAATTTCCGTCAACATTCCACAAACGTCATTGTCGAACTATTTACTAATTGACAACCCTGCAATAGATTCCCTTGAGATCTACCGCATAGATGGACAATTCGCTTTACTGATTAAAGATGGGAGCAATATTCCACAACGGCTGAGTCACCGAAAAACTCTCGGTTTTGTAATTGATTTAGGATTGAAGCCGCAAGAAAGCGGGCAGTTCATACTGAAATTAAAGTCAGGCAAACAATTGATTGTTCCACTCGAAATTTCATCGAGAAAGAATATTGAAAGTGCACAGAACCAAACTGAAAATATGTTGTTCCTGTATTTCGGGATCATGCTGGTGCTCATCATATACAACTTCTTCCTTTACACCGCAGTTCGCGAATCCATCTATGCATATTACGTAATTTACCTCGTAACTGTTGCGCTTACGCAAGCGGGGCTTTTCGGATTTGGAAACCGCTGGTTGTGGTCGGATTCGTATTGGCTATCCGAAAAATCAGTTTACCTCTTTGGGGCAATGAGTGGGATTACTACCATTTTGTTTGCCCAGCACTTTCTCAAAACCAAGCAATACACTCCTATATGGCATAGGGTTCTATATGGCTACATTGCAGTTGATGTGATAAGCATTTGCTTCTGCCTGGCAGGAGAATACAACCTCAGCTACAACCTCATAAATTTTGCTGCGGCCAGTTCACTTATTTTACTTATTTGTTCGATATCAGCCTCAGTTAGGGGCAACAAGTCTGCACACTATTTTACCCTTGCCTGGACAATTTTCCTTATAGCCGTAACCATTTTCGCATTCAAGGATTTTGGAATACTTCCATACAACCAATACACTCAATATGCTTTGCCGCTAGGTTCCGCTCTCGAAGGAATTCTACTTTCATTTGGTTTGGCCGATCGCATCAACCAATTGAAAAGAGAAAAGGAAGAATCGCAATTGCGCGAACTACAGGTGCTACAACAAAATCAGCAAATGATTTCGGATCAAAACGAAAACCTTGAGAGCAGGGTACAAGAACGCACACAAGAATTGGAACTCTCCAATGGAGAGTTGAACCAAACCCTTCATAATCTCAAACTCACCCAAAGCAAACTTCTCGAAGCTGAAAAACTAGCATCGCTTGGACAAATGACTGCAGGCATAGCACACGAACTTAACAACCCGATCAACTTCGTTTCATCCAACGTAACTCCATTGAAGCGCGATGTACACGACTTGGTAGCCTTGCTCAATGACTATAGCAAACTGAACGGTGAATCAGACTACCATACCAAACTTGCTTCTATCCGCGAAAAACATAAAACCACCGATGTAGAATTTTTAAGAACTGAGGTGGATACACTTCTGAATGGAATTGATGAAGGTGCCAAACGCACTGCAGAAATCGTGAGGGGGCTTCGCATTTTTTCTCATACTGATCGCGACACTCCTGTGAGTGCAAATGTGAATGAGTGTATCGTGTCTGCACTCATTGTAATGAAAAGCATGATAGGTCGTGAAGCAACTCTTATTAAAGAATTGGATGAAGGGCTTCCAGATATGCACTGCTTTCCTGGCAAACTCACACAGGTATTTATGAACCTTGTAAGCAACTCGCTTTATGCTACCATTAATTCCGACAAAAAAGGCGCTGACAGGCAAATCAGCATTAAATCCTCGTACAACTCGGAATTTATCTGCATTACGGTGAGCGACAATGGATGCGGAATGGATGAAAAAACGAGGGCGCGCATTTTCGAACCGTTCTTCACCACCAAACATGTAGGCGAAGGAACCGGTCTGGGTCTTTCCATAGTTGCAGGCATAATAAAAGAGCACAACGGGACAATAGAGGTGAAAAGTGAAACTGGGCAAGGCACCGAATTCGGAATAATTTTGCCTCGGAATTTTTAAGCATTGCGTTGCCTTTTTTTACTGCCCCCTTAGATGAATAAAAGCCCCGTACGCATTTTATATCTTGATGATGAGGAACAAAACCTCATTGCGTTTCATGCACTTTTCAGGCGAGACTACGAAGTGTTTACTACTACTTCGGCCACCGAAGCAGTGCAGATTCTCAACCAATGTGAAATCCACATCATTTTTTCTGACCAGAAGATGCCAGACCTCAGCGGTGTGGAATTCTTCGAAATGATCGTCACTGATTTTCCTGAACCCATTCGCATTTTGCTTACCGGTTATGCCGATATTGAAGCGGTGATTGATGCCATCAACAAAGGCCAGGTGTACCGCTACTTAACTAAGCCCTGGATCGAAAACGAATTGCGCATTACTATAGAAGATGCTTATGAAGTGCTGCAAACCAGGCGACAGGTTAACGATAAACAGCAAGCGCTGGAAAAAGCATATTCCGAACTCGAAAAATTTGTGTACAGTGCCTCCCATGATTTGCGGGCACCACTGGTTTCCATCAAGGGCATACTCAAACTGTCCAAACTGGAAAACGATCCGGCAAAACACACGGAGTATTTCAACATGATTGAACAGAGTGTGCAAAAACTCGATTCATTCGTGCAAAACATTATTCATTATTACCAAAACGGAAAGAAAGAAGAAATACTAACTGCGATCAATTTCTCCCAACTGGCTGATGATGTATTCGCCACTTTGGCACATTACGATGGGGCCGAACGAATAAATTTAAGGAAAGAAATCGAACCGCAAACACCCTTCATGGCTGATGAATTGCGACTAAGGATTGTGTTGAATAATCTGGTGTCCAACGCGCTCAAGTTTCAAAATCCAAAAGATGAAGATTCCTTTGTTCTACTTTCCATACACAACACCGTGGAAAAAGCTGTGATCAAGGTGGCCGATAATGGCATTGGAATTTCACCGGACGATTTGCCTCATGTATTCGACATGTTTTACCGCACCAGCCAGAAGAACATAGGAACCGGAATAGGACTTTACATAGTGAAGGAGGCGGTGGAAAAACTGGGGGGTAAAATCACAGTAACCTCCGATCTGGACAATGGTACCTGCTTTCTTCTGGAAATTCCAAACAAATCATGATTGTACGCGAACATCTCAACATCTTGCTGGTGGACGACAATGACATTGATATTGCCGTGAATACCAAATTGCTAAAACTTGCTGACTTAACTGACCACATTTTCTCCTTTAGTTCCTGCCGCTTATTCCTGAAGTATATCACCGACAATGCTGATGGGCTTCGGACAAAAACCAATTTGATTTTGCTGGACATAATGATGCCGGGAATGGACGGTTTCGAGTGCCTGAACGAGTTTGCAAAAATGCCAGACGATCTTACCTCCAGCTTTCACATCTTTATGCTTTCGTCTAGTATTGACCGCAACGATATAAAGCGGGCGGAACAAAGCAAGCAGGTGCTCAAAGTGCTGGAAAAACCACTGGATGTTTATCATCTCAAACGGTTGATTGAAGAAATTTCAATCCAATAAAAAACTCCGGAAATATGCCGGAGTTTTTTGTAGTGGATAATCTTTCCTTAGTGTTTGATTTCAGGCTTCTACCTCCGCCACATGTTTGTGTTCAGCAATTACGTCTTCCTGGATATTGGGTGGAACGGGTGAATATTCTGAGAATTTTCCAGTGTAAGATGCCTTGCCCTGAGATACGGAACGCAGTGAAGTGGTGTACTTGTAAAGATTCGCTGCCGGAACTTTTGCAGTGATTTTGGTGTAACGTCCTATGGCGTCCATGCCCATTATGATGGCCCTGCGGCCTTGCAGGTCGGTCATCACATCCCCGGTTACATCGGCAGGCGAGGTCACTTCTATTTCGTAAATCGGTTCCAGTAATTTCGGTTGTGCATTTATAAATGCCTCCTTGAATGCCATCTGCGCTGCTATCTGGAAGGAGATGTCATTAGAATCTACATCATGCATTTTTCCATCGTAGAGCATCACCCGAACATCACGCACATAACTTCCTGTTAGTGGCCCTTGTTCCATTTTGTGCATAATGCCTTTTAATACGGAAGGAATAAAACGCATATCAATTGCACCACCTACAATGCAGTTGTAAAACACCAACTTGCCTCCCCAGTCCAGGTCGTGCACTTCTTTCTGGCGAATGTTGAAACCGGTGGGTTCTGGCATTCCCTCGTAGTAGGGTTCAATTTTGATGTGCACTTCGCCAAACTGGCCCGATCCGCCCGATTGTTTTTTATGACGGTAAGTGGCATTAGCCGCTCGCTGTATGGTTTCGCGATAGGGAATACGTGGCTTCTCGAAGCGAACGTCCATGCTGTAAACTTTCTCCATGGTCCATTTTGTGGTGGCAAGGTGAAGTTCTCCCTGGCAATGCAACAGCAATTGTTTTAGCTCACGGCTGTATTCGTATTGAACAGTAGGATCCTGCTCATGAATTTTTTTCAGTACTTCACCCAATCGTTCATCATCCTTTTTGTTGTTGGCAACAATGCTCACCGTCATGCGAGGTTTGGGGAAATCTATGGGTTGCACTTTTAATTCACCGTTCGTTGCATGAAGTGTGTGGTTGGTATCCGTGTTTTTCAATTTGAGTGTGGCTCCTATATCGCCTGCTTTCAGCACATCAACAGGAGAGCGGTTGTGACCATCCATAACAAATAGTTGGTTAAACGTTTCCACACTCTGGGTGCTGCTATTCTTCAGTTGCATTCCTTTCTTCAGTTCACCGCTCACCACTTTGAAGAATGAAAGTTTGCCCAGGTTCAATTCATACTCAGTGCGAAACACAAAGAGTACAGGTGGGCCATTTGTAGTAGATTTCAATTCGTCACCCTCTACGGTAATTTCCGGTTTCATTTCATGGGCAGCGGGTGCCACGTTGTCAATGAACCCCATCAGCCGTCCGCTTCCCATATTCTTTAATGCTGAGAGGCAGAACACTGGAAACACTTCATGATTGAGCATACCTATGTGAAGTCCTTTGCGCAATTCATCTTCATCCAGGTTTCCCTTTTCAAAATAGAGGCTCATCAACTCTTCATCATTTTCGGCAGCTTTTTCTACCAGGAGATTGTGTAATTCACCGGCAGTTTGTTTTTCGCTTTCGGGAATGGGCAGTTTTTCAGGTTTGCCACCGTCAGCAGGAAATTTGTACATCACCATTTTCAGCAAGTCAATGATGGAATTAAATCCTTCGCCTGCGTTTACAGGATATTGCATCAGCACAGCATTGGAACCAAAATGATCCCGAATGCTATTGAATGATGTGTCGAAATCGGCCTTGGGATGATCTATTTGGTTTATGGCGAAGATGACCGGTTTTCGGTATTTGTCCACATGATTCCACAGCAACTCGGTTCCCACCTCCACACCGTGTTGGGCATTTATTATCACCACTGCGGTGTCCGCCACACGCAGTGCCGCAATTATTTCACCGATAAAATCATCCAGTCCGGGAGTATCAATAATGTTGATTTTGTAGTTGCGCCACTCCGTGTGCAAAGGCGTGGCGTAAACCGATGTGCCGCGCTCGTGTTCAATTTCATGGAAGTCGCTCACGGTGTTCTTGGCTTCCACTGTTCCCCTTCGGTTTATCAGTTTCGATTCGTACATCATGGTTTCGGCAAGAGTGGTCTTGCCACTGTGCGCCCCTCCCACGAGGACAATGTTGCGGATGTGGTTTTCATCAAAGACTTGCATAGGACAAAATTTTAGAAGGTTAATGAAAAATATGGATTCGCTTAAGGTGGGGGAAATGTAGAAAGATAGAGCGGATAGGGCAAAAGATTTTTTTTGGAGGGCACGTTGAGAGTTCCATCCAGCGCTGATCAATAAATCACTAACCCATCAAATCTCAAATAACTATTGAGTCTCCCTTTTTTATCCAGCCTACGTTGCCGCTGGCAATGCGCACTTCTATCCATTCAGCATTTTCTGTACGGATAGAGATTTTTGTTCCGGCATGAATCACGAATGCAGTGCCTGCCTGCTCATCGGGGGAGGTGCGGACATCCACCTTGCTGGTGAAGATGATAGCTTCGGTATTTGATTGAATTCTGTTGTAGGCGGTTTGGGCAAATGAAAAAGTGATAAGCCCGCACAGAAGCATCAATCCCCCAATGCCAAACACTCCCCGGTTGAAATTCTTTCTTTTCTTCCAGATGTACAATGACATCAATGCAAAACCAGCGATGATGAAAGCGATGGTCAGACTAGTCCACTTGCTTAAAGAACCTTCTGAGGTGATGTTGTTCCAGAAATCAGTAACACCCAGCGAAGGGAGTGCCTCAATTTTATCCGTTACTTTCAGGTTGGCCACTGCGATGTTGTTGTACAGGTCTTCATCGTAGGGATTGATTTTTTTCGCACGTTCGTAGTGAAGAATGGCTTCCGGAATTTTACCAAGTTTGTAGCAGGCATTTCCGAAATTGTATTGCAACCCAAAAGATGTATAGTTTTCTTCGGCTTGCTTATACTTTTCATAAGCCTCCTGGAACTTTTGTGCTTCATACAATTTGTTTGCTTCAGCAACAATTGCTTCTGCTTCTGTTTTGTTCAATGCAAAAACAGGAAGCGCTGAAAGACATACTACAACGAGAATAAACTTTTTCATGACCCCTCCTGTTTGATTAATTTTTCAAGCGATTCAATAACGATGTGCGCTTTCTCCAAAAGTTGTTGAGGTGACAGAAAAGAACTGCTCTTGCTGAACCTCGCCACCTCACACTCATTGAGCAGGGAAAGCACTTGTTCCGATAAAGTGTTCCCTGCACTGTTTTCCAATTCTGTTGCAATGCGCTGCTTGTTGAGTTCGCTTGGGGGTAGCGCAAATTTTTTGGCGAGATAGCCATGTATAGCTTGCGAAAGCTCAGAATAGAATCCCTCGCTGTTGCGCTGTTTCAACATTCCTGATGCAGCCTGTAGATGTTGCCTTGATAATTTTCCCGCCTTACGTTTTCCGGTTCCTGTTTCATCGGCTTCTTCAGCATCTTGCCTTTTGCGGACAACAACAAATGCCGCGAAAAGCAAGGCAGGTAAAACCATTAAGCCATAGAACCCAACTGACCCGAAAAACAAATTGCCCTTGCCTGCCAAAACCACGGGCTGCGTTTTTATATGCCGGATGTCCTGACTGAGTAGTTGAACATCGCTGCGCGAGTCGTAAGTATAGTTGCCGGCATTGTTTGCGTCACCAGGTGTTACTTTAAAATTGAGCGCTTCAGTTGAAAGCGATTTGAATGATTTAGTCTCATAATCAAAATAAGAAATGGACAGCGGTGCAATGGTGTAGTCGCCCGCAGTGCGTGGAATGAGCACATATTCAAAAGTGCGGCTGCCGCTTTCGCCTCCTGCATTTACGGTGATATTGTCATTCACCTTGGGTTCAAAAGTTTCGAAGTCAGTCGGGAATTCGTAAGGCAACTCTTCAAGAAGCTTCAGGTTTCCTTTTCCGTTTATCGTTACTGTAAGATTGATGGCTTCATTGGCTTTCAATTCCGTTCTGTCCGCTTTTGCAGAGAGTGAAAGAGGCGAGTAAGTACCGTGAAAATTTGCAGGCTGCTTTGCCGGGTAAGGCATTACTTCAACGGTGATTTTGGGAGCCGAATCTTTGAGCCTGGTGTTTTCCCGGAAAAAAAAGCTCCCTCCTTTGGAAGCAAGTAGCGTGAGTGCAAATCCATCAATATCCAGGTTGCCACTCACTTGCGGAAATAATAATTCTCTACGAACAACTGCTGTAGCATAGCGCTTTCCATTGATGACCGTTGTTTCCACTTTTATGTCATTGGAAATTTCCTCCGACCAGAAACCATCGTGCTTGGGGTACTTTACCTCCTCCAGGTGTTGCGGATCATAAGCACTGTAAAAAACATAAGTCGCCAGAACAGGTTCGCCAACATATACTTTTCGCTTACTCAATTGCACCTCCACCCAAAAATCTCCTGATGAAGATGGTGTTTGTTGTGGTTGTGATCCTTGTTGCGCTGATGGGATAGCTGCTCCCTTTGTCACTGTAACTGTTATGGGCCTTGTAGCGAGTTTTCCTTTGTCGGTTTGCACTGTTATTTCTGGGATAATCATGAAGCCTTCTTTCAGTGGTTTCAGAAAATATGTTTCAGAATACGCACTCGACATTTTGCCATTCATCATGTTCATTTCATTGCGTGTTTGTGGTCCGCCCACCACCTGCCAGTCTTTCAACTGCGGCAATGCAATTTTTCCACTCGCATTGGTTATTCTCAATGTGAGTTGAAGATTCTCCGTTGTGCTTATGGCATTCTTGTTCACCGTTGCCACGAATGAAAAGTCTTGCGACTTTGCATGTATACTGCTCAAGAAGAAAAGAACGTATAGAAATCCTCTCGAAGATAAAAATCGTTTCATGATTACCAGTCTTTATTGCTTCCTGATGTTTTTCCTTTCGATTGTTTTGCTTTCACTTTTTTCTGCACTTGCTGTTCAGTTTTGTTTAATGATTTCATGATGCGTTCAGCATCCTCCTTCGAGTAATTCTGCCTGGTGGATTGGCCATAAACCTGCTGTTGCGCTGATGGTGAGTTTTGCTCTTCACCACTTTCCCCCGATGGCTGAGCCATCAACTTTTCAGCCTCCTTGCTTTCATTGTCCTTTTTTTCTTCATCAGTATTGGCAGCAGCATTTTGTCCTTGCTCTTCTTCTTCCCTTTTCTCCTGTTCGGCCTGGATTTCCTTCAGCATGTCCTCTGCTTTCTGTTCTTCACTCCTGGCTTGCGGCTCCTCACCTTCCCTCATTGCACCCTCGCCCTTTTCACCTGGCGATATTTCTTCTTCCTGTTGTTGAGCAGACTTTTGCGCTTGCTCCTTTTGCACATCGCTCAGTTTTTTGTGCTGTTGTTGCTGTTCCCCACCACTGCCCGATGATTCCTTCTGTTCTTGTGCATACTCCTCCTTGGCTGCCTGCTGCTTTTGTTGCTGACTTTGCTGGTCTTGTTGGTTTTGCCCACCTGAACTTTCCTGCCCTTGCTTGTTTTTATTTTCTGATTGCGCTTCGGATTCTTGATTCTGATCCTGCTGAGGGTCGCTATTCTGCTCTCCCTTTTGTTCCTGATTTTGTGTTTGCGATTCCTGATCCTGTTTTTGTTCCGATTTGGGTTGCGATGGATTCTGTTGCTGTTGTCCTTTTTGGTTTTGTGACAAATGCTGCTGCAACATTTTTTGGGCGTACTGAAGATTGTACCGTGCTTCGATATCGTTAGGATTCAGGCGCAGGGCTTGCTTAAATGCTTCGGCCCCTTTGGCGTAGTCTTTCTTTTTAAGGTGGCAGTTACCAGTGTTGTGCGCTGCCCTTGATTTCAGTTCCTTGTCTATGGTCGCTTCATTTATTTTCTGAAACTGTGCAATAGCCTCATCATACTTATCGGATTTGTAAAGTGCATCTCCGAGGTTGAATTGGGCTTTAACAAAATCAGGATTCAATTCCATACTCCTGCGGTACAAACTGTCGGCAACGGTGTAGTTGCTATCGCGGAAAGCTTTGTTGCCCGCAATGGCGAGTTCGGTGTGTGTTTGGGCATTTGTGCCGTAAGCCAGCAGTGCGGAAATAATCGAGGCTAAAACGTTGCGATGACGGAAACTCATTTTCAAATCTATTCTAAAAAGTTTAATGTTGATGTCCATGTTCCTTTTCGTTCAGCAAGTATTTGTTCCAGTACAAGGAGTAAAATTCCGGCAGCGAGGAAAATTCCATAGCGTTGTTCATAGTCGGCAAATTCTTTTTTATCCAATTCACTTTTTTCGATGCTGTCCAGTTTTTTTACCACCTTGGCGAGTGCAGTTAGCGACCCTGCCATACGGGTGAACGTACCGCTGCCTGCCTCTGCAATTTCCTTCAAAGCATCTTCATTCAACCTTGTTACTACTGAGTTTCCGTTTTCATCTACGCGATATCTGGTCTGCTTTCCTTCTTCATTGAACAAAGGAATGAGTGTGCCGTCAGGAGTTCCAACACCAATGGTATGTACCAGAATTTTGTGGTTGACAAGTGCAGTTTTCGCTGCGTCAATTGCATCGTCTTCATGATTTTCTCCATCGGTAATCACCACAATAACCTTTTGCGCTGGCGATTTTGTATCAAATGATTCAACGCACAATCGAATGGCATTGCCAATCGCTGTTCCCTGCATTGTTACACTTTTGGTATCAATGTTTTCAAGAAAAAGACGTGCTGCATCGTAATCATTCGTGATGGGCATTTGCACAAATGCGTTTCCTGCAAAAACCACCAGCCCGATACGGTCGCCACGCAATTTTGAAAGCAATTGTTCAATGGCAAGTTTGGAATGAGCCAGCCTGTTAGGTTCAACATCCTCGGCCAGCATGCTGTTGCTTACATCTAGAGCAAGCATAATGTCTATGCCTTTGCTTTTCACTTCTTCCAGCTTGCTGCCGAACATAGGGCCGATGAGTGCGATAACGATACAGGCCATTCCTATTCGAAACAGGATAAATTTCAGGATAGATCGCACAGTGGACAATTGCGGGAATACAAACGGGACGAGATTGCTTTGTGCAAATCTGCCGATTGCAATATTCTTCCTGACCACATTCACCGCATAAAGAATTGTGCAAACAGGAAGCAAGAGCAACAACCACCAATGATTGGCATTGTGAAAATCCAGCGTGGGCGTACGCGGCACAACTATGAAATATGTCACTGCGACTATGGCCCAGAAAAAAACCTCAAGTGCAATCACCGCGGTGAACACCAGCCATAATTTGTATCTATCGCGTACAGCATTCATGGTGTCCTGGGCAGAAGAATTGAATGAATAAAGAATGAAGCAAAGAGGATGACTAGTCCTGGAAACAGGAATCTTTCAAACTCCTCAGCCCTGCGGCTGAACTGGGTCACATTAAATTTTGTTTTCTCGAGTTCATCTATTTCATGGTAAACACCTTGTAGTTTTTTTTCAGAGGTTGCCCGATAGTATTTACCCCCAGTTATTTCTGCAATTTTCGTCAGCACTTCTTCATCAATTTCAACGTCCACGTAATCATAGATATAAGAACCATCAGGTCGAATTTGAACGGGTTGATAAGCCTGACCCGTGGTGCCAGCGCCAATAGTGTAAACGCGGATTCCAAATGTCTTGGCCATGGCCGCGGCATCCAGAGGGTTGATGGAACCACGGTTGCTCACTCCATCAGTGAGCAGGATAATTACTTTACTCCTTGCCGTGCTTTCTTTCAGCCGGTTGACAGCAGTTGCCAGTCCCATGCCTATGGCAGTGCCGCTTTCAAGCAAGCCAGACCTCAATTCGCTCGTTGCATTTTTCAACACCCTGTGGTCGGTGGTCAGGGGGACTTGAGTAAAAGCCTCGGCCTGAAAAACCACCAGGCCAATGCGATCATCGGGACGACCTTCCACGAACTTAACAGCCACTTTTTTTGCCGACTCGAGTCGGTTGGGTTGGAAATCTTTTGCCAGCATACTTTCACTCACGTCAATGGCGAGCATAATGTCAATGCCCTCTATGTCCGAACTTTCAAAATCAGTTTTCGACTGTGGCCTTGCAAGTGCAATTACACAAAACCATATTGCAACCAGGCGTATTGCAAAAAACAGGTGGGGCAAAACTGAATAAAAAATAGTTGCCGGACTGCGCAGTGCTGAAACTCGGGTGAACTTCAGCATGGCATGTCGGTCATTTTCAAAAAGAAAATAATGCAACGAAAGAACCGGGATGAGAATGAGCAACCAGAAAGCTGAGGGCAGCGCATACTCATACCACGGTCTCACCCAAAGCCACGCTCCGAAAGCCGCGGCATTGAGCAATACCAATGTTGTAAGCAATGCTATTTTTTTTCCTGCTATCATAAGATCACCTTATCGTCCTGATGAGTTTCTAACAAAAACAGTTTCGCTGCTGAGTACGAATTTTCATTGGCAGTTGCATCCGGATTCTGTTTGGCAAACTTTACCATGTCTGCCAGCCGGAGAATGTTTTCCAATTCACTGAGTTGATGTTGTGATACCGGTTTGGCTGCAAGACCCCCCAAGATGTTGGTAGTGATTTCTTCCCTGGCCGGCACACGATATTTTGATTCAATGTATTCGCGGAGAATATCAGATAACCGTGAATGGTATTCCTTCACATTTCCATTTTGCCACAATGATTCACTTCGAACTAATTCAAGTTTTTTCATCGCCAGTTCATAAGGTAAAATTCTTACTTCAATTTGTTGCCCGTGAGCCGGATTTTTTTTCTTCGGAAACATTTTCACTACTAAAAAAATGATAAGACATAGTCCAGCCAAAGCAATAACAAACCAGTACCAGAATTTCTTAACCCACTCCCAAAATGTAAGTTTAATTTCATAAATATCCTTGATGTCCTTGAATTCAGCAGCCGTATCCACCGCAGGTGCTCCTACTTCCAAGAAAACAAAATCCGTAGAAATTGTATCAAAACCCAAAAGGAACTCGAAAGGGGCAATAGCCCAGAAACCACTATCCCAACTGGTGATTGTAATTTGCTGCTCGATGGTGAAGTCGTAGATGCTGATGCTTTGTATTGTATCCACATTACTTCGCTCGAGAACTTCGATGTGGCGATTAAGGGTATCACTGAATTGCGGCCAATAAACTTCATCTCCCACTTCCTTGCTGAAAGAGAGTCGCAGTCTTAATTGAGTAGGCTCGCCAATTTGTATGGTGTCCTCTTCAAGAAGGAGGAGTGCTTGCTGGGCATTGCTGAAAAGCGACAAATGAAAAAATGCAACTAGAACCACAACAAGAGTTCTGCAAACCATCGAAACTGATATTTCCAGATGGGCCGGAATGCAGGACTTCAGCAACCTGAAATTTAAGCCTGCGTAACTGTCAATTGTCAATTGTTCATTGTCAATTCTTTTCACCTTGCTCTGCGTTTAAAAAGATTCATCAGTGGCTTCACGTAGTCTTCATCAGTTGCAATTTGAGCTACATCAACTCCCGATTTGGAAAAAATGCTTTTCAGTTGCTCATCCCGCTGCTGAATGTTCTTCATGAAACGGCTGCGCAATGCTTTGCCTGAAGTATTAACCCAAAGTGATTTCCCTGTTTCATTGTCCTCAATTTTTATAAGGCCAATAGCAGGGAAAATTTTTTCGTGTTGGTCATAAACACGCAATGCAACCACATCATGCCGCTTTGAGGTAATGCGAAGTGCGTTTTCAAAATTTTCATCCAGAAAATCGGAAATCACAAAACAGATGCAATGCTTTTTCTGTACATTGTTCAGGTATTCGAGGGCCGACTTTATGTTGGTTCCCTTTCCTTCAGGTTTGAATTGAAGAAGTTCGCGAACAATGCGCAGGATATGTGATTTACCTTTTTTAGGAGGAATGAACTTTTCAATTCTATCAGAAAAAAAAATCACTCCAATTTTGTCGTGGTTCTGGATGGCGGAGAAAGCAAGCGTAGCCGTGAGTTCCGTGATGAGCGACCGCTTCAATTGTTTTCGTGTACCGAAATCACCGCTTGCGCTTACATCGGCCAGAATGATTACGGTGAGTTCCCGTTCTTCCTCAAACACTTTCACAAACGGGTGACCCATGCGTGCGGTCACATTCCAGTCAATGTTCCTGATTTCATCTCCAGGCACGTACTCACGTACCTCCGAAAAAGCCATGCCCCGCCCTTTGAATGCCGAGTGATATTCACCTGAAAAAATGTGAGAAGAAAGACCGCGTGTTTTTATTTCAATGGCGCGAACCTTCTTCAAAAGTTCTGATGCCTCCATCTTATCACGGAACTTCAACTTTGTTCAACACTTCCTTTATGATTTGTTCCTGCGTGATGTTTTCAGCCTCGGCTTCGTAAGTAAGGCCAATGCGATGCCGCATCACATCGAAACAAACTGAGCGTACATCTTCAGGAATAACATACCCGCGATGGCGGATAAAAGCCATGGCTTTTGAGGCAATGGCAAGTGCAATACTTGCCCGCGGTGATGCTCCAAAACTTATCAGGTTTTTGAGATTCCCCAGCCTGTAATTCTCAGGTTGTCGTGTGGCGAAAACAATGTCCACGATGTATTGCTCAATTTTTTCATCCATATAAACTTCGCGCACTAATGAACGAGCCCTTACAACCTGTTCAGGGTGAATCACCGTGTTCGGCTCGGGATATTTTGCAGTGGCGATGTTGTTGCGGATAATTTTTTTCTCTTCTTCCTTAGTGGGATATCCAATCACGATCTTGAGCATGAAGCGATCGGTTTGCGCTTCGGGCAGCGGATAAGTTCCTTCCTGCTCCACAGGATTTTGTGTGGCGAGCACAAGAAATGGTTCAGGAAGCAAAAAGGTTTCGTTGCCAATAGTCACTTGTCTTTCTTGCATGGCTTCGAGCAGTGCGCTTTGCACTTTTGCCGGAGCACGATTAATCTCATCGGCCAAAATGAAGTTAGAGAAAATGGGACCACGCTTTATCGAAAACTCCTGCTTCTGCTGGTTGTAAATCATGGTGCCCACAAGATCGGCAGGAAGTAAATCCGGTGTGAACTGAATGCGGCTGAAAGCCACATCAATAGTCTTGGCCAATGATTTTATTGCAAGTGTTTTTGCGAGTCCCGGCACACCTTCCAGCAGAATGTGTCCGTTGGAAAGCAGTCCGATAAGCAGTTTTTCCACCATGTCCTTCTGCCCGATGATGGATTTATCCATCTCCATTTTGAGCACATCTATAAATGCGCTCTCGTGTTCAATTCTCTTGTTCAGTTCAATGATGTCGCTGGCCTGTGTGCCGGAATTCTGCACCACTTCAAGCGGTGGCTGTTGTTCCATTTCCATATTCTTTTCTTTTAAAGCGGCTGCAAAAATGTTAAAGACTAACGTAAGTGTTGCTAACGCACTGCAAAATTGAAACAAACCACTTTCCGGAGGTCATGACCGGGCGGTTAAGGATTGTTAAGCACAATGCTCAATAAAAAAATGAATGTATCCCGTTAGCAATACGTTGAAAAGTGAAGACCGAAACCAGTGCAGAAGGCAAATACTTTTGGCGCAAATTCCAAAACAAATCATGTCTTCAAAATTGTCTCTTACCGATACTATCAATCACGTAAAAACTTTTCATGAAGCCTTCGGACTTCCTGTGCGACACGAACCAACCGGTGCCTTGGACGAAAAAGAATTCATGCTTCGTTACAACCTGATGAAGGAAGAAAACGAAGAGTACCTTGAAGCAGTGCAGCGCGGAGATATTGTCGAGATTGCTGATGCGCTTGGTGATATTCTTTACATCCTGTGTGGCACCATCAATGCGCACGGCCTTCAACAGAAAATTGCGGAGGTATTCGAAGAGATTCAACGCTCGAACATGAGCAAGCTGGATGAAAACGGCAAACCCATTTACCGCGAAGATGGCAAGGTGATGAAAGGTGCGGGATACTTTCGGCCAGATGTAAAAGGAGTTTTGTCCGGGAAGGAAATTGCGGTGAAGTAGGATTTCCTCACCAGCACCACATGCCCTTTCCTCTTTCCAGCATCAATATTTTTCTGTAGCGAATTTCAATTGACAGCAGTAAAAATTACGAATGCGGTGAGTTCGTCATTCGTAATTCATCATTCGAAATTTCTTCTCACAGGCAAATGCTTCCGTAAAGCGCCATGAACAAAAGAAGGTCGGAGGTATTGGCGTTTCCATCATTATTCATGTCGGATGCGCATTCGGCAACGCAGCCAAACCCACTCATGAACAACAATAAATCGGAGGTGTTGATTGTGCCATCGAAGTTGAAATCGCCCGGGCAGGGAGCAGGCGGCAATTCGTTTACCGTTATTGCCAACGTTGAAGGTGCACCATTTCCATATTCATTTATTCCCACTACTTCAATATCTCCCGAAACAGCCGATGTGCTGTAATCAACGGAGATACTATTTGTACTGCTCGTACCGCTTGCACCTTCGGGCAATGTCCACACATAGGAAGTGGCGTTTGGAATTTCGGTGACCGTATAGATGATGGCATTATCTCCCTGGGCAACATTTTCCGGCCCCGAAATAATTGCCCCACACTGGGGCAGATGATTTACCAGGACACTGAAGAGTTTCAGGACTACGGCATCGGAACCAGCGGGCCACGAGTTGGTTAAACCACAAACCACTGCATTCATGCAGGGATCGTATAGCATCTTGCTTTTGTATCCCCAGGTGGAGCCTCCGTGGCCCCATGTAGGGTGGTTATACCATATCCTGCTTTCCAATCCCAATCCATAATCATAGGTTGCGGGAGTGTCTATAAAATCAGTCAACTCTGCAAATGATTGTGCATCGAGAATCTGGCCATTCATTAGTGCATGATACCAGTTTACCATATCAGCCGATGTCGAGAACAAAGCACCGGCACATCCACCCGCTGTATTCAATCCCACCCGTGAGGTGTCGCTGTAATCAATAGTATTGAACCAGCGGTGTGCTATCGTTCCCACTTCCGGTTCTTCCACATCATAAAAAGTGTTGTTGAGTGCAAGCGGTGTGAGTATGCTGTCGCGAATGATTTCTGAAATGTGGAAACCGGTTGCGCTTTGGGCAACCATACCGGCAAGTATGTAATTGACATTGGAATAACCCCAGCCGGTGCCGGCAGCAAATAATGGTGCGCCCAAATAGCTCAACACTTCATCGGGTGTAAAAACCTGTGTGGGGTTGGCCATGATTTCATTCACAAGGGGAGCAATAAAAATGGGGTCGGAAACTCCGCTCGTGTGGTTGAGCAATTGGCGTATAGTAATGTTAGGATTGACGTTCGTATGTGTGGGAAGCCACGTGTGCAGCGAATCATCAAGGCTTATGGTGTTGTTTTCATCCAGCAATAAAATGGCAGCGGCTACAAAAAGTTTGGTATTGCTGGCTATGCCGAATTCCATATCTGGCGTAATGGGTTGCCCAGCAAAAGAGACACCCACTGTGCCCTGCCATATGCCTTGGCCGGGCAGCAGCACGCTGGCCGACATGCCTTTGATATTGGGAATTGATGCCACATAAGTGTCCAATGTATCCTGAAGCATATCGGCCAGCAGGGGATTGAACATCTGGGCTTTTGTGCCGTTGATAGCAACTACGCAGAGGACTATGGCAATTTGTTTTTTCATGATTATGGGCCGGGAGTTAATTTTATGAGTTATGTGTCGGGTGAAAGACCAATGCGTGAAAAAACGGGTTGCATAAAGGACAAGCAAACACCTCGTCATGCGAACTTTTTCCTACGCCAAAAAGTGTAAACAGTGAGAATGTTGAAGCAAGTAAACCACAACGGGGGGAATGAGTTCTACGGATTAACGGTTTACATCCCAATGGCCTGTTTGTAGGGCAACCACGGGTGGATGGTAATTCTGTTGAGTAGGCGAAGCGGGCATGAGGCGATGCGGTTTCTCCGGTTGAATCGGTAGTGAAATTCATCGAGGTAAGCTTGCAAGTGTTTGGGTGAAACGCGGAGGTGGATTCCGCGCAGCCAATTTTTCCAGGTTGAAGATGTGCCAGTGCAGCAACTGAAAGTTGGCACCACCTTCTGAGGGCATTGCCACATGTGGTCGTTCACTAGCTGCTTCGGGGTATGCTGCCCAACAATCAGTAAGCATTGCCGCGTCAGAATCAACCATTTGTTCGATGCCAGCGGCTAAAGCATCGGCCGAGTATCCAATGGTGACCACCGCCCGTGCGTTTTTCAGTTTCTCCCGCGAGTCTTCATACAACTCCACGGCTACCTGTACTATGTGCTTCTTGCCGTGGCTGGGCGCGATAGCTATCGGGACATGCATTCTATCTGTAATTCTCCAGACTTCCCCAATCGCATGTAATTTTGACAAAACAAAAACGGATAAGCCGAAAACCGACCAGAGTAGGCAAACAAAAGAAGTGCGGTGTCAGCACTCTAATCACTGACAACAAAAAAATGGTAACGTTGAAACGAATCAAAATTATTGTGGTAGTGCTTGCTGTTTTGACCACACTGTCTTTCAAAGACAACACCCCAACTGACAATGTAAAGACCGGAATTTATGGTGTTTGCAACTGTAGTGAGCTAAACTCCTCGAAGGTTGAATTAACCCTCAATGAAGATTTCACTTTTCACTATTTGCGTAATACTAATCCGGCAAGGGCCATAGACATAAAGGGAAACTGGACATTGAATGGAAACACTGTTGTACTAAAAGACTACAGTTCTGACTTTTCAATCCATGATAAATGGACAGTTGACAAAAACGCAAAGTGCCTTAAATCAAGAAATGGATTAAAGTGGGTTAGGCTTTGTCATCTTAAATTGTTTAACTAGAACTCCATCACACGGATTTAGCTTGGAGTAACTCGTGGTTTCCTTCAGGGAGATTGCAACTCTAAAGACAGAGAATACTTTCGCTTGCGATATGCTTAGGGTCACATGAACTATAAACTGACTGCAAGAAATCTATAGGGATAAATTTTGACAATCACAGATAACACAACAAAATGGTAATCAAGAATCAAATAGGACTTGATAAGACAAAGAGCAAACAGTTAGCAGACAGTTTGAATAATCTGTTGGCTGACTACATGATGTTCTACCAAAACACAAGGGGTTTACATTGGAACATCAAAGGGGATAAATTTTTTGAACTTCATTTAAAGTTTGAAGAACTCTATACCAATCTGCTATTGAAAGTGGATGAAGTGGCAGAACGAATTTTGACACTGGATGCAACACCACTTCACACTTTTGATGATTACAAAAGCACAGCAAAAATCAAGAGTATAAAAGATGTCTCTGACGGAAAGCAAGGCATTCAAACAATTTTAGAGGCGTTTGAAATACTCATTGTTGAACAAAGGGAACTGCTCAATCTTTCAGCTGAGACAGGAGACGAAGGCACAAACGCACTGATGAGTGACTACATCCGTGAACAGGAAAAATTAGTGTGGATGTATTCGGCTTACTTAAAATAGCAGACTGAAAGAATAACGGCAACATGGGCCGGCACATCTTCGCTCCGAGAGCAGCACCAACGCATAACAGAGACCGCTCTTTGCAGCAAGTCTTTAATTATAAGTCAACATAATAAATAAAAAAAATAATGAATAAACTTCTTGTTACCACCGATTTCTCCTCCAACTCAAAAGCGGGATTGCGTTTTGCTGTTCAGTTAGCATCGCAGAATAAATATGAGTTGACTTTTTTTCATTCCTATTACATTATGAAACCTTCATCATGGAATGATGAAACCTTTGAAGCTTATCAAAAAGGAGAATCGGATAAAATTCTAAAGAAGCTGAATCAATTTATCGAATCAGTTTATAAAAACCTTGGGATTGTTGGCAAAAACATAAAGTGTGTGGTAAAACGTTCTGTTTCTACAGACAGCAATATCTGGGAATATGCCCGGGAAAATAAATTCAGTTTTATCTGTATCAGCACCAGGGGGGCAGGAACGGTGCGAAAAATATTCGGCACAAATACTTCCAGTCTTATTAATCATTCAACAGTGCCGGTAATTGCAATACCACGCAATTATCGTCCAAGCAAAATAACAAGCATTCTATACGCATCCGACCTTGTTAATCTGGAAAGGGAATTGAAGAGAGTAGTTGAGTTTACAAAACCATTGAAAGCCAAAGTGGAATTACTCCATTTCAATTATTTCGTTGAAATAGCCAGTGATAGAAAAATAATGGATGTAGCAATGAAAAAATTTTCAAAGCACAACATCAAGTTGCACCTGGAAAGTATAAATCTTGCCGAAACTTTAATTTCAAATATTGAAGCGGCAATAAGGAAATCAAAGCCATCAATGCTGATAATGTTTACAGAGCAGAACAGAAGTCTCTTTGATAGAATCTTTTTCTCCGGTAAAACAGCCGAATATTCGTTCAATGCCAAAGTTCCGATGTTGGTATTTAATAAGTCCTAGATTATAAATTATGGATTAACGGTTTACATCCCAATGGCCCGTTTGTAGGGCCACCACGGGTGGATCGTCATTCTGTTGAGCAGGCGAAGCGGACATATCAACGTTTCTATATACAAAAAATAAGGAAAGAAAAACGGAATGTTCATGTGGTGCTATCCTTAATCCGCCTCGTGATTCAAATCGTTCAATAGCTAACGCTATTTTCGCGCACCCAAAATTTTTCATAGAAAGATGATTACAATCACCCTTCCCGATGGAAGCAGCAGGCAGGTAGAGAGCGGCACCACCGCCATGCAGGTGGCCACGTCCATCTCCGAAGGTTTGGCAAGAAATGTATTGAGTGCCGATATAAATGGCGAAGTGCAGGATGCCAATCGCCCGCTTACCTCGGATTGTGTTTTGAAACTTCTTACATGGAATGATGATGGTGGCAAAAGCACTATGTGGCATTCTTCCGCCCACCTCATGGCCGAGGCATTGGAATCGTTTTATCCCGGAACCAAATTCGCCATAGGCCCACCCATCGAAAATGGTTTTTACTACGATGTGGATTTTGGAGGGATAGAATTTTCGCAAACCGATTTCGACAAGGTGGAAAAGAAAATGCTTGAACTCGCCCGCGAAAAAAACGAGTACAAGCGACAGGAAATTTCAAAGTCCGAAGCCATAAAATATTTCACTGAAAAAGCCGACCCTTACAAACTCGAATTGATAGATGGCCTCGAAGATGGCAGCATCACTTTTTATACACAGGGCAAATTCACCGACCTGTGTCGTGGGCCGCACATCCCAAACACCGGTTTCATTAAAGCTGCAAAACTGCTCAACGTAGCCGGAGCCTATTGGCGCGGTGACGAAAAAAACAAGATGCTCACCCGCGTGTATGCCATCACCTTCCCCAAGCAAAGCGAACTGGAGCAATACCTCGTTCAACTGGAAGAAGCCAAAAAGCGCGACCACAGAAAACTGGGGAAAGAACTCGGCCTTTTTCATTTCTCACAAAAGGTGGGAAGTGGACTTCCGCTTTGGCTGCCCAAGGGTGCCGACCTGCGCATGAGGCTCGTTGCATTCCTCACCGCTGCGCAAAAAAAAATGGGTTATGTGCAGGTGATTACACCTCATATTGGCTCAAAGGAATTGTATGAAACCAGCGGCCACTGGGAGAAATACGGCAAGGACAGTTTTCAGCCCATCAACACACCACAGGAGGGCGAGCAATACATGCTCAAGCCAATGAACTGCCCCCACCACTGCGAGATTTACAAAGCTGAACCAAAATCCTACCGCGACCTTCCCATACGCATGGCCGAATTCGGTACAGTATATAGGTATGAGCAGACGGGAGAACTCCACGGCCTCACACGAGTGCGCGGTTTCACTCAAGATGATGCACATATATTTTGTACGAACGAACAGGTGGGCGAAGAAGTAGCCAAAGTCATAGAACTCGTGCTTTACATTTTCAAAACCCTCGACTTCCCCGACTTTCTTGCACAGGTTTCATTGCGCGACCCCAACAATCCCGGCAAATACATAGGCTCGTTGGAGAATTGGGAAAAAGCCGAAGCACAGATAAAGGAAGTGGCTGAAAAATCAGGATTAAGAACCGTGGTGGAATATGGAGAAGCCGCCTTCTACGGCCCCAAGCTCGACTTCATGGTGCGCGATGCTATTGGAAGAAAATGGCAACTCGGCACGGTGCAGATTGATTACAACCTCCCCGAACGTTTTGAGTTGGAATACACCGGTGCCGACAACCAAAAGCATCGTCCCGTAATGATTCACCGCGCACCTTTCGGTTCGCTTGAACGCTTCGTGGCCATATTGATTGAACACTGCGCAGGCCAGTTCCCACTGTGGCTCACACCAGAACAAGTTCGCATCCTTCCAGTCTCAGAAAAATTCAACGACTATGCACAAAGAGTGTCTGCGGAGTTGAATTCTTACGATATTCGCGCCCTCGTTGACGAAAGAAACGAAAAAGTAGGCAAGAAAATCCGCGATGCGGAGCTCGAAAAAGTCCCTTACATGCTGGTGGTAGGAGATACCGAACAACAAGCCGGAACCGTTTCCGCAAGGAAAAAAGGAGAAGGTGACATCGGTTCGCTGTCCATTGCCGATTTTGTAAGCAAAGTGAACGAGGAAATAAAACAAATGCTGGCCTCATAGGGCCGCAAACACAACAACCAAAAAAAGGAGGTCGCATTAAAAAAGAGTACTTCAGAGGGCGCAGAGTCGAAAGAGAACCTGAGCACAAAATCAACCATCGCATCACCGCAAAAGAAGTGAGGCTGGTGGGAGAAAATGTTGAACAGGGAGTCTTTACCTTAGGTGAGGCACTGCGCATGGCGGAAGAAAAGGAATCCGACCTTGTGGAGATTTCTGCCAGTGCCGTTCCACCCGTTTGCCGCATAGTTGATTACAAAAAGTTTCTATATGACCAGAAAAAGAAACAAAAGGAAATCAAGTCAAAACAGGTAAACGTTACCATCAAGGAAATCCGTTTCGGCCCCAATACGGACGACCACGATTTCAACTTCAAGCTTAAACACGCGCTTGAGTTTTTAAAGGAAGGAGCAAAAGTGAAAGCTCACGTTTTTTTTAAGGGACGGAGCATTGTGTTTAAAGACCGTGGCGAAGTGTTGTTGTTGAAGTTCGTACAGGAACTAGAGGAAGTAGGCATACCCGAAGCACTTCCAAAACTTGAAGGCAAACGCATGTTTGTTCTCATTAACCCGAAGAAGAAACAATAAGCAAAAAGCAAAAGGCAATAGCCGACTTTCATACCGATTGCCCTGCCCCGCTGGCAGGCGGATATCAGGATTCAACAAGCAATAAATCAATAATTCAATAAATAGTTCAAATGCCAAAAGCAAAAACAAAATCAGGTGCCAAGAAGAGATTCAAGCTCACCGGTACAGGAAAGATTAAGCGGAAGCATGCTTACATGAGGCACATTCTTACCAAGAAAAAGAAAGATCGCAAACGTGCTCTTGGTAATTCGGCCCTCGTGCATCCTACCAACGCGAAATCAATCAGGAAACAGTTGCTCGCCCCCACAAAGTAAAAGGAGCACGGTAAAGTTTAACCCGGTAAGTGGCATCAAGCATCATACGTAAAGTGTGAACGCCATCACCAAAAAACAAAAAACAAAATGCCAAGAAGTAAAAATTCAGTTGCATCGAAAGCCAGGAGGAAAAAAATCCTGAAGATGGCCAAAGGCTATTTCGGTTCGCGCAAAAACGTGTTCACCGTAGCCAAAAATTCAGTGGAAAAAGCATTGTGCTACGCCTACATAGGGCGCAAGTTGCGCAAGCGCAATTTCCGCTCATTATGGATACAGCGCATCAATGCCGGTGTAAGACAACACGGAATGTCGTACAGCGAGTTTATGGGCAAACTACACAAAAGCGGAATCGAACTCAACCGCAAAGTATTGGCCGACCTGGCCATGAATCACACCAGTGCATTTAATGCAGTGGTGGAAAAATTGAAGTAGAAATTCAAAAAACAAACAATAAAAGGGAACCCATTGTGGTTCCTTTTTTTTTGCCAAATGCGGAAATGATAGGGGATTCAACTATCCTTGTCGCTTATTACCTAACACCACTTTAAAGCTTGAACATTCGAATCCTCGATTACATGCTCGTGGCAGCCCTTGCTTCAGCATTGTTGTCCAGTTGCGCCATGACGTTCAGGACACAAACCATCCGTGTGAATTGCGAAACGGAAGACGCAACCCTCAAATGCGATGATGACACCATCGTAAACAACCGGCATAAAATCCAGAAGACTTGGTCGTACGTGCTCTCCGCAGAAAAGGAAGGATTCAGGCGTAGGAATGTGGTCCTCATTCCCAACACGATTGATGCGATGATTATAGGAGACCTGTTGCCAATTCCATTGGGAGCAGTCATCGGTTCAGCCATCCAAGTTGAAGATGGATTCGGTAGAACCACCTATAGCACTGGTGCAGGTGCAGGTATCGGAGTTGCAGTTAGTGCTTACTTCCTTTATCTCGATCTTTATGGGACAGGTTTCAGGGCACATAAGGCGAAAGTCACCATTCCAGCGCTGGAACCATTGCCCGATCGTGGTGAACTTGACAAGTATTTCCTGGTGGATGATGCCGTGGTTGATCTGGAAGAGGGAGATGTGGTGTACAACTATTTCCTTAACGAAAAGAAAAAGAAAAAATCGCGGCCCACATTTTCCAGCGGCAACGATGAGGCCTTCAAAAACCTCAACTACGGACTTCGCGCTAGTATGAACAGAAGCTTGAGCGACCTTCATTTCACCGATACAACCGAGCGATTTTTTCCTAACTATAACAACAGCTTATTGATTGACTGCACACTTGATAAGATAGAGGCAAACGAAAGTGGAGTAGGCAGCTACATTGATGCAAAAGTTGACCTGAAGTTCGTGGTCAAGGATTATCACGGTGTGGAACTTCATGCCGTGGACATTCGGGGCATAAGCAACCCGTTCCCCAATTCCACCCGCGCAGACTTTATCATCAATGATGCACTGCTGGATGGTTTCATTAAACTCCTCAACGATGCAGAAGTAGCCCGCATTATTAAAGAACGCGATGCAGAAATTGCTGAGATAACAAAAAAGGAATTTGTGGAATTGAAAAAACCTGTCACACCAGCCAAGGGATTCACCGAGTTGATGAACTCAGTGGTGACCATTGAAACAGAAGAAGGACATGGTAGCGGTTGCATTGTGAGCAGCGATGGGTACGTGGTCACCAATTTCCATGTGGTGGGGAAGGAGAAAAAAGTGACCGTGATATTGAATGACGGAACGAAAGTCGAGGGAAACGTTGAACGTACCGATCCCATATACGATCTCGCCCTCATAAGCACCGGAAAAACAGGATTGACTGCGATGGTGCCACAGGAAAAAGTTTCAGTAGCACTTGGAGATGAAGTGTACGCGATTGGAACACCAGCCGACCCCTCGCTGGGTCAAACAGTAACACAGGGAATCATCAGCGCTAAAAGAACCGTGGACGACCGCATGTATTTGCAGACTGACGCAAAAGTGAATCCGGGAAATAGTGGCGGTGCACTAGTAACAAAAGATGGAAAATTTCTGGGCGTGGTCAGTTCCAAAGTAATGGGGCTAGGTGTGGAGGGCGTTGGATTTGCCATTCCCGCACACCACATCTACGAACGCCTGAAAGTAGAATACAAGAAATAAATTTTATATCCTTCATCAAAAACAGCATTCATCAAGATGAAAAGAATCATTGCAATTTTAAAGAGCTACTTCCTTTTGCTTTTGTTGCCGATTGTTCTCAACAGTTGTTGTGCCATCTTCAGTACACAGAAAGTCAGCATTACTTCAGAAACGCAAGGAGTGCAACTCTACCTGAACGGTAAAGAAATAAATGAAGGGAAACACCGTGTCGGCAAGCGTAGGCCATTGATCATTGAAGCTGAAAAGGAAGGATACCTGAGCCGCACTTCCGTAGAAGTTCCTCGCAAGCGGGATCCCTTGTTCTATCCCGACCTGGCCGCAACAGTGGTTTTAATTTATCCTTTAATAATGGACCATGCGGCAGGCGGCACCAAAATGCACCAGCGTGCATATATAATTAGAGCATTGGAGGCATTTCCAACATTGGATTTGGGCAAACTTTACGTGGCCACTAACAGCGGGCTGGATTCACTCAGTATTAAATCGCTGGAATACGCTAACTACTCGAATTACGAAAATTGGGTTTCAAGACGAAATAATTTGGTTGTTGATACATATGATGATGATGAAGAGGATGAAAGCCAGATTAACGTAACTCCTTTCATTGATGAAAAACTCGATGAGCTTAGTCTCAAAGTGGAATTGACTTCCTTATTCATCCCCTACCAGAATTACATTCAACTGAATTGTGAAATTGAAACTGTGAAAATCCATTACCTGACGAGGTACAGGCTTTCAAATACTGAAGCCACTGTTCGCTGGAAAATATTGGATAATTTCGGGAAAGAGTTGACGAGCATTTCCACCAATGCAGTTTCCGATGCTACCATTCAATCCTATTGGTCAAACAATTACTATGACCAGATTCTTCAGGTGCTTCACCTCACCTTGCTCAAGGCATTAAAAGACGAACGATTTGTAGAAACACTGGCATCCATGCGCCAGCTCCTGGATAAAGAACGCGAGGAAATCAGCATACTTGAAATTTCAAAACCAATTAAAACGTTGAGTACGCTGGATGAAACCGTGAACGCCCAGGTTACCGTTTATCGTGCCGATGAAAAAGAATCCAGTCACGGAAGCGGTTGTGTCATTTCACCGGATGGCTATATCGTTACGAGCTATCGCTTCGTAGAGCAGGACAAAAATTTCAAAGTTCAGTTTTATGATAGATCTGAACATGATGCCACTGTGTTGCGAACCGATCCTCTGAGCAACCTTGCATTGTTGAAAGTGGATACCATAGGCCTTGCATCCATCCGCCCTGAACAAATAAAAAACACGCATATAGGTGACGAAGTGTTTGCTGTGGGAACGCCTGTCAACAGAGAACTTTCGCAAAGCCTCACACGCGGATACATCAGCGGTGAGCGAACTGAAAATGATATTCAATACCTGCAAACTGATACACGTGTGAGCACAGGCAACAGTGGCTCACCACTTATCACCCGCAATGGAAAACTGGTGGGAATTGTCAATGAAAAAATTCTTGGAATGGGCATAGAAGGCATTTCGTTCGCAGTGCCTTCTTCTTCCATCATGGACAGGCTCAAACTTACTTACTCCAACTAACAATACAATCAAAATGAAACTGATTTGTCCATTGCTTCTCCTGCTTTGCAGTCATTCACTTCTTGCTTCAGATCGCGATTCTACTGATAAGTACATCGTACCTGGAAAAGCAAAGTTTGAAATGGAAAAAGGTGCAATAACTGTGACTAGCTACGAAAACGCTCGTCAAAAATCAAAGGGTGTATCCACCGAAGAAGACAAGAGCGATGAAGAATTCAGTGGATACAGCAGTCGCCTGCTGCACAACATCCGCACGAAACTGGCCGAACTTGATCACCTGGATACCAGCGAAGTTTTTTTTCCTGACCACAACAACTCCCTAAAACTCGATCTTCTTGTCACGGAAATACACTTTCAATACACCGGGAGCTATTTGGATTTCGTGAGCCTGACCGGTCAATGCACTCTCCGTTCATGGTATGGAAAGCCTCTGGTGGAAAGTGAAATTCATGTGCGACACGATTCAGGCTGGGACTATCACAACGCTGCCAAAAGAATGGATGAAGTGCTGGATCTTACCATCAACGATCTGTTGCATAAATTTCTAGATGATGATGAAGTGAAATCAAAAATCAAAAGCACATCCAGTTTTGATTTTGTCGATCCCGACATGTATCCATTGCTTCCGTTGAAGCGCGGAACTTCCGTTGCACTGCAAGACTGGCGCGAAGCAGTGGTCACTATAATAGTTGGTGAAGGACACGGAAGCGGTTGTGTAGTTTCATCGGACGGCTACATGGTCACTAATCATCATGTGGTGGATCAGGAAAAAGCACTGCGGGTAAAATTTTATGACGGCCGCGTGGATTCTGCTGATGTGCTGCGCCTCAACGCTGATTGCGACATCGCACTCCTTAAACTTCGATCATCCACCGCCCTGAAATCACTTACTCCGGTTTCCGTTTCAACATTGGGAGTTGGAGATGAGGTAATGGTTATCGGGACTCCGGCCGATACGTTGCTGGGTCAAACCGTTACACGCGGCATCATTAGCGGAAACCGAACATTCCACGATGTGCAATACTTCCAGACCGATGCATACATCAATGGTGGAAACAGCGGTGGTGCGCTTGTTTCAACCGATGGAAAACTGTTGGGCATAGTGAATGCGAAATACATCGGCTACGGTATTGAGGGAATTGGTTTTGCAATTCCTGCGGGCAATCTCTTCGACAAACTACGCATCGAATATGTGCCCGAACCCAAACCAACTCCTGCGAAAGACAGCAAGAAAAAAAAGAGTTGAACCTTTGCTGATTTTCATACTCAAAGGTTTTATCATCGTGATCAAAAGAAGATTCTCAACCCGTCATGGCATGCTTGCCATTGCCCTGCTCTGCTCAACCTGCATCAGCGCACAGATAAACCGTCAAACCCCAATTCTTAAAGAGCGCGATGAATTTCCTGCTGACGCCATCTGGATTAACATACAAACTCCGATTCATTTGAATACTCTGGATGACAAAATTGTTGTCCTCAATTTTATTTCAGAAGACTGCGCACTCTGCTCGAAGAATACAGACTGGCTCAACGCAATGGCGCACACTCATCAGGAGGTGCAACTCATAAGCGTAGTGAAAAGAGACAAGACGTTTTCGCTTGATCGCTTCAAGCGGTTTCTTTTTGAAGGCGGAATTTCGCACCCGGTTGTAATTGTGAATGATTTCAACACATTCAAGGTTTCCAAACCACAACAGGTTCCGCACGTAACCATGCTGCGCGAAGGAAAACTTTACATTTTCGGAACAACAAAAGAGGAAATGCAGCAAACAAAACTCGAAGCCCTGGACACCTTGTTTCAGTGGAACCGCAAAGCGGCCGAATTGAGTTTCTCACAATTGACCAGTGATGATATTCTGACCACAAAAGCCGATGGTCTTTTCAAATTTCCGCACTACATGGATTTCAACAGCAACGGCAGAACAATGTTTATTTCCGATGCCGGCCACCATCGAATTGCAGTGGTTGATAGTGATGGTGAGGCAAACGTGGCGATTGGATCAACAAGCAAGGGCTTAAAGGATGGAACTTTCGGCAACGCACAGTTCAATAACCCCGGTGGTGTTTCTTATGATGAAAACACCGATGTGCTTTACATCGCTGATACCTACAACAACCGGATTTGTGCTGCCGATTTCAAAACAAGGGAAGTGAAAACAATTCTCGGTCCCGCTGTACTTCAGTCAAAATCGAAAAAAGCAAATCCGAAAACAACAATTGAAATTGGCTTGCCTACAGATGTGCTATCCGGCAACAAAAAACTCTACATCGCCTCCGCATGGGATAATTGCATCTACGAATTCAATCCGCAGGAAAATGTAGTAAAGAAGTATGCAACCATTCCATCACGACCACTCGAAAACCTGTCATTCAGTTTTCCTGTAAATCTTTCCATAGCTAGCGACACGTCCTTGGCTGTAGTGAATTCCGATGGTTCGGTTTACGAAGTTGGATTGGATGGCTCAGTCGCTTTGATGATTGATGCCACTACAAATTCCCTTGCTGAAGGAATTTCATCTGCTGTAAAATCCAATGGCCGTTGGTATTTCACCAACAGCATTACCAACCAGGTATTGCAATTAAAAAATGGCGAACTCGAACCGCTGACCACAAATACTAAGAGCGGATGGCAGGATGGAAAACGGAATGCGGCAGCATTTTACTCTCCTCAGGACATTATTGCATCCGGTGATAAGCTGTTTGTGCTTGACTCTTACAATCACTTGGTGCGCATTATTTCTGGCAAAAAGAACAAAACCAAAACACTCCAGCTCACCGCATTCAATGCACTTGCAAGATTTGGTGATGCACCCAATACGGGCGAAAAAGTTTTCCTGGAAACTCTAAAGGCTGCCGATGGGATGAATCACGTTACAATTTCAGTAAGTATTCCAGGTTATGAGGTCATAATATCCGCGCAAAATGAAATCCACTCTGATGGTGTATCCGGTATTACCGTAAGGGATTTCAATGCAACCGATCGTTCAGTTGAATTTGACTTCGATCCGGAGCAGCTTGCAAATGGAATGATTCAACTGGAATTTTATCTTACAGTGCGAAGTCTGGAAAAACCGCAAGCCATTTATCTCAAAACCGCCTTGGTCAACATCCCTGTGGAAAGTGGCGGCAGCACACAAACGCACACCGTCCGTTATGCTCCCAATATCGGGTGGTAAAATCATGTTTAAAATGCTTTAACGCAGTTCGGTGCTGATCAGCCTTGAACCTGTTTAACTTTCAACAAGGTTGAACAAATTAGGATTAACACTTCTTAAGTATGTCAACTACAACATTTGAAAAAAGATGGCGTTAGCTTTGTCAAGCGTGATCCGCATTTCTAAAACAACAATCCAATTATCAACTATGAAAAAGAATCTTTTTTTTATCGCATCAGGCCTTATAGGAGGCATGATGGCATTGGGTATTTACACCTTTATTGACAAAGATGAAGCAGTTTTGTTTCCATCTTACAGCACACCGGTTCATTCCGTGAATTACTCCGGGTTGCCGGTGGAAGGCGCTCTCGATTTCACTGTAGCTGCCGAACAATCTATAAATGCCGTAGTGCACGTGAAAACACAGGTTTCAGTAAATCCAGCCTACAATCCATGGCAAGAATTCTTTGGCTACGAGCAAGGCGAATCGCAAGTTCAAATGGGAACCGGCAGCGGTGTTATTATTTCCGGTGACGGATACATTGTAACCAACAACCACGTAGTGGAAGGCGCACAAAAAGTTCAGGTAACATTGAATAACAACAAAAACTATGATGCGGAAATTGTTGGTGCTGATCCCTCCACTGATATTGCAATTCTGAAGATCAGCGAAAAAGGCCTTCCGTTTCTCGCATGGGGAAATAGCGAAGATGTCCGTGTTGGACAATGGGTGCTTGCTGTAGGAAATCCTTTCGACCTCACATCAACTGTCACTGCCGGTATCGTGAGCGCCAAAGCAAGAAACATAAATCTACTAAACCCCGGCTACAACCGTGAAATTTTTCCAATTGAATCTTTCATCCAAACCGATGCTGCCGTAAATCCCGGCAACAGCGGAGGAGCATTGGTGAACACCAGTGGCGAACTGGTAGGAATCAACACCGCCATAGCATCTCGCACCGGAAGTTATGCGGGCTACTCTTTTGCAGTGCCTGCCACCATTGCCAAAAAAGTTGCAGCCGACCTCATTGAATTCGGAACCGTGCAACGCGCTTTCATTGGAGTTTCAATTAGCGATGTAACCGAAGAAATTGCAAAAGAAAACGGACTCAAAGAAGTATCGGGTGTTTACGTGAGTGCACTTACAGTAGGTGGAGCAGCAGTGGAAAGCGGAATAAAAGAGGGCGACATCATTGTAAAAGTAAACGACCGCATGGTGAGGAACGTGCCGGAATTGCAGGAACAAGTGAGTAAGTATCGCCCTGGCGACAAAGTGAATGTGAACGTGTGGCGCAAAGGAAAAATGCAAACCTCAATCATAACACTTAAAAACAAAGCGGGCAATACTGAAATAGGAAGCGCGGCTTCTGCACCGGAAGGTTCATCGGTATTGGGAGCGAAACTTTCAGATCCATCGGAAAAAGAAAAAACTTACCTGGGCATAACCGGTGGCGCCAAAGTTTATGAAATTACTACCGGCATATTGAAAGACGTTGGGCTACAGCAAGGCTTCATAATTACCAAAATTGACAACCTCAAAATTGTTGATGCTACTCAGGCAGAAACATTGCTCACCAAAAAAATTGCAGGCCAGATGCTGGTGATCGAGGGATATTATCCCAACGGGACAAAAGCATATTACGAATTCAGACGTTGACCTTCTGCGTTTGCACCTCCAAAAGAAGTCCCCTGTGTGAATAGCGCAGGGGACTTTTGTTTTTGTTCAAATACGATGACTATTCAGAGGGCCGGATTGGGTAGTGCGTTTTCTCGACATGTCGTCTGGAAATTTTGTATCCCTCCACTCCATAATAGATCAGGTAAATCATACCCAGTGCTGGTACAATAAAGGAATACTGAATGCCGAATCCGAGGTTCTTGTAAAGAAATGCCTGGAGCATTGGCATGAGTGCACCGCCCACAATTGCCATCACCAGAAGTGATGAACCCTGGCTTGTGTAAATACCCAAATCGCGAATGGCCAGCGTAAAAATGTTTGACCAGCCAATGGAGAAAAACAAGCCGGTGCCGACCATGGCCCAAAACGCAACCTGCCCCGATGAAAACATTCCGGTGACTATGAGTGCGAGATTAATGCAACAAAAAACAACAAGAGAACGCGCAGGGTTTTTCTGCCCGATCTGAAATGCGATGAACTGTAGCACCATCATGCCCGCATAAATCATTACTTCACTATTAGAGATGAAATCGAAAGTGAATTGGCCGCCCGAATAGTGAACGCCTGTAACGAAATAGATGACAAAAAATAATGCTACTGATGAAAGTATCATTTTGAGATACCTGCTCAAACCACTTGAATTATCAAAAGCGAAATTGGCAAGTACACGACCAATCATCAACCCTCCCCAGAAATAACTGAGGTAGTGCCCCGCAAATTCTTTGGCTTCTTTTTCTGTACCGAATTGGGAAAGGAAATCACTCACATTTTCGTTCGTCATAAAATCTACCAGCCAGTTTCCCACACTCACTTCGCAGCCCACATAAAAGAAAATGGCAAGGATGCCAAGTTTGAGATGCCGGAATTTCAAAACAGCAGTTCCTCTTTCGATATTTTCAGTGTTTCGGTAAGCGGGGAGTTTGAAAAAAGCCACGATGAAAGCAAGCAAGAGAAATGCGCTTCCGAAAAAGAGGTAGGATGTCGAAATGCTTTGCGCTGTGGGCGAACCATCGGAAAAAACACGGTAAATGAGCATCAATCCAACAACAGGCGCTAGCGTTGTTCCCAGCGAGTTAAGTCCCTGTGCCAGGTTGAGGCGGCTGCTTGCAGTTTCAGGCGAACCCATAATTGCAGCATAAGGATTTGCACAAATCTGCAAGAGCGTGACACCTGTGGCGAGAACAAAAAGAGAAGAAAGAAATGCTCCGTAAGAACCGATTTGAGCGGCAGGATAAAATCCAAAACAACCAACAGCACAAATGACAAGGCTGCCAATCATTCCCTTATTATACCCGATGCGATTGATGGGATCGCCCTTTGTGGAAGAAATCATAAAATAGAAAAGCGAAACAAAAAAGAATGCACCGAAAAATGTGAATTGCACGAACGCTCGCTTCACGGGTGAGTGGTCAAGTTCAAAAATTTCGGCCACTGTGTTATTCAGTACATCGTTCATCACCGTGATAAAACCCCACATAAAAAAAAGTGAGGTGAGCACACGAAAAGCGGCAAGGGAATTTTGCACGGATGAACCTGAAGTTGGACTAGGATTTATGTTCATGCAATTTGGTTGGAGGTGATGGAAATGTTAGGCAAGTGCCTCCTTGAAAACTCTCAGGCAACGTTCTCGAGCCATTGCATGCTCCACTATGGGTTTGGGATATGTCGCACTCCCCCACTCCAGTAACCATTTTTTGATATATAAAAATTCAGGATCAAATTTTTCCTGTTGTGCTGTGGGATTGAAAATGCGGAAGTAGGGTGCTGCATCGCAACCGCATCCCGCTGCCCATTGCCATCCGCCAACATTAGATGCAAGATCAAAGTCGAGCAGTTTTTCGGCAAAATACCTTTCACCCCAACGCCAATCTATCAGCAAATGTTTGGTAAGAAAACTTGCCACCACCATGCGCACGCGGTTATGCATAAATCCTGTTTCATTCAACTCACGCATACCTGCATCCACCAACGGATAGCCTGTTTTTCCGGCACACCAAAGTGCGAATTGTTCTTCGTTGTTCAACCACCGGATTCTGTCATATTTCTTTTTAAATGATTGATTTTCGGTTTCAGGAAAGTGGTACAAAATCATCTGGTAGAATTCACGCCAAATCAATTCATCAAGATACTTTTCACTGTGCTTCAGCGCCAGCCTTGCCAGTTTGCGAATACTCACTGTCCCAAAACGCAGGTGCAAACTCATACGTGAAGTACCCTGCATTGATGGCACATCACGCGTTTCGGAATAAGCGCTAAGGAGTTCTTCAACCACACTTCCAGCAGGAAAATCAAATTCAAAATCTTCGAAACCGAGTTCAAACAGGGATTGCATGTGCACAGGTTCACACTGCAACAAGTTGCTGAAATATTTTTCTGTCGGGTAACTCTTCAGATAAAAATCATTCAGTTTTTCCTTCCATTGTTTGCTGTACGGTGTAAAAACTGTATAAGGTGTTCCATTGTCTTTTATCACCTCATTCTTTTCAAAAATCACATGGTCCTTTGCTCCTATAAACCGAACTCCATGGGATGCCAGGAATTCAAAAACATTATGGTCGCGCTGTTGCGCATATGGTTCATAATCCCGCGCAGCAAACACCTGTTTCATGGAATATTCAACACACAATTTTTTCCACCCGTTTAACGGAGTATCATGAATGGTGATGAGAGTACTGCCCATGCTTTCAAGTTCAGTTTTTATCAAGGCCAATTGCCGGTGAATGAACAGAACCCGAGCATCCTTTCGTGGTAAATTTTTTAGTATTTGGGTGTCGAAAATGAAAACGCACAGCACAGGAAACCCACTTTTTAGCGCTGCAAATAGTGCTGCATTATCATGCAGCTTAAGGTCGCGCCTAAGCCAACAAACGGCTAACGGTGTGGCTGATTTTAGTAACATATTAGGTGGAAATCAGTTGTATAGGAAATTATTTTGAACAAACTTCATGGTAATTCAGCTTACCGGTTATTTGCCTACAAGCAGCGTCAAATAAAGGTTTATCGGGTTAATGTTTAAATTTTACGGCCGCATTTTCTTGATCATGGTTAAAAAAAAAGTGCGACTTAACGGGAAATGCGCTTAGGTTTGGCCTCGTTAATGTTTCAACAACTCGCTTTTAGGCACGTGTTTATGGATAAAGTTTGTTGGAGCCAAATCAGAACCAGCAAACTTTTTTTATTTCAATTCATAATCAATTACAATGAACATTTTTGTTTCCGGGCTGCCATACAGCCTTTCGAGCGATGAGCTCAGCCAACTTTTTTCACAACACGGTGCCGTTGATTCTGCCAAGGTAGTTTCCGACCGTGATACCGGCCGTTCACGCGGTTTCGGTTTCGTAGAGATGTCGAGTGACGATGAAGCACGTAATGCTATCAGCGCACTGGATCAGCAAGATGTAAATGGTCGTAAAATTTCTGTCAAAGAGGCCGAAGATCGTCCCCAGAAAAAATCCTTCGGAAGCGGAAGCGGAAGCGGGGGTGGAGGCGGTGGTCGCTCTGGCGGTTTCAAACCTCGTTTCGACAGAAACAACAGATATTGATCAAAAGCAAAAGAAGAAGGCCGAAAGGCCTTTTTTTTTGCTTAATAATTTTTAGTATGCTGAAGGCATCAACCAACGTTTCTTCAATAAAAATTTTCAAGTTTCAACCGATGGCAAAATTCTCAGGGTTGATTTTGTTTTTTTCAATGATCCTTTTCGCATCTTGCAAAAAGGAAATTTCCACTCTTTCATACTCCGTTATCAATATTGGCGAAGACGTGCGGATGAATGCTTTGATTCTCCTGGACGATTCAGTCTGGATTGCCTGTGGCGGATTGCGCGATGAACAAGGCTGGCTATTTCGTTCAGCCAATTCGGGTACAACCTGGTCAAAATTCAAAGTGGATTTCCCCAAGAGCATTTATGCTCTTTCTGCCCGACACTCCGGAGAGATATGGGCTGGAGGTGACTTTCTACATCTTTGGAAATCGAACGACAATGGCCACAACTGGTCATTTCACTGGCTGGCCGATCAGGTTCCTTATCACGGTGAAGACCGTCCGGCAGTGCGAAGAATGTTATGGACAAGTGATAGCACCGGATATTTTACTGGTGGCGAGAACCTGGGCGAAGGCGTTATTTATTATACCGGTGATGGTGGCCAGAACTGGCAATTCACAGCCCATCAATACGAATTCAGGGCACTTGATTTTATGAATGATGAAGTTGGAATTGTGGCAGGCCACGGTGCAGTTTTTACAACCAATGCAGGAATGGGTGGTTGGACACAAACAGATTTCGAAAATGATTTTATCACGGGATTAAAATTCATATCCGATAAAAATGTTTTGGCGGTGGGATATAATGGGGGGATTTACAAATCAGGTGACAATGGAAAAAACTGGGTCGAGGTTTTTGACAGCAACAAGGCATTTGGCAAACGAGTCAACTGGAACGATTTGATTTTTGATGATTCAAGAATCGTTATATGTGGAAACAAAGGTGCACTTGCGCTAAGTGATGATGAAGGTGAAAACTGGAAAGTCTATCAATTGAAGGACGAGCCTCATTTATTCTCCTGCACTCTAAGTAAGGATAAAATTTTACTGACGAGCGAATCGGGTCAAATCCTGCAAGTGGAAATTCCGTGAATTCTTTTAACGCCAATTAGAATGGAGCATCGTCCCCGGCTGTCTTACGGAAATCGTCATCATCATCATCCTTCATGGTATTTAGTTTTGAAGAAACGGTGATGGTTGTCTGGCCGAAGTTGGTATTCGGTTCCACTGCCTGGCCATATTGTGGATTTTCAAAATCAAAACCTTCAAGGTTTACAAACTTTGCAAGACGCGAAATGAATTTCAGTTTAATGTCTTTTAGCGCTCCGTTACGATGTTTTGCAATGATGATTTCGCCTAGGCCCTGTGTGGGATTTCCTTCGCTGTCTTCCAGTATTCCGTAATACTCCGGCCGGTAGATAAAGCCGACAATGTCTGCATCCTGTTCAATGGAACCTGATTCACGGAGGTCGCTCAACAATGGCCTCTTATCACCACCCCGGGTTTCCACCTGCCGCGAAAGTTGCGAGAGAGCTATCACAGGAACATCCAGTTCCTTCGCAATGTTTTTAAGGCTTCGCGAAATACTTGCAATCTCCTGTTCACGATTTCCGCTTCTGTTGTCGCCACCCACTGTCATCAGTTGGAGGTAGTCCACCACAATGCATTGAATGCCGTGTTGCGCTTTCAGCCTCCTGCATTTAGCACGAAGTTCAAAAACAGAAAGGGCAGGTGTGTCGTCAATAAAAATGGGTGCTTCAGCAATACGCGATATACGCTGGTGCAATTGCTGGTATTCGTAATCGGCAAGATTTCCCTTACGAAGTTTTTCAGCATCAATTTCTGTTTCGCTTGCAATAAGGCGTTGCACTAACTGAACACTAGACATTTCAAGCGAGAAGATCGCTACAGGAATCTGGAATTCGACCGCCATGTTGCGGGCCATAGAAAGTACGAATGCCGTTTTACCCATACCTGGCCGGGCCGCAATCACGATCATGTCCGAGCGCTGCCATCCACTGGTTACGCGGTCAATTTCGGTAAAGCCCGATGGCACACCGCTCACACCATCAACGTTTTTTCTTGCCGCTTCAATATTGTCCAGTGCTGTTTTTATGAGCACGTTCATCTTGTCGTAATTCTTCCGGATATTTCCTTCGGCCACGCTGAAGAGGTTGCTCTCCGCTTTATCAAGCAAATCGAAAACGTCTGTAGTCTCCTCGTATGCCTCTTTAATAGTCTCGTTGGAAATGCGGATAAGTTCGCGTTGAATAAATTTTTGAGCAACGATGCGCGCGTGAGTTTCAATGTTGGCAGTTGAGGCAATCCGGCTGGTAAGCTGCGAAATGAAAAGCGGCCCGCCAACCAGTTCAAGTGTTGCTTCTTTTCTCAACTGTTGAGTCACCGTCAAAATATCCACCGGTTCGCCTTTCGAGAAAAGGGTCATTATGGCATCGTAAATCCGGCCGTGGGACTCCTTGTAAAAGCTAGATGGCTTAAGAATATCAATAACTGTATTGACGGAATTGGACTCCAGCATCATGGCGCCTAGCACCGCTGCTTCGAGGTCCACTGCCTGGGGCGGCAGCTTTCCCAACTCTACTCCTGAGAAATTCATCACATCGCGAACAGATGATATCCGCTCTCTTCTTCTTGGTGTTATTTGTTCGTTCATTTAAGTGCGGCAAATCTTGGTTACTTGCACACTTAAATTTGAAACAATCGGAAAAAGGTTATACAGTATTCATACGTGGCTTGTGAACAGGGAGTGTTGAAAATTCTTATCGTTTGATTTTCAAAACAGCAGAACAGAGCCGCTGTGTTTCACGCCTTCTGATTTCAACTATTGTAAAAAACTCTTGTATCGGGATGAAAAATGTCATACGCAGAATCCAACATCGTGTAGGGAGCATTGCTCCGAACATCATAATTTGCCTGTTGGTTGCGGTCATTCTGGCTGCTTGTCGCAAGAAAGATGAAGTGCATCCCACAGTAATTATTCAGTTGCCTTCCGCGCTGGCCAGTTTCGATTTTGGTGAATTCTTACACATAACTGCAACTGTGAGCGATGATCAAAAAATTGAAACGGTTGTGCTGCAAATCATAAACAGCAACAACATTGCCGTGCTAGCGCCAGTGCATATCAACGGAAACGGAAACAAGGAATTGGAAATTGAAACTACCATCGAGTTCAACGATGTTCACCTGGAATCAGGGGCCTATCATGTACAGGTGACAGCCAGTGACGGAGAAAATGAAAAAAATGCCTTTCGCGAAATTCATTTGAACGCAGCGCCACTCATTTTGAAAAAAATATTTCTCATCCGTAAACCATTTTCAAACACCACTCAAATGGATTCGCTCGATGCCAACTCAACCTGGCAACCTGCATTTTCACTTCCCATTGGTTACAGCGAAGGTGAAATCAATTCTTACCACCAAACCATGTCGCTTGCCGGTTTTGATTTTGATGGCATCACCACGCTGGATGCTTCAGGGTTTCAAATCCTGAATACTGTTTCCACTTCTTATGATTTGAGTGATGAAGTTTTCACTTGTACAGCCCTTGACCAACATCACCACTTATTGTACTTCGGTGGGGCCGATGGAAAAGTGCGATCCATCAATCAATTCGGAATTGTATCGAGGACATTTGAACTGGGCAACAATTTTATTCCGCGACAACTTGCCATTTCAAATGACCGGCTTCTGGTTTACTCTGAATCATTCAACCAACAACAACTGGACGTGTTTAACAAAAACAATGGGGCATTTCTTCAATCGCTTTCGGTTGATGCCGACAATATTGTGGCACTCATTGAAAAAAAAACAGGAGAAGATTTTTGGTTGGTTGGCAATGATGATGGAGATGCAGTTGCATGGGAATATTTTATTGATGAAAACATCATCGACCAATTTCCAACTCCGCTGCAATCAAATGAAGACGTACTTGCCGTATGTGATGGTCTGGATGGAATTTACCTGGCCTTCGAGAATTCCACCCGCTTCTACCAGGAAACCGACTGGCTGATTTTTTCGGGCGCCAGTGGTCCTGCACTCGCTGTGCTGCACATGCAATACGATCCTGTTAATGATGCCTTGTTTGCGTTGGAAGAAAATTCGTTGCACATGTTGAACAGCAACGCCAGTGCAATTGTGGAGAGTTTTTCTACCCCTGCCGATGCAGCGGACTTCTTACTTCTTTACAATAAATGAATGGAGGATAACATTATTAAATTCGCTCGCTCAAATTCAGAATTAACCAACACATTCAACCAAATCAAATGGACATTACAGGCACACTCAAACAGATTAAGGACGAACAGGCATTTGCATCGGGATTCACCAAGCGCGAATTTGTAATCACCACTGAAGATCAATTTCCGCAGGAAATTGTATTTGAACTTATCAAAGAAAAAGGTTCAATCATTGACAATTTCAAAGTGGGCGAGAAGCTAAAAGTGACTTTTGATATTAAGGGTCGCGAGTGGCAGGGGAAACATTTCGTGAACCTGAACGCATGGAAGGTTGAATCGCTGGGCGCTGGCGCTACAGTTGCATCTGCCCCTTCCTTAAATGAACCACCACCGGCAGCACCTATGCCGGAAACTTTCAACGCCCCAGTGGATGACGATCTGCCATTCTGAAATGAATAAATTTATGCTGATGAGAATAATTATTTCTGGCTTTATCGTGCTCAGTTGTTTTGTTTCATACTCCCAAAAAGAAATGGGAGACAAGGTGATCATTATTAAGGATTGAATATCCGGTGAAGGAGATTTTATTGCTTCATGGTGCACTCGCATCAGAAGAACAGATGAATCCACTGGCTGAAAAACTCTCGGCAGATTTCCATGTTCATGCTTTTTCATTTAGCGGTCATGGCGGCACGCCAATTATCTCCAGCGAATTTTCAATAGAACATTTTTCCAATGAGATAACTGCGTTCATTGCTGCTTCAGGAAATGAAAAGATGAATGTGTTTGGTTACAGCATGGGCGGTTATGCTGCCATGCTTTCATCGTTAAGCGAGCCTTGGTGGTTCGAAAATCTCATTACGCTTGGAACCAAATACGACTGGAATCCGGAGAGTGGTGCCTTGGAAATGCAACTATTGAACACGGAAAAAATGGAACAGAAGATTCCGTTGTTCGTGGAGCAATTAAAGAAAACACATGACCCAACTTCCTGGTTAGAGGTGGTAATTGCAACGCGTGAAATGATGCGGGCACTTGGGGAAAATCCACCACTCACCCCATCAGCTTTGAAATTTCATGAAGTTCATTGTCTGGTGTTGTGCGGAGAAAATGACACGACCGCTCCTCTGGAAAAAACGCAACAGGCTTTGGCCAATCACCACTATGCTGAGGTGCTGATGGTTCCGAAAACACCTCATTCGTTTGAAAAAGTGAACTTGGATTTCCTCGCAGAAATTATTACCCGATACTGTCACCGCCAATGAGAGACAACTCATGAACTGGGATTTTTTGCTTTGATCTTCGAATTTCTCTTTTCAAAATACTTCATGTACTTCAACCCGTTTGAAACGTAATATGGATCGTGGGTGTGAGAACGACCACTGAGGGGAAAACGATCGCCCGTGTTGTGGTAGTGAAAAGCGTCCTTCCACTTCTTCTTCTTTAAAAAATGTCCGTACTCATTTTTGATCCACTTCGCACCCCAATAGGCCGCGTCTTCTTCTTCGCGAATGTCATTGACATTCACACCCAGGCCTATCACCTTGTAGCCCATAAGTTGAAACGGTCCCCAACTCCTTGCAAGATTTTCAAGAGCAGCATCATCACAATCCTTCAAGTGTTTGTGATGCACATTTTCCAGTTTGCGCAGTTTGCTGTTTCGCACTTTTTTCAGTTTCGAAAGCACATGTTTTTCCAGCCGATGCCCTGCAGGTTTGTTGCCACCGCACTCAAGCACGATTAAAGCCATAAGGTATTCATAAGGCAAGTTGAATTGTTCCGAGAGTTCTGAAATTTCTTTCGAATAATTCCGTTCGCACCATTCAAGATTGCTGATGCCAGCTGGCCTAGGGTCTTGCGGCATTTCCAAGCCGAGTTTTGACCGAATCAATTCCGCCACATCATACCTGTTGCGCCAGGAGAAATACAGACCAACCAACACGAAAGCAAACACCAGCCATCTTTTCCAACGTACTCTTTTCATCCTATCAAAAATCAGATTTCATTAAATGACCGCATAGGTTCATCCTGAAAACTTCCCCACAGAACAATTTTGATTTCTGTGCCTCGGGGTTGTTGTTGGCCTGTTAAGTTCAATTCTTCCGGCTTGAAAATCATAGAACTGCTGGTATGATAATTGGAAACTGACGAACCGCTCAACGAGCATCAGTCTTTATTTTTGATGTTCATTCCATGACAATAAAAAAAATCAACATGAAACAGCTTCCCATTATTCTTCTGGCTCTGGTTGTCACGCTCCTATCATCTTGTGCCGGTAACCGCAAATTGAGCTCAACTTCCACTGAACAAACTACTGAAGATGATTACTATTCAGGAACAAGTAGTGGTGATGAATTAAGGAATGGTAACCGCGATCAAAACGGCCGTAACCAAAATGATGTAGGTTACAGAAACTCTTCGTTCAATTCAATGTATCGCAATTCGATGGGCTATCCGGACTACAACAGCTCTTATGGAAACAACAACTCCTCCGGATTCAATTCGTCATTCAGCTACAATTCATCTTACAACTACGGCTATTCAGCATTTAACCAGCCAATGTGGGTATTGCAATATCATCCGTCCGTTGGATGGCATCTTGCCATGAACTGGGGCTATGGCAACCAAAACAATTGTTATGGCAACAACTACAATGGTGGTTGGAACGACCCGTGGAATTCATGTAACAACAATGGCTACAATAGCTACTATGGAGGTTACGACCCGTGGTACGATCCATGGAATTCTTGCGGATATTATTCTTACAACAATTGCTTTAACTCTTTTGGTAGTAATTACAATTCCTGCTACAACAACTACAATTCGTGGAACTCCTATTACTATGGTAATTCTGACAACTCCTCAACAGACAATCAATCTTCCACTACCGATGATGATGACGCAGTTACAGACGAAGATGATGACACGGATACGGACATAGCTTCTATCGCAATTCCGCAACTGACTGCTACGAGTGATCCATCTGTATCCAGGGGAAAGGGAGACAACGAAGTGATACCAACTGACGATGAAAGCGGAAATCAACGATTGACTGCTGGAGGCGTTTCGCTGGATTCCTCTGCTCCCGCATCAATTAACAGCAGTAGCGAGAAACCTGAAAAAGTTAGTCAAGGCACATTCTTAATTCTGCCAACACCTCAGGCAACTGCCGTCTCATCTGCACAGGATTCGAAAACAGTTGCTGATGATGATTATTTTCAATCATCATCGAAAAAGGAATCAGAATCAGAAAAAAATCATGACAGTGGTAAAACATCTTCATGGGACAAACCAAAATGGAACAGTGCTCCTGCAAACAATTCATCATCGGGTTCGGGGTATGAACAACCGAAATCTAATTCATCCACTTGGGACAGACCTTCCAACAACAACTCGAGTTCTTCTTCTTCCAATTCAAGAATGAATGATTCTTCCCCCTCAAGGCCAGCCAATCCGGCACCACGGGCAGAACCTCCCAAACCTGCACCCAGCAAGCCCTCCACATCGTCCGGTTCGACAGGTGTGAAAAAGAAATAGGTATATTTTTTTCAATACAAAACCTCTGATTGTTCTTTGCAACATCAGAGGTTTTTCTTTTGCACACGATCCCACTACAACAAAATAATGCCTGCCAACAAATACGCGCTGCTTCGATACCGCATCATTGACCGATGCCTGACCAACAGCAGTAAACCATATCCCACCCGCCAAGATCTGCTTTCAGCCTGTGAGGAGGCCTTGTACGGAAGTGGTGGCGAAAACATTTCGCAAAGCACTATTGACAAAGACATCTGGGCTATGAAGAATGAAGGCAATTTGGGTTATTACGCTCCCATTTTGTTCAGCCGCCCGGATGGCGGTTACTATTATGAAGATCCTGAATACAGTATTTCACAACTGTCGTTGGGTGACGATGACCTTGAAGCCATCCGCTTCGCAGCCGCAACGCTTGACCAGTTTCGCGATGTGCCGATCTTTCAACAATATGAAAATGCGATTGAGAAAATTATCAACCGCGTAAACATTTCACCACGGCCTGATGATGCACAATTGGAAAAATTCATCCAGTTTGAAAAATCCACAGTGAGTAAAGGCAATGAACATCTGGGGCCGTTGCTTGACGCAGTTCGCTCGAAAAAATCAATCCGCATCCACTACCGGAAATTCACTGACGACAATTTGAAGGAGTACGAATTGAATCCTTATCTGCTCAAAGAATATCATAACCGCTGGTACCTCGTGGCATTCGATACTGCTAGCAAGCATATCCGAACGTTTGGATTGGAACGGATTGAATCCATTGAAAAAGCGGAGCGAAAATTTGTGGTTGAAGAAACCTTCGACCCGGATGCGTTCTTCAAACACAGCATTGGCATTACCGAAAAACAGGTCAAGCCTCACGAAGTAGTTCTCAGCTTTGAACCGGTTGCGGGAAAATTTCTGAAAACACAACCGGTTCATGCATCGCAAAAAGTGGTGCTTGAGAATGAAAAGGAAATCAGGATTTCACTTCATGTTTTGGTTACACCGGAGCTTGTGAGTTTTATTTTGGGGTATGGGAAGCAGGTGAAAGTGATAAATCCAGTCATGCTAAAAAAGGCCGTTATTCAACATCTTCGCGAAGCACAGGAGAACTACTAACCTGATTCTTCCCTATCGCCAATTTCAAGACCTCTTAAGATTTTCTCAAAGTTTTTTTCCCATTGTAAATCCATTACAACGAGGCTATGATTCTTTGCACCGTCAATCACAAAATCATGAATGCAATGAATACAACATGGACCCTCCCGGAAGTAAAGCGCTATATTGATTCTTTCGCGCGCCCCAACGGTTACAGCCCCTACGCATGGAGCATAGCCAAAAAACTCGCAATGGAAGTGTGGGAGAGTTACCTGACCGGATACCCGTTTCGCAGGTCGGTCAATTACATGTGTAAAGAATTCTACAAGATGATAGAACGTCCGGATGGCGAAAGCCTCCTGCCCAGCGGGTCATTCCGCAGTTTTTCATAATTGTTCTTGGAAAAGCCTTCCATGTTTAAAAACATGGAAGGTTTTTGAAATGCAAATTCTATGTGTAGTTAACCAATAAAAATCCCCGGTAAGCCCCATGAGCGTGGTGGACTTGCCGGGGATTAAATTTTACTGTCGTTTGATGCACCCCAAGGTTTAAACCGCAGGCTGTCTCATTCAAATTATTTCAATCCAAAAACTTTTTTCACCTGCGCAATTGCATTCAATTCTTCCCATGGGAAAAGTTTCACTTTCACTTTCAGTTCGCTCTTTTTTCCCTTGTTGAAAATCTTCTCCACCACTTTGCTTTCGCGGCCCATGTGGCCATAAGCCGCAGTTTCAGAATAAATAGGAGTGCGAAGATTGAAACGCTTTTCGATGAAATAGGGACGCATATCGAACTCGGCAATGCGCGAAACTTTTTGTGAAATTTCTCCATCCGTCAACTTCACTTTGGAAGTGCCATAGGTGTTGATGTACAAACCAACCGGCCGTGCCACGCCAATGGCATACGCAACTTGCACAAGCACTTCATCGCACACTCCGGCAGCTACCAAATGTTTTGCAATGTGCCGAGTGGCGTAAGCAGCAGAGCGGTCAACCTTCGAAGGGTCTTTGCCGGAAAATGCACCACCACCGTGTGCGCCTTTTCCGCCATAAGTATCCACTATAATTTTTCTTCCTGTAAGACCAGTGTCGCCATGAGGACCGCCAATCACAAATTTTCCAGTAGGGTTTACATGGAATGTGATTTTGCTGTTGAACATGGCTTGAATGCGCTTTGGTAATTTTTTCATGACGCGTGGGATGAGGATGTTGATGACATCATCCTTTATCCTCTTCAGCATCACAGCATCCTTTGCAAAGTCATCGTGCTGTGTGGAGATAACAATAGAGTCAATGCGCACGGGTTTGTTATCGTCATCGTATTCAATGGTCACCTGGCTCTTGGCATCGGGGCGCAGGTATGTCATCACTTTTTCTTCTCTGCGGAGTGCCGACAATTCGCGCAACAAAAGATGCGCGAGTTCAAGCGGCAACGGCATGAAGTTGTCTGTTTCGCGACAGGCATAACCGAACATCATTCCCTGATCGCCTGCGCCTTGTTCTTCGGGTTTCTTGCGCTCAACACCTTGGTTGATGTCGGGCGACTGTTCATGTATGGCCGAAAGAATTCCGCATGAATTGGCTTCAAACATGTACTCACTTTTGGTATAGCCGATTTTGCGTATTACCTCGCGGGTAATTTCCTGCACATCAAGATAGGCATCTGATTTCACTTCGCCACCGAGCACTACTTGTCCGGTTGTAACCAATGTTTCGCAGGCCACTTTAGATGAAGGGTCGTAGGCAAGAAACTGGTCAATGAGTGCGTCTGAAATCTGGTCGGCAACTTTGTCCGGGTGTCCTTCCGACACGGACTCTGAGGTAAATAAATAAGGCATGATTTGGAAAAATTTGAAGCGCGAAAGTAGAAAAGCATAAAGGGTTCTTGTTACAGAGTTGTTGACAGTAAAGTGCGGGCCTATATTCGCCCCGCTTTATCAAGAAGGACGGAGGGAATAGGCCCAAAGATGTCCTGGCAACCCACCTCGGAAATTTTTTCCGGGTCCCGGTGCCAACTCCAGCCCCCCATGCATCGGGGGGGGAGATGAGGCAGCGATAATAGAATACTTTATCGCAAGCAATCATCCCAACTTCTTCTTGATATAGTGCTAATGTCAAACCGCATGTTGTGGTTTGCCGAAACACATTTCGAAAAATGACTTTACAAGAAATTGCACAACAACGCATCCTCATTCTTGATGGGGCGATGGGTACTATGATTCAACGGCATTCATTGAGCGAAGAAGATTTTCGTGGTGAACGATTTAAGAATCATCCATCCGATGTAAAAGGCAACAATGATTTGTTGTGCATCACGCGGCCCGACATCATTACTCAGATTCATCTTGACTACCTGAATGCCGGGGCGGACATTATTGAAACCAACACTTTCAATGCGCAACGCATCTCGCTCGCAGATTACAAGATGGAAGACCTTGCTTATGAGATAAACTTTGAAGCTGCGAAGTGTGCAAGAAAAGCAATTGAACAATTCAATCAAACTCCCAACCCTCAACACGCAACTCGCAACTGTTTTGTCGCTGGTGCAGTTGGGCCAACCAACAGAACTGCCTCGCTTTCTCCGGATGTGAATGACCCTGGATTTCGCGCTATCACATTTGATGAGTTGGTGGTGGCCTATTCGGAACAGGTAAATGGCTTGCTTGATGGTGGAGTGGATATTTTGATTGTCGAAACCATTTTTGATACACTCAACGCGAAGGCAGCACTCTATTCCATCATGGAAATTCTCGATGAGAGAACCCTTGAAGTTCCCATCATGGTGAGCGGAACCATTACCGATGCAAGTGGAAGAACATTGAGCGGGCAAACGTCAGAAGCGTTTTTGATTTCAATGTCACACGTTCCAATGTTTAGTATTGGTTTCAATTGTGCGCTCGGTGCAGAACAACTGATGCAATACGTTGAAATTCTTTCGGACAATGCCGAGTGCCTGGTGAGTGCTTATCCTAACGCAGGACTTCCCAACGCAATGGGACACTACGACCAGACACCGGAGCAAATGGCCGAGTTGGTGAAAGAATATTGTGACCGCGGAATTGTAAACATCATTGGAGGATGTTGTGGAACTACACCGGAACATATTAAAGCAATAGCGGAGGTGGCGAAGAATTTTTCAACGCGACAATTACCAGTTTCTAATCTCTCAAATTGAACAGTCCAACCTTTTCACATCATTACAAAATTGAGTAGCACAACTGAAACACAATCCAGCATTGAGCCCACCGAAAGGCATGAGGTTACAAGCTACAAGCTCAAACTCTCTGGCCTCGAACCTCTGGTTTCCACTAGCGACAGCAACTTCATCAACGTGGGTGAGCGGTGCAATGTGACGGGTTCGAAAAAATTTCTTGAGCTTATCAAAGCAGACAAATTTGATGACGCGCTGGCTGTTGCGAAAGAACAAGTGGATGGCGGAGCCCAGATTCTCGATGTAAATCTTGATGAAGGATTGATTGATGGCGTGGCTGCAATGACACGCTTCCTTCACCTTATAGCAAGTGAACCTGACATTGCACGAATACCGGTGATGATTGACTCATCGAAATGGGAAATCATTGAAGCGGGATTGAAATGTGTGCAGGGAAAATGCGTGGTCAATTCCATTTCTATGAAGGAGGGTGAAGCAGATTTTATTGCAAAGGCTAAAAAAGTAAAACGATATGGTGCTGCTGTTATCATCATGGCGTTTGACGAACAGGGGCAGGCAGATTCTTACGAAAGAAGAATAGAAATCTGCGAACGCGCTTACCGCATTCTTGTAAATGAAGTGAAGTTCAATCCGCACGACATCATTTTCGACCCGAACATTTTCCCGGTGGGAACGGGGATGGAAGAACACCGTGAGAATGCCATCAATTTTTTTCGCGCTACAAAATGGATTAAGGAAAATCTACCAGGAGCATTGGTGAGCGGAGGTGTGAGCAATGTTTCGTTTTCGTTCAGGGGAAACAACCGCGTGCGCGAAGCCATTCATGCTGTTTTTCTCTATCATGCAATAAAAGAAGGAATGGATATGGGCATTGTGAATCCATCGCAACTGGAGGTGTATGATGAAATTCCGAAAGACCTTCTTGAACTTGTAGAAGATGTGGTGCTGAACAAAAGGGATGATGCTACGGAGCGATTGCTCGAGTATGCGGACAAAAACAAATCATCAGGAAAAAAAGAAAGCAAACAAGACCTTGAATGGAGGAATGATACTGTTGAGAGTCGCTTGTCTCATGCACTGGTGAAAGGCATTGTGGATTTTATAGATGAAGACACGGAAGAGGCACGACAGAAATACGGTCGGCCACTCCATGTGATTGAAGGGCCGCTGATGGCGGGGATGAACATTGTGGGGGATTTGTTCGGGAGCGGAAAAATGTTTTTGCCACAGGTTGTCAAATCAGCGAGAGTCATGAAAAAAGCCGTTGCGTTTTTAGAACCGTTCCTGCAAAAAGAGAAAGAAGATTTCAAAGCAAACAATGCAGGAGCAGCAGAAATTGATGAAACGCGCGGGGCTGGACGTGTACTAATGGCCACAGTAAAAGGAGATGTACATGACATCGGAAAGAACATTGTGGGTGTGGTATTGGGCTGCAACAATTACCACGTGATAGATTTAGGTGTGATGGTGAGTGCTGAAAAAATTCTTGACACAGCAGAGAAGGAAAATGTCGATGCAATCGGGTTGAGCGGTCTCATCACTCCATCGCTTGATGAGATGATACACGTGGCGAAGGAGATGAAGCGAAGAAACCTAAACATTCCTCTTTTGATTGGAGGTGCTACCACATCTCGCGTGCATACTGCGGTGAAGATTGAACCGCACTATCCGCATCCTGTGGTGCATGTGCTGGATGCCAGCCGTGCTGTGACGGTTGTTAGCAAGTTGCTGAGTGTTGATTCCAGCGAGGAATTTATTGCGAAAACAAAAGCAGAATATGAAGTGGTGCGCACGAACTACGCAAAACAAACAGGCGCGAAAGAGCTGCTGAGTCTTGCTGATGCGCGGGCGAACAAACTGAAAATTGATTTTAAACCGGAAGACATAAGTACACCGAACCAACTGGGCGTGCAGGTCCTTTCAAACATTACACTCGAAGAGATTGTTCCGTTTATTGACTGGACGCCTTTCTTCCAGACCTGGGAACTTGCAGGGCGTTATCCGAAAATTCTGGATGATGAAATTGTGGGCGAACAGGCAAGAGCACTCTTTGCCGATGCGCAATCCATGCTCAATGATATTGTTGCGAAAAAGAAACTTGAAGCGAGGGCGGTGGTTGGAATTTTTGAAGCGAATGCGGATGGTGATGACATATTAATACACATGTCCCAGCCCCAGCCCTTCCCCAAGGGAAGGAAGAATCCCATCCTAAATCCTTCCCAAAGGGAAGGACTTGCCCCCGCACGAGACCTCGCCCGCGCTCCACATACAGGATACAAAACAGGCAATCCGGTTTTATTCAGAGCGCTTCATCATCGCGCAATAAAAATGAGGAAGAAGCCTACCAAAGCTGAAGAAGTTCTCTGGACTAAACTCAAGGGCAACAATCTGAACAGCTATTATTTCAGAAGGCAACATCTTATCGAGCAATACATAGTTGATTTCGTTTGCCTCAAAACGAATCTCATCATTGAAGTTGATGGTGAAGTGCATCTTACCGAAGAGAACGAAATCAATGACCAACGAAGAACACAAGTATTGAAACTGGCAGGTTTCGAAGTCATCCGATTTACCAATAAAGAAGTATTAAACGATTTGGATAACACTCTCAAAAGAATTCGTGCAAGTCTTCTGGATGCAAAAAAGAGACTTGAATCGAAGTCGGGCAGTGGCCTTGTGGGCGGCACTCCCTTCCCTCTGGGAAGGGCAGGGGATGGGAAAGTCTTTCGCCAAGGAAAGGATTTAGGATGGGCTTTTCACACCCTCCGTCAGCAAACAAAAAAAACTGCTTCACAACCGAATCTTGCTCTTGCAGATTTTATTGCCACGGTTGAATCTGGCATTAAAGATTATGTAGGGTGTTTTGCACTGTGTACGGGATTTGGTTTGGACAAAATGGTGCAGGTGTTTGAAGCGGACCATGATGATTATTCATCCATCTTAGCAAAAGCATTGGCGGACAGGCTTGCGGAAGCTCTTGCGGAATTCATGCACAAGAAAGTGCGCACGGAAATATGGGGTTATGCAAAGAATGAATCGCTGAATACGGATGAATTGATTGAGGAGAAGTACAGGGGCATTCGTCCTGCACCGGGATACCCGGCTTGCCCAGACCATCTTGAGAAAACCACGATATGGAATTTGCTGAACGTGAAAGAAAACACGGGGATTGAGTTGACGGAATCACTTGCGATGTTCCCGACTGCGGCTGTGAGTGGTTACTATTTCGCGCATACGCAGGCGAAGTATTTCGGACTGGGAAAAATAACGATGGAGCAAGTGCGGGACTATGCGGAACGCAAGGGTATTGCTGTTGAAAAGGCGGAACAGTGGCTGGGGCCGAATGTGATATGAGGTGGTTATACAAAAAATCTTTTAGTGTGATTTTGGATTATTCTCTTGTTGGAATCAATCCTATATTTTCTGATTGATCGACATACAAACTTGCACAATGAAAATTGAATTTTCCATTGACATGACGTATTACACAGGTGAAGAAATCCTAATTAAAGAATTTACAGCCGGTGACTTTGGAGATGCATATCGTATTCAAATATTTCGATCCCCGCGGAATCAAGATCATTCGTTTTTTTTCGACTCATGGAAGAATGATGTTGGAGAGCAATTCATGCCTTATTGGATGAAGCCGTTGTGACAACTCAAAAAGGCAGCATTGACACAGATGGCACAACCACATGGGCCAGTGAATGCCGGAATATGCCATTGACAATCTTACCGAGTCCAACTTCTGATATTTCGGGTGCTTCCCGCCTTAGTTTGTCATCCCTATCTATGCCAATAATTTTCATTCTTGCCTTCATCTTAACCACCGTGCTTACTTTCCTTTTTGCTAGAAAGAAAAATCATTCCGCTGCGCTCATCGCTATTCTTTCGCTCAGCCTTTTCCTAAAACTTTATTGCTCCCGCGATCCTTACCTCCACCAGTGGGATGAACGCTATCATGCACTTGTAGCCAAGAACATGATTACACAGCCCCTTAAACCCACGCTGTATCAAAACCCTGTTCTCCCTTATGATTACAAAGACTGGACGGCCAATCACATCTGGCTGAGCAAACCGCCCGTGCCGTTGTGGTTCATGGCGGGCAGCATTGCTGTATTCGGCACACATGAATACGCTGTGCGTGTTCCGGGAATTTTATTCTCCATTGCATCCGTGCTGCTTACTTTCCTGATTGCACGAAAATTTTTCGATGTACGGATAGCATTGCTGGCCGCATTCCTTCATGGTATTTCAGGAATAGGAACCGACCTGGCAAGTGGCCGGCTGAGCAGTGACGGTGTGGAAACATGCTTTTTGTTTTTTGTTGAACTTGCCATGTGGTGGATAGTGCGCACTGCTCCCGGAAATTTCAAATTGAAACATTATGCCGTTGCGGGAATACTGACAGGCATCGCAGTGATGTGCAAATGGCAACCCGCTTTGTTGTGCCTTGCGATCATGTTTGTTTATCACTGGCAACGCGATGTTGTAGTGAAACATATTTTTTATTCCTTTCTGGCATTTCTATCGGCTGCTGTTGTTTTTGTTCCGTGGCTGGTTCATTGTTTTGTGAACTTTCCGGTGGAAACGAAATGGCTATTGCAATCGCTGTTTTCACCGATGACTGACAATGGAGCCGGTCACCAAGGCACATGGTACAGCCATATTCTGAACTTCTCGAATTTCTTCGGATGGGGTTCGTTGCTATTAATGATTGTTGCTATTGTTCTATTCATTAAAAGCAAAAGCAGGGTGTGGCTCCTTTTGCTGTTATGGGCATTGCTGCCTCTTATCATATTCAGTTTTGCAGAAATGAAACGGGGAACTTACCTGATGATAGGGGCGCCTGCTGCCTTCATGGTTGTTTCGTATTTCGCGTTGCAGATGGCGGAAAGCTTTCGATTTGCGCGCTTTCCAATTGCACTTGCATGGATTTCTGTGGTTACAATAGTTGGTTACTCGATAGAAAAACTTTACCTGTTTTCTGACAATAAACCGGGCACTTCGGATTGGAGTGAGACAATCAAGAATGCTGATTATTCACTTGGAACAATTATCTACAATGAAGTACATTGTATAGAAGTAATGTTTTACCATGATGATGTAGTGGCGTATGCGATTGCAGGGAAGGACCTGTCTGAGTGATAGAAAAAAAAACAGATGGGTTGAAAACGAATTCCAACAAAAACCCCCGCAGGTCTTTCGACAACACGGGGGTTTTTTATTCAATTATCGCTTAGACTACAACGTCCTTCGCTCAGCAAATTGAAAATTCAATTTGCTGTTTTAGTCTTCAACTTCTGCTTTGTGTTTTTGTGCGGTGAGGTGTGCATAGGCTTCGGCACTTCCCACAATCAACTTCTGGAACCTGCGCACTCCTGTGCCTGCCGGTATGGGGTGACCTACAATTACGTTTTCCTTCAATCCGTTGAGGATGTCGCGCTTGCCGTTGATGGCGGCTTCGTTGAGGACTTTGGTAGTTTCCTGGAACGATGCGGCAGAAATCCATGATTCGGTTTGGAGTGAAGCGCGGGTGATACCCTGGAGAACAGGCCGGGCAGTGGAGGTCATGGTTTCGCGGGCCTCCACCTCTTTCTTGTCCTTGCGTTTGAGTTGCGAATTTTCATCGCGCAGCTGGCGCACGGAAACAATCTGTCCGAGCGCGTAGCGATCGCTTTCACCAGAATCAGTTACCACCACGTTGCCAAACAGGAGGTCGTTTTCTTCCACAAATTCTGCTTTGTCCACGTTAGTGCTTTCAAGGAAGCGCGTGTCGCCTGCATCGGTTATTTCCACTTTGCGCATCATCTGGCGAACGATTACTTCAAAGTGTTTGTCGTTAATTTTTACACCCTGCAAACGGTACACTTCCTGTATTTCGTTGACGAGGTATTCCTGCACGGCAGTGGGTCCCTGGATGTCGAGAATATCGCCCGGGGAAACTGCACCGTCAGAAAGTTGCATACCGGCACGCACGTAGTCGCCCTCCTGCACAAGTATGTGCTTGGAAAGGGGAACGAGGTATTTGCGCTCTTCACCTGTCTTGGCTTTGACAGAAATTTCGCGGTTGCCGCGTTTTATTTTTCCGTATTCCACTATGCCATCAATCTCGGAAACCACCGCTGGGTTAGATGGGTTACGCGCCTCGAACAATTCCGTAACGCGTGGCAGCCCTCCGGTGATGTCGCTTGTTTTGCCACTGGTGCGTGGAATTTTTACGAGAATAGCTCCCTTGGTGATTTTATCGCCATTCTTTACCATGATGTGAGCACTCACGGGAAGTGAATAGGTTTTTAATACTTCCTTGTTGTGGGTAATTTCGATGGCGGGGTTTTTCTTTTTGTCTTTTGTCTCGATGATTACGTAATCGGTAAATCCGGTTTGTTCGTCCACTTCCATGCGGAAGGTTACTCCCTCTTCAACGGCATCGAATTTTACGGTACCGTCCACTTCGGTAATGATTACACTGTTGTAAGGATCCCATTCGCAAATCACATCTCCTTTCTTCACCATTTTACCGGGCTTCACGTTCAGTGTGGCACCGTAAGGCACGTTGCCAAGGGTGAGGGTGTTGTTGGTTTCCTCGTCCACGATTTTCATTTCGGAAGAACGGCTTACGACAATCATCTTCACATCACCGGACTCGGTCATGCGGTTTACTGTGCGCAGTTCTTCAATTTCGAAACGTCCGGCATACTTTGCTTTAATGTCGCTTTCGGTGGTAGTTCCTCCTGCTGCACCACCCACGTGGAAAGTACGCAGGGTGAGCTGTGTTCCAGGTTCGCCTATGGACTGTGCAGCTATTACGCCTACTGCAAGACCAGCCTGCACAAGTTTGGATGTAGCGAGGTCGCGGCCATAACATTTTGCACAAACTCCACGCTTGCTTTCGCAGGTGAGTACTGAGCGGATTTCTACTTCTTCAATGCCAGCTTTTTCTATGGCCGTTGCTATGTCGTAAGTAATTTCTTCACCGGAGTTAACAATGAGTTCGCCTGATTCAGGATTACTAATATCCATGACGCTCACACGGCCCAGAATTCGGTCTTCGAGTGTTTCAATTATTTCATCGCTTTTCTTCAGCGAAGTCATCATCAGACCGCGAAGAGTACCGCAGTCCACCTCGTTGATGATAACATCCTGCGCAACATCCACCAGCCTTCTTGTAAGATAACCAGCATCCGCAGTTTTGAGGGCAGTATCGGCAAGACCTTTACGGGCACCGTGTGTGGAGATAAAGTATTCGAGGATAGAAAGTCCTTCTTTAAAATTCGAAAGAATTGGGTTTTCGATAATGTCCTGTCCGCCCATAGCAGCACTTTTCTGTGGCTTGGCCATCAATCCCCTCATGCCAGCGAGTTGTCGAATTTGTTCGCGACTACCACGTGCACCGGAATCAAACATCATGTACACGGAGTTGAATCCCTGCTGGTCGTTTTTGAGACGATCCATGAGTACGTTGGTGAGTTTCGCATTGGTGTTGGACCAAATGTCCACCACCTGATTGTAGCGCTCGTTGTTGGTGATAAGACCATTGTTGTAGTTCTCCCACACATCGGCTACTTTTTTGGAAGCATCTTCCACGAATTTGGTTTTCTCTTCTGGAATAACCACATCACTTAATTTGAAGGAAAGACCTCCCCTGAACGCCCAGTAGTAACCGAGGTTCTTAATGTCATCAAGGAAATGTGCAGTGCGGGCAATTCCCACCTTTTTAAGGATATCACCAATAATGTCTCGCAGTGCTTTTTTGGTGAGAAGTTGGTTTAGAAATCCTACTTCGGTAGGCACAACTGCATTGAACATTACGCGACCTGCAGTGGTTTCCAGAATGGAAGTTTTACCATCGGCATCAGCCCATCGCACCTTGATATGGGCATGAAGATCGAGGCGGCCTTCGTTCATAGCTATGATGACCTCTTCCTGCGAGTAATAGGTTTTATTTTCACCTGCTGATGGTGCTTCCTTGGTTCCCTTTCTTCCTTTGGTGATATAATAAAGTCCCAATACCATGTCCTGCGATGGAACGGTGATGGGCGCACCATTGGCGGGGTTGAGGATGTTATGCGATGCGAGCATGAGCAGTTGTGCTTCGAGCACTGCTGCATTGCCAAGAGGAACGTGAACGGCCATTTGGTCACCATCGAAGTCGGCATTGAATGCGGTACAAACGAGGGGGTGCAACTGGATGGCTTTTCCTTCAATCAATTTTGGCTGAAAAGCCTGGATGCCCAGGCGGTGAAGAGTGGGAGCGCGGTTGAGGAGAACAGGATGTCCCTTCAATACATTTTCAAGAATGTCCCAAACCACTGCTTCTTTTTTATCTACAATTTTTTTGGCAGACTTAACGGTCTTCACAATTCCTCTTTCAATCATCTTGCGAATGATGAAGGGTTTGAAAAGTTCAGCAGCCATGTCCTTGGGCAAACCGCACTCGTGAAGTTTTAATTCAGGGCCAACAACAATTACGGAACGTGCGGAATAGTCCACACGTTTACCCAAAAGGTTTTGACGGAAACGTCCTTGTTTTCCTTTGAGTGAATCGGAAAGTGATTTCAGTGGGCGATTGCTCTCCGTTTTTACCGCTGATGATTTACGCGAATTGTCGAAGAGCGAATCCACTGCTTCCTGCAACATTCGTTTTTCATTTCTCAAAATCACCTCAGGCGCTTTTATCTCAACAAGCCGCTTGAGGCGATTGTTGCGGATGATAACCCTGCGGTAAAGGTCATTGAGGTCGGAGGTTGCAAAACGACCTCCATCCAGTGGAACCAGCGGGCGCAGTTCCGGTGGAATAACAGGAACCACTTTGGTAATCATCCATTGTGGTTTGTTTTCCACGCGGGTATTGGCATCGCGGAAAGCCTCTACTACCTGGAGACGTTTAAGGGCTTCATTCTTTCTCTGTTGAGATGTTTCTGTGTTGGCTTTATGACGGAGGTCGTAACTCAACTGATCGAGGTTGATGCGCTCGAGCAAATCGTGAAGGGCCTCGGCACCCATCTTGGCCACAAACTTATTCGGGTCGCGGTCGTCCAGGTATTGATTGTCTTTGGGAAGTTTTTCCGCAATGTCCACGTATTCTTCTTCGGAAACAAAATCATAAGGTAGCAAAGGATTCCCTTCGGCATTTACAGCGGGACCCACATTGATTACTACGTAACGCTCGTAGTAAATAATCTGGTCGAGTTTTTTGGTAGGAAGCCCCAGCAGGTAACCAATTTTATTGGGTAATGAACGGAAATACCAGATGTGGGCAACAGGAACGGTGAGGGTGATGTGTCCGGTGCGTTCCCTGCGCACTTTCTTTTCGGTCACTTCCACTCCGCAGCGGTCGCACACTATTCCCTTATAGCGGATACGCTTGTATTTTCCACAGTGACATTCATAATCCTTCACCGGGCCGAAAATGCGCTCGCAGAAAAGTCCATCGCGCTCCGGCTTGTAAGTGCGGTAGTTAATGGTTTCGGGTTTCAGCACTTCACCGTGTGAGCGCTCAAGCACGTACTCCGGTGACGCAAGGCTTATGGTGATAGACTTGAAGTCGCTGGTGGGTTTTATTATTTTTCTGTTGATTGTCATCATTCCTGGTTGTTGAGGTTTTTGAATTAATTCTGGTCGAGTGTCACTTTCAAGCCGAGGCCTGCGAGTTCGTGCAGCAATACATTGAAGCTTTCCGGAATTCCCGGTACAGGCATATTCTCTCCCTTCACTATGGTTTCATAAGTCTTAGCACGACCCACTACGTCATCCGATTTTACGGTAAGAATTTCCTGCAGAATGTTGGCGGCACCGAATGCTTCCAGTGCCCACACTTCCATTTCACCAAATCGCTGTCCACCAAATTGAGCCTTACCACCCAGCGGTTGCTGCGTGATGAGCGAATATGGACCAATAGAGCGAGCGTGCATCTTGTCGTCCACCATGTGCGAAAGTTTCAGCATGTAGATTACTCCTACGGTGGCTGGCTGGTCGAAACGCTCTCCTGTTCCGCCATCATACAAATAAGTGACGCCTGAATGAGGGATGCCTGCTTCCTCGGTTATTTTATTGATTTCGTCCACGGATGCACCATCGAAAATAGGTGTAGCGTATTTCTTTCCTTCTTTTTGTGCGGCCCATCCCAACACGGTTTCGTAAATCTGGCCAAGGTTCATCCTGGAAGGCACACCCAGCGGGTTGAGCACAATGTCCACAGGTGTTCCATCTTCAAGAAACGGCATGTCTTCATCGCGAACAATCCTGGCCACAATACCTTTGTTTCCGTGACGGCCTGCCATCTTATCACCCACTTTGAGTTTCCTTTTTTGCGCGATGTAAATTTTGGCGAGTTTTACAATTCCAGCGGGCAGTTCATCCCCTACTGTCACAGTAAATTTCTTGCGCTTGTAAGCCCCCAGTACTTCGTTGTAACGAAGATTGAAGTTGTGGATGCAACGCTTAACAAGAGCGTTGATATGCGCATCTTTTGTCCAGCCATCAGAACTCACCATTGAGAGGTCGAGGGTGCTTAGCGCTTTAGCAGTGAACTTGGTTCCTTTCTTTAATTGCTCCTCACGGAAGTAGTTGTACACGCCCTGGCAGGTTGCATCTTTAAGAATGGCAATTAGTTTGTCAACAAGTATTTTTTTCAGTTCAGTAACGTCTTTGTCGTGTTCCTTTTCTAAGGCTTCCACCAACTGTTTTTCATTAGACTTCGCTGGCTTCTTGTCCTTGATGGCACGACTGAATAGTTTTTTATCAATTACAATTCCTGTAACCGATGGTGAAACTTTGAGCGAAGCATCTTTCACATCACCGGCTTTGTCACCAAATATGGCGCGAAGGAGTTTTTCTTCAGGTGTTGGGTCGGTTTCGCCTTTAGGAGTGATTTTACCAATGAGGATATCTCCTTCCTTGACTTCGGCACCTACTCGAATCAATCCATTTTCATCCAACTCGCGCGTTGCTTCTTCGCTCACGTTGGGGATATCAGAAGTAAGTTCTTCAACTCCCCGCTTGGTATCGCGCACTTCCATATTGTATTCGTCCACATGAATGGAGGTGAATATGTCGTCCCGAACTACACGTTCAGAAATAACAATGGCATCCTCAAAGTTGTATCCTTTCCACGGCATGAAAGCCACTTTGAGATTTCTTCCCAAGGCCAGTTCTCCTTTCTGCGTTCCATAACCTTCCACCATCACCTGGCCCTTCACCACACGTTCGCCCTTTTTTACAATGGGGCGCAGGGTCATGGAAGTGCTCTGGTTGGTTTTGCTGAACTTGGTAATGGAATAAGTTTTCATCGGGCTGTCGAAACTCACCATTTCATCTTCTTCATCGCGTTTGTATCGCACTCGTATTTCCAGTGCATCTACATATTCAACAATGCCTTCTCCTTCTGCTGATGCCAGTACCCGGGAATCGCGAGCCACGCGGCCTTCCAGCCCTGTCCCGATAATCGGTGCTTCGGGGCGCATAAGCGGAACGGCCTGGCGCATCATGTTTGATCCCATCAGTGCACGGTTGGCATCATCATGTTCGAGGAACGGGATGAGCGATGCAGCTATGGATGCAATTTGGTTTGGCGCCACATCCATTAGGGTAAGTTGTGAGGGAGACACCACAGGGAAGTCGCCTTCCAGTCGTGCTTTCACCGCTTCTGCATGGAAGACACCTTTTTCATCCACGTTGGCAACTGCCTGGGCAATCACCATCCTGTCTTCTTCTTCAGCGCTGAGGTAGATCACACCCTTGTCACTGATAACAGCTTTTCCTTCTTCTACTTTTCTATAAGGTGTTTCAATGAAGCCCAAGCGATTCACTTTTGCGAATACACACAAGGAAGAAATCAAACCTATGTTTGGTCCTTCCGGAGTTTCGATGGTGCACAATCTTCCGTAGTGCGTGTAGTGAACGTCACGCACCTCGAAGCCTGCACGCTCCCGCGAGAGACCACCAGGACCGAGTGCCGACATTCTGCGTTTGTGTGTAACCTCGCTCAACGGATTGGTTTGGTCCATGAACTGGCTCAACTGATTTGTACCGAAGAAAGAGTTGATTACCGCAGATAATGTTTTTGCGTTGATGAGGTCAATAGGTGTAAAAACTTCGTTATCGCGAACGTTCATCCTTTCACGAATGGTTCTTGCCATACGAGCCAGACCTACTGCAAATTGGTTGTAAAGCTGCTCACCTACGGTACGCACCCTTCTGTTAGAAAGGTGGTCAATGTCATCCACATCGGCCTTTGAATTTACAAGCTCGATGAGGTATTTTATGATAAGGATAATATCTTCTTTAGTAAGAGTGCGCTGGTTGCGCGAGTTGTCAAGACCCAATTTCCGGTTGATGCGGAAGCGTCCTACTTCGCCTAGATCATAGCGTTGTTCCGAGAAGAACAATTTATCAATTACACCGCGTGCTGTTTCCAGGTCGGGTGGTTCCGCATTTCGCAATTGCCGGTAGATGTATTCCACCGCTTCTTTCTCGGAGTTGGAAGTGTCTTTCTGGAGGGTGTTGTGGATAATGGCAAAGTCAGCACTGTTGGATTCTTCCTTATGCAGGATGATGGCCTTTGAACCGCTCTCAACAATGGCATCTACATGCGCATCTTCAAGAACGGTTTCGCGGTCCAACACTACTTCGTTACGCTCAATGGAAACCACCTCTCCGGTGTCCTCATCCACAAAGTCTTCTACCCAGCTTTTGAGAACCCTTGCTGCGAGCCTGCGCCCCAGCACACGCTGGATTCCGGCTTTGCTCACTTTAACTTCTTCAGCCAGGTTGAATATCTCAAGAATGTGGCGGTCACTTTCGTAACCAATGGCGCGAAGAAGTGTGGTAACCGGAAGTTTTTTCTTACGATCAATGTAAGCATACATCACGTTGTTGATGTCCGTTGCAAATTCTATCCATGAACCCCTGAAAGGGATAATGCGCGCACTATAAAGTTTTGTTCCGTTAGCATGGCGGCTTTGACCGAAGAACACTCCGGGTGAACGGTGAAGTTGTGATACAATTACCCTCTCCGCACCATTTACACAGAAGGACCCGCGCGGAGTCATATAAGGAATAGTTCCAAGATAGACGTCCTGAACTATGGTTTCAAAATCCTCGTGCTCAGGGTCGGTACAATACAATTTCAATTTGGCTTTGAGGGGAACGCTGTATGTAAGGCCACGCTCAATGCACTCGTCAATAGTGTATCGCGGTGGATCCACGAAGTAGTCGAGGAACTCAAGGACGAACTGGTTGCGGGTGTCCGTTATGGGGAAGTTTTCGGAAAACACTTTGAAGAGGCCTTCCGTTTTGCGGTTGTCAGGATTGGTTTCCAGCTGGAAAAATTCCTGGAACGACTTCAACTGGATTTCCAGGAAATCAGGATAATCGTAATGATTTTTTGTTTCGGAGAAGTTGTGACGTCCTTCTGTTTTTTTCAAAGTTGCCATAGCCTTGAGCTTGTTTAGATGGTTTTTGAAGAGAGTAATTGTTTTCGCGCATCACCGGAAAAATTTCCGGGGGCTATAAATGGGAGAAGGCCACCCTTCTGATGTGCATCAGAAGAGGGCCTATCCTTATCTTGAAAGTTGTTTGTTATTTAATTTCAACTTTCGCTCCTGCTTCTTCAAGTTGGGTTTTCAAAGCGTTTGCTTCGTCTTTAGTAACACCAGTCTTGAGGGGCGATGGAGCCTTGTCCACGGTATCTTTAGCTTCTTTCAGTCCGAGGCCGGTGAGGTCTTTCACCATTTTCACTACTGCAAGTTTATTGACGCCTGCTTCGAGAAGAACCACATCGAATGCAGTTTGTTCTTCCACCGCAGCACCAGCACCGCCACCCGCGGCAGCAGCTACAGCTACCGCAGCGGCAGCAGGTTCGATTCCGTATTCGTCTTTGAGGATTTTGGCAAGCTCGTTTACTTCCTTTACGGTGAGGTTCACGAGGTTTTCTGCCATTGCTTTCAAATCAGCCATCTTATTTAATTATTAATTGTTTAACGTTTTTGAATTGAATTGTTTTGAATTAAGCGTTGCGCTCTTCGAGCGTTTTCAGTAAGCCTGCAATTTTGTTTCCTGCATTGTTCTGCAATGCTGAAATAACGTTGCGGGCAGGTGATTGCAGCAGTCCGATAATATCGCCCAGAAGTTCGGTCTTGCTCTTGAGAGCCACCAAAGCTTCGAACTGGTTTTCGCCTACATAACAATCGTCCTGTACAAAAGCTGCCTTAAAGGTTGGCTTTTCATGTTTCTTCCGGAATTCCTTAATCACACGCGCTGGAACATTGCCCACTTCTGCTATCATCACAGCAGTGTTGCCATGAAGTGCTGGATAAAGCGGGCTATAATCTTTTCCTTCAATGCGTTCTAGAGCTTTTTGCAGGAGTGTATTTTTCACTACACGCATCCTGATTCCGTTCCTGAAGCATTCGCGCCTGAGCGAACTGGTTGCCCCGGCATTAAGTGCGGCTGTATCGGTAAGGTAAAAAACCTGTGCACCGCTAAGCACATCCATTAACTCAGAAATTTCTTTCTTTTTTTCTTCTCTGGTCATAATGCTTGGTTCAATTTGCTCAGTGACTAGGTGACATCACCGTTTTGGGTTCAACATGTACTCCGGGACTCATAGTAGAGCTTAATGAAATGCTGTGGATATAAGCCCCTTTAGCAGAGGAAGGCTTCAACCTTACAATGGTCTGCAACAGTTCATGTGCGTTCTCAGCAAGTTTTTTTGCATCAAAAGATGCGCGTCCTATGCTGGCATGTACAATTCCTGTTTTGTCCACTTTGAAATCAATGTTTCCGGCCTTCTTTTCAGTAACAGCTTTTCCAACATCCATTGTAACCGTACCGGTTTTCGGGTTGGGCATCAATCCGCGAGGACCGAGAATTCTACCCAAACCTCCTACCTGCCCCATTACGTTGGGTGTGGTGATAATAACATCTACGTCCGTCCATCCGCCTTTTATTTTTTCGATGTACTCGTTGAGTCCAACATAGTCCGCACCAGCAGCCTTTGCTTCGGCTTCTTTATCCGGAGTGCACAATACAAGTACGCGCAATGTTTTTCCAGTTCCGTGAGGAAGGGAAACCGTTCCGCGCACCATCTGGTTGGACTTTTTCGGGTCAACACCAAGGCGAACAGCCATATCCACTGAAGCATCAAACTTCGTGGCCGTGATTTTCTTCACGATTTCTGCAGCTTCAGCAAGGTTGTATGATTTTGCTCCATCATACTTTGCCAAAGATGTTTTTCTGTTTTTGCTGATTCTTACCATTGCGTTTTTTCTTCGAAAATTTAGAAAGGGCGTTGGCCGGTAACCTGGATCCCAAGGCTTCGTGCCGAACCGGCCATCATTTTCATGGCCGACTCCACAGTGAAGCAATTGAGGTCAGGCATTTTGTCTTCTGCGATCAAACGAACCTGTTCCCAGGTTACTGTTCCTACCTTCTGGCGGTTGGACTCAGCAGCGCCTTTTTTGGCTTTGCTTGCTTCCAACAACTGAACGGCAGCAGGTGCAGTTTTCACGATAAAGTCGAAAGACTTGTCTTTGTAAACCGTAATAACTACTGGGCAAACCTTCCCCGCTTTATCCTGAGTTCTTGCATTAAATTGCTTGCAAAATTCCATGATGTTCACACCCTTGGAACCGAGAGCCGGTCCTACAGGTGGCGAGGGATTGGCAGCACCGCCCTTGATTTGCAGCTTGACTAATCCAGCTACTTCTTTTGCCATTTTATTTTTATTGTTTATTTAGTTTTGCGTGGCTGCAACGGGAAGCGAAGCGTAACATAAAAAAGTTTCGTTGCGCACCACACGCTTTTTGTTCTTATTCTTTTTCAACCTGCATGTACCCTAATTCCAGGGCTGATTTGCGGCCAAAAATTTTCACCATCACCTTCAGTTTCTTTTTCTCTTCATTTATTTCTTCAACCACACCACTAAAGCTATTGAATGGTCCATCAATCACTTTTACATTTTCTCCCACTACAAATGGCACATGAAGTTCTTCACCCGTTTCAGCGAACTCATCCACCTTTCCGAGAATTCTGTTTACCTCGGATTGTCTTAATGGTACTGGCTCCCCTCTTTTCTCTGCTCCAAGAAAACCAATCACATTACTGATGTTCCGAATGGTGTGTGGAATCTCTCCAACAAGTGCTGCCTCAATTAATACATATCCTGGCAGATAGGTGCGTTCCTTGCTCACTTTCTTTCCATTGCGAACTTGGAATACTTTCTCGGTCGGAATCAAAACCTGACTCACAAAATCTTGCAGGCCACGAGCTTTGATTTCGCTCTCGATGTATTCCTTTACCTTCTTTTCCTTGCCACTGATGGCACGCACCACGTACCACTTTTTTTCTATGTCGGACATTTTAATTTTTGTTGCTGGTTTTCAATGTCCTTTTCTTATGTCAAAAGCTGGTAGAGCCAACCGAGCGCCCCACGCCAAAACGAATCAGGACCGCCCTGCACTCCGAAAATGAAATCCATACAATATATAATAACGGTGAGGATGAACATCGTTATGAACACGAGCACGGTGCTTTCCTGAAGTTCGGCCCAAGTTGGCCATGTCACTTTGTAAAGCAACTCGTTGTAGGATTCTTCGATGAATGTTTTTATTCCAGCCATTTTCAATTTTGTTTTTGCACAGGCACCAGGATTCGAACCTAGATCAATCCTGACTTTAAGTCGGGACTATTCTCCCATTGCACTATGCCTTCGGTCTCTTCACTCTTGCACAGGCACTAGGATTCGAACCTAGATCAACGGTTTTGGAGACCGCTATTCTACCGTTGAACTATGCCTGTTTATTTCAAGGTATTCCACCAGTTTCTAATGTCTCCGGTCTCAAAGCGTGAAGGTGATGATGATACCCGCGGTGGGCTTTCATCTTCACCATAATCCTATCTTATCACTTGATAATATCTGTTACCTGTCCTGCACCTACAGTGCGACCTCCTTCTCGTATGGCGAAGCGGAGTCCCTTGTCCATTGCGATTGGGGCAATGAGGTTCACAGTGATGGAAACGTTGTCCCCCGGGAGCACCATTTCGCGTCCAGTGTCCAGAAAAATTTCACCCGTTACGTCTGTTGTACGGAAGTAGAACTGGGGACGGTATTTATTGTGGAAAGGAGTGTGGCGTCCACCTTCTTCTTTCTTCAATACATAAATCTCAGCCTTGAATTCAGTATGCGGTGTGATGCTGTTTGGTGCAGCGATAACCATCCCTCTGCGTATATCGTTTTTCTCTACGCCACGAAGGAGAAGACCAACGTTGTCGCCAGCTTCGCCACGGTCAAGAATTTTCCGGAACATTTCTACCCCAGTAACGGTTGACTTCATCTTTTCAGCATTGAATCCGATGATGTCCACCTCGTTTCCGGTATTGATTACACCGCGCTCGATACGACCAGTAGCAACAGTACCACGGCCCGTTATAGTAAAAACATCTTCCACTGACATCAGAAAAGGTTTTTCGTTCTCGCGCGGAGGAATTGGAATCCAAGTATCAACAGCTTCCATTAATTGAACAACTGTTTCTACCCATTTTGGTTCACCATTTAGTGCACCCAAAGCGGAGCCGCGAATAACAGGTGTGTTGTCACCATCATATTCGTAAAAGCTCAAAAGCTCACGAATTTCCATTTCAACGAGGTCGAGAAGTTCACCATCGTCCACCATGTCCACTTTGTTCATGAACACAACGATTTTCGGAACTCCCACCTGGCGTCCTAAAAGAATGTGCTCTCGTGTTTGTGGCATAGGACCATCAGTTGCCGCAACGACAAGAATGGCACCGTCCATCTGTGCAGCACCTGTAACCATGTTCTTCACATAGTCAGCATGGCCCGGACAATCAACATGTGCATAGTGGCGGCTCTTGGTTGCATACTCCACGTGAGCAGTGTTAATAGTAATACCACGTTCCTTTTCTTCTGGAGCATTGTCAATCGAAGCAAAGTCCCGCACGGAAGCCAGTCCGTCTTTGGAAAGAACGGTTGTAATGGCAGCAGTGAGGGTAGTTTTACCGTGGTCAACGTGCCCAATCGTTCCAACATTTACGTGTGGTTTGGAACGGTCAAAATTTTCTTTAGCCATAGCCAGTTGTTTTAATTGAATTAATTATTCTTAAGAATTGAATTTACTTACTTACTAATTATGTTCACAACATTGAATGAACAGTGCGGTTTAAAATGCTCTGAGCCGTTGTCGGGAATTGAACCCGAGACCTCTTCCTTACCAAGGAAGTGCTCTACCCCTGAGCTACAACGGCTTGATAAGGCTCCGAAGTTTCAGGGTTTGAGTTTCGAGTTTCTGATTTCTTCAACCCGGAACACGAAACTCGAACCCCGCAACTTCTGATGAGCGGGAGACGAGGCTCGAACTCGCGACATTTAGCTTGGAAGGCTAATGCTCTACCAACTGAGCTACTCCCGCGGTTTTTCCATTAAAAATTCCAACCCGGATATTCCAAATTGGAAAATTTTCAGTGGGGAGAACAGGATTCGAACCTGTGAAGGCGGATGCCAACAGATTTACAGTCTGTCCTCGTTAGCCACTTGAGTATCTCCCCAGGCTGGTCATTTCAATTGAGCCGGTGGAGGGATTCGAACCCCCGACCAGCTGATTACAAATCAGCTGCTCTGGCCAGCTGAGCTACACCGGCAAAACCGCGTCTGTCAAAGAACTTTGTGAAAAAAAAACACCCCTGCGATTTTTTTGCAGGGGCGCAAATGTAGAAACATTCTCTATTTAAGCACTATTACAGAAAAATATTTTATACTTAAGCCTGATCTGATTTGGTTTTGTGCTTGCTGATTTGCCTGCGCACAGCCTCCACGGCATGTTCTGCTGCTTCCTCAAATGTGCTGCTTTGCTTTTTTGCAAATAGCTCGCGGCCAGGTACCGCAATCTTGACTTCAGCAATTTTATTTTCCTTGATGTCGGAACGGTCAAGACGCAGGAAAACATCACCGCGGAGTATCCTGTCATGGAAGGTTGCGAGTTTTTCTATTTTGTCTTCAATGAAACTGACCAACTTTTGATCTGCTACGAAATGGATGCTTTGAACTTGTACTTGCATAAATTTATTTTTTTTAGTTAGACTGTATTTCTGGGGTGCATTTGATTATGGATGCGCTTCAATTTTTCTATTGAGTTGTGGGTGTAAATCTGGGTGGCTGCAAGGCTCGAATGCCCAAGTATTTCTTTGATCACATTGAGATCAGCACCGTTGTTGAGCATGTGGGTGGCAAATGTGTGCCGCAGCACATGAGGACTTTTTTTCTTAATTGTTGTAATGGCCGAAAGGTACTTTCTTACTGTGCTGTAAAGGACATTTTCTTTTATTTTTTTTCCGTCCTGGTCTACCAGAAGATATGCGCTCTCTTCGGTGACTTTTGCAGAACGCAAATGAATGTATCGGGAAATTCTTTCTATCATTTGCCGGGTTACGGGCACCAGTCGCGTTTTGTTTCTTTTGCCGGTAACTTTTACCTGGTCCGCGAAAAAATCCACATCTGCATCCTTCATGTTTAGCATTTCTGCCCGCCTCATGCCTGTTTCATAAAATAGCGATAGAATCAGGTGGTCTCTTGCTTCAACAAAATCTGTTGTCACAGATTGGTCCATCTGTTCATAGAGGCGGAGAATGTTTTTCTCTTCAACAAATTGGGGAAGCCGTTTGGGTATTTTCGGTTTGGAAAGTCCTTTGGCAGGGTTTGCTTTCACAATTCCTTCGCGCTGAAGAAACCGGAAACAGGAGCGAAGCGCGGACAGCCTTCTGTGAATGGTAGCCACTTCGTAATGCTGGCTCATCATCTCTACAAGCCAGGAGCGCACCAACGGCTGCGTAACTTCATTAAGGCTGGTTACGGAAAATTGCGCATCACAAAATTCGGAGAATTGAGCAAGGTCGCCCGTGTAGGCTAGAAGAGTGTGTGGCGAACAACGTTTTTCCGTTGAAAGATAGGTGTAGAAGTTTTCGAAATTCACGATAACAAAAAGGGTGAAACACCGGTTCTCAACGGAGCTTCACCCATACATATTGTGAACAGCTAATTGTTATTCCTGCTCTTGCTTCAGCTTGGCTACAAACACAGCGTGCTTGATTTCCTCGCGCCTGCGAATACTTGGTTTAATAAAAGCCTGACGGTTTCGAAGTTGTTTCACCACGCCTGTCTTTTCGAATTTTTTCTTGAACTTCTTCAAGGCGCGGTCTATGTTTTCGCCATCTTTTACCGGAATAATGAGCATGTTTGTTTTTTTAAAATTTGGGCGGCAAAAGTAGAAGGCTTTTCCATCTGCACAAATCAATCTTTCAAAATCTCGCGCGAGATGACAAGTTTCTGTATCTCCGAAGTGCCTTCGCCTATGGTGCAGAGTTTGGAATCACGGTAAAATTTCTCGGCAGGAAAATCCTTCGTGTACCCATAACCACCGAAAATCTGGACCGCCTCTGTTGCAGCCCTCACGCAAACTTCTGATGCGTAATATTTGGCCATAGCAGATTCCCGTGTAACCGGTTGCTTGTCATTCTTAAGCCAGGCCGCCTGGTAAAGTAACGCTTCGGCTGCCTCGATTTCAGTGGCCATATCGGCAAGTTTAAAAGCAATGGCCTGGAATTGCGATATGGGTTTGCCAAACTGTAGTCGTTCTTTTGAGTATTTAATGGAACATTCCAATGCTCCTTTTGCAATTCCAAGCGCTAATGCTCCAATTGAAATTCTTCCACCGTCCAGCACCTTCATTGACTGGATAAAACCCTCGCCCCATTTGCCCAACAAATTTTCTTTCGGGATGCGGCAATTATCAAAAAACAAGCAAGCTGTTTCGCTTGCGCGCATTCCAAGCTTGTTTTCTTTTTTGCCCCCACTAAATCCCGGTGTTCCTTTCTCTATTACAAATGCGGACATGCCGCGGTTATCACCCTTTTCTCCGGTGCGAACAATCACCACTGCAACATCACCGCTAATTGCATGCGTGATAAAATTTTTAGAGCCATTGAGCACAAAAAAATCTCCGTCAACCACTGCGGTGGTCATCATGCCGCCTGCATCGGAACCTGTTCCTGTTTCAGTCAAACCCCACGCACCTATCCATTCACCCGTGGCCAGTTTGGGCAGGTACTTCTTTTTCTGTTCTTCCGAACCGAATTCATAAATGTGATTGGTGCAAAGAGAATTGTGCGCTGCAACTGAAAGCCCGATGGAACCGCAGACTTTCGAAATTTCTTCAATCACAGTTATATACTCGAAATAGGTGAGGCCACTTCCACCGTACTCCTGCGGAATGAGCACTCCCATCAAACCCAGTTCACCCAATTTTTTGAAAAGCGGAACTGGAAATTCCTGAGATTCATCCCACACCATCAAGTTTGGACGTATTTCTTTTTCGGCAAAGTCGCGCACCATTTGCGCAATCATTTTTTGGTTTTCAGTCTTCTCGAAATTCATAATTGAAGGGTCTCACGCGGAGGCGCAAAGGCGCAAAGATTTTCTGCTCAAAAAACAAAACAACCGCAGTTTCTATTTAAGTATGTAAAATTTTTTAATAGGCTGCGAATGTAGAAACCGGTGAGCGGAATTTTTCCAATGCCCTTCTTCCGTTGAGAAAACTTAATTCGACAAGGAAGCTGAAAGCCACCACATCTGCGCCTACCATCTGTACTAATTGCGCGGCTGCCGATGCAGTGCCTCCTGTCGCCAACAAATCATCATGAATCAAGACACGCTGATTTTTTTGTAGTGCGTCCTTATGCATTTCAATCGTAGCATTTCCATATTCTAATTGGTAGTTGACAGAAAATGTTTGCCGCGGAAGTTTTCCTTTTTTACGAATAAGAATGAAAGGAATATTGAGTTGCAGTGCCAGAGGCATTCCCAACAGAAAGCCCCGGCTTTCCAAACCAATTACTGCTTCGATGTTCATTGAACGATATTGACTATGCAATTCCATCAACACTTCGTTACACAGTTTGGGATTAGAAAAAAGTGTTGTGATGTCTTTGTATGAAATTCCGGGTTTTGGGAAATTAGCTACTTCGGTGATGGATTGCTTAATGCGTTGTTCGAGGGTCATAAGGGTTGATCGAGTATGTCAGCAATTTTTTTGGACTTGGGGTTTGAATCAAGCAGCACTTTCCAAAATGCCCAGGCTACTCCGATCTCTACTGCAATTTCGTAACAAGTGGTGATTGACCATAGGTCTTCACCCACATAGTCAATTGACACATGAAATGTTACCACAACAAATAACAGGGACAGAAATGAGCAAATCAGAAAGTTCGTTCGTGTTTTGAATGAGAATTCTTCAAGCCACAACAGAACAAGAAAAATGAGAATAAAAGCCGGAAGACCAAACAAGCCTGAAATTAAGATTGCAACAAAGCAGGCAGTCATAAATAGTCCATCAGCATTAGATAGTTGCCCGAAGAAAACAAGTGAAATCAATGACCCAAAGAACACACAGGCTATCCATATTTTCAAACTCGCTAAAAAAATTCTCTCTGGCATTTCAATCAATGGCCAGATAAGGTTGAACTTTCCTGAACGTCTCGTCATCCACCACCACAACCTTTTTCAAACCATCAATGGAAAGAAACAATCCGTGATTCTCCCGATAAGCTATAATAGTTTTTGCTTGAGAATTGCTGATGTACGGATGCGCATTCAGCTCATCGAAAGTCGCGGTGTTGATGTTCAGTTTCCGCAACGGATAATTTCCAAGAAGGATGTTTGGACGAATGCTGTCCAGCGTTTCCGGCTTCATGTTGTACACCTCGTTCAATTGTTCGATGCTGTGAAATCCGCCCAGGGCATCCCGAAACTTGACAATGCTCTTTGCGAAATAGGGACCAATACCACGAAGTTTTTTCAAGTCGCTTGTATCAGCAAGATTCAGGTCAATGAGGAGTGAAGTTTTGTTTTTACTCCAGTCGGTTTTCGGAAAATCACTCTGTGCGAAATCATTTCTTCTCTCGTAAGAAACGGAATCAGGAAGATCAATGAACGGAAATAGCTCCTCATATTTCTGTGCGCTGACTACGAACATCTTTTTCAAATCACTCTTCACCCTGAAGGTTCCTCCTTTCGAACGATACTTGTCAATGGCGGCAACTTGTTTTTCAGAAAAACCCAGATCCATCCATTGTTCTGTGGAAATTAGATTGGGGTTGAATAAAAAAAGTTTTGCTGCCTTGAAATTTCCGGTAGCAAATTCAGCACTACTGAAATGGGGTGTAGAGGAGGAATCATTTTTAATTGAAGCCATCCACGAATCAATTTCCTTTTGTTTGACGCTGAGGTCAACCTGTTCACGTTTGAATAAAAAAGGGAACGAAAATTTTGCAGCCAAAACCAGCAACATCAGCCAGGCCAAAACGGTTAGCCCCCTTCGTTGCTCACCATTGAAATAAAACCAGTCCTTGATTTTTTCCTTCCACATGAACTATTCGCAAGCGACAAATATCATTGAAGGTCGCCAGTAGCATCTTTTGCACAACGAACACTACAAATAATTCTTTCCCAGGCCGGCACTGCATTCCGCTCATCTTTGCACGCTTTTTTACAAAAATGAGTTTTACAGTAGTCATAGTAGGAAGACCGAATGTGGGCAAATCCACTCTCTTCAATAAGTTGATAGGGCGCGATGAAGCCATAGTGGAACCTACAGCCGGTGTAACACGCGACCGCAAATACGGCATTTCCGAATGGGGAACAAAAAGTTTTATTGTAATTGATACTGGTGGATTGCGTGAAGATGCTGACGACCGCTTTGAGCAGGACATCAACTCGCAGGTGGCATTGGCTATTGAAGAGGCTTCTTTGGTAATTTTTTTGGTGGATGGAAAAGAAGGCCTTACCGATGCAGATCGTGATATAGCACCCAGGTTGAGGAAAGTGAAGAAGGAAATTATCTTCTGCTGCAACAAAGTGGACACTGCGGACAAAGAACACTTTGTGAATGAATTTTACGAATTGGGAATGGGCGAAAAGATTTACGCCATTAGTGCCAACAACGGTTATGGCACAGGCGATTTGCTCGATGACATCGCAAAAAAAATTCCGGATGAAAGTCTTGAAGATGAAACAGGTCTCACACGTATTGCGATAGTGGGAAAACCCAACGTTGGAAAAAGTTCGCTCATCAATGCGCTCACAGGTAAAGACCGCACCATAGTTTCCGAAGTATCTGGCACCACCCGCGATTCCATTGATACCGTGTTCACCGCTTTTGGCAAGGCATTAATACTGGTGGACACTGCGGGCATCCGCAAACGAAAACAAATAGACAACGACATTGAATTTTTTTCCACCATACGCAGCATCAAGGCCATCCGCCAAAGCGATGTATGCCTTTTGCTGATTGATGCCACTGAAGGCATTACCAAACAAGACCTCAACATCTTTTGGGAAATAGCAGAGGCCAATCGAGGGGTGGTGGTGCTAATTAATAAGTGGGACCTGGTAGAGAAGGACCACAAATCGGCACAGCAATATGCGGAAGAAATCAAGGATGAGCTTGCCCCGTTCAGCGATGTACCCATCTACTTCACCTCCGCGGTTTCCAAGCAAAGGATTTTGAAAGCGCTGGAGAGGGCGCTGTTGGTGGCTGAAAATCGCAAGAAAAAAATCCCCACTTCGAAACTCAACGATGTAATGCTTCCCATCATTAAAAAACATCCGCCACCGGTTTACAAGAGCAAGGAAGTGAGCATCAAATTCGTTACACAACTTCCAACCAAGTCGCCCGCCATAGCTTTTTTCTGCAACCTTCCACAATACGTGAAGGAACCCTATCAGCGCTTTCTTGAAAACAAGTTGAGAGAACATTTCGATTTCAGTGGAATTCCGGTAAGGCTTTATTTCAGGCAGAAATAAAGGGAAGGGGCAAAAAGCAAAGGGCAGGGTTGAATTGTCGGTTAATACCCTGAAAAAGGTATTTGGAAAAGCGCAGAGAGACTTTTCATTTGTGCCCTTAACAAGATCCTGCTATGAGCAACCACACACAACTACTTGCCACATTCAATCCCGGAGAAGCCGGAGTGGTGAGCGATATTGCCGCCAATGCACTGACTCCAAAAATTACAGAGATGGGTCTTTTTGCAGGAAAAAATATACGTGTGCTTTTCCGCGCTCCCTTCGGTGGACCTATGGCTGTTGATGTGGAGGGCTATGTTCTTTCGCTGCGGCAGGATGAAGCACAATTGGTGTCTGTAATACCGAATTGATTTTTTCTGGCAGTTTAAGTGCGAGCCTCTACCCGCAACAACTATTGAGTGTCTGAGGCGCGCATAGCGGTAACTTCTGTATTTCAAAAAAGCCCACCCTAAGAAATAGAATGAGAAAAATTGCACTCATCGGCAATCCCAATACCGGCAAGAGTTCTCTCTTCAATCTGCTCACAGGCCTTAACCAGCAGGTTGGAAATTTCCCGGGTATAACTGTAGATAAACGTACCGGAACAGCGTGGCTGAATGCTGAGCGCAAAGTGGAAGTGCTGGACTTGCCCGGCCTGTACAGTATTTATCCGCATTCCAAAGACGAGCACATAGTGTTCGATATTTTGAGCAATCCGGAGCACACCGATCATCCCGAATTATTAATTGTTCTTGCCGATGCGTCCAATCTTGAACGCAACTTGCTGCTCTTTTCACAACTTTATGATTTGAATCTGCCCATCGTTTTAGTGCTTACCATGCCCGATGCAGCTGAGGCCAAATCATTGAAGATTGATATAGCCGCCTTGTCAAAACAATTTACAGATACACCTGTGCTTTTTCTCAATGGCCGCACCGGGGCAGGCTTAGATGAATTGAAGAAAACGCTTCTTAACTATCAACCGGAAAACAAACTGAGCGATGAAAATGCAGGTATCATGCGCAACATGCTTGGTGATGCTTCAGCCCAAACATTGGATGCTCAACGCAGGTATGCAAGCATTCGTTCGGTGTTACGAAAAGTGCAGCATGTCGAAAAGAATTCATTTAGAAAATCAGCAGGAGAAAAACTGGATTCAATACTGATCCATCCCTTTTGGGGCTATGCAATTTTCATTGCGATTCTGTTGGTCATTTTTCAGTTCATCTATCGCCTTGCAGCCATTCCTATGAACTGGATTGATTCATTGTTTCTGCAACTCAGCGTTTGGACAAAAACTATATTGCCGCAAGGAGTTTTTACTGATTTGCTGGCGGAAGGAATTGTTCCGGGATTAGGTGGCGTTGTCATTTTCGTTCCTCAAATTGCCTTGTTGTTTTTTTTTCTTTCGCTGTTGGAAGAAACAGGATACATGTCGCGCGTGGTTTTTATCATGGACAAACTTGTGCGTCCTTTTGGCCTCAATGGAAAAAGTGTGGTACCGCTGATGAGCAGTGTGGCCTGTGCCATTCCCGGAGTTATGGCCACCCGAAATATCAATAGCTGGAAAGACAGGCTTATCACCATTATGGTAGCACCGCTGATGAGTTGTGCTGCACGCATTCCGGTCTACACTTTATTAATAGCATTGGTTGTACCCAACAAAAAAGTGTTCAATTTTTTCGATCTTCAGGGACTTGTGCTCTTCGGACTCTATTCATTGGGTTTGGTTAGTGTTCTTGCCATTGCGTGGGTAATGAAATTTTTTATTAAAGCACGTGAACGCAGTTTTCTTTTAATGGAAATGCCACAATACCGATGGCCGCGGTGGCGTGCCGTCACGCTTACTATGTGGGAGAAAGTGCGCGTGTTTGTAGTTGATGCAGGCAAAGTGATTCTCGCCATTAGCATCATACTTTGGGCATTGGCCAGTTACGGACCTTCAGAAAGAATGGATGCGGCCCTTGCCAAAGTGGAAGCTCCATCACTCAACAACAGCATCTCAACAAAAGAATATGAAAGCAAACGCGCATCGGTGAAACTCGAAAATTCTTATATAGGCATTCTGGGAAAAACAATTGAGCCGGTGATAGAACCAATTGGTTACGATTGGAAAATTGGGATTGCACTTATCACCTCTTTTGCTGCACGCGAAGTTTTTGTGGGAAGTATGGCTACCATCTACAGCGTGGGTGAAAATTTTGAAGACAACCGTACTCTTATCGAACGGCTGCGGACGGAAATCAATCCCAAAACACAACAACCGGTTTACACACTGGCTAGTGGTTTATCGCTCATGGTGTTTTATGTTTTTGCAATGCAGTGCATGGCCACCTTTGCCGTAGTGAAACGCGAAACCAATTCATGGAAATGGCCATTGCTGCAAATGCTTTACATGGGTGTGCTGGCCTATGGAGCGGCCTGGCTTACGTTTGTGGGACTGAAGTAAATGGATAATGGACAATTTAAAAATCGCCCATCGGTAAAGTGTAATTCGTAAGACAAAAGAAGATTTATCAAATGCAAGAATTTTTGGTTATAGTTTTCATAGTAGCATCTTTGGCATACCTTGTCTGGTTTGTGAAGAGCAGATACTTTTCGAAAAAGGAAAAGTGTGATGGTTGTGCAATGAAGAAGGCTTTTGAAACGAAAGAAACAAGGTGATCATCCATTTGCCCGCTTCATTTTAATAAGTCATTTCTCAATTGAGTTACCAGATTCGATATGAGTCATTCCGGTGTAGGCCAATCAGGAAATCATACCTGATTCACTATGAAATTCTTGAAGAAGAAAGTGAAGTGATAGTTTACGCAGTCATCCATACTTCACGAAATCCCGCAACAAAAACCTAAAACTCCAATGTGATCTTGTACGCGGCATGTGCCCTGACGTTGAACACATGGCCATCTTCAAAAATCAGGTACTGGCCTTTTATTCCGGCCAGCCGTCCCCTGAACTCTGGTGTAGTATCAAGTTTCAATGATTTTATTTTTTCAGGATAGCATGTCACAGGGTAGTCAATGGTCGTGATGGTATCATCATCATAAAAGAACGCCTCGAAATCTGAAGGTAGCCAACCCAGTACTTCATTTTTCTTGTCCAGCAAAGAAGTAGTGTTGATGAAAATATTCCTCAGCATATTCTGCCAATGTGTTTTGTCGGGCATAAAGTCCTTGAGTGAAACTTCTATGATGCCTGCCAGTTGCCGGTACGGAGTTTCAGCAATGATGATCGCCTCCACAGCACCTTGATCAATCCATCGCGCTGGAACATTGTGAGTACGAGTGACGCCCACCTTGATGTCACTGGTTCTAGAGAGATACACATAGTGCGGCTGATTGTGATGTGCCTCCTCCCATTCCATATCTCGCAATGCAATGCCTTCGTGAATGCGACTAAGTTCCGGTCTGATAATGCTCGGTACAGCCATTGGCGATTGGAGAAATGCTTCATAACTCATTCCCTCACCAAAAGTTTTCTTGATTTTTTTCCCGCTTTCTACGCAGCAAATTTCGTTTTCGAAACGAAACGAAATTTCATGTCCTAACAGGCCGTTCATTTCAAACGAACCTGTGTAATCTAGCACATCAACAATGGGCAGTGAGTACATAGCCTTTGATTCCAGGCGCGTTTTCATTTTGCGCAGATAGGTGGTAATGCTCATAACAAAACTGAAATGTCAGGTTCGAAATTTTCAGCAAATCAAAACTAATTTGCAATTCTTCTCAGCACAACCATAAAAGACATTGCATTCACAAAAAAAAACACTTGACAAAAGGGTAATGTGTTTTACTAACTTGCACCGTTGTTTCGAAAAAATAATTTCCAACTAAAACCAATTTTATGATGAAAAAAATTCTACTTTTTATTTCTATTCTTGCTACCGTAATGGTAGCAAACACCCAAACTCTTTTGTTCGAAGACAATTTTGACAGCTACACAACCGGGATGGGTGTGGCAGCCCAATCCGCTGACTGGGATACTTGGGATGGTAGTCCCAATCTGGATGGTGCAGTATCCACCGACTATGCTAGCAGCGGCACTAAAAGCGCAAAGATTGAAGGAACAGCAACTGACCTTGTACTACCTATCGGCCCTTACGTTGCAGGGAAGTATGATGTGAAGTGGAAAATGTTGATTCCAAATGGTTTCGGTGCATATTTTAATGCACTGCATGTATGGTCTAGCAGCAGCACGACTTATGAGTGGGCTGTGGATGTGTTCTTTTCAGACCAGGGAGAAGTGACCTGGACCGCTGAATTTGTAACTGGAGGTGCTGCCAATATTGACAATGGTGAATGGTTCGATGTGCAACTAACAGCCGACCTTGATGCAGATGTGGGCGTGTTGTACATCAATGATGTGATTGTTCACACCTGGCAGTGGTCGATTAACAACGCTAACGGTAATGCCGGAACAAACCAGTTGTCGGCCATTGATTTCTATGGCACAGATGATACCGCCCAGGGCGAGGGACTTTACTACATAGATGACGTTGAGGTTTGGGAATCCACTTCAGTTTCAGTTGCTCCAGTTACTGTTTTCGGTTTTGAAATCAATCCCAACCCAGCGAACGAACAAATCACCGTTTCAGGAATTGATGAGTTTGCAGGTGGAACAATGCAAGTGATGGATCTTACAGGAAAAATTGTTATGGAAATAAAAATCACTCAAGGCATGTCCAAATCAATTGACATCTCCACACTTCATCCTGGAGTTTATATGGTTAAGATGATTGGCAACACTAACGAGTTTACCAAAAAACTTGTGCTGAGATAAAAACTTCATTACATAAATTTTTAAGAAAAGCCTGCGTAATTCAAAACTGCGCAGGTTTTTTTTGTGTCTTCGAGTCGGTCAGGCCACAAAGGCGTGAAGACACGATCCCGATTGTCGTCTTGCGAAGCATTTCTCTACGCATTAGGATTTGGAAAAAACAATTGCAGCAAACTCTTCCGGGGTATTGATGTTCACCAATTTTTCCGGTTGCGAGGGTTGAACAAGATGTGTGTTGCTATTGATAAGAACTTTTCTTGGGCAGGAGTGCCCGTTGGCAATAAACACTTCCACGATTTTGATTGCGTGCCGCTCCCACACTGCAATCAATGGCTCCGGTAAACCATCGTGCGGGCTAATGAAGGAGGTGGCTATACAATCTGTTTTCCTCTCGGCAAGAAGTTCTTCCACCAATTTTTCATCGGCCAAGGGAAGATCGCAGGCCAGGACAATCCATGCTGCAGCGATATCAGACAGTAATGCGGAATGAATAGCTCCGAGTGGTCCCCTACCCTCTTCGCGATCGGGAATTGTTTTGAGGTTGTGCGATTGAAAAAAATCTTCCTGGTCTTTCCTGCATGAAATGAAAACTGCGTTACAGAAATTTTCAAGTAACGATACAACGTGAAGAAACTGCGGTTGGTTGTGGTATGAAATCAACGCTTTGTCCTTGCCCATGCGCGAACTTTTTCCGCCAGCCAGCACCAGGCCTTTGAGATGACTATCTCCTGAAATCATTTTTCCCCCCTGTCTTTTCCACCAGTTTCAATTCGCGGATAATGATCTGGTGCGAGAGTGCTTTGCACATATCGTAAACGGTAAGTGCTGCGATGGATGCTCCAGTCATTGCTTCCATCTCCACACCGGTCTTTGCAATAACTGAGGCATGGCAGGTGATGATGATTTCATGACCGACTACTTCCATTTTTATTTGCACATTGTCCAACCCAAGCGGATGGCAAAGCGGAATAAGTTCGCTTGTTTTTTTAGCGGCCATCACTCCAGCAATTATTGCTGTCTGAAACACCGGACCTTTTGCAAGATGAATTTCATCACCGGAAAATTTTTCGAGAACCACATCGGGTATGGTTAAACGACACTCGGCAATTGCTCTTCGCGCAGTGGAAGTTTTTGCACCCACATCAACCATAGCCGGTTTACCTGCTTCATCAATATGTGAAAATTCTTTGCTCATTAACGCCACAAAATAAGAGGATAAACTTCGCCTGCCCTGCACAATGTTGCTTCCTCCGGCAATTCCATGAATGCATCGGCCTTTACAAGGCTCACAAAATCTCCTGAGCCATTACCGGGAACGGCAGTGGCCAGGTGTTCACCGCTTTCTGAAAAATGTAATTTGACCTGAAGGAAGTGTGTCAGACCGCTTTTCTTTTCAAAGTCAGTAGTAAGTTTTGCGGTTGTAGTTGGATACACTTCCTGTTTCAAACTCTTCTGGAGCCACGGCAGAAGATATTTCGCGGCACAGGCAAAAGTGGAAACAGGATTCCCTGGAAAGGCAAACACGAAACACTTTTCTGTTCTTCCAAACCAAAATGGTTTGCCCGGTTTTTGTGCAACAGTGTGAAAAAGCATTTCAACCTGCAACTCTTTCAAGACATCGGGAATGAAATCGAATTTTCCTTTGGACACTCCCCCACTCAGTAGCAAAACATCAGCACTTTTCAATGCCCCGCTGATCCGATGTTTTATCACCTCAATATCATCATCTATGTGTTCATCTTCCGCAGTGATTCCAATTTTAGTAAGCATAGCTTTCAGCGCATAGACATTCGACCTACGGATTTGATAAGGCTTCGGGGTTTGGTGTACTTCAACCAGTTCATTGCCCGTAGAAAAAATGATAACACCGGGCAATGATGACACGCTCACTTCCTTTTTTCCTATTGAAGCAAGCACTCCAATTTCTGCCGGACCAATGGCAGTACCCACTTCAAGAAGCAAGTCGTTTTCCAGCACATCGCTTCCCTTTCGGTGAATGTTTTGCCAGGGTTTTATGTTTTGTGTTTCTGTTCTCCACTTGACACTTTCCTGTTTGATAATTTCATAGGGTAAAATACAATCGGCACCAATTGGGCAAATGCTGCCTGTCGTTACTTCAAGACAAGTACCTGCCTCTTCAATTTCTAATGCTGCTACACCTGCAGATTGAATTCCGATGGAAGAAAATTCGCGAAAACCATTATTGAAATCAACAGAGCGAATGGCGATGCCATCCATCGTTACACGGTCGAATGAAGGCAGGTCGTTGTCCGCTCGAATTTCTTCCACAAGCACACGACCGAGAGAGTGCGAAAAATTTATTCTCTCTTCTTTGGATGAGAAGAGGTTGGAAAGAATTATGTGTTGCGCTTCGCTTGCTGAAATCATCCGCCAATGGTCGCCATGGACTCGCTCACCTTAAGTGTACCTCGTTTTTGCTCTGCTTCAAATCCATTTTTTGCACGATGATGAATAGCATCAATAATTTCTTTCGCCATACTTTCATCACCAGCACCCGAACGAAGCAAATCGCGCAATTGGATTTTGCCTTCATCATAAAGACATGTCTTCATCATTCCCTGTGGTGTTAACCTGATTCGGTTGCATGTACCACAAAATGACCGCGTGTATGCAGCAATAATTCCGATGTTGCCAAGATGACCCGGCACATGATAGTTGTATGAAGTGGAGTGTGGTTCATCTTGTACTTTTATCATTGCAGGATAGTGGCTTCGAAGTTTTTCCATCAATGCAATTTGATTCCATTTAATCCTTCCCTTCTGCCCCACCCCATTAAAAGGCATCTCTTCAATAAAGCGGACATCCACCGGAAAATCTTTGGTCAGTTCAGCAAGTTCGAAAATGTCTTCCTCGTTTTTGCCTTCCATTATCACAGCGTTAATGCGTGTGGGAATTTCGTGCTGTAGCAAAAGTTCAAACGAATTCATCACAGCGCTGAAATCGTCTCTTCGCGACATTAGCTCAAAGCGTTCGCGGTTAAAGGTGTCGAGACTTAAATTGATGGAATGGATTCCAAGTTCTTTCAATCTTTTGATGTAAGGAGCGGTGAGTGTTCCATTCGTGGTAATCGCAATTTTCTCAAACCAGTTGTTTGAAAAAGTTTGCTCAACAAGTTTCATGAAATCCTTTCTAAGGAAAGGCTCGCCACCCGTGAAGCGAAGTTTGGTAATGCCTAAGTCTGAGAAAACTTTCAGCAACCTCAAAATTTCTTCGAATGACAACAACTGCTTTCTTGGAACCCAATCGAGACCTTGCTTTGGCATACAGTAAAGACACCGCAGATTACATCGGTCGGTAACTGCAAGGCGCAGGTAATTGATGGGACGATGGTGATTGTCGGTCAACATTTTGCTACTCCCGTTGCCGGATTCGGAAAGTTATCGCTCTCATCTTCATCATGGCGGGGGGCGAGGCAGGCAAAATCTTTTTCAATCAAAATGTGCAGCGGGTATTCTGTTCCGTTTGATTGCGAGGTTTCAATTCCAACTTCAAGAGAGTTTGCCCAATGCTTTACATCTGCTTGCGGAAGAAAAACATTGAGCGCATTGTTTTCAAATTTCGCTTCAGCTACGTTGAGGTTCCATGACGAAAGTTTATAAACAAAGACATCCATCAGTGTGAATTGCGTTAGCTCTGATATTGCTTCTCCCGAAGACAAACTTGCTACCTCGGATTGTGAAAGCCGCAGTCTTATTGAATTGCCCTTAATGCGAAGTTTCATCCCGCTATTTCTTCAAACCAATTTCGGCCAAACGTTCATCAAGAAATTCTCCCGCAGTGATCGGTGACCAATGCGCTTGCTCTCCTGCCGGAATGCACGATGTCAAACAATCCAAACGCATTTCGCTTCGCGGATGTAGAAAAAACGGGATGGAATATCGGGGATTGGCCCATTTCTCACGCGGGGGATTCACCACCCGGTGCGTGGTGCTTTTTAGTTTTCCGTTGGTATGGCGTTGAAGCATATCGCCCACGTTCACCACAATATGGTCAGGTAATGCAGTGACTGCCACCCATTCATTTTTCTTGTTCAACACTTCGAGGCCATCGGCACTTGCGCCCATGAGCAGTGTAATCAGGTTGATGTCCTCATGTTGTCCAGCTCGCACAGCGCTTTTGGGTTCACCCGTGATGGGTGGATAATGAATGGGCCGAAGAATTGAATTTCCGTTCCTGATTTTATCATCGAAATAAAATTCATCTAAGCCTAAATACAACGCAAGTGCACGAAGCATGTAGCGCCCTGTGTTCTCCAAATCTCTATACGCTTTTATGCCCACATGATTGAACGCTGGCAATTCATCCACCGACACATTGTCCGGATATTCACTTCTTATCGGGTCATCGCCTTCTACTTCCTGACCGAAGTGCCAGAACTCTTTAAGGTCACCGGCATTGCTTCCTTTTGCATGTTCTTTACCAAAAGATGTATAACCGCGTTGTCCGGCAAGTCCTGCAATTTCATATTTCAACTTTGTTTCTTCAGGCAAATCGAAAAAAGATTTCACACTTGCGTAAAGTTCATCTTGCGTTTGTACTTCAATGAAATGATTGCGCACGGCAACGAAACCTATGTCTTCATAAGCCCTGCCCAGTTCATTCACAAATTTCTGTTTCTGTTCAGGAGTGCCTTGCACAAAATCATTAAGGTCAACTGCGGGAATTCCCATGTCTTGTAGTGCCATGTTTTTTAATAATTATTTTTCCGATTGCTTCCCAATAGTTTATCAGTTGGGATTTGAGTTTATTGTTTCCGAATGCTTTTCAGATTCTCCAAAGGTATTGAGATCAGGTTTCACAACATCAGCTATTGCCGATAAAATTCTTGCTTGAATAATTGGTTCTGCTTTGATCTTGCCGCAAATGATTTAGGAAGCGAACGCATGTCGAAATAGTTGTTTCGGCTGGAAATTGGATTCTTCAATTCGTCCACACTTCCCAACCCGCACCTTCAAACTTCGCATCGAACATGCCGCCTGCCGCCTGCCATTGTGATGTGGCGTTGAGTGGTTTCAAACCATTCACATTCAACCCTGCCGGAAGGGGAACATTCACAACTATGTTTTTATCTCCTTTGTAAAAAATCATTATGGCCGTGTGGTCAAGGTAAGAACGAGTGTAAGCCATAATGAGATCATCGGCAAGAATCATTCTCATATCGCCATAAGTAAGTGCCATGTTTGATGAGCGAAGTTTTGCAAGAGCACTCGCGTTGTCGAAAGTTTGTTGCTGCAATGAATCAAGTCCATCGAAGATCATCATCCTCCTGTTATCGGGATCGTTGCCGCCAGGCATACCAACTTCATCACCATAATAAATGCACGGAATGCCCGGAGTAGTCATAAGGAATGCCGTTAGCATTTGAAGTTTTTCGAAACCTGAGGCATCGCGGTTCTCAATGTCCCGTGTCCATCCCGCCAGTTTTGCATCCTCGGAAAAATCCACCGAACCATCGGCATAAGAAATAAAGCGTGCTCGATCCTGGTTGCCGGTAATGTTTCCCATAAGGTGATGGTGTCCATAATAATTCAGCGAGGTTAGCAGCACACGTTTCAGATTCTGAAAACCCGTGGCATCTTTTGCAAAGGCATCCACAGCGGCATCATAAAGATTAAAATCGAATTGCGCATCCAATTGTCCGTTGGATATATAGGATGAGATCAATTCAGGGTTTCCGTAAGTCTCACCAATCTGGAAAATCTGCCTTCCTGTTTTTGTTTCTTCTGCTTTTACTTTTTGAGTGAGGGCGCGCCAAAATTCCACGGGTATGTGTTTCGTGGCATCGTGACGGAAACCATCTATGTCATAGTCGGTAATCCAGTACATGGCAGTATCGCTTAGTGCGCTGGTCACATCAGGATTAGCAAAATCCCATGTAGGGAGAAAAACATCGAACCATGTGGTGAGTCGTTGTTCATCCCAAAGCTCAGTGTTTAGTCTTCCATCCGGCAAATGCAATTGCGTGGCCCACTCCGGATGAAGCTGAAATAGCGGATGATCCTGGTGAACGTGATGCGCCACATAATCCACCAGCACATTCATTTCATGATCGTGTGCCGTGGTAAGCAACGAATGAAATTCCTCCGGGTTCCCGAAACGATTGTCAATAGTGAGCATGGATGTTGGCCAATAACCGTGGTAAGCGGAAAATTTTGAAGTGACTCCTTTTTTCCAAAGTCCCCATGCGCCTTCAGCATTTGTAGAAATGGGTGAAAGCCAAAGCGTGTTCACACCGAGTTTTTCAAAATACTGCGCATCAATTTTTTGTGTGATGCCGACCAAATCTCCTCCCAGGTTATTTGCTTTCGGATGTATGCTGTCGTTCAATGTTGGGCGATTGTTTTCCGCAACGCCATCGGCAAAACGATCCACCATCATGAAGTACATGATTGCCGTTTGCAAATCAGTTCTGCGCAGTGAGGAAGGATCAGTAATAAAAATTCCTTTGTCGAGCGGAATCAGAAGATCGTTGGTTCTCATTTTTCCGTTGTGACCAAAAAAACGAATGTGAGAGCGATCGAGATTTCTTGCAGCGAACGGAATTTTCAAGCCGAATGTTTTTCCAAATGCAATTGCTTCAATCAAATTGTTTTCGAAGTAAGCAAGAACAGAAATGGAATCAGTGCCTGCTTCAATGAATAGTGAATCTCCGCGGATTGCCGACAAACGAATGGCTGGCGATGGTGATATATAGTCTCCCACTTCGAACGTACTGTTCAATCCTCCCTGGCCGTTGTCTTTTGTTTTTTGATTGTTTTGATCAAGCACCCACTTGTTGTCTTCCACCACCTGGTATTCGTACAAACCGGGATTGAGGATGAATGATGTTGTCCAGGCGTTGTCCTTCATTTCAAGATTCGCTGCCGATGGATTCCATCCGTTCATATTTCCTGCAAGCTGAACCTTTCGCACGGTTGAATTTGTTGCGCGATAAGAAAACCTGTGCTCCAGTTTCTCTGATGCGAAAACAGGAATGTCGTGCTGCACTCCATCGTAGGTTACTTGCAGGTTGCCTATGGGTTCTGCAATTTTTCCTTCAATGGTTATTGAATATGTGGTAGTATCAATAGCCAGTTCTTTTCCTTCCAGGGTTACTGATGAAATTTTTGAAGCATCAGGAAAAAAATCAGCGAGTACAACAACCGTTTTTCCAAAATCCAGTCGAATGGGTGTTGCAAGTCCATTGATGAATGACTTGTATTCAGAAGTGTTACGGCTTTCATTTTCGTTGCATGACAACAGTATGGCCAACAGCACGGATACCACAAAAAATCTTTTCATCGAAATGGAAAATTATTGGACGCGAAATGTAGTTGGACGTCAGGTGAGGCGAGAGATCGTACTTGCTTCCGATAACTTTTCTCTGAATGTTGATTTTTGCCGCCACTATGTCGAATGAAAGCTTGGATACCCTGCGCACTACTCTGCTAATTTTTAGCGTCATCATACTCGTGGCGGCATTGTACAAACGCATGCTCATTGTCCTGGGCAAAAACAAAAACAAACCAAAGTATGCGTTGGTGGATGATCATCAATTTGATCAGGGGCAAAAAAAACTGAGTATTAAACTTGAGCTTCCAAAACGCGAAACCGTCAAGATTGATTTGTTTTCAGGGAATTCATCACACTCGCAAGTGCTCCTGGAAAAAGAACTTAGTCCAGGATTACACCACCTCGAATTCAATTTGACGGGAGTATCAGGCGGCAGTTACCATTTCACACTCACCACACATAACCACAGCGTGTCTCAGTATTTTGAAGTGGCTTGAATTCCTCTTAAAGTACGCATGAAGAATTACGAATTGCGGTGACCACGTAATTCGAAATTCGGCCATACGATATTCATCCTGTTTAACAGATGTTTCTTGTAGATGCGTGAAATGGGAACATCTTTTCCGCTAAGGGTAATGTGATTATGAAACATGTCAATGTCTTCAATGTGATCCATGTTCACCAAACAAATGGTCCGGCCGATTTTGCTTTGATAAATACCCCCTCATCGGTATAGGCAGTAAGAAAAAGCACAGGTACTTTCCTATTTCATTCATCTTCCTTGCCAGATCAATTCCATTGGTTGATCCGTTGAGGCTGATGTCAGTGATAACCAGATCAGGCTTTGGAACTGAAGAGCTCGGGACTTCGAATCACCGTTGCAGAAATGCCTGCGATACACACCTTGATTCATATATCCGTACTTTAGCCCTTGAAAACATTTTGCAAATCATGAGATCATATTTCGAAACTAATACGGAGGACTTCGTTCTGGAAGAAGAGGTTTCCGAAAAAGAAAAACACATCGTGCTTTTCAACGATGATATAAACACTTTTGATCATGTAATTGAGAGCCTGATTGACATCTGCCGTCATGGTATTCTGCAGGCAGAACAGTGTGCCATCATTGTGCATAATAACGGCAAGTGCTCAGTTAAAGAGGGCAGTTACGAACGGCTAGAACCCATGTGTACCGCCTTGCTGGATCGCGGGCTTTCGGCTGAAATTCACTGATGAGCATTCTTTACGATTATTAAAACTGAATTATGAAAAAAACTTATCGTGTCTTGTTAGCCCTCTTTATTGTGGTCTATGCTATCTCATGTGCGCGAGTTCCCTTTACCGGAAGGAAACAGGCTAACCTGGTTGCCGAGAGTGAAATGATATTGATGAGCGACACCGCATACAATGGATTTCTAGCTCAAAGCAAAGTGCTTCCAGCCAATGACAACCGCACACAGATGGTGCGCCAAATTGGCGTCAGGATAAAGGACGCGGTGGTGAAATACCTGGGTGATAATGGTGAGAGCAATCGTGTGGAAGGTTTCAACTGGGAGTTTAATGTGGTTGATGCTGATGATATAAATGCCTGGTGCATGCCAGGCGGAAAAGTGGTTGTTTACACCGGAATTTTACCCGTGACAAAAGATGAAGCCAGTCTTGCAGTGGTAATGGGACATGAAATAGCACACGCTGTTGCACGTCATGGCAATGAAAGAATGAGCAATGGACTTCTCATTAATCTTGGCCTTTCCAGTGTATCTATCGCTATGGGCCAAAACCCAACACTCACCCAACAAATTTTTCTGCAAAGTATTGGCATTGGTTCAGAACTCGGCATGTTAAGTTTCTCTCGCAAGCATGAAACTGAAGCCGATAAACTCGGACTGGTGTTTATGGCCATGGCAGGCTATGATCCGCAAGTTGCAGTTTCTTTCTGGGAACGCATGTCGGCAAGTTCCGGTGGAGCCGCACCTCCCGAATGGCTGAGCACACACCCAAGCCACGAAACGCGCGTCAATGATTTGAAAAAATTTATGCCCAAGGCGCTGGAGTATTACAAAAAGCCCTGACTTTCAATTACGAATTAAGAATTACGTCCCCCGTACTCCGCAATTCTTAATTCGTAATTCCATTTATTTGTCCCATGCTTCTTTCTGCACTTGACTGGACAATCATCGCTATTTATTTTGTTGTATCACTGATCATCGGGCTTGTTGTTTCAAAGCGATCTGGCAAGAGCGCGTCTGAATTTTTTCTCTCCGGTAGAACTATGCCGTGGTGGCTGCTAGGTATCTCGATGGTCGCAACCACATTTTCAGCAGACACACCTAACCTCGTAACCGACCTTGTGCGAAAGGATGGTGTAGCCGGTAACTGGGCATGGTGGGCATTTCTTCTCACTGGTATGCTCACCGTTTTTGTCTATGCAAGATTGTGGCGAAGAAGTGGTGTGTTAACGGACATGGAGTTTTACGAATTGCGCTATTCAGGAAAGGAGGCAGCCTTCCTTCGGGGGTTTCGCGCCATTTATCTCGGTGTGTTTTTTAACGTAGTGATCATGGCAACTGTGTGCCTTGCCGCAGTGAAAATCGGGAGTGTGATGCTTGGACTTTCGCCCGGAGAAACACTGCTTATTGCATGTATTATTACTGTGGTCTATTCCGCAATCGGTGGATATGCTGGAGTGTTATGGACAGATTTTTTCCAGTTCATTCTTGCAATGATTGGTGCCATTTGGGCGGCAATTGAAGTACTGAGTTTGCCGGCAGTTGGTGGTCTTGACAACCTGATTGCACAGACACAGGTGGCTGAAAAAATTTCCATGTTCCCTGACTTTTCAAAACCTGAACAATATGTCCCATTGCTGATTGTACCCCTCGCGGTGCAATGGTGGAGCGTGTGGTATCCCGGAGCTGAACCGGGAGGTGGTGGCTACATAGCACAACGGATGCTGAGTGCGAAGGATGAAAAAAATGCTGTGGGTGCAACGTTGTTGTTCAACATAGCGCACTATGCCTTGCGTCCGTGGCCGTGGATAATTGTTGCGCTGGCATCGTTGGTTGTTTATCCAACGCTTGCCGATTTGCAAATTGCATTTCCAAATGTTCCTGCTGATACTATTGGTCATGACCTCGCTTATCCTGCAATGCTCACTTTAATGCCTACAGGTTTGAAAGGCATCATCATGGCATCGCTTATGGCTGCGTTCATGAGCACCATCGCAACACATCTCAACTGGGGAAGTAGTTATATCGTGAATGACGTTTACAAACGATTCATCAACAAGGATGCTTCTGACAAGATGCAGGTGAATGTGGGAAGAATTTCAACAGTAGTATTGATGGCACTTGGCGGTTTGTTATCTGTATTTATAGGAACGGCAGCAGAAGGATTCAACTTGTTGCTTTCCATTGGAGCCGGCACTGGACTCATATTTATCCTGCGCTGGTTTTGGTGGCGCATCAGTGCTTATTCGGAGATTGCAGGAATGGTTATTTCTTTTGTTGTAGCGCTTTCGTTTTTCTTCATCAAGCCGGAATGGCCCGCATGGGTTGTTATGGTGGTGAGTGTTGGCATCACTACCATTGGTTGGTTCGTGGTTACGTTCATTACTCCGCCCACTGCAGCCCAAACACTCGCGAACTTCTACACGAAAATAAAACCTTACGGAACAGGCTGGAAGAAATTCGCACCCGACTATTCGCAGAAAAACAATAAGTCGTTGGGCACTCAGGTGATGTGTATGTTCATCGGTTGCATCACGGTGTATTCAGCACTTTTTGCAACCGGGTTTTTCATTTATGGAAATGTGATGGCAGCAGTTTTTCTTGCACTCATAGCAATGGTTGGTGGCTACTCTTTGTTTGCATTGTGGAAGAAAACACTAGCGTAATTCATGTGTTGGTTGCTTGATGAAAATTAAACAAATCATGAATTTGACAACTCAACAAATTTCAACTCAATAATGCTCGCAGTCATTTCACCGGCCAAACTCATCAAGGAAGATGTGCGCTATCCGAAGTTGCTGCATTCGCAACCTGTCTTGCTGGATCGTGCGGAGGAACTTGTGTTGAAATTAAAAAAGGTATCGGCAAAAAAACTTTGTGAGTTGATGGACACCTCTACTGACCTCGGTGAACTCAACAAGAGGCGATATGCTGAGTGGCATCTTCCGTTCACCACAGCAAATGCAATACAGGCTATGCTCATGTTTCGTGGTGATGTGTATCGCGGCCTGAATGCAGATGATTTTACGAAGGATGAATTTGCATTCGCACAAAACCATCTACGGATCCTCTCTGGCATCTATGGCTTCCTTCGCCCGATGGACCTTGTTCAACCTTACCGCCTGATGATGGGCACACCATTTTCACCCTCGTCCAAAATAAAAAACCTCTACCAGTTTTGGGGTGATGATATTTCTGAATTTCTTGGATCGGAGATGAAAAAAGATGAGGCGCTGATCAATCTTGCTTCCGCGGAATACTTCAAGGCGGTGCGGCTGAAATCGCTGAACAGAAAAGTCATCACATGCGAATTCAAAGAATTGAAAAACGGGAAATACATTGCAGTAATGACGTTTGCAAAACTGGCCCGTGGCTACATGGCACGCTTCATCATCAAAAACAAAATTGACAAACCGGAATACCTGAAAGCATTTGACACAAACGGATATGTTTTCAATCCGAAGATGTCTTCTGAAGATTTGTTCTTGTTCACGAGATAGTTTTTGCTTCCTGCCTTTTCGCAGTGCTGCGTGCATTGTTTTCATTCCTGCACAGCGACCTTACTATTGTCTCATCAAATTTTTTTTCTATGCGCTTTCGTCCGGGAGTTTTAGTTGGTGAAGAAGTCACCGAAGTTTTAAATCATGCACTTGAAACGGGCTACGCCTTGCCTGCTGTCAATGTGATAGGCACCAACTCGGTGAATGCAGTGCTGGAAACAGCGCGTGATGCCAACTCACCTGTCATAGTCCAGTTTTCAAATGGGGGCGGTGCATTTTTCGCAGGCAAAGGATTGAAGAATGACAACATGGAAGCGAGCATCATTGGTTCCGTCAGTGGCGCACAACATGTTCTCACCGTTGCTGAATCTTATGGTGTGCCGGTAATCATTCACACCGACCACTGCGCGAAAAATGTTATTGCATGGATGGATGGAATGCTCGCACATGGTGAAAAACATTTCGAGAGAACTGGCCGTTCGCTTTTCTCTACACACATGCTCGACCTCAGTGAAGAGCCACTTCACGAGAACATTGAAATCTGCTGCAGGTATTTCGAGCGCATGAACAAGATGGGTATCACACTTGAGATTGAATTGGGTGTTACAGGGGGTGAAGAAGATGGCGTGGACAATACCGGAGTGGATTCATCAAAACTTTACACACAACCAGAGGATGTGGCGTACGCATACGAACAGATGAAGAAAATTTCTCACCGCTTTACGGTGGCTGCTGCGTTTGGAAATGTGCACGGTGTTTACAAACCCGGCAATGTGAAGTTGCAACCCATTATACTTAAAAGCTCGCAGGATTATGTGCAGAAAAAATTCAACACTGCCCCGCGTCCCATTCATTTCGTTTTTCATGGAGGCAGCGGAAGTTCGCAGGAGGAAATTCGTGAGGCCATAGGTTATGGGGCTATTAAGATGAACATTGACACGGATATGCAATACGCATTTCTTGAGGGTGTGCGCGACTACGTTCAGGGCAAGAGAGGTTACCTCCAATCACAAATAGGGAACCCTGATGGGGCAGATAAACCCAACAAAAAATTCTACGACCCCCGCGTATGGTTACGTGAAGGTGAAAAAACTTTTGTCAAAAGATTGAAGCAGGCGTTTGAGGATTTGAATTGTGTGAACCGGAATCTTTAGAGGTGCCCTTTAGTGCTTAAAGCTTTCATCGTTTTCTATTGCTTCACCAATTTTCCACGCCACCCCATTTTCCCATTGTTGATTTGAATGACATACACACCAGGCGACAATCCTGTGATGTCATACCGATCCACTCCGCCATCAAAAATTTCTTCCATCACCACATCGCCAAAAAGATTTATGAATTGAACGGTTGAGCCACGCGCATCAACTCCGGGCGGACTTATGTAGATGTGGTTGATGGCAGGATTGGGATAAATGCTCAAGGGATTCTCCATTAAAATTTCATTGGCCGAAACAACATAGGTGCTGTCCATCAAAAGGTCTTCATCGCCTTCTTCATAAGGAGCCCAAATCACAAAAGTCATCATCATTTCATCGGTGGTTTGATTTCCGCTCCACACATCTTGCGGTGGATCGTTGGGATTGTCCTCGTTGTTCACTGTGTTATCGTAGGAGGCTATCGCCTTGAATTTCGAACCGGCAGGGACGTGTTGGGGATAGAGAAAAGTGTAATACATCTGCCAGTGAAAATCCCATTCGGGGATGTCAATTAGCGGAATGGAATCGCCCTCCATGGTTTCGAGCCACACCTTGTAAGAGTCGCCCGTCATGTGTTGATGGGGGCAAATGGAAATGATGGAGTATTCGCTCCAAATGACGCCTGACTCTTGTGTGAACCAACTTATTTCGTTGGCAGGAATGTAGAGAGAGCCGTTGTTTTCACTGGGACCATTAAGTATCCATGACGGATACACAGGCCTTACATCTTCCGGGTTCTGCACAAATTGCAGGTGCATTTTAGTGCTGTCGGTTTGGCCTTGTCCACCTGGGCCATAATGGATTTCGAAAACAAAATACGAATTGGGGAGCACTTCGATGCCCCAGTTTTCCGGGTACTTAACCACGTTGCCACCTGCCATCCATGCATTCATGTAATAATCATAATTGGGCCAGCCGGTATCGTTATTAAATCCAGAAAGCGGATCCTGGTTGTCGTAATAGTTAGTGTATCCGCTGAGGTCGTAAGAAATGTCGGCATGATGAACAAGCTCCGGCAGGCCGGGAATCACCTCTATGGCATTTACATACACTGTATCATCATAAGGATTTTCGATAGCGAACCATCTCCACTCATCCGTGTTGTATTGCAATGTATAAGGTTCCATCGCCACTGTGAAATCAATTACCTCCAGTTGAGTTCCTGTATCTGGAAATTGCGGTGCCGGGGGCGCGAGGTCAAGATCACCGGAAGGTGTTCCGCCTTGCACCCAATCCACAATGGTTTGAATTTCTTCACTGCTCAAAATTTCTTCATAAGCAAAATGCCTGTACTCAGGATTGGCAGGCCACGGTGGCATTTCACCGCTGGACACGGCTTCAGCAATGTCATCTGCATTTTCCACTGCATCATCATAGCTCATCAATTCAAATGGGCCAATCTGGCCCTGGTGGTGGCATTTGGAACAATTGTCAAAAATGATGGGCGCCACGTCTTCGCTCCATGTGGGTGTTTGAGAGTGAAGAATGGAAGTGAAGAATGCTGCACATAGAAGAATAAAAATGTTGCGCATGATGCTGGGTATCTGGTTTAAGCGAAAGTAGGTGAACCCTGAAAGCCTTCCATGATTTTAGAATAGGGAAGATTTATGACTCGCAGTCTATTCACCAAAGGTTAACAAACGCTTCATGCCTTGCCAACATTACCCCCAAACATTTGCACCTTTCTTAATTTAAGTGGAAGAACAAAAGGATTTTGGTGAACTTGAAAAGGACCTTGCGCATTTCACGCGGGCAATAGGCCACCCTGCGCGAGTGGCTGTGTTGCTTGCGATTGCCCGCAAAGGCACGGTGAGCCGCGGTGAATTGCTAAGTGTTCCTCCCCTTGCTCCCGCCACTGTTACCCAACACCTGCGCGACCTCAAAAGGGCAGGACTGATAACAGGACGAATTTTCGGTTCTAATTCCAATTTTGAACTGGACCATGACAACCTGAAGAAGTTCAATGATGATTTTCAATCCTTCGTAAAACTCATCTATAACAACGGACAACCAGCTGAGGGAAGTGTGAGCTAGTTGCTGGGAACTCTTCAAGCTTGGATAGGCAGTAGTGGATGGAAATGAAAAAACCTTCCCGTCATGATTTGCATTTCGGGGAAGGTTCAACTTAAATCAAGATGCCAAAACCTAACCAACAGAAATTTCGTTTGCGAAATTAGAAGCAACGCTGGTCCGCCTGATGATTAAGGAAGCAATGTTTATGAACCTGCATGCTTGAGTTATGAACGGAGCATTGCACATAGTGCGTTTCCAACGCTCAGTTAGTTATCTTCAAAACATTTAACCCTTCCAAGCAACCAGCCTTTTACCTTCGCGGTCTCGAACTCAAACCAACATTCTTGAAATGAAGAAAACAATTCTTATTCTTTCCGCAACCTTCCTTATCGCGGGTGGACTCAAAGCCCAAATAGTTGTTGACTCTCTTGCCATTAACGACTACGTGCAGGACGTTCTGCTCGGTGCCGGAGTGCAGGCCAGCAACATCAGTTACACCGGTTGCCTCGACCAGTTCGGCTATATGCATGAGGGTGAATCTGTGGGACTTGACATTTTCGGAGGCGTGGTGCTCAGCTCGGAAATAGCTGAAAATATAGAAGTACCAAGCCCGTGGTTAAGCCTCTGGAATGGCACATGCACTGGAGTAAGCGGTGATGCCGACCTTGTGAATATCGCCAATTCTGTTCCTCCACTTATTGGTCAATCATTCTCTGTAAGCAGTGCCAACGACATTGCAGTCCTCGAATTCGACTTCGTGCCTACAGGAGATACGCTTTCTTTCGAATACATTTTCGGTTCCAATGAATACCTTGAATGGGTGAACACCGGCTACAACGACATATTCGCATTTTTCCTTTCCGGTCCTGGCATAACAGGCCCTTATGATTCTCCCGCAGGTTTCCCCAATGGTTCTATCAACATTGCCATCCTGCCCGATTCCGATCCTGAACTTCCCATCACTATTAGTTCAGTAAACAGCACCCTCAATTCTGATTTCTACATTGACAATCCCAATCATGATGGAATGTCTATAGACGGATATACGGTAACCCTCACAGCATGGAGCGAAGTGGTGTGCGGTGAAACCTATCACATCAAACTTGCAATAGCTGATGGCAGTGATACCGCTCTTGAATCCATAGTGATTCTTGAAGAAGGAAGTTTTTCGAGCAATGCGGTGGTTGATGTCGTCCTCTCGCTTAACGTGGGCGGGCCTGATGCCACTACCATTTATGAAGACTGCGGTGAAGCAACACTCACTTTCACTCGTGCAGCCATTTCTGACCTCAACGTGCAGGACATGGTATTAATGACTTACACAGGCGATGCAGAAAACGGAATTGATTACACACTTTTGCCCGATACTATCTATTTCCCAATTGGTGTGGAAACTGTAGTATTCAGCCTTGATGCTTTTGAAGATGGCCTGACGGAAGGACTTGAACTTGTTCACTTCGACATTCTCAATATCGCTGCATGTAATGGAAGCGGACTCACTACCGATTTCGAATTCTGGATTGGTGACCATCCCGAACCGCTTGTTGTGGAAGGATATGAAACGGAAATTTGCCTGGGCGATACTCTTGAAATCACGCCTATCATTACCGGAGGCTATGGCAATTTCCAGTACGACTGGAGTACTGGCGAGATTACTGAATCCATTCTTGTAGCTCCCGATGCTACCACATCATACAATATAATAGTGAGTGATACGTGCGGGATGCCGAGCGATGATGCAGATATCCTCGTGAATATTCTCGTTTATCCTCCCCTGGATGTGGAAATTGATATTGATGCATTGGACCTCGATTGTGGAGAGTGGACTACCGTGTATGCCACTGCAACCGGGGGCGATGGCTTCTATAATTATTACTGGTACGATGACAATGATAACAACCTCTGGGGTTGGATGAACTCTGTCGGCTACAGTTCATGGAATGGTGAAGGAGAAATAAATGTGGAAGTGACCGATGGTTGCGGATTCACTTCGCACGATGTTATCCCGGTTACACTCAACATTCCTGATCTTGTGGTGGATGTACCCACCGAAGTGCTGGCACCATGCGGACTTGCGACAGACATTACCGCGCTTGTTAGTGGCGGTGGCGAACCTTATTACTATACGTGGATGATTGATAACGTATGGCAGTGGGATTGGGATCAGACCCTTACTGCTACTTACAGCGATCCGGTGACAGTGCAACTCACCGTTCAAGATAATTGTGGTCAACTTGAGATATTTGAAATCAACGTCACCATTGACTCTCCGCCTATCGAACTTGAACTTATCGACCAACTTACGGGCAATTGCCTTACCGAATTTGACATCACCCCCGATGTGAGTGCAGGAAGCGGCACATTCTCTTATTCATGGACTGAAGGGGGTTCATCAGTTGGCAATGGATCAACGCTCAACAACTTCCAAAGTGATGCAACTACAACCGTGAATCTTTTGGTGACCGATGCCTGTGGTGCAACTGCAACGGATGATGTGATTATCGAAATCATCAACCCTGCGGTTTTGATTGAAGTGGGCGAAGACATCACCTCATCCTGCATTACCACCAATACTATTGATGTAGAAATTTTGAATGGAGCTGGTGCACCCTATAGTTACCAGTGGTTTGTGGACGGAACTCCAGAAGCAACAGGAGCAACATTCGATATACAGACTTACCAAACGGCAGAAATAAGTGTGCTCGTTACTGATGCATGCACTTCAAGTGATGATGATGCAATGACCATCATAATACCCGATGTACCCATCGTATTGGTGACCAGCGCGGACACTGCGGTGTGCGCTAACGGCAGCGCACAAGTGTGGGCATTGGCCACTGGCGGTGAAGGCGGATTTATCTATGAATGGACACCAGGCGGTCAAAACGGTGATGTATTGAATCTTTCGCAACTGACTGGCTCTAACACATACACTGTTACCGCAACTGATATCTGCGGTGATGAAGAAACCGCAAGTGTGCAAGTTCTTGTTATGCCCATTACAGCAGATTTTACTGCGGAAGAAATTGGTGCGAGCCTCTTTGAATTTATTGCCACACCGGAACCCGCATGCGACCCTGAAGATTGTCAGTACACCTATCTCTGGGATTTCGGTGATGATTTTACAGCAGAAGGCGAAACAGTGGAACACCAGTTCGATGGTTTTGCACAATACACCACTATGCTCACCGTGGTGAATGAAATTGGCTGCACTTCGAATGCTTATTATCTGGTGACAGCACCGGTTATCATCTACATCCCGAATTCATTTACACCCAACGGTGACGGAATAAATGATGTGTGGCTGGTGCAAGGCGCAAACATCCGCGAATTTGAGTTGTTGGTATTTAACCGCTGGGGTGATGTTGTTTTCCAGACAACCGATGTAACTACACCATGGATTGCTGACAACGATAGCGGAGAATACTTTGTGCCCAATGGTGTATATAACTACCTGGTTAAAGTGAAAGGATACGAAGGAGACGCATTCAAGAAATCTGGGAGCGTGACGGTGTTGAGGTAATTGACATCCCCATAAGGGAGCATACACTCTGGCCAGCCATTGACCGGGTTCTTGACATTGTTAAAAGAACCGGTTGCACCGCATCACCCACCTCTACTTCAGGTCTTCCTTTTAACAAACTTCTAATAGTCCACTTGCCGCGGCTCAGCAATATCATGTGATCTCCTTGTGTGGTTATTGCCCATGCGTGCAACTATCTTCCCCGCTCATTTCAAAAAACACTTATGAAACTCCCTATCACACTTGCTTTCATTTTCTTGTGCATTGTTGCAGATGCTCAAACCTGTTTCAATCAACAACAGTTGTGCTTCCAGTTCATCTCGCCAAAACCCGGTTCTGCCATGCACCACATCAATAGCCGCATAGTGTTTAGGCATGGCGAATTGCTGGATATCTCCGGCATTGAGCAAAATGCATCACTGGTTTCAGTTCAGGGAATGCAAAGCGGATTGCATACTTGCAATGTGTGGCTGGCATCCGATGGCAAGACCATGCAGGTGGATCCCCTCACCGATTTTGCCTTGAATGAATTGGTCGAGGTGAACATTGGCGGATTGCGGTTGTCTGCCAACAACGAACTGCTTGATGCCATCAGTTTTTCATTCACCACATCATCTCAAATGCCACCCTCCTATGGTCCTTTTCCAGTGGAAGAAGAAGTGGAGGAAGGCGACCGCGACTATCCGAATATCACCGAACTGATAAATATCAACCCGGCACCAGGAAACATTTTTATGAACACCACAGGAATGGCAAAATTCAATGCCATACTAGACAGCGCTGGCGGTGGAGTGCCGCTTTGGTTCGAGGAAGGCGATGATACCGGCAACGATTTTAAGCCCAATGAAAATGGACTTATTACTTACTTCAACCGCATTCCGCAAACGTGGTCGGTAATGAATGAATTTACCCAGCTGGTGGATATACTTGAAATGCTCAACGGCTATTTATGCGATGATCACGAGTGCATGTACTATCCCGATGGCCATTATTATTTGCAGTGTTATGACCACCAGTTTTACGACATGAGTCAGTGGGTACCGGGCGGCAACCCGGCAGCCGATGTAACAGGATACGTGTGGCAGGAAATAGATGAAAACGATGACCTCATTATGCAATGGCGCACATGGGACTATTTTGAACCAACAGAAAACGAACACCTTGACCTCACCGGGTATGATCTAGACCTGTGGCACGGCAACTCCATTGAGCGTGATGCCGAGGGCAACATCCACATTTCATTTCGCAACATTGATGAAATCACAAAAATTGATGGTCAGACCGGGGACATTATTTGGAGATTGGGCAATGGCATCATGAACCAGTTCAGCTTTTTAAACGATGATGGTTTTACTTTCCAGCATGATGCCCGCAAATTGGACAATGGTCATTTTACGGTTTACAACAATGGCAATTACAACAATCCACAGCGTTCAAGTTGCGTGGAATACGAGGTGAATGAAAACACAATGACCGTAAACAAAGTTTGGGAATACACCCATCCCGAAAATCTTTTTGCACCCAGCATGGGTGGATGCCGCAGACTCGATGGTGGACACACCTTTATCAATTGGGGAAACGTGGTGAATGACGACTGGGGAGCGCGAGTTACTGAGGTAGACGAGAACTCAACCATTGTTCTCGAGTATGGATTTGATTTCGGATACAATACTTACCGTGCATTCAAAGACGAATGGTTCTTCGATGATTCCGTGATTGGATGCACCGACCCTGCTGCCATCAACTTCAATCCCAATGCACCCATCATCAATGATGTATTCTGCCAGTATGATGAAGATAATGATGGCTTCTCCCCTGAGATGGGAGATTGTGATGATGGAAACAATGAATTATTTCCAGGTGCCGAAGAAATTATCAATGATGGTATTGACCAGGATTGTGATGGTGAAGACCTCATTGTTGAAGTAGTTGATATTGACGAAGATGGTTTTGACAACCTTACCGATTGCAACGATGCGGATGATTCCATTTATCCGGGAGCAGAAGAAATTCCCTACGATGCTATTGACCAGGATTGCACCGATGGTGATCTGGTGGATGTGGATAACGATGGAGTGAACGGACCCGATGATGATTGCAACGACACCGATGATTCTATTTATCCAGGCGCAGAAGAAATTCCTTACGATGCCATTGATCAGGATTGCACCGATGGTGATCTGGTGGATGTGGACAATGATGGCTTCAGTGGAATAGATGAAGATTGTAACGACTTGGAAGAATCTATATACCCTGGCGCAATTGAAATTGCCAATGATGGTATTGACCAGGATTGCATAGGAGGCGATTTAATAATAGGTGTAGATGAAAGTGCAGCATCATTTATCACGCTCTATCCCCTACCCGCCCACCATAGCTTTTACATAACCTCACCCATTGAAGTAGCAACACTCGATTTGCTGGATGCAGGTGGAAAACTAATTCTGACCATTCAGCATTTCCATAGCACTGAAATAAACTGTGCGCAATGGTCCAGCGGCACTTATCATCTTTCTTTTGAATTGCAGACAGGAGAGAAATTTCAGAAAGTATTGCTGGTGAAATGAGTCCGTGAGGCTAATCGTGGTGGGAATAGATTCAATTACTTCAATTGACTTCTTTTCACAAGTCCGGGAGGGACGGGCTTTTGGTAACAACAACATCACATCCTCTCTTCAGCCGTGCACACTGTACATCGTGTTAAGATGACTATGGCTCGCTCGGCTACATCTAATGGCTGTAATCCATCATTACCAAAAGACCGTCCCTTCGGGACTGCAAACAATGACAGACCATTTTACAACACATACTATGCGTAGAACGGGGATTACAACCATGTTGCGGCTTGGAATGCCCGAACAGGCAGTTCGAAAAATATCAGGGCATACAGCCCACAGCAAGGAGTTCTTCAAGTATGTTGCGTTCTCTCAGATATAGTTAGACTCGGAGACAGATAAAGTGTTTGAACGCTTGGCAGAAATGGCGCTTCCGGTAATCTCATTATCCCCCTCCTGGCCTTGGAAACCGTAGCGGTAATCCCCTGCTGAAACGCGCCACGGCATCCCCATCCCGAAGGGATAGTAGCTTTCCATATTTGTTAATGCTTCCCAGTGCACCAGCTTTGAAATTTTATTCAAAAGTAGGGGGCTTTGACCATAGGCCTTATGCCATTTCTGCCAAGCGTCCTTGCTCATGGGTTCGTTGCTCAGTGCGTAACCCGACATGCGCTTAAGTTGCTTATTGAAATACGAAATGCTGGATTGAGGTAATAGAGTTGCCTGCTTGCGATGGCAAGTTCTCAGTGGGAGTAATTAGGGCGACTTCAAATTTTACATTCGGATTGCTTATCTACTTTTCACACCACCCGTAGATATTGAAATAGACCATATATTTCATTCAACAATTCACATGCAAAATTCGGCCTCCAGAGGCTCTAGAGTACTTCACGAAAGAAAGTGCCGCCACCAATCAAGGCAGCGGCACCAGCGTGACACTACTCCTTAGCATTGGGCTTATCTCTGGCGAGTTGCTCCTCAGCGTTGCTTACGTCAGTTTCAGCAAACAACGCAAAACTCAAATAAGAAATCCATATTTACAACTTGCCAAAATCGCAGCCTGTTAAACATCATTGCGCATAGACGCGTTTTACCTGCCACTGCCAAGCTCTGAAATCCGCATTGAAACGTTTTGAAGCGGATTGATACAGACACTCCATTTCATCTGTCCATGTTTCTTTCACATCCATGTGCATCGATGCGCATTTATTCGGATTGATCCAGTTCTGAACTCGAGAAGAGTGGCATAGACTCGTGAGAAATCAAAATGAGTTCGGGTAATACGAACGAGAAATTTGTGCGGCTTGTAAAATTGCGAGTGTGAGCTGCGGTGACAACCCTCACAAACAGGGAAATGATGTGTTCGCGTATGTCATATTCGCCTGAGTTCATTTTTCCAGTTGTTGCAATTGGATTTTAAGAATGTCTACTTTTCTGAAATAAGTTCTTCTGCCAACTTTGAATGGAACTGGTAGAATCGAACGCTTTATCCATTTATGCAAGGTGGTGAACGTGATGCCGAAATGTTCGATCACTTGCCGCCTGGACCAGAGTTCCTCTTCGTTACTTGAGTCCTGAACACTCAGTTGTGGCAGCATTCCTTTGATGATGATTTTCAACTCTTCGGCAAGTATTCGCCTGAATTCTTCCTCGGTCAAATGAAACAGATATCTTGGATTCACACCGCAACGAGAGTACTCTGACTAAAAATCAAACATATAAGGTTGTTCGCGCGGCCTCCCTCCAGGACTTGTGATTTAGAATTACATTTTGGGATTGGGTTTGAATGTCAAATTCTGAAGGAGGTCTGTTCAACGCTTTGTGTCTTCTTTGCTCCAGGTTGAAACTCTTCTCGCAATAATCCTCTTTGCACTTCGTTTCCCTTTTTGTCCGCGGCTTAAACCACCGCTGGCAATCAATTAACCTGCAAGTAATAACCGACTAAATCCTAAAAGGAAAATGAAAACAAACCATCATTTGTTGTGTTTTGCTACCCTGTGTTCCTTTCTTTTTTGTGCGTGCGATGATGCGGATTCACCATCATCCATGAATGCTTCTTCCGGTGTGCCCAATGAAATGTTGGCAGCCATGACCGATGCATCTGCTGAGCCTATTGCATATAAGAGGACAACTGATTTCAAGTTGAATGATCAGGCAATAACAGGTCTTGTTGATATTTACTACCGGTGGAATGACGAACCGCAGACATTCACTATCAATCCGAAAACAGAGACAGCAGTGCATGCTAAAGAAGGCACTGAGTTTCGCTTTCCTCCGGACATTTTTGTTTATCCCGATGGAAGAACTCCGAAAGATGAAATTACCATCACGGTGAAAGAGTTTTACTCCGATGCTGATTTCATAAAGGCCAACTTGACCACCACAAGCAACGGCAGCCTGATTGAAAGTGCAGGCACGGTGTACGTGGAAGCATGGAGTGATGGAAAGAAACTGGAACTGCGCCCTGCCAAATCTTTCCGCGTAATGTTCCCGCGTGATGACAGATACAACATGCAAATTTTCTATGGCACCCGCGATAAACAAGGACTGGTGAACTGGAAAGTGGAAGACCAAATTGAAAGTAGAGAAGAGGATGTTGATGAAACCAGTTGGGAAGACGGTGATGGCGAGTGGAGTTCGTTGTTCGGTGAAAATTCATTCATGTATGTGGATGAAGATACCGGTGAGGAAATCATTGTGACCACCAGTGATAATGGAGCATACTCTCCGCTTGTGAAAGCCGGTGAATGTTTCATCTCACTCAATGAATCAAAGTTGCTCAGCGGATGGAAGTACAACACGAAGGGCTACGCCTGGAAGTTGGACGAAAACAACCAGACCCTCAGCAATTATTTTCTCAGCACGTTTAATCCATCAGAGAAGATGATTGATGACTTCTGCATACTTGGTCTTGAGAGCCAGGTCATCTTTTCATTGGACAAGAAGGGAAGCATCCGTGATTGGTATTTCGGTAAGAAGAGCACTCCTGAGTACGACTCGCTCATCACACAGTTTGTACGCGGCATCCCCAAACTTGATTTGGATGAACTGGTTGGTGGGTACAACACCAGCAACAAATGCCAGATTACAATTGGTAAAGCGAAAGTGGTTACAAGAGAGGAATGGGCTAAACAATTCCGTGCGCGTAACACAGATAAAGAAAATCCCGGACAACCGCTGGCCGCCATTAAAAAGGAGGACCTGGACCACTATGTGTTCAATTCGTCACAACTTGGTTGGATCAATTGCGATCGATTTACCACTGAAGAAAAACTGATTGACTTCGTGGTGCAGAACGATTGGGGCGGAGATGCCACAGTGAACCTTGTGTTCGAGGATATGAATTCTATACTACAGGGATACAACGAAGGTTCACGAATAGTATTTAAGGATGTGCCCGCTGATAAAAAAGTGAAAGTGTTGGGCATCGCGTGCAGCAATTCAAAACCGTACATGACCAGTATGAATACCACGACAAGCGAAGAAATTTTCGACCTTAAGGGTTACAAGGAATTCACATTCGCTCAACTGGATGCCGAACTAGAAAAGTTGAATTGAAGTACAAATTGATAGTGCATTAAGCAGCGCAAAGCATCTGTCAACAATTAGTTGAAGTTGTTTTGCGCTTCTCCTTAAAAGGATTACTACAAGGCGCTCTAAAAATTCCTAAGACTAGGCTTCCAACTTTTTGGAACCTGGAATTTACCAGGTGCAAATGAGGAATTCAAAAAAGTTGAGTAACGAAGTATCCGGGATTTTTAGAGTGCCCTTTATTCAATCCACCCGGAAGGAAATCCGGCAAATGCAACCAAACGTGGTTACCTCACCATCCTTTACATGAGCATTGATGTCCTTGACATAAACGGAGTCAATGTTGCGAACTGTTTTGCTTACTTCTTTCACAGCACTGCGCACTGCATCGTCAATACCTTTTTCTGAAGTCGAGATTACCTCGATCACTTTTACAATAGACATAATATGGAGTTTTAATTGATTTGGTTCGGAAGGTAGTTATAAGAGTTCTTCCGCAAGGCTGCCAATATCCACCCCATCAAAATTCCCACTGGTCATCATCAGGAGATTGGTGTCGTGCCAGTTCATTTTCTTCAATTCATTAACCAGTTCTTTTGAGTCTGTAAACACCCGGATGTTTTCAGTTCCGAATGATGCGCGCACTTGTTCAAGTGATATGGGCGCAAGTTTTTTGTGTTCAATGGTATGCGGATTGAAATAGACAAATGCCACATCAGCTGCGGCCATTGCACCGTGGTATTCCATAAGAAAATTTGCGTTAAGGCTGCTGAACGTGTGCAACTCCATACATGCCACGAGTTTTCTTGTTGCGTATTGTTCCTTCAATGCAGCGGTTGTGGCCTTCAGTTTTGATGGCGAATGTGCGAAGTCTTTGTAGATTACCGAGTGCGTGCCTTCCTTCACCAGTTCAAGTCTTTTCGATGCACCACTGAATGATTGAATCGATTTGTAGAATGCTTCATCGTTTATTCCTGCTTCGTTGCACACCAGCCTTGCCCCTTCCAGGTTTTGCAAATTGTGATTGCCGAAAATCTTCAGCGGCACTTCACCTGATTCAGTGATTAGGTATGTGACGCCATCCTTTATTTCATGTTCGTGAGTGGTGTATGGAATTCTGCCAAATGAAGTTGGATGATTTTCTGCAAGTCGTTTTACATGTTCATCGTCTTCTGAATAAATGAGCACGCCATTGGGTTCAATTTTGTCGAGGAAAATGCTGAACTGCTCTACATAGTTGTCAAACGTTGGAAACACATTGATGTGATCCCACGCTATGCCACTGAGCAATGCAACGTGCGGTTTGTACAAATGAAACTTCGGCCTTCGGTCAATGGGGGAACTCAGGTATTCATCGCCTTCAATCACTGCAATTTTTGCAGTTTCAGAAAGCCGAACCATACAATCGAAACCTGCCAGTTGTGCACCCACCATGTAATCGCAATCCATACTGCACTCTTGCATCACATGGAGAATCATCGAGGTGATGGTGGTCTTGCCATGGCTTCCACCAATTACAATCCTCCTTTTGTTTTGTGTTTGCTCATAGATGTATTCGGGGTATGAAAAAATTCGGAGGCCAAGTTCCTGTGCTCGTAACAATTCGGGATTGTCGGCCCGTGCATGCATGCCCACAATCACAGCGTCAAGATGCGAGGAAATATTTTCTGCAAACCAACCCATGGTCTTCGGCAGCAGCCCGTGGTTATCTAATCGCGATCTGCTCGGTTCAAAAATTTCATCATCACTTCCGGAAACGACAAATCCTTTCTGGTGAAGGGCAATGGCGAGATTGTGCATGGCGCTTCCGCCAATTGCTATGAGGTGTACTTTCATTTTTCATGAAATTATTGCGACCGCGAACATCTCATTCATTCCACCTTGCCATCCTTCGCAATGAGAAGAATTATTCAAGACTTCGTGTTGATGCCCAATACAAATTCCGCTTCTTTGCAAAGTCATATTCAAAAGAACAATGTCACTCGAAAACTCCGCAAGTCGTTCACACAAAAAAGGCATGATGCCTGAATCGCTGGTATACGTGGGCGAACATCGCGATGCGAAAGTTCGCCTTCGCGTGCTGGATTACAACCAAAGTACCTTTCGTGAACTCAGCATTGAAGAAATTTCACAGTGTGCTGCCTTCACCGCGTCCGATTCTGTTTCATGGATTGATGTGGATGGAATTCATGATGGCCGCATTGTGGAATCGCTAGGCAAAATGTTCGACATTCATCCACTGGTACTCGAAGATGTGATGAACAGCCAAAGCCGCCCCAAAGTGGAGTTCTTCGATGCCTACACCTTCATCACTCTAAAGATGCTGGAACTTGAGGCAGGATCAAAAGAACTCAACAGTGAGCAACTCTCACTCATTATCGGTGACAAATTCCTGCTCATGTTCCAGGAGCGGCCGGGCGATAGTTTTAATCCAATCCGCGAACGCATTCGCACCGCAAAAGGAAAAGTGCGCAGTAAGGATGCGTACTACCTCGCCTATCTTTTGCTTGACACTGTAGTGGACAATTACATTCATGTGAGCGAGGAACTGGCCAAACAAATTGAAGTGCTTGAAGCATCCATATTGAAACGTCCCACTGAATTTACACTCCATCGGATTCTCCGTCTTCGGCAGGAACTTCTCGATTTCAAACGCAGCATTGATCCGCTGAAGGAGGCCATCAACACAGTGACGCGGGAACTGGATGATGAAATTTCGAAATACTACCGCGACCTCTACGACCACATTATTTACGAATCGGAAAACCTTGCGGTGTATCGCGAGATGCTCGCCAACCTGCTCGATCTATACCACAGCAGCCTCAACATACGCACCAACCAGGTGATGAAAGTGCTCACCATTGTCACTACCATTTTCGTTCCGCTCACTTTCATTGTAGGTATTTACGGAATGAACTTCGATTACATGCCTGAGTTGAGATGGCATTATGGTTATCCATCGTTAATGGGTCTGATGTTGATAATTGTAGTTGGGATGCTGCTTTATTTTCGGAAGAAGAGGTGGTTGTGATAATCCCATACCTTTCTCGTTGAGAAAAAAATTTTCCGGCTCCACCCGCATCAATGAAATAAACTTGCACTCGCAATTCATTCAAAACATAATATCATTCCACGTAATCCACAATGAAGACCAAATACCTCGACCTTATCGAACAGACGTTTGACTGGCCGCAGGATGAATTCAGGCTGAACAAGGATGAACTTATTTTTCATGACATTCCATTGATGGATCTTGTGAAGAAGTATGGCTCGCCACTCAAGTTCACTTACCTACCAAAAATTTCTCAGAACATCCAGCGGGCAAAGAAATGGTTCGAGACTGCCCGCAGGCAGGTGCGCTACCAGGGCGAATACCACTATTGCTACTGCACCAAGAGTTCACATTTCCGCTACGTGTTAGAGCGTGTGCTGGAAAACGATGTGCACATAGAGACCTCGTCAGGATATGATATTGACGTGATACGCAGGCTTGCCACATTGCATAAACTGGACAAGACACAGCGCATTATCTGCAATGGGTTCAAGAAGCAGGAATATGTAAATAAGATTTTCGAACTTCACAAGGATGGTTTCCATGACATTATTCCTGTCATTGATAATGAATACGAACTTGAAGTATTCCAGGGAATGGTGGAAGAGCCAATGAACATCGGCATCCGCATAGCAAGCGAAGAAGAACCGAAGTTTGAGTTCTACACATCACGGTTAGGAATAGGGTACCGTTACATCAAGAATTTCTACAAGAAAAACATTCATGATGACCCGAATTTAAAGCTCAAGATGCTCCATTTCTTCATCAACAGTGGTATCAAGGACACTGCCTACTACTGGAATGAATTGGCGAAATGCCTGAAGGTGTATTGTGAGTTGCGAGAGGTATGCCCTACACTCGACAGCCTCAACATCGGTGGCGGATTTCCCATCAAGAATTCACTGGTATTCGCTTTCGATTACCAATACATGGTGACTGAAATCCTGACACAGATAAAGGCCGCATGTGAAGATGCGGGAGTACCTGTGCCGCACATCTATACCGAATTCGGTTCGTTCACTGTGGGCGAGAGTGGTGGAGCCATCTTCAAAATTATTCATCAGAAAGAACAGAACGACCGGGAGAAGTGGAATATGATTGATTCATCGTTCATGACCACGCTTCCTGATACCTGGGCCATCAACAAGCGTTTCATCATGCTGCCCATCAACAACTGGCATGAGGGATATGAGCGTGTTTTCCTCGGGGGACTTACTTGTGATAGTGATGACTATTACAACAGCGAACAACACACCAACGCCATTTACCTGCCGAAGTATTACCCCGACCAGGATCAATACATCGGCTTCTTCAATACCGGTGCTTACCAGGAAACACTTGGCGGATTCGGTGGCATTCACCACTGTCTCATTCCACAGCCCAAACATGTGCTCATTGACAAAGACCCAAAAGGAAAACTGAAATTTAAACTCTGGGCGCAGGAACAAAAACCGAGAGAGGTGCTGGGATTGTTGGGGTATTATGATTGAGAAATACAGGCGTCACTATTTGGCAACGCAGTTCATACCTTCGCACAATACCAAGATTCAACCATGCGGAAACTTTTACTCTTTGTCCTGTCTTGCATTTCAATTCACGCTTACTCGCAAACGTTCACAGCATCTCCTGATGTGGCAGTGCCCGATGATGGCAGCTTTTATTCGTTCTACATCGAAGTTAGCGGATTACCGAATGCCATTGATCTTAGTTTCGGTATCGAAAGAATCTGCATGAATTTCTATCACTCATGGGATGCCGATGTACAAATGTGGCTCATCGCTCCAGATGGAACGCAAGTGGAACTATCCACCGATAATGGCGGAAGTGAAGATGGTTATATCAATACCTGCTTCACGGAAAATGCTTTCTTCAGTATCACATCCGGTGCGCCACCTTTCACCGGCACTTACAATCCCGAAGGCAACCTCAACGACATCAACAACAGCCAGAATCCAAACGGCACATGGACGCTTTTATTCTGGGATACATACTGGTTTGCCGATAGTGGTTGGCTGTACGAATGGAGTCTGACATTCACCGATGAAGTTCTCAATCCTGAACCCGATCCCTTCCAATTTGAATTCTCCAATCTTCCCCTTGTTTACATCAACACTGCCGGCCAGGGAATTCCTGATGAGCCTGGAGTTATTGCATACATGCAAGTGATTGATAATGGTGAAGGAAATCTCAACTATAAAACTGATCCATTTACTTACGAAGGAACCATTGATATTGAACTGCGCGGGCAAAGCACAATGGGCTTCCCTAAAAAATCTTATGGCCTGGAAACAAAGGATAATTTCGGGAATGACTTGGATACAACATTTTTAGGTCTTCCTGCCGATGAAGACTGGATTCTCTACTCACCCTACTCTGAAAAATCTCTTCTACAAAATGCTCTGAGCATGGATCTCGGTCGCGCTATGGGCGACTACCACAGCCGCACACGTTACTGCGAGTTGTATGTCAATGATGTTTATGATGGCATTTATCTCCTCATGGAAAAAATAAAACAGGAGAATGATCGTGTGGATATTGCTGACCTTAACGTTGATGAAAACACAGGAGAGGATCTCACAGGTGGTTACATTTTTCGTTTGGATTGGGGTGGTGATACCGGCTGGCAATCTGAATTTGCACTTCCCGTTGATCCCAACGCTTATCCCTGGTTCCAGTTCGTTTATCCACGGCCGGAGATCGTAACACCTGAACAACGGGATTACCTCGAAGCTTACGTGGATAGTTTTGAATATGCTATCAACGATGAAAGCTACATGTTCGGTGGAAAACGTTATGATAAATACATTGATCTTGCATCGTTCGTTGACAATTTCATCGTGAACGAACTTTCAAAAAACGTGGATGCTTATCGCTTGTCGAGTTATTATTCAAAGGACAAGAACGGGAAAATTATTGCGGGCCCTCTTTGGGATTTTAACCTCTCATTCGGCAATGCAGATTATTGCGATGGTGCTGATGACAATGATTGGAACTTTCAGGTATGTGGCACATCCGGCCCAAGCTGGTGGCCACGCATGTGGCAGGATTCTGTATTCACCAACCTGCTCAAGTGTCGCTGGGATTATCTGCGCACCAACCTCCTCAGCAATGAATCCATGGAAGCGCGAATTGATTCCATGGCTGCACACCTCACCCTTGAAGGTGCTGTGGATCGCAACTTCTTGCGCTGGCAAATACTCGGTGTGTATGTGTGGCCGAATGCATTGCCCTATCCGGTTACTTATGATGAAGCCATCTGGCAACTGAAGACATGGACAGTCAACCGCATGGCATGGATGGATGCCAATATCATTGGTAACCCCATGTGTGTTCCATACCTGGTGAACAATGCACAGAATGTTGAGTTGTTTGAAGAACAAAATTTCCCTCCCAATTGCTGGACGACTTCCGATGCCGATGGGGACGGTGCAACATGGCAGGGCAACGCACCTGTTGGCGGGTATGAAAGCATTCAAAGTGTTTATTCCAATTCATTCGGCACATTCGATCCGGATAGTTATTTCGTTTCTCCACAACTCACTCCCATTGGTGGTGAACACATCACATGGTACGCAGCAAGCCAGCTTGAAGAAACGTCAGAGCACTACCAGGTGCTGCTATCCACAACAGGAATTGAAGCCGGTGATTTCACCACTATTCTTTGGGAAGAAACCATTTCAGGTGACGAGTGGCAATACCGCGCTGCCGACCTGAGTGCATGGTGGGGGCAAAACATCTACATCGCATTTCGCCATTTCAATTCAGCAAATAATTTCCAATTGCGTATTGATGAAATACGTTATCCCACATGGACAAATCCTGCGCAGGATTGTACCATTGGTGTTGAGGAATCAAACATGACAGGTGCATTCAGTCTTTGGCCGAACCCTGCCGATGACAAGTTGACCGTTCATTCGACACAACCTATTGGACACATCAGGATGTGCAATGTCATTGGTGAAGTGGTGATGGAAAGATCATTCAACGAAAACCGACATGTTGTTCTGATAGATGTCAAAGATCTTTCTGCTGGTATTTACTCATTGCAAGTGAATGGAAAGGCCGGAGTGAAGGTGGTGGTGGAGAGCAGATGACAGTCTGGAGACTTTCAGTTAAAGTGCTGATGGCAGATTACAGTTTCATTCCATTCCCATAAGTCAGAAAAAAACAGTTGCAGTAATCCTGTAATTGTTAGGTGGCCGTTCGTCTTAATTTTAGACTGAAACCAAAACTGCTGCATCATGATCTTCAGTACCCGAATCATTTTAGCTTCAAGCATTGGAATTTATGTTCTGATGTAATCCTTGCCCAACCTCAAAATGCGAACTCGCCAATGGGCAACAAGTCCAGACATGAAGTGGTCATGAAGTTAAAGCAAGCAACAAATGAACTTTCCCATACCTCAACCTAAAGTAGAAATAATTAGGTGACCCATCGTTGAACTATCGCAAGAGTGGATGTCACAAACGAAAAACGGTCTCCCTTTAAAAGGAGACCGTTTTTTCGTTTTGATAATTGGAATTTGGTTAAGAAAAAATTGTTGGAATTACTCTTTAATAAAGTTCACGAATGTTCCCGAGGCGCGTGTTCCAATGCGGATTTCAAGAACATACATACCGGAGCTAAGTGATTCAAGATTTAATGCAAATACGTTCTGCTTCTCAATGAGCAAGCGTCCGGTGGCGTCAAAAACTCTTGCGGAAAGATCCGCATAGTCCGGAATAGAAATGTGAAGCAAGTCATTCACCGGATTCGGATAAATTGAAATGAAATTTTCCATTTGAAGCTCATCCAAATCAGTTACTGTGATGGTTTGTGAAAGGGTGCATCCGTTGGCATCGGTAATGGCCAGAGTGTAAACACCTGCATCAGCAACCTGCTCAAGGGTTAGTTGTTGTTCGGTTGAAATAGTTTCGTCATTTAAATCTGTCCATAAGTATGAATACGGTTCCGTTCCGCCTGCCACATTATATGGTGATGACCCTCCAGGAGTGTCGTTGATGTTGTCGGCCACCAGACCTTCGATAGATAGCGCGGCATTTGGTTCGGTAATCACAAATGTTTCTGAGGCAGGCATACTACAATCCATTAGGCTGGTCACTTCTAAGATGTACTCACCGGCTTGCAGGTCAAAAATATCTTCAGTATCCAGAGCATTGCTCCATTCAATCTCATATTCATCGCCTGCGTTGGATATCTGAATGTCAATGCTTCCTGTTTCATCACCATGGCATAATACTTCCGATATGGAAACTGCTTCAATCACAGGAATGGCAGTCGGTGCAATAACGATATTGATTTCGCCCGTTGCACAAAGTTGTGGTTCACCGTTATCACAAACTGTGTAGTCCACCACCACCACTCCGGAGTAACCCGCATTGGGTTGATATGTAAGTGAGTTGGTAGGATCAAAGATTTCTACACTTCCTGAAGATGCAAGGGCTTGGGTGATGTGCAGGTAGATATCTGATTCATCCGGATCGCTAATTAAACTATTGAGCAATATGTTCAGTGTTTCGTCCTGGCACACCTCGTAAGATGAACCCTGCGCAAGAGGCGCGTTATTCACATCAACAATTTCGATATAGAGAACTGCTGCATCGCAGGCATTGCACGAGTCGCAAACCAGGTAGCTTATTGTTTCAAATCCTGTGAAACTATCATTGGGCAAATAACTGAACGAGCCATCCAAATTCATGGTAAACAATCCGTTGTTTGCAAGCGACAACGCCTGAAAAGTGTTGGGTTCCGGATCAACTTCTACATCATTGGTGGCAACCGTACCAAACAACCACTGGTTGGCCTGGCCTGTGGCATTGTCATCCTGTGCAATCGGAAAATCATTCAATGATGTGACTTCGATGTTCAGTATTCCCTCTGCACAAAGTCCATCCTGGTCGCACACTGAATAGATTAATTGGTCAGGTCCGTAATAATTGTCGAATGGAGTGTACTGGTACGTACCGTCTTCACTGAATTCAATTTCCCCATTGGCCGGCGCAAGGGTGAGCGTGTAATAAAGCATATCCAAATCCACATCAATAACATTGAATGCCACAGAACCCGATTGATCGTTATCCTCCAATACCATCAGTAGATCCTCGGTGGCAACAGGTGCATCGTTCACCGATTGAACATCGAAATAAATGATTGCACTTGCACATTCACCTTGCGCATCACAAACCTCGTAGCTGGCACTTTCTGTTCCGTAAAGATTATCGGCCGGAATGAATGCATAGTTGCCTTCACTGTCGAAAGTAAACAAACCTGTTCCAGGCAATATGGTGAATCCAATAGTCAGGATTTCCTCATCCTCATCACTCACATTGTCGGAAACGGTTCCGCTGATGCTGGTGTCTTCGGGGAAAGAAAAATTCTCATCGGTTGCCAGAGGCAAATCATTTACGGAAGAAACTGTGACGGTCAATGTTCCGGTTGTGCAAGCCTCATAAACATCGCAAACTATATAGATAACGGTCACTACACCATGAAAATTCGGTAATGGTGTGTAGCTATAGCTTCCATCGGGATTCAGCAAAAAATCTCCGGAGGCAGGGGGCGTGTTGATAGCGTAAGTAAGCGCATCACCATCGGCATCGTAATCGTTGGCCACTGATGCTTCGAGGATGCCGTCTTCTTCAATTTCGCCCGTGTCATTCAATGCAAGTGGAGCATCATTGCTTTCACCCACGTTCAATGTCAGTGTTGCGGTCGCACATGCCATCATTGGATCACATGCCTGGTAAATCACTACATCGGTGCCGGTGAAATCGGGGTCGGGTGTGTAAGTGAAAGTTCCATTTGCACTCAATGTGAATTCACCAAAGTCAGCGTCATCAATGGTTGAGTAAGTTAGCATCTCTCCGTCCACATCATAATCATTGATTGCCAGATTTCCGCTTTCTGATTGATCTTCTCCAATGTTCTGCGAATCGTTATTGGCGACAGGTGCATCGTTCACATAAGAAACGAAAATCTCAAGCGTTCCCACATCTGTCAATCCGAAAGGATCAATGACGAGGTATTGGAGGTTTACAATTCCAAACTCATTTTCAAAAGGTGTATAAGTGAAACTGCCATCCGAATTAAAAATAATTGATCCTTCATCAGGCACATCCAACAACGTGAACTGAAGTGTTTCGTTTTCTATATCAGTGTCATTGGTACTAACATCCCCAGAAACCATAGTGTCCTCATACGTATATGCTTCATCGTATACTGCGATGGGTGCATCGTTCACTGCCGCAACTTCCATAGTGAGAGTGGCTGAATCACTGGCACCATTCGGGTCTATGGCCAAGTATGTCACTTCATCCGTACCAAACCAGTTTGTATTAGGCATGAAGGAATAACTGCCATCTGGAAAGAGAATGAAAATTCCATTATCTACATTGTTTGTAACCTGGAAAGTCATGATTTCTCCATCGGCATCACTATCATTCGAAGAGATGTTTCCGGAAAGAACTTCATCTTCGTTTCCAAATTTGTAGTCATCACCGGCCACTGGGATATCGTTGCCGCTGCTCAATTCAATAGTAAGCACACCTTGGGCTGATGCTCCCTGAAGATCGGTTACTAAATAAGTAATGCTCACGGTGCCGAACCAGTTTGCAGTGGGTGTGTAAGCAAAATCTCCATCATCGCTCAGCACAAAAATCCCGTTGAATGGTCCCGTTATTACTACAGATGTTAAAGTACCGTTTTCTGCATCTATGTCATTGAGCAAAATGTTTCCAATTAGTATTTCATCCTCATTTCCATAAAAAGAATCATTGATAGCAACAGGAGCATCATTCACTTCATTAACCGTAAAAATTAATTGTGCCTGATCACATGCACTGCCGGGATCGCAGGCCTGGTAAGTGAGGATATCAGTGCCTGAATAATTCGCATCAGGTGAGTACATGTAGGTCCCGTTGTCATTGAAAATAATTTCCCCGTGCTGCGGCCAAAGAAGAATGCTGTAAGTCAATAATTCATTGTCGGCATCAGAGTCATTGGAAGAAACTGTTCCGTTGCTCACGTTGTCTTCATCCAAAATTTTTGAATCATCGTTGGCCACCGGAACATCATTCACGTTATTAATAATGATGGTTGCAATTCCGAAATCACCTGCACCGCAAGGGTCTATCACCAAATAGGAAAATTCATCAGTACCCAACCAATCCAATTCTGGGGTGTAGCTAAACGAACCATCGTTACTGATGCTCAACGTTCCGTGTTCAACATTTTCCATTAGCTCGATGACGAGCACTTCATCCTCCACTTCAATATCGTTGTCCACCACGTTGCCATAAATAATCGCGTCTTCGTTGCCTGTGTATACGTCATTGACAGCAACCGGTGGATCGTTTACTTCTGCAATTTCGAAAGTGATTTGCGCCTGGTCGCAATGCCCGGTAGGGTCGCATACCTGGTACCACGCTATGTCGCTGCCACTATAGTGCAGAAATGGCGTGAAAGCATACATTCCATTGGGCTGCATTATAAGAGTACCGTGTTGCGATGTGGCTATCACGTTAAAGGTGAGCACATCATTCTCAGGGTCTGAATCATTGGTGCTCACATTGCCATTCGCATTGGTGTCTTCATTCAGGAATTTGTAGTCGTTGTTAGCAACAGGAGGATCGTTTGTGGGAACAACGGTGACATATACCGTACTTACATCGCAGGCAATGCAAGGGTCGCACCCCATCACAAGAAAATCATCGGGACCGATATATCCAGGATCAGCGGTGTAAGTAAACGTACCGTTGATATTGAGAAGCACTGTACCATGATCGGCATCCACCAGCATTTCGAAATCGAGGGGTTCGTTATCGTATTCCACGTCATTGGCCATCACATTTCCGGAAGCTACAGCACCCATTTCTACTATCACAATGTCATCCACACATATAGGAAGATCGTTTACAAAAAACACCGCTATGAGCAGTTCGCTAGTATCGCAAAGCCCTTCCGTGTCGCATACCTGGTAGGTGATATACTCGATGCCATATTCGTCCAGGCTGGGCACGTAGGTATAAGTGCCATCAGGATTGATGGTTATCACTCCGTCATTCGTTCCCACTAAAAGCGAGTAGGTGAGTGATTGGTTTTCGGGGTCAGAATCATTTTCCGAAACATCACCGCTCACCGATGTATCCTCGTAGGTGAAATTCTCGTCATCAAAGGCCACAGGAGGATTGTTTTGCGCCAGCGAAGTACCTGCTATGAACAAGAGCAGAGCCATCGGTAAAAAATTCATAAAACGAAGCTGGGAGATTTTGTTCCTTATTAAACTCATTGGTTAAAGAAGATCAGTTTTTCAGTTTTGGTTTTCATCCAGGATGTTGAAAGGATGAAATGCTCAGTTGCTATCTATAAAAAATGTTTCGGGCGGAACAGGTGCAAAAATAAAGGGAAATCTGCCCTTCATACCTAATGATTTGTGACATCAATCGTTGCAATGGCGGCTAAGAACTGCTGGTATTCCAAATTCTCCAGCTCGCGTCTGCCTGGTGATGTAGCATTTCCAGCCCATTCATTGTAGTGCAGCCCTGCTTTCTGCTACGTTTTAGCAATTCAGTTTCCGCAGGGTTATAAACCAAGTCAAAGACAAAGTGGTGCGAGGTCAAATGGTCAAATGGCAAGGCTGGACATGCATGCACATTGGGATACGTTCCCAGCGGGGTAGTATTAACGATAAGCCGGAAATGCGAAATGGAATTTGAGTTCAGGTCATCGTAACCTATTTCATGCTTTGATAGAGGATTTCGGGAGACAAACCGGAAGTCAATTCCGAGTTTGCGAAAGACATGAGCCACAGCTTTTGATCCTCCACCGGTGCCGAGTATGAGCGCACGTTCAAACTTATTTTCAAGAAAAGGCCGGATGGATTTTTCAAATCCCATTGCATCCGTGTTGAATCCACACAGGCGGCCATTGCCCATCACTTTCACGCAATTTACTGATCCGATCTCTTTTGCTTCATCAGAAATTTCCGTAAGAAAAGGAAGAATCGAAACTTTGTGAGGAATGGTGACACTGAAACCCGCAAGTGATGGTTGACTTTGAATCAGGTGGGGAAGTGTTTCAATTTTTTCCAGTTCGAAATTGATGAACTGAACATCTTCAATTTTATCACGAAGAAATTTTTCTTCAAAATACTTTTTAGAGAATGAATGAGAAAGCGGAAAACCGATCAGTCCAAAAGTCCTCATGCCTTTTTCGATTTCATGCGGTGGCGTATGGCACCCCCAATGATGGGCAAAATGGAAATGAAAATGATGGCGAGAATTACTATCTCGAAATTGTTTTTTACTATTGGAAAATTCCCAAACCAATATCCAAGCAACGAAAGCGAAGGCACCCAGAGCAAAGCACCAATGATGCAATAAACGATAAACTTCCTGTAGGGCATACTGCCGGCACCGGCCACAAAAGGCGCCAGAGTACGCACAATGGGAATGAATCGAGCCATGATTACGGTTTTGCCTCCGTGCTTTTCATAAAAGGCTTCGGTGCGCTCTATGTATTCGCGCTTGAAAAACAGGATACGTTCGCGTTTCCTTATTTGGTTGCCCAGGTATTTGCCTATGAAATAATTCACGTTATCGCCCAGCAAGGCAGCGCCAATCAAAAGCGGAATGAGCACCTGAAGTTTCAATCCGTTTTCCTGTGCGCAAAAAGTTCCGGCTGCAAAAAGCAGCGAATCTCCAGGCAGCAGCGGCATCACTACCAAGCCTGTTTCCACAAACACAATAGCGAAAAGAATGGCATAAGTAGTATTGCCATATTCTGCAATCCACACCCGGAGTTTTTCATCAATGTGAAGGAGGTAGTCGAGAAGGTCTTTTAGAAAATCCATAAGTGAGGGAGTTGGAGAAATAGTGAATTAGAGAATCAGAGAATTGCTGTCCCTATAGGAATCGGGTTGGTGAGTTGGTGTCCCAACATATCTCGAGTTGGAGAACTAGTGAATCGGGAAATTCTATGCTACTTGTTTATGTTGGTTGTGCTACAATGCTTCTTATCTCGCTGACGAGGCAAAGAAAGTCTATTTGATGTCAGACCTAGTTTGAATTATCGTGCAATGACCGCATTGTTATTTGGTGCAAATGCATCAATCATTTCCTTCTCAAAAGAAGTATTGCACAAATAAATATTGAACCCAGCGTGACCCACATGGCGGCCAACGATGTCGTGGGTTGATAATAAAACTCAACAGTGGATGCTCCTACAGGCAGGTTCACTCCCATCATGGCCACGCTGGCTCTATCAACTTCCTGCCATTGATTATTGATACGGCATTTCCATGCGGGTAGAAAATTTTGTTGGAGAATTAATGGTGTACTTCGCGAAGTATTCACCGTAGCGATAACACTGTTCGCGTGTAGTTCAATTTTCTCAACCCTGCCGGCAAGCGAGTCGGGTAAGTACACCAACGGATGATCCAGTGTTTCGCCCAGGTTGCCTGCCGTTTCCAGTTGTTCATAAAACCGGAACTTGAAGGAATTGTAGCCATCCCAGGCGGGTTGATGGAGGTAAATGCTTTCATTTCTCCAGATAGCCGGAACGCCAGTATTGATAGTCGAATCACAGATGTTTTTCAAGCTCCTTCCATCATACTGAGGAGTTGAAGCAACTGCGGAATGCAGTTTTTTATTCATCTCGCGCACATCAAACGGAGAGAATACCGAGGAGGCCGAATTAAGCTGGACACTCAGCAACATATCCAGTGCAACCATTGCAACAATCCATTTCGTTTTTCCTAAGCGGATGAACACAATTACAGTCGAAAGAAGAATGACCTGCATTAGACTTTGAATAAAAATCCGGTCAGCGATTGAAATACTAATCTGTTCTGGTGGTCCCTTCCAGTTTTTCCACACCTCCTCAAAAACACGAGGGATGGATGTGGGCAAAAGAAATATTGCAAGAATTGCCATGAACAAGCCAGTTGCTGCAATCACTAGAGTTATTCGTCTTTTGTCAGCGTTCTGTGCCATCTTCTGGAAACCCAATCCACCCAAAACACAAATGAAAAAGATGATAAAAAACCTGAACAGGCTGGGGTGCCTGAAAGAGTCAAGTCCCGGCAGGTGGGTGAGCCACATCCTGAATGGAAGTATATCGCCAACCGCTGCCATTAATAGGGTGAGTGTTGCTGCAAGCATTAGCCATTCCCTGCTTGCCCTCTTTCGCTGAGTAAAAGTGTACACGGCCAACAACAGAGTAATTAGCCCGCAGTACACATTCAACATGGTAAAATCACTTCCCCAGTTATATTCATTATTACCCACAGCAAAAGGGAGCACGAAAGAAATCATTGCCGGGGGTGAAAGAGGATTGTCAAGAATTTGGTCGGGCCGAAGTCCTTCAGTTCGTGTTATGTAAGGCAGCACTTCTGCCGTGGAAACTATTACCACAGAACTCAATGCGATGGAGACCAAGATGAACACAATAAATGTCCGAATCCATTTCATGCGCATGGCAGCCTCGTTCAATTCCTTTCTCCTTACAATGACAATCCTAACAACATAGAAGGTAAGAATGTAAGCAGCGATGATTGTAATTCCGGGATACGAACCTGAAACCATGAGGAACGAGAAGAGTGAAGCAACCAGAGCATCTTTCCAATGCAGTGTGATAAGCATTTTTCTTACGTACAGGAACAACCAGGGAAACCAAACAATTCCAATGAGGCAGATGAGATTGTGTGCATTGCTCACAAACATTCCCGAACACATAAAACTTACTCCGGCAACGTAGGATGCGGCATCGGAACACCTTAGCGATTTCATCAAACGGTGCATACCCAAGCCTGCTATGAAAACATGAAGGCACCACTCAAAGTTTAGCGATAAAAAATCATACGGTCGGATGGCCCCAATAAACCAGAGTACAGGGTACCATGCCCCGCACTCGGGATCGGCATGAAGCGGAAAGCCGAGGTACGTGTAAGGACTCCAAAGTGGAAGTTCGCCACCGCGCAAATTGTCAACCACATTGAAGCGCCACGCCAACATGCAGTCAATGGCATCCCAGGGCAAGGGGTGCTGCATGAAACCAATCTGCCAGAATGCAACAAAGGCAAAAAGGAAATAGAAAAATAGATGTGTGTATCGCGAAATGAAATTCACAGCGTTTGAATTTTCGCTGTGAAGTAAAGAAAAGTCATCGGTACAAAATTTCTTTCGCTGTGCGCACCACGTCACCTACATTTGGAAGTGCAGCATCAATTAGCGGTGGCGAAAATGCAAGCGGTGTATCACTTTGTGTAAGCCTTCGGACAGGCGCATCGAGATAGTCAAAAGCAAGTCGCTGCACCCGGTAGGCAATTTCGGTGGAGATAGAAGCCACTGGCCAGCTTTCTTCCAGAATGATAAGGCGATTGGTTTTTTTTACGCTGTTAATAATGGTATCAATATCCAGCGGACGAATAGTGCGCAGATCAATAACCTCTGCACTGATGCCCTCCTTCTCCAACTCCGCTGCTCCCTCAAGAGCGACCTTCATAATTTTTCCGAATGACACGATGGTCACGTCTTTTCCTTCCTTCTTTATATCTGCCACTCCTATTGGAATGATGTATTCACCATCGGGAACCAACCCTTTGTCGCCATACATTTTTTCGCTTTCCATAAACACCACCGGATCATTATCGCGTATGGCGGCTTTCAAAAGACCTTTCGCATCATAAGGATTGGAAGGAGTGATGACTTTTAAACCGGGAACGTGAGCATAAAATGCTTCGAAGCTTTGGGAGTGTGTTGCTGCAAGTTGTCCTGCGGTTCCATTCGGTCCGCGAAACACAATGGGAACAGAGAATTGTCCACCGCTCATCTGCAACATTTTCGCTGCACTGTTGATGATTTGGTCGGCAGCAAGAATTGCAAAATTCCATGTCATAAATTCTACAATGGGTCGTAAGCCATTCATGGAAGCACCTACTGCGATACCTGCAAAACCCAATTCAGCAATGGGAGTATCAATAACCCTCCGCGCACCAAATTCTTCGAGCATTCCTTTCGATGCTTTGTAAGCTCCGTTGTATTCGGCCACTTCTTCGCCCATCAGGAATACTCGTTCGTCCCTTCGCATTTCTTCGGTCATGGCTTCACATATTGCTTCTCGGAATTGGATTTCTCTCATGTTTTTGAGTTTGCTGAACGATGGCCGAGGACTGATACAGCCCTAAGCATCGGTTAAATTTTGAAACGGGCAAAAGTAAATGGAGGGCTTTAGAAGTTCACATCAACTTAATTGATGGTGAACGATGAAGTGTTCAGTTGCAACATCACAAGCCCAGATGTCATCGTTCTATGATAAGTGGAAGTGAAAATACGCTGCCATTTTTATCGGTTGCTTCAATCAAGTATGTCCCCGCTGGCAGGAAGGAAACATCGAGCACTAGATTTTTCGTTACTGCCTTGTGATGGATTAATGGCCTGCCCAATGGGTCGAGGATTGAAACCGACTCGATCACCTCATCACTTTCCATGTTCAAAACTCCTGATGTTGGATTCGGCCACACTTTCAATCCTTGAATTGTTGAAACTTTGAATTCTTCCACCCCAACGCTCACTTCCACACTCACCACCGCGCACACCAGCGAATCGCAATACTCACCGCATACTTCTATCTCGTAAAAACCTGTGTCAGCAAAAGTGTACTCTACATCTTGTCCCGAGATTTCTCCATCAGGAAAAAACCAGGTGATGTTTTCGAGATTCTGTGAAGTGGATGAAAACAAGTAAGTGGAATCGGCAAGTTGAGTGGCGGTTGCGTTTTGCGAAAGCGGTGGTATTTCGAAATTGCCTTCGCAGTCTGCATGTACAATACTGAGCGTATCGGTAAGTGTTGAATCGCAATACTGCCCAACAACAATCACATCATATTCGCCCCATGAGGGATAGGTATGTGTCGTGCTTGCACCTTCACCAAAAGTGCCGTCTCCAAATTGCCAGGTGATGGTTTGCAGGTTTTCTGAAATGCTGCTGAAGCTCACAGTGAGTTCATCCGTTACATCAAACGAAGCATCAAGGGAAAGCGGTGGTGTTTCAAAATTGCCATCACAATCTGTAAGTGTTAGTTGAAGTGTATCAGCAAAAACAGAATCGCAATACATGCCTTGCACCAACACTACGAATTCGCCCAGTGATGAAAAACTGTATGATGGATTTTCACCACTTACCCATCCCTCCCCAAAATTCCATTGCACATCGCTAAGGTTTTCCGGTGTTGAAGTGAATTGCACTTCGGTGGTGAAATCAATTTGAGCATAGTTTGAATTGAGCGCAAGATTTGGAGTGAACAAATTGCCAGCGCAATCGAGTATCTAAACGATGAACGTTGTGTCAATATCAATTGTGCAGTAAGTGCCAATTGCTATAACCAAATACTCACCGGGTTCAGTGAAAACGTAAGTCAATGAATCAACATTTGCCACCTCTCCATTGCCAAAGTCCCAACTGAAATCATAAACGCCTGCGCCTGTGCTGTTCACTTGGAGAGTGTCTCCATTTTGTTGAATCATTGCGCTTAATGAAAGCAATGGAGGTTCGAGTTTCCCTTTGCAATCGGTTTTGAGGAGCCAAGTGAGATGTTCTGATGGCAAGCCGTTGTTGTACCAATCACCCACTGCAGCAAATCCACCATCGCTGCACTCTTCAACATCCCAAAAATAGAGCTGATCGTAGAGGTCGTCTGGCGTGGGGTCTGGAGCGAAGTATTCTTCAAACCACTCTTCATTACCGAGGGAGTCCAACTTCCAGAAAAATCCCTTTGGATAATTGGTCAAACCCCAAACATCATCGAGGTATTGTCCACTCGATTTGCCGGTAATCATAAATCCACCATCGCTGGTGCGCATAAAGTCGTTGAACAGACCATAGGGGTAAAGTGTATCCAGCACATTGTCGTATTCCACGATAAAATTTGAAGGATCAAAACGCATGATATGTATTTCAGCGATTGGTCGTTCAGCGGCAGAGAATTGTGATGTTGCGCCAATAGTTTTTCCATAACACACCATCAAATCACCCTCTTCCAATTCAACTGTACTTGCCAGATGATTAGTGAATTCTAAGTTAGCAAAAGGAAATACCTGAAATTCATCAGTAGTGATATTCACTTTAACTAAGATGGGGAATTGAATATTGTTGAGTTCAACCATGGTGTAAGGATCGAAGCCATGGGCGTTGATCACACGTCCGACAAGAATATACTCCTCATCATTAATTTTGAAAACGTCATTGGCCACAGATCCAAAGTATTCGACATAAGCAGGGACTTGCTCATACCATAGCATTTCCCCGTCTGGACTAAAGCAAGCAATCATCATGTTATTGTCATCCGCATATCCATCACCATCGTATTCGTCCCCAACATAGCCGGCACCATAGTAATAGTCTCCAATCTGCTTGGCTTTGTAGAATCCTGTATAGGCCGAGTTCGCTGCATCGAAACTGCTCAGCCAAAGTGTATCCATGTTTTGGTCGAGCGAAATCATGAGTGCTGACCAACCATAACCATCTCCCTGTGTCACTTCAGATCCAACAACAAAACCTGACGAGGTGGGTGTACAAGCCTCTTGACGAAAGGCGTACATTGGGAATGGCGGGTTGAAGTAATTTCTTGACAATTCGTTCCCGGAATTGTCAAAGAAAATGGAAGAGTAATGTTCATCGCCTTCGATGTAACTGTAACCAAACACAACAAGTGAATCAGCGGCTAACAATAAGTTGCGAGAGCCTTCGCCATTAATACTATCCGGTGGCTGAATCACAAAATTGAAAGTTGCCGGTTGCGCCATTGAAACAAGGCAAATCGCGCAACCGGAAACAATAACTATCAGAGAACGCAACATCATTTCGAAACAATGAGCGGTGATACAAATGATTCGCCAGTTTGATACTTGACTGATAATTGGTAAAAACCAGTGGGTAGTAACGAAATATCAAACACCTGAATCGTCTGATTTTGCTGCCATGAGAATTGCTAACCGACCTTGTCGGTTGCATCTCCACCTCTGCTATGGAAGAAAGCAAATCTCTGTTTCGAATGGAAATGAAACTTTGGGCGGGATTAGGAAATAGCTCGAATTTGATCGCTGATTTATTGCCATCTTTATACCTCAAACTTCGATTTGCTGGTTGCGGAATGAAAAGGTTGTCACCAACTTCCACCAAGATTCCGAAACGAAGAAGTAAGCCCCTTGCAAGTTGAGTTGAAGTAGCGAATTCTTTCGCGGCAATTGCTTCAAGGTTTTCTTGTTGGGATGTGTTCAGTGCTGTAAGTTGATTGGAACCAGCAAGCTCAAGGAGTGAATAGACATACAAGGCATCGTCCAACTGCTCTTGCTCCAGTGCATGAAGGTTTGTGTAGGCCGGCATTGTTTCAAGAAGTTCAATTGCTCCGGCCAAATTTCCAGTTTCGCTCATTGCAGCCGCCCGCAAATACAACCAGCGAGGTTCCGTTTGGTCACTCAGTAATTCTTCAACCTCTGCGACTGCAAGAGCACCATCTTCATTTAAAAGCACCCCATCAATTTGTTGAATGAGTATGTAATCCAGCCAGCCTTTCAACTGACTGATTCTGCCTTCCAGTTGTTCTTTGTAACTCACCCAATAACGACCTTCTTCTATGAGTTCAAGTTGATATTCTTCCAATGGAATCAATCGGTTCTGTACTTCGCCTCTTACATTGGTACTCTTGGCAGCCGTTGGGTTGCTGGCCAGTATGAGGGTGAGTAACACATTGGGTAATTCAAACTGCTTTACGGCTTCAATCAGCACTTCTTCGCTCACATTCGGGCTTCGGGCCATCAATTCGTAATAAGTTTCGATCGCATCCGAATAGGTAGTATTCAATACCTCTTCTGTCAATGATTGAGTATCACCTCCATCTACCACTGAAATCAATTCGGATTGTTTAGCATTCATGTCCCATTTCATGGCAATAGGTGCTCAAAGCACAATAACGCCTCACCCACAAACCAGCTACTGGTGCTTCACCACTAATATTGTTTGCTACCCCACATGCGGTGGTCGATAATCCGGCAACGTATAAATTGATTGCATCGCAGTTGGCTGCAAATTGAATAAAGAAATGTAGATCGCTCTGCGCGTAAAGCAAATCTGTGTTGTCAAGAAAGTCCCATCCTGCACTCTCAAAAATAATCGGAGTATCAATATAGCCATATGGACTGTTGATTTCCGAAAGATTAACTTCAGGGAAATTGAAACCAGCGTTCAATTCGGAAAGTATGCTATTCGTGTAGTCCTCTACATTTTCTTCAGAATCAATGCCATTCAAGCCATTGTCATCCCGAAGTATCCAGAAGAATACACGGAATCTGTTACCGCAAACGAAATTACCCGGGAACGATCTTCCATCATGTGCATCGTATTCAATAGGTGCGGTTGCGCAATCGAAAGTTTCATCTTGTCCAAAACAACTACAACAGCAAGTGCAGGTAAAGGTTAGAGCCACCAATCTATTCAGAAATGTCTTGCCTTTAAACTTTGAAACAGTTAGGCCTTTTATGAATATTGACCTACACAAGACGAAACGTGTCATGAGGCATAAGGTAAAAATGGTTCTTTTCATTTTCAAGATTTTTTCATTGATGGGATAACTAAAACATTCCTATGGCCGAGAAGCTGGTTGGAATAAGGCCATTGATAAATTGCTCGTCACGGGTTTGTAATATTTCTATTTCGCAGTTGGCCTAGTTAAGTAGTTTTGGAAAATTACCCGACTATTTGGATTTGGTTGGCAAAAAAGAAAGCGAAACCCGGCTTTAGTTTAAATATTTTTCTGCATTTCTTTTCATCTTAAACAGAGCAATGTGTATGCGCTTTTCAAACAGAAAAGAAAATTGACCAGTAACCACAAGATGCACCTGGTTAGCTGAAACCCCTTTATTATAGGTAGCGACATAAACTTCTTCAAAACACAATCGTGCACATTCCTGGATATCTTGTTCTAGGCGCGGAACGGGGCGAATCTCACCACTCAATCCTAATTCGCCTGCAAATATGGATGGCGGACCACAGGCAAATTCTGGTCACTGGAAAGGATAGCGGTGATAACCGCAATATCCATGGCTGGGTCTTCAATGCGCAGCCCGCCACATTCAGAAAAACATTTTTTGATGAAAGGCGAAATCCGCATCGTTTTTCTAACACTGCAAAAACCAGCAGTGGTTTAGAAAAAATGCCGCACAGATACATTGCCTTTGAATTGCCAATTCACTTTGCTGCATGTAACCATAGCTTAACGTTGCTTGATGCAAATAGGTGCCATTGGCGATGGAGGGCAAGTTTAGCTCGGGTTGATTGGCCACACGCATCCGTTGTGTAATTAAACAAGTTGGCAACCACATCGTTACTGCGGATAACTTTGCAGCACACATGGGTGGTAGTGAACTTCTTCTGATATTCGTTGTTTACCTTTTGCTTTTCGGGGCGAAAGGAATTCCAAGTCTTGCACAAACTCTTGGCAAGGTGGTATATCAGTTTCGCAATGCAGCGCGAGATGTGCAGCGCGAGATCATGGATACTTCCACAAAAATCCAGCGGGAGATAAATCTTGAAGATGTTATGGCGGATGAACCCAAAAAAAGTCGCAAGGCATCAGCAACGGTTACACCTCCAACCACAAGGCCGGAAATTCCACCGGCAGCTTCACCTACACAAGACACGAGTACAAAACCCGACCAGGATTTTTGATCAGGCATGATGCAAATCATCTTTCAGCGCGGAGATGAATCGCTGCTTTATTTCCCCCGTTTTTTTGAAGAACGGTGGATGAACGAAATTCTGGACGAAGTAGAATTCGTTCAGAACAAAATCAAACTTTTCGGTAAAGAACATTTGGAACCTCGACTCACTGCGTGGTTCGGCCCTCCATACAAATACTCCAACATTCAATGGACTGACAAATTGATTCCACCTAAACTCTCAGCTCTCCAATCCCGCCTTGCGGAACTTCACACACCACCGCATGTTCAGCTCGCCAATTATCTCTTCAACTCCGTGCTTTGCAATTACTATCGCGATGGCAGCGACTCCATGGGCTGGCACAGCGATGATGAACCAGAAATGGATACCACTTTTATTGCTTCAGTTTCTTTTGGTGCAGAGCGCATCATCAAATTCAGAAATAAAAACTCTAAAGAAAAGCTGGAGTTGAAACTGGAAAGCGGCTCGCTGTTGCTCATGAAGAATTTTCAGGCGAACTGGCAACACTCTGTTCCAAAATCAAAACGAGTTTCAACTCCCAGATTGAATCTTACGTTTCGGAGAATCCTGCAAAGGCCAAACTAACTTGCCAAGTTCTTACGCAGCACATCGGCATCCCGGAGAAAAATCGGAACTTCGCTTCACGCAGCATCAGCACATCAGCACATCAGCATAACAGCACATCAGCTCATCGTCACACCACCGCATCCAATAGCTTTGCCCCATGTCATCTCCCAAAGAAGTAAAACGCGTTACTACCCAAACGCTTCAGGACATGAAGCAACGAGGCGAAAAAATTTCCATGCTCACCTCGTACGATTTTTCGATGGCGCAAATAGTGGATAGCGCTGGCATTGATGTAATTCTTGTAGGCGACTCCGCAAGTAACGTTATGGCCGGGCATGAAACCACGTTGCCTATCACACTCGACCAAATGATCTACCACGCCTCGTCTGTGGTGCGTGCGGCAAAGCGCTGTCTTGTTGTAGTTGATCTTCCTTTTGGTTCTTATCAGGGCAATTCGAAAGAAGCATTGAACTCCGCCATAAGAATCATGAAAGAATGTGGAGCACATGCCGTGAAACTGGAAGGCGGAGAAGAAGTGAAAGAATCCATCCAGCGCATTCTCACTGCCGGTATTCCGGTAATGGGCCATCTTGGACTTACACCGCAGAGCATTTACAAATTCGGGACTTACCAGGTGCGTGCTAAGGAACAGGAAGAAGCTGAAAGACTCTTGCACGATGCAAAACTTCTTGACGGCTGCGGATGTTTTGCCCTCGTACTGGAAAAAATTCCCGCAACACTAGCTGCACAAGTTTCGACAAGTATTGCCATTCCGACAATTGGAATTGGTGCAGGTGCCGGTTGTGACGGACAGGTGCTGGTGGTGCACGATATGCTCGGCATCACTGAGGAGTTTTCGCCACGCTTCCTGCGCAGGTATATGCAAGCCGGTGAACTTATGCGCAGTGCCGTTCAACATTACGTGGCCGATGTGAAAGCAAAAAAATTCCCGAACGAAAATGAACAGTACTGACCCCAATGGTCGGAATCAATTGTACAACCAAGCTAAGAAGGACGAAGACGTCCATGAACAAAATCTATGGAACAGGAATTCAAACATCACCAGCGTGAATGGGCGAAAGCGCCTCGTGAACCCATTGTAATGAGCACAGTGGAAAGTCTTCGGGTGCTTTATGAGGACAACCACATTATTGCGGTGAACAAACGCAACAGCGACATTATACAAAACGACAAGAGCGGTGATACTACCCTTTGCGATGTGGTGAAAGAATATGTGCGATGGAAATTCAACAAGCCCGGCCTTGCATTTATTGGCACGGTGCACCGGCTGGACCGGCCTGTTAGCGGTGTGGTGCTTTACGCCCGAACCACCAAAGGATTGAACAGGCTGGGCAACATGTTCAAGTATCGCGAAGTGCAAAAAACATATTGGGCGGTGGTGAAAGGTGATCCCCCACAAACTGAAGGACACGTGATCAACTACTTGTGGAAGGATGAAAAACAGAACAAGACATTTGCATTTGATGAGCCTGCTGAAAAGCGGAAAGAAAGCGAATTGTTTTACAAGGTGATTGGCAAAGGAGATCATTACACTTTCGTGGAAGTGTATCCCAAAACGGGAAGGCATCACCAGATCCGCGCAACACTTGCCTCACTGGGATGCCCCATAAAAGGTGACATTAAATATGGCAGCCGCAGAACCAACGAAAATGCTTCCATCCATCTTCACGCAAGAAAAATCGAATTTGTACACCCAGTGAAAAAAACGCCTTTGTGCATTGTGGCGCCCCCACCTGAAGATCCGCTGTGGGATGAGCTTCTGAAAATTTCACTAAAGCCTTCATGAATCATTTCCTGCTCCTTCCCACAATAAGATGCAGAGGCGGGAAAAATGTTTTGCGGTGATGAAGAATTTCAAAATGCGAAGCAATAAAATCCAACTCCCTTTTGCGGAGGTAACGCACATGTTTATCACTCCACTTCCTGTGTCGTAAAGTGCGTATGATGCGCATGGGCAGTGGTGCCTGACCATTCTCCACAAACAAGACATAGCCTCCCGGTTTCAGTTTTTGCGAAAGTTGTTCGACTGTTTTTTCCTGCTCAGGGATCATCACTAGTGTGCTCTTAGTAAACACGATATCGAATGCGTTGTCATCAAAACAATCGAGGTTGCCATCGTAGGCAATGAAGTTGACCTTCGTTTTCCATTTTGCAGCTTCGGCACGCGCGGCATCAAGGTATTTCTCGCGGATGTCCACTGCGGTTACTTCCGCTCCCTTCAAGGCAAAGAAGGAGGCCATGCGCCCGCTTCGCGGACCAAGTTCAAGAAGTTTCTTTCCTGCAATCCCAAATTCCCTTTCCAGAATTTCTACTCCTTCTTTCAAAAAAATTTTCCAGGCATGAGAACCCCACTCGGAAAAATAATTTATATCAGTTTTCTCATTCATATGCTGTCGTGGATGACTTGCTTCACTATCGTTGTGCAATAAACCACAGATTGAAACACCGGAGTAAGGATATTTTTGCGCCCCGAAAAATCGGGAGAAATTTCCATTTTCCTGAATAAGAAAACAAATTATGCTGCAAGCCAAAGAACAAGTAAAATGCCTCATCATAGGCAGTGGCCCTGCCGGATACACAGCCGCCATCTATGCCGCCCGTGCAGATATGAAACCAGTGATCTACCTCGGGATACAGCCGGGCGGACAGTTGATGGACACTACCGATGTAGATAATTATCCCGGCTATCCAGAAGGCGTACATGGCCCTAAAATGATGGAGGATATGATGAACCAGGCCAAACGTTTTGCGACCGACATCCGCAGTGGTTTTGTAACCAAAGTGGATTTTACAGGTCCAAAACATTATGTGGAAATTGACAATGGAAAACATTCCATCCTTGCCGATGTAGTGATCATCGCCACCGGTGCGGCAGCCAAATGGCTCGGCCTGCCTTCCGAAACACGATTGCGTGAAGCAGGTGGCGGAGTAAGCGCCTGTGCTGTGTGCGATGGATTTTTTTACCGCGGTCAGGATGTGGCAATAGTGGGAGCTGGTGATACAGCAGCGGAAGAAGCCACCTACCTCGCCAAGCTCTGCAAAAAAGTTTATATGATTGTGCGCAGCGATGTGATGCGTGCATCGAAAGTTATGCAACACAGGGTTGAAAACACCGCGAACATTGACATACTTTGGAATTCGCAAACCGAAGAAGTGTTAGGTGACCAAGGCGTTACAGGAGTCCGGGTGATGAACAACAAGACCAATGAAGAAATGGAAATTGCTATTACCGGATTTTTTGTGGCCATCGGTCACAAACCCAATACAGATGTTTTCACTCCGTGGATCACCATGGATGAACAAGGCTATATCATCAACCAACCTGGTTCATCTAAAACAAACATCGAAGGAGTGTTTGTAGCGGGCGATGCAGCCGACAAAAACTACAGGCAGGCGGTAACAGCAGCAGGAACCGGTTGCATGGCAGCACTGGATGCGGAGCGGTATTTGGCTGCGCGAGGAATTCACTAAAGAAGTTTCTGGTTTCGTCCCAAAAGCTATCGGGATCGGGTTTCGGGTTTAAATGAAAATAGTTTTGAAAAAAATTTCCAAAAATCTTTACTCGTTGTTTTTTGCTGTTGCATTGGTCAGTATTTTTTCATTCAATGTTCAGCAATCGGCTTCCATTTCCAAGACTGATCTCCTGGGAAAATTTACTCCCTCTTCTCACCCGGATTTTGTAAAGATTGATGCCGCTTATGCATCGAATGGCGGCATGTATATGCGCAAGGAAGCTTATGATTCATTTCTGAAAATGTACGAAGCAGCAAAAAAGGAAAACATTGTACTCACCATTATTTCCGCTACAAGGAATTTTGATCGCCAGAAAACCATTTGGGAAAAAAAATGGAAACTGGAGAAATACAAAGGCTGGAAAGATTTTGATAAAGCAAAAGACATTCTCAACTACAGTTCCATGCCCGGCACAAGCCGCCACCACTGGGGCACCGATATTGACCTCAACAGCGTGTCTCCAAAAGACTTTGAAACCGGAGGGCAGAAAAAGGTTTATGAATGGCTAGTGAAAAATGCCTCCTCTTTTGGTTTCTCTCAAACTTACACCGCAAAAACGGCTGGGCGCACAGGATACAGTGAAGAGAAATGGCACTGGAGCTATATGCCACTTGCGAAAAAATTTCTTGCCGATTACAACAGGCAAATCTCCTATACTGACATCACGGATTTTTCCGGCTGCGCTCAGGCACAGCCACTCGAGGTGATTAGGGAATATGTGAATGGAATTGAGGTGGGGTTAAAGTGATATCCAACTTCGAAGTCTTCTAAAAAGCAAAAAACCGCCATGCGAACGCGTGACGGTTTTTTCTTTTCGGGTGATCGATGGGGCTCGAACCCACGACAGCCAGAACCACAATCTGGAGCTCTACCAGCTGAGCTACGACCACCATTTTTTGAGGGCGCAAAGAAAACAGGTTTTCAAGACGGCTCCAATAACAAATTGCACTATCGTTTCCAATAGCCCGCCAGCAAAGGCTTTTCTTTGTCGCTTCACATTTGAAAAACCCGCTTTCCATACTGTTTATCTCCTCTTGGTATCCGTCCAAAGCACATGCAACGCTTGGCAATTTTGTAAAAAGACATGCCGAAGCCATCGCTGAATTGCATCGTGTGCAGGTATTGTACATCGCACCCCTTGACCAAAAGAATGCAGCCCGCGGTGTGGAAGATTTTGTGGAGAAAGGAGTTGAAACGCTTATAGTTTATTACCGCAACGATGCACTGCGCTGGTGGAGAAAATGGAAGGCATTTCGCAGAGGCATATCCATACTTCAACAGAAAAATCAAATGCAATTTGATATCGTTCACCTCAATGTGATCGTACCTGCAGGCTGGCAGGCGCTCTATTTGAAAAAGAAATTCAATTTACCTTTTGTTGTTACTGAACACTGGACCGGCTACGATACCAGCGAACGTTCGCACCCCGGAAAAAAAATTTCTTGGCTGGCTGCCCGAGTTGCTAGAGCGGCTTCCATTATTTCGCCCGTAACAGAAAACCTGGCTAGTGCAATGAAGAATTTCGGGCTGGAAGGAGTTTACATAGTTGTTCCCAATGTGGTAGATACTTCAGTCTTTTCTGTAGGTGACAAGAATTCATCCGTTACAAAATTTCTCCATGTGTCCAGTCTGCATGATGAACAAAAAAACATTTCTGGCTTGCTGCGGGCATGGAAAAAAGCAACAGAAATAAGAAATGACATTCATCTTTCCATTGGTGGAGATGGCCCCTGGAAGCGCTTCTCAAATATGGCCAATGAACTTTCCATTACTCCGGAAACCATCACCTTCTTCTCGGAAAAACCACTGACGGATATTGCGCAAATGATGAAGGGTAGCGATGCGCTCATTTTGTTCAGCAATTATGAAAACCTGCCGTGTGTTATTGTGGAAGCGTTGGCATCCGGCATGGCAATTATCTCGACTGATGTGGGAGGAATAAGCGAGCATGTAGATGCTACCCGAGGCTATCTCATTGCCAAGCGTGACGAACAGGCACTTATCAATATTATCTACAAGTTTTGTGAGGAGAAACAAAAGTTTTCGTTGCTCGCTTTGCGGAGTTATGCAGAAGAACACTTCAGCATAACCAGTATCGCAAAGCAATTCACCTCTATCTATCACAAGGCGCTTCAATCAAATTAAAGTACAGTGTTCAGGTCCATTCTCACCACCATCGGCTCACGTTATCTGGTAATGATTGCCATGTTGTGCGTGGTGATATTGAATACCCGTTTCATGGGTGTAGCGGGACAAGGAACTGTGGCGCTCATTAACCTGGGAATTTTGATCCAGGTCGCATTGAGCAATTTTATTGGAGGTGGAGCACTTGTTTATCTCGCATCAAGAATGGAGTCAGGAAAAATTCTGGCTGCCTCACTGTTGTGGGCCGTGGCAAGTGCAGGGATTTGTTTGGTGCTGTTTCAACTGGTACCCGTGGTGCCCACTGAATTTATTGCCGACACGCTCATCCTTGGGTTCATCCAATCCATCATCATCCTGCTGATGCAATTATTGTTGGGCAGGGAAGAAGTATCGCGCTACAACCTCATGGTTGCCCTACAGCCCATTTCGCTGGTCATGGCCATCATATATTTTTACGTAATGATGCATGATGCCAGCGTGCAGTCGTTCATCATTTGTTCCTACATATCATTTGTTTTTACCCTGCTCGCTGCATTGAAAGCATCAAAGCAACTGTTGATGCGCCCCGATTTTTCGAACCTCCACACCTCCTTTGCAAAAATTTTTAACTACGGAAAATTTGCACAGGGAGGAAACATATTCCACCTACTGAACCTGCGCTCCCAGTATGTATTGCTGGAATGGCTTGTGGCCCATTCGCGACCATTGGTGGGCGTACTTTCCATTGGCATGTATGCTGCAGAAGCCATTTGGAACATCAGCAAAAGTTTATCGGTGGTCCAGTACTCGCGCATTTCCAACCTCAATGATGAAAATAAAATCTCAGGAATAACACATTCATTCCTGCGGATTTCTTTAGCTCTTGGTTTAAGCGCCACCATCATTGCTGTGCTCATTCCCGATGGGTTCTATCAAAAGATCTTTGGCAACGGGGTAATCGGTTTACAGGGAATAATGCTGCTATTGGCGCCCGGACTTATTGCCAATTGCTGTTCCGTCATCTTCTCACATTATTTCTCCGGTACGGGACTGCACATTAAAAATATGTACGCATCGGGCTTGGGCTTTCTCTGCGCAGTTGCGATGGGGTTGTTGCTGATTCCAACGTTGGAACTGAAAGGAGCGGCCATAGCGATAAGCGTTGCACTCATTACGCAATTGGTCTATTTCCTTTTCAGTTATTCACGAAAAATCAAATTGAAGTTTTCTGATTTTATTTTTCACAGAAGTGATTTGGAAATGCTTCGAAAAAGCACTTCAGCGGAGGTCAAATAAATTATTCACTCCCGGAGTGCGGGCCGTAATAAATCCCTCGGCAAGCGAAAATCCGGCATGTCTTCCCAAGTCAGCCGCACGGGCTTTAAGGAAATCAAAAAAATCTTTTCCTGAAATAGGTGTCTCCCGTTCTTTTGAATTCGGATCGAAAAATTGCGAAGAGTAACAATTAAGGACTTCAATCTTCTGTTCCCAATACTCACTTACGTCCACCACAAAATCCGGTTCGTGGTAATAATCCTGTACGAAATAATACACCACTTGTGGCCGCCATGCTTCCTGTTTCGCGCCATCTAAAACAGTTTCAATTTTTCGCAGGCCGGAGTAGAAGCAGGCCTCGGTAACCAGTTTAGCCGCCCGGCCATGGTCAGGATGCCGGTCTTGCAAAGTATTGGTAATCACAATTCGTGGCCTCAACCTGCGTATGGCTTCAATCACCTTGATCATTGATTCGCGGTCGTCACGGAAGAAGCCGTCAGCCAGATGTAGACATTCCCTATGAACTAAACCCAGTTTTTGTGCAGCAGCAGTGGCTTCCTTCATGCGTATTTCTCCACTGCCGCGACTACCCAGTTCACCACAAGTGAGGTCCACTATAGCCACACTGTAGCCTTGCTTCACACTTTTAAAAATGGTGCCGCCTGCTCCAATTTCTACATCATCGGGATGTGCAGCAATAGCCAAAATGTCCACAGAATTCATGTCAGAAAAGTCTAGGTTTTTTTATCCAGTCAATAATTTGGTAATCGAGCGGTTCAACGGATGGAGCAACACATTTTACTTTAAGAGTTGAAAAATGAAAGGATTTGCCCGGGAGAGTGGTGGTTATAAATTCATGAAAGCTTTTCATTCGAATGCAGATGCTGCGAAAGTACCCGCATCGGCTTGAACCCCCGGGTTGATGGCAGTCAATGAATTTTTTCTACCTAGTGAAATTCCACTTCCATAAGAAAAATTAAAAGCTCAGTCGAAAAAACAGAACCAGATGCGGGTTATATAACGTTTCATTGACAAGAATTAAAACCTCACGGGTTGCACACTACCAATGCAATTCTAATTTCGCCCCCGCAAATGAACCTGCACTGTAAATACTTCGCTTCACTTATTCTGCTCATGTTTCCCTTGGTTGTTTTCAGCCAATCGCTGGAAGAGTTAGGCGCACCGGATACCCTCCAGGCCGAGGTGCACAATGTTGGTGGCGACTCGGAGGAGGATATGGATGCCACAGCCTTATTCAGCGAAGCTTCACGCGACCTGCACCTTTGGGATGTAAACGATTCAATTGCCAACATTCCTGCTTACGACACCTATTGCCATTTCGACACACGAAACATTTTTCTTCATAAAGAAGCTCGTGATTACGTGGTGGACACCACCAACATTCAGTTGTGCCGCGAGTCTTGTGACTTTGCTTATCCGGTAGCAGGCCCGCTTAACTCCGATTTCGGGCCACGCTGGGGCCGCATGCACCTTGGAATTGACATTGATCTTGAAACAGGTGATGAGGTAAAAGCTGCATTTGAAGGAATGGTTCGCATCGCTCAAAATCATCCTTCTTACGGAAATGTGGTAGTGATAAGGCACAACAATGGTCTTGAAACGCTGTATGCACACTTATCCAAGCTGGGAGTGCAGCCGGGCGAAAGTTTGCAGGCTGGTGACATCATAGGTCTTGGCGGAAGCACTGGCCGTTCTACCGGCCCACATCTCCACTTTGAAGTGCGCTACCTGGGCGAAGCCATAAATCCCAATGCAATTGTTGATGTGAAAGAAATGAGGTTGAAGGATTGGGAATTCGATCTCACCGCCAAACATTTCGATCATCCTGTTGTACAAAATAGCGGAACAAATCCAGTCCAGAAAAAGTATCACACCATTAAATCCGGTGATTCACTTTCATCCATTGCGGTGAAACACGGCACCACCATTACCGCACTTTGCAAGCTGAATAAAATCAGCCGCAACGGCATCATACGCGCAGGTCAAAAACTGCGTTACCGGTAGCCCTACTCTTCCAATTTTCAAAGAATTGTTAAGCATCAATAGCCCATTTAAGCGCGGCTATATTTGCGCTTCTTTAAAAAAAATGATACTGAAAATGAATATCTATTCCCTCTTTTTTATGGCCGGTGTTGCCATTAGTGGTTGCGGAAATGCTGCTGCGGATAGCACCGCTTCACGCAATCCAAAACAGCAAATGATAGCGGTTGATACCACGAAAAAAGTTTCCACACTTCCGTTTACTGATGGTGTGACCCAAGCCAACCGTGGTGTTAAAACTGGCAACATTCAGCTGAAAGGAAAACTGGATCAACCGGGAGTTACCAAGAAAATGTTGCTCTTCGAAATGGAGGGAAAAACCCTGATCAAATTGGACAGCACGAGTGTGGTCAATGGATCATTCGATTTCGGGACCAGGAATTATGAAAGTGGTTTTTATGCCATTGGCCCCACGGATCAAAACGTGATGCACATTATACTGAACCCTGCCGAGCCGGTAGTTGAAATTGGTTTCCGCGCACAGAAATTAGATGCAAATCCTTATGCCATCAACTCAAAAGAAAACGAAGCGTGGTTTAAGTATTTGCCGCAGGAAAAAGCACAACTGGAATCGCTTAAGCAAAGCCGCATAGCCATGGCAAAAACAGCTATGAAGGCGCAATTCGAAGCGGACATCCTGAAAAAAGAAACCGACCTTGCCAACCTGCAAGGCGAACTGATTAAGCAATACCCCACTACATTTTTCGCCAAAGTGCTTACCTGGAAACAGGAGCCCGTTCGTGGTGACATTGGCAAGTATTGGAACAACCTGGATTTTTCCGATCGCTCAGTAATCCACACGCTGGTGCTGCAGGACCGCATCCAAAACTTTATGCGCAATTACAGCGATGGCAAAGAAGATGGTTATATGAATTGTGTTGACAAAGTGGTTGAACACGCAAAAGCGAATGAAGATGTTCTTGAGTTTTCGTTGTACAGCATGTTGAGCGGATTTTACGAAAGCGGCATGGAGAACATCAGCGCATACATTGCTGACAATTACATTCATGGTGAAGGATGTGGTGATCACGAAGTAACCAACCTGTTGAAGTCAAACACCGATGCTATCATGAACCTGCGGGTGGGAAAAACTCCACCAAACATTAAAATGACTACACTCGATAATAAAAGCTTTGACCTCTTTGAAACTTGCGCAAAAAACAAATACACACTGGTAATGTATTGGGCATCGTGGTGCGAACACTGCAAGGGCGAAGCACCTGAAGTGGTATCCTATTACAATTTGTGGAAACCAAAGGGCCTGGAAATTTTAGGCGTGAGTGTGGACAATAACCCGATGGCGTGGGAACAGGCAGTAGAGCAACGCGGCTTTATTTTTCCTCAAGTATGCGGTATGAAACAATGGGAATCGAAAGTGGCTAAAGATTACAAAGTGACCAAGACCCCTACCTTCTTTCTGCTGGACCCATCAGGAAAAATTGTGTTGAAGCCAAAGGGAATTCGGGAAGTGAACCAGTGGCTTTCACAAAACATGAAATGATAAATACGGGAAATAAAACTTCGGAGAACGCAGCCAACCACTGCGTTTTTTTTTTAGAAGAAGCGTTCATCAAAACCCACTAGCCAAAGTTCTTTTTGTGCGCGTGTAAATGCAGTGTAGAGCCACCGATTCAGTTCCACTCCCACCATTTCATCAGTAATGTAACCCTGATCCACAAACACACACGACCACTGGCCCCCCTGCGCTTTGTGGCACGTAACGGCATAAGCAAATTTTACCTGTAGCGCGTTGTAATACGGGTCCTCTTGTATGGCCTTTCGGATTTTCGGTCGTGATTCCAGGTGCGCATAATCCTCCGCAACCATGTCGTACAAGCCCCGCATTTTTTCAAAACTGAGGCTGGGTGCTTCTTCCCAAATTGAATTGCAGAGCAGCAACACTTCCATTTCTTCCAGATCGGGATAATCAATAAGCGAAATGGTGGCGCGGCAGAAACGGTAAGTACCACGATCCTCAAACTTGCGTATTCGTTTCACCTCTATGACATCACCGTTGGCAATAAAACCAGCGCGTTCCACTCCTTTTTCATCCAGCCAGAAATAATTATTCTTCAGCACCATCATTCTGTCCGTAGCGTTTATTTCTTCTTCATGCCCAAGTATGTTCAGCCGCACCTGTTGGTTAAAAAGATTCGCGCGTTTGTTAGACCGGGTAATGATTATGGTATTGTCTTTTCCATGCTGAATTAATGCAGACTCCACTATCGGCTGCACATCCGACTGAACAAGATTCACATCAGCGAACTCACCAATTTTGAGTTTAGGCAATTCTAATTTTCGTTGTGCAATAAGTTGGCGGGTGGCAGTTGCATTTTCAAGAATGCCACTTCCCTTTTGCTGGCGAATAACTTCGGTCAGCATCATTTCAGCAATGTTGAGGTTGAATGTGCTTCGCAAATACCCGAGTTGTAATGCCGGACTTTGATCGCTGCCCACAGGAGGGAGCTGCGCGGTGTCGCCAATAAAAACAACCCGGCAATTCTCTCCTGCAAAAACGTAAGTAATCAGGTCTTCAAGTAAATCGCCACTGGCAATCACTCCCGGATTCATACCCGTCTTTTCAGTTCCAATCATGGATGCCTCATCGACAAAAAAGAGAGTGTCGGAATGTTGATTGTCGCGCAATTCGAAATAAAAATTTCCGGAACGATCGGCTTTGCGCCTATAGATTTCCCTGTGCATAGTCCATGCAGGCTCACCTGAATAGTTGCCCAACACTTTGGCCGCACGACCGGTGGGAGCAAGCAGGGTACTGTTGATTCCGATGGACTTTAGGGTTCTTACCATGGCGCTCACGCAGGTGGTTTTTCCTGTTCCTGCATATCCTTTTACAAGCAATGCACAACGCGATTTAGCAGAAAATACGAATCGGGTAAACGCATAGAACAACTGATCCTGCTCCAGAGTAGGAGTGTGCCGGAAGTTTAATTTCAATCTTTGGTTGAAGTCAACACCTCGCTTGTCAAGTGGAACTATGGTCACCGGGCGAAGGTATCTGGCATCTTATGAAAACCGGAAATTGTAGCTTGCGCACTCTTATCGAAATGATGATGGAAGTACAGGTACATCCGGATGCAGTGAAGGAATCAGAGCGTTTCGCAATGCTTCATGCTGCACATTGTCATATTGCGATATGTTTCCTCGAAGAAAAAATTCAGGCCGGAGTTTTCGATTTAGATCGTGGTTGTGTTATCTGGCTAAAGGAATACACTCGGAGCCAGGATCAAAACAGGGTTGAATTTGCGAACCATGTTTTTTACTCTAACAAGATATTGACCGGCATGTTTCGCAAGGCAACCATAGCCATTTCAGGGGCAGCCTTTTCACCAGTTCCGTCTGCATTCTTTCATGCTGGCAACGAGGCCAGCCACCTTCAAATCAATGCAGGATCAACCAATGGCAAAATTTTCACACAGGTTTTAAAAAACGCTGACGTGACTATGGTTTACAGCCAGGATCATGAAATTTCATCAGTGATTGAAACGCACTTTCCGGCTGCCAAAACCATTTCCCATGTTGCAACATTTGCTGAATATGCAATGGCGGTTAACCACGATCGAAAAAACGTCTTGCTTGCGCAGGTAGATGCCAACCAGATGATGCTGGTAGCAGTTGCGACTGGCTTGATGATGTGTAATCAATTTGAAGTAGCGCAGCCCGATGATGCCCTTTACCACATAGCCAACACCGCAGCACGCCTGGGAATGGAACTTCAAACAACGCGAATACTTCTTGCGGGCGATCATAGTTTTCTCAAAAATCTTCAGATCAGCCTCATGCACTATTCACCCCATTCAACCTTCTGCGGTTTTGATGAATTAAAGTGCAATGAGGACATAACAGCATTGCCCAGGTATCACTTCGCACCGGTTATCACCCAATTCCTATGCGCATAGTTGCCGGCAGGCTGAAAGGAAAAAAGTTCGATGCTCCGCAGGGTTTTCGCTCCAGGCCTACTACGAATTTTGCGCGGGAAGCATTGTTCAATGTGCTGGAAAACCGGATTGATTTTTCGACCGTTTCAATGCTTGATCTGTTTTCAGGAACCGGAGCTTTTTGTTACGAAGCATTTTCACGCGGGGCCGAAAACATTATGGCTGTGGACAACGATCCAGGCTCAGCAAAATTTATTGCCGGCATGATGCGCAAATTCGGGATGAACCATGCACGATTTCACAAAGCCGATGTATTCAGGTTTGTACAATCCGCACCAGGGAAGTTTGACCTCGTTCTGGCCGACCCCCCATTCGATCTTGAAGACCTAGAACACATTCCGCAAGCAGTTATTTCGGGGCAACTCCTTGTATCTAATGGCTGGCTGGTGCTTGAGCATCCACCAGGAAAAGACTTTTCAATGCACGCAGAATTTGTGGAGCTTCGCAAATACGGTCATGTTCATTTTAGTTTCTTCCGAAATTCGCAGCCATGAAACGCACTGCCGTTTTTCCCGGATCGTTCGACCCCATTACACGCGGGCACGAAAACATAGTGCGCAGAGCCGCACTCCTGTTTGATGAAATTGTGGTGGCCATTGGCATCAATACCACCAAAGAAGCAATGTTCCCGCTGAAAAAAAGAAAACAGTGGCTGGAAAAAGTATTTGCTGATCTTGTGAATGTTCGCATCGAGACTTATCAAGGACTCACCGTTGATTTCTGCAAAAAAACCGGGGCGGGGTATTTGCTTCGTGGGTTGCGTAATGGTGGCGATTTTGAATATGAATGCACCATTGCCCAAACGAACAAATCCATGGCAAGCGAACTGGAGACGGTACTCTTGTTTAGCGATCCACAATTTGCATCCATACACAGCACCCTCGTTCGCGAAATCGCAAAAAACCAAGGCGATGTTTCCATGTTTATTCCAGCACAAATCAATATCCATGAATAAAATATTTTTCGTTTTAGCTCTCCTGTTTTCTACTTCAGCCATAGCCGAACCAGTAATCATTCACGGTAATGCGCGGTCCTATGCCGGCAACACACTTCTCGTTTTTTATGAAGATGATTACCTCTCGCACCAAAGGCGCTTGCTTACTCAATGCGAAATTTTAGCAACCGGAGAATTTGAAGCACAATTGGACCTCACCACCACCCGCGAGTTGATACTCGTGGTTTCCGGAGTGGAAGCAATACTCTATGCTGAACCCGGTAGTACCTACGAATTGAACATACCCGCTTTCCTGGCCATTCCAGGGGCCAAGGTGTTCAATAAAATTTCCGTAGATGCTGAATTCATTAACCCAGCGGAGGGCGAATTGAATGTGCTAATCCGATCGTTCAATGATGCATATACCACATTTGTGAATGACCACTACCAAGAATTTGCCACCGAAAATTTCAAGGGTTCTGAAACCTATAAAATTTCGCGTGGTGAAGACCTGGGCACATCAGGAATGGTAGTTATTCCTGACAACAAAAAACCCGACAATAGCTCGGACAACAAGAACCCCAAGGAACCAGAACCGTTTGCTGATTTGGTTTCAGAATTTAGTTCCACTGTTTACACATATTATGAGGAAAACCTCAGCAATAAGTTTTTCCACGACTACATCCGTTACCATCTTGCCCAACTGGAGCTTGCTGCCGGCTATTCGAAAGAAACACTTTACGAAGAGTATTTTTTCAGCCAGCCCTTCCTGCATGAGCATCCTGTTTATATGCAATTTTTTTCCATGCTGTTCGATGGAACATTTCGCAATGCATTGGATGGGGCCAAGCACGATGCCATACTCCAGGCGGTGAATGGATGGCGGGAATTTCCGGGACTGAACAGGGCAATGTCTGATGAACCACTTCTCACTGTAGAACATGTCCGCCACATGGTCATTCTGCTCGGCCTAAAAGATGCATACCACAGAAACCTGCTTCAAAAAAATGCGATCGAGGAATTGCTTCTCAAAACTTTTTCCACCTTGAACGATGCCAAAGTGGCCCAAACCTACCGAAACCTTCATATGGCGCTAGTGAAAAACAAACAGGGCTGGCATCTTGAAAATTTTAATGTAATTGATCAACATAGAAATAGTTTTTCATCGGACAGCCTTGCCGGAAAATATGTGTACTATTTCTTTTATGCTGATTGGTGTACATCCTGCCTCAAGGAAATGCAGGTTATGGAAAAACTTTATTCGCCCTATAAAAACTATGTGGAACTTGTTTCCATCTCAATGGATGAAACCCAGAAGGAATTTTTCAAAGGACTTCCTGCGCACCTCGATCAACCTTGGACATTTCTCTACGGCCCATCCGACCCACTGTTGCGCGAAAAATTCAATTTGAAATCGTTGCCGTATGCTTATATGGTTGATCCGCAAGGCAATGTTATTTCCGATTACACCAGAAAACCAACTGAAGGAATTGGAAATCAATTTGAAGAAATAAAATTGAAACTTTCCAAACCGAAGGAAGGACAGAAAACTTGGAAAGACTGATTCTTTAGAAACGGTCATAAAGAATTTACACCTGCGGCTACTGCGTATTCTTCCACCACATCGAGCACCGATGGATAGGTATTAGAGCGCACTTCATCTAGTTCACTCCAGTCCAGCCAGCGTGTTTCTGTAATTCCTTCTATGGCCTGCGGCACAGGTTGCTCGTTGCCAAGGTGGTTCATCATAAACCAGGAAGTGCATTTGAGCACTGGTAATCCGGCCTGCATGTAAGTGTGCCATGTCTCACAAAGAGGGCTTACAATTTCCAGTTCGAACAATGAACATTCTTCCTCTACCTCGCGCAACGCACCCTCCTCTACGCTTTCGTTTTCTTCCACTTTTCCTTTGGGCAGATCCCATCGGTCATGACGGAAGATGAACAACATTTTGCGTTCATGGTTAAGTACAAGTCCACCGGCTGATTGAACAAACTCAAATTGCTCGCTGAATCTTTCCCACGACTCCCTCACGTCATTACAAAGAATAAAAATGGAACGGGCACCTCGGCTTATAGCGGTTTCGATATGGCCAGTATCATGTGTGCCACGCGAATGGAAAACCTCGATACCGGTGGCTCCTGCAACGCCATCTGGAAGTGCATCAGTGAAAACGACAGGACGGTTAAGAAAGTAAACTTTATATTTTTGAGCCATGAACGTGAAGAAAGAGAACGGGCTAAAAGTAGCTGAATTCCTATTGCAGATTAAAGCGGTTGAACTAAAACCGGCTGAACCATTCACATGGGCATCGGGATTGAAGTCGCCCATTTATTGTGATAACAGAAAAACACTTTCATATCCTAAAATCCGCACACACCTTCGTCAGCAATTTGTAGAAGTGATCAACGAAGAATTTCCAAATCCCGATGTAATTGCCGGAGTGGCTACCGGTGGAATTGCCATTGGTGCGCTTGTGGCACAGGAACTCGGCCTCCCCTTCATCTATGTGCGCAGTGAAGCAAAAAAACACGGCCTGACCAACCTCGTGGAGGGAGTGATTGAAAAAGGTCAAACGGTAGTTCTTGTGGAAGACCTTATTTCGACAGGTGGCAGTAGCCTGAGTGCAGTGAAAGCATTGCGCGAAACAGGAGCTAAGGTGAAAGGCATGGTGGCCATTTTCACTTATGGTTTTAGCAAAGCGGATGAAAATTTCAAAGCCGCAAAGTGTAGCCTTCGCACATTGACCAACTATGAACTGCTCCTAAAACAAGCAACAAAATCTAATCACATCAACGAAGAACAATTGGACACTTTACGCGAATGGAAAATGAATCCTGAAACCTGGAGCCAGTCCTTTCTTCAAGACGCTTAATCCCATTACATGTCAAAAATTGAAAGCAACAAAGCGTTGGTGAACGCAGCGCCTGAAGAGGTTTTTTTGTTCCTCAGCAATATGAACAATATCAAAAAACTCCTTCCTGAAAATAAAATTTCAGATTGGAAGAGCGATGAAAAGTCATGTTCGTTCAAGGTGCAGAATGCGTACACCATTCCACTTGTGCATGTGGGTGGAAACCCATTTTCACGTGTTCAAATCCAGTCAGGTGAAGGTGCACCATTTCGGTTCACCCTTGATGTTCATCTTGCAGACAAGGATGGAAAAACTGAAGGTTACCTTGAATGCAATGCGCAACTGAACATGTTTCTTGAGATGATGGTGAAAGGACCGCTCAAGAATTTGTTTGACCACATGGCGGGGGAACTGGCGAAACAATTTCCCTGAAATCATTTCATGCGCCTTCCAGAAAATTTCTCCCAATTCAATTCCTGCTCCGGGCTGCGTTTTGATCTTGCAACTATGCGGTAGCTCCGGCAATACTTCATTTGCGTTGCAAGTATTTTTCTTTTCGACAATTTCATTTTCTTGTACACAAGCAATTCCACTTCCCTATGGCGGTTTGATTCGAGAAGGTTCTGTAAGCCTTTGCTTACGCTCACTCCGCACACTGAAAGTATTTCATCTCCCACCCATAGACGAGCTATGTCAGCCGGTGAATTTTCATCCACCGTTGTGATATGAACGCGACCATCCTTTTCATCTGTGGTGAATCCGTAAAAAGTTTCAGAGCATATTTGAGACTCAACAACATCCAGCTCTAATCCGATAAATTGTAATGCATCAGTCAACGCATCGAAATAAGTATTGGCCTCATGAACAAGGTTCTTAAAAATACCTTTGAAAGAGATGCCGCTCACTTCCTCCAGTAGCTTCTGGTAATCTTCTTCCGAATATCCGCCACCTTTCTTTCCAAAACATTCGTACATCAAGCGCATTACATTGTCCAGAGAACATTCATTGCCGGATGCACGAAGAATCAAGATGTCGCAGATGAACGCGATAAGGGCGCCTTCGGTGTATATAGAAACTTTGCGCCCTGGAATTCCGGGTACATATCCATCCAGCCAGGTGTCGAACGATGAATCGGCAACGCTGTGGTTGAAGCGCCCAGGGTTGTGGAAATGCATATTCACTTCAGCGGCAAAAGCTTCCAGCCATTTCATTTCACTCCACACTCCACTGCGAAGAAGAAGAAGATCACCGTAGTAAGTAGTCACTCCTTCATACACATACCCCAAGCGAGAATAATTTTCCCTGGTGAAATTGTATGGCATCATTTCCACTGGGCGAATGTTCTTGATGTTCCAGGTATGAAAAAGTTCATGGCAGGAAATGCCAAGCAATTCGTTGTAGAGTTTTTCAGTAACTAAATCAGCGGAAGGTCCCAGCGCAATGACGGTGCTTGCGCTATGCTCCACTCCGTGTCGCACAGGGTTAGGTATTAACTGGAAAAGAAAATGATACTCAGTGCAGGGAATAGACCCAAAGACGTCCATTTGCATTTGAGTGAACGCTTCAAATTCAAACAAAAGTTTGTTTCCATCAAGAGCGTTTTCCCCATTAACCCAGATGTGAAACGTTTTGTCTGAAACTTTGTAAGTAAAGTGCTCAAGTTTTTCGCTGGCTATTAGAGGCGAATCAGCAAGTTCATCAAAGTTCTTTGCAGTGAGGTGATGTCTATCGCCCGCTGGAAGCGCACAGGCAAGTTTGTAATAATGCGGAATATCCAGTCGAACTTCATACGGTTCATCATGATGTTCGGGGAGGTAGAAAAAACAATTTACCGGGTTGATGTAAAGTTGTTCCTCATCGAGATAAGATGAACCGGCATTGAGAACCGCTGCATAGTATTGGTAACGAATACAGATTTCCTCAAGGCCTTGTGCATCCACTTCCCACTGGTCTTTGGTGAGTTTGCGGAAAGGAAGTTTGTTGTTGAGGTCATCCACTGCATTCCACCCACGAATGTTCTTCGCAAAATTTCCCAACTCGTACCGACCGGGTCGCCATGCAGGCAACTGAAGTTTTATTTTTTCTTTCCCGCAAGTGGGGAACCACGCTTCAAACGAAATGAAATGGCGGTGGGGATGGGTGGTGTAAACGAAGTAACGAATCATAGTTGAATTCTTCCTTTGTTATTCTTCCTGCAACACTTCTAAAATTGGCTCACCGGTGCAGGCATTTGGCATGGGAAGTTTGCAAAGTGATGTAATAGTTGGGGCAATATCAGTGATGCTGTGCTTGACAAACGACTCGCCCTGCTTCACATTGAATCCGAAAAAAATCGCAGGTACGTGTGTATCGTAAACCCACGGTGAACCATGTGTAGTTCCCTGCAACGAATACTTCATCCAGCCGGGTTCAGTCACAATCACCACATCACCGCTCATGTTTTGGTTAAATCCCATTTGAACCTGTCGAGCCATGCCTTCGCGCTTCAATTGTTTTGAAAGTTCATTGTGTGTGAACGCCATGTGCACACCATCAAACTGCATGGCTACCCTGCATGCTTCTTCTTGCGCGAATGGATGATTGTAGCCGTATTTCAACAGAGAATCTGTAGTGAAGAAAACCTGGTCGTTTGAATAATTCTCCACGCGCACTGCATAATTCAGTTCTTCAAAACGATGGTTGATTGCAGACACGAGTGAATCGGTTTTCCAATAACCAGCCGCTGCGTTTTCCTTCATCACATAAGAAGGTGTGGGTGCGCCACCGTGGTCGGCACTAAGGAAGATAAGGTAATTTTCTCTCCCGATTCCTCCATCGAGGAAGTTAATGAAGCGTTCAAGATCAGCATCGAGGCGCAGGTAACAATCCTGGGTCTCCCGTGAATGAATACCAAACTGGTGACCGATGTAATCCGTAGATGAAAAACTCACACAAAGCATGTCGGTGATGTCATCGCTGCCCATTTGTTCACCTTCAATGGTTGCAATGGCAAAATCAACGGTGTGAGTGTTGCCCCACGGAGTTGCTTTTATCAAATCATAATTCAGATTGAGCGAGCGGAGTGAATCAAGGTTGTAAGGAAACACTGGTTTTGTCTGTCCTTTGAATGGCGCCTCGAAAGCATTGTTGTCGGCTATGCTTTCATCGTAAACAGATTCAGCCTTGATCAAACTCCAGCCATTTTTCAAATATGAATCGCTGAGTTTTTTTGCGTTAAAGTCTTGCACCCATTGCGGAAGGGTATTCATGTACCAATCGCTGCTTACCCAATTACCTTCATTCGCCCCGATGTACCAATACGCAGCATCCGCCATACGCCCGGCAGGAAGAATTCCACCGCGGTCTTTCATGGCAATGCCAATCACTTTCGATCGCATGTTCGAAAAAATCTTCATCTCATCACCCATGGTTGTGGAGAGCAGATGCACAGGTGACCGCTGACCTTCCGATGCCATAGTGCCAACGCCCTTCACACTATCATCTTTTGCGCAATACATCAAAGCCTTTAAATCACGGTCGTACCAGTCGTTTGCGACAATGCCATGATTGGCTGGTGTGGTTCCAGTGAAGATGCTGGCATGACCCGGCCCGGTGTAGGTGGGCATGTAATTGTAGTGCAGATTACGCGCAAAAAATCCTTCACCCACCAATCGCTTAAATCCTCCTGCGCCAAAATCTTCCCAGTACTTATCAATGAAATCATACCGCATCTGGTCCACTGTTATGCCTATAATCAATTTGGGTTGTTGGGGAACATTTGGTTCCACATCAGTTGACACAGTGGTCTGTGACAGGGAACAGGCGGAGAGCATTACAAGAATGACGGGATATAAAAGTTTCATACTGGCTTGCAAGTTTGTCGTCAAAAATAGCGAGGCCATTGCCCCTCGAATTGAGCCATGCAAGGCATTGAACATGCTGAAGGTGCCGGAAATTGACTTTTGGAGTTCAACAAATCACACCATGTATCCACCAATCTGCGGAATGTTCACCGATACTTGCGGCATAAATCCAAAAATCAAATCATATGAAAAAAATTTACACAGTTTTAATGCTTGCATTGAGTGTCCTGTTCACCAATGCACAGGTTCAGAATTATGCTATCGGTGAAGTGGTACCAGACTTTACAATTACCGACCTTGACGGAGTGGAACATTCGCTGTACGAATACACTTCGCAAGGCAAATATGTTCTTGTGGATTTCTTCGCTTACTGGTGCGGCCCTTGTGCTACATGGGCACCAACCATAAACGAATTCTACCACAAATACGGTTGCAATGCCGGTTCTATTGTGGTGCTCGGTGTGGAATACGAAGGAACCGATGCGCAGACACATGAATTCGAAGCATGGGCAGGAGTGGATGAAGACAATCCTTATCCTTCTGCGAGTGGTGTGGATGGTGGTGGTGCAGAAGTTCACGCTGAGTATAGTGTGGCAGCATTTCCAACCTACATCGCAATATCACCTGACAACATTCTCCTCGACAATGACATCTGGCCACTGTCAGGAATTGAAACACTGGAAGCTGCATTTCCCAAGCAAACATTAGACGAGATGGAGTGCGGTGTTGCAGTGAATGAAAATGTTGCTGAAACTGATTTCGGAATTGCACCCAATCCTGCTGACGGATTAACCTCGGTGAATATCGCTTTACAGAATAAAGCTTCAGTGATTACCGTTATCACTGATGCGCTTGGCCGTGAGGTGATGAACAAAAACTTTGGAAGTGTAAATGCAGGATTCAACTCACTGAATCTTGATGTGACCGAACTAGAAACAGGTGTTTACAACGTGCAATGTTTTGTAGACGGCAAAGGCCTCAACGTTCAACGTCTTGTGGTTAGATAGTGGATCGTTATGCATGGTTCGACAAGTTCACCATAACATATTCAACAACAAAACATAGAATGTAAAATCAATGAGGAAGGTCGCGCAGAGCGCGACCTTCCTCATTTTACATTCTATTTATTATGATCCAAAAGCATTATCATGGTGAACTTGTCGAACCATGAATTCATTGATTTTTCAATTCCTGTGAATGTGTCACTTTCTCTATTGTCATCATTGCTGAGGTTGCAGTTGTTTAGCCAGCATGAATATCACCACAATACTCAAAAGCACGTTGAGGAGGATGTTCATCCATGCCCACATGTCTTGCCCTGCACGAAACAATGCAAACGTTTCCCAACTGAAAGTTGAGAACGTGCTAAGCCCTCCGCAAAAACCGATAACAAGCAGGAAAGGCAAATACGATTGCCCCATTGAATTTTTCTGGATGTAGATAACCGCCAGGACAAGAACCAGCGATGCAATAACATTCGCTGAAAGTGTTGCGAGTGGAAGTTTGAAATTGACTTTGTGAAATAATTGCGACAATCCGAAACGGAATACAGAACCAAGACCGCCACCGATAAAAACATAAATCCAGTTCATGCCGTTGTAAAGTATTTGTTCCTGAAGAAGAGAAAAAGTTTTACAACAATGAGCGATACCAGGATACCAAAGACTGCACCCGCAAAAACATCTGAGGGATAGTGCACTCCGAGATAAATACGGCTGTATGAAATAAGCAGCGCCCACAAGAACACGGTCACCATTATCCACCCGCGAAGCGGCCGTGCCAGCAAAAAGAAAAACATGGCAAGTGCCATATAGTTGGCTGCATGGCTGGAGAAGAAACCAAACTTTCCACCGCGATAAATACTTCCATTCCACTCGGTGACGAGGTGAACCTGTTCCTTAATCAACAAATTGTGCGATGGGCGATAGCGCTGGAACACTTCCTTAAATGCCACCACAGAAAGACGATCGCAGATGAACACAAGCAAAACAATGTGCACTATCACAAGTAGAAACAATTTGCCCGGATATTTTTTGTACAACAACCACAACAACCACAGGTAAACGGGAATCCAGAAGAGCTCTTCGCTGAAAAGTAACATGGGCCTGTCCAGCCAATCAGCATGAAGACCGTTGAGGAACAGGAAAAGTTGTTGATCTATTTTTTCGAGATAGTTCATAGATCATAGATCATGGTTCATGGGGTACCGGTGTTGAAATTACGAATGACTAATTACGAGGTACGGTGCTCACGTCACCCGTTATTAGTCTCCTTACTTATAAATCTCCTCCACTAATAGTTTGTTGTTCGAAAGAACGCCTTTGCGTTTCAATTTGAGAGTTGGAGTAATCTCTCCTGCATCAATGGAAAAAAGTTTTGGCAACAGGCGAAAAGCCTTGATGCGTTCCCATGCACCAAAGCGCGAATTGATTTTTTCAATTTCCTTTTCAATCAACTCTCCTGCTTGTTTGTTTTTGGCCAGGTCTTCATCAGCTGTAAATGAAACTTTGTTGCTGCCAGCCCATTTTCTCAACTGCACATAATCAGGAATGATGAGTGCGGCAGGAAACTTTTGCCCGTCACCAATCACCATGCACTGTTCTATGTAGAGGCTCTCCTTGAGTGCGTTTTCAATCAACTGTGGTGAAATGTATTTGCCTCCTGATGTCTTGAACATTTCTTTCTTGCGATCGGTGATGGCAAGAAAACCATCGCGCAATTCGCCAATGTCTCCCGTGTGGAACCACCCATCCTTCAACACCTCATCAGTCTTCTCTTTGTCTTTGTAATAACCGAGCATCACATTGGGGCCCTTGCAAAGAATTTCTCCGTCTTCGGCTATGCGCACGGTCACATTTTTTATCACCTTACCTACTGTTCCTGCACGCCACATGCCCGGTGTACGAAGGGTGTTCACTGTTATGACAGGCGATGTCTCCGTAAGGCCATAACCTTCCTTGAGCCAGATGCCGGCACCACTGAAAAAGCGCGCGAGGCGAGGCTGGAGCGCTGCACTTCCCGAACAAACCGCCCTGATACCGGTGAGGCCGAGGGCGTTTTTCACTTTGCTGAAAACAAGCTTGCGCGCAATTCCCAATTTGAATTCATACCACCATCCGTTTTCCCTGTCGGGGTTCCATTGGATGGCGAGATCGTGCGCCCAACTAAACAATGTTTTCTTGATGCCCCTGTTGGCCATACCCTTCGCAACGATGCCGTCATAAAACTTTTCAAACAAACGAGGTACTCCCGTAAAAATATGTGGCTGTGCCAGAGCAAGATCGTCCTTCACACTTTCCATTCCTGTCAATGTGAAGCTAACATCATTGTTGATGTAGAGGTATTGAAGCATACGTTCGAAGATGTGGCAGCAAGGAAGAAAACTCAGCGCATGTGAGTGACCGCGATCGAGAAGCGGAAGGCGTTCTTCACAATCTATCACGTTGCTTGCAATATTTCGGTGCGAGAGCATCACGCCTTTTGGCAACCCTGTTGTGCCCGAAGTGTAAATAATGGTGGCAAGCTCTTCCTCTTTCACGCTCGATTTTCTTGCGTCCACTTCGCTTTGCAGGATGTGGCTGCCCATTTCAAACAACTGACTCCAGTGATTGGCGCCCTGTACCTGTTCGAAAGTGAAAACATTTTGCAGGGAAGAAACTTTGGATCGGATAGCCGAAACTTTATCGGACAATTCTTTATTGGACACGAAGCACAATTTCGATTCGGAGTGGTTCAGGATGTATTCATAATCCTGTTCGGTCATGGTGGGATAGATGGGGACATCAACTGCGCCTATTTGTAAGATGGCATGATCGAGTATGTTCCACTCCGTGCGGTTGGCGTGTGTAATGAGTGCAACGCGGTCACCAGGTTCAACGCCCAATGCCATCAACCCGCGCGAAGCGAGATTTACCTGTTCAATAAATTCTTTGGTGGACCAGGTCTTCCATTGTTCTCCCAACTTAGATTTCATCATCACATCAAGAGGACCGGTGTGGAGCTGGTCGTAAGCAAAATCGAAAAGGCGCTTGCCGTAGTTCATGTTCGCATGGTTTTTTGGGTTGGGGAAAAGTAGGGAATTGGCGAAGGCCCCACACCGAAGAGCGGAGAATTTCAGAACACTGAGTTTTGTGTTTCGGTTTTCGACCCGGTAGCTACCGGGATGATTTCAAGATTCGGAGTTTGGTTCCGGCTTTCCGGAAGGCAATCACTTATGATAGAAGTCATTTTTCTTTAACACAATTACTTTTCGCCCAACCTGAGACACATTTAATGATTCCTGAAGTTTCCATCATCATACCCTGCCGAAACGAAGAAAAATTTATTGGGAGTCTTCTCAACGATTTGCTGCGTCAAACTTTTGGTGTTGAAAAAATGGAAGTGCTCGTAGTGGATGGTCTAAGTAAGGATGGCACCCGAAAAATCGTTTCGGATTTCAGCCAGCAACATGTATTTATTCGCCTGCTAGACAACACCAGCCTTACTGTTCCTTATGCGCTCAACATTGGCATCGAACAATCGCGCGCACGCACCATCATGATTATGGGAGCACATAGCCGCTACCCGGTCAATTATGTGAATCATCTTTTCACAGCACTTTATGAAAACAATGCTGACAATGTGGGCGGACTTATGGAAACAATTGCCGCGAATAACAGTTCACAAGCAGTGGCAATAGCGCTTGCCATGTCCAGTCGTTTTGGTGTGGGCAATGCGCATTACCGCATTGGCGCAAAGTCTATTCGTGAAGTAGACACCACACCATTTGGTTGTTATCGGAAAGATGTTTTTAATCGCCTGGGAATGTTCGACACTTCACTCACCCGCAACCAGGATGATGAATTCAATGGACGATTGAAAAATGCTGGCGGAAAAATCCTGCTCATTCCATCAGTCAACTTTCAATACTTCGCACGGCCCACACTTATAAAAACAGCCTTGATGTTTTATCAATACGGCTTGTTCAAGCCGCTAGTGAATATTAAATTGGGAAAGCCCGCAACACTTAGGCAGTTTGCACCACCTGCTTTGGTTTTGTTTTTTACAATTATGATTATTGCATCGTTGTTTTCTTTCATAGGATGCATGCTTCTTCTTGCAGCCGTATTGGGATACCTGCTCTCCCTATACACAGTTGCATTCTCAATACCTGAAGCAAAAACCGCTACGAAGCATTGGCTTGCATTCACTTTTCCAACGATTCATTTCAGTTATGGTGCGGGATACCTGGTGGGCGTACTCCGCTTCACAATTCTCCGCGAACACAAAACTCAAATAACACAACTCCCGAAATCAAGTCGCTGAAAGAATTGAGATTTCCGCTTTTCATATTCATTATCCTACTGCTGGTTGTGCAATGCTTTTCTCAAACAGGAAATCAAAGCCCACAAGTGTTGGAGCAGGAACTTCAGCTCGACTGGATTTTCTCCCGTGCCGATTCCACAAAATGGTTTGAAGCTATAGTTCCCGGTTGTGTTCATACAGATTTATTGCACAACAATCTTATCCCCGATCCTTTTGCGGGAGTCAATGAAAACCTTTGCCAATGGGTGGGTGAAAAGGACTGGGTGTACCAGAGTTTTCCTTTTGACGTGAGCGATGAAACATTGGAAAATAAAACAATATTCCTTCGCTTCAATGGACTCGACACTTATGCCGATGTTTATCTCAACAACCAACTCTTGTTATCAACCGACAACGCATTTCGCTCGTGGGAAGTGGATGTAAAAAAAACACTCAAGACTAAAGACAACATCCTAAAAATCCATTTTCATTCTCCTCTTGCTGTTGGCAACAGGAAAATTGCTGAACTGAATTATCCTCTTCCTGGCGATGCACTGCGCGCAGTCACCCGCAAACCACAATTTCATTACGGTTGGGATTGGGGGCCGAAGCTTATCACTTGTGGTATCACAAAATCCATTGAGTTGATTGCATTTAGCGATGCGAGGTTCGCTCATGTTTATCTCTATCAGCAGTCAATCAATAATAATGTAGCAGAGGTGCAATTGGAATTTGAAATTTTTTCAAACTACTCCGGTAATGCTTTGCTCCACATCCACTCCACAGCTTTTCGCGATGTGATGGTGAGTGAAATAAAACTTAAGCGCGGAGCTAATAAAATTTTATTGCCGTTTGAAATTGAAAAACCACAACTGTGGTGGTGCAATGAATTGGGCGATCAGCATTTCTACCATTTCGACATCAGACTCTATAGCGATGAAAAATTGCTCGACCTGGAAAAAATCCGCACAGGCCTGCGCACTATCGAACTCGTTACAGAAAAAGATGACGTGGGCGAATCGTTCTATTTCAAACTCAATGGCAAACCCCTTTATGCCAAAGGAGCCAATTACATTCCTGCATCATTCTTTCCTTCTGAGGCCGATGATGAAACCTACCAATGGCTCGTGGAAAGTTGTGCTGATGTACATATTAACATGCTGCGCGTTTGGGGAGGTGGTGTATACGAGGCGGATGAGTTTTATGATTTGTGTGATGAATATGGGATACTGGTATGGCAGGATTTTATGTTCGCCTGTGCCATGTATCCGAGCGACTCTTCATTTGTAGGTGGAGTAATTGCTGAAGCTGATGAACAAACGAAAAGATTGCGCAATCATCCTTGCATTGCCCTGTGGTGTGGCAACAACGAAGTGAGTGAGGGGTGGCACCGTTGGGGCTGGCAAGATGGGCTTTCGACTAAGCATAAAAATCAAATTGAAAATGCGTACCACGATGTATTCAATCGCGCTCTGCCTGATGTGGTGAAGAAAAACACGAACACTGATTATTGGGAATCATCCCCGAAATGGGGCCGGGGAGATGTGCGATACAAAACAGAAGGCGATGCACACGATTGGTGGGTTTGGCACGATGAAAAACATTTTGAACATTTTCGGGAAAATATTCCGCGCTTCATGAGCGAATTTGGTTTCCAGTCTTATCCGGGATTGGAGGTGTTGAGTGAAATGATGTCGGGCGATTCCCTTAACGCAAACGATCCGGGTATTGCACAACATCAGAAACACAAACGCGGTTTCCAATTGATGGATGACTACATGAAGCGCTGGTTTCCTGAAGTTTCGAAAGACAGCATTGCGAATTATGTTTTCCTCACGCAAGTTGTACAGGCTGAAGGAATTTGCATGGCGATAGAAGCACAGCGTGCATCGAACGGACGGTGTATGGGTTCGCTTTATTGGCAATTGAATGATGTATGGCCTTCATTTTCCTGGAGCAGTATTGACTACAGTGGCGAGTGGAAAGCGCTGCACTACATGTTGAAGCATTACTTCTCCGATTATTCAACTGAAACGCGAAATTTTAATCCTCACTTTGACTGGAAAAATCTTTCAGACCCAAAAGTTGTAGTTGATCTGAGAAAACAGGAAGGAGTTGCATGGCCCATTCACGTCACCACATCTTCAAATGCCAAGTATGTTCAACTCACAGCAGACATGGCTGGTAAATTTTCCGACAATTACTTCGACCTGGAAGCGGATGAAGAAAAAATAATCCTGTTCTATCCGCGATACGAAACAGAAATAAAACCCGATGTGAAAGCGAGAAGTCTTTGGGACTGCTGGAATTGATTTTCAGATTTTATATGCATGAATGCGATTCTTGAACGAATTAACCCGTGTTGCGATAGACTACTTCAATGGCAACAATGCTGTGGTTGCCATTCTTTCAAACCCACTCAACCTCGTTTTTCTAAGTTGCATTGCGGTTGCTGAATTGCAACAAGGTGCTTCAAACAAACTCCACCTGAACAAGATTAACAAAGCCATTGCTCCGTTTCCCATGGTGGATGTTGAATCAAAATCCTCGCAGCTTTTCTCCAAATTATTTTAAAAATACATTTTGAGCCATGCGTGTTGCATTCCTGATATGTTGATTGCCGCCACACGTGTTTATTATGATATGGAAATCTTCACCTTCAACGTCAAAGACTTCAAATACATTCCAGAGATCAAATTGTTGAATCATTCTGTAAAGCCATTAAAGCGATCCGGCAATTCGTTCAACTAACTATCAAAAGATAGAGAAAGTTTATTGGACTGCTGGAATTGAAATTTCGGGCTATAAAATTTATCAATAAAAAAACCGCCTCTGACGTTCAAACACCAGAGGCGGTTTCGTAACAAGTCGGTTGTCTATTCCACCACCACTTTTTGGGTAGCGGTTGTTCCGTCAATTTCAATTTCAATCTGATAAATACCTGCCGCAAGTGCGCTCACATCCAGTGTGCGATTGTTACTTCCGGTGATCAGTGTTCCCATTGACTGGCTGATAACCACGCGACCTGTGGCATCCATCAATTCCACATTCACCAATTTGCTTTCAGTCATTTCAAAATGGATATTGAGAGAAGTGGTTGCAGGATTGGGGTAAAGGTTAATGTTGCTCACTCCCTCCAGTTCTCCAACGCCAAGCAAGGTCAATTCCACTTCCTGGCGAGGTGATGCACACTCGTAAATAGATGAAACCACATGCCAGTCATAAAAGAAGTAGTAGTAGTTATCAGAGTTATCGCCTTGAACATTTGTGTTGGTTATAGTGGCTATGCCATTGATGTTATATGGAAAATCGTAAGGTGCGTCCACTTCCAAATTTTTGTCACGCCAAAGTTGCACATCGTTTTCATCTTCGCTGCAACGAAGCCCATAACCCTGGCCTTCGGGAACGAGGAAGTTCAAATTGATAACTGATTCCCCAGCTGGCACATCAAATGTTCCATTGGCTATAATGTTTCCGGCAGCATCCACAACTTCAATTTCGCGAATGAGCGTGGCCGCTGCGAACACTTTCACTGAAAGCAGAACCATATCTTCATGTGCATCAAATAACAGGTAATAGCTGGGACTAACCTGGAAGAGACCCTCTTCATCATTTGTCAGCTTTCCGCCTTCGCCCATTACACCTCCATATACCATTACATCTTCCACCCAGAATGAAGTGCTGGAATAGACCACAGGTGTCGTGAAACTATCGCCAAGTCCTATAGGCGTGTCAGCAGTTTCGCTTTCGTACCAACGAACATCGTTTCCATCATAATTAAAGGTAGCTGAGCCGAAAAACGGCAGTTCAATATCACTCACAACAGGCATGTCGGGAGCGTCAATGACTACAACTTCAATTGACGTGGATTCCAGCGTCATGCAATTACCAGTTACTTCCACAGAATAATTCCCGCTTTGCTCCACTGTAATGGTCTGGGCAGTCATGCCATTGCTCCACATAAATGAATTTCCGCTGGATGCAATAAGTTGGACGCTGCCGCCTTCGCAAAACTCCAAATCGCCATTAACGGCTAATGTGGGTTCCGGATCTGGGCCGGATGTTACAACTATGATGTTGGAGGTGCCTGCACAGTCGCCATCCCAAATGATCAGGCTGAAATTTCCACCTCCCGAAACTGTAATGGACTCTCCGGTTTGCCCATTGCTCCATATGTAGTTGTCATTTACACTTTCGATAGTAAGCGTAACGGACTCACCCGGGCAAAGATCAATATCGCCATCAGCTGATATTGTCGCTGTGGGAGTAGTGCATTGTTCTTCCACCACATTATGCCAGGTATTGATGGATGGATCATTAAGAACAGTGACCAATCCGGATGGCCAATGGATAATTGCAAATTCAACTTCTGGAGATTCGCCCAATCCAAAATGAGCTGAGAAGGTGGTGGTGATACCATAACTCTCTCCCCCGCGCACTTCGCGAATCTGCGTACCCCAGTTGCCATGAATTTCCACCACAGCGCCAATTGCATCCTTATTCGATACCGTTCCTTCAAGATTGAAAACAATAAAATTATTTTCTCCACCTTCATTAATAAACAATCGGTCGTCTTCGTTTTCATCCCAATCCACATAGCCGTCACCATAGCTTGCATAGAGGTCCATCGAACCATCGTGGTTGAGGTCACCCACTCCGAAACTATGCATAGTGTTATCACTTAAAAACATACCCGGAACCACTGTAAATGTCTGGTCACCGTTGTTGTGATAATAATCATGGGCGCCTCCTGCATGAATGAGGTCAATGAATCCATCGTTGTCGAAGTCGGCAAATTTTGCCTGGAGGAAAAAGCCACTCACCTCGAGTCCTGAACCATTGGTGATATCAGTGAAATATCCGAAGCCGTCATTTTCATAAATCTGGAGTGTGGCGCTGTGCGTGGTGAGAAGGCAATCGAAATCACCATCGTTATCAATGTCGGCAAAATCGCTCGTCCATGATTGTTGGAGATTAACCAGCCCGCGTTCTTCAGCTTCGTCATGGTAGTTGTTGTTTCCATCATTCACAAGCAATACGTTGGTTCTACGCGGGTCGTATGGATCATTGATAAACTGGCGACATTTTGCAATAAAGCAATCGGTATCGCCATCCCGGTCGAAATCTGTCCAAACTGAACCGTAGTTTCCACTGTTATCATTTCCCCCTGACACTTCAGGGTGGAAAGTGAGATCTATCATGTCGGCACCATTTTCCATCGTGCCATCTCCGGTGTTGCGCAGCAGTGCACTGTGGCCATCATCGTGACAGGCGAATCCATCGAGCCAACCATCGTTGTTGATGTCAACCAGGTTGCAGCCTTGCATGAAGATGTCGGCCCATGCATAATCTTCCTGAGTATAATCTCCGGGACCATCAATGTTGATCACGTGTACATTATCATAATATCCTCCGCAAAGTACATCCACGTGGCCATCGTTGTCTACATCACCCGCACACATTCCCCATTGTTCTTCACCGCTAACGGTGCCGCAGGAGTATGCGTCAAATGACCCATCGTTTTGCTGATAGAGAACGTAGAGGTTCTTGCTTTCATCCAGTACAATGATGTCATCGAGGCCATCACCATCCATGTCGGTCACTCCTGTGCAGCCGCCACTGTGATAAGATGATGGCAACAACGAGTTGTTCATGGTAAACGATTGTGCCATTAGGCTTGTGGTGAACAGAGCCAGCACTGCAATTGAATAGATTTTCTTCATTGATCGAAGTTGTTTTGGGTTTTTGAATTTTATCCCTTCTCTTTTTAGAGAAGGGTTATTTTTATTTGGTTTCAACTCGCCATTGGCAAGGTGCGCGAATGTAAAAGATTTAAGGCGGTGCACAGAGTTCTTTATGACATGAAGATTGCAAGAAGTTTGGACGGCTGGGGCAAAGGCAGTCCATGATCAAATAAATTCTCCTCAACAACCTGGCGAGGTGTCTGGCCGTGAGGTAGGGTTATTTACACGAAGCACCATGCCTAAAGCCGACAACACGCTATTCATCAACTTTTTTCTTATTGCTTTTGCTCTTTGCCCGATGGTGATTTTCTATCACCAAAAGAAAAACTTTACCCAAAACGTAACCTTTATGGAACACGTGGGGTAAAAATCCACGGTTTCAAAAAAAAACAATGAAATCATGAAAAGAATCCTATCTGTTATCGCTTTGGTATTAACCGCTTCATGCCTCTGGGCACAAGTGCCCCAGGTATTGTTCTATGGCTACATAGAAGAAGGCATATTCCAGTCCGATGTAGTGAAGCACAAGAAAAAGGGCAATGATGAAACTCCTAAGAAGCTGAGTGATGCCCGGGTGTTTGTTTACGTGGGCGACTCACTGCTCCGAACCATGGACGCCCGGAGCACGGGGTTTTATGCTTTGCTGCTCGATGGCGGGGAGAAGTATCGTGTCGTGTTTGAGCGCGAAGGTTACTTCTGCAAATGTTTCGAGATGGACTGCCGCAACGTAGCCTACAACACCGAAGAAGGTGCTATGAAGTGCCTCACCGATGTATCGCTCTTCAAAAAGGTGGACAACGCTGACTTGCTTTCCTTCTGCAAAGTGCCGTACGCTAAATGCAAGTACGATACTGAAACAATTGACATGGCCTGGGACATGGAATACACCCAACGCGCCAAAGAAAAATTTTATGAATTAGCCGAGCCATATTATCTGGCCCAAAAGAAATAATTGCCGCGAAGCTGTTTGCCAAAAGTCCCTTCATGTTGAAAAACATGAGGGGATTTTTTTTCAACTAATCTTCACGCTTGTCATGTTGATACTCCCCTTCATCACCTTGCATTAAAGAATGAAATTTCTTCCTCTTTTGCTTTCAGCCCAAGGTGTAAATTCAGATTAAGCATTTCTCAATTTTCAATTGTGCGGGATGTCGGGAAAAAGAGAAACCGCCACGCGTGATCGCGTGGCGGCTCCTTTCATCTAACCCAATTCCTCTGACGCAAAGCGCCAAGGGTGTTTAGAAGTGTTCTCTTTTACATCTTGGGCATCACCACGCGATCAATCACATGAATAACCCCATTGCTTTGGTACACATCGTAAACGCTGATGTTGGCCAGGTTTGCAGCTTCATCGGTGATAGTGATATTCTTCTCACCATTCATTTTGAATGTGAGCAAACCGCCCTGCACCGTTTTCAACTGTGCCTTGCCTTTTCCTTTTTTGATTTCAGCAGAGAGTGAATTGAAGTCGTGCCTGCCAGCTATTACGTGGTAAGTAAGTACAGCAGTGAGTGTTCCTTTATTCTCTGGTTTTAGCAGAGTTTCCACCGTGCCGGAAGGAAGATTTTCGAATGCATCATTTACAGGAGCAAATACAGTAAAGGGGCCTGCACTTGAAAGCGTCTCCACCAGTCCTACCGCCTTCACTGCTGCCACCAGCGTAGTATGGCTATCCGATTTCACTGCGTTTTCTATAATGTTCTTTTTTGGAAACATGGCTTCCCCGCCTACCATAACCGTGTTTTCCATCATTTGTGCATTTGCGCTTGTAATAAACCCTACCAGGGTCATACAGATTACGATTGTTTTTTTCATTTTGAAATTTGTTTTAGTGTTATTTATTTTGTTTGACTGAACTTTTTGTGTGATGTTTTTTAACCTACGAAACGATAACCCTGAATGGATTTCAGGATTAAGTTTTTTAGGATAATTGGCTAAACCGTAAAAGAGAAACTGGCAACAAGTGCCATAGGAGGGCATCAGAGCTGTTCATCCTGACCGCGCCTATTAGAATTTTTCAAGAAATAATTTTTTGAGGACGATGCCAAAAGCGCTGGCATATTCAGACTTAAGAATATGCTGGCCTAAAGAAATAGCGTAAAGGATTACGACCTTACATCACCCAACCCTCCAAAAACTTTGTAGTGAAATCACCACTGCGGAATTTCTCATCGCGCATCAGTTTCTGGTGAAAGGGAATGGTGGTTTTCACACCTTCAATAATGTATTCATCCAGGGCGCGCTGCATTTTGGTGATTGCTTCTTCACGGGTTTGAGCAACGCAAATGAGTTTGGCAATCATGGAATCGTAATGCGGGGGAATAACATAACCAGCGTAAGCATGAGTGTCAATCCTCACACCATGACCTCCCGGTGAGTGATAGTCAGTAATTCTTCCGGGCGAGGGTGCAAAATTTTTGTAAGGGTCTTCCGCATTGATGCGGCACTGGATGGCGTGCATCTTCGGGTAATAGTTTCTTCCCGAAATGGGATCACCTGCGGCAAGTTTTATTTGCTCTTTCACCAAATCATAGTTTATCACTTCCTCGGTTATGGTGTGTTCCACCTGTATGCGTGTATTCATCTCCATGAAGTAGAAGTCGCGGTTTTTGTCCACGAGAAACTCTACTGTTCCCACACCTTCGTATTGCACTGCTTCGGCAGCTTTAATGGCAGCCTGCCCCATAGTCTCACGCAGTTCATCCGTCATAAAAGGGGAGGGAGTTTCCTCCACGAGTTTCTGATGCCGTCTTTGAATGGAGCAATCCCTTTCACTCAAATGGCAAGCCTTGCCGAATTGGTCGCCTGCAATTTGTATTTCGATGTGGCGGGGTTCTTCAATAAATTTCTCCATGTACATGCCATCGTTGCCGAAAGCCGCTGCTGCTTCTCTTCTTGTTTTTTCCCACGCTTCAGCAAGTTCTTCATCGTTGCGACATACTCGCATGCCTTTGCCACCACCACCGGCAGTGGCTTTCATCATAATGGGATAAACAACTTCATGCGCCATTTTTTTAGCATGTTCAAAATCTTCGAGCAATCCATCGCTGCCAGGTATAGTGGGCACACCGGCATCCTTCATGGTTTGCTTGGCCGATGCTTTGTCACCCATCGCCTCGATCATTTCAGGCGAGGCCCCTATGAATTTTATTCCATTCTCCTTGCACACTTTGGAGAAGGTGGCATTCTCGGACAGAAATCCGTAGCCTGGATGAATGGCATCGGCATTGGTTATTTCCGCTGCGGCAATAATGCTCGGTATTTTCAGGTACGAATCTTTTGACGGGGCAGGACCAATACAAACTGCTTCATCCGCAAAACGCACGGGTAGGCTTTCGCGGTCGGCAGTGGAATAAACAGCCACCGACTGTATTCCCATTTCCTTGCATGTGCGAATGACGCGAAGTGCAATTTCACCGCGGTTAGCTATTAGGATTTTTTTGAACATGAGCTTCTTAAATTGGTGAGTTAAAGTCTCGATAGCTATCGGGATGGTGAGTTAGAGAACTGGTGTGTTTAAGAATTGGTTTGTTGGCAGGAGTGTTAATTCACCAATTCTCCAAATCACCAATAATTTTAAACAGGTTCGATTAAGAAAAGTGGTTGATCGAACTCCACCGGGGTGCTGTCGGTCGCCAGCACTTTTACGATCCTGCCCCCTACTTCCGATTCAATTTCATTGAAGAGTTTCATGGCCTCGATTACGCACACCACATCACCCGCTTTTATTTCCTTGCCCACTTCGGCAAAAGCCGGCTTATCAGGAGTTGAAGAGCGATAGAATGTCCCAATCATGGGCGACTTTATTTCAATGGTGGTCTCTTTGGATTCTACCACTTCACCTTTTGGACTTATCGCAACAGGTGCAGAAGGAGGAGCCGTTGCCGGCATTACCATGTGTTGAATGGGCGCGGCAGTTGGCATCTGCACAACCTCATGCACTTTGCCTTTGCGCTCCGGCTCATGCGTTTTTATAATGATTTTGAAATCCTTTTGCTCTATTTCCACTTCGCTTACACCGCTCTTGGAAACGAACTTGATGAGGTCTTGAATCTGGGTGATGTTCATTGTTTGAAAGTTGGATAATTCCGGCAGTGCGGCTGATTTATTTTCTTGAATGTTGGTCAAATATAGACGGATTGATATGGGAGATCGGGTTATGAATCATAAGCCCATTTCAGGTAAATAGCACCCCAGGTGAAACCACCGCCAAATGCAGCAAGTATCAGATTATCTCCCCGCTTCAATTGCTTCTCCCAGTCGTGCAGGCAAAGCGGAATGGTGCCCGATGTGGTATTGCCGTAACGCTGGATGTTTATCATCACTTTTTCATTGCTGATTCCCATCCGTTTTGCGGTGGCGTCAATAATGCGCATATTGGCCTGGTGAGGCACGAGGTATGCGATGTCCTCTGCTTTCAGGTTGTTCTTTTCCATTATTTCGGCAGACACATTTGCCATACTTACCACGGCTGACTTGAACACAGCCGGGCCTTCCTGAAAAATGTAGTGTAATTTATTGTCAACAGTGTCATGTGATGCAGGAAGAACTGAACCACCCGCCTTCTGGTGAAGATATTTTTTACCATCCCCATTGGTGTAAAGAATGGAATCCATCACACCAAAATCATCCGTAGTCGGTTCCAGGAGAACTGCACCCGCACCATCGCCAAAAAGAATACAGTTTGAGCGATCCGTGTAGTCTACAATGGCCGACATTTTATCGGCACCCACCACTATCACTTTTTTGTATTTGCCGGTTTCCACAAATTGAGAACCCGTAACCAGGGCGAACAGAAATCCGGAACATGCTGCATTGATATCGAAGCTCCATGCGTTCTTTATTCCGGCTTTGTCTGAAATGATGTTGGCTGTCGCGGGAAAGAGGTGATCGCCAGTAACTGTGGCACAGATCACCAGATCAACCTCCTCAGGCCCTATGCTTCTTTTTGCAAGAAGACCTTTCACGGCTTCGACACCCATATCGCTGGTGCCCAAACCTTCGCCTTTGAGAATATGTCGTTCGGAAATGCCAGTACGGGTGCGAATCCACTCGTCCGTGGTGTCCACCATTTTTTCCAGGTCCGCGTTGGTGAGCACATGGGGGGGCACATAACCATGCACCGCGGTAATAGCTGCTTTTACAGCATTCATTCAATGTTTCCTTTAGGTTTCTTCTTTGAACAATGGGCGGCTAATGTAGAAAAGTTGGGATTCCGTCTTTTCCCCCGACAATCAAACCGGACATCATCACAACTTTTACATTGGCACCTTTCAAACACAATAAAAAAAACCTGATGAAACAAATGGCTGAACTTGATATTGGAATTGTGCTAACTCTTATTGGAATAGGAGTGCTTGCCGGTGTGCTTAGTGGTTTTGTGGGTGTGGGAGGCGGGTTGATAATTGTCCCCGCGCTTATCTACTTCATGGGTTTCAACCAGTTTATGGCGCAGGGCACCAGTCTGGCCGTGCTTCTTCTTCCGGTAGGAATTCTTGCAGTGATGAACTATCACAAAACCGACAACGTAAATGTGAATTATGCTTTAATAATAGGAGCCGCTTTCGTGTTGGGTGGTTTCATAGGATCGAAACTCGCGCTCAACCTACCTGAGAACACTGTGAAATTTGTGTTTGGATTGATAATGCTCTATGCGGCTGTAAGAATTTTGTGGAGTTCAGGAGCTAAGGTGTTCAATTGAAAATTGAAAATGGAGAATGTAATGATTGAAAAGATAAAATCACTATCGAAACAATACCTGGCTGAAGTCATTGAAATGCGAAGGCATATTCATGCCAATCCTGAACTCTCGTTTAAGGAATTCAACACCTCGTCATTCGTGCAGGAGAAATTGAAGTCATGGGAAATTTCTTTTAAGTCCGGATTAGCAGGAACAGGAATCTCTGCTTTGATTGAAGGCAAACTGAATGCTAAGTCGAAAGAAAAAATTGTCGCCCTTCGCGCTGACATGGACGCGCTCCCCATCGTTGAAGAAAACGAAGTAGAATACAAGAGCAGGAACAACGGTGTGATGCATGCCTGTGGTCACGATGTTCATACTTCATCACTCTTGGGTGCAGCCAAAATTCTCCATGAGTTGAAGAATGAGTTTGCGGGAACGGTGCAGTTGATTTTCCAACCGGGTGAGGAAGTGCTTCCCGGTGGTGCATCACTCATGATAAAAGAAGGTGTATTTGCCGAAAGCAAACCCGCAGCAATTTTCGGTCAACATGTTTTCCCCGAATTACCAGCCGGAAAAGTGGGACTGAAGCCCGGCATGTACATGGCCTCCACCGATGAAATCTATGTGACAGTGAAAGGCCGCGGTGGACATGGTGCAAAACCCGACCGCAACATTGACCCTGTTCTCATTTCAGCGCACCTTATTGTTGCACTACAGCAAGTAGTAAGTCGTTGGGCTGATCCATCTACACCGTCAGTTCTGTCGTTCGGAAAAGTGGTGGCCCTCGGTGCCACGAATATCATTCCCAACGAAGTCAAACTAGAAGGAACCTTTCGCACGTTTGATGAGAAGTGGCGAAAGGATGCGCACAAACGCATGACAGAACTTGCACAGCAACTCGTGCGCTCGATGGGTGGCGAAGTGGATTTCAAAATTGATGTCGGCTATCCGGTGCTTCGCAATCACGAAGAACTAACTGCCAGAGCGAAGCAACGCGCCATTGAATTTCTTGGTGAGGAAAATGTGGTTGACCTTGGCTTACGCATGACAGCGGAAGACTTTGCTTATTACTCCCAACTGATGCCCGCATGTTTCTATCGCCTGGGCACTGCGGAGGCAGGTGGTGGAAAATCCTTCGCTGTACACAATTCAAGATTTGATATTGATGAACAGGCACTGGAAATCGGAATGGGATTGATGGCGTGGGAGGCAATCAGCGAACTGAAAACCTGACGTTAACCCAACTGAAAAAACTCTGATAGATGATTTGCGGGTGACTTGGAATTCTTCAAATCGAAATCATATCATCTTGGGTGTAAACCCTACGCTTTCCTTCCTGTTTCAATTTATCAAGAAGCGTGTCCACTTTTTCCAGCGTGAGGTTCTCATAGAAATCTCCTCCACATTGAAGCATGGGTGCTGTGCCGCACGAACCAAGACATTCCACCGTTTTCAGTGTGAACATTCCATCGGTTGTCGTTCCACCCACTTTGATGTGCAGTTTCTTTTCAATGTGCCGGACAACATCCTCAGCGCCCATGAGCCAGCATGATGAAGTGCGGCAAACTTCAATCACGCATTTGCCCACTGGTTTCATGTTTAACATGGAATAGAACGAAGCCACTTCATAAACCTCAATGGGTTGAATGTTCAGTAGTGAAGCCACGTAATCCATCGCAGGCACACTGAGCCAGCCATCAAATTCTGCCTGTGCAAGATGGAGCATGGGAATCAGCGCGCTCTTGTGTTTCCCTTTCGGGTAGCGTTTGATGATTTGGTGCGCAAGGGCGAGGGTATGATCTGGGAATTTGTATTCTTTGTTGTCTGTCATATTTCGGCTGTTAGCGATTGGCCATTGGCCTTTAGCAAATTTCAAATTTTATCTCATCAAGGCTAGAGGCCAACGGCCAAAAGCCAAGGGCTTCCATAATCACGCATCCAACTCACCCGCAATTACATTCATGCTGCTCATGGTCAAAATTGCATCACTCAGCATTCCGCCTTTTATCATTTCGGTGTATGCCTGGTAATAAATGAAACATGGCCTGCGCATGTGCAGACGATAAGGTGTGCGTCCACCATCGCTTATCAGATAGTATCCAAGTTCTCCATTGCCGCCTTCCACAGCGTGATACACTTCGCCTTTGGGCACATCCATTTCGCCCATCACAATCTTGAAGTGATAAATGAGTGCTTCCATTTTACTGTACACATCCTCTTTGGGCGGGAGATAAAACTCAGGTACATCAGCGTGAAAATTTCCATCAGGCATGTTCTTGATGGCCTGTTCAATGATGCGCATGCTCTGCCACATTTCTTCCATGCGTACCATGTAGCGATCATAAGTATCGCCATTGGTACCAACTGGAATATCGAATTCAAAATCCTGGTAGGATGAATACGGATTCATCACGCGCACATCATAGTCAACTCCCGCAGCACGCAGATTTGGCCCGGTGAAGCTGTAAGCCAATGCACGTTCAGCACTAATGGGTCCAGTCTTCATGGTGCGGTCAATAAAAATTCTGTTGCGCGTAACCAGTTTGTCGAATTCAGCAAGCGCTTTCGGAAATTCTTTCATAAAAGCATGAAGACGTTCCCATGCTTTGTCGTTGAAATCGCGTTCCATTCCACCTATGCGGCCAATGTTGGTGGTCAATCGTGCACCACAGATTTCTTCAAATATCTCGTAGATTTTTTCGCGCCATTGGAAGAGGTAAAGGAATCCGGTCATTGCACCGGTGTCCACTGCTATTACTGTATCGCACACAATGTGGTCGGAAATTCTTGAAAGCTCCATGATAATCACACGCAGGTACTGCGCCCGCTTTGGAATCTCGCAGCCAATGAGTTTTTCCACTGTCATGTGCCAGCCCATATTGTTGATGGGTGAAGAACAGTAGTTCAACCTATCCGTGATGGGAGTGATTTGATTGTACGGCCTGTGCTCAGCAAGTTTTTCAAATGCACGGTGGATGTAACCAATGGTGGGTTTGGCATCCACTATTCTTTCGCCATCCATGGTGAGCACGTTCTGGAAAATGCCATGCGTGGCCGGATGGGTGGGGCCTAGATTGAGGATGGAATAATCCTTTTGCTCCACCACATCAGTTGCAGTTGCTAAAAGTTGTCCGATGTTTCCTGTATTCATTTTTTTTGGGCAATGGGCGTTGGTTACAAGAAGCCAATTGTTGGGTGCGAATTTATTTCGGGAATTGCTTTAGCATAAGAGCCTGTGTAAAATTTTGTTGAAAGAAATGTTGATGGGTGCCGTTTTCCAGGCTCGCTTGTGGCGAGCCACCGTCTTCAACAAGAGAAGGAAAGCGGCAAAGAGTTTTTGAGAAGGGACATTGAGCAAAAACTTCTACATTGTAAACTAATGCAACAAGTATTATTAAAAAAACTGAGAGTACTCTCATGTTGATTCAATTGTGGGCATTCGAAACATTATTGGACTACCCTGAATTCTCCGCTGGCACGCATCGGTTGTGTCCAATGTCCATCCTGAAATTACAAAACTGGTTTCATCAATGTGTACAGTCTCAAGGTGAGTGTTGTAAATATCATAGAGTCGAATATTGAATGTACACTGGCCAGTACTTTTGTTGGAATGCGCCAGCAGAAGGCAAAGCCCGCACACATGCACATAGTATTTGCTCCTAGTGTACCACATGAAACTGTCGGCTGTGCATAACCGGATGGGTGGGGCCTAGATTGAGGATCGAGTAATCCTTTTGCTCCACCACATCAGTTGCAGTTGCTAAAAGTTGTCCGATGTTTCCGTTGTTCATTTTTTTAGTGGGCAGTGGGCGCTGGTTGCTGGCAGCCAAATGCTGGGTGCGAATTTATTTCGGGAATTGCTTCAGAACAAGAGTATCTGCTAAAAGATTTGAATCTTGGCCTGCCTGATTCGATAAGAATTGGCAGCGACAACACTCAAGTTTAGAAATTTGCCGGAAACTTTTTCCTTCTAAATCTCGTCCAATTTGTTTTCTTCGCCTCACCGCAACACATGCAGGGAATAGCAAAGCACATAGTCATTTTCTTTACAGGTCTTCTTCTAAGTACCGCACTTCAGTCGCAAAAAACTATTGTGTCGGGTACAGTATCCGATAAGCTTACGGGCGAAACCATTCCTTTTGCCACTCTCGTTTTTACTGGAACCAAGACCGGCACATCTACTGACATTGACGGCCAATACAGGATTGAAACATACTATTCGGGCGACTCGCTCAAGGTGCAGGTGGTGGGTTACAAAGCACTGAGCATGGCGGTAAAGCGCGAAAGGGAGCAGGTTATCAACTTCGCTCTGGAGCAACTGGCTTCGGACATGGCTGAGGTGGTTATCAAACCCAAAGATGGACCGAACCCTGCGCACGAAATTGTCAAAAACATCTTGCGCAATAAGAAAATAAACAACCGCGAAAAACTGGATGCTTATGAATTCGAGGCTTACAACAAAGTGGAATTCGACCTGAACAACATCACAGAAAAATTCCAGAAAAGAAAAATTTTCAAACCGTTTGCATTTGTGTTTGAGAACATAGACACCACGGAAGAGAAACCTTATCTGCCGGTCTTCATGACCGAGTCTCTCTCTGATTATTACTTCAGGCGCTTGCCCAAATCTGAAAAAGAAATAATAAAAGCCACCAAGATTTCGGGGATTGAAAATGAAAGTGTGCAACAATTTCTGGGTGATATGTACCAGAACGTAAATATCTATGACAACAATCTTGTGGCATTCGAGAAAAGTTTTGTGAGTCCCATCTCTTCATTTTGCCTTGCGTTTTATGATTATGATATTCTTGATACTGCATGGATTGGGAACAAGTGGTGTTTCCATCTCCAGTTTTTTCCCCGAAGGAAACAGGAGCTGTTGTTTTTTGGCGAGATGTGGGTGAACGATACCACCTATGCTATAAAGCGGGTAGACGCCACTATTGCCGAAGACGCCAACATCAACTGGATAAGAAAATTTCAGGTACAGCAGGAGTACGATGAAGTGGAACACGAGGTGTGGATGCTCACCAAGGACGAGTTGCTGGTGGACTTCAATATCTCCGACAAACAAATGGGTGTGTATGGAAGAAAAACCGGGACCTACAAAAATTTCATTATCAACCTCCCGAGGGCCGATGGATTTTTCGGTGGTGTTTCGGACATTGAGGTAAAGGAAGATGCAGGAAAAAAATCAGAAGAATTTTGGGACACAGCCCGGCACATTGAACTTTCGGCCAACGAGAAAAAAGTGTATAGCATGGTGGATACGCTGAGGAATCTTCCGCAGTTCAAAACCATTGCTAACATCATATCGCTTTTTGTTTCAGGATACAAAATCATAGGGCCGGTGGAATTGGGACCGTATTACACTTTTTATTCTTTCAATCCCATAGAAGGAAACCGGGTGCGCCTGGGTGGAAGAACCAGCAATGATTTTTCGAAACGCATTCTATTGGACGGTTATGGTGCTTATGGGTTGAGTGACGAGCGTTTTAAATACGGAGGTGGGTTCCTCTACATCTTTAACAAAAACCCGCGCATGGCCATTGGCGCCAAGGCAAAACACGACCTGGAACAACTGGGCCAGGCTGAAGGAGCTTTTCGGGAGGACAATGTGCTTTCTAGTTTCTTCCGAAGAAACCCTGCAAACAAACTCACCGATGTGACGGAACTGAGTGGCTACCTGGAGCGCGAATGGTTGTTTGGTTTTTCCAACAAAGTAATTTTTACCCACCGCGTATTGAAGCCTGCCGGATCGGTTTATCAATACTACCGAAAATCGCGCAACGATGAAAATGTGCTTGAGCAGGTAAACAGCCTGATCGCCTCTGAAGTTTCGCTTTACACTCGCTTTGCCTACAAGGAAAGATTTGTTTATGGCGAATTTGAGCGCATAAGCCTCGGCACTCATTATCCCGAAATAGAAATCATTTATTCGCTGGGATTGCCCGGCACTCTGAATGCACAATTCGATTACCAGCGTGCTATGGCGCGCATTTTTGATCGCTGGCGTTTTGGTCCATTGGGCTATATTGATATCACCGTGGAAGCTGGAAAAATTATTGGCCACCTGCCCTACCCCATGCTGATGCTACATCAGGGGAACGAAACTTATTTCTACGATGAAGCGGCTTACAACTTGATGAACTATTTCGAATTTGTGAGCGACCGATGGGCGAGCGTATGGGGCACTTATCACTTCGAAGGGCTTTTCCTCAACCGTGTGCCGCTGATGCGAAAACTGAAATGGCGCGAAGTGGCTTCGGTGAAATTGCTGGTGGGCGGATATGATATTGCCAACGACCAGATTCTTTCGCGCGACTTCGACCTGGACGGCAACCCGGATATTTACACCATTGGCAAACCTTATATTGAAGCAACAGTGGGTGTGGAAAATATATTAAAGGTATTGCGCTTCGATGTGCTTTGGCGCATGAGTTACCTCGATCATCCGGGCATTGCCAAAATTGGATTTCGGGCCATGTTTGATGTGAGTTTTTAGACGGGTGACGGTTGATGGATTACGGTTGACGGCAGTCATCTGCCACCCGTCATCTGTCACCAATCGGTAGGTTTGGTGAAATCAAAAATCATTTTGAGTATGAGAGAATTCGGGAATCGCTTTAAGTTTGAAAAACTCGAAGTATGGCGTATGGCGGTGGAATGGGGCGAGGAAATTCATTCGCTCGCATTTGAATTTCCGAAATCAGAAATGTTCAGCCTGTCATCTCAAATGCGCAGAACAGTGGATTCAGTTGCATTGAATGTTTCAGAAGGTTCCATTCTCCAGTCGAATGCCGAACAGAAAAAATTTGTTGGCTACGCAACCCGATCAGTCTCTGAAGTTGTGACATGTTTATACAAATCCATATTCAGGAACTACGTCAACGAAGAGGTTTTCCAGTCCAACTATTTGAAGGGTTACGAATTGATGAACGAACTCATCGCCTTCAGAAACAACATCAAATAAATCCACTCAACCGTTACCTGTCATCTGTCACCCGTCATGAAACTCAAAGCAGAAAAAATCATTAAACATTACGGAAACCGCACGGTGGTTAAAGGCGTTTCGTTTGATGTAAAGCAGGGAGAAATTGTGGGGCTGTTGGGCCCCAACGGTGCCGGCAAAACCACGAGTTTCTATATGATTGTGGGTTTGATAAAGCCTGACGATGGCCACGTTTTTCTTGATGATACTGAAATAACCAAAGAGCCAATGTTCCGCAGAGCGAAACTTGGAGTGGGCTACCTGCCGCAGGAAGCAAGCATATTTCGCAAACTCTCGGTGGAGAACAACATCAAAGCAGTACTTGAGCTTTCCGCCTTCACCAAAATGGAACAGGCCCAGCGTCTGGAGACTTTGCTTGATGAATTTGGCCTAGCCGAAAAAAGAAAATACATGGGCAATCAACTGAGCGGGGGCGAAAGACGAAGAACCGAAATTGCACGAACCCTTGCCACCGATCCTAAGTTTATTTTGCTGGATGAACCTTTTGCCGGAGTGGATCCCATTGCGGTGGAAGACATCCAGCGCATCGTTTCCAAACTCCGCCTGAAAAACATAGGCATCCTTATTACCGACCACAACGTGCAGGAAACACTTTCCATAACCGACCGTGCCTACCTACTTTACGATGGCTCCATCCTGAAATCGGGAACTGCCGAAGAACTCGCTGCCGATGAACAAGTGCGCAAACTTTACCTGGGGCAGAATTTTGAGTTGAGAAAACCGAAGGTGTTATAAAGATTTCTATTTCGACATTGTGTTCTATCGAATTCGGTTTGGCATTGCTGGATCCGCTCCCAAAAGTAATTCACCACACAGACCCCGTTGACAACCTTGAGTAAGTCTGTGCGGTAGAAAGGGTGGAGTCCATCAGAATGTAAAGACCGCGGTCATCACACACCAACCTTTTCTTAATTCAACAGATTCCACATCTCCCACTCACCGGCCAACTCACATTTGGAGTCTCTGCATTATGAGAAATGAAGTTTTTCCCTTTTGCGCATTGCCTCCCGATAACAATCGGTCGGGAGCAATTGGCTGGTTACACGCGTGGTGATAATGACTGCAAGAATAAAATTGCTACAAATGATTTACTTTTGAAAAGTGATAATTGTTCCGCAGGAAGCCGTTTAGGGCGTTCAGTGTCGGGGGTAGCAATACAGCATGTACACGTCCTGCGCTTTATCACAAAGTCATTGATCTCAGGATTGATGGCTTTTTTTATTTACTCTTCTTAGCCATGCGCTTGTACAGAGTTTGCATACACAATTGTTTGCGGCCTCTGCGCACTTCCTCCACCTAGTAAATCACATTGTCAAATTCGGCTTCATACAAAAGGCAATCGTTTCCGTGTTTGTTCTTTCCTGAGTCAACAATGTTTTCTGATTTTAAAATTTCAGGGATGTGTTCAAAGTCGGTAACGGTTATGGGAACCTGACCTCAATGAGTTTCAATCTTTATGTTACCATGTTGGTTGAATGCGTGATTGATTCCGGATTTGTCAATGACCCTGGTGTAACCGGAAACATCAAGTCCTGATTTAAGTTTGATCATACTTGCTTCATCATTAGTCAATTTGGCGATAGTGAGGACCCTGTTTCGGCTAGTCTTGTCCGTGATGGCAAATTGCACTAGCTCAACGATTGCTCTTTTGCTTGCTGCTTCCTTAGAATTGTCCATTGCCCTTTGCCTATTGCCCATTGCCCATGGCCAATTTCCTTTTCTCAACCCTCTTCGCAATCACAATACTCAATTCGTACAACAACAAAATGGGCATGGCCACCAGCAATTGGCTGGTAACATCCGGTGGTGTGATGATGGCTGCAACAATGAGGTTCAATACAAAAGCATGTTTGCGGTACTTCTTTAAAAACTTGCTGGATACCATACCAATTTTTGTGAGGAAATAAACCAGCACGGGCAACTGGAACACAAGCCCCGTTCCCAATACTAATGATGTGGTGAGTTTGAGATAAGATAGAAGTGTGGGTTGTTGTGCCACATCGGCAAAAGTGTAGTTGCACAAAAACTGGATGGATAGCGGGGCAAGAATGAAATAGCCAAAGGCCACACCGGTAAAGAACAACAACGAAACATAATAGACCACACCGCGCACACTCTTTACTTCGTTCTGCTTTAGTCCCGGCTTAATAAAAGACCACAACTGCCAGAACACCCACGGAAAGCCCACAATAAAACCACCGATAATGCACACCAAAATATCTGCATTGATGGTGCCGCTCATGGTGGTGCTTTGAATAATACAATCGGGCGCCTGCAGGCAAAGACTATCGCCCAATCCCATCTTATGCGACCAGAAACAAAACGCTTTGTAGGTTGGGAATTCAGGATTGCGAGGCCCCATTATTATTTTGAAAACCACAAAGTCGTGATACACCACCACCAGTACAATTCCCGCCATCATACCAAGCACGGCCTTGAAAAGACGCCCGCGCAATTCTTCCAGGTGATCGAGAAACGACATGTCCTTCGGTTCAGCCATCAGCAGCTCTGAGATAATAGATATGAGTCCCGATAGCCATCGGGATGAGACATGTGGTATGCGAAGTTCATTTTCAAATTTTCAAATTGTGTTACGAGGATAGATTTTGGGAGTGTGAAATGAAATGACCACTGTATTCGAGAAGGAATTCTTTGAGAAGCTAAAAAATTCCCTCTTTCAAAATATCATGCAAGTGAACTATGCCTGAGTACTTTTCTTTTTTCGTAACAATGAGTTGAGTGATGTTGTTTGCTTCCATGATTTGAAAACCGCTTACTGCAAGCTCTCCCCCATCCATTGTTTTGGGTGAGGTACCCATCATGTTTGCGGCTTTTGTCTTTTTCAGATCAACACCGCGTTCCAGAACTCTGCGGATGTCACCATCGGTTATCATTCCCACAAGTTTCCCCTTGGACACCACAGCAGTTGCTCCTAATCGCTTCGATGAAATTTCAACCAGCACATCTTTCAACAAAGTATCAGGAGAGACTTCGGGTTTCGAATTGGTGCCAAGTAAATCGCCCATCGTCACATAAAGTTTTTTGCCCAAAGCCCCTCCAGGATGAACTTTCGCAAAATCTTTTGAAGTGAAGCCGCGCTGTTGCATTAGGGCAACGGCAAGTGCATCGCCCAGTGCCAATTGAGCAGTGGTGCTGGTGGTGGGCGCAAGATTGTTGGGACATGCTTCGCGTTCCACAGTGGTCTCCAAAATGAAATCGGATTGCGCGGCAAGAAAACTTTTCATATTGCCCACCATACCAATCAGTGGGTTGCCCATACTCTTTATTAATGGAACAAGAACTTTTATTTCAGGCGAGTCACCGCTTTTTGAAATGCACATCACCACATCGCCCTTTTGGATATTACCCAGGTCTCCATGAATAGCATCAGCAGCATGCATAAATAGAGCGGGCTGTCCTGTGCTATTGAAAGTGGCCACCAGTTTCTGCCCTATGATAGCACTCTTTCCTATGCCGGTAATCACCAGCCGCCCTTTAGTTCCAATGAGCTTCAACACAATCTTCTCAAAATCTTTGTTGAGAAAAGTGGTGAGCTTTGCTATGGCCTCGCTTTCCATTAAAAGCGTGCTGCGGGCTGATTCCAGGATGTTGATGGATTTCTTCAAGAGGTGGATGGATAAGAATTGTGGAGAGGGTGCGGCAAAGAATTTATTTTTTTTGGAGACACTTTACTTCGTTACATTCGCGTCCCGTTCAAAAAAACCAGTGTGGTTTTCAAGCGACCGGAAAATTTTCTCAATCACCAAAAATCGTTGCGAACCCATACTATTTCTACTTAATTTCAAGCGATCGCAAAAGTAACTTTTCAATTATCATGGCATCAGTAATGGAGCTTACCCCGAAAAAAGCTCTCAAACAATTCTTCGGATTCAGTCAGTACAAAGGTTTACAGGAAGTGGTGGTCCAGGCAGTGCTGGACAAGGAAGACACCTTTGTAATAATGCCGACAGGCGGTGGCAAGTCGTTGTGCTACCAATTGCCTGCCCTAATGCTGGAAGGAACCGCCATTGTGGTTTCGCCACTCATTGCATTGATGAAAAACCAGGTGGATGCCATGCGCGGTTTTTCCACTGAAGATGGCATAGCGCACTTCATCAATTCATCGCTCAACAAAACGGAAATCAATCAGGTGAAATCGGACATCACTTCCGGCCGGTGCAAACTGTTGTATGTGGCACCGGAATCGTTGGTGAAAGAAGAAAATGTGGAGTTTCTCAAGAGCGTGAAAATTTCTTTCGTGGCCATTGACGAAGCCCATTGCATATCGGAATGGGGGCACGACTTCCGTCCTGAATACCGCAGGCTTCGCCCCATTATCCAGCAAATAGCCAATGTGCCCATTATGGCACTTACTGCCACCGCCACTCCCAAAGTGCAACAGGACGTACAAAAAAACCTGGGCATGACGGATGCCAAATTGTTCAAAGCATCATTCAACCGACCTAACCTCTATTATGAAATACGCCCCAAGATCAATGTAGGAAAACAAATTATCCAATACATAAAAGCAAACACTGGCAAGAGCGGAATCATCTATTGCCTCAGCCGCAGAAAAACAGAAGAACTTGCTGAACTGCTTCAAGTAAACGGCATCAAGGCATTGCCATATCATGCGGGCATGGATAGCGCCACCCGCTCCAGTGTGCAGGATCGTTTCCTGATGTCGGAGGTACATGTGATTGTGGCCACCATTGCATTTGGGATGGGCATTGATAAACCGGACGTACGCTTTGTTATTCATCACGATATTCCAAAAAGCCTCGAGAGTTATTACCAGGAAACCGGACGTGGCGGGCGCGATGGTGGCGAGGGCGTTTGCCTTGCTTTCTATTCGCCAAGAGACATTGAGAAGCTGGAAAAATTTCTTCATGGAAAACCAGTGGCAGAACAGGAAATAGGATGGCTACTTCTGCAGGAAGTGGTGGCCTATGCGGAAACTTCCATGAGCCGCAGAAAATATCTGCTTCATTATTTCGGGGAAGAATGGGACGAGGTGAATGGCGAAGGTGCCGGTATGGACGACAATTCCCGCCACCCCAAAGAACATTTCGAAGCCAAAGACGAAGTGCAACTTCTCCTCCGTACCATCAAATCATTTGACGAAATGCATAAGGCGGCATTCATCTGCCGGGTTGTATGCGGAGTGAAAAGCAATGACGTTACCACCTACAAAGGACACAAGAGCGAATTTTTTGGAGAGGGCAACGACCATGATGAAAAATTCTGGAACGCCATTATCCGCCAGATGTTCGTGCGAGGCTACGTAAACAAAGAAATTGAAACCTACGGCACACTCAAAATTACCCAACAGGGACATGAATTTATTGAGAACCCCGTAAGCTTCCTCATGCCGCAGGAAGAAGATATAGGGGATGTGGATGATGATGATCAACTCATTATTCCCAAACAAGGTGGAGGTGCAGTTGACCAGGAACTTTATCGCCAATTGGTAGATTTAAGGTCGCGCGTTTCCAAAGAGAAGAAACTTCCACCCTATGTCATTTTTCAAGACCCCGCTTTGGAAGAAATGTGTTTCAGCTATCCAATTACGTTGGACGAGATGGCCCAGGTAGGTGGTGTGGGAAAAGGCAAGGCACAGAAATTCGGGCAACCATTTGTTGACCATATTTCAGGATACGTAACGGAAAATGAAATTGAAAGGCCTCAAGATTATTTAGTAAAAACTGCAGGGGCCAAGAGTTCGCAAAAAGTACAGATCATCCAGAACATTGACAAGCGCATACCCTTCCCCGATATTGCCAAAGGCCTCGGTAAAGAAATGAGCGAGCTGATGGACGAAATGGAAACCATAGTGAACTCCGGCACCAAGCTCCACATCCACTACTACATTGACGAAGTATTTGATGAAGAGCAACAAAAAGAATTGATGGAATACTTCATGGGTTCAGATACCGATAACCTTGAAGTGGCCCTCGAAAGCTTTGACGGTGACTACGAAATTGATGAACTGCGATTGATGCGATTGAAGTTCATGAGTGAAGTGGGGACTTGAAGAAAAAAAAGGCATTATGCAAAAAGCCCCGAAGATTTTTCTAGTAATATCCCGCGAAGTGTGTAAGCAGTAAACACGTTTTCAGTTCCAAGGAAGAGTGCTCTGCATTCGCGTTTAGGTCGGGCGCGTTGCGGTAGTAATCGGCAAAGCAGTTGAACTCGATGGACACAAACCGTTTGATGATTTCCTCGCGGCTCAGCTCTTCCAGCTCCACGTAAACAGCGGGCAGGCGTGGGTTTTTACTGATGAGGTGGTAAGAGAAGCGTGACATATCACCAGCATAAAATCACTTCATCCTTTCCAGGTAGTCCATCAGTCGTTTGAATAATTCCTGTGTCTGTTCAAGCATTCTTGACAGAATCGGACTGTCATGTTCAACACCATTTTGATTCAGAGTTTCAACATATCCATTAGCGGTTGCTGACTGGTTGTGTTGTTGCTGAATCACAACAGGCGCCTCCGAAATAAAGAAGGAAAGATCAACTCCGTGGAATTTGCTCAACTCCACCGCTACCGGATATGAAAGTTCGGTGTCGCCTGTTTCCAGCTTCGCATAAGCGCTGCGGGTTAATTTCAAGTGGTCAGCCATAGTCTGTTGTTTCAAACCCTTCCAAGAACGAAGTTGTGTGATGCGCTGGCCAATGAGAGTTTTGTTCATGGTGAAGTTTAATGAGTTCGCTCGCGAGCGAAATAATATCATTCTGCTAGTAACTCATGAATTATTGACGTGATGTTCGGAGTTTTGCGGACGAGATTGTAATAAAATAGCCGCACGCCATGCGTGGCGGCCCCTTCAATTCTTTCGTAGACTGGACACACCTCGAACCCTGGAACATTATTACCTCCTCCCAAATCCTAGATGCAAAAGGCCGCTCGTGTATGAGTAATGTACTAAGAGGAAATCAGGTTGATGTTTCTTCACTTGAACATGGGCGTCATGATGTATGATATGTATGACGGTCTGAACTCTTCGAATGTCATTACAGCGATTAACGATACCAACGCAAGCAATTTGATGATCAATATAAGAGAGTGTCCTTTGATATTCTTCGTCAACTGGGAGGAAGAACCCACACTCGCTTTGTGAATGGCACAAAAGTGTAATTAATACTGCTAACAAAAGGGATTGTATCTTTTTCATTTTGATTTGGTTTTAGTAATCTAATATCCATGAAATCGTAAGCCCGAAAGAATAAACATGGCTGCTGCCTCTTTCGTCTGTGACCTCAAATACGTTCTGTCCAACTGGAAAAGATAGATCTTGACTTAACCATTGGTAGTTCGATTTCTCATAGCTCAAAAGCCCATACTGAGATTGAAATCCAATCCCAATTTTTCCATAGCCTACTCTAACAGAATACCCGCAACTAAACCCCACAGTAGCACCATACTTTCTGAATGGACTGTCCTCGCCTCTGAAAACTGCAAATGGTCCATTCGCATAAAATCCGAAATCATTTGTTGCTGTAGATTTGAATACATAGCGAAATCTATCAGTGAATCCAAGTGTTCCATCAAGGTGAAAGTTGCGATTCTGCCACAAACCAATCCCGAACAGAGCTTCAAGCGAAATGATTTTGTTGGTGCAAGTGAATTCGACCCATTCATCGAAACAGACGTCCGTATCGGGTGGGTCGTAGCACTAGATGTTCAGGAAGCCACCAGAGTATCCATAAAATCTTTTGGCGATTCCCAGTTGAATAAACTTTCGTGTTCGCTCAGGCGTTAGCGTACAACGCAGCCCTAACTCCAAACCGATCTTAGGGACATACTTAAAGTCTGGTTGTTTCATGTCAAAGCGATTGTATATGGACTACAGTGGAGCGCCAAACTCAAAGGATAGAACGAAACGATCAGTGTCGCTGACCTGCCGAAACAAGACTGATTTAGTTTCATTGACACTCGAGGTGGCCGCCAAATCGAGACCAATAGCACAAAGTATAATTTGAATTAACGCTTTCAAGTTTTCTATGAATAAGATACTTGGCTGCAACTTACTACTGTCCGTTGAAATTTTGCAGTTGTCTGATGTATTGATTCGGGAAACATCTGTGGTTTCAGTTTTTCAAAGTTACCTATTCCAATCTTTGAGTCAACTGCTTTTTTATTTCAGAAAGCACATTTCGCGCGTTTTATTCAAGATGCGGCTTTTGATCGGTTTAGAGTTTTGTGCAGCTTTCCAGATATAAGGGCACCGACCAATCATGATGCTGTGGAAGAAACCTCCGGCTCATCACCGGGTTTAAAGTAAAGAACGAACGCAGGATGTGGTGAAGTTGGGAAGAAACCTCCGGCTCATCACCGGGTTTAAAGTGTGGGATGATATGCTTGGAAATTTGGGTGTTGTGTAAGAAATTATTGAAGTGCCACACAACCCGCTGATAAGAGTAGTGAATGATGATCGTGAATCTCTTATCCCGCTTAACAAAAACATTGTGTTGAAGATTGATAGAAACAGGAAAGTGGTGCAAGTGTGCGTTCCAGACGGTTTGGTGAATCCTTGATAACTGCGGGACTTTTTACCTCACCTCAAATACTTCTAAAGATTCTCCTTGATGTACTCAATCACCTTCTCCATCAAATGCACCCTGTCCTTGCCGCGAACATTATGCGCATGGCCTGGATACATAAAGAAATCCAACTGCACATTATTGTCCACACAGGCTTTCAGGAATTTGGTGGCATGTTGCATCAGCACCACATCGTCATCCATTCCGTGTATCATCAACAGGTCGCCCCGCAGGTTGGTAACATATTGGCTTAGGTCTGCTTTTTTATAGCCTTCCGGATTTTCTTCTGGTGTGTCCATGTAGCGTTCGGTGTACATCACTTCGTAAAGACTCCAGTCCGTGACTGCTCCACCTGCCACGCCAACTTTAAATGTTCCCGGTTCGCGCAGCATAAGTGCTGTAGTCATAAAACCTCCGTAACTCCATCCATGAACCGCCATGCGCCCTGCATCAACCCACGGCTGCTTTTTCAGCCAGTCGACACCCAGCAACTGATCTTGAATTTCCTGCTCACCCAATTGGCGATGGAGCACTTGTTCAAAGGCATTGCCCCGGTTGGCTGAACCATGACCATCCAAAGTGAAAACAATAAAACCTTCTTCGGCAAGATGGTTCATCCACAGCGCTGAACCGCCCATCCAGTTGTTGGTTACAAGCTGCAGGTGCGGGCCGTTATACACATACACCAATACCGGATATTTTTTGGCCGGATCAAAATCAGAAGGCTTGATGGTACGACACCACAAGTCGCTTCCATCATCCGCTTTAATAGTAAAGAGTTCTGTTTTGCCGTAGAGTTTTCCTTCCAATGGATTTTTTGCTTCATGCAAAGTGAGGATCAATTTTCCCGTATTGTCCAAAAGCTCAGTGCGGCCAGGCACTTCAAGACTCGAATATGAATCAAGAATATATTTCCCAGAACCGCTCACTTTAGCGTTATGCATTCCAGTTGCCGGGGTACACAACGTCATATTCATATCCGCCAGGTTTATTTTGTAGAGATGTGATTCAGTAGGCCGGTGGCCTCGGGCATGAACAAACACCATGGTGCCCTTGGCATCGAATCCGGCAATGTCTGTTATTTCAAATTGAGCATTGGTGTGCGATATCAACTTGCCATCAGCAGCATAGAGATAAAGATTGTTGAAACCATTTCTGCGCGAGAACCAAAGAAACTGGTCGGCAGGTTCGGGTACAAAAAACATGGGCTGCTCCGGCTCCAGCCATTTTTCATCCGTTTCGGCAAACAGTGTTGCAAGCTCATTCCCCGTTTCCACATCGTACTTCACCAGTTTCATTTCAGTAGTGGCCCGGTTGAGTTTTGCAATGTAAATCATTTCTCCATCGGCACTCCATTGAAGATTGGTTGCGTAATACTGGTCGTTCCGTTTGCCTGCATCAATGTCCAGAAATATGATTTTTGAGGTAGCTACATCGTAAACACATACTGAAACTATTTCGCTCATGGCACCCGCCATAGGGTACTTTATCATCTTCGCTGTGGCAGGCGTGTCCTTGAAACTGGTAATGGGATAATCAGTCACATTGGTTTCATCTTTCTGGTAAAAGGCGAGCTTCGAACCATCGGCATTCCAAAAAGTACCCTTTGCAATACCGTATTCATTCCGCGAAATGCTTTGGCCGGCCACAATCTCTTTGGCCACCTTGGTCACCTGCCTCATCTTGCCCCCAATCACAGCGTAAATATTTTTGTCAATTGTGTAAGCAAGACTTCTGCTTGCAGCATGGTAGTCGTTGTTCAATGCACCATCGGCAGGTGGTACAGTTTGCACAAGTGTTTTATTTTTTATGTCCCCTTCAAAGTAGCGCCTGGTATCCACAAACCAGAAACGTGTGGCATCCATCCAAACAAGTTGCGGCATCTCTTTTAATGGGTCGCCACCTTTCCATTTGTTCAAATCATTAAGGGTAAACAGCACTGATTCTTTTCCCTTGATGGTGCCGTACAGCACCTTGGCGTCTTTCACATACATATAGGAGTCACTTTGCGGAAGCCATTGCAACTGCTCTGGTTGGTCAGGCAGGAGCGCTCCAGTTTGTCCCATCACGGCTTCTTCCAGCGTGAGTTTTTGTTGTGAATGAATGATGAATGAAACGGAGAGAACAAGAACAGACAACAGTATTTTACGCATAGTTGAAAATGGATTGTTGAATAAGGGGTCGAAGGTAAATGGGCGCATTGACAACCTTCATTCCATTCATGTAACTCCGTGCAGGCAGAATTCTTTTGCGGGCAACTATCATCACACCTAAATGCTTCGCCCACCTCTACGGGCTTCATTGTGGAAAAGCGCGGAGTAGAATCCATTAAGAATTTCACAAACTTCATACTTGGATCAAGGAAAGAAAAAACGGAGCACCATCTTTGCCATACAATTTTCAAAACAAACTTATGAGAACAATTTTCATCACCACTATTATTTTGATTTCAACTCAGCTTCAATCTCAAATCGCTGTAAAGAGTTTTGAGAAAGAGTTGACGTGTAATGTGGACAGCCTCCGCCATGTTGCGAAGGTGAAAGCCACTAGCCCTTGTGGCATTGTAGATATCGCATGGAAAGACCAAAATTTTTCGGGAGGATGTGCAGGAACTCTTGTTCGCACCTATACTTTTTCCGACCAGTGCGGGGCAACAGCTACTGCCGAGCAATACATCAGCCTTATGGATACATCACCTCCAGTGCTTCTGGGTGTGCCGTCCAGCGTTGAAGTGTTCGGGGAAGAAATTCCACCTTCTGCGCAAGTCACGGCTATGGACAACAACAAATCATCCTGCGAAGTAATCTTCTCAGAAAAGAAAGAAGGGAATCGGATTATGCGGACATGGAGCTCCAAAGATTCATGTGAGAATGTTTCTACCGGCACCCAGGTCATCACCATTAAACCGAAATCCTGAACAAGAATTTTTGGTTTGATTACAATCCAAATCAATTAGAAAATAAAAGAGCCTTGCCGAATGTGGCAAGGCTCTTTTCATTCACAAAGAAAATATATTATCAGGGACATAGCATTCCGAACAATCCCATGAACAAAAGCAAGTCTGTAGTGTTCACTACGCCATCTCCAGTAAGGTCGAATGGATCGCAAGAACTCAAACATCCGAAACTGGCCATGAACAAAAGGATGTCACCGGTATTTATGACTCCGTTTAAATCGAAATCGCCCTGGCAGGAACCATAAATGCAAGAACCATTATCACAACCGGCTGCCGGATCGAAGTTGTTTGCCGATGGATCCGTGCAACCTGGATAGGTGCACACTGCCATATCAACACAAGCTGCAAACGCTACATAGTTGCATGCGGATGGATCAATACACTTGTAGTTTTCACACAGGATTCCATTCTCGCATGTTGCTGAGGAATCATAATTACACGCTGCCGCATCCATGCATCCGGGCAATATGCATGAGCCATCATCACACTCGGCTATAGAATCGTAGTTGCATGCAGTAGGGTTGGTACAACCTGGGAATGTGCACGAACCATCATCACATCCAGCCGATCCATTGTAATTGCATGCTGATGAATTTGTACAACCAGGATAAGCACAAATTCCATTCATACCCGAACCACTAGTGTAGTTGCAAGCTGCTAGATCATTACACGGAACAGGATAGTTGCAAGTTCCATTCATACAAGCACCTGATGTGAAGTTACACGCAGCAGGATCATTACACACTACAGGATAGTTGCAAATTCCATTCATGCACGAACCAGCAGTGAAGTTGCAAGCAGCAGCATCATTACATGCAACAGGAAAATTACATATTCCATTCATGCACGAACCAGCCGTGAAATTGCAAGCAGCAGGATTGTTACAGGGAACTGGAAAATTGCAAATCCCATTCATGCATGAACCAGCCGTGAAATTGCAGGCAGCGGGGTTGTTACATTGTACAGGGAAATTGCAAACTCCATTCATGCACGAACCAGCAGTGAAGTTGCACGCTGTAGGATTGTTACAGGGAACCGGGAAATTGCAGGTACCATTCATGCACGAACCAGCAGTGAAGTTGCAGGCAGCGGGGTTGTTACATGCAACAGGATAATTACATGTTGCTGCACAACCCGCACTTGCATTATAGTTACACGCGACAGGATCCAAACAACCCGGATAGGCACAAGAACCATTGTTCTGAGTTGCTGATGCATTGTAGTTGCATGCGGCTGTATCTGTGCAGCCGGGAACGATGCAATATCCATTATCCACAGTTGCACAGTTGTTATAATTCGAAGCAAGTGGATTTGTGCATCCATTAATATTTGTCATTGCCACCGTGACGGTGAACGCTCCTTCAATAGCATTAAATCCTCCAGCTTGTATGTAGTAGGCATTGCCGGGAGTAATGGTGCCGCAGTTGAGATTAATGAGTGAAGCATTGCCCGGACCGCTGTCATCATCACATGCAATTTGGGTTCCGCCACAGGCAGTGTAAACTGCAAGCCTTGTGTCGTTGTTGGTCCCCAATGTTGTTGAAAGAACAATATTTCCACCTGTGTAGTTGAAGTAGTACCACACATCCTGCATATTCGTTCCACCACAAGATGGGTTCGGTCCGTTTACACATGCACCAAGATTGGTGGCTGCAAATGCGCCACCATTTACAGTCAACTGGATGGCACTTGCGCACACATCATTGGCAGGGCCATAAGCGCATGATCCATCATCCACTGTTGCAAGCGAATTGTAGTTGCATGCATTCACAGCCATGCAACCGGGCACTGCACCGGGTACAAAAGGCACACAGAAATTGTGTGTAGTTGCAAAACCATAATTGGATACCGGCATTTGCACAAGAACGTTTGCACTTGCATCAGTAATGGTGTAGTTGCCATCAATGGCACAACCGCTTGCCGTGCCATCCAACCCATCACCGAATGAATCCGCGATGTTGAAATCATAACATCCGTTTGCGAGACAGAAAGTGCTGGTGAAAGTTGTTTGATCACCAAGGGAATTGCCGGCTTGAGAATAGAGAATGTTATTGCCTGCATCTTCAATATTCCAACTCACTTCTTCGCCCCAGCAATCGGTGAGCAATGTGAGCGTAACAATGTTCGCATTGGAAATTGTACTGAATGATGATGCTCCGGAATTATTGCCCGTGCTTTGGTCGGCAACACCATTCGGGTTGAGCAGCGTTACGTTGAAAGTGTGTGAGCCTGTGGAAGCAGTCATGGCAGGAAGTGTTACGGTGGTGATTCCACCTGTTGCCATCGAACCCACCCAATTGTAGTTCTGGTTTGCACCACCATCCACATTGTATTGCGCAGTGAATGATGTGATGGTGGTACTTCCCAAATTGTTCACCGTGATTTGCGGTGTGAAGGCATCACCACAATAGCTTCCGGTTGGTGAGTTAATTCCGGCAAGCATGATGTCAAAGGCAAATCCGCCACCACCTGCTGAAATCGTAAAGTTGGTGTTTGAAATATCAAAAAAGATATTTCCACTCGCCTTCACTTTAATCCGTGCCTGCGCTGTAAGAATGTTCGGAACAGTGATAATTTGTGTACCATCATTAGGTGTATTTGCAAGAACAAGTATTGGATAAGTGAAACCACCATCTGTTGAAAGCCAGATGTCCACATTCGCACAACTGATGGGTGCTGCGGTGGTGTTCGCCACGCTCCATGTAGCAGTTTGGGAACTATTGGCCGGCCACGTTACAGCAGTGTTTGGAGCAGTCACCACAAATGGGCCACCAATGTTATCTACACTGAAAGTTATGTTGTCATCATTTACCGCACCGCCACCTGCGCGATTGTCGCGCACTGTGCAACGGAAATTGAGCGAGCGATCATAAGTGGGCATGTGTTCACCAAGTACAATTGTGTTGTTTACCAAATTAGAAATTCTTGGAAAAACCCGTGTTGCATTAACTGTAGGAAGCCACGAACGGAAAATGGGTTGGTTGCCACTTGGATTGGTGAGCGTGTTGTCGCCCACTGCTGTGGCAGGACCCAAATCATATTGCTCCCAACAGAACGTAATAAGGTCACCATTTGCATCGCTGCCGGTAGCAGTCAATTCGAACGGAGTTGAAATGGGAATGGTGAATCCTCCCACACCTGCATCTACTATTGGAATTGTATTTCCGGTAGCCGAACTGGCCGCACAAGAGTTTCCTGTTCCGGTAAAAAAGGTTCGCATTTCGTTGTAGCTGTGATTGTGGAAATAATCATCGCTGTGCGGTTGCAAATCGGGCGGACAGATACCAGCATATCCCATTATGGTGGATGCTGATCCTGGTTCATACGCTGCACTTGAAGAACGATTGCATGAATTGTTTTGAGTGTGATTGCCACCCCACTGGTGTCCCATTTCATGGCATACATAATCAATGTCGAAGGGATCGCCTATGGGTGCTGATTGTCCTGAAACTCCTTTCGCCTTGTTGGATGAACAAGGAGAATTCAGGAATGCCACACCTCCGCCTCCTGTCGAAAACACATGTCCAATATCATAGTTGGCCGATCCAATTACTGCATTGCAGTTGGTTTGGTTTTCATTCAGCATAGTCGAACCATTTCCATTGGTGTAGGGGTCCGTTGCTGCGTTGGTATAAACAAGAAGATTGTTGTTAGCCACCAAATTCATTCGGAGACAGCAGTCTTTTTCATAAACACCATTGATGCGTGTCATGGATGTAACCATAGCCGCAAGACCCAGTGCTGCAGTACCACCATGAAAAGCTGTGTATTCACCTGTACCGGCAAGGGCAAGCCTATACGTGCGGAGCGTTAATCCATTTGCAACCTTCTGCATTCCCATGGACTGCACCGGTTTTTTTTGTTTCGGATTTTTTCCCGGGATATCAAGAATTTCATCTGTCTTGTCAAAATCAAATTTATCGGGCATCACCGGAGGAAGTTCATTAAATGTCTTGGTGCATGTTTGATAAAATGCTTCCTTGGTATAGCTGATGTAAATCTCAAGATCGGATGGCGAGTAGGGATCAATGTACCAGGTACCACTGGAAGAAAGTATTTGCGCATGAAAACCTTTTGGGGTGATATCACAGCGTAGGGTGGCTGTGCGGTCTTCAATTCCCTGTCCGGCATACGAACGCATTTCAGGGAATTGTGCCTCAAGAGCAGGTTCCATCACTGGTGCTTCTACCAGCGTGAAATTCGCCATCATTCCATCCGGTTTTGGAAGTTGGATGATGTACGAACTCTCAGGAGCGCGCACCACATTTTCATGCGGAGCGCTGAACAAAAAATTCTGAAGTTCGTGAATGCTAACTTCCACCGTGCGATAATTTGCAGGAACAATCTGCCGACTGTCGCGCTGAGGTTCAATCGCTACATCGGACCATTGTGGTGATGCAGATGAAAGTGTTTCAGGTTTTTGCTGGGCAAAAACATTTGCACACAACACTATCAAAAAAAGAGCTTGGAAAAATTTCTTCATTTTGAATTGGTTTTGCCCCATAAGTTATGGGGGATTTAATTATTACAGGTTTAAAAGTGGTAAAAGTCGATGGGGTCATATCCATCATTTGTCATAGGTAGTTCATTAGTTGTTAGTCAAATTTCAATAGGGGGGAAGACGTCTAACGAAGCACAATGATTAAAGGTTTCGCAGCCCGCCAAAAAAGCGGCCATTCTAAGTTGCGGGTGATGTTGAAAACTCAACCGCAACGTGAACCAGGTGCAATTGACCGCTCTCTAATTTCGACCCCGCATTTTTACCACAAATTCTTTTCATGTCCGCGCAACAATCAACCTACAACGAAGACAACATAAAAACCCTTGAGTGGAACGAACACATCCGCATCCGCCCGGGTATGTACATCGGAAAATTGGGTGACGGATCATCCACCGATGATGGCATTTATGTCTTGCTGAAAGAAATCATTGACAACTCCATTGACGAGTTTGTGATGGGTTTCGGAAAAACAATCGAAGTTATTATCAAAGACAACATGGTGACCGTGCGCGATTATGGTCGCGGCATTCCACTAGGAAAAGTGATTGACTGTGTTTCTAAAATCAATACAGGCGGCAAATACGATTCGCGCGCGTTCAAGAAAAGTGTCGGGCTGAATGGTGTTGGATCAAAAGCGGTGAATGCTTTAAGCGGTTATTTTAAAGTGGAAAGTGTACGTGATGGGGAATTGAAGGCCGCAGAATTCGAACGCGGTAACATGAAGAAAGATCACAAGATTGCGAAGACCAATGAGAAGAATGGAACTGTCATGATTTTCGTTCCCGATGAATCTCTCTTCCACAATTTCCAATACAAGGCTCAATATGTTGAACGATTGCTCTGGAATTATTGCTACCTGAATACGGGACTCACCATCCTGTTCAACGGACAGAAATTCAAGAGTGAAAACGGATTGAAAGATTTGCTTGCGACCAACATGACCGAGGAGCAACTCTATCCCACCATACACCTGCGAGGTGAGGACATTGAAGTTGCACTTACACACACCAACAGTTACGGAGAAGAATATTACAGTTTTGTAAATGGTCAGTACACCACGCAAGGAGGTACGCATCATGGAGCATTTCGCGAAGCATATATAAAAGTGATTCGCGATTTTTACGGGAAGGATTATGAAGCAGTCGACATTCGTTCAGGCATCGTTGCAGCAGTGGCAGTGAAAGTGGTTGAACCCGTTTTTGAGTCGCAGACGAAAACAAAATTGGGGTCCACCGAAATTGAACCGAACGGAAAAAGCATGAAAGCATTTGTGCTTGATTTCCTGCAGAAAGAACTCAACAAATTTCTCCACCAGAACACGCAGGCAGCTGAAGCACTCCAGAAAAAAATCCAGCAGAGCGAACGCGAACGAAAAGAGCTGGCAGGCATACAAAAACTTTCGCGCGAGCGTGCAAAGAAGGCCAACCTCCACAACAAAAAACTGCGCGACTGCAAAGTGCATTTTAGCGACACGGCAGAACTTGCTCCTGAAACAACACTCTTTATTACAGAAGGGGATAGTGCAAGTGGCAGCATCACCATTTCCCGAAACGTGCAGACACAAGCGGTGTTCAGCCTTCGCGGAAAACCACTGAACACTTACGGCATGACGAAAAAAGTGGTGTACGAAAACGAGGAGTTCAACCTCCTTCAATCCGCCCTGAATATTGAAGATGGTCTTGACGCACTTCGCTACAACAAAGTGGTGATTGCTACCGATGCCGATGTGGACGGCATGCACATCCGCCTGCTTATGATAACTTTTTTTCTCCAGTTTTTTCCTGACCTGGTGAAGCACGGACACCTTTATGTTTTGCAAACTCCGCTCTTTCGGGTACGCAATAAAAAAGAAACCATTTATTGTTATTCACCCGAAGAACGTCATCAAGCCATTGCCAAACTGGGAGTACGACCTGAAATTACGCGCTTCAAAGGACTGGGAGAAATTTCGCCTGACGAATTCAAGAACTTCATAGGTGTAGATATTCGACTTGAGCCTGTAGTTGTCGGCAACGCACATCTTAAAGACATGCTCGAATTCTACATGGGCAAAAACACACCCACTCGTCAGGAATTCATTATTAATAATTTGAAAGTGGAGAAGGATGAGGTGGTGGAATTGAAAGAAACGGAAGAAGTGGTAGTGTAAGAACTGATGTCAGAAATCCCCGAAAATATCCAACCCGAAGACGACTCACACCTGGGCACTGTGATCCAGGTAAATGGTCTTTATGAAACCTGGTTTCTCGATTACGCCAGCTATGTGATTCTTGAACGCGCAGTACCGCATATCAATGACGGACTGAAACCGGTGCAGCGAAGAATTCTCCATTCTCTTTGGGAAATGGACGATGGCCGCTTCAACAAAGTTGCGAACGTGATTGGAAACACCATGAAGTACCATCCGCACGGTGATGCTTCCATAGGCGATGCACTGGTGCAACTGGGACAGAAAAATCTGCTGCTCGACATGCAGGGAAACTGGGGAAACATTTATACCGGTGACAATGCCGCGGCTCCGCGATACATTGAAGTGCGGCTGAACAAGTTTGCACTGGAAGTAGTTTTCAATCCCAAAACCACCACATGGCTTGCGAGCTATGACGGGCGCAACAAAGAACCCGAAACACTTCCTGTAAAATTTCCACTACTTCTTGCATTGGGTGTCGAGGGAATTGCTGTGGGACTTGCCTGCAAAATTCTTCCGCACAACTTCATTGAACTCATTGATGCAAGCATTGATGTGTTGCGTGGAAAACGCACACACCTCATGCCCGATTTCCAGCAGGGCGGATTTGCAGACTGCACCGATTACAACCACGGACTGCGCGGAGGAAAAATCCGGGTACGTGCCCGCATCAGGAAAGAGGACAACGGAAAGCAACTGGTCATCACGGAAATTCCTTTCGGTACTACAGTCCCTTCGCTCATCGATTCCATCCTGAAAGCGAATGAGAAGGGCAAGATAAAAGTGAAGAAGGTGGATGACATTACCACTGGCACGGTGGAAATTATTGTCCATCTCGCTCCAGGAACTTCACCCGACAAAACCATTGATGCACTTTATGCCTTCACAGATTGTGAGGTGAGTATTTCTCCCAACGTTTGTGTAATCCAGGAAGACAAGCCGCGCTTCATTGGGGTGGATGAGTTGCTGCGGATGTCCACCGAACACACGCGGGACCTCATTGAGCAGGAACTCAAAATTCAACTCGCTGAATTGGATGAACAATGGTTCTTTTCATCTCTCGAAAAGATTTTTATTGAAAAAAGAATTTACCGCAAGATTGAAGAAGCCGAAACGTGGGAAGAAATCATTAGCACCATTCACAAAGGAGTAAAACCATTTACCAAAGATTTTTTTCGCGAAGTGACCGATGAGGATGTGGCGCGACTCACAGAAATAAAAATCAAACGCATCTCTCGATTCGATTCCTTCAAGGCCGATGAGCACATCAAGAAACTTGAAGGTGATATAAAGGATGTGAAAAAGAAATTGAAGGAACTCATTGAGACTTGCATCGAGTACTTCAAGGAACTAAAACGCAAATACGGAAAAGGAAAAGAACGCAGGACGGAGATAAAACAATTCGATACGGTGGAAGCTGCGAAAGTGGCCATTGCCAATGCAAAGCTTTATGTGAACCGTGCCGAAGGATTTGTAGGCACCGGATTGAAGCGGGATGAAGGAGAATACGTGATGGATTGTTCCGACATTGATGACATCATCATCTTCCGCAACGATGGGAAGATGATGGTGAAACGTGTCGAACAAAAATCATTTGTTGGCAAAGAAATCATTCATGCAGGTGTGTGGAAGAAGGACGACAAGCGCACCATTTACAATCTGATCTACAGCGATGGAAAAAAAAATGGTGCCATGATGAAACGGTTTGCTGTTACATCCATTACACGCGATAAAGAGTATGACCTCACTAAAGGAACTGCCGGAAGCGAGATGCTTTACTTCAGTGCAAATCCTAATGGAGAAGCAGAAGTAGTCACCATAAATCTTCGCGCCCAATCTCATCTCAAAAAACTGAAATTCGATATTGATTTTTCTGAACTTGCAGTGAAAGGCCGCGATGCCGTGGGCAACGTGGTTACCAAATACACAGTAAGAAAAGTTGAACTGAAAGAAGCCGGGCTTTCAACACTTGGTGCCCTTCAAGTTTGGTACGATGAACATGTTCATCGCCTCAATTCAGAATCACGCGGAAGATTTGTTGGGGACTTCTATCCCGGAGAAAAAATTCTCATGCTCCTCAACACAGGCGAATACAAACTGGTAAGCCCGGAATTGTCTCTTCACTTTGATGAAACAATGACTCATTTCGAAAAATGGATTCCGGGAAAACCGTTAACCACCATTTACTACGATGGCGAAAAACAAACCTGGTTTGTAAAAAGATTCCTTCTCGAAGAATCGGGCAGGGCGGTGAAGTTTATCACAGAACATCCGCAATCCAAACTTGGCATCGCTACTACCGTACATCATCCGGTAGTGTTTATCCGTTACGACAAACGCTCCAAAGCAATGCGCAACAAGATGGACGAAAGCGTAAACCTGCGCGACTTCATTGCGGTGAAAGGAATGAAAGCGTTGGGCAACAAACTCACATCGCTTCCGGTTCTTGCTGTCGAGTTACTGGAGCCTGATGCACAGCAGGAAGAACAAAGTGAGAAGTTGTTGATGGATATGATTCGATCGCGCAAGGGTAACCCAATGGATAAAGAAATACATCAGAACCCGGCAGATATTGAATTTGAAATTGATGGACTGGTGGACGACATGGAGCGTTTCAAACAGCAGAAGCAAAACGATGACGAGGAGGATGATGAAGATGAAAAACCATCGTCACCTAAAACAAAACGCGACCAAGACGATAAGGGAACGCAAGGGAGTTTGTTTTAGCGGGTGTAGTTATTTCACAAATGGAATTCCCAGTTGTTTGCAAATCATCCGGCAGGTAACATCATTCAAATCAGCTAAGACACAATCATGCGCTTTAAGATGTTTGAGAAAAACACCACGCTTCATGTCAGCACTAGTATTTCCTTTTTGAAGCTGCGGGCGGGCGTCTTGAGTAAAAGTTTAAAGGTTTCCTCTTTGTAGTAGCCCAGCATCATTTGGAGGGCATCAAGCAAATTTGTACGCAATTCCTTTTCGGTATTGCCTTGGGAAATAACTCCCGGAACTTCCTCCACATAGCCGGAAAATGTTCCGTCTTCTGCTTCTATGATGATTGCGGTATAAGTTGTATTTGCTTTCATGAAAAATATTTCTATCAAAAGTAATTTGGTTGGAGGCTGTTGTTGCTCATCACTGTATGCCTTTGGCATTGAAGTGAGCGACATCTTACTCCATTCAACATCTTTATTGGCAATGGAATCCAACATTGCAGCCACATCATTCTATTGTTTCGAAATGGTGAGAATAAGCTCCAGAATGCTTTTACCTGACTCGGTTTGATCGTCAATCCAAAGGATGTGTTTCATGTTTTTTCTTTGTGCTAAAAAATAATTGGTTGCAGAACTGCTGATGGCAACAATCACAACCGCTTCTTGTAAGTATAATTCTTGAAAGTTGCGGGAAAATGCAATCCCGCAGGAAAGCAGGCATGAGTTAGGCTTCGCTAAACTCGTGCGACTGGGAATTAGACATGAAACGTTTCCACCGGGTCTGTGCGATCAAACAACAGGATAAAGGTGTGGATGATGAAAATGCTGAAGATGTCGATGCTACACAAATGTGCGCACCTGCTTAAGCACCCTCCGCCTCTTCCAGCAACTGCTTCCTGTGCAGCGTGGCATACAATCCTTTCGCCAAAAGCAGCCCATCGTGAGTGCCTTCTTCCGCAATGCGGCCGTGGTCGAGCACAATGATTTTGTCGGCATGTTTAATCGAAGAAATACGATGAGAGATAATGATGGAAGTTTTGTCTTTCATTAAATCCCGAAGTGCGTTCAGGATATTCTCTTCAGTTTCCGTATCCACTGCTGAAAGGCAGTCATCAAAAATGAGCACTTGCGGATGACTGATGATGGCGCGTGCGATGGAGACTCTTTGTTTCTGTCCGCCACTGAGGTTGATGCCTCGTTCGCCCAAGAGAGTTTCATATCGTCCCGGAAATTCCTCAATGTTGTGAGCCACATCAGCCGCTAAAGCTGCTCGCTCAATTTCGTCCTGCTTCACACCATCTTCCCCGAAAGCAATGTTGTTGGCAATGGAATCGGAGAAGAGGAAAACATCTTGCGGCACATATCCGATGGATGAGCGCAGTTGATGAAGTTGATGAAACTTCAGGTCCAGACCATCGAGCATAATCTGTCCTTCGGTGGGGTCGTACATGCGGCAGAGCAAATTTGCAATGGTGCTTTTTCCGCTTGCTGTCCTCCCGATAATAGCAAGTGTTTGTCCCTGCTTCACGCTAAACGAAACATCCCGCAACGCACGGATGCCGGAGTCAGGATAGGTAAATGACACATTGCGGAATTCAATTTCACCTTTAATGATTTTCTTTTCTGCGGTGTTTTTTCCTTCGGTTGCTGTGTTGACGATATCCGGTTTGGTGTCCAAAAATTCGTTGATGCGCGCCTGGCTCGCTTCTGCCTTTTGCACAAGGCTGGTTACCCAACCCACTGCAGCAAATGGCCACGTGAGCAAGTTGATGTAAAAGATGAAAAGGAAGATGGTGCCCGCAGTTATTTCACCCGACATGACCTTTAATCCGCCTACATAAATAGCGAGGATATAACCCATACCCACCAGCAAAACAATGACAGGCATAAACAGTGAATCCACTTTTACAAGTTGTAGTTGGCGGTCCTTGTAAGTGTCGCACTCGGCTGCAAATTCCTTCTGCGATTTGTCTTCCATTCCATACGCTTTCAATACACGCACTCCACTCATTGCTTCCTGTATGAAAGCGGAGAGTTTGCTCTGCTGTGATTGAACCTTATCCGTTCTCCGGTTGATGGTTTTGCTCACGTAGAAGATGCAAATCATCATGAATGGCATGGGGGAGAGCGACCACAGCGTGAGTTCCACATTTTCTTTCAGCATGAAGAAGATGCAGAACACCGAGAGCACCGCGAGGTTAATGGTGTACATCACTGCCGGACCGAGGTACATGCGCACACGGTTCACATCTTCGCTGATGCGGTTCATGAGGTCTCCTGTGCGGTTGCGTTTGTAAAAACCCATGTCCAGTTTCTGGTAGTGGTCATAGATTTCATTCTTCATGTCGTACTCGATGTAGCGCGACATCACGATGATGGTTTGGCGCTGGTAAAAAAGAAACACGCCTTTTACCAGATAGATAAGCAGATAGATGAACGCCAGCAGCAAACCGATGGTGGAGAGTTGTGTGGCAACATTGACATCACTTCCTGAAATGGAAGTTTGTTCTTTTCCAAAAACACCGTACACGAACTTGATGCTTGTGGGCAATTCAATCCTTGCCGATGCATCGCCCTTGTGCTTGAAACATTGTTCGAGAAAATCCACACCATCTTTTACGATGGCAGGTGCGCCCACATTTCCGAGATTGGTGAGGGCGATAAACAAGATGCCCATGAAAAACCTGCCGCGGTATTTCCAGAAGTAATGGTTGAGGCGCGCGAGATTCTTCATCAGAATTTAAAGTTCCAGGTAATGCTAGGCAATATCGGGAACAGGCTCACTTGGTAGGCTTTTATCTGGAGACTTCCTTCTCCCAATTGTCCGCCTGAATCGAAATAGATGAAGTAGGGATTCTTGCGGTTGTACAAATTGTACACGGACAAATTCCAGTTGGAAGTGACCTTTCTTTTCTTCTCCACCTTTTCGCCCGTGGTTTTATCGGTCACAGTTTTCATTGGTTTGGGGTAGAGCGTGAGTGAAGCATCGGCACGGTGGTAGGCTGCCATACGGAAAGAATTTCTTGGGCCGTACACATCCACGATGTGGTTCTCATAGAAGTATCTTTCTAAAGGAAGAGTGATGGCGCTGCCTGTTCCGTAAACGAAAATGAAACCGAGGTCGATGCGGTCGCTCAGTTTGTAACTCACCACCAGACTGCCATCGTGCCTGCGATCCCATCTTGCGGGAAAAGTTTCTCCGTTGTTGATTTCATCGAACTTGCGCATGGTTTTGCTCCATGTGTATCCCACCCAACCGTTGACTCTACCTACGCGCTTCTTCACGAAAAACTCTGCACCGTAACTGTAAGCTTTTCCGAAGACAAGAAAATTGTCCACGTTATCGTTCACGGTTTGTTCCGGTTGCGCTCCTTCCTCGAACTCGGTTTGGTTCTTCATGTCTTTGTAATAGACTTCGACAGAAGTTTCCCATTTATCATTCCCGAAATTGCGGAAGTAGCCAAGCGCGTATTGTATCCCGAATTGCGGTTTCACAATCTCTGTGCTTGGAATCCACACATCGGTGGGCAGCGATGTAGGGGAAAGACTTGTGAGGTGGATGTATTGGTAGTTATGCGTGTAGCCGGCCTTAATAGACGATACGTTATTAATAGTGTATCGCAGGCTGAGGCGCGGTTCGAAGCCCGTATAGTTTTTCACCACATCGCCTTTGGCATATTGAACTATGGCAGGAGGTAATGGCTGATTGAACTGGTCAACACTATCGGAATAGATATACCTCTTGAAGGGACCCACATGGATGAAATGCGAAACACGAACGCCTGCATTGAAGCGAAGTTTTTCGTTGATGTCAAACTCATCCAATGCGTACGCTGCCATTTCATGACTGTACATGATGGCATCTTCACCATCAATAAATTCCGTGTCGCCACTTCGTGCATACACCGTGTTAGGTGTAAACTGGTGGCGTGTGTATTCCACTCCCCACTTGATTTGATGCAGGTACGTGGGATAATAATTCCATTGCACCTTCGCTCCGTAGTCGCGGATGCCGCTCTTGAGCCTGAATTCAAGGTCACTTTGTTCACCAATGAATTCGAACTTGTAATCGGTGAAGGTGAGAATAGCGTTCATGAAAAGTTTTGGATTCATGATGCGGTTCCACCTCAACGTGGCTGTTGCATTGCCCCAGGGAATTTCAGAGGAGAAGTCTGCATTCTGGCTTTTGAACCCGAACACATCACGCCCGAAATAACCGCTGAGGAAGAGTTGGTCTTTAGTTGAAATGCGGTAGTTGAGTTTCGCGTTGAGGTCGTAGAAATAATAAGCGCTTCCGGCAGCATCGGCTTCGGGATTGATGAAAGGTTTTGAAAGCACATCAATATACGTGCGCCTGCCGGAGAGGATGAAGGACGAGATGTCTTTTTGGATGGGGCCTTCCACGGTGAAGCGCGATGAAATCAAACCGATGCCGCCCTCGCCATGAAACTCGCGGTTGTTTCCTTCCTTCAATGCTATGTCCAGCACAGATGAAATGCGCGAACCGTAATTGGCAGGCACGCCACCTTTTATCAGTTCAAGATTTTTCACTGCATCGGCATTGAATACGGAGAAGAAACCGAAGAGGTGCGATGCGTTGTAAACAGTAGCATTGTCGAGCAGTACAAGGTTCTGGTCAATGCCGCCACCGCGCACGTAGAATCCGGTATTGCCTTCACCTGCACTGCGCACGCCCGGCAGCAGCGCAAGTGTTTTCAGGATGTCCACTTCGCCCATGAAGGCCGGAAGTTTCTTGATTTGATCCACTTCCAGTTTCGCACGACCCATGTCCGTGCTTTCGGTGTTTTGTTTTTTCTCCGCTTCAACAATTACTTCCTCAGCTTCATACGTCTGTGGATCGAGTGCAAGAGCGAGTGTGATGTCTTTGTCGAGTGAAATTTCTATTTGTTTGTCCACATAGCCGAGCAGGTAAACATCGAGTGTGTAGCTGCCCGCGGGCAACGTGAGCGAGTAGAATCCATACACATTGGTGCTTACTCCCTTCTGCAATTCCTTCACCCCAATGACGGCTCCAATAAGATATTCTCCGCTGGCTTTATCTTTTATCTCGCCACTGATGGTGAACTTTTCCTGCGCAGAAAAGAAAAGTGGACTCGCAATGAGAACCGAAAGAAAAAACGCTCTAAGTGTTGGCATAAGAAAATGGAAATGCGGGCAAACATACCTGTGTGTGTGGGAGAGAAAAGATAACGAGGGTTAAATAAAGAGGAGGCAGGGAAATGCAGGAAGTAACTGGCGGATAGCGGTCGGCAGCGATACTCGAGGAATGGAGCGAGTGTTTGCACTTAGCAAACCCGCAATGTGATTAGTGCCGGCAAAATCAGTTATACACTTTCATCCTCATCCAAAATTTCCAGCGAACTAGCTTCGGGCAACATCAATTGTGTTTCTGCTTCATCAAGTACTTCTACCCCTTTTAGTTTTCTCTGGATGGCGCGAGTGCGTTTTCCCATCACTTCGTCTATCTGGTTGCTGGCTGTCTGAATATTTTTTTGTGCCTTTTCCAACATGCCTCCAAAGTTTTCGAACTCTTTCTTGACAGCACCCAAAATTTTCCATACTTCGCTGCTGCGCTTTTGGATAACCAATGTGCGGAAACCCATTTGCAAACTGTTGAGTATGGCCGCAAGTGTGGTTGGACCTGTCACCATAATTTTATAATTGCGCTGCAAATCGTCCAGCAAACTTGCCTTACGCACCACTTCGGCATAAATGCCCTCGAAGGGCAAAAACATAATTCCAAAATCGGTAGTGTTAGGCGGGTCGAGGTATTTATCGCGAATGTCTTTGGCCATTTTGCGAATAGTATTCTCAAGGTTTTTTTGTGCTAGTTCAATCTGCACCAGATCGCCCACATCGTAAGCGGTTTGTAATTGTTCATACACATCTTTAGGGAATTTGGCATCCACCGGCAGCCACACCTGGCCGTTGTCATCATCTCGCCCGGGCAGTTTTATGGCAAACTCCACCAGGTCGTTGCTGCTGTATTTGGTTTTTACGTTGGCCTGATATTGTTCCGGTGCCAGCACTTGTTCCAGCAGCATGCCCAATTGCACCTCACCTATTCCACCGCGCATTTTCACATTGCTCAATACTTTTTTCAGGCCGCCTACATCCTGCGCAAGAGTTTGCATTTCGCCTAAGCCTTTCTGCACACTCTCCAATTGCTTGCCCACCAGTTCGAAAGATTGACCTAACCTTTCATTGAGCGTTTTCTGTAATTTTTCGTCCACCATTATCCGCATTTCCTCCAACTTCTTTTCAGTAGCCTCCACCAGTTTGGTTTGCTTCTCGTCCAGTTGCCCGAATTTTTCGCGTTGCAAGTCGTTAAAAGATTTTACGTTGGTGTCGAACGCGGTTTGAAAATCCTTGAATGCTTTTACCAACGATTCGCGCATGTGATTGTTATCCGTTTTGGCTTGCTCAGTCAGTTCTTTGAGTTTATCCTGCACCTGCACATTTATTTTCTCCAATTGAGCCGTGTTGGCTTCCGAAAATTCTTTCAGGTTTCTAGCGAGTTCTTCACGACTTGTTTTGCTGCTCACTTCTGTTTTTTCGATAAGGGCGGTTACCTTTTCTTCAAGTGTCGTGTTCAGTTTTTCGAGTGCCTTCTGGTTTTGATCTGTAATGTTCGAAAGCGTTGCTGAAAGTTCAAGTTTAAAATCTTTTAGTGTGTTGTTCAACTCATCGCGATTTTCCTTTGAAAGTTTATTGCTCTCATCCCTGTTCACCCGGAAGTCTTCCTTCAGATTGTTTTCTAACCTGCTTAACGATTGGGCGATATCATCAGTCCGGAGTTTTACTTTTTCGGTATTGGGATCTTTTTGTTTACGCAGCAAAATCCAGAGCAGGATAATCACTTGAAGGGAAATGATGACGATAAGTAAGGTGGATGACATAGTGTTTTGGGAATACAGAATTGGGTAAGTAATGAAACAGTGCGCAAGCTATCAAATGCGCCAGATGCTTATCCACGAGGGAGAGGAAGGCTGCACCTTGAAAAAGAGCGCTGTTCATCCTGATCTGGCAATTCAAATTTCAAAAAAAGAAAACCGGACATTTTCCTCTCATCTCAAAGGTGCACACCAAGAAGTTTTTGGAGACTGAAAGCCAAAACTGTTGCGGCACATTTTTCAAAAAAAACAGCACGCAGCCAACACCCGGGTTGAAAATAGTTTACTGCTGGTTGAACACAAAGAAAAATTGCTGGATGTTTTGTCTAAGCGGAATGAATTGTTGAACAAGTAAACCGTTACCACCGAATTGCAATTGGACAACACCACAGTTCCCGAAAACAAAAAACCGGACAATCAATCGAAAAATTGAAGTTGTCCGGTCAGGTAGCCCGTAGGGGAATCGAACCCCTGTTACCAGAATGAAAATCTGATGTCCTAACCCCTAGACGAACGGGCCATTTTTTTTAAAAAGGCGCGCAAATATATCGAACTCACATTGCCACCGGAGTTGGAAGTTTTTCAGAGGGACGAATCATCCAGCCCAAAACGGAATCCCAACCTCTTGCCTATACTCAGTCCGCTGTGTTGCGACAGCGTTTGGATGTCTTCCACGGTGATCTCCTGTAGTTTTTCGTACGGAGGAGTGTACATGTCGAAGTCCAGCGTGTAAAGTATAGTGCTGTTTACAATCGCTTCCAGTTGTCCTTTATCCAGGATGCCGCTTATGAAATCATTGTAGAGATAACCCAGTTGGCGTTTGCCCTGCACCATGAAATGGTTTTCGCGATTCACAAAAATGCGGGCAATGAGGTAGCCGATATCTCCCGTCCGCTGATACTTAAAAGAGTCAGCGAGAAAGTTGTACACGTTAATGATGCCGAGATATGAATTTCTCTCATCGTCTTTAACGTAAGAAGAGCGCCAGATGCTGTGGCTCTTGTCGAACTGGAACACATTGGTGTTCATACAATAGATGAGCACATCACCGGCAATTTTTATTTCGGAATGAAAATCCCCTTTGTCGCGGTAGCTGAAATCAACACGTGAATCAGTGTCTCCGAAATTTGTCCTGATGTCCTCAATGGTTTCAGAAAGTATGGACTTCAGGTCTTTGAAAACGCGAATCGTGTTGTAATACACATCCTGCTTCAGGACACTTTTTTCTTTTACCAATTGGTAAATCATTTCGCGCGATTCTGGCATCTTGATTTTTTATCATTCTAATAAGCTCGTGCGAATAGTACCCGCTTTGACGATGGTTTACCCGTAACCATGCAATTTCCGCTTTCTTCTTTGGCATCAAGAGGAATGCAACGGATGGTGGCTTTGGTTTCCGTCTTCACCTGTTCTTCCGTTTCCGCAGTGCCGTCCCAATGTGCTGAAAAGAAACCACCTTTTGAATCGAGCAGTTTTTTGAATTCTGCGTAGTCATTCACTTCGGTGATATTATTTTTTTGGAATTGCAATGCTTCATTGTAAAGATTTAGTTGGATGCTTTCCAGAAGTGATGGAATCAGTTCTGCAACCTTTTCAAACATTACGAGTTGTTTTTCACCGGTGTCGCGTCTTACCACTTCCATGGTTCCGTTTTCCATGTCTTTCGGGCCGATGGCCATCCGCACAGGCACCCCCTTCAATTCATATTCTGCGAATTTCCATCCTGAACGTTTTGTGTCATCATCATCAAACTTCACGGTGATGTTTTTTACTCGAAGTGCAGCAATGAGTGGTTTGCATTTCTCCGCAATCTCACCCAGTTGTTCTACCCCTCTATATATTGGTACAATAACAACATGCAGTGGTGCAAGTTTTGGCGGAAGCCTCAATCCTTTGTCATCACTATGGGTCATGATGAGCGCACCAATAAGTCTGGTGGTAACACCCCATGATGTTGCCCACACATAATCCCGCACTCCCTCTTTGTTGGCGAACTGCACATCAAAAGCTTTGGCGAAATTCTGTCCCAGGAAATGGGATGTTCCTGCCTGCAAAGCCTTGCCGTCCTGCATCAGTGCTTCAATGCAAAATGTCTCATCGGCACCGGCAAAACGTTCGCTGGCAGTTTTGCAACCGCGTATCACCGGCATGGCCAGGAAGTTTTCCGCGAAGTCCGTGTACACATCCAGCATCCTTTTCGCTTCTTCCATTGCGTCAACTGATGTGGCATGTGCGGTGTGTCCTTCCTGCCAAAGAAATTCCGTAGTGCGCAAAAACAATCGGGTGCGCATTTCCCACCGCACCACATTCGCCCATTGGTTGATAAGCAGTGGCAGGTCGCGATAGCTCTGAATCCAATCGCGGTATGTATTCCAAATAATGGTTTCCGATGTAGGTCGAACGATAAGTTCTTCTTCCAGTTTCGCCTCCGGGTCAACCACCAATTCTCCTTCCTCAACTTTCAAACGATAATGTGTAACAACTGCGCATTCTTTAGCGAAACCCTCCACATGTGCAGCCTCTTTGGCCAGGTATGATTTGGGAATGAACAATGGGAAATAAGCATTTTGGTGCCCGGTATCCTTAAACATTTTATCCAGCGCATCCCTCATTTTTTCCCAGATGGCGTATCCATAAGGTTTGATGATCATGCAGCCCTTCACATCACTGTGTTGGGCAAGATCTGCCATCACCACAAGCTCGTTGTACCATTTGGAATAATCTACGTTACGGGGAGTGAGTTTATCAGCCATTTTTTCTTTCTGCGCTTTTATTTTTTCAGAGGTCAAAATTAGAGAAAGCATGAAGCACGATGTGCTACCAATGCACTGTCAAGCTTTGCTGATTGTTTTTTTACTTCCATGATTTTGATCATTTTTGCACTCATAACATCCAACCCTATTACTTTAGCAACTGAACAAATTCATCAAAAGACAAAATAAAATTCCAATGAATAAATCCTTACTCACGCGTTCCTTAGTAGCGCTTTTTTTACTTACAATAGTCAGCACCACATTTTTTGCTCAGCCAGGCAAACCAAGGAAGGATGGCGATAGATTCATGTTTGTTGAAATTGACAACCTTGATGTAGCCACCTACGAAGAGCTTGTGCAGGCTCTGGATGGAAACGAACTAATGGTTATTCACCAGGCTTGTGTTCCGGCACACGTCATTATGCTTGACATCCCCGCTTCTAACAGAGATAACCTGGATAACAACTTCACCGCATTGCGTGACATCGTGGTTACAAATACCAGTCTTACCACCATGCGCCTCCTGGCGGAATACGGTGAGAAAGATTTTCTTGCCAAGTGCAAAAAATACCGCGGAAGCGGGCAGCCTTGAAACCAAGGACAGATTTAAAATCGGATTAAACAAACTGGATTGTGCTTCGTATAACGAATGCGAATCGCATCCTAACAACCGTGTTTTTTCATCAACAGAAAATTAGCAATGTCATTTATGAATTCACCCTCCAAAGTCCTGCTCGCAGCAGCAGGACTTCTCTTGTCGCAACTTTCCGTTGCTCAGTTAACGGTAGATGTAAACATGTCGCCCGATCAGATGGTGCAAAACCTGGTGGGCGAAGGTGTGCTCATTTCCAACGTAGTGGTAACTGCAGCCGACAGTTCTTATGCTTATTATTATGCAACGGGAACCGAGCTGGGTACGAGCGAAGGCTTACTGCTCACAACAGGCCTTGCGCAGGGTGCTATAGGTCCGAATAACACTTCAGGGCTCCCACAATTAGGTCCAGGTGGTGTTTGCCTGACCTGTAATTTGTACGACAACAATTTTGGCGGAAGTGCGCTACTCGATCTTTTTTCGGGCTACGACACTTTTGATGCAACGATGGTGGAATTTGACATTGTGCCTCAGGGCGACAGTCTTCGTTTCTCTTACACATTCGCATCAGAAGAATACCAGGAATGGGTAGGCTCACCTTTCAATGATGTGTTCGGGTTTTTTATCTCAGGCCCCAATGTGGGAGCAGATGTAAACATTGCACTGATTCCCGGAACCAGCCAGGCGGTGGCCATCAACAGCGTGAATCATTTGCAAAACACACAATACTATTTCAATAACCAAAGTCCTCCGGGGCAATTGATTCAATACGATGGATTCACTCTTGATCTGATTGCCCTGGTTGGGAATTTAGTTCCGTGTGAGACTTATCATCTCAAGCTCATCATTGCAGATGGTTCCGACAGGATTTACGATTCTGCCGTCTTCATTAATTCTATAGAATCAAATCCTGTTATTGTGGCATCGGCTACTGCCGGTGGAATTCCTTTTATGATTGAAGGATGCAATGATGGCACGATCACTTTCACTCGCGAAGAATCTTCTACACTTCCCCAAACCGTAACCTATTTTGTGGGAGGTTCTGCAACCAATGGACTTGACTACACTCCTCAGTTGGGTGATGGAGCAATAACTGACCCTGTTACCATTGTTATTCCTGCTGGTGAAATAAGTGTAAGCCTTGACCTCGAAGCAATTTTTGATGGCATACCTGAAGGCGAAGAGTACATCACTATCTATCTCGCCAATCCACTTTGCAATAACGAAGAAATTTTAGACAGCATCAGTTTCTACATTCATGATGAACTAACAGTGGACATCCAACCCGATGCATCCAGCATTTGTGCCGGTGAATGTGTGCAGCTGACCAGCGATGCCATCAACGAGGGTTCAGCAATCTTTGCGTGGTCGCCCACCACCGGACTTAATGACTCCCTGAGCATATCACCTCTGGCTTGTCCTCTCATCACCACTACTTACACCATCACAAGTATAGTTTCTGAATGTATAGCGACTGACGATGTGACAATCACCGTCTCTGGCATTAACCTGACGCTTGATATAAGCAATGTGCAATGCAGTGTGCAAGCCACTGGTTCCATTGATCTCACCATAAATGATGGCATTGAACCGTTCGATATTTTATGGACAGGGCCGAATTTTTACTCCTCGTCCGATGAAGACATCAGCGACCTTCAACCCGGTGAATATTGTGTGACAGTGACAGATGCGAACGGATGTGTGGCCACAAGTTGTGTTACACTTATCCAGGAAAATGAATTGATGATTACCGGTGCAACGTTTAGTGATTACACCTGCCAGCCCATCTCATGTTTTGGAGCATGTGACGGAAGCATTTCGATTGATGTTGCAGGTGGTGTGGCACCCTATCAGTTCAACTGGACGGGTCCAGATTTTTTCTCAGACAGTTCTGAAGAGATTTCAGGATTGTGTGCTGGTGAATATTGTGTTACCATAACCGATGCGGTCGATTGTGTGATCACTGCGTGTTACACTTTACAAGAACCCTCATTGCTTTCGCTTGAGTTGGATGCACAAGCGGATGTGCAATGCAGCGGTGAACAAACCGGTAGCATTTGTGTCACTGCATCAGGAGGTTGCTCTCCTTATGCATATGCATGGAGTCATGATGCAATCTTCAATGCACCTTGTGCAGAAAATCTTCCCAGTGGTATTTACACCGTAACAGTTACTGATGTGAACGGTTGTGTGATTGATGAGGCACTGACAATTGTGGTGAGCGGCCCGCAGGATCCACTTTCAATTTCAACTGACGTTGTGGGAGTTTATCCGGGAGGATTCAATGTTTCTTGTCCCGGTTCGAGCGATGGATTCATCAACGTGACAATATCTGGAGGCACACCGGCTTACGATGTGGAATGGCTGGATGACAACAACAATCTTTTTTCCACATCCGAAGATTTGAGTGGCGCACCATGTGGCGACTACACACTTAATGTGACAGATGCAAACGGATGCACAGCAAGCATGAGTTACAACCTGACTTGCGTTCCACCCATAGAAATCACTTACACAGTCGCTCCCAACCCATGCGGAAGCGGAGATTCAGGATTAGGCGCCATTGATATCACATCAACGACTGGCGGAAACGGTGGACCTTATTCATTTCAATACATTGGGCCTTCATGCCCCCTGGGTTGCGCTGTGGAAGATCTCGTCAATGTGAATTCTGGCGACTACGTTCTTACAGTGACCGATGAATTTGGGTGTACACAAACTTTTAATATCAACATAGGAACGAATGACGATTTTGATGTTTCAGGTGTTGTAACTCCGGTCAGTTGTTTCGGTGCCTGCGATGGCGATGTGGATATCACCTTAACTCCTCCGGGTTCATACACTACCGATTGGTATGATGCGAACAACATTCTTGTTTCCACTACAGAAGATCTTGTGGACGTGTGTGCAGGAATTTATCATGTAGAAATTGTTGGCGGTGCATGTGAGGGAACTTTTTATTTCGGAGTTGTTGAACCCGAACCTATTGATATTGATGTTGACAACCTCACCGAACCAGTTTGTTTCGGACAGAACAACGGCTGCATTGACATATCAGTTTCAGGTGCTGTGGGCACGCCTGATTTCAATTGGCTACCAAGTGTGGAATGTTTTTTCTTCGGCTCAACAGATGAGGACATCTGCGGATTGTTCGCCTGTGATTACACTGTTGAAGTAACGGATGACAACGGATGCACAGTGACCGAAACCATCTCACTTACCGCTCCACAGGTTATGGACATTTTTGTTGAAACAACTATCTTCAATGGAGGCTTCAACATTTCATGCAATGGAGCAAATGACGGTCAAATGAGTGTAACCGTCTCTGGCGGATCTCCTGATTGTATCCTGTTTGCACCTGATTGTTACAACTACGACTGGCATTGTGATGACCCCCTTTGTTCAGTGCCAACCAACTGTTCCGGCTCCATTCAAACCGGCCTTGGCCCCGGTGTTTATTGTGTGGATGTTTATGATGCTAATGGATGCCTTGCAACCACAACCATTGAAATGATTGAACCCGATCCCATAGTTTCCAATGAAGTGGTGAACAATGTGACATGCAATGGTGAATGTGACGGAAGCATTATTACTGCACTGGGTGGTGGAAGCGGAACTTTTGTGAGCATCAACTGGTCGGGTGATATTGGGAACAATCTTCCCACTGCAACAACACTCACCGATTTATGTCCCGGCACTTACACTCTTTCAGTTTTCGATTCCAACGATTGTGAAGAAACATTTACTTACACTATCACTGAACCAGAGGTACTCGAAATTGTGGTGAACTTCGAGCAGGACATCACTTGTTTTGGTGGTGATGACGGTGCCGTGTCATTTGAGGCAACAGGCGGAACACCGGATTACATATACTGGGCAGAAGACATTGACGGCAACCAATATCCCGGCAATGTGATTGGAAATCTTGCGCCTGGCACTTATACTCTATGGGCCCAGGATGCAAACGGATGCCTGGCATCAACCCCAATAACGATTGATGAACCGGAAGAAATTCTTCTTTCTATCGAAGCCATTATCCAATTCGATGACCAGGTGTTTACACTGCAATGCAATGGCGATTGTGATGGTGCACTCACTTCCACTGCGAGTGGCGGAGTGGGAACGCTCAACTATGAATGGGAGAACCAAGACGGAATTGTGATTGGAGTCGAGCCCACTCTCGAAGATTTGTGTGCAGATAACTATTGCCTCACCGTGACAGATGAAAACGGATGTGAAACTGAAGAGTGTTTTGAAATTACAGAACCTGAAACTCCCTTTGATGTGCAAAGTGAAATTTCGCTCTACGCTGGCGGGTTCAACATTTCATGTTACAATGCTTGCGATGGTTCTATTGACCTCACGGTGAGCGGTGGTGTTCCGGGATATTCTTACCAATGGAATTGTGGTGCGTGTGGCACACTTGATCCAACAGAAGACCAGGCTTCATTATGCGCAGATTTTTATGAAGTGCTCGTGACTGATGCAAACTACTGCGATGAACTAGTGCAGTTCGAATTGACACAGCCCGACCCCATCATTGTCACCACAACTCCAATGGAGTTTTCATGCGGATACAACATTTCATGCAACGGTGAATGCGATGGAACTATATCAGTGGAAGTAGCAGGTGGTTTTCCGGGTTATGCGATAACGTGGGAAGAACTTGCACTGGTGGATGAGTATTTTGTGGACAGCCTCTGTGCCGGCACTTATACAATTTGCGCCACTGATGATCTCGGTTGCGAATTGTGCAGCGTGGTGACACTTACCGAACCGGAAGTACTCACCGTTTCAATTTCAGACGTATATGATTGTGATAATGGTGAATTAGAATTGTGTGCAAACATTTCAGGTGGATGCAATCCTTACTCTTTGTTCTGGAGTTCTGATGAGCTTTCAAACTGCATTACTGTAGATGAAGATGGCAACTATCAAGTGGATGTGACGGATGATAATGATTGCGAAGCGTCAGCGTCAATTACCGACTTGGTAGTTCCTGAACCAATGGATGGAAATGTGTTTATCACATCCACCACATGTGGCGCTTGCAATGGCATCATTGATCTTCAACTTACAGGTGGACTTCTTCCATTCACTTTCGACTGGACCGGAACCGGAGCAGTGGACGGACAGGAAGATCAATCTGATTTGTGCCCAGGACCGTATTCGGTGATAGTGACTGACCAGTATGGATGTCTGCTTGATATCACTGTTACTATTCCATCGGAAGATGGCATCACTTTGCAAGAGACTATCACTGGCAATCTTTGTTATGGTTCAGCCAATGGAAGCATATCTGTCATCATTACCAATGCAGTTGAACCAGTGTCCATCACGTGGACCGACAGCGATGGAAATGAAATTGGCACAGGCTCAACCATTTCAAATCTCGAAGCAGGAACCTACACCCTGAGTTGGTCGGACACTGAAGGATGCTTTGGGGAAGAAGACTACATAGTTGGTCAACCTTCATCACCACTGGTGCTTGACGCGATGGTTTCACTTTACGACAATGATTACAACATAAGTGTAGCTAACGGCACTGATGGTTCTATTGCAATCGAAGTTTCTGGCGGAACAACACTTTATCTATATGTGTGGAATCCTGATACCGGAAATGACACCACAACAGTCTTGAACAATTTGAGTGCAGGCCAGTACAGCTTGACGGTGACCGATGAGAACGGTTGTGTGCTCGATACCACCTTTACACTCATCGCACCTGAGATTCTCGATTTCCCTACAGGACTTTCACCCAATGGCGATGCGTTCAATGAATACTATGTCATTGTAGGCGTGGAGGGTTTCCCGGACAATGAGTTCATCGTATTTAACCGATGGGGAAATATCGTTTATGAAAAACCCCACTACGAAAACCAGTGGTACGGTCAGAACTTGGATGGCGAAGAATTGCCTGACGGTACTTACTACATAGTCTTCCGTGCGGGCGATAAGGAATTCAATTCTTATGTTGACTTAAGGAGATAAAGAGAGGGATTAAAACATGAAAACAAAAATGAAGAAATTTTTCACAATAGCCGCACTCATCAGCGCAGCACATTTCACAACACACGCACAGCAGGAGTTGATGATAAGCCAATACATGTTCAATGAATTGGTGCTAAACCCTGCCTATGCCGGTTCACACCCCTACTGGAGTGCTGCACTGCTGCACCGAAGCCAGTGGGTGGGGTTCGATGAAGCGCCTGTCACACAAACTTTCGGGATTGATGGACAAGTGACAGAAGGCAAACAAATAGGACTCGGCCTCACGTTGAGTAACGATGCGCACGGTGTTATCAAACAACAAGAGATTGGATTCAACGGTGCCTACCGGTTGTTCCTCAATCGCGGAACATTAAGTTTTGGTTTGCGTGCCACCATAGGATTGTACAGCGCATCGGTGGGTGATGTGATAGTTTGGGATGAAGATGACCCGGTGTATGCTGCGGACATCAAGAGCGAGATGGTTCCAAAGTTTGGTGCAGGACTTTATTATCATACCGAAAAATTCTATGTAGGATTTTCTGTACCAATGGTTTATGCATCGGACAAGAATGTGCTGATGGACCAGTCGTTGGTTAAGCAGTATTTCACCAACCACATGTACCTCAATGCAGGGATGGTTTTCAAACCTTCGCTCGCCATTGCGGTGAAACCTTCCATTCTTGTGAAGTACGAAGCAGCAGCACCGGTGGAAGTGGACATCAACTGCAACGTTCTTTTCTTCAACAAATTCTGGCTAGGGGCGGGTTACCGCACAGGAGATGCACTTATTGCCATGGCGGAATGGAATATCACTTCTCAACTTCGTTTAGGCTATGCTTACGATTTTACACTTTCTGAAATTGCGGATTACAGCAGTGGTTCGCATGAAGTGATGCTGGGTTTTGATTTCGGGAAAGACGTGAACGATATCAAAGTGAGGTCACCGAGGTACTTCTGATGTGAGATATAAAATGCAATATAGCAGAAGATGAATTTGGTATAAAAAAAATGAAAATTCAACATTCAATCATAATAGCAGCAACATTTCTTTTGAGTGGCTGTGCTTCATTGTATTTAAAGAATGGCAAGGAAGCCTACAGGAACAAAGAATACCAGGATGCAATTTGGTACCTGGAAAAAGGCATTGCCAAAAAAGAAGACCCGGAGGCGCGCACCATGCTGAGCGATGCCTACATGTTCACGGGCCAGTTCGACAAGGCCATAATGGTGTATAGCGAAACAGGATTGCTTCCGTCCAATGATCGCGATAAGATGAATCATGCCATGGCGCTCATGAGCCAGGGTCGTTATGGTGATGCCGAAACCATTCTCGAAGGAATCAACTCACGCGATAAAAGCAACGAAATGGCGCAATCTCTCCTGCTTTCCACCAGGAAATTGCAAGAGATGATGCGCGATTCCATGATGTTCACTATCGCACCGGTAAACTTTCCTGACCTGAGTACTGCTTTCTCACCATTCGTTTACAACGGTGGATTGATTTTTACGTCCACCCGCATTTCTGGCGACAAAGACCTGTATACAGAAAAGAGTTTCACTGACCTTTACTACTCACGCGAAAGCAATGGCACTTGGAGTGCTCCGGAAGAAATACAAGGAGTGAACAGCACTTTTCACGAAGCTACCGCGGTGATTTCGCCCAGCGGACAAACAATGATTTTCACCAGGAACTTTATGCTCAAAGGAAAACAACTGGGCAAAAACGAAAGCGGTGAAAGCACCACCCAGCTCTACGCAAGTAAACGCAACCCGGACAACACCTGGGGCCAACCGGAACTGCTGCCTTTCTGCGATGCCAAATACATGTTTGCCCACCCTGCATTTTCACCAGATGGTGCTACACTCTATTTCTCCAGCAACATGACCAATGGCATAGGCGGAATGGATTTGTATGAAACCAAATTCACTGACGGCACATGGGCCACTCCAAAAAACCTTGGCACCAATGTGAATACAAAAGGCGATGAACTTTTTCCTACGATGCACAGCAGCGACACACTTTATTTCAGCAGTAATGCACACTGGTCGCTGGGTGGACAAGACATTCTTTATTCATTGAAGATAGAAGGAGGAATGTTTGGCGAACCCAAATATATTTCGTATCCCATCAACTCCCAACGCGATGATTTCGGAATGGTATTCAGCAGCGGGAGCACAGGATATTTTTCAAGCGATCGTACAGGCAGCGACAAGATTTATAGTTTTTCTATGGACCAACCTCAGATCAACATTAACGGCTTGGTTACCGGCAAAGACAGCATGTTGCCTCTGGGTGGAGTGCAGGTAACGGTAACAAACATTACGGACGGAACCGAAGAAGTGTTCTTCACCGATGGTGATGGCAATTACACTTTGTCTCTGGAACCAGGAAAAGATTACCGGATAGAAACGGAACTGGAGGGCTACTTCCGCGAGAGCGAAAATGTGTCCACCAAAGGAGCAACCAGCGACAAAACCATGGAAAAGGTAACGGAAATGAGCGAACTCTACATCACTCCTGATAACACCGTGGACAAAACGAAGAAGGATGGAACCATGCAAGATGACGGTTCTAAAAAAGACGATACAGTAAAAACCAATACCCCCAAAGAGAAGAAAGGCAATTACGACATCCCGAACATACATTTTGATTACAACAAGTGGGACATTCGTCCCGATGCAGAAGCTTCGCTCGAAAGTCTTACCATCATTCTAAAGAACAACACAGAATTAAGAGTGCAGATGCGCAGCCACTCCGACAGCCGCGGCAGCGATGCATTCAATGACGACCTCTCATCCAAACGTGCAAAAGCTGTAGTAGATTTTCTGGTGAAGAAAGGTGTTTCTCGTCACATGGTCACCAGTAAAGGTTTTGGTGAACGCGAACTGCTGAACAATTGTGATGATGGAGTTTTCTGCCACGAAGAACAACACGAGATAAACCGGAGGACGGAGTTTATTGTGACGGAGAAGAAATAACGGGTAAAATTCGCGTCTTTAACCAAGTCTGATAACATCCAGTTTCAACATATGAAACAAATTAATTGCAACACTGAATATACTGGCATACTCTCCTATCTGTGAAGGCCAATGGAGTTTAAGCGGCAACGCTGATGCATCATCAACCTGCAAACTTGGAAACTCAATTCCTACAACCTTAATATTTATGCGGGCGGCCAGCAGCGCATGATTGTGAAAGCCAACAATGGCGCAGTGGGGTTAGGCTTAACATTCTAATTACAACATGCACATACATGGCACAGCAAACGCCACGGCAACGCACCATGGCGACATTGTTCCATCTGGTACTGAAAGTTTCCTTCAATTCACCAATGTCGAATCAGGAACTGGAGCAGCCGATGGTCTGCACATCGGTGTGCTGGGTAATTCCTTTACTTCACAAGCAATGATAACAATATATGTATGTACCTGATTAACGGGGCAGCGCAGATGAGCCTGCGTAACGAAGGATGGATTGATATGTTTGGTGCAAGTGGTGGATCATCAACCAAACTGAATCTGTTTGCTGGTGCCAGCAGCGGGATGCTAATCAAGAAAACTACATCAACAGGGTATGGTTTGCGTGTGCAAACGGAATCTGATGCGGACGTCAACGCATTCGAAGTTTACAATAGTCCGGATATCCTCATGGTGATTAAGGCTGACGGTAGAATAGGAATAGGGACTGCCGTTCCGGATGCGGCATATTTGCTGGACGTTGCAGGCAAAGTGCGGGCATGTGAAGTGCGTGTAAACAATCCAGGTTGGTGCGACTATGTATTCTCCGAGGACTATAGGCTGATGCCGTTGGCAAAACTGGCAGAATTTATTCAGGAATACAAGCGGCTTCCTGAAATGCCTTCGGAGATCGAAGTTGAGGCGAATGGATTTGATCTTGCAGGAATGAGTGCAAGGCTATTGAAACGTGCGGAAGAAACTACGCTCTACATCATTGAACAAGAGAAAAGAATCATATCCACAGAGAAAAGAGCAGTAGAACTGGAGAAGCACATTGCTGCATTGGAAGAGAAACTAGCCAAATTTATTTGTACCGATAAATCGAGTAACTAAGTTGAAAAATTGAAATAATGAATCTAAACAGATTTCTTTTCTTCACAATCAAAATTTTCCTCTTGGTAGCATTGGCCGTAAAGTCTAATGCACAGGAATTTGTTAGCATTCATGTAAAAGGATTCATCAATAATGGAGAGCCGTTTTATCCTATCGTCTGCAATTTCAGAGTAAATTTTCTCGACCCACCGGGAGGTAATGATGACTATTTTACTATTCCCTATCGTGAAGGCGGGCCAACGGAAAACATTGACTGCACAAGTGAATCAGGATGTTTAGCCGATATTGATGACGAACTGGAGAAGGTGTCTTCAATGGGATTTAACGCCATCCGGTTGGCTGGCGTGAAGCCAATATACAGAGAAGCCAGTGATGATTTTTTTATTTATGTATATCAGAATTATAGTTCGCAGTATGCAAATGGTAGTAGCTATCTATTCGTACCTCCTTTAGCAGGAAATGCTGATTTGATAAATTACTTTAACCAGCTTGACCAGATTGTACAATTGGCTAAATCACACGGCCTGAAAGTCATAATGATGATGTCGGACTATGCCCCTCCGCAGACATACTGGAACGACTGGCAATATATCTATTCTGAATTTCTGGGCGAACTTGCGTCTTATTTTCAGAATGAAGATGGTGTGCTTGCAATTGACTTATTTAATGAACCGTGCTGGCAAATAAACCTTAACGATTTTCCGCATAAACAATTCGCTTGTGAATCCACTGAATTGTGGTATAATACCATTAAAGCCAGTGCTCCTGATATGCTGGTAACCATTGGAAGTTGCGGTCTGAATGAGGATCTGCGAGATTGGGATCCGGGTGTTTTGCATGTTGACTTTTTGAGTGTACATGATTATCCCGGCAGGCCGAATGGTGTCAATTACAATCTTGAAGATGAAATTGCGCGCTATGCAGGGCGAATGAAATGGCACGGAGAAAACATTCCGTATGCGTGGATTATTGGAGAGACGGGATTTACTGCCGAAGATGATGTGGTGAGTCCATGGAATGATATCCCTTATCAAAACGGGACAGAAGAAGATCAACGACAGTTTGCAGAAGGCACGTTGCAATCTACTTTTCAATGCGGAGGAAAAGGTTATAGTTGGTGGTTTTACCAAAACATTTTTAAGGACGGTATTGACCTTGGGCTAGGCGGGCCTGAGCTTGATGATGAATGGTGTGATGAATACAGGGGAAATTTTTATGGTTTGTTGAATTACGGCAATCCAACTGATTTAGGTATCGAAAAACCGGTGGTTCAGGAATTTCAAACTTTTGACGCAGGCCAAGTTGGCGGTGGTTGTCCGACTATAGGTTATGAAGAACCATTCGCAGGATTAAATTACCATATCATTACTGGTACAGTGATAGGCCAAAACAACAATCCTATCGTAGGTGCCTGGGTTGAAGCAAGTTATTTCGCAGTCATCAACGGTTTTTCACTCCAACAATTTGTTTATGACTTTACAGATGTAAATGGTCAATTTGAAATTGGTAGCACAATTGAAGACAACATCGGCAAAATACAATCCCTGAATATTTATTACGTTGGCTGTAGTGTTGTCGAACTTGCTACATGGCTAGGTAATACTATTGACTCAGGTATCACTTATTCCCTTGATTGCCTTGACTACAATTATTCCGGAGTAGTTGATTCGGAAAATGTGGGTACGACTGAAGTTGAATATTTTGACGGTTGGTCAATGCTCAATGTAACCAATACAATAGTGGATGGCAACAACACCTACGGTGGAGAAGCAATATTTACTGCACAGCTGGAAGTTATTCTGGGTGAGGGATTTCATGCCATGTGTGGCTCCGATGTTACCATTCATTTGGGTGATACATTCCCGGATTGTTCAACCGTAAATACTATTGATCATGATTAGATTACTTCTTTTCTTCATTCTTATTCAAACATTTGTAAAGGGTCAAGCGCAATCCTGGGTTTGGAACAACGTTATTGGCGGTAACGACCTTGATTTTACAGCAAGTCTTGCTGTTGCCCTACATGGAGACATAGTAATAGGCGGAACATACTCTCATAATGTGGATCTGGGAGATGTGATTCTTCCCACCAACGGATACAACGAAGTGTTCCTAATCCGTTACAATAGTGATGGTGAATTGATTTGGGCGAAGCACTTCGGTACAGATAATTTTGAGGGATATCCGTGGGAGGCAATTGGGAAAATGGATGTTACCAATGACAACAAAATAATAATATTTGGTATGCCATACAACCCTTGTAGCAATACCACAGGAACAGGCATTACTCCTGCCCGTCTTTTTATTTTAACAGTGACGGGGAATGTGAGCAGATGACTATATTTGGAGGGTTTTTGAACACAAATTTTTCAGATTTTACAATAGATGATTTGAACAATATTTATGTAGTCGGAACGGCAATGAACGCAACAGAATTCTGCGAAACAACTTATAATCCATTAAGTGCAACCGATCTTGTAGTCGCTAAATTTTTACCCGATGGCAATTGTGATTGGGTCAAGGGCTACCCAGGCGATTTCAGTTCAGGCCAAATCCGGTTTGTAAATGACAAATTAATTTTTACAGCGGAGTTCAATGAATCAGTGAACCTTGATGGAATCGAGTTGGTGGTAGGAACGCCACTACCGCCTAACGAGGAAAATTTCAATGGTAGTTTGATTGCTCAAATGGATCTTAATGGAAATATTGAGTGGGCAAAGAAAGTTTGGGTTGATGAGTATATGTCTTCATACCAACTGGCAGTAAATGATCAAAGTGGCTTGTGGCTTGTTGAGAGAGATTCGACTTCTTCGCTTTACGCGGAAGATTTTGAAGTTCCTGATTATGAAAATTCTAGTGACTACTCCTTTGTCTTATTGAAATTTGACCTGGATGGAAACTTATCGCTGGTAGATAATTTTGAAGGAACACACAATGGAAACTTTGTTATTGAGCCGGCAGGGGATTCCTTCTATCTTTCATTCAATCGGTTCGGATATGTTGATTCACCTTGCCTGTACAGCGAAGAGGACTTGGACGCCATGTTGTTATTTCAGATCAATAGTTCCGGTGTATGCAATAGTGTTTTCACTTATGATAATTCAGGTGAGGGAGGCCTTATCATTGCTGATATGGATACAGCAGCGGATGGTAGTTTATATGTCGGAGGCAGCTTCGGTGGAACGCAAACACTTGCAACAACCATGTTCAACGCTGGAAGTTCCGATGCCTATCTTGCTAGAATGAGTTACCCGATAGCGGTAGAAGAATTCTCCGAAACAGCCGATGGGATGATATTGATGAACCCCACTTATGATTATCTTACAGGATGGATCAATACGGAAAAGATTCACACGCCATTCACCTTAAATATTTTTGATTACTCCGGAAAACTGGCAGCCACATTTGTTCTTCAATCTAAGTCTTTTTCAGTAGCAATAAATAGTTTAGCATCCGGCTTATACTTCGCAGAAGTATTCAATGAAAATAAAGTAATTCGGCAAAGGTTTGCTGTGAATTAATTTAATTCCCATGATATGAGACAACTTTTCTGCCAGCGTACTTCGGGAAATATTGCCGTTCCACCACGCTTGAAAATTTTCACTCTGCACAGTTTGGTTTACACTCTCTTACGATCTCGAATCCGGTTCTCACTTCTCAAACCCACATCTACCCCACCAATCCCGGTGTTGTTCCAACAGAGAACGGTGCTAGAGCAACAGAACCCTATGTAATAATAATTGACACGTGTGTTGGCAAAACAGCCGCCAGTGCTATGCTGATTGAAACGAGTGTTCAGGCGATTGAAATCAACACTGCCTGCACAAAAACATGTGTTTTAATTATTGGAAACCATTCCGTGAACGTATCAGGTCAAAACCCCTAGGTTTTCGGAAACCAATTAGGTTTATTTTCTCCTGATTATTTCCGCCAGCGTCACCCCTTCCACTTTTGAGTCAATCCATTTCGTGAAGTCGAAAAATTTCAACAGCACTGCCTCCGGTGCACTTTCGTATTTGGCCATGGCCTTACGGAAATCGCGGAACACATCCTTACGCGCACTCATGGGCACCGTGCGGATAAGTTTTTTGAAGTATTCCATAATGGTACGTTCCATTTCATAAGCCCTGTCGCGTTTGGTGAGGTAGCGCAGTGTGCTCTTGAGAGTGTACTCCAGCAAATCATAATGCTCCAGTTCGTAATGGATGGCAAGGTTTATCAGCCGTGCATAACTGTAAATATCCTGGCGCAAAGTGTTCTCGTTATCATTCAGCAATTTGTTGATCCAGTGCAGTGCCTTGCTGTATTGCCCCGCCCCGAAGTAGATGTATGCGGCCTGGTAATAGAACACCAGTTCCTGTTCTTTGTGCAGCATTCCCTCGTATTGGCCTAGGTGCTGCAACATGGCATCCACATCGCGAATGCCTTTGTCGAAGTCACCGGTTTTGTGGCATATCTGCAACTCCGCAATGGCCGAGAGTTTAAAAATGCTCATCTGCACATCATTCGATTCGAAACCCGCCTTGTCGTCAAAAGATTTTAGCTCTGCAATGGTTTTGCGGGCTTCCTGAATGTTTCCGATATCCACATGGCACATTGCTATGTTACCCAATGCCCGCACATAACGCTTAGCTAAATCGCCACGAAGAAGAGGAAGTTCGTCAAGGATTCGTTTCACCCTCAAAAATTTTTCAATGGCGTTGGTATAATCGCCACCCGCCATGCTGCAAAATCCCTGCGTGTAAAAACAAATAGTTGCAGCGCGTTTCGACAGTGCTGTGTTTTTTCCTTTTATCAAAGGATGATTCACAATCTCATTTACTATGGCGTGGTTCTCATCAGTGCGAGCGTAACCACCACTGCGAAAAACGTAATTGATTTTGGCATAGAGCACATGGTAAGCTGCAAGATTGCGTAACCGTTCAATCACATCCTGTTCTTCTTTTATAAGCGCATCCAGGTCTTTGGTGAATTGCCCCTGCTCAAAAGCTTCTTCTAAAAGCGTTTTCTCCCAGTTGATAAGTTCAAACAGATAATAAAATTTTTCATACTGTATAGCCAGCTTTTTAGCCCGCATCAGGAATTTAGTGCACTCAGCAAAGAGTGCCTTGTTGTAAAGTATTTCAACGTTCTTGATTTCCTGATTCAGGATGCTGGACACACTATTCTCCCCATGAAATGCGCGAAGGGCTTTGAGTACAAGTTTGTACAAATGATTTTTTTCGGAAGGAAGATGCCGTATGAATTTTTCTCCTTTAAAGGTTTTCTTCACTTCGTCCTCGCTATACTCCGGCATCTTGTCCATCAAATCAAACAGACGGATGTAATTCTTCTCTCCGCTTTGCAATGCACTGTGCAGTTTAAAGAAACGCTTTTCGCTTTTGGTAAGCGACTTTATCAGTTCAAAAAGTTCCTGGCTTGCTCTCATAATGGTTACAAATATTACGGGATTTTTGTCTTTTAGGATTCCAACCGGCAGTTTACCTATTGGAATCTCGATACCCTACTTCGGATAATAAATATGGTGCAGATAACCCCGCCCGGCCAGCAGGCGGGTATCGCGAAGAGATCAGAGAATTGTAGTGCGCAGGAAACTTTCCACGATCCAATATCCCTTTTCCATTTCTTTGAGGGATGAAAATCATCATTGCACTTCTGTTCGCCTGTTTTTTTTCAGGTGAAATCATTTCTCAAAATCATTCACACTGCCAGAAGAAAAAACACATCCCGAAATTGGGTGGACGCATGATGGAAGATGAAGGCAACCTACGCAGCGACACGTTGGACATTCTCAAGTACACCATCAATCTTGATATGACCATGATGTCCTCGCAGCAAATTTCTGGGGAGTGCATCATTGATTTTCGTTCGAAGATGGACAACATTGATTGGATCAATCTTGATCTGCTTGCACTCAATGTTGACTCAGTGCTCACCGCTGCGGACGAGCAACTCACATTCGCACATATCGGAGAGTTATTGCACGTGAATCTTCCTATGGTCTTGAATGAAAACGATGAATACACTGTCCGTGTTTTCTACCACGGTTCACCGGTAAACGACACCTCATGGGGCGGATTTTATTTCTCGTCAGGTTATGCCTATAACCTGGGAGTGGGATTCGATGCCGACCCGCACAACTACGGCCGCGTATGGTTTCCATGTTTCGACAATTTCGTGGAGCGCAGTGCATATGAATTCAATGTGCTCACGTCCGATGAAAAAACCGCTTACTGCAATGGATTGAGAATTTCGGTTGACACCGTGGGTGTGGATTCACTCCTCACAAAATGGATCTTGGATGAAGAAATTCCATCCTACCTCGCATCAGTTGCAGTGGGTGATTATGTTCATGTCGCACAAAGTTTTGAAAGTGAATTGGGTATTGACATTCCTGTTTGGATTACAGCAAAGGCCATTGACACCACCGAAGCAAAGGCAAGCATGATCAACCTCCTTCCTGCCCTCGAATACTTTGAAGAAGATTACGGCCCGTATCGTTTCCCACGTGTTGGGTTTACTTGTGTGCCGTTCAATGGAGGTGCAATGGAACACGCCACAAACATTTCATATCCGCTGTTTGCAATTGATGGAACGCTTGCATGGGAAACGCTTTGGGCGCATGAACTTTCGCACATGTGGTGGGGCGATTTAGTGACGTGCCATGAAGCCGGAGAGATGTGGCTCAACGAAGGTTGGGCGCGTTACAGCGAAGCACTTTTCACCGAAGATATTTATGGCCATGATGAATATCTCGAATACATCCGCGACAATCACAAGGATGTAATTCTTCATGCCCACCAGCAGGATGGCGAGCGATTTCCGGTAAGCCCCGTTCCGCATGAAGTCACTTACGGAAGCCATGTGTATAATAAAGGTGCCGATATGGTACACTGCCTTCGGGGCTACATGGGTGATGAAGATTTTTTTGAAGGTGTTCAGAATTTTCTCGAAGACAGTGCCTTCACCGACATCACCAGCGCAGGCCTTCGCGATTACCTCCAGCAGTACACCACTGCCGACCTCAATTCATTTTTCGACAATTGGATTTTTGAGCCGGGCTACTCCGAGTTCCGCATCTCTCATTTTGGAACTGATACAGGTTTGCTTTGGGATCTTGGAATTGAACAACACCAGCACTATGCAACCGACCTTTATGAAAACGTTCCGCTTCTTGTAACCGCACTTGGAAGCAATGGCCAGCGCAAAGACACCCTCATGGTTTTTAGTGGAGGGAATTGGTCTGAGTCCATTTTTCTTCCCGATGGTTTTGAACCCTTCGCAGTATTTCTTAATGGCGATGAAAAAATTTCTCAAGCCGTTTTGGGCGAAGAACACACTTTCACCGAAGTCGATGATTTTGATTTTGACTATGCAGAATTCGAATGCGAAGTCATCAACATGGGATCTTCTGATTCACTTTGGATACGTGCAGAAAATCATTTGGCGGAAGCGGATTTCCCTCACCTCATTCCCGCAACCGATTATTTCATTTCACCAGACCGCTGGTGGCGCGTGGATGGAAATTTTTCAAACGATACAGAAGTGAACGCCACCATCCGTTACACCGGCAATGGGGGCACAAGCGATTTCGATCCACTCTTTTTTCAATACCTCGAAGACAACAATATGACGGAAGACAGTATTGTATTGCTCTACCGTCAGCGTGAATTCGATGGTGGATTTCCTGTTGCCTGGCAGGAGTGGAGTAATTACATCATCAACACCCAGGGCAGTGATGAAAATTGGGCAGGCCGCATTGACATTTTTGATTTACAACCAGGAGATTATGCATGGGCCGTCCATACCGGAGTAGTGGGCATGGAAGAATCAACATACAGCCCAAGCTTGCTTCACTGGGCAGCCGACATCCTTACATATATGTGCAATGTGGAAACACCCATCACAGTATTCGATGCCAGAGGCCGCCAGGTTTTTTCAGGAACAATTGGCATGGACAATCCGGTTTCAACTACAGGATGGGCGGGGGGAAATTATGTAGTGGCAATCCTTGGTGAAACCCATAAGATTGTTGTAAGCAGATAGGTGTTGGAGTGCGATGATTTGCTTGAAAGACACCACGCTTGAAAATGGGCGGGATAGTGTCCACCCATATCTTCGCCACTCATATTTCAAAACAGCCAAACACTGTGGAAGAAAAAATAATTGAAGAAACCCGCCAGGGCGAATACCTCATGTTGGAAACAGAGGTAGTCTCCGCCAAGCCCCCCCGCAAACTCCTTCTTGAAAGCTACGGATGCCAGATGAATTTTTCTGACAGCGAAATCGTAGCAAGCATTCTTGCCAAAGAAGGTTTCACCACCACCCGCGACCCCGAAGAAGCCGACCTTGTGTTGCTGAATACCTGCGCCATCCGCGACAATGCCGAGCAACGCATCCGTGGGCGGCTCGATTACCTCCGCAGCATCAAAAGGCGCAAACCCTCCATGACTATTGGCGTACTTGGCTGCATGGCTGAAAGGCTTCGTGAAAAATTTCTGGAAGAAGAAAAACTCGTTGACCTCGTGGTTGGCCCCGATGCCTACCGCGACCTCCCCAACCTTATTAATAAAGTGGACGATGGTCATCAAGCCGTCAATGTTTTGCTGAGCCGTGAAGAAACTTATGCGGAGATAACACCTGTGCGCTTGAACAGCAACGGAGTCACTGCATTCATCTCCATCATGCGCGGCTGCGACAACATGTGTTCATTTTGTGTAGTCCCATTTACAAGAGGAAGAGAACGCAGCCGCGACCCGCAAACAATTGTTCGCGAAGCAACGGAATTGTTCAGCGCAGGCTACCGCGAGATAACATTGTTGGGACAAAACGTGGACAGTTTCAAATGGAACATGACCGGCAAAGGCGAAATTGTTGAACCTGAAAAACCAACGGTAAATTTTGCCCAGTTGATGGAAATGGTTGCACAAATTCATCCCGACCTGCGCATACGATTTTCCACTTCCCACCCAAAAGACATGACCGATGATGTGCTGCATGTGATGGCGAAATATGAAAACATCTGCAAATACATTCATCTGCCAGTGCAAAGTGGGAATAGTAATGTGCTGAAGCGCATGAACCGCGGCTACACTCGTGAGTGGTATTTGGAAAAGATAAAATCCATCCGCACTATCATGCCCCATTGTGGAATATCAACAGACATTATCACAGGCTTCTGCGGTGAAACAGAAGAAGAACATCAGGACACCATTTCATTGATGAGCTCAGTGCAATATGAACTGGCCTACATGTTCAAGTACTCCGAGCGCCCGAAAACGTTGGCAGAAAGAAAATATGATGACGATTTACCCGAAGAAGTGAAAGGAAGAAGATTGCAGGAAGTAATAGATGTGCAGATGAAGAACTCAGCTATTCGCACAAAAAAATATGTGGGCTATGTGCAAAGGGTTTTAGTAGAAGGCGTGTCGAAGAAATCCGAGAATCATTTCTTCGGGCGTAACACACAAAACGTGGTAGTTGTCTTCCCGAAAAAGAATAATATTAATAAAGGAGGCTATGTGGATGTGCTGACAACCGATTGCACCAGTGTAACGCTCCTGGGGCATGTCATCAAAGTCTATCCAAACAACTCTTCATCATCCTAATTTTACTCTTCGGAATATGGACATCAAATCTGTTAAACAACGTTTCGAAATCATCGGCAACTCCCCGATGCTCTTGCGCTCACTTGACATTGCAGTGCAGGTGGCAGCAACCAACATGTCAGTACTCATCAATGGTGAAAGCGGAACCGGGAAAGAAAACATCCCGAAAATTATTCACGCTTACAGCGCAAGAAAACATGCGCCATACATAGCTGTAAACTGTGGTGCCATTCCTGAAGGCACCATTGATTCAGAATTATTCGGTCACGAGAAAGGTTCATTCACCGGGGCATCCGATGCCCGCAAGGGATACTTTGAGGAAGCCAATGGCGGAACAATTTTTCTGGACGAGGTGGCAGAACTTCCGCTCGGTACTCAAGTTCGTTTGCTGCGTGTGCTCGAAACGGGAGAATTTATTCGTGTGGGATCATCCAAAATGCAAAAGACAGATGTGCGCATGGTGGCAGCAACTAACGTTGATTTCAGTGATGCCATACGCAATGGAAAATTTCGCGAAGACCTATACTATCGTTTGAACCAGGTACCGGTTTACCTGCCACCGCTGCGCGAAAGGAGAGAAGACATCCCCTTGCTCTTTGCAAAATTCACTACCGATTTTGCCGAAAAGTACCGGATGCCCCTGCTCCAACTCACTGACGAAGCCAGCGAGTTGATGATGAATTATTCCTGGCCAGGTAACATCCGCCAACTGAAGAACATTACTGAGCAATTGAGTGTGCTGGAACAAGAACGCACCATCACACCAGAAACTTTACGTTTCTATTTACCCCAGGAAGGTTTTGCAAGCAAGTCACTTATGATTCCTCCTGCATCGGGAACCGAATCGCAATTTTCAGAAAGAGAAATTCTTTACAAAGTGCTCTTCGACATGAAGAATGATTTGAACGATGTCAAGAAATTGGTGATGGGTATTATCCAGTCGGGTAGCTTTGAACAAAACGATGAAAACACGGAGTTGGTGCAAAGGGTTTTCAGCGAAGGTCAACACCGGCACAGCCAACCCACCGGTGTTCCGCAAACAGGAGTCATTCGCATAGGCCAGGCTGTAGCCGGTAATGGAACCACACCGCAAGTTCACGAAGTGGTGGAAGAAAGATTTTCGCTTCAGGATTCGGAGAAAGAGTATATCGCAAAAGCCCTTAAAAAGCATAAGAACAAACGCAAGCACGCTGCTGAAGAATTGGGAATTTCCGAACGCACGCTCTACCGGAAAATAAAAGAGTACAATTTGAAATGATCCTGATGTAAGATGATAAAATTGGCCGGTATTCTGATTTGTTTGGTTGCCATAAGCGGATGCTCCGCGCGCTACTCTTTTACCGGTGGTCAGTTCAGTGGAGCGAAAACTTTTTCAGTAGAATATTTCAAACCCCAAACCGCTTTGGCTTCCCAGGTTTACGCACAGCGATTTACCGAAACGCTTAAAGAACAGTTGCTTTCCCAGTCGCCACTTCAACTTGCTGAATCGGGTGGCGAATTGAGCTATAAAGGATCAGTGACTGACTACCGCATAACTCCTGTAGCCACACAGGCCAACGAAACAGCAGCATTGAACCGACTTACCATTACCATTAAAGTGAAGTACACCAATACTCTTGAATCAGACCTCAGTTTTGACAAAACATTTTCACGCTTCGCTGACTTCGAGGCCTCTCAGGATTTGTTCAGTGTAGAAGAACCCCTTTGGTCCGAAATAAATGACCAACTCGCTCAAGATGTGTACAACGCCAGCGTGGGAAACTGGTGAAGGCAATTGTTGAACCCTTTGAGCCCGCAACCATAAGCCAACTTCATGAACAAAGACCTCATCCAAAAGGCCATTGAGAATCCAGAATTTCTTGAGCAACTTTCTGCCGGGGAATTGGAGCACATCACTTCTGAATTTCCTTATTTCACCTCGGCTCATCTTTTACTCCTTAAGAAATACCAGGCGGTGAATGATTATCGTTTTACGCATCAGTTGCACACCGCAGCAACTTATGTGGCCAACCGCAAAGTGCTTTATGAATATGTAAAACAGAAGGAAAAAGGAAAGCACGAGTCGCGCACTCAAATGCCAGAAGAAATAACTCTTGCAAATACGCCAATACATTTCCCTGAGCATACTCCATTGCAAATTGAGCCTGAACAGCCGGAAGTTACCCGCCAGCCGGTGCCAGAATTTTTGCCCATACCTCAACCGGTTTTTCGGGCAAATGACATGGATGACCTTCAACGTGAAATCATAGTTGAAGCAGTGTCATCATCCATAGAAAAGGAAGTGGCTGATGACGTGGCAGAACAGAAAGAGCCTCTCGCTGTTATTGAACCAGAAGCGGGATTTAAGGAGAACGAATCTGAAACGCATGCAGGTGATGATTATTCTCTGTGGCTGCATCGCAGAGCCAGCCAAATTCACTATTTGGAAAAAGTTGAATCTTCCCGACCTGCTTCGGAACGGCCTGAAGCTGCTAGTGATTGGCTACGGACAACACAAGCCGAAGCAGAGCAGGCAACAAATCAAACCAGCGAAACAATTGCTGTAGAAAAACCATCCCTCAAGTTGCACCAGCAGCAGCTTATTGACCGGTTTATTCGGATGGAACCCAAAATAACTCCTGGAAAAGCGGATGAATACCTGACCGGCAACATTGCCCGCACTAGTATAGAGGAGGATATTTCTATTGTATCGGAAACTATTGCCGACTTGTACGTGAAGCAGGGCAAGATGGACAGGGCGCGAAAAGCGTATCGAAAATTGATGGAGCTTTACCCTGAGAAAAGTATTTACTTTGCCGCCCGTTTAAAAAATCTGGACAAGAACAAAAAGTAAATTTTATGGCATCGTTTATTATTCTTCTAGTTGTTATCTGTAGTGTATTGCTCGGCCTTGTGGTGCTCGTGCAAAACCCCAAAGGGGGAGGACTTGCAGTAGGCTTCCAGGGCACTCAGCAAATTGGCGGTGTGCAACGCACCACCGATTTTCTTGAAAAAGCCACCTGGTACCTGGCCACTGCCGTTTTTGCGCTTTGCCTTCTTTCGGCTTATTTCTATGCAAGCGAGCGAACCATCCAAAATTCACCGGCAACAGAGCAACCCTCAGGGCCTGCTACCGGAACTGATGCAGCACCTCCGGCCGATGTGCCGCCTCCTCAGTGATGCATCTTGACAGTGAAAACTGTCAATCCCCATATTCAAAAAATGTCAGTGTGTCCTTCCAACTGACATTTTTTGTCTGCGAGTCTGCCAAGTTCTGTAGAAAAAAACCGAGACATCCGGCTGGCACAAAAGGTGACAGGCGCGGGTCTCTGAATATCAAAATCAATTAACTCATTTAAATTTATTAATCATGTCAGTAAACGTAAAACCCATTGCAGACCGTGTGCTCGTAGAGCCAAGCGCTGCTGAAACCACCACAGCCAGTGGAATCATTATTCCAGACACGGCTAAAGAAAAGCCACAGCGCGGAAAAGTGATAGCTGCTGGAATAGGAAAAAAGGATGAGCCCATGACTGTAAAAGCTGGGGACACCGTTCTTTATGGAAAGTATGCCGGAACTGAGATTACCGTGGACGGCAAGGAATACCTCATCATGCGTGAGTCCGACATCTTCGCAATAATCTGAATCGCTAACTCAACAAAAAATTCATTAACTCATCAAAATTCATAGAACAATGGCAAAAGAAATAACCTTTAATACCAGTGCCCGTGAGAAACTCAAGAACGGAGTGGACGCAATGGCCAACGCAGTGAAAGTGACATTGGGACCAAAAGGCCGCAATGTGGTGCTCGACAAAAAGTTCGGTGCACCCGTAATTACAAAGGATGGAGTAACCGTGGCGAAGGAGATTGAACTAAAAGATCCTATCGAAAACATGGGAGCGCAAATGCTTAAAGAAGTGGCATCCAAAACTGCGGATATTGCAGGTGACGGAACTACAACTGCAACTGTTCTTGCACAAGCTATAGTTACTACTGGGCTGAGAAACGTGGCCAGTGGTGCTAACCCGATGGATCTTAAACGTGGAATTGATAAGGCTGTAGTTGCAGTGGTGGCGGAACTAAAGAAAATATCGAAGCAGGTTGGAAACGACAACAACAGAATTAAGCAGGTAGCTTCTGTTTCTTCAAACAATGATGAAACCATCGGAACACTTATTTCCGAGGCAATGGCTAAAGTGGGAATTGAAGGTGTGATAACTGTAGAAGAAGCCAAAGGAACTGAAACCGAAATGAAGACCGTAGAAGGTATGCAGTTCGATCGTGGTTACCTGTCTCCCTATTTTGTTACCAATGCTGAACAGATGGAAGCTGATCTCGAAAGCGCCTACATCCTGATTTATGACAAGAAAATAAGCAGCATGAAAGAATTGCTTCCTGTTCTTGAGAAAGCAGCTCAAACCGGCAAACCACTTTTGATTATTTCAGAAGATGTGGACGGTGAAGCACTTGCCACTCTTGTAGTGAACAAGATTCGCGGTTCACTGCGAGTTTGCGCAGTAAAAGCTCCAGGATTTGGAGATCGCAGAAAAGCTATGCTACAAGATATTGCTGTCCTCACAGGAGGAACTGTTATCAGCGAAGAAACCGGGTTGAAGCTGGAGAACGCCACACTCAATGATTTAGGCAAGGCTGAGAAAATAACTGTTGACAAAGACAACACTACCATAGTAAACGGTGCCGGAAGCAAGGATGCTATTGGTGGCCGCATTGCTGAAATCAAATCGCAGATTGACAAAACCACATCGGACTACGACCGCGAGAAACTGCAGGAACGTCTTGCCAAACTTGCTGGTGGTGTAGCTGTACTCTATATAGGCGCAGCCACCGAAGTGGAAATGAAAGAGAAGAAAGACCGTGTGGATGATGCCCTTCATGCAACACGCGCAGCTGTGGAAGAAGGAATTGTTCCCGGTGGTGGTGTCGCCCTTATACGCGCCTCAAAAGCATTGGAAAAACTGAAAGGAACCAATGAAGATGAGCAAACAGGGATATCCATTGTGGTTCGTGCCATTGAAGAACCACTTCGCCAGATTGTGGCCAATGCCGGTGGCGAGGGTGCAGTGATTGTAAACAAAGTGCGCGAAGGCAAAGACGACTTCGGTTACAATGCCCGCACCGATGTTTTCGAAAACCTTTATGCAGCCGGTGTTATTGATCCCACCAAAGTGGTGCGTGTTGCACTCGAAAATGCGGCATCTATTGCAGGCATGTTGCTCACTACTGAATGTGTGATAAGCGACATCAAAGAAGAATCCCCTGCTATGCCCCAAATGGGCGGTGGCGGAATGGGCGGTATGATGTAATACCCCAACAGTTTAGAATACACAAAAGCCCTTCGAAAGAAATTTCGAGGGGCTTTTTATTTTGTAAGAATGACTTTCAGTGCGGTTGGTTTCAGTGATCATCTCACCACATAAACATATCCCGCCTTGTTTTCCAGTTGGTAAGATGAGTTGCCGAATTCAATAACGTAGTAATAGGTCCCACCGGAAACCAGATTGCCGGATGCATCGCGTCCATCCCACAGGAAAGGCTCACGCAGCACCATCACTTCATTACCCCAACGATCGAATATCAAAACACGTTGAGGGTATTCCAGAAAAACGTTGAAGGAAAATACATCGTTTTTATCATCACCGTTTGGAGTAAAAATGTTTGCAAGAATTCCTTCGCATGGAATTACAGAAACTTGTGTTTCCGCAATTGCACTCTCACAACCTTGCGGAGATAGAATGAAACCAAAGAGTGTTGTGTATGCCTCCACATCGTAGAGTACAAGTGTATCGCCAACATCAACAGGCTCACCATTTTCATCCAGCCAATGCAATATGAACTCACCACTCCCTGTAACCACTGCACTATCGCCCTCACATATTTCAACCCCTAAGAGTATTGGAATGGGTGGAATTTCCCAAAGTGTAATCGTAAGTTCTTCGCTGATGTTTTCACATCCTTCGATTGAAACTACTTCAGCAAAATAAGTTCCTGCTTCCTCAAGTGTCAGCGTGGTTGATGTGGAATTAAATTCATCATCATTGAGGAACCATGTGAATGTTGCGAAGGCACCTGAGATTTCGGCTTCTGTTTCCTCTCCATCACAAAAAGAAATATTTCCATCTGGAACCAGACTCACCACCGGGAGTGGATAAATGATTACAAAAAGACTATCCGTGTTTGAGCAGAGAGAATCCTGCACTGTCAACAAATAAAATCCGCTGTCCGAAATCGCTGCATCGGTCAGAACTAAATTATTTTCGGTTGTCACGTTGTCGTTCGGGGATGTCCAGTCATAACTCACTCCCATTTCACCTTGTGAAAACAGTTCGATGGTTTCATTCGTGCAGAGAACCGTATCTCCAGTAATGATGGCATCGGGTAACTGACTTGTGATAACGGTTACTTCGATGGGATCGAACTGACAATCCTGATAGGTATCCGACAAGTAAACTGTAATTGAATCGCCAATGATCTCCAGATAAAGAAGAGTGTCGCTGGAAATAAATTCTGTGAGTGCTTCATTGCTAAACCATGAAATGCTGTCGACATAGTTTACTTCAATGGTTGTCGTGCTTCCTTCACAGGCTATTTCAGGTGATACAATTTCCGGCTGAAAATCCTGGAGTGGAACAATGAGCGAATCGGAAAAGGCATTGCACCCAAGATAATCTGTAGTCATTACAACCAATGTGTCCGCTGTAGATATGTAAAGAGAATCATTCGTGGCTCCGGATGGAAACCACTGGTAAGCCAACAAATCTGGATTGGCAATGAACAACGCAGAATCACCGGCACACAGTGTTGAGCTTTGCTGGATGGATGCAAGAGGAATTATCTCACCGATCGCGATAGAAACAGCAGATGTGATGCCGCAGAGTTGCTGTGTAAAAGTGTATATGCCGGGTTCGAAAATCTCTTGCACCGGATTATTCCCACTCAGAGGTGGTTGCCATAGTATGAGGTTTGCCGCATTAGTTTCAGCAATGATGAAAGTGGAAAGACCGGGACAAACTTCGGTGGTGGGTGCGGCTGAAATAGTGGGCGCGAAATAGCCCTGCACCTGAACAATGTTGGAGTACAACTGGCATCCCGTAGAGTTGATTAACTGGCATTGATAGTAACCCGGTTCATCCACTGCAATGCTTGCACCGCTTGCTATGAAATCGCCTTCCACATTGTACCAGGAAAAAATTCCGCTGCCGCTGCACATCAGTTGAACCGTGCTTCCAATACACAGCACTCCGTTTGAGGGATTCATGCTTGCCACTGGGGATGTTTGTGTGGTGATGGTGATATAACTGGAAAGTGCGGAAGTGCAAACGGTTGAATTCTCAAATCCTGTTGCTGTCGCGTAATAGTTTCCAGGTTGGTTGATGAGAATTGAATCAGGTGAAATAATTTCAACGATGCCTGCGGTGGAAGTCGTGCCGGGACCATTCCACTCGAAGGCATCATATCCTGTCGCCACCAATAGCAATGTACTTCCAGGACATAGTTGACTGGCCGAAATGATATTGGCCTGAGGCAGCACCTCGAAATGAATGACCTGCTGAAAGACTTCACTTTCTGAAATCAATCCGTCACATTCGAAAAAAGCTTGCATCGTGATTTCAAGATCTCCCTGGTTGGCCGGCAACAAAAGATGCGATGCCGGAATGGTGTCGTTGACGAGTGGAACACCTCCAATTGTTATGTTGAAATAAGCGGATGATACACCGGTGTAAAGCGAATAGTCGTCCGTCCCGGAATCCTCAAAGAAATAGGCAACCACCTGAGTGGTGTTGGGGCAAACAAAAACGGTATCGCTGGTGAAAACTTCTGTTGGGGAGAAGTACAAAGGATCGAAGAAAAAAGGTGGCTTGAAAGCAACACCCATTTGCAGGTTTTCGAACGATGATTCGTCTAACTGAACCATTAAGGTACTGAGAGCAGTGCAGGTATCGTTATTCACATAAACAGTATAGTCCCCGCTTTGAGTGACAGTCAACAGCGAGTCATAGTCAAGGCCTCCGTAAAAACCTGACCAATACACATTCATTCCGTCCGGCACAGTTGCGGTCAACTGAACACTGTCTGTGCCGCAAAGAATAATATCATCAGCCGGATAAGCGAGCGTATTTATACCCACATTATCGGAAATGAGTGGATGCGGGGGTGAATCATACACCACTATTTCTATGGTGTCGCTTTGTGCGTAACATCCATCGACAGTGGTAAAGGAAAGCCAGTACTCCCCATCATCAGAAACACTTGCCAGGTTGAGGATGGCACTGTAGTAAATATCAGGATGCCATGAGGATGTGTAAGCCGGAATGATGTTGTAATCCTGATACCAAGTGGCCCATTGCCAGGTAGCGAAGTTGTTATTTGCTTCGGGGCAAGTGAGGAAATTGTTGCCGAGGTATGCGCTGTTGCAACTGAGCGAATCAGTATTATAGATTTCCAGTTGAGGTTGTATCATAAAACAATCCGTGAGATTGTTGCGGTAATAGTAATAGGGCAAGCGTGCGAGATGAACGGGGCTGGAAACAAAAATTTCGCGCTGACCATTTCCCAATACCTGGTTGAATTTTCTCAAATTAACATCGGTGCAGGTTTCTGCCGGTGTGCAATTGCTGCCATAGTTGGGGGTAGTCTTTATTGTTCCATCTCCTGGTAAAAAAGAAGTGTGATGTGGGACATTGAACACGCCCTCGTAACTACCGGCAACGATGGGTTTGTCTTCCACCTGAATCGCAATTCCGCCAACAAAGTCATCAGCCTTTCCGGCAAATTGGCGTTGCCATTGTCTTGTTCCGCTGGCTGAATACTTTGCAGCATACACATCCCGGAATCCCACACTGTTGAAACTTCCCGGCCCGAAGTCCGCAGCGAAATCATCGAACGTGCATTGAAAAGTTCCAGCCACATAAAGTTCATCGGTGGATGAAATAGTGAGTGCATCGAGGGTCACGTTGTTGTTGCTTCCATCCGATGAAAGCCATTGCACCGACCCATCATTATTTAAAGCACAGAGAAAAAGCGCATGTTCGCCCGGTGTGAAAAAAGATTGCGGTTGCCCGGCAAAAAAGGTAACGTACCCCGAAACATTTCCGCCCAGCACAAACTGACCACTCGAAGTTGTTTCGACCTGGTTGATGGAAAGAAATGCACCTAAGGCTTTTTCGAAAAGAAGTTCATCACCGGTAGAAGAAAACAAAGTGATGAAGCTTGCATAGTTCACCTGGTTGGTGTGCAATTCATCAAACGTGATGTCACCGGAAAATTTTCCAACGAGCATCACATTTCCATCTTGATCACAGGCCACATCATTCCCAATGTCATTTTTTTCTGCGATGCCTTGCCGCGTCCATTGCACATTTCCATCCGCCCCAAGTTTGCTGAGGAAAATGTCGCGGCTGTGTTCTTCTGTTTCCGTATTGATGGTGCTGGAAAGATTTTCTGTACCGAAATCACCAATGCCACGGAAGAATCCTGTCACCAAAACATTTCCTGCATTGTCCATTTCAATAGCTGTGCTTTCATCTTCAAGATGTCCGCCCAGGCGGGTAACCCACTGGAAATTTCCATCCGCATCCAGTTTTGTAACGAACACCTCACGCGATGATGAAGTGGCGGTGAGTTCGAAATTTCCAAACGCTGATTGCGCGGTGAAGTACCCGGTCACGTAAATGTTTCCGTCATCATCTGTTGCAATGGCTGTTGCATGATCGCCTGCAACTCCACCAGCAGTTTCTGCCCAAAGAAGTATTCCTGAAGAATTGTATTTGGCAATAAGGATATCGGATTGCCCCTGGGTGTAGAGCGTGGTTGAACCGATGGATGATGTTCCGGTGAAGTATCCGCAGATGATGTAGTTTCCTTCTGCATCATTACAAACATCAAGTGCTTCATCCTGCAACTGCCCACCTTCGGAGCGAAGCCAGTTGGATTGCGATAGAACTGTGGAACAAAGAATATGAGAAAGGAATACAAAAAGGATTGTGCGCATGAGCTAATGTCTGTTGAGACAAAGCTAAGGGCATCTCTAAAATTTCCTGATGCATGCCCCTAAGTGGTAAGCGCTTTAAAAACTTCCTCCAAACTCACCTCCTCCTTTTGCAACGAAAGCACCGCGATATTTTCTTTCACAGCAAAATCAAAAATGGATTGGCGCACATCGCCTGAACCATCGGCATTTACTAGCCACATGTTGGCTCCTGAATTTGCTACATCAAGCAAACCGGGAATTTTTGCTAATGATGATGAAGAAATTGCTGCGCTGAACTCCACACGGATTCTCTGCTGGCCTTTTGAAAGCAGGGAACTCATATTCTCCACTGCATCATCAGCCACTATTTCTCCTTTGTTGATGATGATGACACGACTACAAATGGCTTCCACTTCCTGCATAATGTGGGTGGAGAGCATCACGGTTTTTTCCTTCCCGATTTGTTTTATGAGTTCGCGGATTTCAGCAAGTTGATTAGGGTCGAGGCCGCTGGTGGGTTCATCCAGAATGAGGACTTCGGGATTATGGATCATGGCCTGCGCAAGACCCACGCGCTGCCTATAACCTTTGGAGAGTGCTTCAATTTTTTTGTGGGCTTCTCCAGTGAGTCCCACCATTTCTATCATCTCCCCTACCCGCTTCTTCAGATTCGGAATCTTGTATAACTCCCCGGTAAAGGTGAGGTATTCGCGCACATACATATCGGTGTAAAGAGGATTGTGCTCCGGCAGGTAGCCGATGCGCCTGCGCACTTCAATGCTTTGCTCCTGTGTATCGAACCCACACACTTTCACAGTGCCTTCCGTTTGTGGAATAAAACAGGTGATGATTTTCATCATGGTGCTTTTGCCCGCACCATTGGGGCCAAGAAATCCTACCACTTCTCCTTTATCTATAGAGAATGAAACGTGGCTGAGGGCGCGTTGAGTGCCGTAGAGTTTGGAAACGTTGTGTGTGATGATGGACATTGCGCCAAAACTAAACCTTCCATGTTTCAAAAGCATGGAGGGTGCGTCCAGGAAATGAAAGGCCTCGTACTTAAATCCACCGGAAAATTCTATCAGGTAAAAGGCGCTGACGGCCTCATGTATCCCTGCCAGATACGCGGAAAACTGCGGCTGAAAGATGCCATGACCACCAACCCCGTGGCGGCAGGCGACCATGTAAGGTTCGATGATGTGAACGGTGAATACCTGATTAGGGAAATTGGTGAGCGCAAAAATTACATCATACGGAAATCGGTAAACCTCTCGCGCGATGCCAGCATCATTGCATCCAACATTGATGTTGCTTTTTTATTGGTGACCTTATCCGAACCCGAAACACCAATGGGTTTTGTGGATCGTTTTCTTGTCACTGCCGAAGCGTACGATATTACCAGTGTGTTGCTCTTTCATAAATACGATCAATACTCCGGTAGTGAGCTCGCCAAAGTGGAAGCGCTCATTGCTGTATATGAAAATGTGGGGTACCAATGTTTGCGAACGTCAATTGTTTCCGGATTGAATCTCGATGTGCTGCAAGAGATGATGAAAGACAAGGTGAAGCTTTTTTCCGGACAATCGGGTGCAGGAAAATCTTCCCTCATCAATACCATCGTTCCCACTCTGGACCTGCGCGTGGGCGAAATTTCAGATTGGAGCGGGAAGGGTCAACACACCACCACGTTTGCCGAAATGCACGAACTGCCTTTTGGCGGATATATGGTGGACACTCCGGGCATAAAAGGTTTCGGGCTGGTGGATATTCCCAAAGAAGAATTGCACCATCATTTTAAAGAATTTTTCCGGCTGCTGCCCCAGTGCAAATTCGCGAATTGCACCCACGTAAACGAACCCGGTTGCGCTGTGCGCAAAGGGCTTGAAGCTGGCACCATTGCCCCATCTCGCTACAAAACTTATCTCTCTATGTTTAATGATGAGGAAGAAAAGGGTGGGTATAGAAGGAATGCGTGAATGGGAATTACTAATGTCGAATTACCCAGTACGGTGTGAACGACATTCGAAATCCGAAATTTTTCAATATCGAATTTCCAACTTCGAACAACGAATGGGGAACGGCCGATAGATGATTGATTGCCTCAACGATGCATTAATCCATAATGGATTTTTTGTAACCAAACCAAATTGCAAACTAATGTGCTGCCAGTAGATGTCAATCTTACGGGTATTTGGCCTTCTTTACTTTTGTTCGTAAGACCAAAAAACATGAGCACTAAAGAAGCATTAATAAAAAAACTAGCCCAGAACATAGAGTCCTTGTCCGAAGCAAGAATTCTTGAGGTAAATGATTTTGCAGAGTTTCTTGCAAAAAAATCTGGAGATGATATTTCTTCACATGATCTGGCGCGCCTTGCCATGGAAGGGCAAGCATTTAATTTCCTTAACGATGAGCCTGATTTGTACACTATCAATGATTGTAAAGTGAATTACAAATGAAGAAGGGAGACATTGTTTTAGTGCCGTTTCCGTTTACAGATTTGACGGGCGTTAAAGAAAGACCAGCTTTAGTTGTTATGACAAACGCTGTCGATCTCACATTGACATTCATCACAAGCAAGTTGAAAAAGACCGATGAATGAGATGTTGAAATTGAGCCGGAAGATTCAAACGACTTGAAGGTTCCCTCCGTCATCAGGACATTCAAACTGGTCACATTATCCAAGTCCATTGTACAGGGAGAACTTGGAAATATCACCGAAGTGGAATACGATGATATTGTGGACAAGATTCGTGAGCGGATGGATCGATTCCAACAGACTGTAGATATTGATCAGAGGTAAAAACTGAAGATAAATTTAGCTGCACTTCGAATCAACCCCTTGGGGTTAGTGGGCCAAAAACTCATACAGCATCCTCACTCCCACACCCGTCCCGCCTTTTGTGCGGTATGATGAAGCGCTGTTGATATAAGCAGGCCCCGCTATATCTATATGTATCCACGGGTAATCTGTAAAATGCTCAAGAAATTTCCCTGCGGTGATGTGGCCGGCATTGGCACCGCCTAGATTTTTCAGGTCGGCAATGTCGCTTTTCATTTCCTCACCGTATTCTTTCCACATAGGAAATTGCACGGTACGTTCGCATACCTTCATACCGCTTGCCGCAAGTTTGTTCATGGTGGGTTGGTTGGCCGTACCCATAATGGCACTTGCGTATTGCCCCACTGCGCGCACGGCTGCACCGGTAAGTGTGGCAAGATCAATCACCAGTTGGGGCGCATAACGTTTGGCGTAATGAAGTGCATCGGCAAGAATCATTCGTCCCTCTGCATCGGTGTTCAGCACTTCCACTGTGGAGCCATCCATCATGGTAATGATGTCCTGCGGAGCGTAGGCATTCATGCCCGGCCGGTTGTCGGTGGCAGGCACAAGACCAATTACATGCACAGGAATTTTGTTTGAAGCAAGAGCATAGAGCGCACCTATCACGGCTGCACCTCCGCTCATATCGCATTTCATTTCGTCCATGGACCCCGGAGTGGGTTTGAGACTAAGGCCACCCGTATCGAACACCACACCTTTACCTATAAGCACAATTGGTTTTTTGTTTTTGGGTCGCGCGGGTTTCCATTCCATAATGGTAAAGGTGGGCGGGTCCATGCTTCCCAGGTTCACTGCAAGCAGTCCTCCCATCTTCAGCGCCTCAATTTGTTTTTTGCCAAGAACCTCCACACTGAAGCCTGCAAGTTTTCCTGCCTGCTGCATCTCTCTGGAAAACTGCACAGCCGTGAGATAAGAAAGTGGTTCGTTGATGAGGGTACGCGCTATAAATGTTGCATCCACAAGATTTTGCAGTTCGGTGGCCATCTTCTGGTTGGCCGATGAATCAAGAATATGGATGGAAGAAAGACTGTGCTTCTTTTTTTCCTGATCCTTCTGCTTGAAGTATTTCAGGAATTGGTAGTTGCCCAATGCCGCACCTTCGGCAAGTGCAAGGCTGAAATCGGCCACACCTGTTTCATTCACAATGGTGAGTTCGGTTTGTTTTGCTTTGTTCAGTTCTGCCTGAATGGAGCTGCCGTGTGCGCGAAGTTTCTCCAGCATTTCAGCATCCACCTTCTTCGATTTCGTGGGTATGAAAAACCTCAACCGCCCAAGTTCCTGTATGCGGATGATTTCTTTTTCATCTTCCATTTCCTTTTTGATGAATGAACGTTGCGCATCATCCATGTTTGAAATTTTTGAAAGACCTCCCGGAAGAAAAATCGTTACTGATGATGAAGAAGGATTTGGTTTTTTGATGACATGAATGATCATGGGGATGAATTTTTTTGATGTGTTCAAATGTAAACTTGAGGGCACCTCTAAAAAATCCAAATGCCTCACCTGAGGAGTTTTTAGTGGCGCCCTTGATGTAACTGCCAACGTCCCGGAGGAACGATCTTTTGGTAACGGCATGTGATATTCATTCTACCAAAAGCACGACCCTCCGGGACTTATGATAGAGGACTAATTTTTGACCACTTGTTACCCCGCTGGCAACGCACAGTAATAAATTCCTGTCATTCCACTATCGCAAAAAAAAATCTCTAGAATCACCTACCTTCGTTTCCTGATGAAAAAACATCAAACACTACTTAAAACTGCACTCGCCTTTTTCTTTTTCATCGCTGTGCACAACATGTTCGCCACGCACAACCGCGCAGGCGAAATCACTTATCGGCACGTATCGGGATTTACTTACGAGGTAACCATTACCACCTGCACCAAGTCATCAGCCATTGCGGACAGGCCGTGGCTGCACATTAAATGGGGCGATGAACCGACTGGCGAGCCAGTGGACAGTCTTCATCGCGACCTCATTGATCCACAATCAGGAATGGATGCGCAGATAAATAAATATGTAGGACTTCACACTTACTCAGGCCCCGGAGTTTTTCATATCACGGTGGAAGATCCCAACCGCAACTCGGGCATCTTAAACATTAACGAGGGTTTATCAGTGAGCGAGGTTTTTTTCATTGAATCCATCCTCAGCATCAACCCGCAAACTGGCCACAACAACTCCGTAATACTCCACAACCCGCCCAAGGAACAAGCCTGCTATATGAAATTATGGATACACAACCCGGCAGCCGATGATCCCGATGGCGACCAACTGGTGTACAGCCTTATTCCATGCAGGGGTCAAGGGGGTGCGACAGTCACCAACTATCTCTACCCCGATGTGAGTACCGATCTTTTTCCCGATGATATTTTTTCCATTGACCCCGTAAGCGGTGATGTGACTTGGGATGTACCTCCGGTAATCGGTCAGTTCAACATTGCAATACTGATTGAAGAATTTCGTGATGGAATTTTTGTAGGTTCAGTTGTGCGCGATATGCAGATTGATGTTATTATTTGCGTTAACAATCCACCAGTGATAAATGAGATTCTCGACATTTGCGTGGAAGCAGGAGATGATGTTGACATTACTGTTTTCGCTACCGATCCAGATGGTGACAACATTAACTATCAGGCGTACGGTGGACCGCTGGAGACAGTTGAGAACCAAGCCACATTCAACACCCAAAACGGTGAGTTTGACTGGACGCCTGAATGCGAAGAAGTTCGCCTTGCTCCTTACCTCGTTGTTTTTGAAGCTACGGATGAAAGCAACACCATTTCGCTCACAGATATTGAATCGGTCTTCATCACGGTGGTCGCTCCAAGAGTTGAAAATCCGCTTGCCGATCCGGTTGGAAATTCCATTGTGCTCACCTGGGAGGTGACTCCTTGTTTTTCGGTGTTCAATTCATTCGAAGCACAACAGGTGAAATACAAAATCTATAGACGGCTCAATCTTTATGGTTTCAACCCGGACTTGTGTGAGTTAGGTGTGCCGGCATACACAGGCTACATTTTTCTGGATGAAGTGCAAGGTGTAAGCACTACAACTTACACCGACAACAGCATTGCATACGGTGGAGATTATTGCTACATGGTGGTGACAGTGTGGCCCGATGGGGCAGAGAGTTATGCCTCGGCAGAATTCTGTGCCGAAATCATAAAGGAAGTTCCCATTATGACCAAAGTGAGCATTGGCATCACCGATGAGTTTGCAGGAGTGGACACTGTGCACTGGTCGCCCCCGACAGAACTGGATACCGAAACTTTCCCCGGACCTTATCAATACAAATTGTATCACTCCAATGGATTTTCGCCACCCACCGATTTGGTTTTCACCAGCGCTTTTGGCAACGACATTTTCACACTTGCCGATACGACTTTCATCCACCAGAACATCAATACAAAAAATTTCGCACACAACTATCATGTTGAATTTTATTTCACTCATGAGATAACTGGAGAGCTGACACTTGCCAACACTTCGTCCAATGCGTCCTCCGTTTTTATTATTCCAATACCAGCCGATAATTCCGTTACACTCAATTTCACACACCAGACCCCATGGGTAAATGTGAGTTATGATGTTTTTCGGTTTAATGATGGAAGCGGGTTCTATGAAATGCTCGCTGTTTCCGTTGAAGACACTTACACCGATACAGGATTGGTGAACAATGAAGAGTATTGCTACAAAGCCGTGGCACACGGTTCGTATTTCGCTGAAGAATTCCTGAACCAACTGCTCAACCATTCTCAGGAAGTGTGCACAACTCCTTATGACCAGACACCACCTTGCCCGCCCGAGCTCACCATCACTGCTGACTGTGATGATGAATTTGATTTGCTGGAATGGATCAACACTGATTTGTTCTGTGCAGATGATGTGACAGGCTACAACCTCTATTACACTCCGGTGGAGGGACAACCGCTTGAACTCTTTGCAACATTCGATCTGGCTACTGGAACAACCTACCTCTTTAATGAAGATGGTTTGATGAACTCCATAGCTGGATGTTTTGCTATCACCGCGCTCGACTCACTCAATCTTTGGCCCGATGGTGAACTCCACCAAAACGAAAGCGAATTTTCCAACGTTGTGTGTGCCGATAACTGTCCCATTTATTTCCTGCCCAATGTTTTTACTCCCAATGCCGATGTGTTCAATGATTTGTTCAAACCATTTGAGTACCGCTACATTGAGAGCATTGATATTAAAATCTACAATCGCTGGGGAGGAGTTGTGTTTGAAACTACTGACCCGGCAATCAACTGGAACGGAACCAACAAGGACAATGGGGAAATTTCATCGGACGGTGCGTATTACTACACCATTGTAGTAAACACCATCAGGCTAAGTGGAATTGTACCTGAAAAGTTTTCGGGAAGCATCCAGTTGATAAACGGAAAGAAACCGATAACTGCACAGTGAGTTGCCGACTGATCCTGTGTACATCTTTGTACCGTTAAGAAAAATCTTTGCACTGCTGGGTGAACATCTTTCGGCTCTGCATTAGAAAAAATTTCATCACCCACATGAAGGAAATAACACCCCTGCAACTGCACCAGTGGAGGGAAAGCGCCCAACCTCATCAGCTTATTGATATACGCGAGGAACACGAAGTGCTGGCTTGTTCCATTGGCGGAGAACACATTCCCATGGCCGAGGTGTTGAACCACAAGGATAAAATAAGGACGGATGTAGATGTGGTTTTTCATTGCCGCTCGGGGAAGCGGAGTGCGGCCATGGTTTACACTCTTGAAAAAAAATGGCGACTGAAAAATCTTTATAGCCTCAAGGGTGGAATAACAGCCTGGGCCGAAGAAGTGGACAAAACCCTGGCGAAGTGTTAGTGATCAAGGCTCTTCGCCTCATTCATTTTTATCAATGCAAACACAGCATAATTGATAATGTCCCTGTAGCCGCTTTCTATTCCTTCACTAACCAATGTTTTTCCTGCATTATCTTCAATCTGTTTGATGCGCAGCAGTTTCATCAGTATCAAATCCGTAAAAGATGAAATGCGCATCTCCCTCCAAGCCTCTCCGTAGTCATGGTTCTTGCGCATCATCAATTCTTTGGTGAAGAGTATTTCTTTATCAAAATGCTTTTGCACTTCGTCAGCGGGCAGTTCAAGCCTCGCATCATTGCCCAGCTGAAGTTGAATCAATGCCATCACTGAATAGTTGATAATGCCCACAAATTCTCCTTCAATGCTTTCGCCCACTTTGCTCTCACCTGTTTGTTCGAGTGTGCGGATGCGTTGCGCCTTGATAAAAACCTGATCAGTAAGGCTGGATGTGCGAAGTATGCGCCATGCACTGCCATAGTCTTTCATCTTGTGGAGGAACAAAAGGCGACATTGCGAAATGGCCTGATCGTATTGTAAGGAAGTATCGTTCATAAAAATTTAAGCCTGCAAAGTTGGTTTTCTTTGCCCAATTGTAATCATGCATCACTCCGGATTATCCACAAATTCTTCATTCACCCTGAACTTGTGCGGCACCTTGCACACTTTCAATCGCCCTGTTGTAATGGGCATCCTCAACATCACACCCGATTCGTTTTACAAAAACAGCAGGGTAATGGATGAAACCCAAATAATAAAAACTGCTGGCAAGATGCTGGAAGATGGCGGTGATATTCTCGACATCGGTGGCCAGTCCACGCGACCCGGTGCCATTCCATTGAGTGAGGATGAAGAAATGGAAAGGGTTATTCCCGCCATTCAAACAGTGAAAAAAAATTTTCCCACTTCCATTATTTCGGTTGATACTTTTTATTCATCTGTAGCGCAATATGCAGTGGATAACGGTGCTTCCATTGTAAATGACATCAATGCAGGAAGTTTGGATGGCAAGATGATTCAAAGCGTTGCACGTCTTTCAGTTCCTTATATCCTGATGCATATGCAGGGCACACCGCAAACTATGCTGAACAATCCTGTATATAAGGAGGTGGTAAACGACATCATTTATTTCTTCTCAACCAAAATTGCTGAATTGCGCAATGCGGGAGTAAACGACATCGTTCTGGATCCTGGTTTTGGCTTCGGAAAAACAATGGAGAACAACTACACCCTGCTGCGAAGGCTTGATGAATTTAAAATTTTCGGACTGCCTGTTCTGGCAGGACTATCAAGAAAAAAAATGATTCAAACCGCAACCGGTAGCAGCAGCGAAGGAGCATTAAACGGAACCACTGCTGCCAACATGATTGCGCTGATAAATGGCGCCCGCATATTGAGGGTGCACGATGTGAAAGAAGCTGTGGAATGTGCGAACGTATTTGAAACTACCAAAGGCAACATCATTAAATAAGAAAGCCCCTCCGTTGAGGGGCCATTTCTTTTTCCTTAACCAAAACCAAAATTCTCTGTAAGACCTTACGAGAAATCTGAATGTTTAACGCAGCGAAGGTGCCCTTTGTTTTATTCTATGGAAAGTATTCGCCCGGCTCCATAAACATTTCAATCAACCACCGAATCCATTCGACCAAATCGCTAATATTTTTTCCTGATAAGTAGCTTCAATGGGCACTTCTATATTTGCCCGCTCAAAAAAAATCAGGATTTGGGGGTATAGCTCAGCTGGCTAGAGCGTCCCGATGAAATCGGGAAGGTCAACGGACGAAATCAAGGAATTTGAAATAATGGGGACATAGGTCAGTTGGCTAGAGCGTCCCGATGAAATCGGGAAGGTCAACGGACGAAATCCAGGAATTTGAAATAATGGGGGTATAGGTCAGTTGGCTAGAGCGTCCCGATGAAATCGGAAAGGTCAACGGACGAAATCCAGGAATTTGAAATAATGGGGGTATAGCTCAGCTGGCTAGAGCGTCCCGATGAAATCGGGAAGGTCAACGGACGAAATCCAGGAATTTGAAATAATGGGGACATAGGTCAGTTGGCTAGAGCGTCCCGATGAAATCGGAAAGGTCAACGAACGAAATCCAGGAATTTGAAATAATGAGGGTGTAGCTCAGTAGGCTAGAGCGTCCCGATGAAATCGGAAAGGTCAACGGACGAAATCCAGGAATTTGAAATAATGGGGACATAGGTCAGTTGGCTAGAGCGTCCCGATGAAATCGGAAAGGTCAACGGACGAAATCCAGGAATTTGAAATAATGGGGGTATAGCTCAGTTGGCTAGAGCGTCCCGATGAAATCGGAAAGGTCAACGGACGAAATCCAGGAATTTGAAATAATGGGGGTATAGCTCAGCTGGCTAGAGCGCTTGCATGGCATGCAAGAGGTCATCGGTTCGAATCCGATTATCTCCACAATTTTGAAAGGCTGCAATCCCAACGGATTGCAGCCTTTTCTGTTTCAAACTAATCCACTTTCCATACAAGATTGAGATTCTTCTATTTTTGCGCCTCTAAAAAAATGACCTATGGCGAAAAGTGTGAAAGAAGAAACCATTGTTGACGTTCAGCGGATGTACACCCGCACCGAACTATTTGTGGACCGCAACCGCAAAGCTCTTATGATTGTGCTGGGTTCTATTGCTGCACTGATCGCATTAATTTTCGCATACATCTACCTCTACAAAAATCCCCTGGAGAAGGAAGCAGCCGTTGCATCATGGAAAGCGGAGCAATACATGGAAATTGATTCGCTAGAATGGGCGCAAAATGGACATGACACCTATGCCGGGCTCGAAGAGATTGTAGAGCAATACTCAGGTACCAAAGCTGCCAAACGCGCACATTATTATCTCGGAATTATCTATCGCGGCAAAGCCGATTACCAAATAGCACTCGATCACTTCAAAGAGGCGGATTTTGATGATGAGGCTGTCGGGATTATTGCTACTGCCAATGTGGGTGATATGTATGTAGAACTCGACAATTTCAAGGACGGTGCAAAATGGCTGGAAAAGGCAGCCAAACGCGCTGCATCTGCGGAAACCGACCGCTTCTTCGCTCCCATTTATTACCTTAAGGCCAGCAGGGTTTATCTCGAGATGGGAGAAAAAGACAAAGCCAAATCACTTTTGAAAAAGCTAACTGGAAAATACAAAGGCATCAGCTCGGTGCAGAACGAATATGCTGAAGCGATGAAACTCCTGGCCTCTCTCTCGGCTCAATAGTTTCGCGAGATGGCAACGCGCAATCTTTCTTCCTACGACAAAGCACTATTGCCGGAAGGCAGCACCATGAAAGTGGGGGTGGTGGTGTCCGAATGGAATAGCGACATCACTGAGAATTTGTTGCGTGGTGCACTGGAAACGCTCACTGAAAGCGGCCTCACGTTGGACAATATCCACATCATACATGTTCCCGGAAGTTTCGAATTGGCGCAAGGTGCGTTGATGTTGCTTGATAATAAATCCGTGGAAGCTGTCATTTGCCTCGGCAGCATTATTAAGGGTGAAACTCCTCACTTCGGGTTTATTTCAGTTGCATGTGCACAGGGCATACAATCGCTCGCGTTGAAATCAGGCAAGCCCATCATTTTTGGAGTGCTCACTGATAATACACTGGAACAGGCACAGGCAAGAAGTGGCGGAGCAATGGGCAACAAGGGTGTCGAAGCGGCAATTACTGCCATCAGGATGATTGCCCTAAAACGCGATCTGCAGAACAGTTGGGTTCTTTGATACTGTGGAAAAAATCCGCGTGATTATTCCCACAATACTTCTTCCAACATCTCCATTTTTTCTTCCGTATAAATTCCTTCAATGGCTAAAATTATTTTGCCTTTCGCATCGAGCACGAAGAAGTGTGGGTGTTCTTTGTCTCCAAGTGAAAGTGCTGCTTCGTAAGGTTCCATCTCTCCCTTGTAAAAAAGTATGTATGGAAACAAATCAGTGCGGTTGCTTTTCTTCAGTTCTTTCAAAGTGGACTGGTAGGCAGCTTGATTCAGTCCAATAAACATGGGCACGAAGTAGAGATTTACATCATACTGCGAATCGAATATGCCGCGTTTCAACACAAACTTGTCGTACATCGGTGTGTACCAGGTTCCCAAATTTTCCTTTGCCTTATCAGACCAGGCCAAACCAACAATCGTGAATTTTCCATGTGCATATCCCGGCAGGGTTAGCTCTTTTCCTTCCAGGGTTTCCCCCACCAGCGTTGGGAAGTTTTTGCCGATCTGGGCATTTTCAATCAACGATGCAAACAGGAAAATAGAAATCAACAGAACTTTCATAAATGATAGTGTTTCAATCGAAACATAATGCCTATGGATTTATTGTGAGGCTGTCTCAAAAGTTCAATTTAACCGCAATCGGTATCATTCATTTTGAGACAACCTCTTCATTGAACTTAAATGAAAAGAGGAACGGAGCCGCTAGAAAACAGCCTGTGTTCTTCCGCACAAGAACTCACCTTGCGTGGCTACTTTACATTCGCGCTCCTTTTTTCAAACATGACTCTCAAGGAAGAAATAGAACGCAGAAGAACCTTCGCCATTATCTCTCACCCCGATGCGGGAAAGACTACGCTCACGGAAAAATTTCTGCTTTTTGGTGGCGCCATACAAGTGGCAGGCGCTGTAAAGAGCAACAAAATCCGCAAGACTGCTACCAGTGACTTTATGGAGATAGAAAGGCAGCGCGGCATCAGCGTGGCCACTTCTGTTATGGTTTTTGAATACCGGAACAAATACATCAACCTGCTGGATACTCCTGGCCACAAAGACTTTGCTGAAGACACTTACCGCACACTCACTGCGGTGGATTCCGTAATCCTTGTGATTGATAGCGTGAAGGGTGTAGAAGAACAAACTGAACGCCTGATGGAAGTGTGCAGGATGCGCAACACTCCCGTGATGGTTTTTGTGAACAAGATGGACCTCGAAGGTCGCGATGCATTTGAGTTGCTCGATGAATTGGAAGAGATGCTGGACATAAAAGTGCGCCCCATGAGCTGGCCTATTTCGTTGGGAAGAACTTTCAAAGGCGTTTACAAACTTTACGACCACACGCTCCATCTTTTTGAATCACTAAAAACAAAAGTGCAGCGCGATGTGGTGACCATTACCGATGTGCAAGACCCAATGCTTGATGAACTCGTGGGCAGCGATGATGCTGCACAACTTCGCCACGATGTGGAGTTGATAGAAGGAGTGTACGATCCTTTTTCACAAACTGCCTATGAGGCAGGAAAACTTGCCCCGGTTTTTTTTGGAAGTGCAGTGAACAATTTTGGGGTGCAGGAAATGCTCGATAAGTTTGTAGAGATAGCACCGGATCCTCTTCCACGAGAAACAAACATCCGTAATGTGCTGCCCAATGAACCGAAGTTCACTGGGTTTGTTTTTAAGATTCATGCGAACATTGATCCCAATCACCGCAATCGCATAGCCTTTCTGCGCGTGTGCAGCGGAAGGTTCGAACGAAACAAGTTTTATCATCATGTACGGCTCAACAAAGAATTCAAATACCCCAACCCCGCCACATTTCTCGCCCAGGCCAAAAGCACCATTGATGAAGCATATCCCGGAGATGTTATCGGCCTTTACGATACGGGCAATTTCAAGATTGGCGACACACTTAGCGAAGGCGAAAAGATGATGTACAAAGGCGTTCCGTCTTTCTCACCTGAAATTTTCAAGGAGCTGGTGAATCGCGATCCCATGAAAAGCAAACAACTAGAAAAAGGAATTGAACAATTGACCGAAGAAGGTGTTGCGCAGTTATTTGTACAAAGTCCCGGCAACCGCAAAATTGTGGGAACTGTGGGAGAACTGCAATTCGAAGTTATCAAACATCGCCTCGAAAATGAGTACAGTGCAAAATGTGAATTCGTTCCAAAGAATTATTTCAAGGCATGTTGGATTACCACTGAACACAAAATCAAGCTGGAAGAATTCAAACGCATAAAGCGCAACGACATTGTAAAAGATAAAGAAGGGAATGATGTTTTTCTCGCGCCTTCAAAATTTATTCTCGACATGGAACGACAGAACTATCCTGAACTGGAATTCCATTTTACAAGTGAGTTCAAGGTGGGGATGGAAGAGAACAAAGACTTATGAGGCAATTTTCAGCAAAGGCAGTTCAACAGGCCCGATGGCTGATTCTTCCTCTGGTTTCTTCATCACAGTTTCCATTTCCAGTTCGCTGAAGTCAACCACCTTCCAATTACCATTTTCGCATTCAAGTGACGTGAGATTTTCAACCCAATCACCGGAATTGAGATAGTGCACACTCCCCTTTTCATTCTGAAAAATCCTGTCCCTGTATTGGTGGATGTGTCCGCAGATTACAACATCGTACTTCTGGTCAATGGCAAGCTCGCAAGCCGTGGTTTCAAAATCATCAATGAATTTCACTGCCTTCTTCACACTGTTTTTTATGCGTTTCGAAAGTGATAGTTTCTCGCGCCCGAATTTCTCAAGCACCCGATTTACAAAACGATTAACGAGAATGAGCAGGTCGTAACCCCTTCCACCAAGTTTGGCCAGAAGCTTCGAGTACTTCATGGTAATATCGAAAATATCCCCATGAAAAAACCAATGCACCTTCCCCTCATGTACCAGTATAAGTTTATCTGCAATGCGCAGGTTGCCCATCTTAAAGTCAGCAAACCTGCGAAGGAATTCATCGTGGTTTCCACTTATGTAAACCACGTTTACACCATCGCGCAACATGCGCAACACATGGCGTATCACCTGGAGATGTTCGGGCGGGAAGTAGTTTCTGGAAAAATTCCAGCCATCAATAAAATCACCGTTGATGATAAGAAGGCCAGGAGTGATGGAGTCAAGATAGGCCGATAGCTCCGCAGCGTGGCAACCATAAGTGCCAAGATGAACGTCAGAAATAACTGCAATGTCCGGTGTCCTTCTTTCCATGCCTGAGGTGCGATGCAAAAAGAAGCCGGTTAGTTATGGTGAAGATGAGGAGAAGGTTATGAAAGGGAGAAGTGAAGCGAAAGAAATGGTTTAGTTTCATTTCCCTATTTACTAGTTTCTTTTCGATGGATCTTGCCTGGTATCGAAGAAGGAAAAATAAATAATTTTGCCTTCATCAACCGCATAGAACAATTTGTGATTTGAGTTCGGGTCTTGAAATATTGATGCAATTTCTAGTTTGCTTTCAGAAAATGCTGCAACTTCGATTTACCTGCACACACCGCAACTCGCCCTGTCATGGTTCATACCGAAGTGCAGTACCGCAGGTTTTTCCGGTTTGATTTTCTCGTCATAGACTAATTTCTGCTCTGGGGTGAGAAGCATTCGTACTTCAAGATCGCGTATCTCGCGGATGTCTTTTTTCTTCTGGTTGTTGACTGAGGTCCTGAGGTTTTTCTCCTCGTCTGGTGTATTGCTCCGTGCAAGCGATTGCAGTTCTTTATTGATGAGTTGTGTGTCGAAAAATGCTTTGGCGCAAATGCTATCCACCTTGTGCAACTGGGCATCAGTGAGTGTTAACTGCGTTTTCAGGCTGGCGATATAGTCCAACTCAGTTTGAGGAAGTACCTGGCTGAAAAGAACATTTGAAAAAACTAACATGCCGCAAAGTGAAAACCACTTTGTGAAATGCACAGCGCTATTTTGAAATGAGATACTCATTCTTTATCCCAATAGCTATCGGGACTCAACATTCAAGGCTCAGCTCAATACTACTGCCGTTCCGCTTGCAGCTACCATGAGCATTGAACCGCCTTTGCCGATTGTTTCATAATCAATATCAACGCCAATGATGCCATTGGCACCTATTCGCATGGCTTCATCGGTCATTTCTTGTACGGCTTTAGTCCGTGCTTCGCGAAGAACAGCTTCGTAAGATCCGCTGCGCCCGCCCACTATGTCGCGGATGCCTGCAAGAAAATCTTTAAAAATGTTGGCCCCGATGATTACTTCTCCGGTAACAATGCCTTTGTACTCGTTAACTTTTTTTCCTTCGATGGATGTGGTGGTGGTAAGGATCATAAATTTTTCTGTCAAAGGTAGGGGCGGTGATTATTGGAGTATGAGTTTCATTCTTGTTTCGCCTATCTTCATTGTGTAAAAACCTCGCGCAAGTGAACTGCAATCGAGGGATGCACAATTGAAACAGGTTTGCACCATGCGCCCTGTTCCATCATGAAGCGATACCGATGGAACTTTATGACTGAAGTAAACCACATCACTTGCCGGATTCGGGTAGATATGAAATGCATCCATCAACTCTTCGACTCCGGGATAAACCTGCACATCATCCGAAATTTCATTGCAACCGGATTCATCATAAGTGATAACACTATAGCTGCCCTGAATGTCTGTTGAGTACACCTGGCTGGTTGCTCCTTCTATTGGTTCGTTTTCAAAAAACCATTGCCAGCCGGTTCCATTATTGGCTGTCAGAAGCCAATTATCATCAAGGCCAAACGAAATTTCAAACGAGGACTGGGAGAATGGAAGCACTTCTACGACAAGTGAATTCTGTTCTTCACAAATTTGATTCGTTGCGATTAATGAAATAGTAGTTGTGCCGGGTTCTGTCATCTCAAATTCAACCGTAGCACTATTGCCGGCAACAGTCGAATTGAGCATCCATTCATGGCCGTCAACAAATTGCTGGCTGGAAGTTGCGGTGATTATTTCTCCTTCACACACTTCATCATCACTCAAAACAAAATCCGCCAAACCATCACAACTAAACACAGTATGAAAAACAGTATTGGTGATGATGGCCGGATTACTGTCGAAGAAAATGTGCGCAGTGTTTTCAATCACTGTTGCCACTTCCAAATTGTTCATCGGTGAAATACGATAAATAATATGACCATGACTGGCTGCTTCGTTGCTGGAACTATCGGGCAGGTTTATTTCTGAAAAGATGAAAAATAACTCGCGCGTTGTTTGATCAATGCTCACTACTACTTCATGCGAATTTTCTATCAACTCGAATGTGCTGAGGTCAAGACTTACATCCAGTGTATCGAGCAGTGTGATGTTTTGCGCTATGGCACTTCCGGTATTCTGGAAAGTGATGATGTAATCCAACTCCGTTTCGTTGGTGATAAAATGCTCATCGGTGTAGCCCACCGGGTAAGCAAGTTTTGCAGTGGGATCATACGAACACCAGACATAAGAAGTGCTGTTCTGCATTTGTGTTTCGATGTATTCGCCATTGTCATACACATCTACCGTAGAAGTGAATGTGAGCGACTCTCCTGCCAGCTCAACACCAGGTGGATCAAACACCACGCTCACCCAAACTGATGTTCCGGGTACAAGCGGATCGAGCACAAACTCGACTGTGCCTGCGCCTGCGCTGGTGTAATCGGGAAAGGTGTAAGCAAGCGAAAGTTGATCATCAAAGTTCACCGTCAGAACCGGATCAATGGTGGTGTTGCCATTGTTCTGCACATAATAATACCTGGTATAAGTAAGGTTGCACGATACATAATACTCCCACCAGTAGTAAACAGAACCGGAAAGAGAAACGATGTAGAAAGGATCATCATTGAGCAAACCGAAATTGAACAAGAAAGAGTTATTATTAGTATCTACCGTGTAAGATGAAGGTGTACTTGTGCCATAATAATCTGAACCAGTAAGATCCACTTCCACTGTGTGGATTCCAACCACCACATTGCTGAAAGAATAATTTCCGTTTACATCACTGTACACCGTAATGTTTTCCGGCTGAAGAATTATCGCGATGTTTTCTGCATCATAATCGGCATCGTTAAACTACATGTCTTCGTTGGTATCGCGAAACACATGACCTGAAATAGTGTAGAGGCATGAGCCATCATCAAAAAGAATGGATGGATTGAAGTTGTCGGCATCGTAGTCCGTGCAGCCAAAACACTCGTCACCATAAAGGCAGGAGCCATCATCTTCCAGAGCATCGGGATTGTAGTTGCAGGCGAGCGGGTCCATGCAATCCGCATCGGGATTGCCGGCACAAAGGCCAAAGGAGCTTCCGTCTATTTCCATAAAATCCCCTACCATATCAGGAGGGTCTTGTTGGTCGTTGACATAAATAAGTTGGTTGGTACCAATACCTTCATCAAGAATTCCGATGTTGAGGCAATAAGTCAATGTTCCTGATGGTATAGTTACCTGGGCAATCAAGATGTGGTTGTCAGCGCCTTGAGGAAAACCATAACAACTTCCATCATTCGGAAGGAACCATGCACCGTCTATCAATAAAAGATTTGAACCGTAAGGCGAAGAAGAGAATGCATATTGAAACGCATTAAAATTGTTCGAAATGGCCAATATGGTTCCGGTAGTCGAGCATTGAGGGCACGGATCCGTTGGTGAATCCGTGGCTTGAAATGTTACATAAGAGTCCCATTGCATGGCAGGAACAAACCCCCAAAAAACTACAGTTGTTGTCAGTACCCAACATACCGCCAAACGGACTATTCCAAACCGAATTTTGAGCGGAACCCAATGTAAGGTGGTGCGTGGGGGAAGGAGCGCTGCTGCCAAATACAGCACTAATTCTGTCCGTAGGATCTTGCACCTGTGCATAAATGCGGTAGGTGGAATATCCTGCCGGGTAACCGTTCCAGACGGTATCACTACTGAACACTTCAACAGAATAAACATTTACAAGTTGAGCTGACGAGGAGAATGATGTTGCGCAAATTGCAAGAACCAAGAATCGAATTGTTTTCATGTTTTTATTTTTTAGACAGTCCTTAAGGCAGGCTGGTTTAGATGCGGAAAGGTAGATGAAACATGAAAGCGATCTTATCACTTTTATCGTGCGGATGCCATCACAACCGCAGCACCAACCCGATGGTTCCGTTCACACCTTGCAGTTTCAATGTGCCGGTAAAAGCGCTGAGGTCTTGAGACTCCCCCTCCAGCGTATAGGATTTCAGTTTGAGAGTATGCGAATCGTACCCCACGTTAAAATTGACACCGATGAGTTTGGAGAAGAAAGCCATGAAACCCACGTTGGCCTGCACTCCCCCACCCCGCCAGGTTTGTGTTTCAGTAATGTCAAAGGGAAGTTCTTCCTTCACGGTTAGCGATGTCGTGTTGAGATTGATACCCAAATAAACCCTGAAATTTTCATTGCTCACAGCCGTGAACTCACCCGATAAACCAATGATGGAAAATTTATTGCTCTTGTACTGAGACAAAGAGTCATCCGGATCGTACAAGTACGAACCGAATTTTAGATCGAGACCAGCATTGATTCGCGGATTAAATTCATAGCGCAGCTCTACGGGCACATGTACGGCCACTGCGCCATCGGTATCATTTTCAGAAAATGTTGTGTTGCCCAGCGTGTAAGTCCATTGGCTTGTGGTTCGAAAAGCTGCCCAACCGAACCCGGCCCTTGCCTGGAATTCGTTACTGCGCTGGGCTATCATAGTTGACAAAACAGAAACCAATAAACAGCAAGTGATAAATTTTTTCATGGGTATGAAATTTTGTTCAGACAAATGAAGTATGATTGAATTTCCATTCAGCCATCTTCAAAACATCTTTTCAACAACATAAGGTATGGCGAAAGAAGAACCCCGTGCTTGTCTCATGTCTAATGTCTCAATAGAGTTACCAGACTAAGTCACTAAAACCCGCTAATCTTTCTCCAAGTAGTCCCATCCCTCCCCTTCCCTTTGGGAAGGGCACGTGAATGCGCGGAACACTGCGTATGCCCTTCCCCCTGGGAAGGGGAGGGGAGGGATGGGTCGCGACCTATCTTGTTAACCCTTTATCTCAATTAAAAACAAACCCACTTGCACCAATGCCCGCTTGTATTTCTTCCAGTTGCACTCCTAGCGCATCGTGTCTTCTTATCACGGAATTGTTCGTGAAATCGGAGGGGTCTGCCGTCCATATATCACCGCTCTCACTGTGGACACCCATTCCGTAATGCGCACCACTGATGAGAAGAGAGCCTGCCAAATCACCACCCACCACATCCACCCGATAGACCCCGTTATTTTCATAATAAACAAAATCGCCATCCCCTGAAACTGCCAGCCGGATGGGATGATCGCCCTCTGCTCCAATTTGTGCGGTGGTCAACACATCAAAAGTTACCGCATCAATTTTGTACATCATGGCTGGCGTATGGCCCATCACGATGAAGTTAATATCGTACAGAATTTCACCGCTGCAAAGCACCCACAGGTTTCCTTCCTTATCCACAACAGCTTGTTGAGGACGGTCGCCCACATCAATGGTTTCAATCACGGTATCAGTGCCTGCATCAATCACGCTTACGGTATTATCAAACGACCAGCCGCCACCGTTGCACACAAAAACTTTTGTTCCGAAACTCGCTAAACCTTCTGGCCCGTTGCCCACCACGATGGTTCCTGTAATGGTGTTCGATCCGAGATCAATAATGTCCACTTCCCCACCCAGGCTTCCATTAGTGAGATACGCTTTAGTTGAGCTAACCGGCAGGAAATAACGCGGATAATCACACCCGGTAATGGTGGCTTCATGCACAAATGTTTGCAGGTTAAACACTTCCACTTTGGCTGAATTGTTAAGCACCGCATATCCCCTGTCGTTGTATGCAGTGAAGGATTGTAGTACATCTCCCAACGGAAAACCATTGGCATCGAAGTATGGATCTTCAGTCAACACACCATCTTTCGAAATGTGCGTGACAGACGCATTGTTTCCGAGGAACGAACCTTCGTTCACCACAAATGTTTCGTAAGGAACCACGGTGATTACTTGCGGAGGAATAATTGTTTCGCGTTTGCATGAAATAAAAAGTAAAATCGAAAAAGTGGATGTGATGAAAAGTTTGAAGCTCATTTTGCGCTATGGTTTTTAGTTGTGAAGTTGATGTCTGATTTTATTCCGAATGAAACGATGCGACCCGGCAAAGCATAAGCACGCACCGATTCATAAAAAGTATCAAAGATGTTTTCAACTGATGTGCGAAATTGTAACGACATTGATTTTAACACGATGGTGTAGTGCGCATGAAAATCGAACAAACCGTAAGCATCAAGTATACGCGAAGCTGTGTTGGTTTCATCAGAATAACGTGCACTTGCAAAAGTTGATCTTGCAGTAAACATGAATTTTCCCGACTCCACCGAAGCATCTGCAATTGCTTTGTGATGTGGCGTGTAGATCATGGCGAACGTCTCGCTCCAATTTTCATTATTGGATCCCAATGCGTTGGTATAAGTGTAGCTGAGGCGAAGCGATTTTTTTATCTGGCCGGATAGATTCAAGACAATTCGTGACTCTGCTCCCGATGAACGAACACGCTTCAAATTTTCCGGTTGCCAAAATCCCGCATCGGTGGGCACCCACTGAATCCAATCCGAAATATCCAGATGAAACATTTCAACGATAATCGTGGCACTCAGCTTTTGACTGAATTTCTCATTGAACCGGAACTGTGCGTTGTAGTTCATTCCCTGTTCCGGGTGGAGGTTCCCATTTCCACCAGGCGACCAATAACGTTCATTGAAATCGGCAATGCGGTACTTGCGCGAGGCTGAAAGAGTTAGCATTGCTCTTCTGTTGCCCCACAGGTAACTCAACGTTGCCGAGGGTCGTGTGGAAAATTTCCTGGCGTCATGCGTCAGATCGGCCACCCACTGGTGTTTTTCTACATGAAACATTGCCCGTGCCGCAAGCTGTAAATAATTTTCTGTCGTTTGCTGTGATGCATAATTATCGGTGTTGAGCACCACCGCACCGGATTGTGCCGAAGCGGACCACCGCCAGTTTTCTTTGTTGAAATGAAACACTCCGCGGGCAAGTGCATGTTGCGATTTGATTTTGGACACGATGCCCCAATCATCGCCCGAAGGCAAATCACGGTATCGCTGCCACTCATCAAAGTAGGCAGTGCTCACCTCCCACGAAGGAGATAATCTGGAAAAACCAGTGCGCGACCACCTGGCAACAACCCGGGTAAACTCATCGCGCTGCTGGGCCGTTCCGGCTTGAGCCGATCCCATAATATCAGGCAACTCCATTTCACGGTTTTGGTGCCAGGCCGCAACGGAAAGTGTAGTTGATTCACTGGGATTCCACCACGACTCGTGCATGGCACCTTGTTGAAATCCGCTGTTGTGTTCTTGCTTCACCACGGGATTTCCCCATGCGTATTTATCACGGTAAGTGAAATTATTTTCAAGATGATTGAAAAACACTTTTGTATTCGAACCAGCATTTTTACCAGCCAGATCAACACTTGCGCCTGTCCACAGGTTCATGAGAGAATTGTATTCTGAATGCAGTGAAATTTTTCTTCGATCATTCAACCTGAAATTCTGAAGATGGAAATTTCCTGCAAGCGCATTCTCCGTTTCAAAAAAACTTAACGCGCCCACACTTCGCCTCACATCATCAAAAAAGAAAGCGGGCAAAAGCGAAGCATCCATAGACCCGAGTGAAAACGAGTTTAGCGGAATTCCCTGCCAGTAAAAAACGGAATGATCGGCCCCTGCCCCGTTGATGCGAACCTGCGCTGCAAGCCCCGGAGCACCATAACTATTCAACTGCACTTGGCCAGAGTGTTCAAGAATTTTCCCGACATTTCCGGTGACATATTGCTGAAACAAAATACTATCAGTACTCACATCAGGAAAATATATCACCCCTATTTCTACTACAGTTGTCGGCATATCGTGATGTATAACAGAGTCCATGCGCAACGAATCCACCTGAGCTATGGCAGCACAGGTGAAAACCATGAACACAACGAAAATGAGAATTGTCCGATCCATGTTTTTTCCGAATGTCTCTCCCCGAACACTCATTAAAAAAGTTGCTGAAGGCAGGTCTCCTGGCTTGCACCGATTGTTGTGGTCTTCCCCCGCACGCGCTGCGAAGTGACATTGGGAACAACAATCTTATCTGGTGCTTACAGTTGCGGGTACAGTTCCGGATTTTCACCGGATTCCCTTTTCACATTTCTCCTATGGAGAAAGGCTCCTTAAGCGAGGCAAATATGGGAATGAATACATCAGCCGCAGTCTAACTGAATTGAAATGGAGACCAAAACAAGCATCGACTTTATATCATAACAAGCTGATGTGCTTTTTTTGTCGTTATGAAATCAGCCAGGAAAAAAGTATTGGTCACCGGAATTGCAGGCATGATTGGCTCGCATTTGTTGGATGCTCTGCTCGAAAAGAAATACTCCGTTATCGGGCTGGATAATTTCAGTTACGGGAAAGAGGAGAACATCTTACACCATTTCAATAACCCGGATTTCAAATTCGAACTGGGTGATGTGGCTGATGCAAAAGTTGTGATGTCGCTTGCAACGGAAGTTGATTTCATCGTTCATCTTGCTGCCGTAAAAAAAATTGGCGAGAAAGACGCGAGCATGCCCACATTAAATGTGAATGCACATGGAACTGAGAATGTGCTGGAAGCTGCAAGGAAGAATAACTGCAAATTAATTTTTGCATCAACCAGCGATGTATATGGAATGTCGCCCGACCTGCCACTGAACGAAGCCGGAGACTTATTGCTTGGCCCAAGCATGGTGCGCAGGTGGAGTTATGCTGTTTCCAAATTGTATGGCGAACAACTTTCTTACGCATATTTCAATGACTACAAAGTTCCTGTTGTTGTTCTGCGCTACTTCGGTGGCTTTAGTCCGCGCAGCAGTTTCTCCTGGAGTGGTGGGCATATCCCCATTTTCATCAGCGCCATTTTAAATAATGAAGAAGTGGTGATTCACGGTGATGGTTCTCAAACCCGATCCATGGGATTTGTGACTGACCTGGTAGACGGAACCCTGCTTGCACTCGAAAATGAAAATGCCATTGGCCGCATCATAAACATAGGTAACGATGAAGAAATGAGTGTGATTGATTCTGCAAAACTCATTCACCGGATTGCTGCAACGGGGCGTGAATTAAACATGAAATTCGTTCCCATGACCGCAGTATTCGGACAGTACAAAGACATTATGCGCAGAATTCCTGATCTCACTCTTGCCAAACAAATACTTGGATATGCTCCGAAAGTGAAACTGGAAAAAGCAATTGCACTGACCATTGCCGAAATGAAAAAAAAACCTGTGGCCGATGGACAGCAGTGATAAAAAAATCAGGGTTCAAATCATCATCCCGGTTTTTAATGAAGCTGGAAATATGCCGCGGCTTCTCCAGAGTCTGGAGGAGTTGCTGGCCTCAACCGAATATGATTTTGAATTTGTATTTGTGGATGATGGAAGTACGGACAACACAGCCGCAGTCATCAACAATTTATCAGGCCAGCTACCTATTCATCTTGTGAGGCACGAAAAAAACAGCGGACCGGGCAAGGCATTCGGCAGTGGATTTTCATTTCTCAGTAAGAGAATTTCAGCAGGCGATATTGTGGTGACTATGGAAGGTGATAACACCTCGCGCATGGAAACACTTTTACTTATGCTGGGTAGAATTAAGCGGGAAAATTTCGATTGCGCATTTGCTTCTGTTTATGCTTATGGTGGTGGTTTCGGGCGCACCAGCGGGTGGAGAATTTTCCTAAGCCATGTCGCAAGTTTTCTTACAAAAGTTTTCCTGGGCATTCACGGCATCCACACTTTTACTTCTTTTTTTCGGGCCTACAAAGCGGATATGATTTTGACATTGCAGAAAAACTACGGTGACGAAATTCTGGAAAGCCGTGGCTTTGAGTGCATGGTGGAGCTCCTGAAAAAAATTATGATCATGGGATTCAGTATTTCCGAAGTACCCATGCAACTTGATACTTCGAATCGTGCAGGCAAAAGCAAAATGAAAATCATGAAGACCGTGAAAGGATACTTCAGGGTGATACGGGTTTCAGGAAAATGGAAACGCTGAAATTTTCCGGGTTCCCTTTGGTGAATGCTGAAATATGTGAGTTGAAAAACACAGCCCAAAGACATCTTGTGCACTTCGCAATCACTTTATTTTCGTTGTCCTTATATTTCTTCCATGGTGCGAAAATTTTTTATTGCTCTTTTCTGGATCACTTCGTTTAATGCCGCCAGCGCTCAATTCACCCCTGATGACGTACCAGGACTTTCCTTTTGGCTTAGATCAGATACACTGATTACCCTCTTCAATAGCGGGTGGACGACTCAATGGGGTGACATAAGCGGAAATGGAAACTACGCTTTCAATAATGTTCATGAATGGATGCCTGGACCGGATAACGCCACATTGAACGGTTACCCAATTATAGGATTTTATGGCCCGCCATTATGCAACGACTATCTCGATTTAAACCAGGAACTGAACAACATAAGAACAGTATTCTGGCTGGTGAAGGAAATGGGTAATGCCGATGCCAACTACCCCAGAAGTTTGCTGGGTCATCATACCGCCACAGATTTTCTTCGCGGGCCGGATAAATTGATTTGGGATGAAACACTGGCCAGCCCCAATGTCCTCGATGGAACAACACGAGTAAATTTCCAGGAAGTGGATGGTACAAGCACGGTAATGCCCCTCGATTTTTCTATTATGTCGGTAGTGACCACAGGCGATGTTTCAGCATCGAGCATCACGCAGGACAGGATGATACCCACGAACACCTGGTGGGGATTAATTGTTGAACTTCTTATCTACGACCAACCGCTAACACCTGAAGAAGTATTACAAATTGAAACGTATCTTGACGAACGCTACACTCCACCTTTCTATGCTGATGTGGATGTAGTGATTCCTTACGGAGTTTGCGACACCACTATTTGTGCTGCTCCGGGTCTCGACAACTATTTATGGTCCACCGGGGAAACCTCCCAGTGCATTATAGTCAACCAATCTGGAAACTACATGGTGGAAACAACTGATCGTTTCAACAGGCTTCGATCAGATACCGTGAATGTGCAATACGATGGCAACACCATTCCCATAGTGGAGACAATCTGTTATGGCGAATTGGTGGAATGGAACCTGGATATTGATCCGGAACTGTACACTATTCTTTGGTCTGACGGAAGCACCGCAGCGCAAAGAGTTTTCGATACAGAAGGAATTTACACCGTTGATATTTCAGATCAATCAGGTTGTTCAATAGAAACATACATTGATCTACAGGTGGACAGCCTCTCGGCATTGGCAACACTGGGGCCTGATGGGCCACTCTGTGTCGGAAATACTCTCGGTTTGATTTCCAACAATTTTGAAAACCTGACTTTTTTGTGGAGCACTGATGAAACTTCGGAAAGCATTGTGATAACCGAAACAGGTGATTACAGTTTATCAATTACCGATGAGAACGGATGTGTGGCATCGGACGAAGTTCATATTGACATTGTAGGTATTGCTCCAGAAATTTCTTTTACTGTATCCTCACTGTGCGAAGGAAGTTCAACACAACTCCAGGCAGAAAATTTTTCTTCGTCAGAAATAGTTTCCTGGTTATGGTCCATTGAATCGCAGAATTTTTCCGGTGAAATGATTGTACACCAATTTGCCACTGCGGGCGATTTTGAAGTTGTGCTCCATGCAGAAACTGCCGAGGGGTGTTTCACTGATTTTGCCGACAGCCTTCATTTGTATCAAAGCCCGGACGTTGATTTTGAAGTTACCAATGCCTGTAACAATATTCCCATCGCTTTCACAGATAATTCTGTTTCGCAGGAAGGCGATATCACCAACTACGATTGGACTATTAACGGCCAGAATTTTTCGGGCACCGAAGTGATATTGATTTTACCCGCGGCAGGATTTGTTCCGGCAACATTGGAAGTGCTCACCCAATTCGGCTGCTCGGCTCAAATCACCCAGCAGGTAAATGTGATGCCAGCCCCGCTGGCAGGCTTTCAATACAGCGGTGCATGCCAGGGTGCGCTCACTGCCTTTCAGGAAGAAGTGGATGACACACAAAGTGGCCCCATTGTCACTTACACCTGGCTGTTTGGTGATGGCACAGGATCATTCCAGCCCAACCCGAATCATTTCTATGCCAATACGGATACCTATAATGTGAGCCTGGTTGTGCTTGCTGAAAATGGTTGCCGCGATACACTGATTCAATCGGTTGCCATTCTACAACCACCACTCCCTGATTTTGCTGTACTCAATGCTTGTCTCGGCCAGCCTTTCCAACTTCAGCCAAACATTACCACGTTTAATGATCCGGTGGTAGCGTGGAACTGGAGTGTTCAGGGAATTGGAAACTTCGGGATTCCATCGCCTGAAATTATTTTCAGCTCCTCTGGTTTTCATTCCGTAATGCTTGAAGTGACCACACAAAACGGATGCACAAACAGTATTGAACAATCCATTCCGGTGTGGGATGTACCCCAGGCGCAATTCAATTTTTCTCCGCAGATTGGCAACGCGCCATTCAGTGCAACATTCACCAATCAATCCGCGGGGGCCGATTTCTATCAGTGGAATTTTGGTGACGGGCAAACTTCAAATGAGACCAACCCACTTCATGTTTTCGAAGTGGACAGTCTTTACAATATTGTGCTTACTGCAACGAACAGTTACGGATGCAGTGACCAAATAATTATTCCACTATTGGTTGCCATTCCGGTGGTTGATGTGTTGGTTCAAAACCTTGAATGGAGTCCGCTGGGATCGGCCAACGAGGTAAGCACAAGCTTGGTGAACGCAGGAAATATCGCGCTCCATCATCTGGAATTAAGTTGGAAAATAGGGAACGATGCCCCCGTGGTTGAGATATGGAATGGAGAATTGCTACCCGGACAATCGCAGTTTTACAAATTCAATTCGCTCTTTACAATAGATCAGGCTCAGTTCGACTATTTATGTGTTGATGTCAGAATTCTCGATGAGGATATAGCAGAAACAATTCTTGACAACAACGAAGTATGCACATCACTCGTTGCAGATCAATTTGCATTCTATCCTCCCTTTCCCAATCCTGGCGATGATGTTTTGTTTATCAGGTTCAGTTCTCCCATTGAAGATGAAATGTGGGTTCGTATTGTGGATCTATCAGGGCGCCAATGTCATTACTGGAGCGTACCAAAGGCCGAAACAGGTTTCCTGCAATTCCCGCTTGACATTAGCTCATTAAGCGATGGCGCCTATATCCTTGAAATAAGCATTGGCGAAAACAAGGAACGGCAACATTTCGTGAAGCAATCACGCTGAGGTTTTCGGTCTGGGTACAGTTTGCGGCTTGGCGAAGCGCGGGATTCGTAGCACTATAGTTCATACGGAGGACAAATGCTGAACCCTGCACAAATGTCTGCGCAGTACGTCAGCCCGCCTTTTGCCAAACCGCTGTAATGATTCCTAAGTTCACTCCCACCCATCTTATTGTCAGAGCCTGTTCATGTCTCAGAGTTTTTTCTTATTTCGTGTCCTTGAGAAAAACGGTTTCTGTGCTGCAATGATTGTACATGCAGATCGCTCGCACTGCACTTATTCCAGATCATAATCAGCAAATCCCCCTATCCCCAAATCACCCACATCAACATCTTGCCCTGAATAAAACACGGTGGTGAAGGGATAATTATGGTGCACAGTATTTTCCTTTGCACCGTAATTTTTTCCATCATGCACAAAACACTTTACCGCACCTCGGGCAGCAGTATTTCATCTTTCAGCACTGTGGTGGGCATCACACTCGTGCTCACTATTCTGGGGGTGGTGGTTATACTTTACTTCCTTGCCGGTGCGCTCACTTCTCATTATACCGAGCAACTCACCGTGCAGGTTTACCTCATACCCGATGTGGCAGAGAAGGATGTTCTTCAACTGAAAAAAGAACTGGAGGGCGAAGATTTCACGGGCGCGGTCACTTACCTCTCGGCAGCCGAGGCGGCAGCACAATTCAGCAAAGAACTGGGGCAGGATTTTGTGGATGTGTCCGGTTTCAACCCCCTGCCTGCCACATTGGATATTAAAGTGGATAAAGATTTTAGGGAATTGGCCAAACTGGAGGCTGCTTTAAACCCCCTGCGCAACCATGCGCTGGTGGATGACCTGGTTTATCAAAAAGGAATGGTGCAGCAGATGTATGAAAACATAGGCAAGCTGAGCATCGGGTTTTTTCTGGTGGGATTGCTGCTTCTCGTCATAGCCGTGGCGCTTATCAACAACACCATTATGCTGGCTATTTTTTCGCAGCGCTTTATCATAAAGAGTATGCAACTTGTGGGCGCCACCCACTGGTTTATCCAAAAACCATTTCTGTGGCGCGGGTTGAAATACGGACTAGTGTCATCCCTGTTCGCCATAACGCTGCTGTGTGCAGTGCTTTACACTTTCCGCGAGACTCTTGCTTCAGTATTAGAAGTGTTGGGGTCGCAATACCGCTACCTGTGGGTGATGCTTGCTATTGCGGGAACGGGATTGTTGGTGTCGTGGATTTCCACCGCGTTTGCCGTTAGGCGGTTTGTGGTGTTGAAACAGGAGAAACTGTATTAGGGGCTAATGGGTGTCTCACCCGAACACGCGAAGGCGCGAAGAAAAACATCTTCGCGCCTTCGCGTCTTTGCATGAAATACCGCGTGTCATTGGGCGAGAGTTCAGCATCACTGCATCACCAGCTTTAAGTTTTTCATTACTACACCATTGGCCGATAGCTGGATGAAGTAATTGCCAGCCGCAAGTGAAGAGCGATGGATGATAAACTGGTTCGAGATCACGGTACCCAAATCTTGCACAAGCCTACCTGCCTCATCAGTTATTTTTAGATGGGCACCTGCAAACTTTGCAGGAATCACCATCACGGCCGCATCGGTCATTGGGTTGGGGAATAGAAGAATTTCCTCATCCTCCGTTTCATTTATTCCAATGAACATTACCGTATCTGTGGTAGAAGTGCAATTGAATTCGCTCGTTACCACGCACCAATACGTAATGCCTTCTTCAGCAGTAAATGTTTGCGATGTTGCTCCGTCTATTGCTCCATCGGTGTTGTACCACTGCCATGAATAACCATCGGGAGCGGTGAACACCGCACCATTTTTGTGTCACTTCAATTCCCGGCAATGGATGAAGTGTAATGGTGATGTCATCAGAATCATAACAACCAAATTCATTCTCGCCACCAGCAGTTAATATTTCGTTGGATGATGGTGTGTAGTAGGAATTGTTTTCCGAAGCATTACTCCAAAGAATTTCATCGGTGCCTGTTGCATTGAGCAACACACTTTCACCCATGCACACATCCACATCGGGGCCGGCATCTATTTCCGGCAATGGATTCACTACTATTTCAATCAGTCCGTCTTCTTCGCAAATGGGGTTGGCGGTATACAGTGCAAATTCAAAAGTTCCATCAGAAGGAAATGCAGGAACAAATTCACCTTCTTCATTCACCAGAATTTCTCCTTCGAACCACTCCGTGCTTTCCATGAATTCTTCCGTGGCGTTCAGTGTAACTGTTTCGCCAAAACACACCGGGCTTCCGCTGCTAGAAATTTCAGCCATACCATCACATTCATAGATAGTGTGCCACATGGTGTTGGTAATAATGGGTGGGTTGTCATCAAAAATTATGGCTGCCGTATTGTTTATGATGGTGCCCGCATCAAGCCCCGGCAGAGTAGAAATGCGGAACACCACGAAACCTTGTGAACCCGGTTGGTCCGTAGCGCTATCCGGGAGCATGATCTCATTGAACATAAAATCCACCATTCCTTCCAGGTGCAGGCAAGCCATGTAATTGGCCGATCCATAAAGCGGCTCGAAGGTGGTAATATCCAATGCTGAAAGATCGAGTTGGTCTGATACCATTACATCTTCCGCCACGAAGTTTCCTGTATTCTGAAACCGGATGCGGTATTCAATATCGGTTCCGTTAAGGATGAAATGATTTTCTTCTGTGTATCCCATCGGTTCAGCATACTTGTCGTTCGGGTCGTAAGCACAAACAACAGTGGGCGTGAGTGTCCATGTGTTCTCATAAAACACCACATCATTATCATCCCATAGTGTGAGTGTAATATTAATAGGAAGTACCTGCCCGATGTAATCCACTCCGGGGCCGTTAAGATGACATTGGTAAAGTTTGCTCTGTCCCGAAAGTTGGTTGTCGAATCCCCATGTAACCAATCCGGGGACAATAGAGGACGGATTGACTGTTATTCCTCCCACTGGTACTGCTGTCATGGCAGTGTTGTGACCGACAGTTACCTGACCTTGCAATGCAACAGGGCCTGTGTTATGCACCCACAGTCCGGGGTTGATTCCATTGGTGCAATGAATGTTCATGCTCCAGATGCAGCAGGGGCCTTGCAGCCAAAAGGCGGTGTTGTCGGTGGGTGTTAATCCGAAATTAACGGTGAAACATCCGGGCATTGTGATATTGACTGTTGAAGGTGTGCTTGATTCCCAAACATCATCGTTGTCAATAACAGTAACGTTGTAAACACCAGCCGCAACATTGTTGAATTGGAAGTATCCGTTGACATCAGTGAAAACTATCAGGCCAAGTGGTTCCAGAAGTACCTGGCGGTTGAACATTCCGGGTTCATCAAAACCTCCTTGTTGCCATAACCCATTTCCGTTTGCATCATTGAAAACATAGCCATTGATTACTGAACTCGAGCAATCACCATCATCACAATATGCAAGTGGATCATAATTACATGCACCAGGATCGGTGCACCCATCGGGCTGGCATGAACCATCATCACATCCGGCACCAGGATCAAAATTGCAGGCCAGCGGATTGGTGCAGCCTTGTGTTCCGAAGCCACAACTGCCATCATCACATCCAGCATTGGGATCGTAGTTACATGCCGCTTCATCCGTGCATCCAGGGAATGTGCATGAACCATCGGTACATGCCGCAAGAGCATCGAAATTGCAAGCCTCGGGATTGGTACATCCTGGTATTCCAGAACACGAACCATCATCGCAACCGGCCAATGGGTTGTAGCCACATGCGGTCGGATCGGTACATCCTGGAAATACACAAGTTCCGTTATTGCAACCGGAATCTGAATTGAAGTTGCACGCCAGTGGATTGTTGCAGCCGGGATAGGTGCAACTTCCATCATCGCAGGCAGCATCTGGATTGTAATTACAGGCGTCTTCTTCCATGCAGCCAGGATAATTACAGGAGCCGTCAAACTGTCTAAGAACTAAAACGAATACGCTGAGAATCGCTTAAATGAAAAATCATCAAGATAGGTCCCCGAATACAAACATCATAAAACGTAGTTTTTAGACAGACTGCCGTTGTCGGTAATCGCTGTCGGCTCATAGTTGCATGCATCTGCATCAGTACAGCCGCAGAAATTGAGAACACATGAACCATCATTACAACCGGCATCAGGGTTGTAGTTACAGGCCAGCGGATCGGTGCAGCCCGGATAAACACAGTTCCAGTTCACCTCCGATGTCGGAGCATAATTGCAGGCTTCGGTATCCATGCAAAGTCCTCCACAGTCGCCCGGGTAAGGAAATACAAGCCCCAAACAGTTGCCATCAATTTCCTGAACAATTCCCACCATGCCAAGTTGGGCCTGTTGTGTATGCACATAAATCATTTGGTTGGTTCCAAGGGCTTCATCAAAAATTGAAATATTCAGCCAGTACTCAAGTGTCCCGGTTGGTAGAGTGACCTGTGCAATCAAAATTCTGTTATCGGCACCCGATGGGAAACCATAGCACGACCCATCATTCGGAATGAACCAGGCACCGTCTTCCAATGTTAAATCCGGGCCAAGCGGTGATACCGCAAACGTACCGGGGATTTCATTAGCCGGAGTAGAAATATTGAAAATGGTTCCGGTTGGCGAGCATTGCGGACAAGGGTCAGTTGGGGTATCCACAGCCTGAAATGTTACAAACGAGTCAAACGGCATCTGCGGGACAAAGCCCCAGAAACCGCAGTTGTTATCCGTGCCAAGCGGTCCGGCAAAAGAGCTGTTGTAAATAGCATTTCCCGTATTGCTCGAATGGATGCACACGTGGTGAATGGGTGAAGGACTGGTAGAACCAAATACCGCACTTATGCGGTCTGTCGGGTCTTGTAGCCTTGCATAGATGCGGTAAGTGGTATATCCAAAAGGGATCTCACCCATAACGCCTGGGGTCGCGAACACTTCATTGATAACATCCACCAGTTGTGCATTCACAGAAGTGAATCCGGTAGAGAACAGCAAAAGGAATAAAATCTTTTTCATCTGATAATAAGTTTTGGGTTCAACGGGACAATCAGGTTGGTTTTGAATTGTGGCGTAAAGAAATGCACACCTTGCACTTGACCGACATGCCTTTTATCCTGCGTCAGGGATATTCTTCTTAACGGGGGGGTTTTGTGAGTTAACGTTGAAGAAGACACCGATAAAACGAACGAAGAATTAAGAATTACGGATGGCGCGCTCTCCGCACTTGGTCATTCATACTTCGTAAATTCATCCCCTATCCTGCACAAATAAATGTGTAGAAAGAAATTGATGAAACAACTTACACTTAGCATTACCGTTGAACTTTGCCCGCAGAAATTCCGTACACCCGATCACTATCTATAAAAATGTTTAAACACCCTTGCATTCTGATCTCCTTCCTCCTGTTGTACAGCACCGTTGGTGCACAATTGTGCAGCAGCCCCGTTGGCACTTGTGCCGATGCTTCCCCCGATGATGAACAACTGATTCCCGCTCCGTTTTCTTACGATTGCATGAATGTGAGCCAAAGTTCATTTTACAGTTTCCTCACCAACGACAACGCGAATGCTGTAAGTGAAGTATTGGTAAGCATTGATGGAATTGACTGCCCCGGAAGTGCCGGAGCCGATACAGTTATGGCTATGGTAGTCGAATACAATCAGGGAACAGATCCCTGTAATCCCGCCAATTGGTCCAATGCCACGGATTGTTATTCTGACACACTCGGTTTTCAATTGTTGGTGGAAGATGTGAACGCCAGCTCACAGTATTTCATCATTGTGGGTTCCAACCAGGATCCTGCTAATGGTGCCTGTGCCTATTCCATTTCCATTGCCGGAGAACCAGTGGACATTCAGGGCAGTGTTGACCCCATTCAAATAAGCCTTGGCGAATCAGCCGACCTCTTTGTAACCGGAGGCGATCTTTTGATTGGACCGGGGGGCGATACCCTGGTGAGTTACATCTGGTCACCGGAAACCTATCTGGACGATCCCAATATCCAGAACCCTGTTTCAACACCCGAACAAACCACCACCTACGTGGTGGAAGGAACCGTGGGTGGATGCACTGTAACCGATCTGGTAACCGTGGAAGTGGGACCGCCCATCGAAATTTTCAACACCTTTACCCCCAACAGCGATGGCATTAACGACACCTGGAACATGAATGGAATTGAGCGATTCCCCAATTGCAAGGTGAGCCTGTTCTCACGCTGGGGTCAAAATGTTTTTAGATCCACCGGCTACACTCAACCCTGGGATGGAACCAATGGCGGGAGTTTTCTGCCCACAGGCACCTATTATTATGTGATAGAACTGAACTCTACAGAAGTAACCATTCCGCAAATTACCGGTGCAGTAACCATCATCCACTGATGAATTGAAGCAATGAAGAAAACAATTTTATCCGCAACGGTTATTATGATGATGCTGCAAGGTGCAGCACAACAAATTCCGCATTACACCCATTTTGTTTACAACTACTTTGCATACAATCCTGCAGTTGCAGGGGCCACTCCGTGTCTCGAAATAAAACTGGGCTACAGGAGGCAATGGGCAGGAATGCCCGATGGTCCCAAAACAGCTTTTGCCAACATGCACGGAAAACTGGCCAAATCAGGCAAGTTCAATTTTCATGGTCTGGGTGGCTTGGTGGAAACAGATGACGCGGGGCCAATCGGCTACACCAGCCTTCATCTGGCTTATGCCTACCATGCGCGGGTTGCAAGAAGGTACATGCTCGCCACGGGCGCATCGGTCGGCTTCCAGCAATTTCGTATTGACTATGGCGCCATGACATTGGAAAACCAGGAATTCGATCCCGCCATATCGGGTCCTATCGTCCGCTTCATCATGCCCAAAATAAATTTCGGGCTGTGGCTTTATCGTGGCGACAGATTCTATGGCATTGGTGTAAAAAACGTAATAGCCAATGCGGTTCCCGGACTGGGAATACAAGACCCGGACCTCCAACGAATGGTACACCTTACAGCAGGGCGATCCATTCGCATGAACGATGACCTTTACTTTAAACCGGCAGTCAACATCAACTATGTTACTGCCAGCGATATGGATTTTGATTTTACCGCACAACTGGAGTATCGTGAGAAAATTACCATCGGTTTAGGAGGCCGTTTTGGGGTGGGACTTACCGGGTTGATAAAACTGAATGTGATAAAATTTGTGACACTGGCTTATGCCTATGACTTAACCGTGAATCCCCTTAGGGTAGATGGCCTCAACTCGCACGAATTCATAATTGCCATAAGAGCCTGCACCAACGCTGACAAGTCGAAAGTACCCTGTGCGGCATATGATTGAGTAGGCAGTAGGCAGTGGGCAGTAGGCAGTGGGCAGTGGGCAGTGGGCAGTAGGCAGTAGGCAGTAGGCAGTGGGCAGTAGGCAGTAGGCAGTAGGCAGTAGGCAGTAGGCAGTAGGCAGTAGGCAGTAGGCAGTGGGCAGTGGGCAGTGGGCAGTAGGCAGTGGGCAGTGGGCAGTGGGCAGTGGGCAGTGTGCAGTGGGCAGTAGGCAGTAGGCAGTGGGCAGTAGGCAGCATCCATCCGGATTACCTAGGGATTCAATCAACCACATTTACTCAAGACCTTGCAAGGCGTTTAAACGTTTAACCTTTATCCCGATTGCTTTCGGGATTCAACCCTTAACAATGAGTAAAATCAAAACCGCTTTCTTCTGTCAGAACTGTGGAGCGCAGTCACCAAAATTTCTGGGCAGGTGCCCCGCATGTGGCGAATGGAATACGTACGTGGAAGAAGTATTGCAACGCGAAACATCATCGCTCAAATCACAAAAAAAAACTACATCGCGGCCCAAGCCGGTGCACGAACTGGAAACAGAAACCCGCAAACGAATTGTGCTGGTTGATTTAGAGTTGAACCGCGTTCTTGGTGGTGGAATTGTTCCCGGGAGTTTGATTCTTTTCGGTGGCGAACCGGGCATCGGTAAGAGCACACTGATGTTACAAATGGCTTTACAACAACAGCATCTCACTGTTCTTTACGTGAGTGGTGAAGAAAGCGAAGAGCAAATAAAGATGCGCGTGGAGCGGGTTGGAATGACGAATCCGCAATGCCTGGTTGTGATGGAAACAGGGCTGGAAACTATTCTTCATCATCTCGATGAAGTGCATCCGGATGTGCTGGTGATTGATTCCATACAGACTCTTTCAACACAAGCAATTGATAGTTCGCCCGGAAGTATTTCGCAGGTGCGCGAGTGTGCTGCCCGCCTTCTTCAATATGCAAAGGAGAGCGGCACGGCAGTGTTCCTCATCGGCCACATTACTAAGGAAGGTACGCTTGCCGGACCCAAAGTGTTGGAACACATGGTGGATTGTGTATTGCAATTTGAAGGAGACCGTCATCATGTATATCGCCTGCTGCGTTGTTTAAAAAACCGTTTCGGTTCAACCAATGAATTGGGCATTTATGAAATGCAGGGCGCAGGGTTGCGCGAGGTGCAAAACCCTTCAGAAATACTCATCCACTCGCAGGGAGAAAATCTTTCAGGCTCGGCCATTGCCGCAACTATGGAAGGCCTGCGTCCCATGCTGGTTGAAGTGCAGGCACTCGTGAGCACTGCGGTGTATGGCACTCCGCAGCGCAGCACCACGGGCTACGACATCCGAAGATTAAACATGCTTCTTGCAGTGTTAGAAAAACGATGCGGATTTCGCCTTTCATCAAAAGATGTTTTCCTCAATGTGGCGGGCGGGCTGCGCATTGAAGACCCCGCCATGGATCTTGCCGTTATCACCGCCATACTTTCCAGCGACCAGGATTTGCCGGTGCCACGCCATGCATGTTTTGCAGGCGAAGTAGGATTGAGTGGTGAGATTCGCCCCGTTGCCCGCATCGAACAACGCATACAGGAATGTGCACGACTGGGTTTTGCCGAAGTTTATGTATCTACCTATAATAAAGGTGTTGGCGAACTGCGCACCTCTGTAAAAGTGGAAACGGTGGGCAGGGTGGATGAGCTTTGGGGGAAGATGTTTGGGTGAGCGTGCGCGGGTTCCACCAAAGGGTTTGAAGAAGTAAGATTGCTTCTGTGGTGTTGCCGGAAGCATTTGGACAAGATAAATTGGAAAATCGCAAATCAGGAAGCCAATTATAGGCGGTGAAATTAGATTGTGAAGGAATGGGGTGAATAAGCTAACCCTACTTTTGCTCGTTACGACTGGAATGCTTCACAAAACGTTTGACAAAAACCATCCCTATCTACCCGATTTAGGTTGGAGAGGGTGTAGAGGGGTTGCGGTTATCTGATTGCATTATGGTTTTTATTGCCAACAATAGTCGCAGTAACAATAGCGGTATTGTCTATAACTTTAACGAAAAGGTTAAATAATTATGTAAATCAGATCTCTTCAATAATTATTATATTTTTAATTATTGTTTCAGAGTATCTTCTATAATTAATTTTCTTTACGGGAGCTTGGCCAACATTCACACCATATATTCTCATTGCATTAACTGCAATCATATACTTATTCCAAGTATGAAGATCGAGGAAGCTAAAGCGAATAAACAAAACTTCCGATAACAACAGATAAATTGAAATTTTTAAAACAAGGGATTTAATCGGTAAACAAACAGTTGTGTATCCAACAAACATTCTTGCTTGCTTCTCAAGTCCTCCTAAAGCCCGCCTTCCACAAGCTGAAAAATGCTAACCTAAAACACCGCCCTCACTTGCACCCCGCCACTGTGTATTGTTTTCACCTCCTCCGGTTTCCTGCCATTATATAAGAGTGTAAGCTGGAGATTTTTGGCAATGCTCCGTTGTAGCGATGCGCTCCATGTAAAATTGTTTCCTGTTCCCAGTCCCTCCAGCATCTCGAACGCAAGCGAGTTGTTGTCGCCACTGTTGTAGCGTATGCGGTAATAGTTGAGGCTCGCCTGCAGGCTGCCGCGCTCCACACTGCTCAATGTGGCTTCACCGCCAAACTTTAGGATAGAGGCAAACTCCTGCCCGGCAGTGTTGTCTTTTTCGGCCACTTCGGCAAGCAACGAAAAGCGCTGCGATGTTCCGGGTTGCCAGGTAAGTTTCGGTTCAATGGAGAAATACGCAATCACATAGTTGCGCCCGCTCAGAAAATCCGAAGCAGCAGATTTTTCTCCCACGCGATTGTCGCAACTCAACACCACATCGTGCACCAATGATCCGCGAATGCCCAGTTGCTGAAACCGGTCGGTGCGCGATTCAAATCCATTGGAAAGAAGATTCTTGTTGCGGTTGTCCTGCATGGTGAAATCCATCCCGAACGCGGGGTTCGATTTGTTGAAGAAAAGAACGTTGCGCACACTGCTGTTCAGCGCAAGCAATGTGCTGTCTGCAATAGCATCAATGAACGGATTGAAACGCGTCTCCTCGTTTTCGCTGGTTGTTTTGCGATCCACTTTAAGAGAAACCTGATCCGTGAATCGCGCAATGAATTTCTTCAACCCCTTCGGGTCCTTTAATATGCGCGATGGGGTAAAGTTGAGTGATTGCGAAAACTGGTTGGTGTACGTGCGCTGGTATTCGTTGCTCTGCACGAAAGTGCGTATGTAGTTCGCCTCGTAGGTGAATTGTGCTATCTCGAATTCATCCAAATCTTTCACTGCATCAGCATCATAATCTATCCACACGTAGTTGCCCTGGCCGGGTTGCACTTCAATGTAAATGAACTCGCGCTGTTGTTCCAGCCCGCTGCCCACCTCATAAAATGTGGATGAAGTGATAAAGCCATCACGCACACGAAAGTTGTATTCGAGCCGGGTGAGCAATGTGTTTTCCGGTTGACCCGTGAAGAGTTCCGGGTTGATAGCGCGCAGTCTCCGGTTGCTCACGCTCAAGCGCAACAGGTTTTCTTTTTTTCCGCGAAATGATGCAATGAAACCGTATTGGTCTGCAAAAGCTGCACGGTTTAATAAAGTGCTGTCGAGTTTTGAATCAGTGCGTTCGCGATAGAACACGGTGAAACTTTTCTTCAGTGTGTCTGTAGTTCCAGCATTTACTTCCCAATCATAAAAGCGGTAACTCGCTGCGGTGAGCGTGTCGCTGTTATTGAGGTAGAATTGGTTCCACTCGTGTTCATCCCTGAAACCAATTTTGAATTTGCCGATGGCTTGCGAGATATTGCTTTTGTGCCGGATGAAACTTGTTTTCAGTTGGCCGCGTGTATCGAGATAACTCGCATCCACCAATGCGGTAAATGTTTTTGTTCTGATGTTGGGCTGAAGCTTCGCACGGTAACCAGAGTAACTCTGGCCAATCAGGAATGCATCACCACCCAATGCGATACTCCCAAATCCCGTGGATTCAATCTTTACACCCGTGCCCACTATATGCTGGTCGTTGTTGAGATTGAGGTTCTGCACGTTCCAGTTGCGCTCGAACTCCACTTCACGAAAGCGCTCGATGGGTTTAAAGTTGTGGTCGGTGAATTCGTAGGACAAAAGAGTTCCGAGTTTCAAGTTCCGGGTTCCAGGTGAGATGCGACTGATTGTATCACTCGTGTCTCTATCAATAAGCGTCTTCTTCCATTCATGAACGATACGTGTTGAATAGCCCACGTCATCATTTGCATCAAGCGATGAAAACGTGTTGAGGTCGTTCACAGACATTGCTCCTTCCATGGCCACTGATGAATTATCACCCAACAGGATTTTTCCACCCAATGCTACCATCTGTTTTTTCTTGGGTGATGAAAGAAGAATAATGGGTGAATAATTTCCCTGATGCAATGTGTCATCGCCCAACACAATCGGTAGCACCCACTTGAACTTTCTTCCGTTGGCGGTGAAACCATCTTCCACATAATCACCGTTGCCGCTGCCCACAGGCGTAAACACCAAACGATAGTACGCACTATCAGGATTAGTCGAATGCACAAACACGGAATCGAAAGTGAGCGAGTCGCGCAATGCATAAAGCACAAGGTTGTCATCGAAAGCTACGCTGTCCACCCCTGTGGTGAACGCACTCAGCAGTTCGTCTCCTGCTGCTGCAAGAATGGCTTTATCACCTTGTGCCAGGTCTTGTTGCAAGGGTTGATTCTTCGCATCACTTTCGGAAAAGAGGTTGAGGTAGAAATCTGCTTTTGGTGCATCCAGCATAATGCTGGTTTGAAGCATCGGTCGTGCATATCGCTTTTCGCTGTACTGAAACTCGACAACAATTCTTCGATCCTTCGTGATGAACTGCCGCGGAGTGAAAATGATTTCGGCTGCGTTGTAGTCAATCACGTAGTCGCGGTCTTGTCCGCGTTCCAGTTTCTTTCCATCTATGTACACTGCCTCGGTTCCGGCAAGCACTATGATGAACAACTCACCATCGGCTCCGGTCAATCGATATGGCCCCTGGTTGCCCTCCACACCTTGAATGGTGTTGCGCGCAAAACGTCCTTTCGATACTGCGCCACTGGCTTCAATGGTTAACCTCACCCCAGCCCTCTCCAAAGGAGAGGGAGAACTGACATCGGAATTTCCCTTTCTGGAAACGATAGCGGTGGTGCTCACATAACCCCCCTGCGCACGTTTGAAATAGTTCATGAAATAACCAGTTGGTCGTTTCAACACGAAGTCCCCCGCAATCAATTTGCTGTTGTCATCATACACCTGGATAAACACCTGGTCGAAATCCTGTAATTGTTGTGTGCTTCCATCGGGTTGTATAGGAATGTTGTCATCCGTTACCGATGCCAGAAGTTGGTAGCGCTCTGTCAATCGTCCGCTAAGTTGAAGATTGAGGGTAGAGTTCACGGAAAGATTTTGTGTATTTCCGAATGCAATGCCGCGTGAAATACTTCCGCTTTTTTGTATTCCGTCATCACCCAACAATTCGCTGATGTTCTTTCCTGAATTGATGGTGTAAGGTTTGAAAACACCACCGCCCTCTGTTGCAATCATGTCAGTGTTTTTGTTCCGGTACTCTTTTTCAATGCGAATTGGGAACACGCGATAGCTCAGTGTGAGCGTATCAGTATGTGTAGAGTCAAGAATGAAAATCGTGGACGACAGTTCATCCACTTTCACTTTCATACTATCGAGTGCAATTCCATTTGCTGAAATTGAAAAACTTCCGGGGATGATGGATAATGAATCAACAATGAGTGTATCATTCTGTGGGAAAATCTGCTTGGTGCGCTCGTTGGTGATTTGCGTAAAGGCAGCATTGCTCATCGCGATGAATATCATCGCAAGTGAACATCGCAAAAAGAATTTGATTTTTTTAGAATCTTGCAACAGCACAAAGGACGTAATGTGGGGCAAGATGAAACAACCAGAAGTGGAGATAATTATTGCGGGACAACGTCAGAAGGCACGGCCTCTTCGCCCTGCTTCTCCTTCAACCAACCGACTTCTAGTTTGTAACCAACAAGAAACACGTAGTCAAGTTCCGGTTGTTCACTCATCAAATCCTTCTGAATAAGATAGCCGATAGAAACGAAGTTTCTCTTGTTGATGATTCTACGTTCCACCTGTGCCTGCCAGCGCCAATCGGTAAGAAGCATGGTGCCATAAGCCCCGGCAGCATTAAACGTTTCGAAGGAAGTGCTGAAATCGGTTTTCTTTAAACCAGTGTATTTGAATGAAAACTTATTGCGAAGCGCAGTGCTGAAATCTGCATCGCTTTCAGCAACTGTCCCACTCCTTGATGCCTGCATCCGGCAGAGCCATCCTGCACGAAAATCTCCCCATGTGTTCTTCAAACCAAGGCCAAAAGAATATCGCTGACGAAGGTCAATCCACTCTCCAGAATTCCTTCCTCCAATGCGATAGGTCAAATTCGTATAGAGATATTTCATTAGCTCATACTCCACCCCTACATCACCAAAAAAAGTAGATACCTGAGATAAATTCTCATCCAGTCTTATTTCAGGTGAAACGGAAAATTCCAATTCCTTGTTGACAGGCATGGAAAGACTCAACGATGTCCACAGGCCTGCATCATTCATCTGGGCAAAACAGGTGAATGGTGCAAAAAAGAAAACGAAAAGAAGATTATTGCGTGTCATAGACTGTCATGACTGGCACTACCACTACTTGCTTTTTACTTGTGATTTCCACATCTTGTTTTATCACCATGTGTTTTGCGTCCACACCACTCACACCTGTGGTATCCATGCTGTACACATATATGGTATAGTCACCTTCACGCAGGTTCAGGAATTCGAACTCGCCATCGAAGTTTGTCCATACGCGGTCGTCAGGAGAAATATTATCGCCATAGGAAATGTACACATCAATCTCGGCAGCCGCCACGGTGTACTGATGAGTACCAGGATTAGTGAGCACAAGTCTCACATCCTTTTCAACCATTCCTTTGATGGATGAATTGCCGCCTTCGCCTGGAAACTTTTTGCATGATGCGAAAGCAAGAACAAAGACAAAGGCCAAAACGATGCTTAATGATTTCATTTTTCAATTGTGGTTTGGGCGAAAGTAGAATATGAGTCTGCGAAAACGTTCTAAACGCAATACGTTACTTCAGATTGTGATACACGGCCTGCACGTCATCATCCTCCTCAATCTTCTCCACAAGTTCCAGGATTTCATCCACCTGTTCCTCGGTGATTTCCGCAAACGAATTCGGGATACGCTCCAGGCTTGCCTTGGTCACATTGATGTTTCGTTCTTCCAGCGCTTTTTGCAATTTGCCGAAATCAGCAAACGCGCAATAGAGAATCACATCGTTTTCCTCCTGCTCCATGTTTTCAAGTCCTGCATCAATCAGTTCCAGTTCCAGGTCGTCAGCATTCGGGATATGCTCTTTCGAAATGCTGAACACACCCTTTCTGTCAAAAATGAAAGACAATGAACCTGTATTGCCCAACACACCTCCGCCACGGCTGAAATAAACACGCACATTGGCTACAGTGCGGGTGGGATTATCGGTAGCTGTTTCCACCAAAATGGCCACACCGTAAGGTCCGTAACCTTCGTACACCATCTCTTCAAAATTGCTGGTGTCTTTGTCGCTCGCACGTTTGATGGCTGCTTCAACTCGGTCTTTTGGCATGCTCGCGCCTTTGGCGTTTACCATCGCCTGCCGCAACCTTGGATTGTTTGCAGGGTCGGGGCCACCTGCTTTCACAGCTATGGCAATGTCTCTGCCTATGCGTGTAAAGGCTTTCGCTAACTTATCGTTTCGGGCGAAAATTTTATGCTTGCGTGTTTCGAATATGCGTCCCATAAAGTTGATTTTAAAGGTCGGCAAACGTAAGCGCATAGCTATTCCTTCCCAAAGAATGAGGATGGGTTGTTAGTTTTATCGCCCGATTATGTTCCTCGAAAACACCATCAACCGTGGCAGAAAGCAGGGCTGGATAGAAGTTATCTGCGGCTCCATGTTTTCCGGCAAAACAGAGGAACTTATCCGAAGACTGAAGCGTGCAGAATTTGCAAAACAGAAAGTTGAAATTTTTAAACCGCGCGTTGACAAGCGCTACCACGAAAGCGATGTGGTAAGTCACGACCAGAATACCATTCGTTCTTCGGTTGTTGAACATTCTTCTCAGCTTCTTCTTCTTGCCAGCGACATTGAAGTAGTGGGAATTGATGAAGCACAGTTCTTCGATGACGGTTTGCCGGAAGTGTGCAATCAACTTGCGGACATGGGACTTCGTGTTGTGATTGCCGGACTTGATATGGATTTTCAGGGCAACCCCTTTGGACCGATGCCGCAACTTTTATGTATTTCTGAATTCGTTACAAAGGTTCATGCGATATGTGTGGAGACCGGAAATCTTGCACACTATTCATACCGGTATGCAGAAGGTGATGCTGTTGTTCAATTGGGAGAAAAAGAAAGCTATGCACCACTCTCTCGCGAGGCCTACAACAGGGCGATGGAGAAACGACAGAAGAAATAGAATGTACTCGAGCGAAGCAATAGAAAAGATTATTCCCGGTGAAGTTGTTCTTCGCGGTAAGGCATCTCTTGTCCAAAGAGTTCTTCTTGACAGCCGAAAAATTTCTCAACCGAAAGATTCCATTTTCATCGCCATAAAAGGCGAACGGCACGACAGTCACCGTTACCTGAAAGATGTTTACGATGCTGGTGTCCGCACATTCATCATTGAACATGATGCTGACTTAAGTGAGTTGCAAGATGCGAATGTGATTCGCGTGAAGAGCAGCATTAGCGCACTGCAACTTATCGCTGCACATCATCGAAAACAATTTGATATTCCAACTATTGGTATCACAGGAAGCAATGGAAAAACCATCGTAAAAGAATGGCTCAACACCATGCTTGCCGATGACTTCAACATTGTACGCAGCCCGAAGAGCTGGAACTCGCAGGTGGGAGTTCCTCTTTCTGTTTTGAATATCGAAAACACGCATACGCTAGGAATTTTTGAAGCAGGAATTTCACAACCGGGAGAAATGGAAAAGCTTGCCAAAGTGATTCAACCAACTATCGGAATTTTTACTTCAATCGGTTCCGCACACAGTGAAAATTTTTTGAGCAGAAGACAACTCATTGGAGAAAAGCTGAACCTGTTTGCTCCTGCTGAAATTGTCATCTGCCCTGCCGATGGTGAATTGATTCAACTCATTTCAACATGGGCATATACAAAGCGCATTGTGTTGGTCCCTCAAGTTGAAAGAGCAACTGTCGGTGTTCACAACAACGTCACTACTGTAAAATTGAGATGGAACAATTCAGAGCATGAATTCGATATTCCTTTCACTGATAAAGCATCTTTAGAAAATGCAATCACATGCATCTACTGTTTGTTTGTTTTGAAATATGATGCGAGTGAAATTCAATCGCGACTACAACGACTCATGGCTCTTGAAATGCGCCTTCAACTATTGGATGGTCAAGGAGACAGCGTGATAGTAAACGATGCATACAGCAACGATTTGCAATCGCTGGAAATCGCGCTCGACTTTCTGCAACAACACGCGCGGGGCAGAAAAAAAATCGTTATTCTTTCGGATATTATGCAATCCGGTTTGAATGAACAGGATTTACATGGGCGCATTCATTCTTTGCTGAAATCGAAAAACATCAGTCAGGTGATTGGCATAGGAAGCAGCATGATGAAGAATGTATCGCTCTACGAAAATTCCCTAGATTTCTATTCATCCACCGAGGAGTTTTTGCAGAAAATAAATGCGAATGATTTCTCCCATTCAGCTTTACTCGTGAAGGGCGCCCGCCATTTCCGCTTCGAACGTATTGTGTCCTTGCTTCAGGAAAAAACCCATGACACTGTTCTTGAAGTTGACCTTGCAGCACTTACACACAACCTCAACTACTTCCGTAGCAAATTGAAACGCGGTGTAAAAACCATGGTAATGGTAAAGGCTTCCGGCTACGGCAGTGGCTCTCACGAAGTCGCATCACTTCTCGAATTCAGCAAAGTGGATTACCTCGCAGTGGCCTACACCGATGAAGGTGTTGAATTGCGCAAGTCAGGAATTTCATTGCCGATCATGGTGATGAATGCTGAAAGAAGTTCGATGGATGTTTTGATAAAACATAATCTGCAACCGGAAATTTATTCTATGCGCAATCTCCAACATGTGATGGCGGCAATAGAAACTTATGGTGGTGGCCTTGGCAATAAGGTGCTTCCTGTTCACATCAAGCTCGACACGGGAATGCATAGGCTGGGGTTCATAGAAGAGGACATCAGCAGCCTGTGCGAGACATTGAAAGAATCATCACTGATAAAAGTGGTAAGCGTGTTCACTCACCTTGCCGCAACGGACGAAAGGCAACACGATGAATTTACACAAGAACAATTAAAAAGATTTTATGAAATGTGCGATGTTTTGCGCAAAGAGTTAGACTACGATTTTCTGCTTCATGCACTGAACACCGCAGGCATCCAACGTTTTCCCGATGCACAATTGGATATGGTTCGGTTAGGCATCGGCCTGTACGGAGTGGCACCTCATACTGAAGACCAGAAACATCTTCAATCTGTGGGCACATTGAAAACTGTGATTTCACAGATCCGCAACATCAGCAAAGGTGAAAGCATTGGATACAGCAGGAAATATGTTGCTACTTCCGACATAACCATCGCCATTGTACCCATGGGCTATGCGGATGGATTGCGCAGAAGCCTGAGCAATGGTGTGGGAGAGATGCTGGTGAAAAACACACGGTGCAAAATTGTTGGCAATGTGTGCATGGACATGACCATGATAGACATTACCAGCCTTGACGCACTGGAAGGTGATGAAGTAATTGTGTTGGGCAACGAGATTACGCTGAAAGAATTTGCACAGAAATGTGGAACGATTGAATACGAAATACTGACATCAATAAGTCAACGAGTGAAGCGGATTTATGTTAGCGGTTAAACATGTTGCCTGATGTCATCCCTTCCCTTCGGACAATAGAATCAATTGCACTTCTTCATTGAGAGTTTGGCGGACTCTCGCCAATTACAAATCCTACGTCATAATCCGTGACATCCTCGGCTACGTGGTTATGAAAAACAATATCACTTCATCAGGAAAAAATTCTGTGGATGTTGCTTCGTTGTCACCGGGAGTTTACCTGGTGGCAGTGGAGGGCTGCAGTGCGGTTTGGGTGAAGGAGTGAGTTTGTGCAGTGATGTTTGTTTCCTTTGTGATGAAAACTCACTGGTCTTTCAGCACCATAACAACCTTGTTATAAACCATATCTTCACCGCACATTATTTCGAAATGAAAAAAGCACAAGCCATGCAAGCCATTAACGAATTGCCGGAAAAGTTTCATGTGGATGTTCTCATGGAAAAGCTCATGGTCATTGAAGCGATTGAAAAAGGAATTAGCGATGCCCGTTCAGGGAAAACACTCAGTGAATCGCAGCTTGATGAAGACATGAAAAAATGGAACGATAGAATGGACTGATGCTGCAAAGGAAGATTTGCGCAACATCTATTTGTTCATTCGAGAAGATTCACCACGCTATGCAAAAGCAACTTATGATGGCATTCGGCAAAAAACAGAGGCGCTGAAAACATCAAAGCGAATTGGACGTATTGTTCCTGAGTATGAAATTGAAACGGTGCGTGAACTCATCTATAAAAGTTGGCGCATTTCCTAATGGTTGAAAGATAAAGAGAACATCATTATTCTTCGTGTTTACCATGGAGCACAATTGGTGAAGTAGCTGTGTTCGTTTTCCAATCTTTGGAACCCCTCTTTTTCCAGTTCCCGCTTTCCCTTTCTTCGCCTCATCAAAAAAACCAACAACATGAAGTGGCGCGTATTTTTCATACTCTGTTCTGCATTCTCCATTTTTAATTCCGCACAGGCCCAGGAAATCACACAAACCATTCGCGGCAATGTGCTCGATGCTGAAAGCAAGTTCCCTCTTTTCGGTGCGGTGGTAACTGTGCACAGGGATTCGCTCTTGGTTGGTGGAAGCAATTGTGGTGAGGAAGGTGAATTCCGAATTGCAAATGTTCCTGTCGGCAAAGTGCGCGTGAAAGTTTCACTGATCGGATACAGCGAAAGAATTTTAGACAACGTTGAAGTGACCTCTGCGAAAGAAGTTGTCCTTAACATCGAAATAGAATCTTCCACTGCGGATATTGAAACGGTAGAAATAAAAGCCATACGCGATGGTGATGTGAAAAACGAAATGGCAGTGATAAGTGCGCGGCAATTTTCCGTGGCAGAAACCGATCGTTATGCCGGCTCGCGTGGCGACCCCGCTCGTATGGCTTCCAATTTTGCGGGTGTTCAGGGAGCAGATGATTCGCGCAACGACATTGTGATTCGCGGCAACTCTCCTCAAGGTGTTTTGTGGCGGATGGAAGGCGTGGACATTCCCAACCCGAATCACTTTGCAATTGCCGGAACAGCGGGCGGCCCTGTCTCTATCATCAACAACAAGTATTTGGCGAACTCCGATTTTTTCACGGGTGCATTTCCTGCCGATTATGGAAACAGCGTGGCGGGTGTATTCGATTTGAAGATGAGAAACGGCAACAATGAGAAACATGAGTTCAGTGCACAGTTTGGTTTTCTCGGCACTGAACTTTTTGCTGAAGGTCCCTTGAACAAGAAAACAGGAAGTAGTTATCTCGCAAGTTATCGTTACTCCACTGTCGAACTTTTTTCTGTTCTTGGAATTGACATCGGCACCTCAGCCACACCGAAATACCAGGACGGTGCTTTCCGTTTGTTTTTTCCGCGGAAGAAAAATTCATCACTCGCACTTTGGGGAATTGGTGGCATGAGCAGTATTGATATCCTCGTGAGCAATCAAACCAATCCCGATGAAACAGAACTTTACGGAGAGAACGATCGTGACCAATACTTCAAAACGAAAATGGGTGTGCTTGGCCTCACTCATTCTAAATCATTTTCTGAAAATACATTTTTGAAAACAACCATTGCCGTGATGGCCGATGAAGCAGACAGCTATCACGAATTGGTTTATCGTCACGTCAACAATGAAGGGCAGTTTGAAATTGATTCACTCACTTCGCTTCTAGATTACACTTTTCAGCAAACAAAAATTTCCCTTGCCACTTTTGTCAATCATAAACTCAACCGCAACATCACATTACGAATCGGAACAACAGCGGATAGTTATGTATGGAGCAACATTGATTCCGTGCGAACCATTGATACCACACAATGCGATTACTACCAATACCGAACGCGATGGAACAATGAAGCCAACGCACTACTCATCCAGCCTTACGCCCAACTGAAATGGCGCCCAAACGAAGCATGGACTCTCACAGCAGGAATCCACAATTCATTTTTTACATTGAATGATTCTTACTCGTTGTTCGAACCAAGAATTGGTGCTCGCTGGCAATTCACGCAAACACAAAGTTTGAGTTTTGGTGCCGGAAGACATTCACAACTTCAACCCGTCTATATGTATTTCTATTCTCCACAACTTCCCGATTGTGTCATTGGTCCCGATGAAATGAAATCACCCAACTCCCAACCCAACCGGGATATGGGTTTCACCATGAGCGACCATCTTGTGTTGGGTTACCAGAATGTTTTGAAGAGCGGAGTTCGTTTACTCATGGAAGTTTATTATCAATCCTTATTTGATATTCCTGTGGAAATAAATTCCTCATCCTTTTCGCTGGTAAATACCGGTGCAGGATTCACGCGGTTTTTTCCTGGCACATTGATGAATCATGGAACTGCACGAAACGTTGGAATTGAATTCACCGTGGAGAAATTTTTCTCTCGAGGTTGGCTCGCGCTTTTCACCGCAAGTGTTTTCGATGCGAAGTACAAAGGCAGCGATGGCGTGGAGCGCAATACTGATTTCAACGGAGGCTATGCGGTGAATGCACTTGCAAGTAAGGAATGGAAAACAGGAACACACAGTGCATTCATCACCGGAATTAAAGTGACCACTGCCGGTGGCCGATGGTACGGCCCGGCAGACGCAGCATTAAGTGTGCAACAGCGCGAAATAGTTTTTGTTGATTCACTTCGCAACACTATCCAGTTTCGTCCGTATTTCCGTCTCGATGTAAAACTGAATTACAAAATCAATCGCCCAAAAGTGACCCATGAAATCGGGTTGGATCTGGTGAACACAACAGGGCAGCAAAACATCTTGAAACTGACATATGCTCCCGATGATTTGGCGTTAACAAGTGACATCAGGGAAGAATACCAGTTGGGATTTTTGCCTGTATTCTTTTACAAGATTGATTTTTAATTGGATGATTTATAGCCTTCACTCAATCATAATCCTCAGCCAATTTGATTGATAGGTGTAAGGCTAATTGTCCCAGTTTGCCGCAATGCACATTCGGTTACTTCCGGGTTCGGCTGGTACAACAAATTTTACCATCACTCTTCTTGATTCTCCCGCTTGCAATTGGTTAGTAAGTCCGTCAATCGTTAAGGGGAAAATATGTTCTCTTTCTCTTTTCGGGTTCATGTATCATTTCCAGTGCAACGCATGAACCGTGTCTGCGAAATTGATTTCATAATTGTTGCTATTCGAAATGGTGGCAGGCAGAGACACTTCATCGCCTGAGTGCAAATTGTGAAGCCATTCGTCAGTGCGTATGTACAGATGATTCATCACCTGAAGGTCATCTTCAAAACGATAGTAACAATCCACTCCGCATTCGAGACGGACATAATCGAAAGCTGTAGCGGGATAAGATGCAACATACAAAAACCGTTGATGGTGAATTGCATGGTTGTAGCTCCATAAATCGTATTGATTTTTTGCTCCGCCACCACCGGTGTCATTGATGTTGTGTGCTATTTCTCCGGTATAGAACATATACAGCGAAGGGTTCTGGTACGAATTCATGAAACACACCGGATGTCCCTGTGCCAACTCCTTCAACTCGCCCATTTTTTGGTTGTCAGTATTAAATTGCTTTTTCAATTGCGGAATGAAATCAACAAGCAATCCGATGCGGACAAGGAGAATGACAGCCGCAAAAAACCCGAGTGAAATCCTGTGCCAATTCTTGAAAGGATTATGAGAAAAATATTCTCCAAGAACAATTATTACGGGTACAAGAGCGGCTGCGGTCCAGTGCGGTTCAATCCGTCCACGGAAACTTGAAAAAAGAAACAAGGCAAGCAGGCCAACGATCAGCCAGTGCAGGCTTTTGGAAAATTGCTCCGTGCTTTTCGATTTGAAAATTGCAAACAGTGCTAGACCCAGCACTACAGGATTGAACACCATCAATTGTCCACCTAGGTAATTGAACAAATGTTTCCATTCGAATTCTCCTGAACGATCCACCAGATGAAACTTCATTGTGGGCAAATCGTTCAGTGCCTGCCACATGATGTGTGGCGAATAAAGCGCAATACCGAATAGGGCAGCAAGCCAATAGTGTTTGTTGAACCATAATTTTTTCTGCGGAAGTAGTGTAAGAACAATTACAAGAATTCCGTGATACTTGCTCCAGACCAGTGCAGCCATCACCATTCCTAGCAGCAAAGTATTCTGCAAGTTCTGCTTGTCAAGAAATTTTCTCCACACCAAAAGATAAAGTGCGGTGAACATGAGCAGCGGCACATCAGGAGTTGCGATGAAACTATACACCTGCAGAATTGGAATGCTCAATGCGATGAGCGCGAACTTCCAGATGGCAATTGGTTTGCAGAGACGGTAAATGCTCCATAATGTGATGGCATGACAAACCACAATCATCAGCCGCACACCCAGTTCATTTTTGAAAAGAAAATATCCCGCACCAGTGAGTAAGCCAATGACGGGAGGATGGTCTTTGAATCCCCAGTCCATGTTGCGGCTGTACATCCAGTACAAAGCCTCGTCACCAGATAGTTGAGTGAATGCAGATTGCAAAAGGTTCAACACAATTGCAACAATCAGAAAAGGAAAAATGGAATTCTTGATTTTTTCCGTCATACCGCGCTGAACATTGATTTGTCAATTGTAGTGCAGCTTGCAAACAAAAGTAATTTCAGAACAGGGCGAGTTGAGTTGGATTTGCAGAAAACAAATCGTAGTTCAGTGGCAACGGTTTTGGCGCAGTTATGAACTTCTTTCGCGCAATCTTGAACGTATCTGAAATCTGTTCAGCATATTTTCCTTCTCCCTTCATTCTTGTTTTGAAACGCGATTCGTTCAATGTTCCTCCATGTGTCTCCTTCACTTGGTTCAGAATTTTATCGGCTCGTTCAGGGAACGTTTTACGAACCCAGTCTTCGAAAATTCCTGCCACTTGTCCGTTCAATCGCACCATGATATAACTGAGCGAACTCACTCCCCGCTCTCCAACAGCCTTTGCCACATCAAAAATTTCATCGCTGTTGATTCCGTAGATGACGGGAGCCATGTTCACATTTACAGGAATTCCGGCTTTCACTAATTCTTCCACGGCTTTCAATTTCTGGGCAACTGATGATGTTCGCGGCTCCATCACTCTGCGCACTTCTTCGCGAAGTGTGGTTATGGAAACGGTAGCACTCACCAAATTCAACCTTGCCATTTCAGAAAGAATATCGAGGTCGCGAAGGATGAGCGCATTCTTGGTGATGAGACTCACGGGATGCTTGTACTTCAAAAACACTTTGAGCAGCGAGCGCGTGAGTTCCAGTTTTCTTTCCACGGGTTGATAGCAATCCGTGTTGCCACTCAGCACAATTATTTCAGGTTTCCATCTTCCGCTCCGAAAATTTTCTTCGAGTAGTTGCGCACCATTTTTCTTGATAAGAATTTTTTCCTCAAAATCTTTTCCTGCACTGTAACCCCAGTACTCATGTGTGTTTCTTGCATAGCAATACGTGCAGCCGTGTTCACATCCGTTGTATGGATTTATGCTCCAGTTGAAACCCAAATCAGGTGAGTCGTTTCTTGAAAGAATGCTTTTCGGAAATGTTTCGATGATTTGTGTTCGGGGATTATCATCTTTTGATTCTTCTTCAATCTGCCATGTCATTTTCGCTTCATCCGTTTCAACGTAACTGTTTTTCAGGAAGCGGTTGTGCGGATTGGATTGCGAGCCTCGGCCTTTGGTTATGTTGTCTGATGATATGTGCAGTTGAGATTTCATGAAATTATGTTCTCACTATTGAAATGTTTTTCCATCCATTTGTCCGTACCGCTGTTCTTTCTCATCAGTGCAGGGTGCGAAGGCGTGTCTTCAAGCCGTGGGTCGTTCAGTAATTTCATCCGTTCGATTCGCGATACTTCGATGTTAATTGCGTCAAATTCTTCGGTTACTTTTCCCTCAATGAGGAAGAGTCCCCAACCTGAAATGCGGTGTTGCCTGGCTGAATCTGGAAAGTGGACGGTATCAATAAAATGTCCTTCCCGATCGAGGAAAGTGCCGAAGTACATGTTCTCACCTTTGCTTGTGCGTGTGGGTTTCAGAGTGGTGAGGTAGCCAATAGTTCTTACTCGCCTTCCGATGTGGCGATGAAAATCATTCGCATACAACTCATCAGAAATTTCTTCTGCCAACAAGTCAAACGGGTTACACAATGGAAAACCAATCAATTCCAATTCATCATAAGCATCCTCCCGCCAATGATGTGCGAGTGTTGGAAGTTGAGCGTTCGTTTTTGGAGTTTCAAAAAGCCGCTGTTCCACTTTCGTTAATTTGGTTTTTCCAAATCGAAAATGCAATTGCCACATCAATTCCTTTTTACCGATACCGGTGAAACGCAATGCACCAATTCGCGCAAGCAACATGCTTTGCTCCAATGAAATTTCTACACGAGACAAAAAATCATCCAGAGAAGTGAATGGTTTTTCATTACGGGCTTTCAGAATTCTTTCGCGTGTTCCTTGTTCAAGTTCTTTTATGATTTCTAAACCAAGTGTAATGGTTTTCCCCTGTATCACTGCGCCATGATTTCCAGTGTTGACACAAGGCGCGAGAATCTGTGCACCATGCATACGGGCTTCATGAACATAAAATTCAGTGCGGTAAAAACCACCGTAGTTGTTTATGCAGGCCACCATGTATTCAAGCGGAAAGTAGGCCTTGAGGAAAAGGCATTGATAACTCTCCACCGCATAACTCGCGCTATGTCCTTTTGCAAAAGCATAGCCAGCAAAACTTTCCACTTGTCGCCACACATCCAGCACCAGTTCTTCCGAATGACCGTTTGCAATTGCACCGGTGATAAATTTTTCCTGCGCTTTTGCAAACTCTTCCCGCCCGCGAAATTTGCCGCTCATGCCTCTGCGCAACACATCGGCTTCGCCCAAGTCGAGACCTGCAAATTCATGCGCAACTTTTATCACGTCTTCCTGATAGACCATCACACCATAGGTTTCGGGCATGAGCTCGCGCAGTGGTTTTGGGCCTTCTTCTCTGCGCTCCGGAATTCGTTCGCGCATGATGTAAGCCCTCATCATTCCCGATGAAGCCACACCCGGGCGGATGACAGAACTCGCTGCGACTAGTCCGAGATAATCATGTGTTTGAAGTTTAGTGAGCAACATGCGCATGGCTGGAGATTCCACATAAAAACATCCGATAGCTTTTGCAGTTCTCAGAAGTTCATTGCATTGCGCATCACGCTTAAAACGATTGATGTCGTGAATGTCAATTTTCTTTCCCTGGTTTTGCTCAACGAGTTCAACCGTGTCTTTTATTTTACTCAAACCGCGTTGAGAAAGAATATCAAGCTTGTTGATGGCGACATCCTCGGCCTGGTACATATCGAATTGCGTGGTACGAAATCCTTTGGGCGGAAGAAATGTGGCTCCGTAATAATGAATGGGTTTTTCGGTGATGAGAATTCCGCACGAATGCACACTGATGTAATTGGGAAAATCCTGCAAGTAGCTGGAATACTGCAACACGAGTTTGTGCATGGAGTCGAGTTGCGATGCATTGAATTTTCCATCGCTCAACATGTCTATATCACTTTTTGGCAGACCGAAAACTTTTCCCAACTCGCGCACTACGGCAGAGTATTGAAACGTGTTGAAGGCGCCCTGCAAGGCCACATTCTCAAACCGTTCAAAAATGTAGCGCGTTACATCTTCCCTGTCCTTCCACGAAAAATCAATGTCGAAGTCAGGCGGATTTTGACGAAACAAATTGATGAAACGTTCGAAGTACAAATCCAGTTCGAGCGGGTCAACATCGGTAATTTGAAGAAGAAATGCCACGATACTATTCGCGCCACTTCCGCGCCCCACATAGAAATAATTTTGGCTCCGGGCATAGTTCACGATATCCCAATTGATGAGGAAGTAAGAAACAAATTTCTGTTGCTTAATAACAGAGAGTTCCTTATGCAAACGCTGCTTCACTGCTTCATTCGCATTCGGATAACGATAATACAAACGCTCTTCGCACAATTTTTCGAGCAGCGCATTATCGTTTTCATCTGAGTCGGTGTAATGCTTTTTATTTCTGTGTTCTTTCGAACCAATACCTAAGTTAATTTCACATTGCGCAAGAAGTTGCTTTGTGTTTTCTATGATGTACGGAAAATCCTCAAATGACCTTTCCAGCGATTCCAGTGAAATAAATTTGTCTTCCGGATGTCCTTCTTCACTCTTGGGCAACTTGCTCAGCAAAGAATTATTAGCAATAGCACGAAGCAAACGATGCGCGTTGAAGTCGCGCTTGTTGCGAAACGTCACCGTATTCAGCACAACAAGTTTTTCCGGATGATTTTTCCAATCACTGAAACGCAGCCTGCCGAGATCGCTGGGATTGATGCCGATGAACTCAGTAGGCAGTATGCAGTCAGCAGTAGGCAGTTTCCTATCACCCGAAGTTGCGCCACTGCCTACTGCTGACTGCCTACTGCCTACTCTCTCAAACGGATAAATCACGAAAGCATTTTCAAACTCCGGTGCTCGGGTTTCAAATTCTTTTTCATCGTGCAGATGTTTTGAAAGATGTTCATTCAGTTCGTAAAAACTCTCGTTGTTTTTTGCAATTCCCACATACTGTTGTTGTACACCATTGCGAAAGTCAATACCAACTACAGGCCTAACGTTGTAATTCTTTGCCAGTCGGCAGAAATCAATCACTCCTGCGGTGCAGTTGATGTCGGTAAGAGCAATGCAATTGTAACCGTTCGCATTGGCGAGCGCTAGAAGTTCCTTCGGTTCTATTGTTCCGAAGCGAAGGGAGAAGTATGAATGATTATTGAGCATTTTTACACTACTGTCTCCTGTTCGCCAACAGCGGTGGTGCTTCGCCATTAAACGGATTCCAGCGGCCAATGCTTTTCGCTTCCATGCCCGCTGCGTTCATCACTATGCGGTCATCGTTGTAACGCTGACGCATTTTGTCCATCGCCTGATAGAGGTTGATGCGCTCTTCGGTGTCGTCAAACAAATTGATTTGGTAGCCACCACTCACGATGTGGCTGTACTTCACGCCAATCAAACGCACCAGCATTCTGCGGCTGTAGAGTTTGCCGAACAATTCAAGCATTTTCGGAATCAGCACATGGTCGGCAGATGTGTATGGAATGCGGCTTTGCAAGGTTTCGGTTTGAAAATCAGAATACCGAATTTTCATGGTGACACATGAAGCGAGTTTCTTTCCACGCCTCAGTTGGAATGCAAGATTTTCTGCCATGGCGAGAATGATTCCCTTCAACTTCACTACATCTATTGTATCGCGGTCAAATGTCCTTTCGGTGGAAATAGATTTTCTTTCCTGGTAAGGAACCACAGGTGAGTTGTCAATGCCGCTAGCTTTTTTCCAGATAGAAATTCCGTTTTCTCCAAAAGCATTTTCCATCAGTTCTACTGGCATTTCCTGCACCGTGCGTATCCACTGCACACCCATGTTGCGCAGCGTTTGATAAGTCTTGTCGCCCACCATCGGAATTTTTTTTATCGAAAGCGGGGCGAGGAAATTTTTCTCCTCGCCTGATTCAATCTTCATTTCGTTGTCGGGTTTGGCTTCGCCCGTAGCCACTTTCGAAACGGTTTTGTTTTGCGACAGGCCGAACGAAATGGGTAAGCCGGTTTCGCGCCTAATGCGTTCACGCAACTCGTGACCGATTTTGTAGCAGCCGAAAAACTTGTCCATACCGCTGAGATCGCAGTAGAATTCATCCACTGATGTCTTCTCATAAAGCGGAACTGATTCACGAATTATTTCAGTCACCTCTTCGCTCTTTTTCATATAGGTACCGCTATTGCCTTTGATGATGATGGCTTCAGGGCAAAGCTGTTTCGCCAGCTTCATCGGCATGGCACTATGCACACCAAATGACCGCGCTTCATAACTACAAGAAGCCACCACGCCCCTGTCTGTTGTGCCACCTATCAGTATGGGTTTATCATTCAACCGCGAATCAAGCAGCCGCTCGCACGACACGAAGAAGGTGTCGAGGTCCATGTGCATGATGGATTTGTTCATTTTTATAATAGCTATTAGCTGCGAGCTACAAGCCGTTAGCTCTTGTTGAGTTTGTCCATAAAAGCAGTCAACATTTTTTGTTCTTGTTCAATTTGATTCAGCAGATCGTCCACTTCTTCATCAGGAAGTTTATGCCCCGCCTGTGCGGAAGCATGTATCAGTGTTTCAAGTTCGAAGAGTGAACCCAGAGCAATTTCAAGAAAGCGGAAATAGTCTTTCTCACTTCTTCGGCTGGAGCCTTCGGCAATGTTTGCCGCAACTGAAATGGCAGCCCGCGTCATTTGGCTGGCAAGGCCATATTTTTCTGTTGGCGGCAAACCCGAAACGAGGTGATATGTTTTGCCAACGATGGTCATGGCCTTTTGCCACACAAGCAATTGCTTAAAATTTTTCATACAACTTTTACTGAACCAGAATTTGTTTTTTCGCTTGTAGCTAATGGCATGTAGCTATTAGCTGTTATCCCGAAAGAACTTCGGAGCGCGGTGTGAAAAACGAAGTGCTTTTCGGGGCACTAATGTAAAAGAAGGAAGACCACTGTAAGGGAAATTTTCGGGGTGTTGAAAACAAAAAGTGGGAAGGTGCCCTGCTACTCTATTACCAGCTTCAGCAAACCCGTCAGACCATTGGGTGATTGCAGTTCCAACACATACAATCCAGCGGCAAGCGCAGAAATGTCCAGTTGTGCTGACCGCGAATTGATGTTCCGGGCAAAAACAATTTGACCTGTGATGTCTTTGATGAAAATGCTCTCAACTGTTTCATTGCTTTCAACCCTCAATTCATCCACTGCCGGATTCGGCCAAATTTGAAATCTGAAATCTGAAATCTGAAATTCGGAAATGGAAACCGGCAACACATCAATGCAATAATCTTCTGTTTCCCCAAACTGTATTTCGCCACAGGGTGTGGGATCGGGATCGAAACCATAAGACATTCCAACACGAAGTCGCACAGAGCCGGGTGCCGTGTTTATAGGAATGGTGATATCGCCCTGCACAAACGAGTTCACTCCATCTTCTGTCACAAAAACAACTTCGTCTTCAGTGAATTCTCCATCGGAATTGGAATCAATCCACGCCTTGAAATTTTCACTGTAAGCAAATCCTAAATATCCTGGGGTGAGTCCGAGTGTGTATGTGCTGCCCGCGGCAAGCCCTGTGCTTATGCCTGTATAATCACCATAGCCACCATCACTTTCAGTGGTGTTGTTGATGGTGTTGAGTTGAACCTGCGCAATCCATTCCAGCGTGGCACCGCCTGTTATTTCACAATACTCCAGATCGGTGCAGTCGCCACAACCCGGTGTGTTGAATTGAATATCATCATCGGGAGGCAGAGGGCCGTTATCACAAATCGTGGTTACTTCAATGGAGTAGTTGGCGCATGTTTCCAGATCGCTGATGAGAATACTGTTCACCACTTCTTCGTTGTACAGTTGGTTTCCATCCTCATCATATACAATGATGGTGTAACCAATGGCTGCAAAAACATTTTCCCATGTCACGTATATGGATGTGTCAGATGGAAAAGAAATTTCTATGCTTTCAATACCCGGATTTACACAACAGCCTTCGGTGGTGAACACAAGGCTTGGTGACCAATCACTTTCTTCTTCACCACAATTTGCCTGCAATTGTATTTCGTATTCCGTGCATGCATCCAAATTGTTTAGAGTGTAAATGTTGTTGAACAACCCATTGACAGAGGTCCAGCCAGGTTCGCCAACTACCCGATACTGCAAATTGAAATAGTCCATGCTTTCTGTAATTCCCCATGAAACTTCATAATCTAAAGTGCCTTCCATTTGGGTAGCGGTGATGCTGAATGGCGCGATGCATGGATTGTTTGAACATTCGCTCAGCAAGAGCATAAGACTGTTGTTCACATTTAATCTTCCCCCGCTTGCCACTTCATCTTCAAGATTGACAACAGCATCCACACCATTAAGTATGTATTGGCGAACCAATGCCGCAGCACCTTCGGGATAAGCTTCGGCCAATACATTGAGCGAAATGCAATCGGCAGAATACAACAATGCAACTGCACCCGCAGCGCACGGACTTGCGAAAGATGTTCCCGAAGTGAAACTATAATTGTTGGTATTGCTTGCGAGGTAAACATCTTCACCCGGAGCGCCCAAATCAATTTGTGTAATGCCATACCCACTAAAGGTGCGTACATCTTCATCGTTAGTAGCCGTGACCGAAATCAAATACTCCGATGGACAGGCAGTTGGCAAATCGCCCACCACATCAATGTTCACGTTGTTGTTGGCAGTGGCTCCGCAGTTCAGCACTCCGTATGTTCCCAGCGAATCGTACATGGCGCACCACAGAGGCGAGTCTTCCGGCTGGCCTTCATCTATTCCCCATGATGCATTGGTTACCACTACAAATGCGCCTTGCGCACCGCCACTTTGGTTATAGAGTTTACGCATCACCAGTGGATACGTGTATGCCTCAATCACATTTGCTTCCGTGATACCGCCCATGTGAACCTGCATCAGTTTTACATTCCAGTTCACACCTGAAACTCCAGTATTGTTATTGCCTTTCGAGCCAATCATGCTGCTCACAGCAGTGCCATGATTTCCGGGAGCGATCTGGTCGCTATTGTTCGACAGACTCCATCCGTCATAATCATCCACGTAGCCATTGTCATCATCATCCACACCGTTGTCGGGTATTTCGTTTTCGTTTACCCAATGATTGTCCAAAAGGTCAGTGTGATCCCAATCGGTTCCGCCCGTTTCAATAACACAGGCAACAATGTCATCACCAAAAACGGTGATACCTCCGGTGGTGATGTCCCAGGCAAGGTCGCTGTCAATATCGTGGTCGCCACTTTGGACATGGTGCCACTGGTTTCCAAAAAAAGGGTCATCGGGAATTATGCGGTCTGCTATAAGATGATTGCGTTGAGCAACAGAAACCCCTGGTGTAATGCTTAACGCACGTAGCATTTCTTCCATGCTTATTTCATTTTCATCAAAAGAAAACAAAAACGTGAGCATGGGTGCGCTCACCGTTTTTTCAAGTTTGAAATCCGGAAGAATTCCAACGAAGGATTGAATGGATTGTGAAATTTGTTGTGGGTTGAAATTCTTTTGGAGCTGTACCAAAAGTTCGCCTTGCTGATAGGCTGTGGATTGGCTACGGACAACCAAAATCAACACAATGGAGCAAAGTGTAAGAAGTGTTTTTTTCATTGTAATTAAAATGATTGCAAAACTACCTGTATGTACATGGCAGTAAAGTCTGAAGGTTTTATGAAGGGTGTATCCAACTTTCAAGACGCCATACAACACAACAGGCTTATGCCCTAAACAAAAAAAGCTCTTGTACGAAAATCTTTTTTCGATGAGAAGTTTTACCTCACCACTGTTACATGACCCTGTATTTTATGTTCGTCCACCGAATCAATGAAGCGGTAGTTAATGGTGTAGAGATAGACACCAGCCTGCACAAAATATTCGCCTTCGTGCACATCACCCAGCCATGGCATGGAAATGTCTTGGGTAAGGAAAATCACTTCACCCCAACGGTCGAAAATTTTTAATTCGAAATGTTTTGCATCGAGGCCTTCGCCTTTTACCGTAAACACTTCGTTAATGCCATCACCATCGGGCGTAAAAGAATTGGGGATGTAAATGCTGTTCGGGAGTTTTACGGTTATGATCCATGTTAAAGTATCCAGACAACCGTTCACATTATCGAAACCATACAGCGTTACGGGATATTCTCCCGGCAGGTAATAGATATAGGAAGGATTTTCAACTGAGGAAGAATCACCCGTTCCAAAATCCCACAAGAATTCCGCGAAGTACGAACTGGAATTGAAGAAGCTTACCGCGAGCGGGTTCGGACCTTCAAACGGGGAGGCGACAAAATCCGCATTACCGGGGAAGATGATGGGTACCTCAGCGAGCAAACTTCCGGTGCATCCATTGGTGTCAGTTACGGTCACCAAGTATTCATCAGCAGCCAATTCTTCAAACACATCATCTTCTTCTACTTCACCATCCAAAGAATAGGTATATGATGGAGTTCCACCACTTACATTTTCCACGTCAATCATTCCTGGTGTCTCGCATATAGCTTGTGTAATGTCAAGGTCAAAACTCAGTGTCGGATTATCCAATCCCACTTCCATGATTATTTCTCCCATGCACCCGCCACCGTCAGTCACTTCAATGGTATACTCGCCTTCGGGCAATTCTTCAAATACGAGATCCTTTTGCACCACACCATCCAGCAACACCGTATAGGGTGCATTGCCGTTATTAAATTGTGTAATTTCCAGCGAACCGTTGGTGAGACAAAGCGCCTCCGTCACTGCAATATCGAACAACACGGGGTCGTCTGTTTGTTCCACTTCAATCACCGTTGTTACGGTGCATCCATCCGCATCATTCACTTCTATATTATAGAATCCCGGAGCGAGTCCTTCCATTGTGGATGACGATTGCAACACACCCCCAAGAAAAATTTCGTAAGGTTCCACACCACCCGAAAGCTCAACCGAGATGCTGCCGGTTCCCGCACACAATGCATTTATGATATTGGATGCGATATTAATGGCCTCTCCATTCACCGTCACCATCACCTCGCCAGTTAAAACACAGCCAGATTCAAAAGTAATCATCACTTCATAGGTTGTGGTTTCCATCGGTGATGCGGTAGGATTGGAAATGCTGGCATCATCCAGGCCAAGGGCTGGTGTCCATTCATATTCAATTCCGCCTGTTGCTTCCAGGATGGTGCTTTGGCCCGGGCAAATCGTGGTATCGCCACCAGCAGTGAAAGTATTGCCCTCACAGGTTGACCCATAAGTTATGATGGCGGCCCAAAAAGCGTTGTCGAATCCGACAAAGTCAGGCCCGTCATATACGTTTATTTCCATGGTACTTTCACCGGGAGTCACATAGCTGTTAAGGTTAATCAGCCCGTCTGCCCCTCCAACAAAAGCGTCCGCAGTATCATCAGGGCCCAATGCAGTGGTGACGCCATTACTATAAGTGTAATTGCCCAACACACCCGCGCAGGCACCTCCATTGCTATCACCTCCACCCATTTGCCCTATTAAAGTGCCGTTTATATCAATCCACTGGGAATCCGAACTACTGTCGCAAGCGTAATCAATCCAAAAGCTCGCACATATATCAACCGATTCAGGCAGAGGCACAAGGCTCTCGACATCCTGCCATGATATGGCATCGGGTGCCAGCCCCTGGTTGTTCAGGTAAACGTAAGAACTCACCTCGGATAATACGTTGTTCTCAAACGCCACGAAGAGCATATAATCCTGATACATGAAAGTACCGTTTACAATCGCATCAATGTCGTAGTTGCTCACCAGAGGGTCAATCATTGCCGTAACATCAATAGCACATATTGAAGCGTTGCCAGTGTAAGTAGGATCAGGAAAGGTCACCACCATATCGGCTGGTGTGATTGTAATATCAGTTCCATTCAGGGTAACGGTGAAATCCGCAGTAAGGTCCTCGTGTGATGTGGCGAAAAGGTAGGCCTGGTGTATAGTGCTTCCCGCGGGAATGTCAATCACGAAACTGCCTGAGCCACTCCCCCACAGCGGGGGAGCCCAGCCGCCAACAGTAGTGCCCCCTGCAAAAGTGTCGGACCAAAACAACATTTGTGCACCGTATTGTTGTGAAACAATAAATGTGGAAATGAATAAGAGGAGGTGTAAAAACTGCTTCAAACGTTTTGGCTATTTGGAGTGAGCGAAAGTAGGCAGCTTCAATGACCAGCGAAGTAAATAGCAAGTTGCACGAAAAACTTTTTTGGCAGCAATGAACAATGATTTCTTAACCGGAAGAATTCACCACACTGGACAAGCTAAAGCGCCAGAAGATTTTTTGATAGCACGGAAGAAATCCCGTTAAGCTACTTGTGCCAATTATTTATTCTCAGCTTCTTCCGGATTCTTGTTATCGCCTTTGCTGGCGTCTTTAAATTCCTTAACCCCACGACCAAGGCCGCGCATCAGTTCAGGAATTTTTTTGCCCCCAAACAATAATAAGACAATCACCAGGATGATGAGCAGCTCTTTGATTCCAATACCCATTTGAAACAGAATTAAATTAGTGTGAAGGCGTCAAAGATAGGTTGGCCTCCATACCGCTACACTAAATTTCTTTAATGAGGCCCGCTGGCCTTCGCCTGATTCACAAACGGATATTATCTATCAGCCGCACCTCGCCCACATAAGCGGCAACAAGAGCTATTGGCTGCGTGGCATCACCCCAATCTTTTAAAGGCTTGAAAGAAGGAGCATCCACAATTTCGAAATATTCCAGCACTATCCCTTCCGCCTTTTCAAATTCCCTTCTGGCAATAGCCGCTAATGCCACAGGCGAGTTCTCGTCTCTCCTTTCCTTTATTAAGAACAGAATGCGAGAGATGTTTGCGGCCAACTGACGCTCATTCGAAGAAAGCCTTGTGTTTCTGGAACTCATGGCGAGTCCATCGGGTTCGCGAACTATGGGGCATGGAACAACATCCAAAGTAAGTTTCTCCCGTTCCACCATTTTGCCGATGAGTGATAGTTGCTGAAAATCCTTCTCCCCGAAATAGGCCTTATCGGGCTGAATAATTTCAAACAGCCTTTTCACCACAGTGAGCACACCATTGAAATGCCCAGGGCGATAATTCCCTTCGAGCGTTGAAGACATTCGCCCGAAATCCCACGAGTCTTTTTTCAATTCCGGATAGATTTCTTTCACGGAAGGCACAAAAACAATGTGGCAACTATTTTCCTCAAGCATAGCCAAATCTTTTTCAAGCGTTCGCGGATATAGCACCAGGTCCGTGGGATTGTTGAACTGTGTGGGATTCACAAAAATGGACACGACCGAAACACCACATTCGATTCCCGATCTTTCCAAAAGTGATAGGTGCCCACGATGCAGAGCGCCCATAGTTGGAATGAATCCAACGGCCAGTCCCGCGCTTTTGCAACGATGAATTTCTGATTGTACCAGAGCTATAGTTTTTGCGACCAGCAAGGTGATTGTTATTAAATAGGAAACAATTAAAAGCGGCTAAAGCTATCAGAACTCATTAAAAAAAATTTCATCAAAATAACTTTCATCCTTTACCATTCAAACGGAAATAGAGAATCGGCTATTGGATATTTTGGTGGAGTCCATTGCATTCCATGGAGCGCAATGTTGTGCCTGATGCACAAGATTACCTTGCACCCCGAAAATTTTCTATCATCCATGCACAACACACTTGCAACCCTGGAACAAGCCCTCGACATGGGACTGCTTCCCGAGGAATTTGAAAAAATAAAAGAGATACTCGGGCGCACACCCAACTTCACGGAGATGTGCGTTTACTCTGTGATGTGGAGCGAACACTGCTCTTACAAAAACTCTATCCGATGGCTGAAAACTTTACCTAAAGACGGGCCGCACATGCTGGTAAAAGCCGGTGAGGAAAACGCAGGAATTGTGGATATAGGCGATGGTTTGGGTGTAGCCTTTAAAATTGAATCGCACAACCACCCTTCAGCCATTGAACCTTATCAGGGTGCCGCAACCGGAGTAGGTGGAATTAACCGCGATATTTTCACCATGGGTGCGCGCCCTGTGGCCCAACTCAACTCACTTCGGTTTGGAAAACCCGACAGCGCGAAAACAAAATGGCTGCTGGCAGGAGTGGTTAAAGGCATTGGTGATTATGGAAACGCATTCGGCATTCCCATTGTTGGAGGCGAAGTTTATTTCGATGAAAGTTATCAAGCCAATCCGCTGGTGAACGCCATGAGCGTGGGCCTGGTGGATGTGAAGAAAATTATTTCATCGAAAGCTACAGGCATTGGCAATCCCGTTTTTATTGTGGGCAGTGCCACTGGAAAGGACGGAATCAAGGGTGCCTCCTTCGCATCGAAAGACATTACCGCTGACAGTGCAAAGGATCTTCCATCGGTTCAGGTGGGCGACCCTTTCCAGGAAAAACTTTTGCTCGAAGCCACTATGGAACTGGCTGAAACCAATGCCATAGCAGGTATGCAAGACATGGGCGCGGCAGGCATCACTTGCAGCACCAGCGAAATGAGCGCAGGTGGTGGCGTAGGTATGGACATCCACCTCGATAAAGTGCCCAAGCGGCAGGAGAACATGCAGCCGTTTGAAATTCTGCTGAGCGAGTCGCAGGAACGAATGCTCATTGTAGTGAAGAAAGGAAAAGAAAAACTAGTGCTGAAAATTTTTGATAAGTGGGATTTGCATGCCGTTGAGATTGGAGTGGTGACGGAAGGAAACACACTTCGGTATTTCATGAATGGTGAAGTGGTGGGCGAAATTCCTGCTGCCTCGCTTGTGCTTGGCGGGGGTGCACCGGTGTACGAACGTGAGTACAGCGAGCCCGCTTATTTCAAAGAGGCGAAAAAATTTGACATCACTAAAATTCAGGAACCGAAAGACTATGTGGTAGTTGCCCGGCAATTGATGGCCAATCACAACATTGCATCAAAAAAATGGATTTTCGAACAATATGATTCCATGGTGGGAACCAAAACCATGACCACCAACAAGCCTTCCGATGCGGCCATAGTGAACATAAAAGGCACCGGCAAAGCGCTTGCACTCACGGTGGACTGCAATGCCCGTTACGTGCATAGCAATCCAGAAGTGGGAACTATGATTGCAGTGGCTGAAGCAGCGCGAAACATTGTGTGCAGCGGTGGCGAACCCAGTGCCATCACCAATTGCCTGAACTTCGGAAATCCATACCACCCGGAAGTGTATTGGCAGTTTGTAGGAGCGATAAAAGGGATGAGTGCGGCTTGCAAAAAATTCCAGACTCCCGTAACCGGTGGCAACGTTTCCTTCTACAACCAAACTGCGCATGAGGATGGAAGCACCATACCTGTTCTCCCCACACCCACCATCGGGATGCTGGGAGTGTTGAAAGATAAATCGCTCCACACCACACTTGACTTTAAATACAAAGGCGACCTTATTTACATGGTGGGCCAATCGCATGATGACATTGCATCAAGCGAATACCTCACAACGGTGCATGGAATCAGAAACTCACCAGCACCACATTTCGATCTCGAACAGGAATTCCTCCTGCAGCAATGCATAAAAGGGCTTATCACGAATAGCTATATCTCATCGGCACATGACGTGAGTGAAGGAGGAGTTTTCGTTGCACTTTGTGAAATGGGATTGCCCAATTCCCTTGGCTTCGACATTGTAACCGATAGTGAAATACGGAAAGATGCTTTCCTTTTTGGTGAAGCTCAAAGCCGCGTGGTGGTAACAGTGGTAGAAGATTATGAAGAAGATTTTCTCGATTATCTGGCTGAACAAAACATGACCGTAATGTTGCTGGGCCACGTAACCCGCGGAAGAATAGGCATTGATGAACAGAATTTCGGGTTCATTGAAGATTACAGGGTGTTGTATGATGGGGCTATTGCGGAAGAGATGGCGAATTCATGAGTGCTTGAAACAATTCACAATGTACCATTGAATTCTCAGTTCTCACGATAGTTCTTCTTCGTTCATATCAGGTACTATTGCGTTCTCATCCAAACATGCCCTTCCTTCAATTCGCAAAAACTAAAGATTTCCGCAAGCACCTGCTGCGCATCGTGCTGGTGAATCTAGTTATCGTCCTGCTTATCTGGCTTTACCTGCGCTGGTACACTGATCATGGCGAGTTCGTTTCTGTTCCGGATTTGAAAACAATGTCTCTTGAGGAGGCCGCCAAATCGCTTGAAGAACGCGATCTCAATTACATGATTGTGGATAGTCTCTACAATGAAGGTGAAAAAGGGGGCACTGTTTTTTCGCAAAGTCCCGAGCCGGAAAGCAAAGTGAAAGAAGGAAGAAAAATTTTTCTCAAAGTGTACAGCATGCTTCCTCCAATGGAAAAAATAAACATTGAGGAAGGAGAATATGGCGCAGTAGCGCTCATCAAGCTTAGGAACAAAGGCATGAAGGTGACAGCGAAAGAGGAGGACAACAACACATTTGTAGCAAGTGTAATCCGTGTGATGCACCAGGGCAGGCGGATAAAAGCTGGAGAGGAACTTCCGCGAGGGTCGGATGTAACCGTGTTTATCGGTCGGGCAACGCACAGCAAAGTGGTTGTTCCCAATCTTGTTGGTTTAGGACTCGACAGTCTGCAACTTCAACTTGAGTCAGCACACTTGCTATTGGGCAATATCATTTTCGATTTTCCCGAGTCACCTTCAGTTTCGGACTCATCACTTGCCCGCACATGCAGGCAAGATCCAGCACACGACCCAGAATTACCTGTAGCACCAGGCACTTTTGTAGACGTATATCTAAGCACCCAACCTTGTGTGGCTGATACCACAACTGTTAACAGCATAGCTGACCCGCAATAAATTTTATTGGCTAGAAAATAATCGGCAGATGGTTGCGTTCGCTGCCCGCGACATGGCGTAGTTAATTTCACGCCCGCCAAAACCAATGGCAACACATCAGACACAATTTTTCATGAAGAATTTTCACTTTATCAGTCTTGTTTTCTTTTCGCTTTTCGCAAATTCATTTTTCGCCCAGGAAATGGAGAGGCCTCTATCCATGAATGTTGAACAGGCCATACGTTTCGAAAAGGAAAAATCATTTTCTAATATAAATCGCGGTGGCGGTGGATCTATATCACTTCCCTTCTTCGATGATTTTTCGCGCTATTCATTGCCAACCATTGACCCGGAAATTCCTGTGGAATGGCAGCGATGGGAAGATGCAGATGTTTATATCAACGGAACGTTTCCGGTTTCACCACCCACCATTGGGGTGGCAACATTTGATGGCCTTGCCGGTAATGGTTATCCATATCAATTCAATCCACCCGATGCTTATGGCGCTGCCGACTCACTCACTTCACTTCCCATAAATCTTGGCGGACTGGGCGCTGAAGACAGTGTTCGGATAATGTTTTTTTATGAACCTGGTGGATTGGGCAACAGCCCCAATGCTGAAGATTCACTTGTGCTTGAATTTTATTCGCCCTTTGGTGCAGGCCAATGGATGCGCAAATGGAGCGCAGCAGGCAGTGCTGATATTGCATTTCAAAACATAATTATTCCCATCACTGAACCTGAATTTTTGCTGGATGGATTCAAGATCCGGTTCAGGAATTACGCTACACTAAGCTGCAATTGCGATCACTGGCACATTGATTTTGTTCTTATAGAATCCAATTTTTCATATACCGAATGCGTGGTAGATGAATTAGCAATGGAGTATCCCAACAACACATTACTGGACGAATACACCGCCATGCCGTGGACCCATTTTCTTACTGATCCTGCAAGTTTTATGGCTGATAATTTTATCGCTTACGAGCGCAACCTGGGACCAACAGAAAATATAGTGACAGGTTACAGAATTGAATTGCATGATGAGGATGATGACCTTGTATGGGATTTTCCGAATCAAGATATTAATCCTGCTAACAACTTCTGCTCAGAGATTCAGCGAACGGTTGAATTGGATGGATTTGTTTACGATGACAGTGTAAATGACACAACTGCGGTGTTCGATGTAAGCGTTTATGCAATTACAACAGATGCAACACCACAAAATGACACTGCACGGTTTAAGCAAGTGTTCAATAATTACTACGCTTATGACGATGGTTCTGTTGAACGCGCGTATTCTGTAAATGTGGCCGGTGGAAAAGTTGCCATGAAATTTTTTGCTGAAACGCCTGATACATTGCTAGGGGTTTTTATGCACTGGATTCCGTTTCAGAACGACAACTCGAACGAAACTTTTCTTCTGCGTATTTGGGCAAATAGTGGTGGTGAACCTGGTGACGAACTCATCGAAAATTTCACATTCCATAGTCCTAACTATTACCAGGATGGCTACAACATCTTTTCTTACTACGAATATGATGATCCGGTACCAATGAATGGAGCATTCTACGTGGGATGGGTTCAGGACAGTGATGTTCAGTTAAACATTGGCAACGACAAAAACACCAACCGCAACCCCACGAATTTGTTCTACCAATTGGGTGCCGGTGCTCAATGGGCACAGAGCACAGTTACAGGTTCTGTTATGATTCGACCAGTGTTTAAATCAGGGATGACCGGGGTTTGGAATAACGCAGAAGAGAGCGAAGATTTTGTGTTGAATGTTTTTCCGAATCCAGTCACTGACGTGCTCAATATTGCGCTTACTCAAAACAATTGTGTGGTTGAAGTCATGGATATGAGCGGACGGCTGCTAATGAAACAAGCATTGAAACAAGGAGTCAACCGGCTTGATGTGACTACACTTGCACCATCGCTATACACCTTGCGCATCACAGATAAAGCAGCCAATATCATAGTGAAAAAATTTATCCGTGAGTAATTTTTTGCAAAGCTCCATGCCGTTGCGTGCGAAAAAATCATTTTCACCCGATGAACTCCCCGAGCCGGAAAATGATGATGAATTGTTCGAGCATCATCGCTTTGTTGCAGACCCTGGACAGGGTATGATGCGGATTGACAAATTTCTTGTTATCCGTCTCGAAAAAACTTCGCGCACAAGAATCCAGGATGCTCACGACAATGGTTTTGTACGGGTAAATGGAATTGCTGCAAAAAGCAATTACAAAGTGAAGCCGCTGGATGTAATCACCATCGAGTTGCCTTACCCCGTTCGCGAACTTGAACTCATTCCTGAAAACATCCCGCTGGATATTCTCTTTGAGGACCACCATGTGATTGTATTAATCAAACCAGCACAAATGGTAGTGCATCCTGCCTATGGCCACTACAGCGGAACATTGGTCAATGCTGTGCTGGGGCATATTGCCTTGCTCCCCAAAGGCAGTGATGATGCACGACCCGGTCTGGTGCATCGCCTCGATAAAAACACCACCGGTGTAATGGTGATAGCCAAAACAGATGAAGCACTCACGCATCTTTCCAAACAATTTTTTAACCGCACCACCGGACGCACTTATGAGGCTCTGGTATGGGGCGAGGTGGAGGGAGACGGAACCGTTACAGGTCATGTGGGCAGAAACCTGAAGGATCGCAAAGTGATGGATGTTTTTCCAGATGGATCGCAGGGGAAGCCCGCAACAACACATTACAAAGTACTTGAAAGATTTGGCTATGTAACGCTGGTGGAATGCAAATTGGAAACAGGACGGACACACCAGATACGTGTTCACATGAAACACATTGGCCACACCTTGTTTAATGATGATGAATACGGTGGCGATAAAATCCTGAAGGGAACCACATTCTCGAAGTACAGACAATTCGTTGAAAATTGTTTTGCACTTTGCCCGCGACAGGCACTGCATGCTAAATCACTTTCCTTTGAACATCCCGTCACCGGGCAAATTCTCTATTTTCAAAGTGAGCTTCCCAACGACATGAAATCCGTGCTGGACAAGTGGAGACGGTACACAGAAAAAAAGTTTTAAAAATTCTTCCGGGATTGAAAACTTTCTATATTCGCTCCATCTTCTCTGACATCATCGGGATTTACCGAACAAGATAAAAGTTACCGCGGGGAGTTTATTTTTCGTGGCTCAGGAGTGATTCAAAGGGCTGTCGTTTTGGGAGAGAGGGCGGCAGTCGCCCCGCGGTTTTTTTCTTACCTACATTTTACTTATTTGTTTTCTTGCTGAAATTTTGGACTGTCGAAAATTTCTGCCAGGCTTTAACGCTGATGACTATTCTGTGCTACCCAATTGCTCTAAAGCATCCTGCCATTCATCCATCAGGGCATCCAATTGCTTTTTAAGGGTGTCATATTTCCCCAGCAATGCATCCGACTTTTCCTGATCACTGTAATCCAACTCCGCAAGTTCATCGTCCATGGCCGCAATGGCACTTTCTGCAGATGCAATTTCTTTTTCGCAACGTGTTACCGTGCTTTTCAGCTTGCGTTTTTTCTTTTCGATATCCTTTCGCTCGTCATAACTCAGTTCATCGGGTGTAGCGGTATTGTTCTTCCCCGGTTCATTCTGCTCTTTCTTTTTCCGGGCAATGGATTCGAACAATGAAATGGACTGAGCCTTTTTCTCCTTCAGGAATTCCAGGATGTCGCCTTGCCAAATTTTTATGCGGTCGGGTTTTATCTCGTACACGGTTTTAGTGAGGCCATGAAGGAAATCGCGGTCGTGAGACACCACCAGCATAGTGCCGTCAAATTTTTGCAATGCGGCTTTCAACACTTCCTTCGATGCGAGGTCAAGGTGGTTGGTAGGCTCATCGAGCACCAGGAAATTGTACGGAAAGAGCAGTAGTTTGCAGAATGCAAGCCGCGCTTTCTCTCCCCCGCTTAACACCCGTACTTTCTTGTCAATATCATCTCCGCTGAATAAAAATGCTCCAAGTAAACCGCGCACATTCTTGCGCATTTCACCTGTGGCTTCGTCATCAATGGTTTCGAAAACGCTTTTGGTGCCATCCAATGTGTCGCTTTGGTTCTGCGCATAATAACCGACCGAAACATTGTGCCCCGGCACAAGAGTTCCTTCGTGAGGCTCCTTCGCCACAAGCATGCGCACAAGTGTGCTTTTGCCCACACCGTTTTTTCCCACCAATGCAATTTTTTCTCCGCGGTTCACCATCAGTTCCACATGAGAAAACAGGCGCAGCGCACCATAAGCCTTTCCAAGTTTATGTCCGCTTGCAATCACTTTACCGGCAGGGGGCGATGGCGGAAAGCGGATGCTCACTTTTGTGGAATCCAAATCATCCACCTCAATTTTTTCCAGCCGGTCAAGTTTTTTAATCAAGGATTGCGCAAATGCAGCTTTGTCCTTTTTCGCCCTGAATTTGTCAATCAGTTTCTGGGTGTCCTCTATGTATCTCTTTTGGTTTTTCGCTGCCTGAATTTGCTTTTCGATTTCATCCATTCGCTGCACGAGATATTTTGAGTAGGAGAATTTGTAATCGTAAATCCTCCCTTTCGAAATTTCGATTGTGCGGTTGGTCACATTGTCGAGAAATGTGCGGTCATGCGAAATGAGTACCACTGCACCTGGATATTCCATCAAAAATTCTTCAAGCCATTGTATGCTTTCAATGTCGAGGTGGTTGGTAGGCTCGTCAAGCAACAGGAGATCGGGATTCTGCAACAGGATTTTACCCAGTTCAACACGCATTTTCCATCCCCCGCTAAACTCGCTCATCTTCCGCTTCATGTCTGATGATACAAAACCAAGTCCTTTAAGTACGCGTTCAATTTTTTCGTCCACGTTGCTCGAACCTACCAATTCCAAGCGATGGCTTACAGTTTCCAGTTCTTCTACATAAACTCCGTAAGCATCACTAGTGTAATCGCTGGTTTCAGTAATGGCGTGGGTAAGGAAATCGAGGCGTTCAGTAAGGGATTGAACTTCGGAAAATGCCGAAGCAGCTTCTTCATACACCGAATTGTTTTCGTGGTGCATCATTTCCTGTGGCAAATAGCCCATTGTGGTGCCTTTGGCCAATGCCACATTGCCTGCAGCCGATGATTGTTCGCCAATAATTGTTTTGAGAAGAGTGGATTTTCCTGCACCGTTTTTTCCAACAAGCCCTATGCGATCGCGTGGGCCAATGAAAAAAGTTATGCCTGAGAACAACGCTCTTGCTCCGAAATAAATGCTGAGATTACTTACCGTGACCATTGATAAAAGGCGGCAAAAATAGAGGGGTGTGATGGATAGCAGGAATCTGTTTCGGCACTCATTGTCAATAGAGCAATCCGCATTCCCTGTTTCGGTAAGTGACCTGCAAGTTCCACTCTGTGAAGTACCAGGAAATCTGCGATTGGTTGTGATGAAAAAAAAGCCCCTCCGTAGTTTTCACGGAAGGGCGAATAAATTTTGTTTGCAAAAAATCCTAGTAGTGCCAGAGGTCGTGCTCCATCAGAAAGAGATCGTTCCTGATTTTTTCTGATTCAAGCAGCGCATCCACTCCTTTGTAATAACTCATTATTGGGCGGTCGTAAACATTGCTCTCCTTTATCACATAACTCTGGAACATGCGGTGTTCGAACAACACTTCGAACGACACAGGCTGGGCATCGTTGTGCATATTGAAGATGTCCTGATTGGCAAGAACGTAGCGCAGTTCAGGATAATAAATCCAGAACAGGATTTTGTAACCACGTTTCAAACCATCCTTGTCATAATCTTCTTTCATAGGCGCAATGCCTATAATGCGAACATAACGCTCAGAGCGTTGTTTATCGAAAAGCCAGTCTTCCTTCAACTGGAATTGCGTTATGATGCGCGATTCCACCGGAGCTGGTACCCAGGTATATTCTTCTTCACCAGTATCCACGTTGATAGATGTGACCGACTCCTGTGGGTTGAGCAATGAGTCAATCTCTACAGAAGTGAGCGGGTACAAAAACTCATCATCATCACCGGTCGGACCTAAACCATACGCAGTGATTGAACCATCCACCAACAGAGAATGTTTGATAATGTCGAACAAACTCTTGCGATCTTCAATGGGTTCAGTGGGGAAATAAAGTGTGTGGTTGATCTTCTCACGAAGGTCAATCACTTGCCAAATGCGTTTGTTCCACATCACATCGGCCTCGCGCAGGTAAGGGTATGGAACCACCTTACGCGTTGGGTTGTGTTCCGGCACATAAGCACCATCCAGCACACTTTGGATTTGTGCATCTGCCAGCACAGGCATAAGCAGTGCTATCACCAATAAAATTTTCAAGGTCTTCATTGCAGTTGGGGTATTAATTGGTAACTCTTAATGAAATGGGCGCAAGCGGGCGTCTCTTCCCATCTGGCATCAGGCACACAATGTTTTCCACAGTAAAACGGTCACCAGGACGTAATTTGCTAATTGCTGTTTTTTGATCAGCACTCAACTTGTTCTTTTCGCCTGGTTTAGCATTGATTGCACCGTCCTTAATAAAAACAATTTCGAATGATTCCACCACCGCTTTTACTTCGAATTCGAAATTCTCCATGAATGCTTCGATCCCGGTGGCTCCCTGTGCGAGCGATTTCGGAATGGAGCCATCCATTGGTGTTTTGGTGTTGAATCTCGGAATAGGTGTTGGGATTTGCCTTACGCGGAATGGGACTTCGCCAACTTTCGTGTCTTTGCCATTGATGTTTGCGGTAACAGAAATAATCGCTTCTTTACCAGCACCAGGTTTAACAATCCACTCCCCTGTTGAGGCACTTTTAATAAGTTGATTATCGCCACTTATAGAAGGCTTAACCTTGTTAATGTCCACACCTGGAACTGAAATAGCTACCGGGTTTTCAAGTCCCCGATAGAAAACATTCATCTTGGTAGGTGAAACCACACATGCAGGTTTTGCCACGGTGAAAGGCGGAATGTTGAAAGGAATTGTTTCCACTGTGCCATCCGGCTTTTTAGATTCAATCATCCCACGGTAACCATGATCTCCTAAAGACATACCTCCCGTGGATATCCTAAAGCGCGCAATACCATCAGCTTCGGTTTTCAAAGTCTGGGAAGCATTCTTTGGGTCAAACGCAGTAGTATCGCTTGGCATTTCAGTGAACTGTCCACCGATGTACACATTGGCAGCATCCGTTTTGTTATAGGCTGCAAGATAAATCTGTGCAACATATTCTTCGCCTTGTGTTAGGTAGCTTGTAGATGGAACCACAGCCACAGTTACATCTGTGAATTTTCTGTCAGTAGCATTGATACCACCTTGCAACTCAGCCAGCACATCTCCTTTTGCTTTTTTGATGTCGGTTTGAATCTTGGACAGATAGGTGATCAAGGCAGCTAATGGAACGTGATAAAAGTGTTTGGTTTCCCATTGCACTTGTTTCTTCGCTTTACCTTCAGTTTCCATCTCATACTTGAAAGCTTCATCAAGATTGGTCTTCAGTCCCGCAGAAAGTGTCCATGTTGTTTGATCAAATTTTTGGACGGTAGTGGCCTTGAGATCATCCCTGAGTTTCTCCAGTTTCGTCTTCAATTCATTTGCGCTCCAGAGACCCGTTTTAGGTGTTTTCGGATTCGGACCAACCAGCAGTGCAGTGTTGTTCTGGTTTTCATCTGGTTTTTTGATGATGACTTTGTCGTCCTTGTCTTTCTTTTCCATGGAAATAGCCTTCTCGCCTTCCAAGAATTCGGCAAACTTTTTTCCTTCTTTATCACCGTAAGCAGATGCAGCCATAATTCTTGCTTTCAGAAGTTCGATGTGTTTGTCCATCTCATCAGCCAGTGCAGCTACATCCTTTCCTTCTTCAAGAAACGCGGTTGCTTTGGTGGGATCAGTCCCAACAGCATCGGTCAGCGCGTCTATTGATGACTGAGCGCGGGCATCAAGGGTAAGGTTGGTTTGACCTAATCCCTTGTCAATCGCAATAAATGCGTCAAGGATTTCTTTCGATACGTTAAGGGCAAGCAGCGCAGTGAGGACGAGGTACATCATACCAATCATCTTCTGCCTAGGGGTTTCTTTTACTCCAGCCATGTTTAATGCAGGTTTTAAAACGTTTCTAACATTGGTTTGAATTCTCCTGAGGTAGCACCCCGGAAGTAGTTCAGGCCTTTCCGGAACCCATTGCGTTCAACATGTTGCTGTACACCGTATTCAGTGTTTTCAAATTCTGTGAAAGCAGCGCGATATTTTCTTTGTACAACCTAGTGTCTTCCACCGAATCGGAGAGGTTCTTCATCAGCACGGACATGTCGGAGAACAGTGATCGCGATTTTTCCAGCTCGGTCAACTGCAATTCATACATGTTGTTAAGTGATGAAAGATTCTCTGACATCTTTTGCAAGTGCACACCGGCTGCTTCACTGTCTTTGGCATGGCTTGAAATTCCGGTAAGTGATTCCGAAACTTCAGCGTATTTGCTGGCCAGAGATGAAACTTGCTCAGCAGCACCACGAAGCGAAGAAGAATACTGCGTAGTGGCGCCTGCCGCATCCGTAATATCAGATAGCTGTTTGGCCTGTGTACTGAAACTACGCATGCCTTCTCCCAGGCTTGCAATAAGTTCAGGTTCCACATTAGCCCTGTTAAGCATATCGTCAAGCTGCTCGGTAACGCTGCCTTTGCCCACTCCATGAGATTTTTTCCAAGCGTTTTTATCCGCCTCGGGCAATGCCAATTCAGGATACACTAGCGACCAATCAGGGTCTTCGTGCGGAGGTTCAAATGCAGAGAAGAAGAAGATGATGGCCTCGGTAAAAAGGCCGACAGTTAGAAGAGTAGAGGCGAATTGCCAGTGTTCAATCTTGAACAATGCGCCCACGATTACGATGGAAGCTCCTATACCGTAGAGCTTCGCCATAAATTTTTTCCATGCTTTACTTCCAGGTTTCATAATTTACTTGCGTTGGTTTTATATGTGTTAATAACTAGAACTGAAACTCCTTATTGTGAGTCGCTAAAATTTTCCTACAGATTGGGTGGGGCGGTTATTCCTCGTTGAAATCTTCCGGCTCCACGTTTTTACCGCGACCGAGATAAGACATTACACACCGGAAACCGATATAAGATTTTGCCGTGTCGGAATATTCATAAGAACGGGTTCCGGTCTGGATGAAATAACCAATGTCTTTCCACGAACCACCGCGAATCACCTTGCGTTTCATTGAAGGCGGATCATCCATCTGTGCACGGTAGTCATATTCAGGGCTCATGTCATGGGTGAAATCATACAATGATTCATCGTACGCAGTATTGGTCCATTCGGCCACATTGCCAGCCATGTTGTATAGTCCATAGTCATTAGGAGAATAAGACCCAATGGGAACTGTATAACATCCATTGTCCTCCACATAATCTCCCCGCATGGGTTTGAAGTTAGCAAGCGGGCAACCGAGATTATTCCTTACGTAAGGTCCTCCCCAGGGATAAGGTGAAAGTTCGAGACCACCTCGCGATGCATATTCCCATTCCGCCTCACTTGGCAAACGGAAGCGTTGTACAAATGCTTCTCCATTGTACATTTTCCATTCGTTCAATATCTGGGTGCGCCATGCACAAAAGGCACGTGCCTGACCCCAGCTAACTCCAACCACAGGGTAGTCATCATAAGCGGGATGCCAGAAGTACATTTCGGTGAGCGGCTCATTAAATCCATAGGTAAAATCATGCACCCAACACAATGTGTCGGGATAAACGTTGATGGTTTCTTCAATGATAAATTGTGACCGGTCGCTGTGCCCACGAATGGAGTGCAATTGGTTAAGTGAATTAGGCTCACTGTATTCTTCATCTTTACCGGCCTTGCTTGCGGCCCCCTGAAAATCAATCCACCAATAGCGATAGTTCAGTTTTCTTGCATCCACTTCTTTGCGGTTGTAAAAACGATCTGAACCCTGGAGATAAAATTCATCATAAATGAGATCAAAGATTTCTTCATCCTCCATGTCAATTGGTTCTTCCCAGTTAAGGATATATCCTTTGTCAATAAACCGATCGAGTTCACGGTCCAGCTCATCCACCGCAAAGAAATATTCCTCACGGTCATTCTCGGCAAGAAGATTAAGCATCAACGAGTCTCGCACGTAATAGACAAACTGCCGGTACTCATTGTTTGAGATTTCGTGTTGGTCTATGTAAAAAGCGGGAATGGTCACTGTCTTTGAACGTGTGTTCAAGGCATAGGGCACGTCCTGATCACTCGGCCCCATGGTGTAGGAACCGAAGTTGATGTAATTCATGCCGTAGGGATTCAACTGAATCCACTCGTCACGCGGATAAACACCCACGAGCTCGCCCCTTGGGCCTGAATAGCAACTAGCAAGAAGAGTGGCAGCGAAAAACAGGTAAATGAATGATTTTTTCATGATTTCCTTTTTTTAGTAACAGTAATCAGCATTCAATCGAAAGGGCTTTACTAAAACTCTTTTGAGGCAGGTTTGAAGCTAATTACGGGTATTGAACGAACAGAGTTTCAATTTATTTTACAGCCTGCGCGGATTTCCATGAATCGGGCGCAGTTCGATTGCTTTGAAAGTGAAACAATAGGTCACAAAAAATTCGTGTGAACCGGCACTGTAGTCAGCAATGTCGGACAAGGTTACATCATAGCTGTATCCACCGCGGATGCATTGGCAGAATTGGCTGGTGGGTTTGCGGTTGCAGCCCAAATCGTATTCAATACCCACCATTGGAGCAATGGCGTCACCGGGACGGAATGACACTCCACCATAGAGCATTTTGTTCCAAAGAACATTTACGTTGATATCAAAAGCATTTGCATTGAAATCAGATTTTGCAAGTATGTTCGGACGAATATCCAAGGTACTTCCTGCAGCAAAAGTTCCGCCTGCCATAACATAATAGTGACGTGCAGTCTTGATGTTGAGGTCTTTCAATTCGCCAGCAGCGAGATGAGTGGATGACAACCCGAAATAGTATTTGCCTGGCTGGTAAAATGTTGCACCGAAACTCAAATCAATGGTTCCGTCAGCTTTGGACTCTTGAGGAATCAACGCATCACCCTCGTCAATAAAAACCCAATCATCACCAAGTTTTTTAGCATACTGCCCAATAGCCAAACCACCAGCAAGAAAATTGCTTCCCATTTGATGATGATAGGCTCCGGATATACGGAAAATAGAGTTGCGCTCTTGTCCAAGACGGTCGCCCATGTAGGTGAATCCTAAACCCCATGCTTTTGGAAACTGACCGTTGTAATTGAACAACATGGTCTTCGGGTCACGGTCGAAACCATCCCACTGATCGCGAAAAAACATGGAAAAACAATGCTCACCACAATCTCCCCTCATGCCGGCAGCGGCAGGGTTGAAAGAGAGTTTATCGTAAAACCAGTTGGTGAACTGGGGGTCTTGTTGAGCGGTTGAAATGAGGGATAGAGCAGCAACTACGGCAGTAAGAGTAAACTTTCTCATGCTTGAAATAGGGGTTTAAAAATTTGGTTTTTAAGGCTTCCTTTCTTTTTTGGAAAGTGACGAAAGTAGCAAGATTCGTTAACCCACAAAAAAAATTTCGATACAGGAGTGAATTCCGGCTGTCAGAATCGCTCATGCATGCCACTAATTTTTTGTCCTCAATACTTGATGGCGGTTTCGTTCAAGTTAGTTTCTGGTAGGTTTTCCACCAGCGGTCAGGCACTTCTTCATTGGTGGCTTGCTGGTATTCTTCGTAGGTGCAAGGCACCAGATGATGGCGCTCGTATTTAATATCCTGCCCGGAAGGGTATGGAACATCCATCCACCAGCGGTCGCTCTTATTGCTTTTGTAAAAGGTGAGTTCGTGCTGCTCGCCTGCAATGTGCACCATGTATTTTAAGTAGTCATCATAAGTGCCGGCAGGATAGTCTTGCTTACGTTGAGTAAAACCTTCGATGAAGCACCATATTAACTGTGCAACAAGATGTGCCGTTTGTCCATTGCGATCCAACGAGGGATTGTATTCATAAATTCCGAAAGAAGAAAGTTTATCGCTCATGCCGGCATACCTGCAAAGTTGAGCGGCTTCGTCACCATAAAAACCATTGGGGCCTGCATAAGCAGAACCGGGTGCTTCGCTCATTCTTATGGATGAAACATCGAAAGAAATCATATCTGCATTTCGCAAAATGGGTTCAGCTACATGCGGTGCCGTTTGAATTTCCCCTAACCGAAAAACATCGAAGTACATATTAGTAACAAGTTCAAGCAATTCGGGTTCTACAAGATATCGCTGATGGCCGATGTTGCTGAAATTGAAAAGGTAGTTGGGTTTGTGCAGTATTATTTTGTTGAGGTAGTCGCCATGGCCGGTCGCTTCCCCTTTTCCAAAATCCAGGCGGTGATCAATAGTTACAAGATTTACTGTTTGCTCCAGGTTTTCGTACGCAAGGTAATTGGCATAGGTGAGGTCTTGCGATCCGCCAATGATCAACGGAAGAATTTTTTTCCTAAGAAGAAATTGACAAGTTTGGTTCAGGGCGTAATAAGTATCGGTGATTTCATTACCGGGTTCTATGTTGCCGAGGTCTATGATGTTTACTTTTTCATCCCAGCAGTAGAGTTGATATAAAAAAGCGCGGATGGCATCAGGGCCAGCTGCGCATCCGGCATTCTTTCCGGCATTGCGGTCTTCGCAAACTCCAATGATTGCAATGCTCTTGTTTTCAAATTCTTCCGGTTCACCTTCGAAAAAATGGGTGTGATGAATGAGTTGAGAGGGGTGAAGATTATCAGGAAGAATTTCCCTGAATTTCGATGGTTTGAAAAAAACATTAATATCCATGTGGCGAAAGTGCGGCATCCTGCTGTCCATACGCAGCAACCTTCAATGCGAGTTGTTGAAAGCAGGATGTTAATGGATTAAAAGTTGTTTGGTGTGGACTTGCTGAGTTGCCGGTGTGTGTTATGATGATCTGCTGCCAACATGAGGTGATGGTTATGAGAATATATGCTGATGTTCTTCCAATCCCGATTTGGCACAATTATATTTTCAAACTTTCGAAATCCGCTGATGCACTATGCAAAAAAACTTTCTGTAGAAAATGAACCTTTCAAACACTAAAAGAACGTTTCTTTGTCGTTAACTAAAAGTGGGAGGCAATTGCTCCAGTAAAATATCTTCAAAAACGTGCGTTTGTTTTTTATCCTCATATTATCCATTTTGTTCTGCAATGTCCTTGTTGCACAAGTGGACAAAGACGGACAGCCGGTTTCATGGTCGCTGGAAAGCGAAATAGCACCCAACACACAATTTCTGGAACTAACACCCCCCGATGTTGAAGCCTTATTGGCCGAAGACATTTTGGTCAATCAATGCAAGGATCAGCCTTTCCGTTTTGCCTCCTCCATTGCTGTGGTGATTGAGCCGTTGAATGATGGACAATGGATTAACCGACACAACGGAGACAGGGTATGGATGATGGGCATACGTGCCGAAGGTGCTCTTAGCCTTGGTGTAACATTTGGCAATCTTTCCATTCCAAAAGGCGCTTATCTCTACATCTACAATTCATCGCGATCGGATTTCATCGGACCTATAAATTCATCCAACAACAAAAGCAACCAGCCGATGGGCACAATACCGGTTTATGGTGACGAGATTGTGGTGGAGTACTTCGAGCCTTTTGAGGTCAGAGGTGACGGACAATTCACTATCTCATCTGTGGCTTTTGGCTATCGCGATGTGTCCGGTGACAATGATGACCAGCCTTGTCTGATTTCCTTTACCGCTAGTGGCAACAGCCTGGTTGAAACGGCTTCAAGTTCGGTGCAACTGATGCTGGTGGACAACTGCACCCGCGTGGTGTCGGGTGTTTTGCTCAACAATACTTCCAACAATGGCACACCTTATTTTCTCACCACACACACTGCTGATTATGGAAACCCAGAGTCCTGGTTGTTTGTTTTTAATGTGAACCAGCAACAATGCGATGGCACACTCAATTGCTGGGGACGATCTCTTTCCGGTGCCAAAATGCTTTTACACGATGAGGAAAGCAACATTGCTTTACTTCAATTGGACGAGTTGCCACCGGGCAAGTGGAACACATTTTACAGTGGCTGGAATTTTAATGCAGACATCGGCAACGAAATATATTGCATGCAATATGCCCTTGCGCAGCCACTCAGTGTTTCCGTTTCGGATAATGAACCATCAGCGCAATGGTGGGAAGCAAAACAGAAGAACGCACTCGAAGTTCAGTCATGGCAATCGGGCATGACCTTTCCCGGATCAGCGGGCAGTCCGCTATTCAATTCTCAAGGACATGTAGTGTCCACTTTTTTGGGCGGAAATAATAATTGCCGCGGATGGGGCAAGGACTATTTCAGTGATATGTCTGAATGTTGGGAGCAATTAGAGCCTTATCTCGACCCTAAAAGAAAAGGTTCAAAAACGCATGACGGTTTTTTTCCATCCAATGCCATACGCCCGGATTCGAAAGAGGTTGTAATGCTTTTTCCAAATCCTGCCAATGCGCTGGTTAATGTGAATTTCAATGGTGAAGAATCCCTGTTGCGTGTGTTGATTTTTGACCAGACAGGCCGGCAGGTGAAAAATATTTCACCTCAATTTCCTCAATTCCAGGTGAACGAACTTGGCAGCGGGATCTATTCCGTGAGCCTTGTTTTTGAGACCTTCGTACATCACAAAACTCTCGTGGTGAAATAATTTTTTCAGGCCTTAGTCTTGTGGCTGAAAATTTCACTTATCCATTTACGATTTCATGTTATTCATGCTATCTCTTCTTTCGTGCAAGGCAAGAGTTGCAGCCACAGTGCATGTAACCGTGGCAATGGTGGTTCCAACAAAAGGGATCATGAAGAACAAGCTGAACATTGCACCGTTGCCCACGGCTACACCTTTCATGCTGCGGATTGATTTTACACTCTCCCCTATCTTCAACCGCTGCCTTTCGTTGGTGTAGTCTATGGTTGAAAATCCGAAAAAGTAAGCGCCAATAGCAAAGGAGAGGATTAGAAAAACGGGCGCCAGTAACAATGCCAGCGGAGGCATTACAAAAATGATTACCGTTTCTATCATCCACAAGGCAATGATGCTGAACAATTCCATAAAAATATTTCGCAACGCAAGCAAAACACCACGCAGTACATCGCGCACAAATTGTGGCCCATCGAAAGGATAATTTTCCCCGGTTAAAATTTTATCGGTGCGTTCGCTGAGTAATGCCATGATGGGCGACATGACCATCAGCACAAGGTATTTCCCCAACTTCCAATAAAGAAACAACGCAAAAATCCAGAGCAGGAATTTGATGGCACCTTCACTCAGCGATGCGAAAAACATTTTCAACTGCGCCCACCAACTTGTGTCGGACAATGGTTGGTACTCCAGGTGTGGGGCAATAATATCCATGGTGCGGTCCACCAGCCAATCAATGCCTGTCATTGCTCCCATCGCAAGCAGAATGGAAATAACAAGCGGATAAATAAAATAATGGGCAAGGCCATTGCTGAAGATGAAACTCCAAGCATTTAGCCAGGTGCGAAGGCCAAGGCCCAGATCAGAAAAAAAAATTCTCATAGCCTGCAAATTAAAAAAGCCATCCAGATTTTTCGGGATGGCTTTTCAGATGGTTGTTGGTTAGATAAATTCAGATTAATCACTTGTCATCATCATCAGAGGGTTCATCATCGTCACCAGCGGTATCGGTTCCATCACCCGTAATGCCATCATGATCTTCGTTGGTTTCTTCTTCTTCTTCATCGCTGCCATCTCCTTTGAAGTTGTCGAATTCATTCATCACCATGCTTTCGTTATCCTGGTTTTCTTCATCGTCCACTTCCATGTTCTTATCAATCTTGAACAGGTAGATGGTGTCCTTAGTTTTTATTTCAAGGGCTTTTATGAACACGCCCTTGGGAGTCATAAAACTCACTAGGTTTTCATTCTCGAACCCATTGGGATAATGTTTGTTGATGAGTTCGATGTGCTCATCGGATATTGTTTTGTAATCCTTGATTACTCGTTTTAACGGTTGTGCCATATCAATGATTTAACAGCCATGCAAATATGAGGGGCGCCACAATAGTAGCATCACTCTCGATAATAAATTTTGGTGTGTTGATATCAAGTTTCCCCCATGTGATTTTTTCGTTCGGCACTGCCCCGCTGTAACTGCCGTAACTGGTGGTGCTGTCGCTTATCTGGCAGAAGTAACTCCAGAATGGGATGTCGTGCATCTCCATGTCCTGGTACAGCATGGGAACAACGCAAATGGGAAAGTCGCCTGCTATGCCTCCTCCTATCTGGAAGAAGCCCACTCCTTTGCCTTTCGAATTTTCTATGTACCACTTCGCGAGCCAGGTCATGTATTCAATTCCGCTTTTCATGGTGGAGGTTTTGATGTCGCCCTTGATGCAGTAACTCGCAAAAATGTTTCCCATGGTGCTGTCTTCCCAACCGGGAACAATGATGGGAAGATTTTTTTCTGCCGCAGCAATCATCCACGAATTTTTTGGATCTATCTGATAGTATTGTTCGAGTACTCCGCTCAACAACATTTTGTACATGTACTCATGTGGCAAATAGCGTTCGCCTTTTGTGTCTGCATCTTTCCACAATGCATGAATGTGTTTTTGCAATCTGCGAAATGCTTCTTCTTCTGGAATGCAGGTGTCGGTTACGCGATTCAATCCGCGCTCGAGCAATGCCCATTCATCTTGTGGTGTGAGGTCGCGATAATGCGGAACACGTTCGTAATGATTGTGCGCCACGAGGTTCATCAGGTCTTCTTCCAGGTTTGCACCGGTGCAGGATATGATGTCCACTTTTCCCTGGCGTATCATTTCGGCCAACGAAATTCCAAGCTCTGCGGTGGACATTGCGCCTGCGAGTGTCACCATCATCTTGCCGCCTTCGGCAAGATGTGTTTCATAACCCTTGGCCGCATCCACCATGGCGGCTGCATTAAAGTGCAGGTAGTTCGCCTGCATAAATTCTCTTATGGAAGAGTATTTACCCATTGTAGTTTTTCGTCATACGTCACTTTTGATTGTGCAAAATCTTGAGGGCACAAAAATGAAAACTCTTGGTGCTGATAAAAAATTTTCTGATTCTTTTTTTTACCTATCCCGATTTCAATTTCACCAAAACTTTCATGATGCCTTGGTATGAATTAAAAATCTACCGAGGAGAAGCATGGACGTTGAGAAAAATGTTACACGCATTCCAAAGATGAAACTACTGCCGGACAGGCAGTGATTTTCGCGGATTCAAGTTTTACAGTGGGCGGATTATTTTAGCTGTGTTGATCTGTTGCATCCGTGAAATCCGTGTACCATCAACACTGCTCGAGAATTCTCTTCATGAGTTGTTTTGAAGATCGCTCACCAGCTTCACTACGAAACGTATGATATGCTTCCTGATTTTTTTATCGAGTTCCTTGTTGAGCGGCTGGTGAAGTATGTACTGGAATTTGAGCAGCACAAATTCATGCCTCACGGATTGCACTTTCAGATTGTAAGACCCGGATTGAATGTCGTCTCGGAATTCATCCAGTGACGAAATGATTTTCTGTTCCAACACTTCCACCTCAAGTATGCACTTCACATCCACTTCGAAATCAATGCTGCTTTTTTTTAGCTCGCGCCTGGTGTAGTTGATAATGTCGGTACTGAACACGGTGTTGTTTGGTATGTAAATAATATCGTCATCATCATTGAGCAGGTGAACATTGGTGAGAGTGATGTCAACTATTTTTCCTTTTTGCAATCCCACCTGTACCTGGTCGCCAATGTTTATCACTTTATTAAAGGTGAGGTACATGCCGTTGATGAGGTTTGAGATATAGTCTTTGGTGATGAGTACCAGCGCTGCGGCTATAAGGCTGAGGGAAGTGATGGCTTCCTTCACATTGATGTTGAACATGGATAGAACAAGTACCATGGTAAGCACTCCGTAAACAATTTTCGCGGCATGTGCCACACCAATAGTGAAGTTGTCCTTCCCTCGATTTGGGCTTTGTTGACGATAAGCAAGCACAATCACCATTCGTGTGCTTTCAATAACAAAGAATGCTATGAGGATGCGGTAAAGAGTATGCTCGAATTTTTCAGGAAGGTCGAGCAGCGAAGTGATGCGTGTGTACTCATCTTTGAGCATCACAAGTGCAGCAATGATGATCAGATAAATGCCAAGTTTCAAAAGGTTAACGGATTTCACCCCGCGAATGAAGCATTGCCATCAAGGGCTAAAAATTTCTGGAAGAAAAATTTTTCATCAGCCTGACGTTGGCAACAACAACATGGTTCGAAACTTACCTTCCGGTTGTGGTGATTTTGCAATTGGGGTTGTATCGCTCTTAAAAAAAAGGACCACTTTGTTTGAAAGCTTCATGTCGAGCCATGCTTCAACGAAAGTCAGGCTAAGTTCAGTGATGAAATTTATCCGCATTAGCCGCGGGCACTTAGGCGCCCGCCACCAGTTCCGCAACACATGCGCAATGCCTGAATCTCATTAACCAGTCTGTTTGGAATGAGTGAACTCCGCTACCGGCTGAAAAAGGACATGAGCCGCCCTTTTCAAAATCAACTTTGTAGAAGTATTGAAGTCAGTAAAAAAGCCACCGCGCTTATGCGCGGTGGCTCTTTGTTTATCCATAAAAAAATACTTTACTCCTTGCAAATCCGTGTAGTGATGTAATCCACCCCTGTAGCAATGCGCACGGTGTAGCATCCTTTAGCCTCATGCACAAGATTTACGGCAGTGGTGTTTTCGCCCTCTCCTGCTGTAAAGGAATTGACCCATACTTCGCGCCCTGTCATGTCGAATACGGTGAGTGTTACTTGTGTTTCTTCGGTGGAAGTAAACACAATGTTCACTTTGTCATTGGTGGGATTCGGGTAAGCATTTACCGCATCAAGTTGCCCGGCTTCGGCTTCAAAACTTCCGTCAAGTCGATAGGGTGTCGAGCGTTTCGATGCTTTTAGTATATAGCTGTCCGTGTTGTGGAATGCACCCCCGTAGCCAATCACCTTTACCTTGTAAGATCCTACAGGGCCATTGTTGTAAATAATAGTTTCACTCGAGGTTCCTGCATTTTCGGACATGGCCACCAATGTGCCCGATGGATTGTAAAGGAAAATGTCATAATCGAAAGGCAGGCTGGTGAGTGTAACTTTTATGTGAGGCTGACCTGATGTGGTGCTGAACTTAAACCAGTCATCGTTGCTGGCAGGACAGATGTAAGAATAATAGTTGGAACTTGTATTAATGAGCACCGCGCTTTCAAGCACATCATTGGGTTCGTAGTTAACATTGCAGGTACTGGTACATCCGGTGGTGCTGAAGTTGGTAGAGGATGTAAATGCACTGCTGCCAGCGGAACACACTGTTTGTACCTGCCACTCATAAGCACCGCAAGTGGTTAGGCCGGCAAGAACTATAGAAGTGTTGATGGAAGTGGTGTTGATCCATGTGCCCGATGATGTGAGTTTATACCTCACATTGTAACTAACAGCACTGGTGGCTGCACCCCAGTTTAACGTTGCGCCATTGTTGCCGATTGCCGATGTGCTCATGCCTGTGGGCACATTGCAAGTAGGAGTTCCCGCACCGCAACCATTCGATGTGAGAAGGCTGACACGAGCACCACCTCCGGCAAAGAGTGCCTGCATGCGCGCTCCTTGTCCATTGCTGAACATAAACATACAAGCATCATCGGTATAGTCCATGTAGTTCATAAACATGTCACCATTTGCACCGTTACTGCAAGAGGTTTGCGGGAAGGATGGGCAGCCGTAATTCTCATTGGCCTGGTTGGGAGTGTCCGTTACCAAATCGCTGCCGGTGCATCCGGTACCATCATCGCCCCAAATGTGGTAGAGGTTGAGCCAGTGACCCACTTCATGCGTTGCCGTTCTTCCTTTATTAAAAGGAGCGGTTGCCGTTCCTGTGGTTCCAAAGTAGAGGTAGTCGCACACCACACCATCAGTGGATGCTGCACCTCCCGGGAATTGTGCATAACCCAAAATGCCTCCCGCAATATCACATACCCAAAGGTTGAGGTAGTTGGCAGCAGGCCACGCATCATCACCACCTGAGCTGGTAAATTTCACATTGTCGCTGGTATAAGAAAAAGAGGTGACTGTGGTGCTTTTTCGTATGATGCCCGTGGTGGAACCACCCGTTGGATTCACCGTAGCGATGCAAAACTCGATGTCCACATCGGCCACCAGCGATTGAAAAGCGGATGGTGTAAGTGTCCAGTCCGAATTCAATTTGTTGAAGTCGTTGTTGAGCACGGTGATTTGTGACGCAATTTGCGCATCGCTGATGTTTTCCGAGGCTGTGTTATACACCACATGCACCACAACCGGTATGGTGACAATGGCTCGCTCTTCGGTTCCGTTCTCCGCAATCCATTGCTGGGTAAACTGTTCGATACTGTGCATGTTTTGTTCGAACAAGGGATCAAGTTCGAGCATGTTATGCATGTATTCGGTGGTTCCGCAGACGCGTTGCGCCTGTATAGAAGCTGCCATTACCAAACAAGCAGCAAGTGTCAGATAAATTTTTCTCATGATTATTTTTTGGATTTGTTATGGTTTGAAAACGGTACAATGATCTGACTAAAGTTTTATCCGCGCAAGGAAAATCTTGGCGGGGCGATGGAAATTGTAAACGACCCCTTCAATTGGCAAAAGGCAAAGACCACCACGCTCGAAGTGTGGTGGAAAGTGCAAAAGGCAAAAGGCCAGGAGCAATAGACGGAATCATTTGCCAATTGCTCCTTGCCTTTTGCCGATTCTTTTTATTTGTCGCATGAAAATTATTGAATTGTTCAGTACTTACAATCCAAACATTCTTACCCGGCCATACATGATTGCAGAAGCAGGAGTGAATCATGAAGGCTCGCTGGAGATTGCAAAACGCCTGATTGATGAAGCCGCAGAAGCGGGTGCACAAGCCATCAAATTCCAGACGTACAAAGCGGAAACTATTGCGAGTAAGGACAGTCCTTACTACTGGGACATCACCAAAGAACCTACGCGTTCGCAATTTGAGTTGTTCAAGAAGTACGACAAATTCTGGAAGAAGGAATACGAAGAACTGGCGAAGTATTGCGAAGAAGCAGGCATCGAATTCATGAGCACACCTTTCGATGTGGAGAGTGCAAACTTCCTGAACGACCTGATGCCGGTGTACAAAATTTCATCGAGCGACATCACCAATCTTGCGTTCATTGAACACCTGTGCAGTTTCAAAAAACCAATCCTGCTTTCCACGGGTGCATCTTTCAAGTGGGAAGTGATGGAGGCTGTGGAAACAATAAATAAATTTGGAAACAAACTCTGCCTTCTTCATTGTGTGCTGAACTATCCCACCCAAGATCACAACGCGAATCTTGGAATGATGAAGGATATGATTCGTTCGTTCCCCGGAACGATTCCCGGTTACAGCGACCACACATTGCCGCACGACATGCACACACTTGAAGTGGCCACACTTCTTGGTGCAGCGGTCCTCGAAAAACATTTCACCCACGACAAAACACTTCCTGGCAACGACCATTACCACGCGATGGACAAAAACGATCTCAACCATTTCTGGAAGAGAATGGACCGCACGTTTTCGCTGCTTGGAACTTTTGAATTGACTGCACTTGAAAGCGAAGCGCCCGCACGTGCCAATGCAAGAAGAAGTTTAGTAGCTGCAAAAAACATTGCCGAAGGAAAAGTCATTGAACACACGGACCTCACATGGAAACGCCCGGCCTCTGGTATTTCACCACGCGAAATAAAAAATGTAGTGGGCAAAAAAGCCACGCGCCACATTGCCGAAGATGAAGTGATGAAGTGGGACATGTTGATGTACTAAGGAATTTCGAAACCGGAATCACTGATGCTTTTCAACTCGCTTCACTTCCTTGTTTTCTTTCCGGTTGTCCTTATCCTGTTTTATGTATTGCCGCACCGGTGGCGGTGGGCCATGCTGCTGGTGGCCAGTTACTATTTCTACATGGGATGGAATGCGGCCTATGCCTCCCTCCTATTCATCACCACCACTGTTGACTATTTCGTTGCGCGAAGAATTGAATTGTGTTCAGAAAAACGCGACCGGAAACGTTGGCTTCTTCTTTCTCTTTCCGCGAACCTTGGCCTGCTGCTTTATTTCAAGTACTACAATTTTTTCATTGACAACATCAACCACCTCTCAGGTTCGGAATTGAAGTACATGCAATTCCTGCTGCCCGTTGGAATTTCATTTTACACTTTCCAGGAAATGGGTTATGTGATTGATGTGTATCGCGGGCAACTCAAGGCGGAAAAGCATTATGGAAAGTTCGCATTGTTCGTTGCGTATTTCCCGCAGCTTGTTGCCGGGCCAATTGAACGCGCGGGTCATCTCATCCATCAACTCAAACAACAGGTGTGGCTGCGGTATGAGAATTTCTCTAAAGGAATTCAATTCATCATTTGGGGATTTTTCAAGAAGGTGGTGGTGGCCGACAATCTCGCCATCATCGTTGATACCGTTTATGCACAACCGGAAAACTTCGGTACAAACTGGCTGCTGCTTGCCACCTACTTTTTTGCATTCCAGATTTATTGCGACTTCAGCGGCTACAGCGATATTGCAATCGGTGTAGCAAAAACAATGGGCATCGACCTGATGGAAAATTTCCGCATCCCTTATCTCGCCCGGAGCATCAGCGAATTCTGGAGCCGATGGCATATTTCACTTTCAACGTGGTTCCGCGATTATCTCTACATCCCTCTTGGTGGAAGCCGCATTTCAGAATGGAGAACCAACCTGAATCTTTTTGCAGTGTTTGCCATCAGCGGTTTATGGCACGGTGCAGCATGGACTTTCATCATCTGGGGAATTCTTCACGGCAGTTATCTCGTGATAGAAAATTTGCTGAAGAAACGTGAAAGAAATTCAACGAACACAATTCGCGGAAGTATTATCATCAAAGCTATCAGGACAATTTTCATTTTTCACCTTGTACTCTTTGCGTGGATTTTTTTCAGGGCAGATAGTTTGGGTGATGCCGTAACTGTGATTGACGGCATCTTCTCATTTGCACCGCAGCAAGCCGAACTGCCGGTTGAAATACTGAGGTTGTTATACCTGGGAATTTTGTTCAAGGCCTTTTTTGTTGTTGCTCTTTTTGCCAGCGATCCCTGGATGCGAAAAATCCTGCGCAGTGAAACCCACTTGACTTACACACCGAAACTTTTGCTCTTCGGTTTTCTTCTTGCAGTGATTGTGCTTTTCGGAAACTGGGGCGAAGTGGAGTTCATCTATTTTCAATTTTAAACAGGCACTGATATGGAACTGAAAAAGATAGTGCGAAACGGACTGCTGCTCTGCATTACAGCCATTGGTTTTTATCTTGCGCTGATGTGGTTCTTCAACCAGTTCACCGTGCAAGAGCGCAGGGCAATTCTATGGGCTGTGCCTTACCTTCAACGCAAGGGTGGTCATGAAAAAATTCTTTTTGATGACTTTGAAAAGAACCGCCCTTATGATGTAGTAGTAATTGGTTCCTCACATGCTTACCGCGGCTACGACCCGCGCGAATTTGAAAAGGCAGGACTGACACTTTTCACTATGGGAACTTCCTCACAGCATCCCGTTGCATCAAAACTTCTCATAGAAAATTATTTCAACCTGGAAGAAAAACCGCTGGTGATTTATGAATTGTACGACATGACTTTTATGCTGGAAGGTGTGGAGTGCAATACCCGCCTTATCCAGAATGTGCCAGACCCACATGCTGCATGGCAAATGGCCACCGAGGGTGCCGACCTGCGAAACTGGAATGCGTGGGTGAACCGGCTGATGACTTCCGGCATTCCGTCAGAGTTCGATGTGAAAGGATATGTATCCAATGGGTTTGCCACTCAACCCGATTCAGCAAAAAAATCCCCATCGCCAATTGAAAAGAAATTCATCATGCGGAAAAACATGCTCAATGCATTTGACGAATCACTTTCTAAACTTGAAGAGTTCGGGTTGCGCTATGTGCTGGTGAGTCATCCGCAGCCTAACGTTCCCGGCTACGAAGTTTTTCATAAGCAATTTCTGCGGGACATAAACCCTGTGCTGGCAGAGCACGAGGCGCTCTACATTGATTTAAGTCTCGACCATCCTCTCCATAGCACTCATCATTTTTACGATGCGCACCACCTCAACCAGGCGGGTGTGAACGTTTTCAATACCATAATAATTGATTCGCTGGTAGCTCGGGGGTTGCTCCACCTGCCATGAACTCATAAGCCATGTGTTGAATCCTGTCGCTCATAAGATGGCATCCATGACAAATTGCTTAAAAGGAGAAATGGTTCTATTACATTCGTGGCCGATCTTTTTTTTGAGTCCCTCTCTCCGGCAAGCAATATCTTTGGTACAAGTGACCTCCGCTGGTTCGCGGAACCTGTGCCACAGGTGAATGAACCGGATGCTTTTTATCAATCGTGTTTTTACTTTATTAAAACCAAATTCATCATGAAGAAATGTTTCTTGTTCGCTTCCATCCTTAGCCTTATTTCATTCACCATCATAGCCCAGGACAATCCCGCAACTGCTCCCCTTGTAGTGCAGCAAAACTGGTTGGCAGGCGCCTCATTCACGGCAGGCACACTCGGTGCCACCACTTCGGGTTATGCCGTTTGCTCCGGTACTTCGGAAGATGATGACACCTGGTACCGGTTTGTGGCCACCACCCAGGGCGCAAAAATTACTATCCAGAATCCTGTATTCGATGCGATGATCCAGTTGTTCGACAACAGTTACAATCCCCTTGCATGTGAAAACAGCCAGGCTGGAAATGTTACTGAGGTGATGAAGCTGAACACCCTCATTGTCGGAGCCACATACTATGTACGGGTTCACTCCCTGAATGGCGCAGGTGGGGCCGGTACTTTTCAGAGGGCATTCCAGTATTACCCCACAAGCCAGGTGAATAATGCCTGGTCCCCTTACCCGCAATCCGATGACACATTTCCGGGATATAAGATCGCACAAACCACCAGAAGAATTGCTTTTACCGCTGCAGAAAATCTTTTGATCCAGAGTACCCGATGGAAATTTATTGATACCTCCAACGGAGATGTGTTCACTCAAGTAGTTACGGGTTCCACTACCCTAGTAACGCTGGATGATGTTGGCGGATTGTGCTTTGGAAAAACGTATGACACTTACGCGGAAATCCAGGTGGATAATTTTTATTGCGGTTACAATGTGGTGAAAACTATAATGACCGAAGCTGAACCAAATACTACCATGATTGCCGGTTACAATGGAGGTTTTTACCCGATTGATGGCCAGGTTAAGGCGACATTTGTAGGGGATGGTCAAGACCTTGAATGGGAACTGACAACCGATCAGGGACAAACTGTGCTCTATTACATAGGGGCCTACAACAGTTCATGGCTTTTCCTGCAAGAAATACCCTGCATCCGCTTTAATAAAATTTATTCTATCCGCATCAGAGCGAGTTTATGCAACAGCCCAATGGGACCATGGAGTCCATACTACTACATCATTATTCTGCCACTGCCCTATACCAATGTGGACCCGGAGTATTGCAATGAGACCCTGGCTGATGGAGTGACCATTACCTGCGATTTTATAGACGTGGCCAACCAATACGGGTGGCAGTTTGCACCCATTGAATTAGGCGACCCAACCATGACCCCCATTGGACCATCATTGGTCACCTATACTACTTGGACTTCGCTTTACCTGGGGCCACTTTATCTTGATCTTGATGTCACTTACAGGGTGGGTGTAAAACCTTTCCTCGGAACTTTTATTCCAGATGGATGCAACGATCCGCAGGAAGGAGATTACGGCCAGTTTTGTCCGATTACAATAGTGGATTTTGTGCAATTTGCCCCGGATGACGACCAGCAAATGCCGGAGTTGAACGATGCAAAAGGGGATACAGACTTCAGTGATGAGAGAAGTTTCTCTGTGTTTACAGTTAGCCCATCGGAAAAGGTGCTCACGCTTAAAGTGGCCAAGGAATATACAGGTGAAAACGGAAGGGTGAAGATTTTTGACCTTAGTGGCAATGTGGTTTGGGAATACGCCATTCTCCATCTGAACCAGGCTGACATTGTCCAACTTCCTTTCCCTGCTGATCTTGCCACCGGCATTTACATTATTTCGCTGAGCACGGAAAGCAGCAATGTGAGTGAAAAGATATTCGTGCGGTAAACCACCGCTTGTTGTTTTTAGTTAACCAAAACCAAATAACAGAAAGCCCTCTTCTTTTGAAAAAAAAGAATGGGGCTTTTAGTTGGAGTAAACAATTGCTCAAGCATGTTGCCAGCCCAGTCTCCGGTAAAGTTTTTTCCGGTAATGTTTGTACTTCAGTTCGGATGGCAGGGCCACCAAGATGGAAACAATATTGATGGCTAAAATGGAGATGACAATCTCTGTCCCCGCACTCCATCCGGTTGGCAACAAGCTAAAGAGTTTCGCCATGGGGTAGTGAAGGATGTAGAGCGTGAGGGTATAACCGGCACCAAAGCGCACCACAGCATCTAGCTGGCGGGGTGGTTTTAGGGTAGAATTATTCAAGGCCAGGACGGCAAACGACACGAAGATGAAATAGCTGAGGGCTGCCATTTTCCAGCCTAACAGCAGGAAAAGTGGAAACATGGCAATGAACCCGGCAAGCGATAGCAGTACATTGCGTGTGCGGTTTTTCATCCATGCTGATTCAAGCATAAATACCAGCACCACACCCAAGAGCCAGAATATAGGCAGGCCCGGCCCCAGACGGTTGCCCACAAAAGTTTGCCACGCTGGTTCGATAAGGAAAAAAAGCAGCAGTGGCCAATACCACCACTTTCTTTTTTGCTTCACCAAAATCCACCACCCGAAAGCCATGTAAATCCACCACTCGATAACCAATGTCCACAGTGGCAATGCGCCTGCGTAGTTTTTTACAAAAAGCCATGAACCATCATCACTTTGGAAGTAATAGCGCATCTGTTCGAGTAGCGGATTGTTTTCCAACATCAGCAGCGTTCCGATTGTATCGCGCAAACCCACCGCTGCTATGGGTTTTTGCACCAGTGCATAACCCAGCAGTGTTACCAGCACGAGCACTACCATACAGGGAATAAGCGCTATGTAAACACGCACCAGCCGGTCGGTAAAAAATTCGCGGAAGCCATAAAGCGGCTCGTTCTTCTGCCTGCGGAAAGTGCTCCAGGCTATAAGATAGCCGCTGTGCACAAAAAAACCGGCCAGGGCTATGGCTCCAATATCCTTCATCATCCCAAGCTTGTGCGGCTCAACATATTTCCAAAGGGTGCAATGATGAACCAGCACAATGTATTGGGCACTAAATAGGCGAATGATATCCAGCAGGAATGAACTGGAGGACGAGAAGTGGAGCCGGAAATTTTTGGTATCGAACTGCATGCAAAAAAAAGAAGCCACCACGCTTGCGCGTAGCGGCTTCAAATAAATACCAAGTCTATTCTTATTCCGATTTTATCATGCGCTTTGTTTCAAACAGATGGTCAGCAACTATGGTGTACGGCTGTTTTTGCAGTCATCGGCAAACACCAAAGAACCATAGGCACCGCATGCTGGCTGGTTTCATCCTCATTGATCTGCATGCCCGCAGTTGTGCTCACTGAGTACTTTTGATTGAATCAGTTTAATTGATAAAGAATCGACATCGCGGCAAACGCGGCCACCGTGAGTGCTCCTTCAGCCTGATGACAAAATCAAGACTAAATTTTCGTCATCAAAGTCGATGAACTATGACCTGCCACATCCACCATTTTCACCACGTAATTTCCGCCTGGCAAAAAATGAAGGTCAACCGGTGTTGTCCCTTCAATAGATGTTTGATGATATATAGGGCGTCCCATTAAATCGTATATCGTGATTTGAGTTAATGCTTGATACGACTGTATAAATACAATATCAACCGCTGGAATGGGATATAAGATAAATGACGAAACTGACGATTCGTCCACGCTCACCAATTGTTCCGGGATACATATTGTTTCTATAACCTCGCACCAAGTTTGAGTGCAGCCTCCTTGCGGAGCATCAGCAGTTACGGTAAGGCAAACATCATGTGCCCCGGTTTCATTAAATACGTAAGAGATATTCTCCTTCGCTGCTATTAAATTATCGAACGTCCACTCATAGCCGGTAACTGTGGTCCACGCTCCGGTGAGTACCACGGGCGCAAATTCAAACAGGCAGTTGTCCACCTCTATGGCTTCTATTTCAATTTCAAGTTCGCAGGGAAAGTTGCTTACTGCAATCTCGTGACAATGCACGGTGAAACAATTGTTTCCAAAAGCTTCTCCAGTTGCAGTCAGGCACACATTGGCAGTAATGGGTGCCATATAAGTGTGAGTGGGATTAACAGCATCGTTTTCTTCACCATCACCAAAACTCCAATGCCACGCAACGACATCGGTAAAGGCGTTTCCGCTGGCCTGCTGGATAAATTGAACTTCACCGGCTTCGGCCAGTGTTGAAGTGAAGCCGGCTGTAATAAAGCACAGTGGTTCTTCAGCAATTTCAACTGTGGTGCACCAGATGTGCTCACACAAAATGTCACCTTCTGCAGCAAGTACGGTAAGGCATACATCATAAATGCCTGCTCCCGGATATACATGAACTGGAAACTGGTAAGTGCCGGTGGCTCCATCACCAAAATCCCACAACCAAGTGGTGAGAAACGCTCCTTCATCCACGGTGCTCAGATCATTGAACCATGCGGTATGATTAGAAACGGAATAATCGAACTCGGTGTTGAGTTGGCAAGAGAGTGATGATAAACTCAAGGTGGTGAAAACGGCCATGCTAATGGCGAGAGAAGGATTCGGGAGGTAGTTCATATTGTTGGTTATTAAATTGGTGGGAAAAAACGAGATTCGGGTATTTAACTAATTAGGAAAGATTCATTATTCATGTGTTTTTACTTACTATTTAACTGTATATTGTTTTATAAGTGCAAAGTTGACCAACCCGTATTCCGGCAGCGTTACATTATTCTTGAAATGATTTGCATCATACACCATCTGCACTATTTCAAACTGCTGGCTACTTAATTGCTGTTACGTAATTATTAAAAATAATTACATTATTTACAAAACTTCTCTGCTGCTTGGTGAGGTCTGTTTACACATCCTTCAGCAGACGAGGCCACAAAGACTCAAGAGCGCGAAGTTTCACGATGCCCCAAGGTCACAAGAAGAAAGCTCTCTATTCCATTTGAGGGGATTTTTGAGGAAAAATGCCCCAGTTTCTTTGCGCCTTTGCGCCTTTGCGTGAGATACCCCAGATTTGCCCCGTGAAAATGCGATGTAAAATCTATTTATCCGATGAAGGCTTTGGCCATATTGTGCGGCAACGTGCTGTGGTGGAAGAATTGCGCAGACTGGATCCGTCATTGCACATGACCGTGCAAACCAGCAGGCATCTCGAAACAGCGAAACGATTTATTCCTGGCATCGAAACCATAGATCGCTACAACAACATCACCTGGCATAAAAAGGAAAATGGGTCGCCTGACATCGAAAAAATCCGTGAGGCGTTTTCGGGTTATGCAGAGCAATCCGACCAATTCATTTCGCAAGAGGAAAGCGAATTCGACTTTGATTTTTGCATTTCGGACATTGTGAGCGAAGCGTTTGAAGTGGCTGTCCGGAAAAACAAGCCTGCTTTTGGTATTGCCCACTTTACCTGGGACTGGTTCTTTTCCAAACTTTATCCACCTCCTCTTTCCACCGATGTGCTGTTCCGGATGATGTCGCAACATGAAAAGGCGACACAACTTTTTTTCCCACCCTTTACCCCTCAAGAAATTCTTCATCACTACCGGAAAAATGCTGTGGAGGTTCCACTGATTCTACGAACAGAGATTGACCACAAAGTGACCAGCAACGAAGGCCGGTTCAAGGTGTTGATAGTGGATAGCGGTGCTGGTGTAATTGGCCAGTCTATAATCAAGGCGCTTCACTCGGTTAAGGATTTGAACGATATGCTCTTTTTCGTTTCGGAGAAATTCAGGAGCGATCAGCCGAATGTCAGTTACATCCCTGCGGACGATTTGATGGTGGATTACGTGAATGACATGGACCTGGTGATAGGGCGCGCAGGATTCAACACTATTTCGGAATGCATCGGGTTGCGCACACCCATGCTGTTGCTGGGTGAAGCCATGAATCCGGAGATCAACGAAAACATCATGATGCTGAAACAACAACATCTTGCATCCTTCATTTCACTTTCCACATTTGAAAACGATTTGGGGAAATTCCTGCCATCATTTCTCATGCACGAATACAAATTCATTAGGCAGAGCATGGTGGAGCATACCATAGCAACCAACGGTGCCGAAGTGATTGCAAGCAGTATTCTTGAACGCATCAATTGAAAACATGAAGAACCGCGAGAGGTGGAAACCCACAAAATGGATCGGTGACGTACGAAACAACACCTTCGTTGCGAACCTGAGAAATGTTTATCCGGGGTCTGTTCATCTCGCATCCATACAGGTGGCTGCGTATGTCCCGCTCATCCGCGAACACATGAGGGGACATCTGCTCGATTGCGGATGCGGGAGTGTTCCTTGTTTCGAAATCTACCGCGACATTGTTTCTGAAATCACCTGCACCGACTGGGAAGTGACCCGCAATGAAAATCCGTTCGTTGATTTTTATGCCGACCTCAACCAGCCACTTCTGATAGAAAGCAATTCATTCGACAGCATACTGATGACGGATGTGCTTGCACATATCAAACGTCCGGATTTGATGGTTGCAGAGTTTGCACGCATCCTGAAACCAGGGGGAAAACTCCTTCTCACTTCCACATTCATCAATTGGATGGGTGAACCTCCTCACGAATACATGCGCGTTTCAGAATACGCGATGCGATCATTGTGCGAAGACAACGCACTGCAAGTTCTGCATCTTGAACCTTATGGCGGTCGTGCCGATGTGCTGCTTGACACATTAAACAAAGGCATGACCGGAAAATTTTCCAACCGCATTTTTCGCATGATGAGGTGGGTTGTAATTCGCACAGGCTGGTACAAAAGCAATCGTGTGCGCAGCGCCAAACGTTATCCCATCGGCTATAGTCTTGTGGCACAAAAACAACAGAACCTATGAACGAACGCATCATCGCCATAATACCTGCACGTGGCGGAAGCAAACGCCTTCCGAAAAAAAACATTTATCCGTGGAAGGGAAAACCACTTATAGCATACACCATTGAAGCATGTCAACAATGTAGTTTTATCCAGCAGGTTTTTGTGAGCAGTGATGATGATGAGATACTGAGTGTGGGAAAATCATACGGAGCAACTCCACTCAAACGTCCTGTTGAACTTTCGGGAGACGAGACACCAAAAATTCTTGCCATAAGACAAGCAGTGTTGGATGCTGAAGTGATGAAGATGGGTAAGCCTGACGTCATCATTATTCCGCAGGCCAATTCACCACAAATTTCTGCTGAACAAATGGAGCGCGGCTTTCGCCTGATGATTGACCACAACCTGTGGGAAGTGATGAGTGCGGACAACCACGGTGTGCAAAACGCAGCTTTCCGCATTGTGCGATATAACGCCTTGTTTAATAATTTCCTGAGTGCTCATTGTGGTTTTGTGGTTGCAGAAAATGTGGATGTGCACACCATTGAGGATATGGAGAGACTTGGATAATTTCTTTCGCACATATTCGCAGCCCCTTAATTGGAACATGGCCAGCCCACAGTTACAGGATGATCCCACTTTATTGCAAAAAATGAATGATGACATGCGTCAATCGTCCCGCTTTTACAATCCTACCCACCATTTTGCTATGAATTATGAACTAATAATTTTTCGAATATCGAAGTACGTTCATCCGTAATTCGTAATTCTTGTCGGAACCCCCAAGGAACCATCAACCATCAACTATGAACTATGTGCGGAATAGCTGGATACATTGGAAAGAAACCGCTGGCTGAAGACAACATCAGGCGAACGCTGGACAGGATGAAGCAACGAGGGCCTGATGCGCAGCGCTTCCAGTCTTTTGCAGGAAACAATGTGCATGTCTCGCTGCTGCACTCACGTCTCAGCATTATCGATTTGGATGCACGCAGTCACCAGCCATTTCATTGCCACGGATGCACTCTTGTTTTTAACGGGGAGATTTACAACTACGTGGAGCTTCGCGAAGAACTGCTGCGCAGAAAAATTCCACTTACGACTTCGAGCGATACCGAAATACTTATGCACTACTACCTGATTTACGGTGAAGATTGCGTAAAATATTTTGAAGGAATGTGGGCGCTTGCCCTTTGGGATGAACCAAATCAAAAACTCTTTTTATCTCGCGACCGGTTTGCGGAAAAACCGCTTTACTATTTCAGGAATGATGAAGGATTCTTTTTCGCATCAGAGGTAAAAGCGTTGAAGAGTTTAAGTGGTCAGCAGTTTTCCGTGAATGAAAATCACCTGCTGCGGTACATCATCAACGGACACAAGTCTCTTTACAAAACAGAAGAAACATTTTTTTATGGAGTAAGAGAAATTCCTTTTGCTTCCAATGGAATCATTGATGCATCACTTTCATTCAACACTTATCCATACTGGAAACCAGAATTCTGTCCCAATGAAAATCTATCTTTTGAGGCAGCGGCACAAGGCACTCTTCATCATCTCACTGAAAGCCTGAAACTACGCCTGCGCTCCGATGTGCCCCTTGCATTTTGCCTGAGTGGCGGAGTGGACAGTGCCAGCCTCGTGAGTATCGCAGCCAAAATTTTTAATGCGAACGTCAACACTTTTTCCATCATTGATACAGACCATCGCTATGACGAATTAGACAACATACAGGCAACGATTGATGATACCGGTTGTGCGAGCACAAAAATTGTTTTGCAACCCGGTGACGAAAACATTGCGCGACTTGAATCCCTGATCGAATACCACGATGCACCCATAGCAACCATCTCGTATTTCGTTCACTCCATGTTGAGTGAAGCCATCTCACAAAACGGTTTCAAGATTTCCATTTCAGGCACTGCAGCTGATGAAATGTTTACAGGATACTATGACCATTTCGTCATGCACTTGTATGAAACAAGAAACGAAGATGGGTTTGAAAAACATCTTGCAAATTGGAAGAATCATGTACTTGAATTTGTGCGTCACCCCGATTTCAGGAAGCATGATTTGTTCTTTGATAATCCGCAAAGGCGTGAACATATTTACCTGAACAATGCGGAATTCCGTTCTTACCTCAACGAAGACTGGAACGAAGAATTTACCGAAACCAATTATAGCAGTACACTTCTGCGCAACAGGATGATGAATGAATTGTTTCATGAAGTGGTGCGCGTCATTCTTCACGAGGATGATTTGAACTCCATGAAATACTCAATTGAAAACCGCAGCCCTTTTCTTGATACCAATCTCTTCAACTTCGCGTACAGCATTCCATCACGTATGTTGATTGATGGTGGCTACAACAAATTCATATTGCGAAGTGCAATGAAGGGGATCTTGAATGACAAAGTTCGATTGTCCCGCGAGAAAAAAGGCTTCAACGCGAGCATCAATTCCATTTTCGATTTTTCAAATCCTGTACACCGCGATTATTTCTTAAGCGACTCTGAAATTTTCCGGTGGTTCAATCGGGACAAGATAGCAGCACTGCTTCAGCAAAAAGAATTCACCAATTCCTACAAAAAGTTCCTATTTGATTTTGTGTGTGCGAAGATTTTTTTGAAGCAGCAGTCCATGAATTGATATCGAGTTCAGATTAGTACGGGCACGTTTTACTGATGGGCTAAGCGCAAGTCCATAATCCAGTGCGCCTGTTTGTTGATAGGTTTTGGTCTGCATTTTCTTTTACCTAACGTTCGTTCGCCTAAAAGTCGAATCATGTTTAGTCAAATGGGCCTAAGCATTTGTGTGCCACAAGCTCGTTTTACTGGCAGTCGAATCATGCTCAATGAAAAATGAAGTACAACCCTCATCCTAAATTCGCCCCCACAAAAAAATTCTCCATGCCAAGGCACACTCTCATCAACCAGCTCTTTTCAGAAAAACCCCTCGGCACCGCAGTTACCGTGAAAGGCTGGGTGCGCACTTTCCGCAACGATCAGTTCATTTCTGTGAGCGATGGTTCCACCATCCGCGCTTTGCAGGTGGTGGTCAAAAAAGATGAAATGGATGAAGCCACATTGAAAAGAATCCAGACCGGCACCTGCATCAGCGCATCGGGCAAAATCGAAACGAGCCTCGGCAAGGGACAAGACATTGAACTTATCTGCACACAACTTGAAATCCTTGGCGACTGCGACCCCAACGAGTTTCCCATCCAAATGAAACGCCACTCCTTGGAGTTCTTGCGCGAAAAGGCCCACCTACGTTTCCGCACCAATACATTCGGGGCAGTCTTCCGCATCCGCCATCATCTCTCCTTCGCCATACACAAATTTTTTAATGACCTCGGTTTCTTCCACCTCCATGCCCCCATTATTACAGGAAGTGATGCTGAAGGGGCGGGCGAGATGTTTCGGGTTACCAATCTCAATCTCGATGAAATTGCCAAAACCGGGAAGATTGATATTGCCCAAGACTTCTTCGGCAAAGTGACCAACCTCACCGTTAGCGGCCAACTCGAAGCTGAACTTGCGGCACTCGCCCTGGGCAAAGTATACACCTTCGGCCCAACCTTCCGTGCCGAAAACTCCAACACCAGCAGACATCTTGCAGAATTCTGGATGATAGAACCGGAAGTGGCGTTCAACGACATTAACGACAACATGGACCTTGGCGAAGCATGTCTGAAATACTGCCTCAGCTACGCTCTTGAACATGCCCACGAAGACCTCGAATTTTTGGAGGAACGCGAAATCAACGAAGACAAACAAAAACCAGTGGACGAGCGCCAAACCATGCCGCTCATCTCGCGCCTTGAGTTGGTGTTGAATAACACTTTCGAACGCATCACTTACACCGGGGCCATTGATATTCTCTTAAACTCGAATCACTTCAAGAAGAAAAAATTTAAGTACCCTGTGGAGTGGGGAATTGATATGCAGAGCGAACACGAGCGCTACCTCGTGGAAAAACATTTCCAGAAACCCGTTATCATCACAGGATACCCCGCAGCCATCAAAGCATTTTATATGAGGTTGAATGCACCGGATGAAAAGGGAAGAGAAACTGTTGCGGCCATGGATATCCTTGTGCCCGGCATTGGCGAAATAATAGGAGGCTCACAGCGCGAAGAGCGTTACGATATGCTGAAGAAAAAATGCGCACAATTCCACATTCCGGAAGAAGCCATGTGGTGGTATTTGGAAACAAGGAAGTTCGGGACATGTGTACACGCGGGTTTCGGATTGGGCTTCGAGCGGCTCATCATGTTCGTAACAGGAATGACCAACATCCGCGATGTGATTCCATTTCCAAGAACTCCACAGAACGCTGAATTTTGATTCCTGCCTATTTCATAGGCCAACTCAGGTTTACTTTTACAGCATCAATCAATCGTTAACATGATTACATACGAAGTCCAAATCACTAACCGAAAGGCTGAGAAAATTCTGAAACAGCTCGAAGAACTGAATCTGATAAAACTCTTCAAGAGAAAAAAAGAAAGCCCCCGAATTTCAGTTGCGGATTTGGCAGGTACCCTTTCAACTGAAGTTACAGAAGCACTTCAAAAGCACATAACGGAAAGCCGCGAAGCATGGGAAAAGCGCACCTGATTGATTCCAATGCCGTCATTGATTTTCTTGGCAACAAACTGCCAGCAACCGGCCGAGTTTTCCTTCAAAACGAAATTTCGTGATCCTCCCCAGATTTCTATAATCACGCAGAGTGAAGTCTTAGGTTTTCCTCACGATGCACTTTCACTACAGATCACACAACTATTTATTTCCCAAAGTGATATTCATCCATTGAATGATGATGTGGTTTTGCGTGCAATTGATTTGAGGTAAAAGCAAAAAATAAAACTCGCTGATTCCATTATTGCTGCAACAGCACTAGTGCATGGGAAAATTCTGGTAACTAGGAATGTTACAGATTTCAAAAACATTCCTGGTCTAAGATTGATTGATCCAAACAGTTTCTGATTTTCTGCTTTGTACCCCCTTTCAGACCAAATATGAACGACATCCTTGAAGATACAAGGGACTTGGCTCGGATTTGGGACTTATACGGTCACCTATTGGAAAAACTGGAACAGGACTAAATTAAATCATTGCCGAAAGCCGCATATTGTCCGTTCGCATTATCCAAAAATTGGAGTATTCCAAAAATTAATCTGCAAAAAACGGGGCAGCAAAAGGATTGTCAACAAGCCAAAGCCAAATTCCATCAGCATTCTTACGCATCATATTAGCAGAGGCACCTTTCATGTTAATAGGATTGCCTTGTGGGTCTGTAGCTGTCATAGTCCATTTGTCTAACCAATACATCATATGATTTCCGACTGGCGAATTTTTATGTTCATAAACTTTAATGTCTGCTCTCATATTGCAAAGATTAGCGACTACCTTTTCTATGTTGGCAAATCCACTAATTGTGTTCCCGTCCTTGCCGATATATATTGCCTCCGAGTCAAAGCAGGTCATAGCATTTTTCAAATCGCCACTACGAACGCAAAATAAAAAGTATTCGTCTGCGCCATTTGGATCTGTTCTGTCAAAATTTTGTGTCATTTCTTTTTTTTGTTTAATGATGTAAAGATTTATCAGGTATCAAATTTACTATTTAATTAAAACATCCTATTTAAAACAAACATACAAATCAAGTTCTAAAACCTCTTCGGAGTCGAACGCATAACTAACTGAAAATAAACTGTTTTGTATTTCGAAGCAACTTTATCGAACCAAAAACCCCTGATAAATAAGACTTTATCAGGGGCTTTCCGGTTAAGTACCCCCTTCCAGACCAAATATGAACGACATCCTTGAAGATACAAGGGATCTTGCTCGGATTTGGGACTTGTATGGTCATTTGTTAAACGAAGAAAAGGGAAAAGGCTAAAATCTTTGTTTTAGTATTATTACTATACACTTCTTATTGCAGATGTTTTTTATTTGCGAGAACAAAGTTGTCAAAATATATCGGCTCTTGTCCTGTAATAGCTTTTACGCAGTCTGTGATCTTTGGTGTTTTCTGAAATCTTGGAAAAAAGTGAAGCATTATCATTACAAGAATAAACATTGCTGGCACTCCTTCTTTTCGTTTGGTCAAAAAGAATTGTAATAAGTTAGGTGAAATAAATTTTATTTTCTTACCTAAACCGTTGCTCAATTTGTCAGCCATTTCAGCAAAGGTCAAGGTTTCGTTATTGGTTAATTCATAACTTTTATTGATATGGTTTAGTGGTTCGGTTAAAATTTTCGCTGTTACAGCTCCAATATCACCAACATCTATTAAGGTGAATTTTGCTCTTCCAGCTGGCAAATAAATTCTTTTATTATTTACTAAGTCATTGTATAAAGTTGTTGTAAAATTTTGCATAAAATAGGCAGGCCGTAAGAAGGTATATGAAATTTTACTATCCACGATTATTTTTTCAATTTTATGATGGGGTATAATTTTACTGTTTTCAACGCCCTGAACCGATAAAAAAACGATTTGCTTAACATCACATTTTACCACTTCATCAATTAAAGGTTTAAAATATTTTTCAACGTCAGCTAATTGTGGTGGGCGAAGTAAAAAAAGTATGTCTATCCCTTTAAGCGCGGGTCGAAAACTTGGAACATTTTCAAAGTCAAATGTTACAAGTGAAACATTGAATTCTTGTAGTTTGTCTTTTTCTTTTTCAATATTTCTTACCCCTGCAAATACTTTTAAATTATTGTTTTGTGTTGTTAGGTGTTTTAATACCGACATCCCTACGTTGCCCGTTGCTCCTGTAATTAAGATATTCATTTTTGTTGGTAGTGCAAGTTCAGTTGAAAGTTTACTATTTGAATTTGACTAAATATATCATTAATTATTTAATCACCTTCCAGGCTCGAACGTATAACTCATTGAAAATAAACGGTTTTGTATTTCGAAGCTGCTTTATCGAACCAAAAACCCCTGATAAATAAGGCTTTATCAGGGGGTTTTCCGGCTTAGTACCCGAGGCGGGACTTGAACCCGCACAGCCGTTTCTGGCCAAAGGATTTTAAGTCCTTCGTGTCTACCGTTCCACCACCCGGGCAAAATTTCACTTCAAAAAAAATCCCGATTTGGATATCCAAACCGGGATTCTTTTGAGCGAGAAACGAGACTCGAACTCGCGACCCCGACCTTGGCAAGGTCGTGCTCTACCAACTGAGCTACTCTCGCTTGAAAAAGAACTTTTGAGGCCGCAAATGTAAACGGAGTTCCAGAAAAGCAAAACCAACCGGAAAAAATTGCTGGCAATCAGTCAAAGAATCCCATGAGTTGTCTCATCACCCTCTCTGTTGCACCCGTTGATTCCGTCACAAATCCCATGGCAATTTCTCCTGCTTTCGTGCGAAATGATTCATCCGTCATGCATCGTTCAAGCAGCCTATTGAATTCTTCAGAACTCCTTATTGCAAACGCTCCTCCCCTTTCCACCAGTTGCTTGGCTTCATCAAACTTTTGGTAGTTCGGACCGAACACCACAGGCACTCCCCACACTGCTGCTTCAAGAATGTTGTGAATGCCCTTGCCGAAGCCGCCACCAATCAATGCCATATCAGCATAGCGATAAATAGATGATAACAACCCGATGGTATCCACAATCAATACATCATATGTGCGGAGGTCCTTTCCGGCCCGCTGTGACCAGCGAATGGAGTTGGGCAACTGAGTGCTTAGCGTTGAAAGTTTGGTTTCAATAAGTTCATGGGGAACGAGGATAACCTTTGCGACTTTGCGGGGCTTCGCGTCCAGATGGCTATCGGGATTGCGAGAACTCATCATCAGAATTTTTTCATCTTCTTCCCACGTACTTCCACCCAACACACAAAATCCGTTGCCCTTGAATTGTATTATCTCATGAATCTCATTCGCTGTTCGAGCAATTTCAGAAACCCTGTCGAAACGTGTGTCGCCTGTAAAAGTCACATTTGAAAACCCATGTTGTTGCAACAATGATTGTGTTTGCACATTCTGCACAAAAAAGTGCGTCACGCACTTCAATACTTTTTTCCAGAATCCTGAGAACAGACCAAAGAATCGTTGCTCAGGGCGAAGAATTCCTGAGATGATGTAGAGTGGGATTTGTTGTCTCTTGCACTCGAAGAAATAATTCGCCCAATACTCATACTTAATGATGAGTGCTGCCGCGGGTTGAACAATTTCAACAAATCGTCTGGCATTTGCGGGAGTGTCGGCCAGCAGGTAGCAAATGAAATCGGCTCCGGAATAATTTTTTCTTACCTCATATCCTGAAGGAGAAAAAAACGTGAGCATGATTTTGACGTGCGGGCGTTCGCGCTTTATTGCTTCCATCACTGGCCGGCCTTGCTCGAATTCGCCAAGTGATGCGCAGTGAACCCAAACGAGTTTACCTGGATTTTGTTTTCTCCAGGTTTCAATTTTCGACAAGACATCTTTCCTGCCCCGCAACCAGAGTTTTGCTTTTTCATTGAATAATGATACAACGCGAATTGCCACAACGTAAAACCAAATGCCTGTATTGTAAATGAGATGAATCAATCGATGTAGTTCTTAATCGGGCAAAGAAAGTGGACACCTCTGGAATTGCTCCGAACCTATTTTCGCCCACTCAAAATCGCATCACTGATAAATGAATAAACAAAAGAACTCTGCTAAAAACACATTCGCGGTGGCCACGCACTTAGTGTTGCCTGAAAACACTAACACACTCGGCAACCTGATGGGTGGTCAACTGATGAACTGGATGGACGTGATTTCCGCCATCTCCGCACACCGGCACTGCCGCAGGATTGTGGTAACTGCAGCGGTAAACAATGTCTCATTCCAGCATCCCATCAAGTTGGGCGATGTAGTAACCATCGAAGCAAAAGTTTCCCGTGCATTTACTTCTTCCATGGAAGTTTATATGGAAGTGTTTGTGGAGCACGCCACCACCGGAGAACTAACAAGATGCAACGAAGCCATCTACACTTTCGTGGCGGTTGACCAACTTGGCTCACCGATAAATGTTCCTGAACTTGTTCCTGAAACCGATGAAGAAAAACGCAGGTACGATGGTGCTCTTAGAAGAAGACAACTGCGACTAATTCTTGCCGGAAAAATGAAACCGCAGGACGCCTCAGAACTCAAGGCGCTGTTTGTTGAACCCAAAGCGTTTCAATAGCCTGCAAAATTTCATCATTGCTGTTTTGTCCAATGCATCGTTGTTCGTCTCCATACTTGCATCGGTCACCCAATTTTGAACACGGGCGTTTCGTCAAATGTTTGGGTTCAATGATGATGTTGGACGGATGGGGTCTCCACGCAGACATTCCCAATTCTGGAGTTGTACATCCCCAAACTGAAATAATTTTCTTGCTGAATGCTGATGCGATGTGCATCATACCGGTATCGCCTGTCACCACCACTTCCGCCCGACTAATACAATCAGCAGACTGGTGAAGAGAAAATTTTCCGGCTGCATTAAACACACGGCTTCCGCAATGTTCTGCTATGAAGTCTCCTTCCATTTCATCTTCCACACCTCCGATGATAACCACGGGATGTTTGCACATTGAAATGATTGCTGCAACCTTTTCCTTGCTCATTCTTTTTCCTTGGTGCATTCCGCCAATACACCACACCACGAATTTTTGGTTCATCACATCCGGTATTTCCTTTTTATTCAATCCTTCATTTGGGGGAATGAAATAGTCAGGCGGCTTCTCATCATCCTTTACCCCGAAGATGAAAACTGTTTCGAGGTAACGTTCCACCACATGCGGAATGGAGTTCCTGCGTTTGCCGAATTTCACCAGCATCCATTTCGCGAAATTCACTTTGCGAAATGAAAACGACAAAACCTTCAATCGTTTCTTTACGATGTAAGAGCGGATATTCTTGTGCAAGTCAACCACGTAGTCGAAACCGCACTTCTCCAATTCAGGAAGAACTTCCTGAACACTTTTTTCTATCGTATGAATTTTCGTGATGTAAGGATTGGCTGTTAGAAGAGTTGCGTATTTCTTCTTGGTGAGGAAATGGATTTCAACACCCATTTCCATTTGCTTCTTCAGGCAGCGCACAAGAGGAGTGGTGAGCACAATGTCGCCAATGGAACTGAACCGAATGATGAGAATACGCGCAGGGTTTTCCAATTGGATTGAAATTGTGAGCGGCCAAAGTAACAGGCGTGGCTCATCTACTTTTGGCGCCATGCACCTTGTGGACACACACGCACACCTCTACCTCCCGCAGTTCGATGAAGATCGCGAAGCCATGATACAGCGCGCTATTGAGGCCGGTGTAGAAAAAATATTCCTACCCAACATTGACCTTGACACTATCCCATTGATGCATTCATTGTGTGACCGCTTTCCACAAAATTGTTTTCCAATGATGGGGCTGCATCCATGCGATGTGAACGAGGATTTCCAATCGGTGCTCGCACAAATGCGCCTTATGTTTTCGGAAAGAAAGTATTGGGCAGTGGGTGAAACAGGAATTGACCTTTACTGGGATAAAACAAAACTTGATCTGCAAATCGCATCATTCAAAATCCAAATCGAATGGGCGAAGGAACTTTCACTTCCCATAGTTATTCATGCGCGAGAATCGTTTGATGAAATTTTTTCAGTGCTGGATGAAGTGAACGATGAAAGACTTACTGGTGTCTTTCATTGTTTCACCGGAAACGAAGCACAGGCAAAACACATTGATGGATACGGTGGATTTATGTTTGGCTTTGGCGGAGTACTCACCCATGAAAAATCCGGTCTTTCGGAAACCGTAAAGCAAATTCAACCGGAAAAAATTGTTCTCGAAACCGATTCCCCTTTTCTTGCACCCATGCCGCATCGTGGCAAAAGAAATGAAAGCGCTTATGTGAGGATTGTGGTGGAGAAACTTGCAACGGTGCTTGGAAGGAGCATCCATGATGTTGAGTCCATCACCACAAGAAATTCTGAAAGACTTTTTGGATTTTAAAATTGCAGTGCAAAAACCACGAAAGTTGCAGAACACTTTGGGGGCTATGTTTTGTTCAACAGTTCACAACACTGATAACTTCTCATTTGTAACCACGCTCTGAAAGCCGGATGTGATAAACAACACCAGCCTTTAACAGCGGCCAGTTGTTCGAACACCAACGCAGCCACGCAATTTTGTGACCCGCCCATGTAAAACCGGAAGTGCCCATGTCACAATCACATACTAATATATCTAATGGCCATGAAAAATTGAATGCAGCACTCCATTGCGATTTGCCATTGAGTTCGAAAAGAACAACGGGAACCAGACCAACGAGCTTATTTAATTGAGGTGATTCCTTCTTTGGAAATACTAAATTCCCATGTTCATCTGCTACCCATGCATCAAAGGGCAGAATGGAAAATGTAGGCCCGATGCCCAAGCCGAATCTCCTTTGTTTGGAACTTTGTTTCTTGATGAATAGAGCAGACCAAGTAAATTGCTGATTCCACCTATTTAGCTGCCTATAGGAACCATCGCTTGCATAATTGCGACTCCATGCAGTTTGCGGCAATATCCAATCAAAGGTTAACTGAACCGTTGTCACACCTAGTTTAACTTTTGTGTATCGCTGCTCATAACCTTTCAGTACATATTCCAGCGAAGCGGCAATATGTGGTCGTAATCCCATTTGCACATTGTCGCGGTCAACGCGCAAGTAATCGTTTGAGGCGAAGAAATAATTCATTCCCCAATGAGCGCCTCCAAATACTCCTACAGCAATTTCCCTTTTATCAATGATCATTTCCTGTGCAACTGATGAAAATGACTGAAGGAATAAAACGACAGATACAATTCGGTTCATTATTCTAGACATCATATAGGTTGAGGAGGCATATAGCCCGATTTGTATCTCCAAGAAGATGTACCGCAGACATTAGATGTTCGTACCCGAACCTGAAGGTAACTATTTGGTTCCGCTGTAGGCCCGAAAACATTTGGATGAGGGTGCGTCAAAGAATAGGGGTATGAATTTCCGGGTACTAAATTCCATTCCCATTGGTAATAGGCCGCACCATTCACTGCAACAGTTTTAGCGACATAATCACAACTGTTGCCGAATTGAACAAAACTCACTGAGTTGGGTGCCGATGCCGGCCCCACCCAAACTTGCCTGCTGGCACCGCATTGAATCTCCTGATGTGTTACCGTAATTGTTGCATAGCCATTGAAATTCGCAGGTGGCGTCAATTCCGCAGAGCCATCAAAATTTCCAGATGGTTGATTTATGTTGATAGCCCAACCAGTTGATGGATTCACCGAAACTCCATAAGCCGGACTAACTTCAACAGGATAAATGAAATTAAAAGTTGTAGATGGAGTTGTACAAATAGTTCCCGGCCCTGCCAAAACAAGTTGAGGTCGAATAACCACGAATGAATCCGTTGAGCCACCGTTGGTGCCGAACTGATATTCACTCATTGTGACAGAAATTGAAAACGATTGACCACAAGCTGCATTTGCTGGAACTGTGCCACGCACCTGCATATCATATTGACCGTCAAATTCGAATCCAGCTCCTTCGCCATTGGTGAAAATAAAGTTGTTCCATACTCCACCTTCGAAGCTGAATTCAAGGTTTAGGCTGCTCGAAAATCCTCCAGAAGCGTACATGAATTTGTCGCAGGAACCGCCTCCCTCACAATCTGTAAATAGGTTTGAACCTGGAATAAAAAGAAATGCATCCAGAATAAAGTCGTCACCGGGGTTAAGGTAAAAAACATCCTGACCATCGAAGGTGAAGTGAACATCCGCAACGGATATTGTGGGAATTGAAAAAGAGAAAAGGAAAATCAAGAATTTCAGTTGAAACTTTGCAAGCCCTGCTTGTTCATGCGAGAATGCGAGAATGCGAGAATGCGCTAGAATTTGTTTTCATTTGATTTGGTTTTCGCCAAAAGTAGCTGACAACGGCTGTAACAGGCAAAAAATTTCCAATTCAATTTACAGTTTCAAAAATCAACTGTGCAAACAATTTCAACAATGAAATACAACTGTTCACCAAATGACAAATAACCAATTTGGATACATTTGAAATCCATTCCAATGAACAATCCTTCCATTCTCCTTATCTATACAGGTGGCACCATCGGCATGATGGAAGATCCCGCAACCGGATCATTGATTCCCTTCGAGTTTGCGCACATCTACGATCAGGTTCCGGAGTTGAAGCGCTTTAATCTTTCGTTAGATTTTGTTTCGTTCGATGAACCTATTGATTCTTCTGAAATCACCATTGCATCATGGCAACGCATTGCTGAGTTGGTTGAAATCAATTATTCGCATTACGATGGATTTGTGATTTTGCACGGAACCGACACCATGGCATACAGCGCATCGGCACTCAGCTTCATGCTGGAAAATCTTGCAAAGCCTGTCATATTCACTGGATCACAATTGCCAATGGGAAAATTGAGAACGGATGGAAAGGAAAATCTCATCACCGCAATTGAAATTGCTGCTGCAAAAAGAAACAATGAACCTGTGGTGCAGGAAGTGGCTGTGTATTTCGAATCGAAATTGATGCGCGGCAACCGCACCCATAAATACAGCACAGAAAATTTTGATGCATTCGAAAGTGCAAATTTTCCAACGCTCGCTGATGTGGGCATTCACATTTTCTATAAACACCACTTAATGTTTCCTGCCCGTCCGGCTGACGGGCGCTCATCCCAAACTGAGTTCAAAGTGAATTCACGAATGGATGAAAACGTTGCTATTCTGAAATTCTTTCCTGGCATTTCGAAAAGGGTTGTTGAAAGTGTATTGAATGTTAATGGACTAAAAGGCGTTGTGCTCGAAACATTTGGAGCAGGAAATGCTCCACGTTCAAAGTGGCTGATTGATGCACTTGCGAAGGCCGTTTCAAAAGCTATTGTTGTGGTGAATGTTTCGCAATGCAATAAGGGATTTGTTGAGCAAGGTCTATATGATACCAGCAAAGAACTATGGCGCATTGGAGTAATTGGTGGAGCGGATATGACCACAGAATCTACACTGGCCAAGATGATGTTCCTGCTTGGACTAGGTCTAGAGCTTTCTGAAACGAAACGAATGATGATGACTTCGATGAGGGGAGAACTCACTTCGTTTTCGAACCTGGAATAACATTTCAGATATTTTGCGGAGAGGGCGGGATTCGAACCCGCGATACCTTTCGGTATACACGCTTTCCAAGCGTGCTCGATCGGCCACTCTGACACCTCTCCTAATATTTTGCCCGCGAATCCGATTAAAGTATATCCCGATTTTCTATCGGGACTCGATCGGCCACTCTCACACCTCTCCAATTTTTTTCGGCTGGCGAAAGTAAAACTTCCTAACTCACAACCCCTTTCCCCGAAATGATTTCAAACACAACAAGCAACTTCCCGTTTGACTTGCCCTTCACTTTCACGTTCTGTAGAATGAATTCTTCGAAAAACGTGTCGCGAAATGCCGGGCCGTCCTTGCGCCTGAGTTTGTAAGTGGCATTCATACAACGCAACAAGTAAGCGTCCTGTTCGCTTTTTGAACCGACATTGATTCTCTTCTTCTCCACCACCCCTTCGAAAATTTCGAGTGGCTGTCTACTTGCGGACATAATTTTTTACATCAAGAATTTCTCCCGCCTCCTCTGTAATCACTCTTGCCTCGCAAAGCGGAAACCTTTTTTTTTCAACAGCTTTTCTCGTAAAAAAAACGTGACACACAGCATCGGGTGCTGGTTCATGCAAACCGGTTTTTGTTTTGAATTTGAAAGTTAGATGTGAGCCATCATCAAATTTTTTTTCGCGCACAGCCGCGCGCACTATTGTTTTTACTTTCGGTGCATCAACCGTTGCAAATGGCCTCCATGTAGTCTCATCCACCGACTTCGCCCAAGATACCAGTTTTTCTCTCCTGTCTTTTCTTTTCAATTGAATGGACTTAGAGCTAATTGATTTTCCATCAATTTTCGAAACCGCGGTTGCAATTTTCACAAGGTGTTGCGATGGATCGCCAAGAAGCAGGAACTGACCCAGCGTTTTTAATTCATGAGGATCAATGCGCTTACCACATTTTTCCACAAACCTCAATTGAGCATCCAAAAATGCACGGCCAAGTGACATTCCCTTTAGCACGTTTCTGATAAAGTATTGCGTGATTAAATCAGCAAGCCCCTGCCCTGCTGCAGGGCCATAGGCAATGGTGGTGCTGCCCATATATCCTGCTGCGCCTTCGCCCAAGTACGTATTGCAAATGGAGGGCGCCACTTCCGCGAACCCGGGATCATAAAGTTGTGCACCGTAACAACATTCCACTGCAACCACTGTGGCAGGGGCAACTTTTTTCTTCAGGTACTTCGCAAAAAAACAATCGTGCTGATCGCCATTGGCTGCTTCTCCTGTAAAAGCCGGATAGTCGGATGAACCGTGGCAGTTATAAAAATGGATGAGTGCCGAAAGTTCTTTCTTCGTGAACCCTGCAATTTTTAGCGGAACAAGTTTCAATTTCGTTGTATCGCTAAACATATTTTTCACCGATTCTTCAGATGATAAAGACCAACTTTCGTTGCTCAGTGCGAAATAATTAAGGTACTCCTTTGCTTCTTTAGGCTTCTGGGTTGTAATGTTTGAAATAAGATTTAAGAGATAAGTGTGATCGCTGCTTCCGGCAATATCCGGTAAGCGGCCAAGCACACGATTCGGTGCAACAAAGTCAGAAATCTTCGCACTCAATTTTGAATTGCATGCATAAGGCAAATCAGACGGAACAATGTCATCATCATCATCTGAATCTTCGGTGAAGATGAGATTCTCCAACTCGCAATGCGGAATTACATCGGGCGCTCCGACAATGAGAAAGTAATCGGGTTTGATTTTTTTCGCCAGCGCATCAATAGCTTTCTTCACGAGTGAAGATTGGTCAGCCACCTTCACCACGGGTGCGGAAAATGGTTTCATTGAAGTTGAATCATCCAGCCAGATTAGTTTAGAAACGATGCCGTTGGTCTTGTCGTGTGCCACAAGTTTTTTCAATGCTGCCTCCAACTTAGTGAAATTTTTTCCATACTTCTGTTTCAAAACAGATTTGTTCGAAACTATGATTTTGTCAATGCTCATTAAAGAATTTTGATTTGGTTGATGTGCGAAATGTAGTGTCCGTGCTTCGCAATTCTTCGAGTCTTAGGGTCTTTATGGCCTCATTGTGCATGTTTGAATGCGAGGCCGCAAAGACACAAAGACCCGTTCCCGATAGCTATCGGGACACAAAGAATTTATTTGCATTTGACCGATTCGAGAATTTTATCCGCCAGCACATCTGAAAGCTTGAAGTACGATTCATTTGTCCATCCTGCAATGTGCGGTGACAACACAACGCTATCCGATTTCAAAATAAATTTCAAATCATTGGACAGCGCATCCGATTCCAATCCTTCGAGCGATGACTTTTCATGCTCCAATACATCAAGACATGCGCCTTTCACTTTTCCATTTTTCAATGCGCTGACCAGTGCAGATGTTTCTACGATTTTTCCACGCGATGTGTTGATGAAGTAAATTGGTCTATGAAACCTTGAAACGAATTCTTCATTCACATAATACTTGGTTTCATCTGTAAAAGGGAGATGAATGCTGAGGATGTCTGTCTCCCTAAAAATTTCTTCCAGCGAAACTTCTTTCACTCGCGAACTTGAAAATCCTTTTTTGTATTTGTCGTGTGCAATGATGTTGCAGCCAAAGCCAGATAGTTTTTCAGCGAAGCCACTTCCCATCACACCATATCCAATGATGCCAATTGTTTTACCTGCAATTTCATGGCCTCGATTTTCTTCTCTTCGCCAAAGTCCGTTGCGCACTTCCACATCGGCACGATGAAGATTGTTCATCAACATGAGTAACATTCCGATAGCATGTTCGCCCACTGCATCACGGTTGCCTTCTGGTGAGTTGAAAATTTCGATTCTTTTTGACTGTGCGTATTTCACATCAATGTTTTCCAACCCGGAACCGGAACGTGCAATAAATTCAAGCGAAGAAGCAGCGTCAAGAAATTCTTTGTCAATCGAAATACGCGAACGAACCACAAGGCCGAAGTAGTTTTTTGCAATCAACAACAATTCTTCACGCGCAGCTGTGTGGTGCATTTCGCAAGCAAATCCCGCACTTTCGAGTCGCTGATGCAACACCTCATGAACGGAATCAATGAATAATATTTTACGCAAGCGAAAATGAAATTAGAAGAGCGATTGAATTTCATTCAGCCATCCGAGAAGATGAACATCATCAATAAATTTCGGGATGTAGTGGCCGATGGTGAAATAAATGAGCAGCCCAAAAATGTCGTTGAGCGTAGTGACAAATGGCCCGGTGGCAATGGCAGGATCAATCTTGAATTTGTTCAGTGTCATGGGAATCCATGTGCCGAAGAAACTTGCGAAAACAATTACAGCAAACAACGCAATGCTCGCAGTGATGGCAAGATGAAGATCTATGCGGAAGAGCATGCTCACCAACACAATTATTGTTGAGCACACAATGGCATTGAGCAAACCCACGCGCAATTCCTTTGCAAGTTTTTGCCCCAGGGTTTCATCGAGGGCACTTTGGTTGGCAAGTGCGCGCACCACAAGTGCCGCAGACTGAATGCCCACATTGCCACCCATCGCAGCAATCAAAGGCATGAAAATGGCCATCTCCGGATGCTCAGTGATTTTATAAAGCCCGATGGTGTATGCAGAAGTAATTCCTCCAGCCATCCCGATTAGCAACCAAGGCAAACGTGCGCGGGTGAGCATAAGCACGCTATCATGAGACTCAACATCTTCTGAAATTCCACTGGCCATTTGGTAATCCTTAGCAGCTTCATCCTTTATCACATCCACTACATCGTCAATTGTAATTCTTCCGACAAGTGCTCCGGCATCATTTACCACAGGCAACACCACCAGGTCGTATTTCTCCATGATGTTCGCCACGTCCTCGGCTGTAGTATGAACTGTAACGTTTTGGATTTTCTCCGGTTTATACAACTCACGGATGGTGGTGCGCATGCTGGCCGATGCGAAAATCATGGACTTGATGCTGAGTGTTCCCAACAACAGGTCGCGGTCGTCTAGCACATAAATGGTATAGATGTGTTCGATGTGCTCCGCCTGTTTGCGCATTTCGCGAATGGCCTGCCCCACAGTCCAGTTTTGGTTTACATGAACCAGTTCGGTTGCCATAAGGGCACCGGCAGTTCCTTCTTTATAGTTGAGGAGGTCAATAATGTCACTGGCCTGATCTTCATCTTCCAACAGTGCAATTACTTCTTCCTGCTTTTGCTCTGAAAGATCAGCAAGCACGTCTGCTGCATCATCGGAATCTATGTTGTCAATAAGGTCTTCGGCAATCTCGCGGCTGGTGAGCGATGACAAAAGTTTTTCCCGCACTTCATCATCGAGGTCGAGCATCACCTCAGCAGCATTCTCTTCATCAAACAGGCGGTAGATGTAAACGGCCTCATCGTTGCGCAGTTCGTTGAGCAACTCGGCAAGGTCGGCATGGTGAAGTTCGTTGGTTACCTCTATAATGGAGGCATCTCTGCCTTCTGCAATCCATTGGCGTAGGTTGGCCAATAACTCTTTGGTGAGTGTGATTTGCATATATGATCGTCCATTAAAGGGGTTTTGAAAAGAAGGCCAAAAGTAAGTTCACATGGCTTTTATTCGCCACGAAAATTGGTGCGCTGTGTCCATTTTGTTTCGCCCACCTGCCTGCCGCACAGGCAGGGAAAACAGTGAAGGACACGGAAATTTTTTGATAAACTTTTCGCAATTTCATATCGATTAGCAATTGATTCACAATTTGAAACATAGAAAACCATGCTGAAGAAAATTCCCGACACACTCGCAATTGTTTTTTCCATTCTTGTGATAATGGTCTTGCTCACCTGGATAATTCCTGCCGGAGCTTTTGAAAGAACAAAACTTGAAAACGGAAGAGAGGTGGTAGTAGCCGGAACGTATCACACTACGGAAAGTCATCCGCAAAATGCGTGGGACTTGCTGCAGGCTCCACTCAAGGGATTCGAAAATGCCGCAGCCATCATCGCATTCGTAATTCTTGTGGGTGGCGCATTTGCACTGGTGATGTCCACCGGTGCCATTGATGCGGGACTGATTCGCATTATCCGCTACACACAAACCAATAGAAATAAAAGACAACTCATGCTTGGGCTTCTCATGCTTCTTTTTTCAGTCTGCGGTTTCACCTTTGGGATGAGTGAAGAGAGTCTTGTGTTTGTGCTTATGACCATTCCCATGGCGCGCTCTATGGGTTACGATGCAGTGGTGGGATTGGCCATTCCATTCGTAACAAGCGGTGTGGGTGGAGCGGCTGCAGCCTTCAATCCTTTCAGTGTGGGAGTGGCCATGCAGATTTCTGAAATTCCCTTTCCTTCGGGTGTTTGGTTGCGAACTATTGTTTGGCTCATCCTCACCGCCATTACCATTGTATTCATTTTGTGGTACGCTTCAAGAATTGAAAAAAATCCGGAAAAAAGTTTGACTTACGGATTAAAAATTCCAGCGCAACTCAGCGAAGTGAAAGACATTGAATTCAATGCGCAGCGTTTGATAGTCATCCTGCTTTTTGTTGGCGCACTTGTGCTTGTGCCCATAGGCGCAACACAATGGGATTGGTGGGTGGTGGAAATTGGAGCGGTGTTTATCGGAATGGGATTGCTGAGCGTACTGGTGATGCGCATGCGGTCTTCTGATATTGTTTCTCACTTTACCAATGGTGCAAAAGGAATGTTGACTGCCGCATTGGTCATCTGCATTTCGCGCAGCGTTCTTATAGTGGCACAGGACGGGCAAATAATTGACACCATACTTTTTCATCTCTCCAACACCATAAGCGGTTTGCCGAAAGCACTTTCCATACAGGTAATGTTTCTTGTACAAGGTGTAATCAATTTCTTTGTACCCTCCGGCTCAGGACAAGCGGCTATCACCATGCCGGTGATGGCGCCCATGGCTGATCTGCTGGCCCTCACCAGACAAAGCGCTGTGATGGCGTTCCAGTTTTCTGCAGGTTTCTTCGATTTGATAATACCCACAAGTGGTGTAACTATGGGTGTGCTTTCCATAGCAGGAATTCCTTACAACCTTTGGCTGAAGTGGATTTGGAAATTGGTGGTGATCTGGATAATTGTAGCGATGGTTTTTTTGGCGGTAACGGTTAATCTGGTGGAATGGTGGTGACCTACTGCGTTCGTCTCTTCTTAAAAAATTCCTGCAACAACCCTGCACAATCATCACCCAGCACTCCACCCGCAATTTCTGTTTTGGGATGTGTAATGCCTTGTCCGTTGCCCGCATGATTTCCAAACCTCGTGAAGCCGCGCTTTTCATCATAAGCCCCAAACACCAGGCGACTGATTCTAGTGTTGTAGGCCGCTCCTGCACACATCACGCATGGTTCCAGCGTAACGTAGAGAGTGCATTCATCCAAAAACTTTCCGCCCAAAAATTCTGATGCACTGGTGAAAGCCTGCATCTCGGCATGGGCTGTGAAATCGCGCAGACGCTCCACAAGATTGTAGCCGCGTGCAATCACTTGTCCTTTGCACACAATCACACAACCAATTGGAACCTCATCGGCATCCCATGCCGTTTGGGCCTCGCGCAGCGCCAGTTTCATATAGTGAATGTCAAGTTCAGGTTGTTCCATCTTCAGCTCGCAAAATAGTTTTACGCATCGAAATAAAATTCTGTACTCAACAAATTGGAATCGGAGATGGATTTCAAAGCCTTAACCGAAACATCCTTTTGACTCATAGTTGCAAAACCGAACTTCTCTGCAAAGTATTTCCCGAGGTATTCCTGTTCCGTTTGTCCGGGTGTAGGAATCAATAATGCTTTTCTTTTCAGTGCATACAAATCCATCAATGTGGAATAACCTGAACGACAAATAATCATTTTGCTTTCATCAATAGCCCGAACAAATTCATCATCATTGAGATGGGAAACTTTTCTTACACAACCATTTTGCTGTTGTGATGAATCCTGCGGTCTCCCACAAATCATCAACGCAGGTTTCCCGATTGACTTGAAAATTTCTTCCAATTGATTCTCCAAAAGTGTGCGCTGTGGTTCAGGTCCGGAAATGAGAGCGAGAAAATCGTACTTCATCTCCAGTTGATTCTGTGTCGGTTTCATTGAGTGCTCAAATCGCGAAAGCGGCCCGATGTATTTCACGTTATCGGTAAACAATTTTCCATGCGATAACTCGCCACTTAGGTTCTTCTCTCCTTCAAAATCAGGAACCCAGCATTCGTTGTATTTCACAACATATTTCTTCACAAGATTTTTGATTACCGGAACGGTGACCATTGGCCCTTTGATGAAAAGCTGGTGAGTAATAAAGAAGCATGTTATGGAATCAGAGTGCAAACCGTAACGATTGTCACTAATCACCTGTGTGATTTTTTCGCGGTCAATAACTTTCTTCAACCACAAGTTTTCTGCCTTCACCACATAAAAAATGTGTGGCACCTGTTTCACCAATTGCCAAACGAAAGAGCCTTTGTCCTGATAAGAAATTCCATAGGAAGGAATATCCTCCAACAAAGTGAGACCAGAAAATTGTTTCCTGAAAAATGCAGCGCCAATTCCGCAGGCAGCAAGCATTACTTCATGCCCTGCATCCAGTTGCCGGTGGATAATGGGAACACACCGCGTGGCATGACCCAATCCCCAGTCAAGGGGTGCTATAAGAATTCTTTCTTTCAACGGCACTTCATTTCAATTGCTGCAAATTGACGCAGTTTGAAAAATCATTTGCGTTCTTGCGGGCGATTAGCCCCCGATAGCTATCGGGTTTTGCGGTTTCAATTCTACAACAGCTATGGGTAAAAACAAGATTAAGAAATGGGTTGAGAACAAAACCTTCCCGCATGTTTTTGAACCGGACCTGATTCCAATTATCAGAAACGGAAAAATATTCATGAAAGGCGAGTGGCATGAAAAGGTTTTTACAAACGATCGCCCCATCACACTTGAATTGGGTTGCGGAAAGGGAGAATACACTGTGAATCTTGCGCGCAAATTTCCGGAAAGAAATTTTATAGGCGTGGATGTGAAGGGCCATCGTTTCCATAAAGGTGCCAAACTATCTTATGAGGAAGGATTAAAAAACGTAGCCTTCCTGCGCACACGGGTAGAATTCCTCGATTCATTTTTTGCCCCGGGTGAAGTACATGAAATCTGGCTCACCTTCAGCGACCCTCAGCCAAAGGATGAAAAGGGAAACAGGCGAATCACTTCACTGTGGTATATCATCAATAAGTACCTGAAGTTTCTGAAGCCAGGTGGAAAGATTCACATCAAACACGACAATCCGCTAGTGTATGATTTGGCAATGGAGGAGATTGAAGCCACCCCCCTTATTATCGAAACATCATCGCAGGATTTGTATGGAGAATTTTTTAATTCACTGGATGATGACTGGAAAGAAATTATGGGGTGGAAAACTTATTATGAAGAAATGTGGTTGGATGAAGGAAAAAAAATACATTATCTCCGGCTGCGGATTCCGCGTGAGCCCAAAAAAAATATTGAACGCAAAAACAATCCACAAAAAGAATTCACCTTCTTCGAAAATGTGTACGATGTGGTGAGACTAATTCCCAAAGGTCGTGTGACGAGTTACGGTGCAATTGCAAAATACATTGGGACAGGATTGAGTTCACGCATGGTGGGCTGGGCCATGAATGCTGCTCACGGAAAGAATGTTCCCGCACATCGTGTAGTGAACCGCATTGGATTGCTCACCGGAAAAAATCATTTCGAAACTCCCTATCGCATGCAGGAATTGCTGGAAGCAGAAGGCATCGAAGTAAAGAATGACCGCGTGGTGAAATTCAATGAACTTTTGTGGGATCCTTTGAAAGAATTGGTGCTGGAATGACAAAGTTGATTCTAGCTCCGTTTCAGAAGCTCTTTCAATTTTGCTTTGCCCGGAAGTATGGTTTTGTAACGACTTGCAAAAATCTGTTTGTTGTCTTTGGGTAAGGTGTAGCTAACCATTGCATCGTCTTTATCCCTGCACAGCATCAAGCCGATAGTTCGGTTCTGCCATCTAATCTTTCTTCCCTATCATAAAAATTCACATACATCTGCATCTGGCCAATGTCTTCATGAGTCAATTCACCAATCTTCAAATCCAACAATAAAAAGCAACGGAGAATGCGATTGAAAAGCACAAGGTCAATGTGAAAATGTTTTTTCCTTAAAGTTATCCGTTTCTGCCTGGCAACGAATGTGAATCCTTTGCCTAACTCCAAAAGGAAATACTCCAACCTGTCAATGATAGCTGCTTCCAAATCCGATTCGGAATAGGCTTCCTTCTGGGGCAGGCCAAGAAATTCAAGCACCATGGGTTCCTTAATCACATCACTCGCTGTCTGGAGAACATGACCCACTTTGCTGAGTTCTTTTACTTTCTTTTTATTGCGGCTCAATGCAAGTCTTTCGTAGAGCGAACTGTTGTACTGTCTTTCCAATTCCCTTACCGACCAACTTTGCCCTGTTGCTTCAATCTCATAGAAGGCTCTCTCTGCCGAGTCTTCGATTCTAATGAGATGCACATAGTGCGTCCAACTCAACTGAAAATCCGGCATAGAAGATTTCCGCATCAGTGATGCGGATTTTTGTTTTTGAGATGCTTTCAAAGATTTCCGCATCAGTGATGCGGAAATCTCCGGAGTGTATAAAAGGTAGAATTTACGCATCCTTTCAAGGTTGTCCACCGAGAATCCTTTTCCGAATTCCGAAGTAAGTTCAGATGAAAGTTCTTCTAGTATGTATTGGCCATATTCAGCGCGGTCTTGTCCGCTCTGCTGTTCCTTTACTATCATTTCCCCAATCTGGTAGTAGGTGGCAACCATTGTCCTGTTCACGTTGTGGATAACGGTGTCTCTCGCTTCTCGCAGAAGTATTTTAACTTCCTTGATAAAAACCGGCTTGCGGATGACTTTCATTTTCATAATTATTGAATCGGCTCAAAGAAAACAAACCCCTTTAGACACCATTCTAAAACGAATATTTCAACATCACTCCTAATTTCGCCAAATGAGTATTTCCCGCCAATCCATTCTCGATGCACTTTCCAATGTGATCGAGCCCGATTTGAAAAAGGACATTGTCACACTTGGTTTAGTGAATATCAAAAACGTGGATGGCCAGGATATCTCGCTCGAAGTGAAAGTGAGCAATCCTGCAATGCACTCGCGCATGCGGATGAAAGAGGCTTGTGAGTTTGCCATTCATCGCGTGCTGGGAAATGAATTCAAGGTGGAATGTGATGTGGTTCCGATAAGCGGAGATGATCGCCATGGCGAATTGAGGAAAGTTCTTCCCGGAGTGAAGCACCTCATTGCCATTGCATCTGGAAAAGGTGGTGTGGGAAAAAGCACCGTTGCCTCCAACCTTGCAGCGGGTCTTGCGCGCAGGGGACATACTGTTGGTTTGCTTGATGCAGATATCTACGGCCCCTCCGCTCCAACGATGTTCGATTTGGTTCGCGAGCGACCGAAAATTATTGAGGTGGATGGAAAAAGTGTTCTTGAACCCATCACACAATACGGAGTGAAAATTTTGTCCATAGGATTTTTTGCTGAAGCCGATCAGGCTATCGTTTGGCGCGGGCCGATGGCCACAAAAGCATTGAACCAACTTATCAACGATGCGCACTGGGGGCCGCTCGAATATCTCATCATTGATCTTCCGCCCGGTACGGGCGATGTTCATCTTTCCATTGTGCAGGCCATACCCCTAACAGGTGCAGTGATTGTGAGTACACCACAAGAAGTAGCACTAGCCGATGCGAGAAAAGGAGTTGGTATGTTTCGTCTTTCCGCCATCAATGTTCCCATCATCGGCATGGTGGAAAATATGGCGTGGTTTACTCCGGAGGAGTTGCCGGACAATCGTTATTACCTGTTCGGAAAAGATGGTGCGAAGAATCTCGCTGAACAATTGGATGTTCCGTTTCTCGGCCATCTTCCCATCGTACAGGGCATTCGCGAAGCGGGAGATGCCGGTCGTCCTGCAATTATGCAGGAAGGAACAAAAGCAGTTGAGTTCCTGAATGAAATCCTCAATAACTTTGAGCGCGAGATAAGATTACTTCCGTTCAGGAAAAATCCTAAACAAAAAGCCGAACCGAATTAGCACACATGTCGAAGAAAGAAATTTTCAATAAAGTCAATTCATCGTTGCAGTCTATTCGCCCATACCTCGAAGCGGATGGCGGCAACATCACATTAGTGGAAATAACCGATGACATGACTGCGCGCGTAGAACTGCACGGTGCATGTTGCGGATGTTCGATGAGTATCATGACTATGAAAGCAGGAGTCGAGGGTGCTATTAAAACTGCAGTTCCCCAAATCAGGGAAGTGGTGGCGGTGAATGCACACACTGTCAACTGAACTATTTCAGCGTACAAATAAATTTTTCTATTTCCTTTTTTCCCTTTGCCGTTGAATACGGAACGAGCAACCTGCCAATCATTTCCAGGTAGTGGTATTGTTGTTTTTTCAAACTTAAATTCCTGAACGTGATTGCTGCTTCAGATTGCCAGAAACGGTTGATGAAACTTATTGAGTATTTCAGGAATTCCAGTTGTTCATTACCCAGTTGTAGCAGAAACTTGTTTTCCGCCAGTTCATCAAGAATTTTTCTCAGAACATTGAAGCGGGCCTTCTCTGTTCTTTTATAGGAAGTTGCTATTTCCTCGTGCTTCTCAAAGAGATGCACGAAACTTTTAAAGAGGTAAACATGTTGCGATTGATTCTGGAAAACCTTGCGGTTCATCTCCAGGAATTCCAACATGGTCATTCCATCCTTTACCACCACAGTCTGGTTATTCAGTTCGCGAAGGCGTCTGGCCAGTGTAGCAATTAGATGGTCTTTGGTAGGGAAGTAATACGTGAGGTTCCCCACACGCATGTCCAGTGCGGTGGCTATTTCCCGGATGCCAACGTACTCGACACCGCGTTCATTGAACATAGATTGCGCAGTGTCCAATACTTTTTCCCGTGTGGTGATTTGCACGGTGCGAATATAACAATAGGACGGTGTCCTATTTTCTTAGGACATTGTCCTAGTTTGTCTATTTTTGGCTGCAAATTCAAAAACCGAAATCTCATGACTAAAACTTTTGAACCTTCCTACCCCCACATCATTGAAAACAAGTTTGGCGAGAAACTCATCTTCCGAAAGCTTGTGAAAGACCACACCGGTGAATGGCTGGATGTTGAAAATTTTGTACAGCCCGGCAGCGGTCCCATTATGCACGTTCACCACAAACAGCACGAAGGACTCACTGTTGTGGTTGGCAAACTGGGTTACCAGACTTTAGGCGGGCCTGAAAAATTTGTGGGAACGGGAGAAACAGTTGAATTTAAACCCGGTGAAGCACATCGTTTCTGGAATGCGGGCGACACTGTGCTGAACTGCACAGGCCACATCAACCCGGCAGATAACATTGTTTACTTCCTCACACAGATTTACAAATCGATGGATGAAAACGGTGGAAGACCGGGACCATTCGACAGCGCATTCCTGATGAAGAAATACAAATCCGAATTTGACATTGTTGGTTTACCCGGCTTTGTGCGTAATGTGATTTTGCCACTGACACTTTTCTTTGGAAAATTGTCAGGCAAACACAAAAAATTTGCTGATGCACCGGAGGCGGTAAAGTGAAATTATTCGATCACGAGTTTCTGGGTTTCCATTTTTCCATTGCTGAATTCCACTTCGAACAGGTACATCCCCGAAGAAAGATTTGAAACATCTATTTCTGAAGAATTGCGGTTGGTTTTTCTGTGAAGAACAATTCTTCCAGAAATATCCCGGATGCAAAAACTCTCAACCCCTCCCCTATTCTCAACCCCGCCTTGCGGGATTTCGCTTCGCTCAACTCTCAACTTGTCATTTGCCGGATTTGGCCAAATTTTGACTTCTGACGTTGCTCTCTTTTGACTTTCACCCACTCCCACCTCCAACTCCCGGTAACTACAGTCGAGTTCAATATCGCAGATGTAGTGTGAAAGAAAATTGCTGATGATACTAAGTGTGGTGTCGTAAACCGCTGCATTGCCCTGATGAGGCACATGGCCATATCCTTCGTTCACTTCAAAACAATGTTCGATGTCCACCTGGTCCATTTTCTGGTCAATGGAATTGCTCCCATCCAGTTCGGTTACTTCCACGAAGCCAAAAAGAAAAAATGTATCGGAATCAAATGGAACAGTTTGATCATTGTCGCCATGAAAAAGACAGGCAGGAAGTTCACCGGCATCAATCCAAGCCGAATCTCCTATCGCTCCTGAAATGCTGAAAATTGCATTTACATCTGAAGGGTATCCAGGGTTTCCGCTTTCTCCTTCCAGTCCTCCCTCGAGGCCTTCGGCTGTCATATCAATCCATTCGGGGATTTCATCTTCATCCATGTAGGCAAGATGAATGGCCATGAATCCTCCGGCCGAAACTCCACCTGAATAAATTTCTGATGGGTCAATCCCGAATTGGTTGGCACCATCTTCAGCATCTTGCCTAAACCAGCGAATAGCAGCACGTAAATCCTGAACAGCACGCACCACAGTTAGGCCATAAGGTTCATTCAATGGATTTTCAACTTCAATTCCCAGTCGGTAGTTGATGGATGCAACGGTGTAACCCATTTTAGCGAAGTCCTCACAAAAAGGAACCACATCTGCTCCTGCCTTATCGCCCCCTAAAAAAAATCCGCCATGAGAAATAATGATGAGCGCCCGCTCAGTCGAAATATCACCCTGCGGCCTGTATACATCCAAGGTCAACAGTTCAAGGACGCCATCCTTGTTTATGTTTTCGCCATACACCACATCGGCTGATTTTGTGAAATCGGAAAAGATGAAGTTGCGATAGCGGTTGCCATCACATTGTGCTTTGCAAACGGAAAAAAAAACGGAAACGAAAACAAGTGCAGATAAAATTTTTCTCATCGGAGTAACTGTGTTAAAGGTTAAAGGCCAAAGAAAGGGCAGATAAGTGGCCAATCCAATTCGCAGCGCTTTGCTACCAGCACCGGCCTTTGATGAAACATTATTTTCGCCCGGTTTTTCCAGATGATAAAGACAGATATTCTCATTATTGGTGCAGGGCCATGCGGCTTGTTCACTGTGTTTGAAGCGGGCTTAATGAAATTGCGTTGCCATCTCATTGATGCACTGCCACAACCGGGTGGACAGCTCACTGAAATTTATCCCAAGAAGCCGATTTATGACATACCCGGCTTTCCGGAAGTTATGGCGGGCGAGTTAATTGATCATTTGATGAAACAGTCCGCTCCGTTCAAACCAGGATTTACACTGGGTGAACGAGCTGAGATAATTGAAAAAACCAAAGAAGGAAATTTTCGCCTGACTACCAACAAAGGAACAGAGCACGAAGCCCCTGTCATTGCCATTGCAGGAGGTCTCGGTTCGTTCGAACCGCGCAAACCTCCTATTGGAAATATTCATGATTTTGAAGACAAGGGAATTGAATACATAGTTCGTGACCCGAATTTTTACAAAGGAAAAAAAGTGGTGATAAGCGGTGGCGGAGACAGTGCGCTGGACTGGAGCATTTTTCTTGCAAATGGTGTTGCGGACGAAGTCACACTCATTCATCGCAGCAAAAGTTTTCGCGGACATCCGGACAGTGTTCAGAAAGTACTCGACATGTCAGCATCAGGAAAAATAAAACTGATTACTGAAGCTGAAGTGGTGGGAATAAATGGAAATGAAACTTTGCTAGAGTTGAAAATGCAACACTTGCCAGAAGGCGAAAGCATTCTTGCAACCGATCACTGGCTACCGCTGTTCGGACTTTCACCCAAACTTGGCCCCATTGCAGACTGGGGATTGAACATCGAAAAAAATTCAATTGAAGTAAATACACTGGATTACAGCACTAATGTTCCGGGTATCTATGCCATTGGAGATATCAATTCGTATCCTGGAAAATTGAAATTGATTCTCTGCGGATTTCACGAAGCCACCCTAATGGTGCAAAGTGCATTCAAGAGAATTTATCCTGACAAGAATTATGTATTGAAGTACACAACTGTAAATGGAGTACAGGGATTTTGAAATGAGTTGGCAGGGTGCAGTCAGCAGTAGAAAGGCATTGCACAATCATTTCATAGAATTGATGAATGACGAATTTCACATTCAGCACTTGATCAAGTTGCAACACGCTAAACTCATTTCCTGCAACCACAAACTTCCAACTGCTGACTGTCGCCTACTGCCACTTCTTACTGCCGACTAAATTCATGGATCACATCATCAACATAACAGTTATTGACCGGGAGGGCACTCCACACCAATTGGAAGCACCCACTGACATCGGCATGAACGTGATGGAACTGTGCAGGAGTTATGAATTGCCGGTTGAGGGAACCTGTGGCGGAATGGCCATGTGTGCATCATGCCATGTTTATGTTCTTTCAGATCACAACTTGCAGGAAAAATCGCCAGACGAGGAAGCCATGCTCGACCAGGCCTTCTTTGTAAAGCCGAATTCAAGGTTGGGTTGTCAGATAAAATTGAATGATGCCCTGGAAGGATTGAAAATTAAACTTGCTGAAACCGGTGAATGATTTTCATTCTTCATCAACAATACCCGGAACCAGCACTTTGAGTAACGTAGCAAATTCCTCTGGCGGAAAAAATTCAATCTGATCCGTCATGGTATAAGGGAGCCGTGTAAATTTATTATTTCTGTACAGGTAAAGCTGGTCGCTTAGTGAGCCTGGCCCTGCACGATACATGGACATTGCTACCGGTATAAGGGCAGTGATAGCTTCCACAAGTTTGATGCTTTCTATAGGATAAAAAAGCGCTGCATGGCGGTTAGGAAGAATAACCAGCGAACCATGAATACCTACCAGTTGCGGGTACTTATTCAATTCAAGAGCAATGTTGGCTGTAAAAAAATGTTCGCCTGTTACAAACCACAATTGTTCATCGCGTATAGGCTGTTTTGATATGCGGTATTGGTATTTGGCTGAAGCATTCATTAACCCGATTTCAAACAATTCCTGCTCTGGAAAATTCCATTTGTCCGAAAGTGCGCGCACCACATTTTGTACGCTCGATGGAAAATCGAAAACCAACACTTCAAGAAGATCATCAGCGAGTTCCCGTGTTATGCAAGTTGCCACTCCCACTTGTTCAAAATGCGATATGTGATAAACGCGCACACACAAAAATTTCATGGCATAGTCCAGGTTTTCAATTTGAGCCATGAGGTCGTGGTGCGCCTGGTAAGCCTCCGTCATGGAACCGAAATGTTCTTTTATCAATAGCGGCCATTTTGATTGCGGACTCTGGCGACAAGATTGCGAAATATTGCCGAGGCCCAGGCTCTGCTCGCCATGCACAGGATGCGTGGCATGAACAACACCACCTTCAATTCTTATCGGAGTATTCCGGTTATAGAAATACGCTTCAACTATTTTGATGAACGCGTGGTATTCCGAAACGTTGAAAAAGCTAACCCAGCCAGGAACTTTATTTCCCCTATCCTGTATCATTGTTCAGAGCAATGGGTTGATGAGTTTGCCTGAATTTATTAGTTTGTGCAAATGGGCATTGGTGCGTACTTGTTGCATTAGCTGTATGTGCCCGTCATGATGACAATCCGAGCCGACCAATGAAATAAGTCCGGCATCAATCAGTCGTTCACTCATTTTTTTTACCGCAGGACCGTAGTGGCCGGTGAGACAATTGGTATTGAGTTGAAGCAATACTCCTTTTTCATAAAGCGATTCGTATTTCGAAAATTCAGTGTGCCAGAATTCGTAACGCTCAGGGTGTGCCAGTATAGGTCGGTAGCCGTTTAACTGCATATTGAAAACTGCACGGCCAAGGCTTTGTGGTTCTGCAAGAAACGAAATTTCGAACAGCACATAATTATTTCCGAACGTCAGTAATTCATTCCTTTTTATCAATTCCTCAAATTGTTCATCGAGATAATATTCCGCTGCTGCATAAATTTCTATGTCGAGGTTTTGGCGCCTGATTTCGTCACGCACTTTTTCCAGCCCCGGCAAAATGGTTTGTGGCGAATTGTCGTGGACACCTGAGAATATGTGCGGAGTGGTTATGAACTTGCGGTAGCCCATCGCGTGCATGGACTTGATCAACCGCAATGAATCCTCCATTGTTACAGCGCCATCATCTATTGCCGGTATCAAATGACTGTGCATGTCGGTTGCTACCAAAGAGAAATCGACTGGTTGCAACTCTTGCTTGCGGGAAAGTGAAAATAATTTTTTGATGACGGACATACTTGCGCTGTTCTTTGGAATCCAATAGAGGAGTTGCGTCTATCGAGTGGTGTAATGTTTTGAATAATAGTTCTGGTATTCACCACTGGTTACATCACGGAGCCAGCCGGTATTCTCCAGGTACCAATCAATAGTGTGATCCAATTGCTTTTCAAATGATGCAGAAGGTTTCCATCCCAAATTATTTTTCAGTTTCGATGAATCAATGGCGTACCGCGCATCGTGGCCCTTCCTGTCTGTAATGAAGCTGATCAGTTTTTCGCTTTCACCTGTGGTGCGATCCAGTTTTTCATCCACCAACCGGCTAACCAGTTTTACAAGATCAATGTTTTTCCATTCATTGTCTCCACCAATGCAGTACGTCTCACCCACTATTCCTTTATGAAGAATTAAATCCATTGCGTTGCAATGATCCTGCACCCACAACCAGTCACGCACGTTTTCTCCTTTGCCATAAACAGGAAGCGGCTTTTTGTTTTTGATGTTGTTAATCATGAGCGGGATCAGTTTTTCGGGAAACTGGTGGGTGCCGAAATTGTTGCTGCAATTGCTGATAACCACCGGAAGATTGTACGTGTGATGAAAAGCTCGTACCAGATGATCGCTTGACGCTTTGCTTGCACTATAAGGACTTCGCGGAGCGTAGGTAGTGGTTTCAGAAAATTTTCCTTCGCTGCCCAACGAACCAAATACTTCATCGGTGGAAATGTGGTAGAAAAGTTTTCCCGAAAAATTTTCGTTCCAGCTTTCGGTAGCAATAGAAAGAAGGTTGGCAGTTCCCACCACGTTGGTTTGCACAAATGCATCGGGGCCGGTTATGCTCCTATCTACATGACTTTCCGCAGCGAGATGTATTACAGCATCAAAATGATGTTCATCAAAAATATGTTTGAGAAATGGTTTGTCGGTGATGTCTCCCTTTATGAATTGATAGTTGGGTGCATTACCAAGATCGGAAAGATTGGCGAGGTTACCTGCATAAGAAAGTTTGTCGAGGTTAAAAATCCTGTAGTGCGGATACTTGTGCACCATCATCCTCACCAAATGAGAACCGATAAAACCTGCTCCGCCTGTTATGAGGATTTTCATTTTAGTTCAATTCAGTTCATGGTTCATGGCAAATCCGAATTTCATTCTACTTGTCCATTGAAGAGCGAGAGAAATTCCGATGCATCGGGGTCAATTACTAAAGCGACCAATAACTGAGGTCTTTGATCTTGTGCCTGTACAATCCCTTCACATCAATCAGCGCACCCTTTCCATCTTTCAGCAATGACTTGAAATACTTCTCGTCAAAATGTTTGTACTCTTTGTGTGAGACTCCTATAACAACTGCATCGTAGGCATTTTTCTGTGGTTCTTTCAACAGCCCGAAGCCGTACTCGTGCATCAGTTCATCACTATCGGCATGGGCATCCACCACCTCCACTGCAACGCTAAACGATTCCAGTTCGCGAATTACATCAACGATTTTGGAATTGCGCACATCGCTCACGTTCTCTTTGAATGTAGCTCCCATCACCAGCACTTTTGCTTCCAGTGCATTTCGTCCCGCTTCAAGTATTTTTTTCACTGTTTGTTTTCCTACATAAAAGCCCATGGAGTCGTTTACATGGCGCGAGCTGCTAATTACTTTGCTGTGGTAACCCACTTTTTTCGCTTTGTAAACCAGGTAATAGGGATCCACACCAATGCAATGACCACCAACAAGCCCAGGAGTGAAGGGAAGAAAATTCCATTTTGTCCTGGCGCTCTCCAGCACATCATAAGTATTGATGCCCATCTTGTTCATGATGATGCTCAACTCGTTGATGAGGGCAATGTTTACATCGCGCTGGGTGTTTTCAATAATCTTTGATGCTTCGGCTACTTTTATTGCAGGTGCTTTATGGATGCCTGCATCCACAACAATGGAATACACCTTTGCCACTTCCTCCAGCGATTCATTGTCGCAAGCTGAAACTACTTTGATGATGGTGCGGATGGTGTGCTTTTTATCACCGGGGTTTATGCGCTCAGGTGAATACCCCACCTTAAAATCCTTTCCCATTTTCAATCCTGAAAGCTCTTCGAGAATGGGCACACAATCTTCCTCGGTGCAGCCGGGATAAACGGTGGATTCATAGATCACATAGTCTCCTTTTTTCACCACCTGCCCCACAGTTCGCGATGCAGAAAGCACTGGGCCAAGGTCAGGAAGGTTTAGGTTATTGATGGGCGTGGGAACTGCGACAACGAAGAAATTCACATCTCTCAAATCTTCCAGCTTGTGCGTAAAAGTGATGTCGCACCCTTCAAATTTGGAAGCATCAAGTTCCTGTGATGGATCTTCATTACGCTTCATCATCTCCACCCGCTTTTCGTTGATGTCGAAACCAACAACGCGAATTTTTCTTGCGAACTCCAGCGCAATGGGAAGTCCCACATAACCCAAACCGATTACTGCGAGTTTGGCTTCTTTGTTTATGAGTTTATCGTATATCATGGTTTCATGTTTGATGACGGGTGGCAGATGACTGATGACAGATGACTTGTGGCGGGAGACCGGTGTTTAACATCCGTCATCGGTCATCCGTCTTTCGACTCAAATTCACTTTTCCATTATTCAATTCGTATTGCTCACCACTTTCGGGGCAGGTGGCAAAGCCGTGTTTGTCAAAAATCAATTTGTGTCCGTTGCGCGACATCCAGCCCACTTGTCTTGCTGGATTGCCAACCAGCAATGCAAACGCAGGAACATCTTTCGTTACAACAGCACCTGCACCAATGAAAGCGTATTCGCCAATATCATTACCACATACGATGGTTGCGTTTGCGCCAATGCTTGCCCCGCGTTTTACAATTGTCTTTTTGTATTCATTCTTTCTTGCCACTGCGCTGCGCGGGTTTATCACGTTGGTGAAAACGCAGGATGGGCCGAGAAAAACATCGTCTTCGCAAATGACTCCTGTGTAGAGCGAAACATTGTTTTGCACTTTCACATTGTTGCCCAACACTACTTCAGAGAAGATGACCACGTTCTGGCCGATGTTGCAGTTATCGCCAATGACACAGCCGGGCATGATGTGGCTGAAGTGCCAGATTTTGGTGCCCTTGCCGATGGTGCAGCCGGGATCTATTACTGAGGATTCGTGTGCGAAGAAGTCCATTCTAGTTAATGTAGTTCTCAAAGTCTTTGTGTTCCACTTTACTCAACTCTTCTGGTGAAAGGGACTTGAAATAGTCGTAGGTGATTTTCAATCCTTCGGCTCGATGGACTTTTGGATCCCACCCAAGAAGGTTCCTGGCAAGGGAAATATCGGGCTGGCGTTGTTTGGGATCATCAGTCGGCAATTGTTTGAAAACAATCTTCTGTTTGGTGCCGGTGAGTTTTACAATCTCTTCGGCAAACTGGAGTATGGTTATCTCGTCAGGGTTGCCGATGTTGACAGGGTTGTGATAACCCGCATGAAGCAGGCGGAAGATTCCTTCCACCAAATCATCCACATAACAGAATGAGCGGGTTTGTGAACCATCACCAAATACGGTGAGGTCTTCACCACGCAATGCCTGGCCTATGAATGCAGGAAGTACACGGCCATCATTGAGCCTCATTCGAGGACCATAAGTATTGAAGATGCGAACGATGCGCGTGTCCACATTATGATAAGTGTGGTAGGCCATGGTCATGGCTTCCTGGAAACGTTTGGCTTCATCATAGACACCACGCGGGCCAACAGGATTCACGTTGCCCCAGTAAGATTCATTTTGGGGATGAACAGTGGGGTCGCCATAGACTTCGCTGGTGGAGGCAATCATGACGCGGGCATTTTTTACACGCGCCAATCCAAGGCAATTATGGATGCCAAGTGAGCCCACTTTTAATGTCTGGATAGGAATCTTGAGGTAATCAATGGGCGATGCTGGCGATGCGAAATGAAGAATGAAATCAAGCGTGCCTGGAACGTGAATGAATTTACTTACATCATGATGGTAGAACTCGAAATGGGGGTTGGGAAAGAGGTGTTCGATATTCTTAAGATCACCTGTTATGAGGTTGTCCATGCCGAGGACATGATACCCCTCTGTAATAAAGCGGTCGCAGAGGTGGGAACCCAGAAAACCGGCAGCGCCTGTGATAAGAATGCGTTTCATTTACCAAAAAGAGGGGCGCGAATGTAAGCTGACGTGGGTAAATGATATGCCATGTCGTACCGAGCATTTCTCCTCGCCATCTAAAAGCCAGATGCGAAAACGGGAAATAAAACCCTGAACAAATATGACAATTACCCCTCCTTACCTGACTTTCGACAGGCGGAGCTATTGGGATGTTAATTGAATTCCCGTTCCAAAAAACATCTTCGCAATCTTTTGGAATGATTCCGTGAAATCGGAAACATAAAACAAATCGTCACCCATTTTCTTTTCACACGCAAGACCTTCTTTCTCCAAAATCATTTTCAGTTTCGCGGCCACCACTTCGCCACTGTCCAAAATTTTTATTGAATCCTCAAAGAATTTTGAAATCCCGGTCTTGATCATTGGGTAATGTGTGCAGGCCAGAACCAGGGAATCAATCCCCTTGAGATCCTCCCGCGACAGATATTTTGTAATCACCGCTTCACTCACATCATCGTTGAAAAATCCTTCCTCAATCATGGGCGCAAGCAGGGGTGTGGCCATAACAGAGAAACGGAGGGAAGGTTTCCTGCGCGCAAGTTTTTCCTGGTACACCCCGCTGCTCACCGTTGTTTTTGTGGCGATGATGCCCAGGTGTTTTATGCTATCATCAGCAATAACATGCTCCACCATTGGGTCAATTACGTTGATGACCGGGATTGAACCCTTGTGCTGATCGCGCAACACTTCATAGGCCGCAGCCGATGCCGTGTTGCAGGCTATCACTATGGCCTTGCATTCTTTTTCATTCAATAAAAAATCAGTGATTCGCAATGCGTAGGACTGAATCAACTCTTGCGATTTGTCGCCATAAGGCATGTGAGCCGTGTCCCCGAAATAAATAAATCGCTCCTCCGGCATCAGGTTGCGAATAGAGCGTGCCACTGTGAGCCCTCCAATGCCAGAGTCAAAAATACCGATGGGTTGAGATGCGATGCTCATAAGAATGCGTTCCCGTCCAAGGAATCCTGCGGACAAAGGCACAAAGGAAACGCAAAGCCGTAAAGTTTATCGCTGTTGACATTTATGTCTTAGCGAAACCTTTGCGGCTATGAGGGAACTCTTAATTTTATTATTGAATGCCGAGTTTGGCTTTCACCATTGGAGTAACATCCACGCCTCCGCGGTAAAGCAGCAGGCCGGTGCTTGCATCAAAAATGTAAGTGAATGCGTTTTCCTTTCCCACCGCTTCTATTGCATCGGTGGCTTGCTTGAGCAGCGGATCAAGAAGTTTTTGCTGTAGCTGGGAAATTTCATCGTTGGCAGATTGCTCGAATGCGCCCATCTCCTGTTGCTTGTTCACAATAGCCTGGCGCTTGCTCTGTTCAATTGCTTCGGGCCATGTATTGTTTTGTGTTTCGTATTCTGCAATGAGTTTGTTCAACTCAGTTTCTTCAGTAGTGAGATGAGCTTTGAGCTGGTCGGCCTGGGTTTGCAGCTGCGCTTGCACGGTTTTCATTTCAGGCATCAGGGAAAGAATTTCCTGGCCATCGCAATGCCCGAATTTTTGTGAGAACACCATAAGTGAAAAACAAATGGCAAGAAATGATAAAAGAATTTTTTTCATTTTATAATTATTGGTATTGAATTGAATTTGCTCGATTGAAGTGGAATTATTGTTTGCCACCTCCTGGCCGCTCACCACCACTTGGTCGTTCACCACCTTTGGGGGGAGTGCTGCCTTTGCCGGGAGGTGTGCCCTTATCGGGAGTTCGTGTATCATCTTTTTCACCCTCGCCTTCTTTTTCTTCACCCTCGCCCTCCTCTTCCAGGGTTTCACCTGGAGTGAGTCCCATTTTCTTCAGCACCTTGTCGCTTATGTCGTGCTTAGGGTTGGTGTAAAGCATATTGCTATGGTTGGCCTTATCAAAAACAACCATCAGGCCATTTTGTGATGACACATCTTTTATGGCCTCATAAATCTGGTCCTGCAGTGGTTTCACCAGCTCTTCTCTTTTCTTGAACAAATCACCATCCACCCCGAACTTGGTTTTCTGCATGTCTTTGGCTTCTTGTCTTTTCGCAACTATTTCTTCTTCACGCTTGGTTCGCATCTCGTTGGTGAGCAGAATTTTTTCGGCCTGATAACCTTTTTCAAGTTTGTCCACAGTCTCGTACTTGGCTTCAATTTCTTTCTGCCAATCGCTGCTAAGTTTGTTTATTTCCTGCTGTGCGGCCTGGTACTCCTCCATGTGGCCGAGAATGTATTTGGAATCCACATAACCAAATTTTTGTGCCGATGAGGCAAGGGCGAATGCAAGAAATGCGATTGAAAAAATGTGCTTTAGCATGGGTCTGAACTTTTGATGCGTGTGTATAGAAACTTCAGTTAGGCTGTGAGGGTTGTATCCGCACGATTCGAATTGGGGTTAATGCTGCATCATTGAATTTATTGCATGGTTGCGAAATTTTACTGCAGAAATATGGGTTGAAAAAGGTGAGCGAAAGTAAAGAAGTTGACCATTACAGTTCACCCATATTCATGCCAATGGAGAAATGGAACTGACCGCGGGCCATGTTAGGCAAGCTCTGCACATCATCCAGCCTCCAGCCATAATCGAAGCCAAGCATGCCGAACATGGGCAGGAAAATGCGCAAGCCGGCACCAGCAGAGCGATAGACATTGAAGGGATTGAACTCGCGCACACGAGGCCATGTTTTACCGGCTTCAAGAAATGTGAGTGCATAAATGCTTGCGTTAGGGTTGGTGCTCAAAGGGTAGCGCAGTTCAATTCCGTATTTGGCTATGGCGGGCGAACCTACCCGGTCGCTGGGGAAAGTGAGCGCCAAATCATCATATCCGCGCAGGTTCACAATCTCGCGTCCATCCAGCAAAAATCCGCTGAGGAATACACCACCCAGGTAGAATCGCTCAAATGGTGCAAGACCAATTTCCGGTTGGTAAGAACCGAGGAAACCAAAACCAACATTGGTGTTCAATACGAAGTTGTGTGTCTTGTGCTTGTTCAGTTTAGTGTACCAGTTGGCCGTGAATTTCCATTTGTGGTATTCCACCCAACGGTATTTTTCCTGATCGGTGAAATTCTCATAATCATAAGTATTGCCCAGCGCCTCGCCCAGTGCCCTATAAGGCAAAGTAAACTTGGTGGTAAACGTTACTTTGGAACCTGAAGTGGGATAAATGGGATCAGAGGTAGAGTTGCGTTCGAGTGTGCCGTTGAATGCAAGGTTGTTGCTCACACCATCAGTAAAACTGAAGAAGGAACCAAACCTATTGAGGTCGAAGTGCTGGTAAGAAAGTCCTCCGAACACCAGAAAGTAGTCATCGGGTTTTTGCAAGCGTTTACCGAACGAAACAGAACTGCCGGTAATAATGAGCGACTGCCGGTCAGGATTTAATTCACCATCAATGAATTTTTTTCTTCCGTTACTCTGCACTGAGCGGTAAGCCGATACAGTAAACGAATTCGGCTTCTTTCCACCCAGCCAGGGTTCGGTAAAAGAAAGTTGGTAAGATTGATAATAGAGGCCATTGGTAACAGCACGCAAAGAAAGTCGCTGCCCATCGCCCGATGGCAAAGGCGACCATGCACCTTTCTTGAAAATGTTGCGCAAGGAAAAATTATTGAATGTCAATCCCAACGAGCCCACCACACGGCCTCCACCCCATCCTCCTGAAAGTTCAATTTGGTCCGATGGTTTTTCTTCCACCACATATTCCAAATCCACTGTACCCGTTTCCGGGTGCTCAACCGGAATAACATTGAATGCCTCCGGATTGAAATAGCCGAGCGCAGCAAGCTCTCTTTGTGTCCGCATAATTTCAGAACGGTTGAACAAATCGCCTGGTCGTGTTCTTACCTCACGGTAAATCACATGATCATTCGTCTTGGTATTTCCGGAAATGGTTATGCGGCCAATGCGGAATTGTTTTCCTTCGGACATGCGCAATTCCACATCAATGGAATCTTCACCCACCAGCGTTTCGAAAGGATATACCTGGAAACGCAGGTAACCATCGTCCTGATAAAGTGAAGTGATGTCACGCCCGTTCGGGTTGAAGTAGAGACGGTTTTCGAGCAGTTCAAGATTGTAAACATCACCACGCTGTATGCTCAGTATACTGTCCAACTGGCCAGTACGGTATTTCACGTTGCCGGTGAAGTTGATGTGGCGGAAATAAAACTTATGGCCTTCGCTCAACGCTATGTCGAGTTTCACCCTGTTGGCCGCTACATGCGAGAGGGTATCAGCAATCAGTTTGGCGTTGCGAAATCCTTCCTTGTTATAACGTGCAAGGAGTTTGTCTTTGTCTTCTTCAAATTCTTTTTCAATGTAGCGCGATGCCTTAAAGATTCGATACCAGCGCATCTCCTTGGTATTTTTCATAGTGCGTTTCAATCGCTTATCCGTGAGCTGTTCGTTGCCTGCAAATGCAATTTCTTCTACTTTTACCTTATCCCCTTTGTCCACTATAAAGGTTAGCTCCACAGCGTTCTCCATGTTTTTGTCCGGCTTCTCTTCCGTGCGCACTGTGGTATTGTAAAATCCCTTTTCAACAAAATGTTTTTTAATGATGGTGGAACTCGTTCTCTTCAGATTTTCATTTACAATTTTTCCGGTTCGTATATCCAGTTTTTCCCGCAAGGAAGATTCTTCTGATCTGCGAACCCCACGAATCGGCCAACTGCCGAGGCGGGCTAATTCTTCCACTCTTATCACCAGAAAAACATCGGTACCTCGAAACTCTGCCGCATAAATTTCCACATTGGCAAATAAGTCCTGGTTCCACAATGTGCGAATGGCTTTGGCAATACGGTCACCGGGAATGGTTACTTCATCTCCTTCTTTCAATCCAGCAAAAAGTTTGATGGCTTGCACATCATTGAATTGTGCCCCCATCACGGTGATGCCGGCAATGGTGTACGGCAGGGGGTTGGCATAATCAATAGTGCCACCAATGGTGCCCTGTGCCGCAGCGGAATTTTCCTGAAAGAGAAAAATTTCTTGTGCGAATAGAAAAACAAGACAAAAAGAAAGGGTAGATATTTTCATGCTTAGGTAGTAGTGGTTAGTTGTTCACTGGTTTGCCCGAATCTTCGTTCACGGCTTTGGAAGTCAAGTATGGCTTGGTAAAATTCCTCTTCGTTGAAATCGGGCCACAACGTTTCAGTAAAATAAAGTTCCGCATAGGCGATTTGCCAAAGTAAAAAGTTACTGATGCGCCTCTCCCCGCTGGTGCGTATGAGCAGCTCCGGGTCGGGGAAATGACTAGTGCTCAGGTATTGGCTCACAAGTTCGGTACTCACCGCACTGGGTTGCACTTTATCACTTAAGATCTGGCGTATGGCGGTCATTATTTCCCATCTTGAACTGTAGTTGAGTGCAAGTATGAGAGTGATGCGTTGGTGATGGGCCGTGCGGTGCATTCCCTTTTGCAATTCCACGCGGCAGTTTTCCGGAAGACTATCAATATCTCCAATGGCGCACAGGCGTACTTCGTTTTTATCCAGTTCATCCATCTCGGCCACAATAGTGTGCACAAGAAGATTCATCAGTGCATCCACTTCTTCTTTGGGGCGGTTCCAGTTTTCGGTGGAGAAGGCATACAGCGTGAGGTACTTAACGCCTACCTGCGTGGCAGCCTTCAGTGAAGCACGGACCGCTTCCACACCATTGAAGTGGCCGAAGATGCGTTCGCGACCCTGCGTTTTTGCCCAGCGCCCATTGCCATCCATAATAATGGCTACATGTTCGGGAATGCGGTTTTTGTCTATTTGACTGGCTAAACTCAACTTGGTTGTGGAAAAACATGCACTTCGAAATCGAAGTGCTTTATCTATTTAAAACAATTGTCTGCCGGTTTGTCAATCCTGATGTTCAATGAAACAGTGGCGAAACTGTACCAATCCTTGCGACCCGGATCACCCCGCTGCATTCCTCCATTGTCCGCCTGCGGACCTTCCCGCAGCAAGCTTTGATCGGCAAGTGCTATTGCTATGTCTCCGCTTTCATCTTCCAGCAGATCAGGGTCAGCATAGTTGGCGGAAATGTCATCGAAATAATCTGTCCAGGTTTTTCTTATTCCCCATTCAAATGAAAGAGCGAATATGGCGAACAAATTCATCTTAAGTCCCGCACCAAAGGGAACACACATACCTGCTGTGTTATATTTTTTTTCGAACCCATCAATCCCCTGCCCTTCTGTACCTATTGGCTGTAAATCGTACCACACACCTTTGAATTCGGCCTGCGGTTTCATGCTGTAGTAACCCAGCCCGGCAAAGAGGTAAGGTGAAATCCGCTCACTGCTTTTTCCAATCTGATAATTGAAATAATTCAACTCAAATTGCAGGCTTCCTTCCCAGAACTGGTTCTTGAAATGGAGGTTGCGGTTTTGAATCCAGCCATCTTTTGAATCACTGTCGTAAGCCAGCACATTCCCGAAAAGCAAACCCGCTTTAAGAGACCATCGTTTTGACATGTTTTGGCGGAATGTGAGACCACCTGAAGGTTTCAATCGTGTGCCAAAATGCCTGTACGGATTCACCTCTCCGAGGTAATAAGAGGTTCCGAAGACCAAACCCAATTCCTGGCTTTTGTCCCACTTGGTGATCTGCACTTGCGAAAGCAAATCGGCAGATGAGCACAGGGCTGCAACAAAAAATATGATTCGGAAAAATTTCATCGGTGCGAGGAACTAAAAATGCCACGGTTTATTGCGGGGGCGCGAATGTAAGCCGTTCAAAACCTTGTTAAAAGCCACTATTGCGAATGTTCTTTCCTCAGGTTTTCACGTATGTCTTTCATGAATTCAGAAGCAAAAACAAAGTCATTTAGTTCCTGGTTGTCATTGAACAAAACCTGGTGCTTGTTTCCCTTCCACCACAACTGGCCATCATAAATGAAGTTGATGTTATCGCCAATTTCCATTACTGAATTCATATCGTGCGAAACCACCACAGTGGTAATGTTGAACTCGTATGTGATATCGCGAATAAGATTATCTATCACAATAGATGTCTGCGGATCGAGTCCGGAGTTAGGCTCATCACAAAAGAGGTATTTCGGGTTCATGGCTATGGCCCGGGCAATGCCAGTGCGTTTTTGCATTCCTCCGGAAATCTCCGAAGGGAAAAGATGGTTCTTGTTTTCCAGGTTGACATGCTTAAGACACCAATTCGCCCTTTCTATCATTTCGTTTTTGCTCATCTTACTGAACATGCGCAGCGGGAACATCACATTTTCCTCCACCGTCAGGTAGTCGAAAAGTGCTGCTCCCTGAAAGAGCATGCCCATGTCTTGCCGCACGGTCTTTCGCTCCTTGCGGCTCATGTTGGTGAAGTCCCTTCCGTCAAAAGAGATGTCACCTTGGTCCACTTCCATAAGACCGACAATACACTTGGTAAGAACAGATTTTCCGGAACCGCTTTGGCCAATGATGAAGTTTATTTTTCCTGTTTCCACCAGCACGGAAATGTTTTTGAGAACGTGGTTCTCATCGAACGATTTCGATATGTTATTCACTTCAATCATAACAGCAACAATTGCGTGAGCACATAGTTTGAAATCATGATGAGCACTATGCTGTACACCACGGCCTGCGTGCTGGCCTTGCCCACACCAAGTGCTCCGCCTTTGGCAAGAAAACCATGATAGCCGCTCACCGTGGTAATGATGAATGCAAACACACAAGTCTTCTGCAACGCGTAAGTAATTTGATACGGTTCGAAGTAGTACTGTAGTCCGAACTGGTAATCAGGAAAAGAAATTACTCCAGAGGCTTCGCCAACAAACGCACCGGCAGAAATTCCGAGGAACATGGAAATAATAACGAGAAAGGGAAAGATGAAAATAGCTGCTACAATTTTCGGGAGAATGAGGTAGCCCGCCCCGTTCACCCCCATTACTTCGAGCGCATCAATTTGTTCTTTCACGCGCATGGTTCCTATTTCCGAAGCAATGTTCCCTCCCACCTTTCCTGCAAGGATTAGGCAGATGATGGTGGGCGAAAATTCGAGTATCATGGTTTGGCGTGTGGTGAAACCTATAGTCCATTTCGGAATCCAGCCGCTGTCTATCTGCGCTGCGGTTTGAAGGGTAACCACCGCACCCATAAAAAGTGAAAGCAATGCTACAATGCCCACAGATTGCAAACCGATTTTATCCACCTCGGCCACGGTAAGCCTTCGGTAAATAGCGAAGCGTTCAGGTTTGCCGAATACATCGCCAAGCAAAAGAAAATAACGACCAATTGTGCGGATGAGCTTAACCATAAGGCAGGGCGAAAATATAGGTGTGACGCACGGAGTTTGGGAACATCATCAACCTTTTGTTTACACCGATTCGTGTGTTCCATGTTTTTCCACACCATTGATGCAGCGTTTCAACCCGCACCGTGTCATACATACGGAACCCGCAATACTTTGGCAACCCAACAACAACCTGCTTGACCAACTGGACTGAAATTGTGAATGGATGCAAACGTGGCGAACAACGCGCCCATTCCGAGGCTTATCGCCAAAGCTGGAAAATTATTTTTCCTGCAGTACACCGCCTGATTCGCGACAAAGCTGAAGCGGAAGATGTGATGCAGGAAGCAGTGATAAAAGGATTCGACCGGTTAGGCGAATTGAAGGATGCCGAGAAATACATCGGTTGGCAAAAGCAGATTTGTTTGCGTGCCGCACTGAATAAACTGAGAACACAAAAATCCATTCCTTCACTTTTTCCCGAGATAATGGAAAGTGATGAAAGCGAAGAAAATGAAATTCCTGAAATGGATCTGGTGGCTGTTCAAAAGCATTTAAACCAATTACCGGATGGGTATCGGATAGTGATAAAAATGCATCTGCTGGAAGAAATACCACACGAAGAAATAGGAAACGCACTTGGCATAACCGCAAGCACATCGCGCTCGCAATACTCCAGGGCATTGAATAAATTGAGGAAAGAAATTATCAGCGAATATGAAAAGCAGTTTTGAGGAAAAGTTGAAAGAAATTCTCCGGCCGGTGGAAAACAAACCGAACGGTGAACCACTTCCCGGCCACGAAGAGCGTTTTGAAATGCGGCTGTTGAAAAATGTTGAGCAAAAGAAATCCAAGGTCTTCCAGATGTGGACGTATTCCGCTTTGGCCGCAGCGGCCATTATCGCGGTTGTGTTCACAGTGGTGCTGAAGTCCGATGAAAAAATATCACCGCAAGAGAATATGGCGGTGACAAAGCTCTCGGATGTGTCTTATGAAATGTCGCAGATTGAAAAATTCTACACGGAAAAACTTGCAGCCAGGACTGTCAATTATGCTTCACCCGACATTCAGGTGAAAAGATTCCAGGAAGAAACCTCAAGACTTGAAGGAGAATACAAAGTGCTGGAACGCATTCTTTCTAAAAATCCATCCAACGAAAAAATCATTAATGCGATGATTGGCAACTACCGCTTCAGGCTCCAGATTCTGGAAAGCCTTCAGAAATACACAGAAATTCAAAACAAAAAAAATAATCCAACTGATGAAAAAAAAATCAATCTTTAGTTTCTTTCTTGCTGCCATTCTTCTATCCGCAGAAGCCCTTGCTCTTGAAGATTTTTCCAAGGAATATCGCAAGAGCGTTAAAGTGAACAACAATGTGATAGTTGACCTCGAAGTCAATTTCGCGGACTTGAAAATCACCACATGGGATTCACCGCAAATTGACATCTTCGTGAAAATCACAACCAACGCAAAATCGCAGGAACGGGCCGATGAACTGTTTGAGAAAATAGAAGTAGCCATTGGTGAAAGCATGTCCAAAGTTGATTTCAAGATAACCTCCGGAAGTATCAGTTGCGGCAAATCAGAAAACTTCAGCATTGTTGTGGAAATGAAAATGCCTGCGGGTGGTTCATTGGAAGGAAATTCTGCTTTTGGTGAAATGACACTCGGTGATCTTAGCGGCAACTGCAATCTCATGGTAGAATACGGCAAATTCTCCGGTGGCAATTTGTCCTCTTCCACCAATAATTTTAAGGTCGCATTTGGTGATGCAGTTATCGCCAGTTTTGGAGGAGGCAATTTGGAAAATGAATATGGAAGTCTTGGCGTTGATCAACTGAAAGGAAATGCCGAAATAAATGTAGCCTTCGGGGATCTCAGGATCGGTCATGTTTATCCATCATGCAAAAACCTGGCAGTGAGAGTAGAGTATGGTGATGCCGATATTGGACTTGATCCTTCCTGCGCATTTTCAATTGATGCAGAAAGCAGTTACGGAGAAATTGACCTTCCCGATGGATTTAAGAAAACGAATTCCGAATCGGATTTCGCCAGTAAACATGTGGAAGGATCCTTCGGAAATTCAGCAACCGGGCAGTTAAAAATCAAGAGTGATTTCAGTGACGTGGAGGTAGGCATTGCCTTGAATTGATAGACCCCGAAACTGCCGAAGCCACCGAAGGCGAAAGTATCCCTTTCCAAAAGTCCATGTCATTTTGCTGTGTACTTTTTTGATTTCCATCAAAACGGGTAACCACTGAGTTACATCACTCCATTCGCCCTACTTTCACAACCCCTAAAAAAATTCAAAAAAATGAAAACACTTTCTACTCTTTTCTTGCTGTGCATTTCGGCCGTTGCATTTGGCCAGGCACCTTTTCTTAATTTAATTTCTGAAGAAATCCAGATTACTGAACCTGCTGCTTCGGATTTAGAAACTGTGTTGGGTTCGCCCGCACACACCATCCGATTGTACGCTAACATTCCCGATGACTGGGAACTTCAGGTGATTTACGGCAACATGTTTACACCACTAAACCTGGATGCTGTCGATGGCTTTTACCAAGATGCCGATGGCGGCCCCACTACAGTTGACATTAACCCTGCGTTGTTCGGTGTGCTTCCCTCACTTGCTTACGACTCGTGGCTAACCATTGGCTACGGGGATAATCAGGGAAACATGCTCTTGAGTTTGCCTGTGGATGAAGCCTTTTTTGATGTCTGGGAGGCGGGTGGCAATTTGCTTGTTAATGATCTTTTCGGAGGTTCGGTTTCCGTTGTTGCATTACCCACCACTTTTCCACCCAATACAGCAGATGCCAATGGCAATGTACTTGTTGGGCAATTTACCAGCACCGGAGATATGAGTGGGTGCCTCAATTTCCAGTTAAGAAAATTAAATCCTGATGGCAGTATTTATGATCCTCCTGGAAGCGCAACAAGTGAAACTGTTGCGTTTAATAATGTGTGCTTCGAGCACACTTTCGAAATAGGTCCCGGTCTTTCATGCACTGGTGATTTTGACATAAACGGTGTGATAGCCACTTCAGACCTGCTGCTGCTTATGGCAGATTTCGGTTGTAATGCCGCCTGCCCCAAAGACCTAACAGGTGATGATACAGTGGCCACAACCGACTTGTTGGTTTTTCTTGGGGTCTTCGGTAATGAATGCCCTGAATAGAATTGCTTGCGGTTGAATTGAAAAAGAAAACGTTGCCAGTATGGGCAACGTTTTCTTTTTCATGCCTGTCTTGAAACCCCGAATTATCTTCGCTGACACTTGCGTGACAGACACAACCTACATCGCCAATCATTTTTGCCAAAAGAAAAAACAGTGAACGAACTCCGGGTAATATCCATCACGCACCACCATTTTTCACTGGAACAAATCGGGAAATTCCATCTTTCCGATGACGTGCGCAATGGCGTTCTTCAATCCATAAAATCAGCATTGAACTTGCCAGAGTTGATGTGTCTCCAGACCTGCAATCGGGCTGAATTCATTTTCACAGCTCACCATTTTGTGTGTCCGGGTATTACTTCCCAACTTTTGAGGCGTGTAAATGCGGAACTCGATGAAGTGACAGCAGCAGCTATTGCAGTAAAAGCCGAAGTGTTCCAGGGTGCTGATGCAATAGAACATCTTTTGCGGGTTTCATCTTCATTGGATTCGGTGGTGATTGGCGAACAGGAAATCATCACCCAGATACGCAAGGCTTTTGAAGAAGCAAGCGATGCGCAACTGGCTGGTGATGCTTTGAGGCTCGTCATAAATCAATGCATTAAAACCGCAAAAGAAATCTTTACACAAACTGATCTTTCCCGCAAACCGGTCTCGGTGGTTTCACTTGCGTGGCGCGAATTTGAAAAAGCCGGGCTGAAGCATGATGCAAGAATTCTTCTTATTGGGGCTGGGCAGGTGATTCGGAATTTTTTGAAGTTTCTTCATGAACACGAATACAGGAATTTCACTGTCGCTAATAGAACACTCGCCCATGCACAATCCCTTGCGAATGCCTTCGGTGGTTCGAGCATCCCGCTCGATGAACTGGAAAACTATGACAAGGGATTTGATGCACTAATTTCCTGCACGGCATCAGGCAAAGCAATTATTACTGTAGCAGTGTACGACAAATTGCTGAAGGGTGAAACCGGTAAAAAGTTCATAATTGATCTTGCGCTTCCTGCCGATGTGGAAAGGAAAATCATTTCACATTTCCCGGTGCACTACACAGGAATGAAACAGATACAGGAAGTGGCTGCTCAAAACATTCACTTTCGAAAACAGGCGCTCAACGAATGTGAACCCATTATTGCCAAAGCGATAAAGGACTTTGGGCGTATAGTGCAGGAGCGCAACATTGAGTTGCTGATGCGTTCTATTCCACATACCATCCGCGAAATAAAAGCAACTGCCCTGGGCGAAATTTTTGCGAAAGACCTTCAGCAACTCGATGAAAGTTCGCGTGGTCTACTCGAAAAAATCATGACTTATATGGAGAAGAAATACATCTCTATACCTATGAAAATGGCGAAAGAAGTTCTGCTTGATGCAGTAGCGAAGAATTGATTTTTTTGCATCCTGATTATAGCTTTCTAAAGTTTCATCACCACAGAGTCCTGCGGGCAACTAGTTTGTTATGAGTGCATTCTTTGAGAAGCGAAGAGTTTCTAAAAGCGGCAAGATTTGATTCAATGAAACTTAAACATTCTCCTAAAAAGCCATTGTCCAAAATTTTTATCATCGGTACCAGGGGAAGCGACCTTGCTCTTTGGCAGGCCAACTTCATCCAGTCACAACTTGATCTCATCGGGGTTAACTGTTCATTGCGCATCATCAAAACCAAGGGAGATGAAATTCAACACCTGGGCTTTGACAAGATTGAAGGCAAAGGATTTTTTACTAAAGAAATTGAAGAGGCATTGTTGAATAATGAAATTGACCTTGCCGTGCATTCGCACAAAGACCTTGAAACCAGGCAGCCGGATGGCCTGGTGATAGCAGCGTTGAGTGAACGTGCTGATGCATCGGAGTTGCTGCTTATTCATTCCTCCGCATTTGATCCCCAGGAAAAGTGGGGACTGAAAAGAAATGCAGTGGTGGGCACATCATCATCAAGACGCAAAGCGCAACTGCTTCATCACCGCGCTGATGTGGAATTGAAAGACATCAGGGGAAATGTGCCCACAAGAATTAAAAAACTTCGCGAAGGAGATTTTGATGCGATCCTTATTGCCAAGGCCGGTGTGGACAGGCTCGCGCTTGATGTGAGTGATTTACATCCGCAAGTTTTATCTCCGCAAGAATTTGTTCCTGCACCAGCCCAGGGAGTGCTGGCCATTCAATGCCGCGCTGATGATGCTGAACTTATTGCGTTGCTTCATAAAATAAATGATGCATCCACAGCAGAACTCGTGAACATTGAACGTACTGTTCTCCACCAAATGCATGGAGGTTGTCATCTTCCGCTGGGAGTTTTTGTGAGGCGATCAGGAAATGAAATTGAAGCTCACTCGGCTTATGCGGAAAAGTGGGATGCTCCATTGAAAAGAATCGTAGTCCGCCACACCGATGCAAAGGCACTCCCGGAAATCATTCTTCGCGAATTGCGTTCATGAGCAAAACAGTTTTCATATCGCGCAGCATGGATGAAGAAAGTTTGCTTAGCAGGAATTTGCAGGAGCGGGGAGTTGAACTGCTTGCACTCTCACTCATCCGCATCCAACCCAAAACCTTCGATCCTAACATTGCCCATACCGACTGGGTTTTCTTTTCATCAAAAAACGGAGTGAAACATTTCTTCGCACAGCATCCCATTTTGAATCACCAGAAATTTGGAGCCATCGGCAATGCAACAGGCGATGAATTATCCCAGTACGTGGAAGTTGATTTTATGGGCAATTCGAATGACACGGATGAAGTGGCTCAGCAATTTGTGCTTCACATAAAAAACTGCACCGTGCTTTTTCCACAGTCCGATGAAAGTCTTCGCAGTGTTCAGAAATTTCTTGAGTACCAACAATCCATTGATCTGATTTGCTACAAGACAACGCCTCAACCGCGGCCGCTTGGCTTCCCCGATGTACTGGTGTTTTCATCTCCATCCAATGTGCGCAGTTTCTTCATGACCAACCAATACATGGAGTACCAACGCTGCATTGCTTTCGGGCCGGCCACTGCATCAGAGCTTCATCGCAACGGGGTGGATTCCGTGTGTGTGCTGGAAGAAATTTCGGATGAAATATTGATTCACGCAATAAATGATGCGATTCAAGGTTCACCGCCCTGGTCTTAATTTTATCGCGATGTTTACAAAGCATTTTTTTCTTCTTTTTGTAATGGCATTTTCACTTATCACGGTGGATGCTCAAATAACCCCTTCCCCCCCGGAGGATGATGCCACCCCTAAGTATGTGAACGAATTTCTGCAAATAGGAGTGGGCGCCCGAGCACTCGGCATGTCGCTCGCGCAAGTAGCAACGGTCAATGACGTGACTTCTGGTTATTGGAATCCGGCAGGGCTTCTGGGCATCCGCAGCGATTTGCAAATTGCCGCTATGCACTCCGAATATTTTGCGGGTATCGCCAAATATGATTATGCGGCCATCGGAAAATCACTTGACTCAGTAAGTGCAGCGAGCATTTCATTTATTCGTTTTGGCGTGGATGATATTCCCAACACTACGGATCTGATTGATGCCGGAGGAAATATTGACTACGATCGCATCACCACCTTTTCAGCAGCCGATTATGCATTTGTGCTTTCTTATGCACGCAATGCATTTTCTAAAAATAATTCAAACCAGGTGGATTTGGTAAACGAACGACCTACCGGTACAGGTTTGCGATGGGGAGCCAATGCGAAAATTATTTACAGGCAGGTGGGCGATTTCGCAAATGCCTGGGGATTTGGATTGGATGCCGGAATACAATACGACTGGAGAAACTGGAAACTAGGAGTGATGGGTCGGGATATCACTTCCACGTTTAATGCCTGGAGTTATTCGCTCGATCAAAACACCATTGATGTGTTTACCCAAACAGGAAATGAAATTCCGCAGAACTCACTGGAAATAGCATTGCCGAGGGTAATTATTGGAGGTGCAAGAAATTTCCAATGGAAAAAAGTTTCCTTACTTGCTGAGTTAAATGCCGACCTGACCACAGACGGACAGCGAAATGTTTTGGTGTCTGCTAAGCCCGTGAGCATTGATCCGCACATTGGTTTCGATCTGGGTTACAACAACGTAATCTTCTTGCGTATGGGTGCGGGTAATGTGCAGCGTGTAAAAGATTTTGACGGCAGCGAATCATTTACCTGGCAACCCAACATGGGTCTTGGCCTTCGTATTAAACAACTTCAACTGGATTACGCACTGAGCGACATTGGCAACCAAAGCGATGTGCTTTACTCCAATGTTTTTTCTCTGAGGTACGATTTGTACAAGCCCGCTCGTCCACTCTGAACCCAGAGGTTCTGCTAACTTTCTCATTTCACACCCTAACTACCTTCTCCGCGTGCGGCACCATTTGCCCGATACACACATCCCCAATTCCACCCAAGCCAAAATTCCGCGCAGCACTGAGGTAATCGTCCAGCGCGGACGGTGACACTGCTACCAACAACCCCCCACTGGTTTGCGGATCGCACAGGGTAAAAAGTTTTGGCGTATCCAATGAATTGCATTTGGCAGAATAGGCCTGGAAATTTTTCATAGTCATGTCCGGGTAAATCATTTGCGCGTGGTAGTGACTAAGATTTGGAAGCACTGGAATTTTTTCAAAAGAGAGTTCAGCGCTGAGTCCGCTTCCATCGCACATCTCGATAAGGTGACCAAGCAATCCAAAACCGGTAACGTCAGTAAGGGCATGAACACCTTTCATGCGCCCTAGCACCTCGCCAAACTTGTTGAGCATGCACATATAACTGATGGCGGTTTGTAAATCTTCATCCTGAACGAGGCCGCGTTTAGCTGCGGTGGTAATGGTGCCCAGCCCAAGTGGTTTCGTAATAAAAAGCAAATCACCTTCCTGCGCTGTATTATTTCGCAAGAGGTCTTCTTTTTTTACAAGACCACTTACTGCCAAACCAAAAATGGGTTCAGGAGAATCAATGCTATGCCCACCGGCCAAGGTGATGCCAGCCATGCGGCACATAAATCGCGCACCCTCCAACACTTTTTGCGCAAGCGATGGTGGAAGTTTCTCCACCGGCCAGCCTAGAATGGCAACAGCCAGAATGGGTGTGCCACCCATGGCATACACATCGCTGATGGCATTGGTAGCCGCTATGCGCCCGAAATCAAACGCGTCATCCACAACGGGCATAAAAAAATCTGTTGTGGAAATGAGGCATTGGCCTCTATCCATTTCGTAAACCGCAGCATCATCATTGTGTTCATTTCCTACCAATAGTTTTTCATCGGGCGGAAAAACTTCATCCGAGCGAAGCATTTCGCGGAGCACAGCGGGAGATATCTTGCATCCACACCCGGCACCGTGGCTGTATTGGGTAAGGCGAATTTTATTTTCAGTTTCAGTAGTCATGTGCGCTTAGTGTGATAGAATTTTTTTTGGTGATGAGATCATTCGCTGTTTCATTAATCGTTTTTCCACTGCAATCCAATAGTGCAACCAGCAATGGGTCACGTTGTGAAATCCCGTGGGCATAATTTCGGTCGTAATAGTCGAGCATAATGTCCACCCAACCCTTCATGTCCTGCGCGTCCAGAAACGCCAGAGAATCTTTCAGCCGATCACCACCCAATCTTTTTGCAAGCATGGAAGTGCGTTCTTTTAATTGTTCAATAGGAAATTTTCCATATTCATTCAATATCCTTTCCCTCCGGTAGTCAATTGAAAAATCCAGGGCCAGCACACTCGCGGTTCTCAGTGATTCATAAATCCTGTCTGGAAGTTTGCAACGGCCAATCCAGCGGCTTTCATCTTCGAGCCACACTTCGCTAATAATTTGAGACCACTGCATGGCAAGGTTATTTTCAAATTGTTCCTGCGTGGGTTGCGGCAATTGTCCCAGTGCGCCAAAAGTGCTTCCGCGATGATGCGCCAAAGCTTCGAGGTCAATTACCTTTTCACCGGCTTCTTTCAAATGATGAAGAATTTCAGTTTTTCCACTTCCTGTTTTTCCTGCAAGAACAAAAATGTTTTTGGGATGAAGCAGTTGTTCAAGCGCCCACCTGCGAAAGGATTTGTAGCCGCCCTTCAGCATCGTCACTTTGAATCCCGCCATGTCGAGCAGCCAGGCCATCACATTGCTTCGCATGCCACCGCGCCAACAATGCAACAGCACTTCGCGCGAGGGTGAAAGTTCGCGGGCCTCATCAATAAAGTTCACGAATTTTTTCCCCACCAGTTCGAAACCAATGCGTGTCGCTTCTTCTCTTCCTTTCTCTTTGTAAGTGAGACCTACGATATGTCGTTCATCATTGTTGAGCAGTGCAAGATTTTTTGCCCCGGAAAAATGCCCCTGTTCAAATTCGCCTGGGCTGCGTACATCCAAAACACAGGAGCCTGCATTTTTTGCAAGCTCCAGGAAATTGTTTATGTCAACGAGTTTGGTCAAACTGGAAACGACAACTATTTTCAGAACACATCCTCACCTGAAGTAAGAAATTGATCCGGGACTAAACAGAGATCAGAAATCAATCTGCAATTTGAACTTATTGCGCAACGTTTCCAATGCCGGATTCTTCTTCACCATTTCATCAAATTTTTCTTTCGGGGTTTTCATGGACATCTTTCGTTCCTGCTGCTCCTGTATTCTCCATTGCAATTTGAAGGTGGAGTTATGCAGTTTGCGTTTCAGGAAATCCAAGAGCGCACCTCGAACCGCTTCCACATCAATGGCCTGCACGCTGTTGGATAGTTGTAATGTGATGGTACCATCTTCTGCCAATTCGCGCACTTCCGATTTCAATGTGGAATGAAGACTTCCATTTCGCTCGCGAAGCCCATCAGCAAATTCCTGCCATACAAGTTCGAAAGAGGCGTGATTGAAGCCTTGGTTATGGGTGGTGTCGGTGGCCAATTCTTCTTGGGACTCTTCCACTTTTTTATCCTGTGGTTTCTGGAGCATTCTCTTGATGCTGGGTGTCTCCGTTCCGAACATCAGCGATTTTTTCACAAAAGGAACCATTGGTTCATTCACTGCACTTAGCATGTCGGTCTCTACAAAAACCGGAACTTGTGCTGCCTTTGGTGAATGAACCGGCTGCGAGTTTGCAACCGGAGCTTTTGATGTTGGCAATTGCTTTTTGCCTGTTGCCTCCCGATTGCTATCGGGATGCCCATTGACTCTAAACCCTTTCAGCCTGTACTTTTTTTTTTCACCTTCGCGCTGGTTGAGCGGAATGCTGCAGAGTTGCATCAGCGTGAGTTCAACAAGCAGCCTCTGATTTTTACTAGCCCGGTATTGCACATCGCAGGTGTTAATGAAATCGAGTGACTTGATCAGGAATTGAACGTTGGATGCAGCAGCCTGCACTTTGTATTTCTCCGCCACGTCATCGCTTACTTCCATGAGCTGAACTGTTACAGCATCGCGGCACACCAGCAGATTGCGGAAGTGCTCGCCAAGACCGGAAATGAAATGGTGACCATCGAATCCTTTGTTCAACACTTCATCAAACAGGACGAGCGCTGCGGGAATGTCTTCGCTGCTGATCATATCCGTGAGGCGGAAGTAGTAATCGTAGTCCAGCACGTTGAGGTTTTGAATGACGTCCTGGTACTTGAGGTTCTTGCCACAAAACGCTACCACCTGATCAAAAATGCTCAGCGCATCGCGCATGGCACCATCTGCTTTTTGTGCAATAATGTGGAGAGCAGCAGGTTCCGCAGTGATGCCTTCTTTGGTTGCAATGGATGCAAGATGTTCGGTCATGTCGCGCACCTTAATGCGGGCAAAGTCGAAAATCTGACAACGCGAAAGAATGGTGGGAATGATCTTGTGTTTTTCAGTAGTGGCAAGAATGAAAATGGCGTGCGCTGGAGGTTCTTCCAGCGTTTTGAGAAATGCGTTGAAAGCACTTGCGCTGAGCATGTGCACCTCGTCTATAATGTACACTTTGTATTTACCTACCTGCGGTGGTATTCGCACTGTGTCCACTATAGAACGGATGTCGTCCACCGAGTTATTCGATGCCGCATCGAGTTCAAAAATGCTGAATTGCAGATCATCCATTTCCAAATCCAGCATACCATTTACTGCCTTGGCAAAAATTCTTGCACAAGTGGTTTTGCCCACTCCACGCGGCCCGGTAAAAAGATAAGCCTGTGCTATCTGTCCATTGGCAATGGCGTTTTGTAAGGTGGTGGTAATGCTGCGCTGCCCCACCACTGTATCCCAACTCTGCGGGCGGTACTTGCGGGCTGATACAATGAAGTTTTCTGCCATGAGGCAAAGATGTGTTATGACAAGGGTTGAGAAGCGGAGGAGTTTTTCACAAAGAATTCAATTTCCGATCCTCTCAATTTTTCATGTCACAGTTGTTTGGGTTTTATCCTCATCCAGATTTTATTTCACAGAGCTGTGCATCTTGCTGATTTCGCTTTTAGCATTAGATATTCTTCCATAGCGTTGCGGAGCATTACCTGGTGTGGAAACAACCATGGAAGTTCCAATCCCTATGCGCATCAATTCTCCATTCTCGTTCTCCATTTTTCAATTCCCTGAGAGAATCCTCTTTATCTCACTTAGCTTCATCAGTGCTTCCACGGGAGTGAGATTGTTTACATCAAGATGGAGAATTTGCTCGCGCACCTGGCCCAGCGTAGGGTCGTCCAGTTGAAAGAAACTCAACTGCATTCCGGCTTGCGCTGCAATGTCTTTTATCTGCCCTTGCAGGTTTTCACGGGAGTGCGATTTTTCCAATTGTACAAGAATTTCTTTGGCGCGTTCCACCACCTTTACCGGCATACCGGCCATGCGCGCTACATGGATACCGAAACTGTGATTGGTGCCTCCTGCTTCGAGTTTCCGCATAAATATCACTTTGTTGCCCAGCTCCTTCACACTCACGTTGAAGTTGCGGATGCGAGGAAAAGTCCCTGACATTTCATTCAATTCATGATAATGAGTAGCAAAAAGGGTCTTGGCTCTCGACTTCGGGTTTTCATGAAGGTACTCCGCAATAGCCCAGGCAATGGAGATACCATCGTAAGTGGAAGTGCCGCGACCAATTTCATCCAGCAACACCAGCGATCGGTCCGTAACATTATTGAGGATGCTGGCCGTCTCGTTCATCTCCACCATAAAAGTGGATTCACCACTGGAAATGTTATCGCTTGCTCCAACGCGCGTAAAAATTTTATCCACTAATCCAATATCGGCACTGGTGGCAGGAACCATACTTCCCATTTGCGCCATAAGCACAATGAGGGCCGTTTGGCGAAGCACAGCACTTTTGCCGCTCATGTTCGGCCCGGTAATCATCACAATTTGTTGCGTATCGGGATCGAGGTAAATATCGTTGGCCACATATTCTTCACCGGCACTCATTTGTGATTCGATAACCGGATGTCGCCCGCCCAATATCTGCAACACTTTGCCGCCATTCACCGATGGTTTTACATAACCGTTGTGCTGCGCGGTGAGTGCGAAAGACAATAGGCAATCCATTCTTGCAAGAAGCTGTGCGTTGAGCTGTATGGCTGCGGTATAATCTGCAATTGCTGCCACCAGTTCCGCAAAAAGCTTCGATTCGAGTTCAATAATTTTTTCTTCAGCACCCAGTATTTTGGTTTCGTATTCCTTCAGTTCTTCGGTGATGTATCGCTCGGCCTGCACAAGGGTCTGTTTGCGAATCCAGTCTGCCGGCACCTTCTCTTTATGTGTATTCCGCACTTCAAGAAAATATCCGAACACGTTATTGTAAGAGATGCGGAGTGATGGAATTCCCGTGCGTTCACTTTCGCGTTTCTGGATTTCCAGCAGAAAATCTTTACCGCTGTAAGCAAGTTTGCGCAACTCGTCCAACTCCTCATTGATGCCATTGGCCATGATGCCGCCCTTGTTCAATGCAACCGGTGGTTCGGGATGAAGTTCGCGCGTGATTTTTTGGGTGAGTGCCTCACAAGCATTCAGTTGATTTCCCATGAGCGCCAGTTCTGTGTTAGAGGAAGTATCACACACCTTTTTTATAGGGCCGATGCTTTCAAGTGCGCGGTGCAATTGATGAACTTCACGCGGATTAACACGGCCGGTGGCCACTTTGGAAATAAGCCGCTCCAGGTCCCCCATGCGTTTTAATTCCTGGGAAATCGTTTCAGCGGCAACATTATCCTGCATAAAAAATTCCACCACAGAATGGCGCTGTTGTATTGGGCGGATTTCTTTCAGCGGCATCACTATCCATCTGCGCATCATACGCGAGCCCATGGGTGTAGCAGTTTGGTCGAGCACATGGAGGAGAGTGGTTGCCTTTTCATTAGGCGATCCCACCAGTTCGAGATTGCGGATAGTGAATTTATCCAGCCACACGTAGTGGTCTTCCTCGATACGGCTGAGTGATTGAATGTGCGCAATGCGATCGTGTTGGGTGTCGGCCAGGTAGTGCATCACTGCACCCGCTGCGGTAATGGCGAGCGGCAATTCGTCCACGCCAAATCCCTTTAGTGATGCAGTTCCCATTTGTCTTAGTAAGACCTCCCTGCCGAATTGCTCGGCATACACCCAATCATCTAAACGATAAGTATGGAATTTTTCTCCGAAAATTTCTTTGAATCGTAAGCCTTGACTTTTCTGGAATAACACTTCGCTGGGTGAAAATCCCTGCATGAGTTTCTCCACATATTGTATCGTTCCCTGGGCACACAGAAATTCACCGGTGGAGATGTCGAGAAATGCGACACCTGAAAAATTTCCTTCCATCGCTACTGCGGCAAGAAAATTATTCGCCTTCGATTCCAGGGTTTTGTCGTTGTAAGAAACTCCTGGCGTCACCAATTCAGTAACTCCCCGCTTCACAATTTTTTTGGTGAGCTTCGGATCTTCGAGTTGATCGCAGATGGCCACGCGATTTCCGGCCTTCACCAGTTTAGGCAAGTAAGTATCGAGGGCGTGGTAAGGAAATCCGGCCAGTTCTACAAATGCAGCCGCACCGTTCTTTCTTTTAGTAAGCGTGATGCCCAACACACCCGCTGCGCGAATGGCATCTTCCCCGAAAGTCTCATAGAAATCTCCCACGCGAAACAGCAACAGGGCATCAGGATATTTCGCCTTGATGGTGTTGTATTGTTTCATCAGGGGTGTTTCCACCACAGGAGCTCTTTCTGGTGCTTCGATATGCGTTTCGGTTTTAGTCAACGGTTGAAAGGACTCATCCCAAATGGGTGGGACGAAAATTATTTAGAATGAACATTTGAGAAACGTGAAGGGCGAAGGTATTCCTAAGCGCGAAGCGCGTTATTCACAATTCTTCCACATAGCCGACATTGACATGCGGCACAATTTGAAATTTGGAATTTGAAATTTGGAATTCTTCAGGCCACCCGAAGCTGGCTCATTTTCGATCTTGAGAATTTCTCTTTCGCGTAATTCAGGGTGACCTTAAATTCCTTTTCAGATGTTGATGGAAGTTCGAACATAGCATCGGTCATTATGGCTTCGCAAATCGAGCGAAGACCTCGTGCTCCCAGTTTATATTCCAGTGCCCTCTCTACGATAAAATCCAGCACCTTCTTATCGAAAGAAAGCTTCACTCCGTCAATTTCAAAAAGCTTGACGTACTGTTTCACCAGCGCATTTTTAGGTTCAGTGAGAATTCTGCGCAGCGTGTTTTCGTCTAGCGGGTCAAGATGTGTAAGGACAGGGAAACGACCGATGAGTTCGGGAATCAAACCAAATTTTTTCAAGTCGAGTGGAGATACGTATTGGAGAATGTTGCCGGTGAATAATTGGTGTGCTATGCTATTGTATCCGATTGATGATGTGTTCACTCTTCGCTCTATAATCTTATCCAAGCCATCAAATGCGCCACCGCAGATGAACAGGATATTGCGCGTGTCTACTTGAATCATTTTTTGCTCAGGATGTTTTCTTCCTCCCTGTGGCGGAACATTGACCACGGAACCTTCCAGCAGCTTGAGCATTCCCTGCTGCACGCCTTCACCACTTACATCGCGGGTTATGCTGGGGTTATCGCTCTTGCGCGCAATTTTGTCAATCTCGTCAATGAACACAATGCCCCTTTCTGCTTTGGCAATGTCGTAATCAGCATCCTGCAGCAGACGCGAAAGAATGCTTTCCACATCCTCGCCAACATATCCGGCTTCGGTAAGTACTGTGGCATCGGCAATGGCGAAGGGTACGTTCAACATCCTCGCTATGGTCTTGGCGAGAAGTGTTTTTCCGGTTCCGGTTTCACCCACAAAAATGATGTTCGATTTTTCAATCTCCACATCATCCTGTGCAAGTTTCTTTTGAGTAATTCGCTTGTAATGATTGTACACAGCCACGCTGAGAAAGCGTTTCGCTTCGTCCTGTCCTATGACGTACTCATCCAGAAAACGTTTCGTATCAGCAGGTTTCTGGAGTTTGAATTCATGCAGCTCCGGAGCCTTTTTTTCTTCCGTTTCCTCGTTGATAATTTTGTAGGCCTGCTGCGAACAGTCATCACAAATGTGTCCGCTGATGCCGGCAATGAGGATATTGACTTCACTTTTTTTTCTGCCGCAAAAACTGCATGATATGTCTTTTTCCATTATGATTTTTTAGATGTCAGATGAAGGGTGACGGATGAATACAATTTTCAGGGTGATGATTTGAAATCAACAATGCCGAAACGTGAGATAAGGGTGAAAGGTTTTTTGTTGCTCAAAGGTAAAGAAATGTATCCGGATCATTGCAGGTGATTTCGAACATTACATTGTGCGAGGGGTGAGGCTCGGCCTAACCTACTGCTCGTGCTTAATGTTTTGCTGCATCTGGAATCCCTATATGTATCGAGACCACCTCCGCACCTCTAAATTATTTCTTCTTCTCCAGTACTTCGTCTATCATTCCATAGTCGCGTGCTTCCTGGGCTATCATCCAATAGTCGCGGTCGCTGTCGCCCCACACCTTATCATAGGTCTGGTTGCTGTGCAAGGCAATGATCTCATAAAGTTCCTTCTTGAGTTTCTGGATTTCGCGTGCCGTTATTTCAATATCACTGGCTTGTCCGCGTGCACCACCAAGTGGCTGGTGGATCATCACGCGTGCGTGTTTCAGCCCCGTTCGTTTTCCTTTTTCACCGGCACACAATAGCACAGCAGCCATGGATGCGGCCATACCTGTGCAAATGGTGGCCACATGGGGGTTGATGTATTGCATGGTGTCGTAAATACCCAGCCCAGCATACACACTTCCACCCGGTGAGTTGAGATAAATCTGGATGTCTTTTTGCGAATCGGCACTTTCCAGGAAGAGCAATTGCGCCTGAATAATGTTGGCTATGTAATCGTCAATTTCCATCCCGAGAAAAATGATGCGGTCGGCCATAAGGCGCGAGAACACGTCAACCTCGCGGAAGGGCATGTTGCGTTCTTCAATTACGGTACGGGTCATCATTTCCGGCCCATACACATGGCTAATCACATCGTCCACAACCGACCCGGTTATGCCCGGCCTGTCCGTTGCATATTTCCTGAATTCTTTTCTTGTAATCATGATTTTTTATGGTTTTGATTTTTCAATTTTCGGCCAAAGTAAAGGTGTCGCTGATTGACCTGCAGGAGTTGCAAATTTGATTTTTCAAGTTTTGTGAGCTGTGTCTCCTGCTGACTGACACCTGCCTGCTGCCACCGGCCCACTTTTTAGTGTTGCACTCGATGCACAAACTCATCATAACTCAATGTCTTCTCTTCAAGAGTGCAATTTGATTTCACGAGTTCGATCATCTTTTGTTCATAGAGAAAATCGTAAATGTTCTTTGCTTCCTCTTTATCTGCCAATGCTTTCTTAGCAAGATCTTCCAGGTATTCGCCTTCGATGGGCATGCCATAAGCTGCATACCTGCGCATCAGCGTTTCCTTCAAGTGATTCATGGCGTCATCCAGCGTCACCTTGATTTCATATTGCTTAAGTATCTGGCCCTGGATGAGGTTCCAGCGGAGTTCTCCGGCATAGACAGGATATTCATAATCCACCATTTCATAGGTCAACGGTTTATCGTTGGTGAGCATGATGTGGCGTTTCAGGAATTCATCGGGCAATGATGGATTGATACGATTAGTGATAGTCAATGCAAAGTCGCGTTTGAACATCCAGTCGCTATCGCGCTGAAACATTCCTTCCAGTTCGGTTTTCACTTTCGAACGCATTTCATCTTCGCTCTTCACTTCATCCGGACCATAAATTTTGTCGAACAATTCCTGGTTCAACTCATGCGCTTCGATGTGTTTGATGTCGGTCACCACAATCCTGAAAAGTGAATTGAGGTGATGAACTTGGTGGTGTGTAATGCCGAGCATCTTCGCAAGGTCTTCGTGATTTTTGCTGAGTTGGTGCGGATCAATGTCAGCAGTGTCACCGCGTTTCAAACCGGTGAGTTGATTTTTTGTGTATTCGTCTTTTATGAATTCAATGCTGATGGTTGTCTTGCTGGAAATTCCTCCGGGTATTACTTCAGTATTCTCATTCAGTTCATTCAACTCCACAACCAGCAACTCTTCAGGGCCGGAAATTTCAGGCTCACTCATCTTGCCATACCTGCGGGCAAGATCTTTCACCTGCCTGTTGATGAGCACATCATCCACGTTGATTTTATGGTAAATGAAGGTTTGTGATTTGTCCAGTGATAATTCAATTTCCGGTGCGATGCCCATTTCATATTTGAACCTGAACTCATCGGGCTCTTCCCAATTACCTACAATTTCATCATGGTTTTTCGGAATCGGGCTGCCCAGGACTTTGATTTTGTTTTCGGATATGTAGCGATAGATATTATCCATCAGCACACCGTTTATTTCTTCCGCAAGAATGGATTTCCCGAATCTCTTTTTGATAAGACTTGTGGGAACCTGTCCCGGACGAAAGCCCGGAAGTTGCGCTTGTTTCCGGTAATCTTTCAACGCCTTTTCGAAACGTTCGCTGTAATCTTCTTTCTGAATCCTGATAACAAGTTCGGCATTCAGTTCATCAATGGAGTTTTTCTCAATAACCATTTTTCAGAATTGGTGAGTTAGAGAATTGGAGAGTTGGAGAATTGAAGAGTTGCAAAATCATGAAAAGAACATTTTGAATCTAATCAGTGTCTAATTCAACATCCCGATAACTATCGGGACTCCAATTCACCAACTCAACAAATTTTTAGTGCGGGCGGAGGGACTCGAACCCCCATGCCGTGAGGCGCCAGATCCTAAGTCTGGTATGTCTACCAATTTCACCACGCCCGCGGTTTTAAAAAAGGGGTGCGAATATAAGAGGTGCAAGTGAGCAGTTGGCAGGCGGCTGGCGGCAGCAAAGTGTTGATTCAAGTCACCGCTCGATTTCACTTTCTCTACATTCGCCCAACTTGAAAAAACCACTTATGCGATTTAAGATTCTGCTTATTGCTTCACTGTCTTGTTGCGCCTCATTCGCACAGGATGCAGGTGGTCCGCGGGCGCAGGCACTTGGCGGAACATCGCTCACGCATGTTGATCAATGGTGTGCGTTGAACAACCAGGCGGGGCTTGCGTTCGCAGAGAATTTTTCAGGTGGAATTTTTTATGAAAGCCGGTTTCTGGTGGATGCGTTAAGTGACAAAGGACTTGGTGCTGTGCTGCCTGTCGGGGCCGGTGCTTTCGGATTGAGTCTTCGTTCATTCGGCTATAGCCTCTATTCTGAAACAAAGGCCGGACTGAGTTACGGAATGAAGTTCTCCGAAAAATTCGCGGGTGGCGTGCAGGCGAATTATTTCAATGTGAGGTTGGGAGAAGGTTATGGAACCAGAAGCGCAGTGAGTGTTGATGGCGGATTTCTCTACCGCATGAACAAAAATCTTTCACTTGCAGCACACGTTACAAATCCCAACCGTGCAAAACTTGCTGATTACAACGATGAACGATTGCCGTCCCTGTTGCGTGCCGGTGCAGCGTATCATTTTTCGGAAAAAGTTTTTCTGGCGACTGAAGTATGGAAAGCCTCAGATGCAACTACTCAAGTGCGGGCAGGCATCGAATATCGCGTGATTGAACCGCTTCATCTACGCATTGGAGCAGGCAGCAAACCGGGGCTTATGAGTTTCGGTTTTGGATATGTCCTCAAAAATTTCAGGATTGATTTTTCGTCCAGCTATCATTCTGTACTAGGATTTTCACCGCAGGTTGGACTTTCATTCGTTCCGGTTGAAAAATGAGTTTCGATTCACACAGAAAACAGTTAAGAACACAGAAATATTTTTTTCTGAGGACAAGTATTTCAGTGGTTGTCATTCGTACCATCCTCATCACAATTTTCAATTTTCAGTTTTCAATTTTCAATTCCTCTTTAGGCCAGACCGAAGATCAGAAAAACTCCATCATCGAACAACGCATTGAGGCAATTGCCGGTGCACTGGAAGAAGATGCGGAACTTGATTACACCAACTTGCTGGAAGACCTCACCTATTATTATGAGCATCCGTTAAACCTGAACAATGCTACTGCCGATGAATTGCGTGAACTATACATGCTGACGGACGTGCAGATTGCTTCGCTTCACAGGCATGTTGACCGCTACGGTTCTCTCGTCAGCATTTATGAATTGCAGGCTGTAGCCAATTTCGATTTGCAAATCATCCGGCTGATTGAACCTTTTGTTACTGCACTGCCGGGATCAGCTCTTGAAGATTTTTCGTTCAGGAATTTCTTCAAGGAAGGAAGAAGCGATTTGTTTTTGCGATACAAGCGTGTGCTGGAAAAACAGGGCGGTTATCAAAGCAATGTTGAATCGAACGAGGCACCGGATTTTTTGGCAAGTGCCGATTATCTCTACACCCGATATCGTTTCCAATACCGCAGAAATATCACCATCGGTTTTACGGCAGAAAAAGATGCAGGTGAAAAATTAAATCGGCAACCTGATTTTTTCAGCGGGCACATTTTCTATCGCGACAAAACTTTTTTGCGCGCACTGGTGGTTGGCGATTACAACGCGCAGTTCGGGCAGGGACTCACTTTCTGGAACGGCTTGGGGTTTGGCAAATCGGCTTATGTCACCAACCTGAAAAAAAATGCGATGCAGTTGCGACCCTATTCTTCGGTGGACGAAAATCTTTTCCTACGCGGTAGTGCTGCCACGCTCGGCTGGAAGAAAATGGAACTCACGGCTTTCTTTTCATCCAAAAAAATTGATGCAAATCTTGAAGCAGTCGAAGACTCTACACTAAGCGATGATGAATTTTCTGCCACATCGCTTCAAACCAGCGGGCTGCATCGAACAGAATCTGAACTCGCAGACAAACATGCAATGGGTGAAACAATTGTTGGTGGCAACCTTCGCTATAATTCGCGAAAATTTTCTTTGGGCATCACAGCAGTTCGCACATCTTACTCCGAAGCCATTCAACCCGGAACACAACTTTACCAGCAGTTTCGTTTTTCAGGAAAAGAAATTCTGAATACAGGACTCGATTATCACTGGGTGTTGCGCAATGCAAATTTTTTCGGTGAAGTTTCAAGAAGTGATAATGGAGGCATGGCTTCGCTCAACGGTGTGGTGGCGGCACTACATCCACGCTTGTCGGTGGCTGCTATTCATCGCTGGTTTGAAAAAGATTACCAGGCGCAACATGTCAATGTATTTGGTGAACAATCAGAAAATGCGCAAAACGAAAGCGGAATTTATTTCGGTGCGGAAGCAAAGCTTGCAAGCGCATGGACACTTTCTCTTTATGCAGACCAGGTGACATTTCCGTGGCTGAAATTTCGCACAGATGCTCCATCACAATTCACCGATTATTTCTCTCAACTGAATTTCAGGCCGGACAGGAAACATGAATTCTATGTGCGTTACCGCTTGCGAAACGGGGCGCAAAACATTTCGTCACTTGCAGAAGTCCCGATAGATTATCCGGTGGACATCACCCAGCACAATTTTCGAATTCATTCTGCGTACAGTGTTCACCCGAATGTGCAGTTGAAGTCACGCATGGAATGGAGCGTTTTTGAAAAGCCGGGCGAAGAACAGAAAAATGGTTTTCTTCTTTACCAGGATGTGGTTTGGAAAAAACTGGATGTGCCGGTGAGTGTGCAATTGCGTTATGCCCTGTTCGATTCACCCTCGTGGGATACGCGCATTTATGCTTACGAAAGTGATATTCTCTATGCTTTCAGCATTCCTGCTTATTACGGAAAAGGCTCACGTTTCTACACCATGCTTAAATGGGACGTGATGCATGGCGTGGATTTCTGGCTGCGCTACAGCCAATGGCTCTATACCGATCGAGATGTGATTTCAAGCGGCACAAGCGAAATCCAGGGAAACCGAAAAAGTGAAATACATGCGCAGGTAAGGTGGCAGTTTTAGTTGGAGAGGTATAGCGCTGGAGATTTCGGCAGTAAACAGCAGTCGGTAGTCGATCATCGGCAAATCGGACCTTAGCTTCCACTTCGGTCTTGAAACTTTCTGCTTCATTTCCAGTAAAAAAAGGCAAGATAATTGGCAAAGCAATAACAAATTTTGAAAACATGAAAAAAGCTTTACTCATTACCTGTGCTCTTTTCACCCTCGCAACACAATCCATTTATGCGCAAACCACGCATCCCATTTCCACCGCGTTTATTTCGCCTAACCCTGTTGAGGCAAAAGCAGAATTGCTTTTCACCGAAGTAGTAGAGGAAGAAATTACCGTAGTGGTGAAAGACCTCAGCGGCAAAGTGATTTACCAAACCATCTGCGGCAATGCAGGTGAAGAATGCATCAGTGTTCCACTGGAACTTGAGGCACTGATTCGCGGCATCTACATCCTACAGGTGAGCGGAAGCAGCGGTAAAGTGAAAACACTGAGGTTCCAGAAATCGTGACAGGAATTTTGATTCAATCAGGATTCTGTCGCGGGAATTTTCCAGTGGCAACAGTTTAAAATGGAGAAATCATCGTTTGCTCTGTTATCTCACCACCACTTTCCCTGTCACCACTTTCTCTCCCGACACCAGCACACAGTGATACACTCCTGCTGAGAATTGATCAAGCGAAATCATTTCCGTTTTTGAAGTGATGGTTTTTTCGAGGACAACATTTCCTACTGCATCAATGATGCGCAACACCGCACCCTGATGTTCTGCGCCACATCCCACAAATAGAAAACCATCAGCAGGATTTGGCCAAACTTCTAAACCGGAACCCGGAACCAAAGTTTCTTCAACTCCCACCTCTAGCCATCGCGCCATAAATTCCTGGTAGTAAAGATTTGCAACACGTGCATCGTGAACCACAACTGTATTTTCATCGTTGATGGTATTGGCAGAAGTGCTCCAGTTATGCGAGCCTGTTAGCACCGTTGGATCGCTTGAAGTATTATTCGGATCAACAATGCAATACTTGTGGTGGATAAGTCCGCTAATGCCCTGGTGTGTGTAAACATCCATACCAGCATCTAACAGGTACTGGTACACCGAAGAAGGATCACTGGTTTGTTCTATCACACCGCGAACAGTAGTAAGGAACAAATCATCTTCATCAATTATCTGATCAGCAATATCCTCGCGAGTAAATGCAAACATGGCGTAAAACAATTCGCTATCAGTAGTGGAGATGGTGTTTATGATTTGCTGGTTCGCATTGTCGGTTGGCGAGAAGTACACCTCCACCGGAGAACTTCCACAGAGATATTTCCATGGAGTGTTCACGGATTTATCGGAACCGAATTTCGAACTGTCTTCATCGGGTTGGTCGCCACTGCTTCCCCACATTTCTTCGAACTCGAGACGGTAGCCACGCGCAATGCTCTGATCCTGGAAAATGATAATGTTGTTGTAATCCGAAAACTGATCCTGTTCAATCCAGTTGGTAGAACCGGTGATGAGTATTGCAAGATCAACATAGTCCGCATCAATGATGCAAAACTTATTGTGGTTGCCGCTACCTGAATCATCTTCACGCATCAACACCGGAATGGCATTGTCAAGACTTCCTACGGCTGCATTTGCATTGGTGCCCTGACCTACGAAACGAATAGTCACTCCATCGTTGTATGCATTGTTGAGCGCTCCTGCAATTCCGGTGTCACCGAAATTGTACATGCTGATATCAATGGAGTGTTGTGCGCGATTGATGTAAGCGATCAATGTGTCGTCCACCGCATCATAAAGTGCAATGGCTTCTTCCTCTGTTGCGTAACTCACATCAACATCTTTGGTGAAATAAACAGTGATGGCTCCGCTTGATTCGCTGCGCGTTGCATAAGGCATGATGGTGCTGTAAGCTGTATCTACTCCGTTGGCCGATGCTGCTTGTGCCCAATAAATGGTTCCGGGATCAAGTCCTGAAATTGTTGCAGTGTGTGCCGTGGTGCTTCCAGGAATTTCAACCATGTTGCCCAATGCCGGAGAATCTCCCCAAAAGATTTTTGAATCTCCCGGAGTATCGGTATTCCAAATTAATTCTATGGTGGTGTACTCAACACTTCCCTGGTTTACACCGCACACAATGTTGATAGAATTCTCCGTGACAAAATCATCCATGTCACGTGGCAGTAACTGGTAACCGGATTCATAAGGAAAACTTGGGTCATACTGCGAAATGATCCCCACCAAATCGAGTGTACCCATTGGCAATTGTTCCCCGATGAGGGAAGATGAGGAGTGAAAAAATGCCACCCCATTTTCTGAGTCAAGAGTGGTGAACTGAAAAGTTTGCGCAGTGATGGTGTTCATGCATCCGTTGAACAACACGTCATTGACTATTACCAATTGCCCTTCGTAAGATTCATTCATCTGGTCGGGGGTAATCGCGATGGGATTAGGCATAACATTACCCGAAGAATTGATGGTAACAGATGAAAGGCTTGGACCAACTTCAATCAAGCCGTTGAATTCGCTGAGGGTTCCTGTTATGGTTACTTCATCGCCACGCAGTGGTTCATCCCATGCATTCCAATTTGAGCCGGGATAAATGGCAATGCCAGCGGTGGCATCCTGAACATACCGCACACTAGAGTTGAGTTCCGATGAGTTGGTTACGATTCCGGTAATAGTGACGACTTCGCCCTCCGAATAATTAGTACGCGCATCAAGAATGTTGTCTTGAGCATGAATGGTTATCGCGAAGGAGATTGCAGTAAGAGTAAATATGTTTTTCATTTTGTTTTGATTTCTTGTCAATATGTGAGTGTCAGTGAAAGATTGAATCGCCTTCCCTGCCCGATGAACACTCCGGCAGATTGTGCTTCGAAGCCGGCATAGTCAGCATTGGTTTCCTGTGCATAGCGCGCAAATGAATCGTTGTTGTTGGCATCGGATACGTAAACAGTGTTTAGCACATTAAAAATACTAGTGCGAAGATCAACTTCAAAATCATTCAGCTTGAATCCATAGCCCGCATGAAATTCTGCAAGACCATAAGCCGGGGCTTTCCACGAATCACGACCAGCATTGTCTCCTGAAAGATCTGTAGGTTCAAATTCAGAATACTGCCGTTCGAAACGGAGGTAACGAACTTTTACGTACAACTCGCGCACGATTTCCCAGCGCAGCATTGCACCGTATTGTGTCTGTGCTGCATTGCCCACATGAATTCCTTTTGCATCGTAACTGATGATGTATGGATCACCGTTAATGTCAAGCACAGGTTCGCCATTGTCGTACTGCGGCTGCACTTCGCCTGCGGAATTCCAAATCCAATCACCATAAGACACCAGCCCTTCTGCTGCAAGATTCTTGGTGATGTAGTAAGCAACGTCAAGTTCCGCTCCTGCATGTCGTGCATTAATGCCCTGCAAGTTCAATTGAATAGTATTAAGAGGATCAGCAGGATCGGGAACAGCAAATCCTCCCGGGAATGGGCGGTTGTTCCATACCGTGTAATACGAATTGAAATTGGCTGCCACATTTTTATTGCGGTATGAAACACCCAGTTCGTTGCCAATGATTTTTTCGTTGAGGATGTTGTTGTAAGGTTGGTTTGCAAAATCAAAAACCTGGTTGAAGAGGGGAGCTTTGTTCAAGTAACCCACATTCACAAATACGTTGAGGTGGTCGGTTGCATTCACGTTGATTCCCGCTTTCACAGTATATCCATCCTGAGTGAGCCAATCTGACTTTTGGTATTCGAGTCCTCCGGTGGTGGGTGTGTAGAGCTGGCCGTTGTACTCCACGCTGTCTGGAATAAGAAGCGTTGCATCGGGATTGTCTTCATCAAGATGATAGCCTACTTCCACTTCGGTGCCGTCAATAACACACGGAAGAAAATAATCCACACGCTGGTAACCGGTGCGCGAAACAGAAGCACTTACAAATCCTGTAAGCAGATCTGTTTTGTATTCCGCCTGGCCGAAAAGTCCTCCCCACTTCACGAATGAATCATTGTTGAATTCAATCTTGTCGCCTTCGCGTTTTACTGTGTTTGCATTGTTGAAATCATAGTCATCGGTTTTCTGGATGTAATCTGCTCCCAGCAAATCATACACTTCGCGGTAGTGTTCGCCACGATAGCTGCGGTAATCCAGACCGCCACTTAGGTTCAGTTTTTCATTCACCTCATGAGAATAAATGCTGAGGGCACCGTACCAGAAATGATTGTTCACGCTAGTCTTTATATAATTGAATGCATATCGTTCGGTTGAGGAGACGAGATAATTTATGTTGTAATCATCTCCAGAAAAAAGAGGTGGATTCAATCCTGAGTTGGTATCATAAATAGTTTGAAAATCTATCTGCCCATTTTCCAGGTAACCACTTGCAGGATTTGGATTTTGATCGAGCCTTGTGCCTCCGCCATTTCCCAATGAGAGGTAAGCCACCGTACTCAGGAAATTCCGATCGCTGAATCGCCACACATCTTTTAATGCGAACTGCGGCTTGTGGTAATAATTCACTCTTTCATTCAGCGTTTCACTTTTTTCATTGGTGCGTTCACCAGCCACCACATCGTAACGCATGAGAGAACCCACGTGCATGTTGTAGCCCACACCATAATTGGGAATTCCGGTCGTATCAATTCCCTGTTCCAATGCAAAATCCGGATCATACACACCAATGGATTCCTTCTGCACTCTTTGACCGTGACGTTGTGGTGCGCCAAGTGCTGACAAACTAATCAAATGTTTACCTGTGATTTTTTCTACCTTTCCGTACCAGAAAATTCCTCTGGTAAATGTTCCATCCACCCAACCATACCCACGCTTGAATGATCCTGCAAGCGTGAAGCCCCATCCGTTTTCCATCTTGCCTGATGAAATGCCGAGAGATGTACGCAGCAAACCATTGTCGCCAACTTCCTGTTTCATCCTGATCATTCTTTTTTGTTCGATGCCTCTTGTTATAAGATTGATGGTGCCGCCCACTGCCGGTATGGCAAGTTTCGAGGCGCCAAGTCCGCGCTGAACCTGTGTAGTTTGCAGTACTACATCCAACCCGAACCAGTTGCTCCAGTACACCGCTCCGTTTTCCATATCATTCACCGGAACTCCATCAAGCATCACTGCAACATTGTTTTGTGAAAAGCCACGGATGGTTACACGGGCATCGCCATCGCCCCCACCCTGCTGCGTTACATAAGTTCCGGGAATGGTATTTATGATGGTTGCAATTTCGCGCGAGCCGAGTTCTTCCTCCAACCGTTTTAGCGGAATGTTGGAAAACGCCACAGGGGTTTCGCGACCGATTGCATAGTCCGTTGTAACCACCACTTCTTTAAGTTGAATGGAGGCAATTTGAAAATTGATTTCGAGTTGTGGTTGGTTCAGTGTTACTTGCTGTTCCATTGTTTGGTAACCGGAATAAGCCACAGTGAGAGTATAAGTGCCATAACTAACATCAATAGAAAAATTTCCATCAATGTCAGTATTCACACCTTTTCCTTCTGCATAAACAACAGGAACAAGTGGAAGCGTTTCCCCGGTGAAACTATCTGTGACGGTGCCGCTAATTGTTCCAGTCTGTGCAATGCAAATAACAGAAACAAAAAGACATGCGGAAGTACCAAGAATTTTTTTCATCTTCAGGAAAACTTCAGAAGGCATCTTGGAATTTTTTTATTTGACGCACGGAACACAAGGAAAACAAGGAAATTTTTTCTCACAGAAAATATCTGCGTGATTGTTTCTAACGCACTATCCGCTGCTGAACAACTGAACCATCACCAAGAGTTACTTGCACGATGTACACGCCCGGAAGAATTGCGGCCACTTCAACACGATGCATGATGTCGTTGATTTCGTTGTCTTCTGAAATGATTTTTCCCTCCACATCTGTCATCTTGATTGCCACCATCATTTGATCGGAAACAATGCTCAGGTTATCGCCTTGTGCAGGGTTAGGAAAAAAACGCACATTTGCTTTGGATGCAAGTTCATTCACATCGGTGCCACAAATGCAATCGTGCCAGCCGAGGTGGTCGAAGGTGTTGGCAGAAAGAGAATCCCATTCCGCTTCAATGTCGAATGATGTTGGATTCACCGTTACACCGCCATCCACATCGGAGTGGCGGATGAGTGTGTGGTCACGTGATTGGTAGAGTTGCGCACCTTCAGAATCGGTGTAAAGCCCCCAGCCAGGAAAGTCAGATCCCTCGCCTATGCGGCCAAAGAGATCAACCAGTGTTTCCCCATCGTTGGTGAGCAGTGCCACTGCATCATCTCCGTTGAAGTACATGGGCCAGATGCCATTGTCGTAGGTAGGGTTGATATACACATCTGCCACCGCTTGCAGTTCATCCCAAATGGGTGCTTCGAGTGCAATTCCTGCGGTGTCAAGTTTGTCTAGCACTACCACCACCACATCATAAGCCGGAATGATAACTCCCGTGAGGTAAGAGATTTCACCAAAGTCAGTGCTGCCATTTGCGAACCGCACAAGACCGTATTCAGATATGTCTTTGGGGGCACCGGTGGGATTGTAAATCTCGATGGCTTTGTTGTTAGACCAACCCTCCACGTATTCACTTATGAAAACTTCCTGGCAGTTTTGCGCGAAGGATGAAGAGACAATGCTGATGACAGATAAAACCCCCAGGATGCTGGGCAGAAGTAGGATTTTTTTTCTCATGAGACTAATTTTTTTGAATGGTAATGGTGAGCCTTCGTGTTCATTTTAGAATTTGATTTTTTGTAAAGGCGCGTAAAAGTAGGAAAAGCCGATGGCTACTTTGTTACTGTGCGCAGAGCCTTAACGGAGGACTAACGTGTCGGTAATTTGTCAGAATGAATTGAAAATTAAAAGTGGGCAAAGGGCAACAAGGAAAAAGCGAAGGACCAGGAAACAATCTGTTGGAAAGTTGCAAAATTCGCAGAGGAATTTTTACTTCTACATAGACAAAAGGAACGTGGTGATTCTTTTTCTACCCCGGACAAAAAGTGCTACTGCAACTTGCCGCCCTTCATTCATCTGGCAATAAAAAGGAACGGCTGATATTGGATGAACACGAAAACCTGGAAGCGCGCATTCTGATTTCTTATGTGTTTAGGTAGCAGCGAAAAGTATCATCAGACGAATTCAACATCTATTCGAAATCACTCATCCGCCTTCTTCTTTTTAAATTTCTTTTCTCTCATCTTCTTCCCCCAATCACAAATTCCCATCTGGAATTATCGCGGTTAATAACTCGTTTCAAAAGTTCCCCGCATGGCTTCAACCCACCTTTAGGCAGAAATATATTTGTGACCGGTTTTTAATGATGTTCCTAAAAACCTTTAATGACAAGGGTTTCAGCCAACATCCAACGCAAGAAAATTTAATCCCCGACTCACTACGCTCATGGGTTTGTTCTCATTTCTAACACAGGAAATTGCCATTGACCTTGGCACCGCCAACACTATCATCATCCAAAACGACAAGGTGGTGGTAGACGAACCTTCCATAATTGCCCGCGACCGAAGCACCGGCAAAACGGTAGCCGTAGGGCGCCTTGCACAACAAATGCATGGCAAGACCCATGAAAATATCAAGACCATTCGTCCCCTAAAAGACGGAGTGATAGCCGACTTTCATGCTGCCGAAGACATGATAAAGGGAATGATAAAGATGATTAACCGCAAGCGTGGTTTCTTCCAGCCCTCCCTTCGCATGGTCATCTGTATTCCCTCCGGAATTACCGAAGTGGAAAAACGTGCGGTGAAAGATTCAGCCGAACATGCCGGAGCCAAAGAAGTATATCTTATACACGAACCCATGGCGGCAGCCATAGGCATCGGTATTGATGTGGAAGAACCTATGGGCAACATGGTGATTGATATCGGTGGCGGCACATCTGAGATTGCCGTGATTGCACTGGGAGGAATTGTTACCGACAAAAACATTCGCGTGGCCGGTGATGAACTTACCCAGGACATTGAAGAATACATGCGCAGGCAACACAACATACTTATTGGAGAACGAACAGCCGAACAAATAAAGATTGAGGTGGGAGCGGCTTTGCCAGAACTGGACAATCCCCCACCCGACTACAGCGTTCGCGGACGCGACCTCATGACCGGGATCCCAAAAGAAATTTCTGTTAGCTATTCTGAAATTGCCCATGCACTTGACAAGAGCATTTCGAAAATTGAAGAAGCCATAATGAGCTGCCTCGAAAACACTCCGCCAGAACTTTCGGCTGATATTTTTAAGACAGGAATCTACCTGGCCGGTGGTGGCGCATTATTGCGCGGTCTCGATAAAAGAATTTCTATGAAGACCAAACTTCCAGTTCATGTGAGCGAAGACCCCCTTCGTGCAGTGGCCCGTGGCACAGGCATCGCGTTGAAGAACATCAACCGATTCCAGTTCCTGATGAGGGAGTGATGACAGCATGTTGGTAATCTCCCCTGTGAATTCAGGAAAATTGTTTCCCGAACACAGAGCGTCATCGGATTTCTTCCCTCATGCATTTCAACTTAAAAATAATTCATGCGAAACATCATTGAACTGATAAAGCGGCTGTACATGTTCCTGTTGTTTTTGGCACTCCAGGCTGCAGCCCTTGCTCTTTACTTCACTGCAAGCAGGCACCACAACACTGCGTGGCTTAACACCTGTACCGATGCCATAGGAAATATCCAGGCATGGCGCACGGAATTTTCCGGCTACCTGCGGCTGGGAGATATCAACGATGAACTCTCCATCCAAAATTCATTGCTTCGAGAAGAAGTAAAGAGCAACTATCTCAAAATTTCTGATCGCGTTTACCAATACAACGATACAATCTACCTGAAAAATTGGGAATACCGCCCCGCCCGTGTCGTTAACAATAGTGTGCAATTTCAAAGCAACTTTATTACCCTTGACCAGGGAGCTGATGGGGGCGTGAAAGAAGGTATGGGTGTGATTGCCAACAACAGTGTGGTGGGCAAGGTGGTAAAAGTTTCCACCCATTTTTCAGTAGCCATGAGTGTGCTGCACGAAGACTTCAAGGCAAGTGTCAAAATGAAGGGCACCGGTGTTTTCGGTACCTTGATTTGGGAAGGAGACAATGCGCTGTATGCCACCGTGAACGAAATCCCTAAAGAAGTAAAAGTAGAACTTGGTGACACGATTGTGACCACCGGATTTTCCCCCTACTTCCCAGCCGGATGTATGGTTGGCATAGTTTCCAACCATGATGCTAAGGTGGAGGAGAACGTACATCGTATTACAGTAAAACTCTCCACCAACTTCCGCAAACTGAGCTATGTGGATGTGGTGAACAACACACTTGAAACAGAACAACAACAAATAGAAACAGAGGCCCGGCAGGAATATGGCGCAGTTGATTCTCAATAATCTTATCAGGATACTTTTCCTGCTCTTGCTCCAGGCGCTGGTGGTGAGCCGCATGGACTGGATGCACGGAATGATATTACCGTGGATTTACATTTTCGGAATACTGATGCTGCCTTTCGAAACTCCGCGTTGGGTAGTGCTGGTGGTAGCAGGCAGTGTTGGTCTCGGTATGGATTACTTCATGCAAAATCCGGGACTTCACACCAGTGCATGCCTCTTTGTGGGTTACCTGCAACCTCTTATCCAGAAAATAATTTCGCCCCGCGAGGGGTACGAAGCCACACAGCGGCCCACTGTACAACGAATGGGTTTGCCGTGGTACCTCACTTATGCTGGCGTACTCGCACTTGCCCATCACTGCTGGCTGTTCTACCTCGAGGTGTTTCGCTTCACTGATTTTTTCCAAACCTTTCTGCGCGTCCTGCTCAGCACCATTGCCACATTGCTGCTTATGACTATTGGTCAATATCTTATCTATTCAGCTAAGAAATCGGAACGATGAACCTCGAAAGCCGCAGGTACACCATCTCGTTTATTGTTCTCATCATCGGGGCTATCTACCTCATCCGTCTTTTTTTTCTTCAGGTGGTAAACAGCGATTTGAAGAACAAAGCCACCATGCTGACGGAGAAGGAGGAAATTATTTACCCATCGCGAGGTATCATTTTCGACCGCAACGGCAAGGTGCTTGTGACCAACCAAACGGTATACGACCTGATGGTGACCCCCACGGAAACCCTGCCCATGGATACCGCTGCATTTTGCGAACTGACTAAAGTTTCCAAAGATGAATTCATCAAATTCTTTAAAAGAATTGAGGCGAGAAAGGAGCGAAGACTAAGGCATGTTTTCATAGAACAAATCACTCCACCGGAGTTTGCACGCATTTCAGAAGAGCTTTACAAGTACCCTGGATTTTTTGCAGAAACGCGGACCCTTCGTGTTTATCCGCAAAGTATTGGTGCGCTGCTGTTGGGCGATGTAGGAAAAATCAGCAAGGGCGAACAGGAAGCCTCTCCCTATTACACCAAGCGAGACTATATTGGAAAAGGGGGCATAGAAAAAGCGTACGAAGCGGAATTACGCGGCAAGCGCGGTGTAAAATATGTGTACCGTGATAACCAGGGAGTGGTTCGTGGTGTGGCGGAAGGAAAACTGGATAGCGCTGCTGTGGCTGGCCAAAATTTATTCTCAACCATAGACTCTGACCTCCAGCGATACGGTGAAGAACTAATGGCCAACAAGCGCGGATGCATTGTAGCCATTGAACCAAAAACAGGGGAAGTTCTATGCCTTGTTTCAGCACCGACTTATGACCCCAATCTTCTTGTCGGTCGAGCACGGGGACACAATTTTAATGTTCTGCTAAATGATCCTGCACTTCCGCTTTTCAATCGCGCCACACAAGCCGAGTATCGTCCGGGTTCCATTTTTAAACTGGCACAATCCCTCACGGCATTGCAAGTAGGCGCTATCAATCCGCAAACGAGAATTCACTGCAACAGGGGCATAATCGGTTGCCACGGTTCGCACAGTTTCGATGATTTGGAAATGGCGATTGTTCACTCGTGCAATCCTTACTTCCGCGAGGTGATGCACCGGGTAGTGGAAGGCGACAGGGACAAAACTTCGCGCTTCAAGGATGCCAGAATTGGATTGGGCATCTGGCAGAAGCAAATGCAAAAATTGGGGTTGGGCAGCAACCTTGGCAGTGACATACCGGGAGTGAAAACCGGTCTGGTTCCTGGTGTCGAATTTTATGATGATGAGGATTGGTATGGCGAATTGCAGTGGGCTTATTCCACCATTTATTCCCTGAGCATCGGTGAAGGTGAAATGCAGGTGACTCCATTGCAGATGTGCAACCTGGTGTGCACCATTGCCAACCGCGGTTATTTCATCTCACCACATACCGTGAAGTCACTTGGCCAAACCGGCAGGCCACGCCCGGAATATCTGGAGCGGAACCTTACGGGTATTGATACTGCGCATTTCCGCACCGTGATCAATGCCATGGAAAAAGTGGTGGGGCCGGGCGGAACGGCCAACAGTTCGAAGTTGAAGAACATTGTTATCTGCGGAAAAACCGGAACTGTGCAAAACGTGCCACCGAAAAAAGACCACGCGGTGTATGTGTGCTTCGCCCCCAAAGACGATCCCAAAATTGCCATCGCGGTGTACACGGAGAATGCAGGATTTGGTGGAACGTGGAGCGCACCCATTGCCAGCCTCCTCATAGAAAAATACCTGACCGATACCATTACCGAAAAGGCCAGGGAGAAACGAATGCTCGAAGCCGATTTTCTTGACGAATGAGCCCCACGCGCACCACTACCAACATAAGCAATGTGGACTGGATCACCGTGATTATTTATGGAGTGATGGTACTCTTTGGTTGGATGAACATCTATGCCGCGAGTTTCAACCCGAATGAAATGAACATTCTCAATCTGGAAGAAGAAAGCGGAAAACAATTCTTGTTTATCATCATTGCTGCTGTGCTCGCGCTGTTGGTGATGTATATAGAGGGCAACGTATTCAACCAGTTTGCATGGATTATTTACCTGGCCTGCATCTTTATGCTGGGGCTGGTGCTGGTTATTGGGCACGAAGTGAATGGTGCCAAGGCATGGATACAAATAGGAACCTTTACACTGCAGCCCTCGGAGTTTGCCAAAATGGGGACGGCCCTGCTGGTGGCCAAATACATAAGCACTACCAAGGCGCGTTTCAAAACCTGGAGAACCAGGATTGTAGCTTCCTGCATTATAGCCCTCCCGGCAGGCCTTGTTTTGATACAGCCCGATGTTGGCAGTGTGCTGGTGTTTGCCGGGTTTATACTGGCCATGTATCGCGAAGGGTTAAGCGGCAATATTCTTATTGTGGGCTTAATGGCCATTGTGCTTTCTGTGGTGAGCATCATTGCCAGTGCCGCAAGCATTTCCTATCCATTTATGGGAGCGGGTACAGGCATCTACATTGTGGTGATTATCCTTTTTTGTATTGCACTGCTCTCCCTGTTCTTCATCAGGAATTTTGTGGTACCACGCTCGCGAAAGTTGTTTACGATCATCACCATTGCAGCTGGAATCGGGGGCATTGGTTTCTGCCTGTCTGTTGATTATATGATGGTGAATGCTCTCAAGGATCATCACCGCGACCGCATCCTGGTGTTGTTTGGGTTGGAAGAAAAAGCATTGGCCATTGACCAGGAAAAAGCGCAGGAGCGGGCTGTAGCGGTAGAAGCATCCACCGATAAAAAAAAGAAGGACCTGGGGTACAATGCCCGCATGGCCAAAATCACTGTGGGCAGCGGAGGCTTGCTGGGCAAGGGATACCTGGATGGTCCCATGACTCACAATCACTACGTGCCCGAACAATGGACCGACTTTATCTTCTCGGCAGTTTCCGAGGAGTGGGGCTTTGTTGGGAGCACCCTGGTGCTGGGCATGTTCATCTTCCTCATCATTCGCCTTATTAATATGGCTGAGCGGCAGCGGTCGCAATTTTCAAGGGTGTACGGGTATTGCGTGGCCAGTATTTTTTTTATGCACGTGCTGATCAACATGGGGATGGTAATCGGCCTTGCTCCTATCATAGGCATACCACTTCCCTTCTTTAGTTATGGGGGATCATCGCTGCTGGCCTTCACCATTCTACTTTTTATAATGGTGAGGCTGGATGCGGAGCGGCTGGCGGTTTTCAGGTAATGTTGGATGCAATGAAGCCTGAATTACGAAGTAAGCACCCAACCCTATCCCAATAGCTGTCGGGAAGCACTTCGTAATTTGCATAACTCTCTTAAAATCTTTGTCCCGTGCAAAATTCACCACCCAAAAAATTAATGCTTGGCCTGCACTCCCCACTGATCCGCGTTGGGTAAATATCGTGGAGAAAAACATCGCAGAAATTTTGACTGACCATGCATGGTGCGAGCAGAAGGCTGCATCGAACGCCATCAGTTGTATGGTGCAATTTTCTGATTATGCCGATCTGGTGGATGAGATGACACGAATAGCTGGGGAAGAAATTTCCCACCTGGCATTGGTGCTCGATGAATTGAAAAAACGAGGACTGAAACTCGGACGCGAAAGGAAGGATCCTTATGTGCATGATCTTTATGCCTTCATCCCCAAAGGAGGAAGCCATGAGCAGAATTTCGTGAACAAGATGTTGCTTGCTGCCATGATCGAGGCGCGGAGTTGCGAACGATTCCGCTTGTTGTCTGATGAAATTCCTGATACCGGACTGAAGAAATTTTACCGCGACTTAATGGCGAGTGAAGCTGAACACTACACCACCTTCATTGGTTTTGCCCGGAAATATGGAAAGGGGATTGATGTGGACAGGTGCTGGAAACATTTCCTTGAATTCGAAGGCACCTTGATGGAGAAATACGGAAAATCGGAAACCATTCACGGTTGAAGACAGGTCGGATGGGGCTGTCTCATGCAAACCTTGCAGCATCCAGTGGACGTCCTGCGGAAAACCAATAAGTCTCTACCCTGCTCAGGCGGTGACGGGCGAAGAAATATTCCTCATGCAATGGGGTGGTGTCAAGTATGAAAAACTTCGGCACACCGTGTTTGCGTCATCACGTGGAACTCCCGTTTTTCACATCCTTGTTTACAAAATTTCTAAATAGTGGGCAAATTGAGTGACCAAAAGCGGGAGTTTCACTTACATTCGCCCCATGAGTAGCAAAGGAAAAGTAGGCCGCCCTTCAACGAAGCCTGCACGGTTAAAAAACGGTTTTTACGTAAGTGTGAAAAACAAGGGAATGAGCAACCCGGTGATGATGTACAGTACCAATAAAGAAGGTATGCTGATTACAGCCGAGCGATATAGTGCACTTCCCGATAAGGATGTGGTGATAATGGGCGAACACCTCAATGATGAGTGGGTGAGCAATCGCAGACCCGCACGCAAGAAAAAAGCGAAAGCATCAGCATAAGTCCTTTCGAAAAACTAAGAGCTTGTTGAAAATTTTCTGATCAAAAGTTTAATAGCGGAGAGTTTAATCATGCCTTCTGTTGAATCCATGAGGGTTTTGTAGTCTCGACAGTGCCTTCCATAATTGTCGAACCAAGAGAACGTTCTTTCAACGACCCATCGTCTTAGGATAATTCTAAATCCATCTGTTTTGTCTCTTCGTATAACGATATGAATCCAGTAATTGAACTTTTGTTTTGCGATGGTGATTAACTCGCCTCGATAACCGCCATCTGCGAAAATGAGTTTGATTCCTGAGCGGTTTCATTCAGTCGCCTAAAGAGAAGTAGTACATCTTTTTTTGAGTATTGGTAAACCCCAACAGAGATTTCTCAAACAAGATCTTGCTGGCACCCAGAGACATTTCTCTCAACAAAATTTTAAAAAGGCTCTAAAACCCATTGCTCTTTTTAAAGAAAGCTAATGGGTTTTTTTATTCATCAGCACGTCACTGTCAATTGACGTGTTTCCCATTATATTACGAAAATCAGAATTCGTAATTCCTATTTCGGGATTTACCATTAGTCATCAGGCAACTTTCTTACGCTTTCGTATGTCAAAACCCCACTTCGCGCCAGCAATCCTTCGTTTGCAGCCCGGATAACGGAAACCAAAAAGAATAAAAATTACACATGAAAAAATTAAATCTACTATTTGCGCTTCTTGCGGCAGGCGCATTTTCACAGGCACAACTCACTGTCAACAACAACCTTACAGCCGATGAAGTGGTGCAACTTCTTGTTGGCCCCGATGTTACTTTCTCTAACGTTACCTTCTCAGGTGGAAGCAACCAGAAGGGCTCCTTTGATGCTACAACTGCTATACTGGGAACCACCTCTGGAGTGATGCTGGCCAGTGGCGATATTGCCAATGGTATAGGACCCAATACAAACTGTTGCAGCAGCCTGGGCGGTGGATTTTTCGGAGCTACTGACCCGGATATTGACCAGCTTGATCCGGGCTTCTCCCATAACGATGCAGCCATTCTTGAATTTGATTTTGTGGCCACCGGCACCCAGGTGGATTTTAAATACATATGGGCTTCGGAGGAATACCCCGAATTTTCTGGTGCAGGGGATGGTTGCGGCAATGTGAGTGACGTATTCGGATTCTTCGTTTCCGGCCCCGGCATCAACGGGCCATTCTCCAACGCAGCTGAAAACATTGCCCTCATTCCTGGCACTAGCGTGTTTGTTTCCATCTTCAACCTCAACGCATCTTGCACTGGACTAGCAGTACCCGGTGATCCGTTTTGCAACTACTGCGAATACTACGTTCACAATGGTATTGGAGGTGATGCTCCATACGCCACGGATGATCAATACGTGCAGTATGATGGATTTACAACGTTGCTCACAGCTACCGCCAATCTTGAATGTGGCGAGACTTACCACATAAAACTGGTTCTTGCTGATGCATCCGATACAGCATGGGATTCTGCTGTATTCCTCGAAGAAGGAAGTTTCAACGTGAGTGGTGCACCCATCGTACCTCTTGTTGTCAACCCGGCACCCGGCCTGCCTGAGCTCACGTTGCTAGAAGGATGTGTGGAAGGGCAATTTATCATCACCCCGCCCAACTGTTCATTGGAAGCGGACACCATCCAGTTGGATTATTCCGGATCGGCAGGACTGAACATTGACTACATCACCTCCAATCCTACACAGATAATTGTGATACCCGGTGAAGAGGCAACCATTAATATCACTGTACCAGGGGATGATCTGGTGGAAGGAAATGAAACCATTGAAATTCAATTCACCTTTATAAATAACCTGGGTGATCTGGATACTGCATTTGCCGTACTGACCATCCAGGATTACACACCACCAGTTATGAATCCGCTGGCCAATGTTTTTATCTGCAATGATGATGTGGATGCTGTAGCAAGTGCCACCGCAGGTTATCCCCCTTATCAATACACATGGTCAACGGGTCAAACCGGAGCTACTGAAACTTTTACTGAGGGTCAGGCGGGCACTTACAGTGTAACTGTGGTTGACTATTGCGAAGGCAGTGATTCTACCACCGTGATTGTGGAAGAACCAGAACCATTTGTACAGTTGGAAGATACCCTCAGCCTGGTTTGTCTGGGTTCTGAAATAGCCGAATTTGTGGAAGGTGGCCAACAGCCTTATGAGTATACCTACACATACAATGACACCGTTTACAGTTTGGAAAATCTTAGTTTCATTGGCCAGTTTGTGGGTGAATTCACTATTGACGTGATAGACCAGTGTGGCGAACATGCTGATCTTTATGTAGTAGTTGACAACTGCAACACCGTTATCCCCAACATTTTTACACCAAACCAGGATGGCGAAAACGATACCTTTCAGATATTTGGAATTCAAGGATTTCCCGGAAGCCAGTTACTGATTTACAACCGGTGGGGTGAGAAAGTTTTTGAAAGCCCGAACTACAACAATTCGTGGAATGGTGAAGAATTTGCCGATGGAGTTTACTACTACATCTTCAATCGCACTGATGGAAAATCGTGGGAAGGATATTTCCATTTGGTGCGCGGGAAATGATGTGTTGATAATGCCCGCGCTATGGCGATGTGCTGTTATGAAAATGAAAACCCTGGCTAATAGCTGGGGTTTTTTCTGGGTTTGAGCTATACATTGTTCATGTGTAACAAGTGTGATATCGTGATTAGTTCAACTTATTCTATCTCGTTTTGCGGAATCGCTTAACAGGAATAGCTGTGGCGTTGCGGAAGCTGAATTGCTATCCGTAATATTCGGGTGGTAAAAGAAAAAACCCATCACACTCTAAGCATCATGGGTTCTCAATTTCAATTTTCTCTTGAATTATTTCCCTCCACCTCTTTTTCCTCCACCGCTTTTTATCTTGCCTTTACCGTCTCCCTTCGCAGGAGTACCTGCTTTTTGTTTTGGGTTTGTACCGGTATTATTATTCATCTTTTCTTTTCCATTACCCTTTACTCCCTTTTCACCTTTGCCAATAGCAACTTTATTTTTTGCGCTGCCATTTCCAGTCTTATCCCCATCAACTCCTTGTTTGTTGTCATGATGCCTTTTTGAATGCGCTTTGTGGTTTTCGTGCGCACTTTTATAATGAACATGAACATGACTGGAAGTGTGCCTGTGTGGAGAGTAAAAAGCGTGAGCGCGGGTAACACGATGCACATGAACCACATGAAAGCGAGCATGATAATGCTGACAGTGACTGTGATGAGCGCGCCATGCAATGGGTCGCCATGGCCTCCACCATTTTGGATGCTCAGCCCAGCGATAAGGCGATATCCACGGGCGATATCCAGGTGCATACACATGGCGCACACAGGGCCATCCCCAAACATTTACGACTACATAAGTTGTTTCCATTGCCGGTGATGGGCCACTCTTTCCACCCGTGGCTTTTTCATCTGTTGGTTCAACCATCACTTCAGGGCCATAGAGTTCTTCATCGCCAATAATTTGAAGAAGGGCTGATTCCTCACCGTTCTTTTCTAATTCAATCACTGCAACATCCTGTATTTCATTTTCTTTCACAGCCACCTGAAGAACAATAGCGTGAACATCATTTTCCATAGTGTCTTCCACCCTCACATAATCAATCTCGCCATCCTGGTCGAGGTCCAGATTGTTTACGTGGTTGGATTCTTTGTTGATGGCTTCTTCAAAAGCCTCCACACTTGCTGCCTTGCTAAAAAGTTCCAGTGCGCCCTGCAATGAGAAGTGGTCACCGGGTAATCCTGTTGAATCGGCTTCCCCTTGTGCAAATGCAGTGGAAGAAGTGAACAAAGAAAAAAGAACAATTGTGTTACAAAGGTTTTTCATCTTTTTTAAAATTTGGTGCTAAGATGTGATAATAGCGATTTGGTTTAACCCACCTCCCCGGGTGAATTGTTCGAAATCTTTTTTTCAGGCATGCGACAGAAAATTCGCTCGACAAAGTTGAAGTGTTCAGGAATCTTCTATAGTGCACAATATTTACACTTAGTCTTATCTGGGGCAGAAGTCTACTTCATCTTTTTTAACAGTTCCAAATATGGATGAACGCAATCCAGTGCATCATGTATCAGTTCACTATAAAATCTATTTCCAATGAAAAAAAATCATTTAATTGTTGTTGCACTCGTACTATTAGCATGCTCGGCAACTTTTGCTGTGTTCAGCCTGCAGCCAGGTAAATCATCCGAAAGGAAAATGGAAAGCAGGCTGGAGTTGTCACCAGAAAAACAAATTGATGCGGTGGTTGACCCAATTCCGAAAGAAGAAAAACATTGTGTTTTCAAAACTGTTTTCGGGGACAAGCCTGTGGATTCGCTTTTTGTTTGTGCCATTCCTATGAATGTAGGAAAATCCATAGAGGAATCGCTGGCGTGGCTGGCCACAGCCCAACAAAAAAACGGTGGTTGGGGAGGAGGCACACATGCCTACCAGGAAAACATGGATCCTCTTGCAACCCCAAGCGATCCTGCTTCTACAGCTATGGTTGGACTTGCATTGCTACGTTGCGGAAACACTCCGAACGAAGGCAAGTATCACACACACCTGAACAAAGCTGCCGCCTACCTTCTGATGATGGTAGAAGAATCACCAAAGGAAACAGCGAACATCACATCGCAAACAGGCACACAACCACAGGTGAAACTGGGCGCCAACATTGATGTGGTGATGACCTCCCAATTCCTGACGAACCTAGTTGCACATTATTCAGATGAGAGTGCCATGAAACCACGCATCAAAAAGTGCATTGAAAAATGCGTGTACAAGATTGAGCGCAACACTGGCCATAACGGAAGTTCCGATGGAGGATCCTGGGCGGGTGTATTGCAATCATCCTTTGCGGTGAATGCACTTCAGTCGGCAGAAGATGCAGGGGTGGATGTGCAGGACAGCGTACTTAATCGCGCAGAGCAATACCAACTGGATGCAGTGGATGTGCAGAAAAATGAATTCCGCACCGATGATGCCGCAGGAATTGTTCTCTACTCAGTTACAAGTTCAGCACGCTCAAGTGCTTTCGATGCGCGCGATGCTAAACTTGCCATCAAGGCCGCCAAGAAAGAGGGCAAACTCAAAGAGCAAGATGAAGTGACAAAGGACAATCTGGTGAAATCAGGATATTCTGAAACCGAAGCCCTGCGCCTTTCTTCCGCATTCGCAGTGAACGAAATGGCGACAGGAAAAGCCATGCAATCCGATGTCATCAGCGGTTTCGGGAACAATGGTGGCGAAGAATTCCTGAGCTTCCTGCAAACAGGTGAAGGAATGATAATGAGCCACAGCACCGAGTGGAAAAACTGGTACTTCGATACCTGCAACCGCCTGATGCAAATCCAGAATAAAGATGGCTCATGGAACGGGCACCACTGCATCACGAGCCCGGTGTTCTGCACTGCCACCTGCCTTTTGATTCTAGGCGTGGCGAACGATGCAAATGATCTTGCCTACTCAGGAGTGGTGACAAAGACAGGAGAATAATCTTCCCCTAAGTTCAATAAATAAAAAAGGCTGCTTCTGTTGAAGCAGCCTTTTCATTTGAAAAAGATTTTTATCTGTACGTCAACTTACGCCTTGCGCACGTTGACTGCCATTGGTCCTTTTTGTCCCTGGCCAACTTCGAATGACACACTGTCGCCATCGCGAATGGTGCCTTCCACACTTGTTTTGTGTACGAAGTACTCTTTGCCTTCAGCAGATGCTATAAAGCCGAAGCCTTTGGCGTTGTTAAAAAACTTTACTGTTCCTGTTTCCATGTTGTTAATAAATTATTGAAGGCGCGAATGTAAGGAAATGGCAATCTGTTCAAACATCATTATTCTGCCCATCTGAAATTGTGTTGACGGCCGAAAGAAAATTTCAGCTCATTGTTTCGTTACTGGCTGGCTTGAAAAATCCGCCCTTCAATGCAATCTCCTCTTCTTGATCATTCCCCCGCGTGTGTCTTTCACTGTACTCATTACTACAAATGCATCGGGGTCAATTTTCTCCATCTCGTTGTGCAATTTGCTTATCTCGAGCCGCGTGATTACCGTGTAAAGAATGTCAATGTCGCGCGTGTGGCCGCTCTTGCCGAAACCACGCTTGCCTTTATACACTGTGATTCCGCGTCCTAGTTTTTCAATGATCATTTTCCTGATTTGATCGCTCTTCATGGAAATGATGGTGACGCCCATGTATTCTTCGATGCCCTCGATGATGAAGTCAACGGTTTTGGATGCTGCGAGGTAGGTTATAAAACTGTAAAGTGCAATTTCGAGAGAGAGCAGGTAAGCGGCTACTCCTAAAATGATAATGTTGATCATCACGATGATTTCGCCCATGGTAGTTCCCAGTTTTCGGCTGAGGAAAAGTGCGAGTACTTCCGTTCCGTCTATCACTGCACCACCGCGCACGGCAAGTCCAATTCCGGCACCGAGAAAAAATCCGCCAAAGACGCTCACCAGCAGTTTGTCGTGGGTGATTTCCGGAAAAGAAATGATAGCGGTGGCTGCTGCAAGTCCGCAAATGGCTATGCCTGTTTTGATGGCGAAAACTCTCCCCATCACTTTGTTGCCGAGGATCACAAAAGGTATGTTGATGAGGATGAGAAACACCGGCAGAGGAAGCCCGATTTTTTTAGTACACAACAGCGCGATACCCGTGGCCCCGCCATCCACAAAACCGTTGGGGAGAAGAAAACCTTTAAGCCCGAAGGCTGCGCAACCGATGCCGAGCGCTATGATAAATGCATCTTTGATAACCGGTAATACTATGAAACGAAACGCGCGCGTAGCCCGCGCATACTGGAAAGGAGTGAAGTTCTTCCAATGCCATGGCACTCCTTTCTTCTTGTGAAGAATGGCGTTCATAATGTTGAAGAAGAATTTTTTGAAGAAACGATTCATGCGCGAAAAGTTTTTTTCAAAGAAAGGGAAAGTGGGAGAACCCTGGAAATGAGTGCTGAGGAACTAAAAGATTTGGCGGAGAACATCGCGGGGGAGTGATTGAATTAATCCACCGGATAGCCCCGCATGGCGGATTGGTTGGGCGAGTGTCTTCATATTCAACCTCTGGCGGGGTTCTTCGCTAAAACATTTCGGGCACCCTGGTTTCAAAAGAATGAAATTTTTAAAACCGCAAATCACGCGGAATCAAACACACAGGAATCGGTTCCATCTTGTGCCTGTTTGCCCGGTTGCGTTGCCAGTAAATTTTCAGAATCTGTTTTTGCCGTTCAGTCAGTTCCGGAAAATCATCAACATTGAATTTGGAATCTGGAATCTGTCCCGCCTTTTGCGGGATGGAATTCAAGTAGCTCATCGCCCACTCCAATTCAGGATAACTCGCCCCAATCTGGTCTTGGTCTGTGCGGTCATCGCCCCAAAGGCCATCGGTTGGGGCGGCTTTCATAATGGAGTCAATGATGCCCAGCTCGCGGCCTATTTCATAGATGTCTGTTTTGTTGAGGTCGGCAATGGGAGAAAGATCCACCCCGCCATCGCCATACTTGGTAAAAAATCCAACACCGAAATCCTCTACCTTGTTTCCGGTGCCTGCCACAAGAAGTTTGTGCAGTCCAGCGAAATAATAAAGTGTAGTCATGCGGATTCGTGCTCGTGTGTTGGCGAGAGAAAGATTCAAGAGTTCACCACTCTCCACCTTCGGCATCGCAGTCATGAACTGGTCGAACACTGCGGTGAGTTCCACTCTTTCAGCGCTTACATTTTGAAACTTCGATTGCAACCATGCAATATGATCTTGTGCTCGATTGACTTGTGATGCAGCCTGGTAGATGGGCATCTCCAGCACCAGTGTGTTTTTTCCCGTGAGCGCACATAATGCCGAAGTGACCGCAGAGTCAACTCCGCCACTCACACCAATCACGAATCCTGTGGTCTTGCTTGCCTCGCAATAGTCGCGAAGCCAGTTCACGAGGTGGTCTATAACCGCTTTTGCCTGCATACACTTCCTTAAAAGAAAAAGTCCCGCAAATGAAGGCGGGACTTCTGCAATATCATTTCAAAATTTTCATCAGAAGAGAATTCCGATGTTGAGTTCGATGTGGTTCGTGATTCCTTTTAGTTTGTACTCCACAGGGTTGTTGTCCGAATCAAAAATTGGCGCGTCAGCATTGTCCGTTTTTACACCTTCTTTCTGGAGCACATCAGAGAAGCCGTTGTTAAACGTGATACCGGCAATAATGGAGGTTGTGCCGCTCATATTGTATTCAATACCACCACCCACTATCAGGCTGGTACGGAAAATTGAAATGCCATCTTTAATATCAATATCTTCTTCTGAAAAACTTTCGAGCGAAGTTTCTTCCCATCCAAGGACTCCTTTAGAGAGCAGGTAGTCAATCTCGTCATCGGCCTTTGCACGAATGTTGAAACCAAGGCCCAATCCGAATTGTCCCCAATAAGTAATGTAACCAACTTCATTGGTGCGAAGTTTCAGGGTCAATGGAATTTCGAAATACTGCAATTTGTAAACACGGCTCTTTTCGATAATTACAGGTACATCGCTATTAACAGTTGTCTGTTCCACGTAAACCAGCTCACCCCCGGTCTGGAAGATATTCAGCCCGGTGCCGAAAGCATAATTCTCTGTAAAATGTTTGTCCAGGTTGAGCGCAAATCCGAATCGGAATACAGTTCCGTTGCTGGAGATTTCCTTAGCATCGGGGCGCATCCATGATACATTAGGATTGAATTTGAAACCGATGCGGAACTTGTTGTATTCCTGTGCTGATGCCGTGATGATACTTGCAATGAATGCAAGTGATAGAATAATTTTTTTCATGTGTGTTGGTTTGTGAGTTTACTCTTGCCCCGTGAAGAACGTGCCAAACTTAAACCAACACCAGCGCTCAAAATTTCGGATCGCCTTATTTGTTTCAACCTTCCTGTTCATTTCATGCGAGGACAATCCACTGAAACAGGTGGATGTTTCCGAAGAGAAAATTGAGTTGAATACACTGCGCCTCGACCGCGATGTGTTTAATATCGAGTTTTCAAAACCTGCCGAAGAGCGCAAAAGGCTACAAGGCAAATACGGCTCCTTCTGGTGTGAATATGTGGAGGGAATTCTTCAGGCTGGCCCATGTGCGGATGATTCCACTGTGACTCTACTCAACATGTTTGTTATCGATCCTTATATGAAGGAGGCTTATGAGGGAATTACCTCAGCACATACCGATGAAAAAATTGCACCAGTGGATACTGAACTGGAAGAGGCTTTCAAATACTATCATCACTATTTCCCCGACAGCCTCATCCCCCAAGTGGTCTATTTCCATTCAGGTCTCAACTTCGGCATTTATCCCACAGATAGTGTGCTTGCCATTGGGCTGGATTTTTATTTAGGCCCGGAAAACGAATTGGTGCAATCGCTTCCGGTTGAAATTTTTCCCTTGTATGGACGTGAAAACATGAAGGCTCAATTCATGGCGAGCGATGCAATGAAGGGTTGGCTGCTGGTACATAACCAGCATCATTTCCGTATGAATGATTTGCTCAATACGATTTGTTCTTACGGAAAATGCTACTACCTGCTGGATGCCATGATGCCTCACACACCGGACTCTATCAAGATGAACTGGACAGCTCTTGAAACCGAATGGGCAGAAAAAAATGAAGCGAATACATGGAAGGAATTGGCTAAACAGGAAGTGCTTTTTGAAACAAAAGAATTCGAGATTAAGAAATGGATTGATGACGGGCCATTCACTAATACAGGGGCAATTCCACAGGACTCACCACCACAACTAGGCATCTGGATGGGGCTGCAAATTGTGCGCGACTACATGAAGGCACATCCTGAAACTACACTCGCACAATTGATGACCAACTACAATTTTCAAACGATGCTTCGCGACTACCGCGCAGATAAGTAGTTGCGTTCAAACAGAACCCTCGAGCAACTCCGCCATTTCCTGTTGTATTTTTTTTGCTTCACTTCTTGCTGCTTCAACAAAATCTTTACCCGATGAAGCATAAAGAATACTGCGCGAAGCATTGACAAGAAGTCCGCAGTCCTTTGTCATTCCATACTTCGCAACCTCCTGTAAACTTCCACCCTGTGCTCCCACTCCGGGTACAAGAAGGAAATGATGGGGAACAATTTTTCTGACATCACGAAGCATTTCAGCGCGTGTTGCTCCAATCACGTACATTGTGTTGTCTTCATTTCCCCAGTTTGATGATTGGCCCAGCACTTCTTCAAAAAGTTTTAGTGCGCCCACATCTTTCATCTCGAAATTATCCGCACCAGGATTCGAAGTGAGTGCAAGTATGATGGCCCACTTCCCTGTGTGTTTAAGAAACGGCTCCACGCTATCGCGACCCATGTAAGGAGCAACGGTCACCGAATCAAAATTGTATTTCTCAAAAAATGTTTTTGCGTAATAGTTCGATGTGTTTCCAATGTCGCCCCGTTTGGCGTCAGCAATGGTGAAGTGTTCATTGCCAATGTACTTTACGGTTTCATCAAGAATCTCCCACCCATGAGGACCGAGACATTCATAGAATGCGAGGTTCGGTTTGTAAGCCACACACAAATCTCTCGTGGCATCAATAATTTTTTTGTTGAAGTCGAGAATGGAAATTCCGTCCGGAATTTTTTCACGATCCGTATCGAGGCCAACACATAAAAAACTTTTGCGCAGGCGGATAAGTTGAATGAGTTCGTTGCGGTTCATATTTTTCCTCGGGCGAAATTAGGCGGAACAACTTCCATGCTTCCCGTTCCAATTCTAGTTTCTTTACTTTCGACTGCAAGATTGTGCAATATGAAATCACACCGCCTGCATTTATTCATCACCTGCTTACTCCTCTGTTTAACACCGAAGGCTGGTTTTTGTCAATCAAAAGCAGATAGCCTTAAAGCAATCCTTACAACAATGAAAGAGGACACCGCCAAAGTTTCCATGTTGCGGGAAATTTCCATTTCATTGCAAATGGAACAACCTGATGAAGCTGTGAAATGGGCAGAAAAAGGACTTGCCCTGGCCACTTCGCTGAAATCTGATGATGGCATTGCCCGCTGCAATTACACAAAGGCAATCGCTCTTGATGTTGCCGGAAAAACACAGGAAGCTGTTGCGCAATTTGAAATTGCAAAATCGCTTTTTGAAAAACTGGGCAACACCGAATATGTCGGCAACTGCATGAATTCAGCCGGTGTTGCATTGTTCTATGGAGGCGACTATAACAAGGCAATGGAGAACTACCTGGGGGCGTTGGCGCATTGGAAAAAATATCCGGATGAGCTTCGTGAATCGCAAACCCTCAATAACATAGGAGTGATTTACCGCAACCAGCAGAAGTATGATAAGGCAATAGAAATCTATGAGCGCTCCGCGGCACTAAAGAAAAAACTTGGCGACACGGAAGGCTATGCTGCTTCCACAATGAATATCGGCATCGCATGGTCTTATCTAAAAAACTATGAGAAGTCAATAGAGTATATCAATGAAGCTCTCGAAATCTACACAGAGACGAACAACACCGCTGAGATAGTCCGTTGCCGCTCTTCGCTGGGTGTCTCATTGCTGCAAACCGGCAAGTATGCCGAAGCGGAGAATCAATTAGAAGCATCCTACTCAAGCGACATGGATCCGCAAATTGTTCCAATCCACATATTGAGTTTGATAAAAGCAGAAGTGAACCTCAAAAAATATGATGAGGCAATTGCACATGGCAACAATGTGATGGAAATGCTGGGAGATTCCTCACAACTTGAAACCAGGAAACAACTTGAACTTGAACTTGCATTGGCACAAGCCGGAGTGAAGAATTTCGAAGCAGCTTATTCTCATTTGCAAAAACACACCGAGCTTACCACACAGTTGCAAACCGATGAACGTATGCAGGAAATTGAAAAACTGGAAGCACAGTTCGAAACCAAGCAACGCCAGCAAGATCTTGAAATCGCTAACCTGAAAATTGCGGAGAATAAAAAATCGGAACAATTGCTTTATGGCGGAATTGTGCTGGCTTTATTGCTTCTATCACTGGCAGTTTACGTGGTGCTGAACAAAACCCGTAACAACAAAAAACTAGGAGAAAAAAACTCCCTCATCCAAAAAGCACTAAGCGAAAAGGAGATCCTCCTGCGGGAAATTCATCACCGTGTGAAAAACAATTTGCAGGTGGTATCAAGTTTACTGAGCATTCAAAGCCGCGAGATTCAGGACGAAAAAGCACTGGAGGCCGTGAACGAAAGCCGCAATCGTGTGAAGAGCATGGCCATCATTCACCAGAATCTTTACAGCGAAGAAAACCTGACGGGCATTGACGTAGGCGACTATATCCGCAAGTTGAGTGAGAGTCTATTCAACTCATACAAAGTGGACAAGGATGAAATTGTTTTCGAAACCGACATTGACAAACTGAACCTCGATGTGGACACTACCATTCCACTCGGATTGATTTTGAATGAACTTATCACTAATGCGCTGAAGTATGCATTCTCAAATTCGATCAATCCTAAACTCCGTGTTTCTTTAAAAGAAACTTCCGAAGGTTTGAAACTCGAAGTTTCAGATAACGGTGTTGGGTATAATCCAGATAGCGCAAGAAAAGATTCTTTCGGAATGAAAATGATTGAGGCCTTTGCACAAAAACTGAATGCGCAATGGGAAGTGAAAAATGAAAACGGAACGGTGGTGACGATGGTGATTAAGAGTTACAAAAAAGCTGCATGACCAGCTATTAGACTTAGAACCATCCATAAACAATGAGAAAGAAGAATGAATTGATTTAAGATAGAGTCAGGTTCATATCTCAATACTCATATCCCAATACGCAAATCTCGACAACAAAATGTCCAGAGTAAAAATCCTGATAGTAGAAGACGAACCACTGGTGGCTGAAGACATTGCTGCTTACCTGCGTGATGTGGATTTTATCGTTGCAGGAATTGCGAACAGTGGAACTAAGGCGCTCGAACTTCTGGCGGAAACAAAACCTGACGCTGCGCTTCTCGACATCAACCTGGGTGGCAAACCCGATGGCGTGGAAGTGGCGCAGGAGATAAACAAACTCTATCACATTCCATTTGTGTTTCTTACTTCACATGCCGACCGAAGTACAATTGAGCGTGTGAAAGAAACGCGGCCCTCCGGCTACCTGCTGAAACCTTTTGATGAAAACGATTTGCTCACTTCACTGGAAATTGCAGTGTTCAACCACATGAGCGCCAGAACCAATTTTTCTCCAGCGTTCAATATCACTTTCATCAATTCGCACTTACCCAATCCCATCAGTGAACGTGAGTTCGAAATCCTGAACCTCTTGCGCGAAGGAAAATCAAACAAGGAAATTGGTGAAGCGATTTTTCTCTCGGTGAACACTATCAAAACTCATTTGCTCAACCTCTATGAAAAACTAGATGTGCGGAATCGGACAGAGGTGATGTTTAAGTTGAATAAACTGCTGGGATGATCTCACATAAACGCGAAAACGAAATCACTCCCTCACTAATTTGAAAGTTGCTGTCGAGCCATCAACCAGTACCAACTCACCAAAATAAATTCCTGAGGAAAGCGAGGCAACAGAAAACAAGCAGCCATTGCTTACAATTGAAAAATCGCTTGGTGAGATTGCACGTCCGGTGCTGTCGAGGATTTGCAGCAATTGAACGGATTGCAAACTGGCTGGCAATTTCACTTGCACAAAATCATACGCTGGAATTGGAAAAACTTCAGCGACCATTTCTTGAGCTGTTACAATAGAAGAAATAGTTGTGCATTCAAGTCCCTCCAACTCACTCATCAGAAATTCATATCGCTGTTCGATGAATGGTTTCAAACCAAGAAGGTTGTTCACACTTTCATCCATGTTCTGGTCGAATTGGTTGTCGGGAAAAAGTGAGTTGGGTGCTGCATACACATCCTGTTGTATCGCTGTGTAGAGAGAATCAATAATCGGAAACATAAAACCAGGATTGAAATAATTGCTTAGCGCATTGCACATAAAACTTCGGTAAGCATCCCAATACACATCTTCCTCTTTCATCTTGTTGTGCAGCGGACGATTGGTTGCAGGTGCCGGTATGTAGTCAATCGGAACCGTTAGCATATCATCAATCTGTCCGCCCACAGTAAAACTCCCGAACGCTTCATTCACATCCCAGTTTATCCATTCAAACTGATTCGAATCTTGGTTGTGATAGATGAAATAGTTGTGCCCACTGCCGGTATAACTGTCGAATTGCGAGAACATGATGGACGTAACCCAACTCTTCATGTAAGCTTCAGTGTTGAAACTTGAGTTGAGTGAATCCACAAAATCTTCAGCCGTTGAATTGTTAAGGTTGTCAATCATCCAAAGCAAATCGCTCCAGTCGTTTTCCGTTTCGTTGGTTTTTTTTTCGTAGTTGTCTGTGTAAGGGTCAATATTATTTCCAAGGCATCGCAAATCACCATGTGGGTCGCCTTTGTAAAGGTTGCCACTATCATTTCCAAAATGCGATTGCAGAAATTTCTTGTCCACTTCTTCAATCAATGAATAGAATCCCCACAACTCATCATTCACGTACACATTCGCAAAATCACATCGCGGTGCGGGCAAGTTGTAATGCCTGAAAAAATCGAGCATGAGTTTTTCGCGCAACATGCTGGGGTCTTTGAAACCGTTGTTCAAATTGAACTCATTCAAGTCATCCACCTCATTCGATGAAACAAATTCCTCAGTAGAAATTTTCCAGCTCTTCTTTACCGATGGATTATTGTAACTGCTGTTGCCTTTGTATTTAAAGCCTACGCTGTCCAACACCTCGCCATCGAACTCAAGCATGCCCATCACATAAATGTTGGAGTCCAGTGCATCGCCAATGGTGTGGTATTCCATCAGCGTGTCGTGCCAATCGGCAAATGGAAAAGTGATTCGGACTTCGTGAATGAGTTGTCCGGAGTTGAAGATGTTGTCGCCCGGGTTTTGACCCTCCGCAAGATTGTTTAGAAGAAGAAACGTAAAGAGCAAAAAAATTCTCATACAATTTTGATTACAAGGTTTTACTGCTGTTGGATGGAGAAGTCAAGATAAAGTTTAACGCGGGATGCAATTGTAGATTGCCAAACAGGCTTGGGCAAGCTTTCACCCGTTCGGGTGAGAGTCGTTTCTCCGCAACCCCTCTCCTTTGCCCCGAAATTTTTTAACGATGCCAAAACCTATTGACCTCACCGAAAGAGAACGACAAATTCTTCTGCTCATCCGCCTCGGAAAAAAGAATGAAGAAATTGCGGAAGCCCTCGACCTTTCTGTAAACACCGTGAAGACCCACATGAAATCACTTTTCAAAAAACTGAATGTGCGCAACAGAACGGAAGCAAGTCATATTGAAATAAAATGAAAATTGTATTGACCAAATAGTAATTTAACTAACCAAACCAATGAAAAAAATATTTCTACTTATCACTGTTCTGCTGGGTGTTGCAACAGCCAACGCTGTAATCATCCGTGTGGACAAAGACGCTACCGGACTAAACAACGGAAACACATGGGCCAATGCCTATGAAGATTTGCAGGACGCCCTTGCTGCCGCTGTTTCAGGAGATGAAATTTGGGTGGCTGAGGGCATTTACAAACCAACCACAACCAACAACCGCGACATAGCTTTCGAAATAATTGATGGTGTTGAATTGTATGGCGGATTCCTTGGAACCGAAACTTCACGCAGCCAACGTGACTGGGCTGTGAACGTTACAATTTTGAGCGGAGCGATTGGTGTGAACAATGATGAAACTGACAACACAAGGCATATCATTTTCGTGAACGGAGCAGATGTGGAGGGGGTTCTTATTGATGGATTTGAAATTCGGAAATCGTATAGTGAGGTTTTTGGTGCCGTGTACATTAATGACTCGGAAGCGTTACTGAGGCATTGCAGTATTTATGATAACTTTTCGGATGGAGGCTCTTCTGCTGTCACCTCTAGTTCGAGTGCAACAACTCTTGACAATTGTCTTATTCGCGACAATGAAACGGATGATGTTATCGGGAGTATTATTTACGGCACACACTACTTTGGAGATATTGGTGACGAACTGTTTGTGATTGAATGCACCATTGTTCAAAATATTACCGGATCAAATGGAACAACGATTGGGGCAGGTATCGGTCAACCATGTTATTTCTACAACTCCATTATTTGGAATGATGGATATGTTGAAATTGGCGGGGGGATGGTATCAACAATCGCGAATTGCCTGTTAGACGGTTATCAAAATGCGGCAGACCCATTGTTCACCAATGAAGCCGCAAATGATTTTACACTTCAATTTCTTTCTCCGGCACGAAACGCAGGTGACAATTCGTTCACGCAATTGAACCTTGACCTCAATCACAACACGCGCTCCTTCGATGGCACGGTGGACATCGGTTGTTATGAAAATCAAACACTCTCTATCTACTATGTTGACTTGAGTGCATCGGGTTTGAACAACGGTTCAAGTTGGGAAGAAGCATACACTGATTTGCATGAAGCATTGAACAACGCAATAGAAGGACAACAAATTTGGGTGGCCGATGGAACTTATTTTACTTCCTTCACTAACAATAGAAACGAATCGTTTGTGCTGAAAAACAATGTGCCGGTTTATGGTGGATTTGCCGGTGGCGAAACTTCCCTCGATGATAGAAACTGGTTCGACAACGTATCTGATTTAAGCGGAAATATCGGCTCTCAATTTTTAGCAACAGACAATGCATATCATGTTCTTTTTGCCGATGATGCAACCGGAAGTTTTCTCATTGATGGCTTCTCTATTCATGGGGGTTACGCAAATGGAGCTGGCGTTCACGAAGACAGTGGAGGTGCAGCGTTGATTGAATACAGCACAGGAACTTTCACCATGAACAATTGTTTTGCATTTGCCAACCACACTGACTATACCGGAGGTGCAGTCACCACATTCGCGAATTCCGTTTTCCTCAACACTATTTTCCTTGGCAATGAATCGCATATAGGTGGTGCCATTGATTGGAGTTACGGAACTACCATTGAGAATTGCTTGTTCGTGGACAACATCGCAAACATTGGCATTGTAAATCATAACAGCGCAGGAACAATGGACATGACCGGATGCACTTTTGAAGGCAACGAAGTGAACTGGGAATTCTATGCAGTGGTGGAAGGTGCAAATGGTGAAGTAGCCAACACTGTCATCTGGGGCAATGATTTATTCGACACCAGCATTGGAGCTATTCAGGGAAGTGGCCTGGATGTTCACCACTGCATTTTGCAGGGAGAAGAATTGAGTCCAGTCATTGAAGGAGTGGCGGTTTATTACGTAAATCCACTTTACACGGATGCTGCAAATTTTCAATATGCACTACAGCCCGCATCGGTCGGTATAAATACCGGTGACAATTCACTGGTAACACAGGCTTATGATGTGGCTGGAAATGCGCGCATACTTCTCGGTACTGTTGACATAGGTAGCTTGGAAGCCTCTGCTTGTTCGCAACCCAATGATGTTTGCGATGATGCAATTGCACTTGTTCTTGATGACGCACCGGTTATGGGTTCTACCAAATGCGCAACCGGTGGGGATAGTCCTTCTAATGCATGTGCAGCGGTAACCGGCAAAACAGTTTGGTATTCTTTCGAAGCACCCGCATCGGGTCATGTCATTGTCAATGCAGATTTTATTTTGAACGTGAGCACCAATTTCAATCTGCGGCTTTCACTTTACAGCGGAACATGTACTGCGCTCACCCATGTCGCTTGCGTGAACGCAACAGGAAGTGGAGGCGATGAGATGCTTGACGTAACGTCACTCACATCTGGCAACACTTACTACCTGAGAGTGGACGCCCCTGCGGGCCACGAAGGTTTGTTTATGATTGATGTGGATGAAGTAGTGGATGATTGTCCCGGAGATTTTGATGATAACGGTGCAGTGAATGTGGGCGACTTGCTCATATTCACATCAGAGTTTGGTTGCACATCCGGTTGCGTAGATACCGACATGGATGGAAACGGTGCTGTAAATGTCGCTGACCTTTTGATTTTCACTTCTGTGTTTGGGAATGTGTGTCCGTAATCGAAACGGATTGACAGAATGCAAAAGAACAAATCCGTGTTTACTGCGTGAATCCGTTTCTTCCATGTACCATCCCGCATTTCACCCGTTCGGGTGACTCACAAACTTTGGCATGCATTGTCCTTTGACCCGTTCATTCGGCTTTGAATGAATTTTTTTTCCAAAACCAAATCGTAATGAAAAACATAACCACTTTTTTTGCTGTAGCTCTTTTAGTTTTTGCAACACAACTATCACAAGCCGCCATCATCCTCGTAGACGCTGATGCCACCGGACTGAATAATGGAAACACATGGGCCAATGCCTACGAAGATTTGCAGGACGCCCTTGCTGTAGCAGTTTCAGGAGATGAAATATGGGTGGCTGAAGGGATTTACAAACCCACTTCCACTAATGATAGATCCATTTCATTTGAAATCCCAGATGGGGTGGATTTGTATGGCGGATTCAACGGAACTGAACCCATTCGCAGCCAGAGAGACTGGAATCTAAACCTCAGTATTCTTAGCGGAGCAATAGGGGCTGCCAATGACAATACTGACAACACCATAGTGATTGTTGATATAGCCAATGCTTCAACAGGGGTGGTGCTGGATGGCTTTCACATCCGAAAGGCTTACCTCGGCTCATCAGAATTTGGTGGCGGTTCAGCCATACACGCCACTCAATCAACCGCCAGCATTTTACATTGTTCAATTTATGAGAACGATTGCCGCTCTAACCCTGCACTCTATTTGTGCGAAGCCGATGTGGTGCTAGATAATTGCCTGATCAGAGACAACCATTCCTCCGGTGTGCTCACTTTTCAGTCAATGACTATAGTCATTGCATGCAGTTACACATCATCACTCTCTATAGTTGGCTGTTCAATTACAGGCAATACTCACGATGGACCTGATCAGTACATCATTGATTGCGGGTCAGCAACGAGCAGTATTGATATTCACAATTCCATCTTATGGGACAATGAGGGGGGCAACATATACACAGTGAGTTCCACCAATTTGAGCAATAGCATTGTGCAAGGTGGATACGCGGGTACAGATATTCTTGATTCCGATCCGCTTTTCACGGACCCTGCTGGTTCAGATTTCACTCTCCAGTTTGTTTCACCTGCACGAAACCAAGGAGACAATTCTTACAACACAGTGAACTTGGACCTTGCTCATCTCACACGGCAGTTTGATGGAAGTGTTGATATGGGTTGTTACGAAAACCATGTGCCTGCAATAATCTATGTGGACGACAGCGCTAGTGGTTTAAATGATGGCACTTCATGGGCAAACGCATTCGAGGATTTGCAAGACGCCCTCGCTGCCGCAACTGATGGTTATGAAATTTGGGTTGATGATGGCACATACAAACCGACATCCGGTGTCGACCGCACGATCAAATTCACCATACCGGAAGGTGTGGAATTGTATGGCGGATTCGGTGGTTTTGAAGCACTGCGCAACCAACGTGACTGGGATTTGTTCCCCGCTATACTTAGCGGAGCCATTGGCGGAGTGGGTGAAACAGATAATTCACGACAGATTATTTATTCATCAACTTCCGAAGGAATCGTGATTGATGGCTTTGACATTCGCAAAGCATACAATGAGGTAATAACAGGTGGCGCAATAATTCTGAGCAATGGAAATCCTATAATCAAACATTGCAAAATTCATGACAACTATGCTTTAGGAGGTTCAGCGTTTGTCGGTGGGTCTATGGAACCTATCACTTTTGAAGAATGCCTTTTTTATGATAACACCACCGATAATGATAAAGTAATAAGAACTGGTTCTGCCAATACCGAATTCATTTTTATCAACTGCACAATGACAAGAAATGAAACCAACGGTTCCTACATATTCGGTGGTGCAGCTTTTCCAACTTTCACTTTCAACAACTGCATTCTTTGGAACCACGATGACCCTCTTTTTCAAGCCAGTTACACCATCAATTTATACAGTTGCATAGTAGAAGATTTTGTTGCCGGGGATGTTACTGACTATAACAATGTGATTTCACTGAATCCGAAATTTACTGACGCTGCGAACGATGACTTCACAATAAAACTAGAATCACCCGCGCACAATGCCGGTGACAATGCGTTGTCCAATTCTAACCTGGACCTTGCCGCGAATGCAAGAATTTATGAAGACATTGTTGACATCGGTTGTTATGAAAATCCAACACCCTCCATCTATTTTGTAGATCAAGATGCATCCGGTTTGAACAACGGAACAACATGGACAGACGCTTACACCGATTTGCACGAAGCACTCAACAACGCCATCGAAGGACAACAGATTTGGGTGGCTAATGGAACTTACTTCAGTTCCTCTTTCAACAACCGCAGTGAATCTTTTGTTTTGAAAAACAACATTCCCGTTTATGGTGGCTTTGCAGGCGGTGAAACTTCTCTTGAAGAACGGGATTGGTTCAACAACGTATCTGATTTAAGCGGAAATATCGGTTCTCAATTTTTAGCAACAGACAATGCATATCATGTTCTATTTGCCAATGATGCAACCGGAAGTTTTCTCATTGATGGATTCTCTATTCATGGGGGATATGCAAATGGAGCTGGCGCTCACGAAGACATTGGAGGTGCAGCCTTGATTGAGTACAGTACAGGAACTTTCACCATGAACAATTGTTTGGTATTTAACAATTACACGGAATATGTCGGTGGTGCGGTTAGCACGTTTGCGAATTCTGTTTTCAACAACACAATATTTCTAGCCAATGAATCACACATAGGTGGAGCCATCAGTTGGAGTTACGGAACTACAATGGAAAATTGTTTGTTCGTGGACAACATCGCAAACATTGGCATTGTTGACCACAACACAGAAGGAACAATGGATATGCGCGGCTGTACTTTCGAAGGCAACACAGTGAACTGGCAATTTCATTCAATGATAGAAGGAGCAAGTGGTGTTATTGCCAACACTGTCATCTGGGGCAATACTTCTGCCTTGGTAAATCAAACAGCCATTCAAGGTATCGACCTCGATGTTCATCATTGCATTTTGCAGGGAAATGCTTTGAATGCAACGATTGAAGGCACTGAAGTCTACTATGAAAATCCTCATTACACTGACGCTACAAATTTTGATTATGCACTTCAGTCCACATCGGTTGGAATAAATACCGGTGACAATTCTCTTGTGACACTAGCAAATGATGTTGTGGGAAATCCCCGCATACTTTTCGGAACGGTAGACATGGGTGCAGTGGAAAGTTATGGTGCAGTGCCTGGAATTATTTATGTGGACAATGACGCAACCGGAAATAACGATGGATCTAACTGGATTGACGCATTCACTAGTTTGCAAAGTGCTTTGATCATTGCAGGAGTTGGCGCTGAAATTTGGGTGGCCGAAGGCATTTACAAACCAACCCCAGAAAACGATCGCTGGACGTATTTCGAAATGGTAGATAGCCTTTCCATGTACGGTGGGTTCAGCGGGGTGGAATTGCACCGATCGGAACTGAACTGGAATACATTTCCCACTATTCTCTCAGGTGAAATTGGTGCAGCAACAAACTCAGATAATTCAAGAGTGCTGCTCAATCTTGATGATGACCAGGGAGTATTGGTGGAAGGTTTTCATCTCACAGAAATTTATGGAAACACCGAAGTGTCAGAGGTGGGAACTGCAATCTTCCTCAACAATAACGCAACCGGAATCTTCAGCCATTGTAGAATTTATGGCAATGCAAATTACCGTATTCCAGCCATGAATGCCGGCAGCGGAGTGGGTGAGTTGGAAAACTGTCTTATCACCGATAACACAGTTACAGCAGGGGGAATAATTGGTTCGGGAAGTTCTCTCGGAGACTTTTCATTGAACTCGTGTACCCTTGCGGGCAATCACATGTTGGAAGCTGTTGCCTCAACGCTTTCCGGTTTTGTTTCATCAGAGATCAGTGTTGTAAACACAATCATCTGGCATAACGACAATCCACAAATTGCCACCAGCCCAACAATAGAATTTGCCAACTGTATCATCGAAGATTTTGTCTTAGGTCCGTTCGGTACTTTAGTTGGCCCGGTGGTGGACATTGATCCGCAGTTCACAAATACCGCTCTTGATGATTACACATTGCTCCCATCATCCATTGGTGTGAACACCGGCAACAATTCCTACTCGTATTCCTCCAGAGATTTAGATGCAAATTTTCGCGTACAGAATGGAACAATAGATATCGGTTGTTATGAATCTTCCGATTGCTCGCAACCCAATGATGTTTGCGATGATGCAATAGAACTTCTTGTGGATGCACAACCACTGATGGGTTCTACCAAATGCGCAACCGGTGGGGATAGTCCTTCTAATGCATGTGCAGCGGTAACCGGCAAAACAGTTTGGTATTCTTTCGAAGCACCCGCATCGGGTCATGTCATTGTCAATGCAGATTTTATTTTGAACGTGAGCACCAATTTCAATCTGCGGCTTTCACTTTACAGCGGAACATGTACTGCGCTCACCCATGTCGCTTGCGTGAACGCAACTGGAAGTGGAGGCGATGAGATGCTTGACGTAACGTCACTCACATCTGGCAACACTTACTACCTGAGAGTGGACGCCCCTGCGGGCCACGAAGGTTTGTTTATGATTGATGTGGATGAAGTGCCTGCCGACTGTCCCGGAGATTTTGATGATAACGGTGCAGTGAATGTGGGCGACTTGCTCATATTCAACGGAGCGTTCGGATGCCCTTCATCTTGTGGCGAACCCGATTTGGATGGAAACGGTGTGGTAAATGTTGGGGATTTACTGCTCTTTAATTCTCTTTTCGGAACGGTGTGTCCGTAGTACTTGCTTAAACTGAAAAACACGAAGGCCGGATCACATGAGTTGATCCGGCCTTCGTGTTTTCATGAAATTTTTTCGTCAACTCATGGAGCCTTCCTTGAGCTTCTCCGCATTCTCGGCAATCTTCAACGCTTCAATAATTTCTTCCACCTCGCCATTCATTATTGCATCAAGATTGTAAAGTGTAAGATTGATTCGATGATCAGTAACGCGGCCCTGCGGATAATTGTAAGTGCGGATTTTTGCGGAACGATCTCCGGTGCTCACCATCGTTTTGCGCATACGTGCACGTTCAGTCTGTCGCTTATTTACTTCAGCTTCAAAAATTCTTGTGCGCAACACGGTCATGGCCTTCTCTGCATTTTCATGTTGCGATCTTCCTTCCTGGCAGGCCACGATAACTCCTGTCGGAATGTGTGTGAGCCTCACTGCCGATTCAGTTTTGTTTACGTGCTGTCCGCCCGCACCGCTTGCACGATACGTGTCGCGCCTGATGTCTGCAGGATTGATCACGACATCAAATTCTTCAGCTTCGGGAAGCACGGCAACTGTAGCTGCCGATGTGTGAACGCGACCTTGTGCTTCGGTTTCAGGAACGCGTTGCACCCGGTGAACTCCGCTTTCGAACTTTAGCGTTCCATACACTTCTTCGCCTTCCACCTCAAAAGAAATTTCCTTGTAACCACCAATGGTTCCCTCACTTACCGACAGCAAATTGAATTTCCAACCCTGTTTGCCGACATACCGTGTGTACATGCGATAGAGGTCACCGGCAAAAATGCTGGCCTCATCCCCTCCAGTTCCTGCGCGTATTTCCACAATACAATTTTTTGTGTCTTCTGGATCTTTTGGAATGAGGATTAACTTAATTTCTTCCTCCATCTTTTCAATGGCTGGCTCAAGTTGATCATATTCCTCCTGGGCAAGTGATTTCAGTTCTGCGTCTTCATTGCTGTAAAGAATCTCCTTTGCCGAAGTAAAATCTTCAAGTGCCTTTTTGTATTCGTGGTACTTCTGCACATAAGCTTCCAGCTCTTTGTATTCCTTCATCAGGATGGTGTAGCGTTTCATGTCGCCTATCACACCGGGATCGGTAATGAGCTTGCCCACTTCGTTGAAGCGGTCGGCAATGGCAGTTAAACGTTGAAGAAGATTGGTCATGAATTGATCTGAAAAATTGAGAATGGAAATCCCGATAGCTATCGGGAAAAAATGATAGATGAGCGTTCACAAAAGAATATCCAGCTAATACTCAAACGTCCCGAATTCGCTTTCAATCGTCAGGCGTTTTTCGGCAGATGCTTCGACTCTTCCAACGATTTGCGCTTCGAGGTTGAATTGTTTTGCAATAGAAATCATTTCGCGTGCAGCTTGTTCGCTAGTGAAAATTTCAAGCCGGTGGCCCATGTTGAATGTTGAGTACATCTCTCGCCAATGAGTATGGCTTTCTTCCTGTATTATTTTGAAAAGTGGAGGAAGTGAAAACAAATTGTCTTTGATGACATGAAGATTCTCAACAAAGTGAAGCACCTTGGTTTGTCCGCCACCGCTGCAATGCACCATCCCATTAATTTCTTTTTTCAATGATTTGAAAATTTCCACAACCACCGGCAGATAAGTGCGAGTGGGCGAAAGCACGAGTTTGCCCGCGTCCAGTTCATCCACTCTGTCCACATAATCAGTGAGCGAGTACGAACCGCTGTAAGCAAGCTCCTCAGGAATTGCTGAATCGAAACTTTCAGGATACCTCTTTGCGATGTCCTTGTAAAACACATCGTGCCGTGCACTTGTGAGGCCGTTGCTGCCCATGCCTCCGTTGTATATGTTCTCGTATGCGGTTTGGCCGCAAGAAGCAAACCCGACAATCACATCTCCGGCTTTGATGTTCGCATTGTCAATCACTTCATCGCGCCTCATTCGTGCAACAACTGTGGAGTCCACAATGATGGTGCGAACCAAATCACCAACATCCGCAGTTTCACCCCCGGTAGAAAAAATGTTCACGCCAAACCTTCTCAACTCCTCCAGCAATTCTTCTGTTCCGTTGATGATGGCGGCAAGTACTTCACCCGGAATAAGATGTTTGTTTCGCCCGATGCTGGAACTCACCATAATGTTATCAATAGCACCCACACACATCAAATCATCGAGGTTCATAACCAATGCGTCCTGTGCAATGCCTTTCCACACGCTGAGGTCTCCGGTTTCTTTCCAATAACAATAGGCGAGTGAGGATTTGGTTCCTGCACCATCGGCATGCATCACTATGCAATGCTCATTGCTTACGGTGAGATAGTCGGGAACGATTTTGCAGAATGCTTGTGGAAAAAGTCCCTTGTCCACGTTTTTTATCGCGGCATGAACATCTTCTTTTTGGGAAGAAACACCGCGTGATGAATATCGGGATGGGTCGCTGTTCATTCGTACAAATAAAAGGGGCGTCTCGAAATTATATTTTCGAAACGCCCCATCAATATTTTTTCTGCTCTACGGTTTCGGTTTGAAATCCGTGCTGAGCACTTTAAAAACTGTGCGCCTGTTTATCTGATGAGCAGCTTCCTGAAATTCAGCCGGAAGTTTATTGATTACCGATTCCGTGAGCTTAGTTCCGGCAGGTAATGGGCCTAAAGGTTGAACTAAAACTGCAGGCGTTCCTTCTCCCACTCCTTTGGGGACTAAACGACCAGGATCAATTCCTTTCTGTATTAGATATGTTACACAAGTATTAGCACGCCTTTGAGAAAGATCAAGGTTGTAAGGATCTTTTCCCCTGAAGTCGGTATGGGCTTCCAACTGAATTTTAAATGTGGGATTGGCAAGCAACACTTCGTACAGGTAGTTAAGCGAGTCTGCGGAATTTACAGTGTCGTTGATAAGGAGTATATCCTTGTCATAAGGATATTGAACCAATGGTAACCGGTATTCTACATCCTTAAGAACTGGGTCCATAAAGTACTCCCTCGTGATGGTTCTGGATTTTCCTTCACCAATATTTACTTTGTCTTGGGGTGGTGCGAGGTATTCCGCTTTAGACAATGACACGCTCAGAATATCCTTGTTCTTTAGTTCATTGGTGCACAATGAAAATCCACCATTACCGTCAGTGGTCAGGTTGTACTGCTTTCCTTCCGGTGCCACCACGGCTGTAACCGTAACGCCTGCAAGTGGGGTAGCAGTTTTCTTGTCATACACAGTTCCCTTGAAACAAATAACTACAGGCGGTTCATCAAAACGGTAGATGTCATCCCCACCTCTGCCATTGGGGCGATTGCTGGAGAAGTATCCGGCATTGGGTTTTTTCTTTTCATCGTGATAGATAATCCCGAAATCATCAGAAGAAGAGTTGATGGGATAAGCCAAGCCTGTGGATGCCCCGAAGGTGAGGTCACCGCTTCTTTCTGCTTTGTAAATATCAAGACCGCCTAGACCCCCCGGTTTTGTAGAGGAATAGAAAAGAATTTCTTTGCCACCGCGCATGGCTACATAAGGGAACATTTCATCGCCTGCTGTGTTGAGTGCGCTCATGTTGGCTGGCTTACTCCAGGTTTCGCTCTTCTTGTCGAAAGTCATGTACCACAGGTCGCGGCCACCTTTTCCGCCCGCCATGTTGCTTGCGAAAATCATGTACTTCTCATCATCGGTAAGAGTGGGATGGCCTATGCGCGTGCTGTCGTCAGCACCTTCTTCTTCATCGCGAGGAATAATTACCAGGCGCTCCGCTGCTTCGTAGTTGTCTCCTGAACGTTTCGAAGTAAAAATGTCGCAACCAAACCTTCCGTTATTGTTCACAGCGCAACGGGTGAAATACATCAACTTATACTTCTCATCGAAAGTAGCAACGCCTTCATTGCCGTCCGTATTGACTGTGGCATTGAGTGGTTTTGGGGTATCAAATTTTCCTTTCTTGTCGGCTACTGTTATAAAAAGATCGGTATAGTTTTCTCCCTCAAAAATAGTTTCGGATCCACTGCCCACACCTTCAGGTCTTGCTGATGTAAAGATGATGGACTCCTCAGACTTGTCCGCCCACATGGGGGCATAGTCAAAATTTTTGGTATTGAACTCAGATACGTTTTCCACCACCACATCGTGCTTGGTTTGCGATGCTTTGTCGGCAGCAGTTTCGGTGCCTTTAATAGCCTCATCGGCTTTGGCTTTGTTGCCCCCGCGCTCCGAATATTTTTGGAATTGGGCCGCAGCGTCTTCCCACTTGCCTTGTTCCTGCAACACCAGTCCCCAGTTGTAATGGACCAGCGGTTCCGTATTGTAATACTGCGCCACGGCAGCTTTGTCATACCACTGCTCGGCTTTGGCGGCCTGGTAAGAAAGGCGGTAGCATTCGGCAATGCGGAAAAGGACAAATCCTTTGTCTTCGAGGCCTGATACTTTGGGTTCGGCCGCTAAGTACTTCTCAGCAGCAGCAGCGTACAATTCGGAAAGAAATAACTCATTGGCTTCCTTCAGGTATTTGTCGGGACCTTGAGCGGTTGAACTAAGGGTGCAGAATAGAGACGTAGCGGTAAAGACCAGTAATCGCGCAATTTTCATAAGGTTGGTTTTGGGTTTCCTTTTTTTTAAAACGGTGACGAAAATATGAAAATCTCAACATCACCAAATTTTATAGTGTGATGAAGAAGTTAGCATTGTTCCATAACAAGCCCCCCACTGAACTAACAATAAGAAGAACTATCGGGTAAAAAGAATTTCCCTCATCTTGGGTAATGGCCACATTTCATCGTCCACCAGCATTTCCAGTGCATCGGCATGATCACGTACGGCATCCATTATTGGTTTCACTTTGTGGCAAAAAGCCTCGGCTTGCTTTTCCGCATCAAGGTCTAGTGCTTTGCCGCGTTCAGCAGTCATTTTATCTACCAAAGTTTTCATCCCGTTGATGTGTGATGAAATTTCCAGGATTAGACCGATCTGTGTTTTGGTGGCTTCCTTCGATTGGGCCGGAGGAAGAATTTCTTTTAGCCCCAGTACATTTTCTACCAATCGTGTTTGGTACGAAATGGCAATAGGGGTGATGTGGTTCTGGGCGAGGTCGCTGGTTAGTCGTGCTTCAATTTCGCGCCTGCGGCTGTAGTTCTCGACTTCTATTTCATAACGCGCATGAATTTCTTCAGGGGTGAGCACGTTGAGGTCTTCAAACATCTTCTGCACTTTCTTGTCTTTCCATGCCCTAAGTGCGCTGGGTGTGTCCATAAAATTGGAGAGGCCGCGCTTTGCCGCTTCCTTCACCCACTCCTCACCGTATCCGTTTCCTTCAAACCGGATGGCTTTGCTTTGCTTTATCAGTTTCTGTAGTTCTTTCAGGATAGCTTCATCTTTATCATCACCCTTATTAATACGTGCATCCACTTCCTTTTTGAAATGTATAAGGCGGTAGGCCATAATGGTGTTGAGGGTAATCATAGCATTGGCACAATTGGCACTGGAACCCACAGCGCGGAATTCAAATTTGTTTCCTGTAAATGCAAACGGTGAAGTTCGGTTGCGGTCGGTATTGTCCAGCAGCACCTGCGGGATTTTCCCGATGTTCAATTTGAGGTCAGTCTTGTCCTGCGGTGACATTTTCCCCGTCTTTACATTTTTTTCCAACTCATCAAGCATACGGGAAAGCTGCCCTCCCAAAAACGTGGACATGATTGCCGGTGGTGCTTCGTTGGCACCCAGCCGGTGGTCGTTGCCCACACCAGCAATACTCGCCCGCAGCACATCGGCATTTTCATGGATCGCTGCAACACTATTAATAAAGAAGGTGAGAAACTGGAGATTGGTCTTCGGGTTTTTGCCTGGCTTCAAAAGATTGACACCCGTGTTGGTGCGCAACGACCAGTTGTTGTGTTTGCCACTTCCGTTTATACCCTCGAAAGGCTTTTCGTGAAGCAATGCACGAAAGTTGTGCTTACGGGCAGTTTTTTCAATCACATCCATCACCAGCTGATTGTGGTCGTTAGCGAGATTGGCTTCCTCGAACATGGGTGCAAGTTCAAATTGATTGGGGGCAACTTCGTTGTGGCGTGTGGTTACCGGAATTCCCAAAAGGTGCGACTCATGTTCGAAATCTTTCATAAACGCCATAACTCTTTCCGGAATGGTTCCGAAATAGTGGTCTTCCAATTGTTGGCCTTTGGCGGGTCGATGCCCAAAGAGTGCCCGACCTGTCATCTGGATATCCGGGCGCGCGTTGTAAAGTGCGCTGTCAATCAGAAAGTATTCCTGCTCCCAACCCAATGTAGTGGTCACTTTGTTTACATCCTTGTCGAAGTACTGGCATACGGATGTGGCTGCCTGATCTACCGCATGAAGCGCTTTGAGCAAAGGCATTTTGTAATCGAGCGCGTGGCCGGTGTATGAAATAAAGATGGTGGGGATGCAGAGCGTATTGCCGACTATAAATGCCGGTGAAGAAGGATCCCAAATAGTATAGCCGCGAGCCTCGAAAGTGTTGCGGATACCTCCGCTCGGAAAAGATGATGCATCTGGTTCCTGTTGCACCAGGGCTGAGCCATCAAATTTTTCCACTGCGCGTCCATCACCCAGTGGTTTGAAGAAGCTGTCGTGTTTTTCGGCCGTGCTGCCTGTCAAAGGCTGGAACCAGTGGGTGTAATGAGTGGCGCCTTTTTGTATGGACCATTCCTTCATGGCTGATGCTACATGATCCGCAGTGTCGCGATCCATACGTGTGCCCAGGTTGATGCAATCCATGAGTTTTTCATAGATGTCATCAGTGAGGTACTCGCGCATCTTGTAAGTATTGAACACATTCTCACCGAACACGGCAGAAATGCGTGCAGGAGATTTGACTTCAACCGGCTGGCGGTCGTTCAATTCGGCAAGGGCCTGGAAACGGATGGTGGACATGGAAGGGTTGGTTAAAGGTTGAAGGTTAAATGTTGAAAATAGGAGGAACTTCTTTTTTTATATGAATTCGGTGGCGAATGTATCCGACTGGGAGGGGGTGGTTCAATTATTTTTATCAAAATCTTATCACACCCCCCCGAAATGATAAGGGTATGTTTGAAAAATGGCGACAATAACATAGACTTATACTTCTTTCGAATAACATGCAGAATCAGGGAAAAGTCGTAGAACTCTTAACCGGCATCTTCGCAACCTTTGCCGCCACCAATAAAAAATACCAACCAATGAAATACGTATTTACCATTATGATAATGAGTGTGCTGATAACCGATGCAGCAGCACAACACACCACGCTGATTTTTGATTCGTTCAATGACAACAGCAATAACTGGGGAGTAGAGGACAACGCAAGCGCGAAAACCTCAGTGAGCGGCAGCCATTATTATTTTGAGAACCGCACCAGCAGTCAGTACCTCTCCTGGAAGACTCTGCCACTGGGCTTTGAAACGAATTTTGAAGTGTGGACGGTAGCCGATCACCGAGCTGGAGTAAAAGATTTCGGATACGGAGTGCTCTTTGGCGGAAGCGATGCAAGCAATTGTTTTGAATTTATTATATCCTTCGATGGTCATTTCAAGGTGGGCTATTTCAATTACGGAACATGGACTACCATCCAGGACTGGACTTTTTCATCCGCTATAAACACTACTGCCGGAAGCACCAATGATGTGGGAGTGATTAGCCAATACGGCACATGGCACTTTATGGTGGGCCTCACCGAAGTGTCTTCCACACCGGCAAGAGCACTATATGGCTACAACTTCGGAATGGCGGTTGAAAATTATCAGACTATTGGCTTCGATGATTTTGAAGTGATCAAAGGAATTTATGTTGAACCTATCGGTGATGTGGTTGAAGACTGGAGTGATCCCGCAGATGAAGCTGAAGCAGAAGAATGGACGGAAGAAGATGAGGCCTGGCTTGAAGCTCTTTTGACTGAAGATGCCGAAGGGGAAAACGACAAGCAGCATCCCGACCCCAATACTCTTCCAGTAAACAGCGCATTGATGGTTCCATCTGATTTTGCTGGACGACTCAACCTTATTGCATGTGATTACCCAAACAATTTTGCGAATGTGCGTGGCGAAAAAAAACCAAGTGAGGAATTCGATCTAATCGATAGTTATTATTCGTTGGTAACCATGGATGGTTTGGATGAGGTGAGTTTCAGCCCCGGATTTGCTTCGAACAACCTGAGTTTTCATGCATCGTTTTCATCCACCAACAAAAGTGAAGCGATGAGGTTTTATGATACTATAAAACTCAAACTACTTGATGCATCAATAGACTGCACCGGCCTGGTTTACGATGAGCGAATTGCTGACGACCCAGAGTCTGCCATTCCATACTCAACTTATTGGTTACCCTTTAACCTGGACGAAACGGCAGCTACTGACTTCGCTGATTTTTACATGGAACTGGAATTCTTGAAGTTCTTCCAAATTGACGATGACTTCAATATGACTGATGAGTGGACGGTGACCTTGCGCATTGGGAAACTGTGATGTTAGAGCCTGTTTAAAACGTGATGTACACCATCACTGCCAATAACACCCACGACAAAAGATTGAGCACCACACCTGCGCGCAGCATATCGGTTGCGCGCACATAACCACTGCTGTATGCAATGGCATTGGGTGGTGTGCTCATGGGAAACATAAAATCGCAACTGGCTGCGATGGTTACAGGAATGGCAAACAGCTCCGGTGATTTTCCTGCGCTGATGGCAAGCACCACGACTATCGGCACGAAGATGTTCACCATGGCAAGATTGCTCATGAGCGCGGTGAGCAGCAATCCCACTCCGCATAAAATAATTCCGAACAAAACAAGATTGGATTTGTCCAGGGTGTTCATCTGGTTGGCCACCGCATCATCCAGTCCGCTGATGTCGAATGCAGTTGCGAGTGCCATGCCCCCGCCAAACATGAGCAGAATTCCCCACGGCAATCGTTCACTGTCTTTCCATTCCAAAAGTGGTTTTGATTTAAACGATTTGGAAGGCACAAGAAAAAGAAGCAAGCCGGCAGTAATCGCAATTCCCACATCGGTGAATTCGATGGATTCATTTTTTACATAGTGTTGTATGAAGTCTGCGTGAAGCAAATTATTGAACGGTTCCTGGAAAATCCATAACATAGCTGTTGAAACAAAAACAACAAACACTCTCTTCTCTTGCGCTGTCCATTTTCCAAGCAGGCGCAATTCCTGTTGCACTATTTCATGCCCCAGTTCGAACCTGCCAAGCCGGTTTGGAAAAATGACTTTGACCAACAGCAAGTAAGAAAGAATGAGGAGGACAAATGAAAACGGCAATGCAATTTTCATCCAGTCGAAAAAAGAAACTTCGGTTGCGAACTTGTCGCTGAGCAATCCTGCCATTGCCGCATTGGGTGGTGTGCCCACGAGGGTTGCAATGCCTCCGATGTTCGCTCCGTAAGCAATGGAAAGCATGATGCATAAAGAAAAATTGCGAATGCCTGACCTCACCTCCGACCTCTCTCCAAGGGGAGAGGGGTGTGGGCTTACCAGCAATGCGACCACCGATGAAGCAATGGGGAACATCATAAGTGCCGTAGCAGTGTTGCTTATCCACATACTGAGGAGATAGGATGCAAGGAAGAATCCGAAGATGATGCGGTCGGCACTGCTGCCGGTGAAGTTCACAATGTTGAGAGAAAGCCTCCGGTGCAGGTTCCATTTTTCCATGGCGAGCGCAATGATGAATCCTCCCAGAAAAAGGAACACGAATTTGTTGCCGTATGGAGTACAAGCTTTTTCTATTGAGAGAATGCCGAGAATAGGAAAGAGGATGATGGGGAGAATGGAGGTGATGGCCATTGGCACGGCTTCACTCACCCACCACACGAGCATCCACAATACCACTCCGCTGGTTTTAGCGGCTGCCGGTTCCAGTGCAAATGGATTCCACATCCACATCAATAAAAAAAGAAGGGGGCCGGAAAGGATGGCGCAGGTGCGTTTGGACATAGCGGTCGAAAATAAAGATGCGGGATTTGAGATGCGTGACGCACATCTGATATCGCTTATCTGATATCCCACTTCATTACTCTTGCCCTCTGATGAATAACAAACGCATCCTGAAACGTGGACAGGAAATCGAAATCCTCATTCGCGATTTTGCTTTTGGAGGTGTGGGTATTGGGAAAATTGCAACTGAAGAAGGAGAGTTTGCTGTCTTCGTGGAGAACACCATTCCCGGCCAAGTAGTAAAAGCGCGGGTAACGAAATGCCAGAAACGATATGCAGAATGTGGCCTTGTAGAAATAATCACACCATCGCCCGATGAGGTAGAAACGGGTTACCAGAAAATTCCGGGTGCCCCCTACTCCACTCTTCCAATTTCGCTACAGGCCGCAATGAAAAAACGCACCACGCTGGAACTGTACAAACGCATTGGGAAAATTGAGAACATCGAAAATTTGTTTGACCAGTACATTGAGTCACCATCGGCATGGCATTACCGAAACAAGATGGAGTATTCGTTTGCAGCCATTCGCTACGATTTTGATTTAAAAATTTCTGTGGATGATTTTGCACTTGGATTTAAACACCGCGGTACGTGGTGGATGGTGGAGAATCTTGATGCCGACAGCGGATTGTTTGATCAGGAACTGGAAACAAAACTGAAAGAGATTCGCGAGTATTGTATCAGCACAAACCTTCCTCCATGGCATGCACCGCAGCGCAGTGGTTTCTTTCGGTTTCTGGTAGTAAGAAAAAGTCTTGCTTCGGATAAATTGCTCATAAACCTGGTGACATCCGATTCTCATCTCGCTCAATTTGATGTGCGCGGGTTTGGAGAAAAAATAAAATCACTTATGGGAAATCGTTTAGCCGGTCTCATACACACCATAAATCCCGATGTGGGAGATCGTGTAGATCCGCTTAGCGGAAGTTCGCAACTGATTTTGGGTGATGAAAAAATAATTGAACGAATCAACGGACTTGATTTTGAAATCTCGATGTCGAGTTTTTTTCAGACCAATCCGCAGTGTGCTCAATTGCTCTACAACAAAGTACTTGAATATGCAGATGTGCAAAGTGATGATGACGGAATGATTTTACTCGATCTTTTTTGTGGTACAGGAACCATTGCCCAACTTCTTACATCACGCAGCAAGAGAAAAGTGGTGGGAGTCGACATTGTGGAATCGGCCATTGCAGACGCGCGAAAAAATGCACAGCGAAATGGAATAGCCAACGTTGAATTCATTGCTGCAGATGTTGGAAAATTTATCAGTACGTATCCTGAGTATGCTGGAAAAATTTCCTGCGTTGTACTTGACCCTCCCCGCGGTGGCATTGCACCACGTTCGCTTCAAAAGGTCATTGCACTGAATGCGCAACGCATAGTTTATGTCTCCTGCAATCCGGCCACACAAGCCCGCGATACGGAAGTGCTTGCAGCTTCGGGATATGAATTGAAACGCATAAGTCTTATAGACCAATTCCCCCATACCGCGCACGTGGAAGCTGTGGGAGTGTGGGAGAAATGAAGTGAGTAGGAGAGCTGAGCGAAGACCTCAAGGCGGGAATTGTTGAGTTGAGAGTTATTGAGTTGAGAATTGCCCTTTGACTTTTGCCCATTGCCTTTTGACTTTCCCCATCTTTGACCCATGCCTAAAGAACGCACACTTATTCTTACCCGACAACAGATTGAACGCAAGATCACTCGCATTGCCCATGAAATTCTGGAAAGGAATCATGCCGAAAAGAACATTGTGATTGTGGGAGTGGCAGGTCGCGGCAGCGAGGTGGCAAAACGAATTACTTCCGTATTAAAAGCGAAGGATGGCCCCGCCATTCACCAATTGGAAATTGAACTCAGTAAAGAAAATCCGCTCAAGACCGAAATGAAATTTTCGGGAGACTTGTCATTGCTCAAAGGAAAATCCGTAGTGTTGGTAGATGACGTTCTGAACTCCGGCCGCACCCTTATTTATGCCACCAAGTTTTTGCTGGATGGCGAACCGAAATCACTTTCCACCGCCACACTGGTAGATCGTTTTCATCGCAGCTTTCCTGTTCGGGCTGATTATGTTGGCCTCACCCTTTCTACCAACCTCAAAGAACACATCACTGTGGAAATGGAAAAAGGAAAGGAAGCAGTTTACATTGAGTAGTTATGAAGTGGAGACAACTTGTTTTTCTATTCATGTGTTCCGGCATTTGCCACATTGCTTTATCGCAGTATGTGAGCGAAGATGAAATGCAGATGCCCGAACACCGCAATGCAATTGGAACATACATCACCACACCTGTTTCCTTTTTTATGGGAGCATCTCCATACACTGCACGGCTTGGCCTTTCATACAAGCGATACCTGAAACCGAATAAGAGACTGAGGCTGCAAGTCATTGCCGATTTTCCTGAATTCGATGCTGACAATGATTCGCCTTCCCTTGGAATAAGTAGTGTAACCGACACTACCATTTCTCACTATTTTCAAGACAAAACAGAATGGCTGGTGAATGCAAGAGTTGGACATGAATGGTCGCGCCCTGAGGAAAAAATTGCACCTGTTTATGGTGTTGACATCATCGTGGGTTTTCTCAGAAGCGGTTTAGTCCAATGGAACAATACATACATGAGGAATCCAAGCTTCCCAAACGGCACACAAATTTCAAGTTTGCTGTATTCGCAACTTTTGCAGTGCTACCGTACCGATTACCTCCTCGCAGGCGTTGCATTTTCTGCAGGTTGGCGATTCAATTTCAAAAAACACATGGAACTGAACATTCATTTCAGCCCGGAATTTTTGTACAAAGCGCCAATAGCTGAGCACAGTTGCACCTCCACCAATGCAGTGGAAGGAGCACAACCATCACTGCGGGTTCACCTGCGCGTTATAGAATTATTGTTGTTTTACCGTTTCTGAAAAATGGCAGGAAACTCGTTTGGAAAAATTTTCAGGCTCACCACTTATGGCGAATCACACGGTGCTGCCATAGGTGGTGTAATTGATGGTTGCCCCGCAGGATTAATGATTGATATTGATGCTGTACAAAATGATTTGGATCGGAGAAGGCCAGGCCAATCTTCCATCACCACACCACGAAACGAAACGGATCAAGTGGAATTTCTTTCAGGAATTTTCGAAGGCAAAACTCTCGGTTCACCCATTGGATTTATCATCCGCAACAAAGACCAAAAGAGTGAAGACTACGCTCTATTAAAAGATATTTTTCGCCCTGGCCATGCCGATGAAGTGTGGCTGAAAAAATTTGGTCACCGTGATCATCGCGGTGGGGGAAGAAGCAGTGCAAGAGAAACTGCCTCGCGGGTGGTGGGAGGTTCTATAGCAAAACAAATCCTTGCAACAACCGGAATAGAAATCACCGCATGGGTGAGCAGCGTCAAAGATGTTTTTGCGGAAAGTGAAATTTCAAAACTTGATCTCTCTCAAATCGAAGACAACATCGTTCGTTGTCCCGATCCTGTTGCCGCAAGGCAAATGATTTCACTAATAGAAAAAACGCGCGATGAAAAAGACAGCGTGGGAGGAACCATTACTTGTCTCTGTCAAAACATTCCTGCAGGATTAGGCGAACCAGTGTTCGACAAACTGGTTGCGGCACTTGCGCAGGCCATGCTCAGTATCAATGCCACCAAAGGATTTGAAATGTGTTCATCAGACGGGATTGTAAACGGATTTACTTCCACTCAGCTTTTGGGCTCCGAAAACAATACGTTCAAGTCTGGAATCACAGGAGGAATTTCTACAGGGGATCACATTGTGTTTCGTGTGGCGTTCAAACCCACATCCACCATCGGCAAAAAACAGGACACAAAAAATGTGGCGGGAGAAGATGTCGTACTCGAAGCGGCAGGGCGACATGATCCCTGTGTGCTGCCTCGTGCGGTGCCTATTGTAGAAGCAATGGCTTCGCTGGTGCTGGTGGATAATTGGTTGATGGGCAGGACCAGCAGGCTTTGAAAATCAGCATGCCTTACAGGCAAATCAGCCCCATCTTCGCGCCCCAATTTTTTTAAGGCATGAAAACTTTTGCACAGAAAGATTTTTTTGAAACACGCGAGTACGAAATTGCCGAAGATGGCCTTATGGTGAAACGCAAATCCATGCGGGAAAAAGTTGAATTTCTGGTGAGGTTCGAGCGCATAGGGTTCGATGTGATATGGCGCACCGATAAACTTTCGCAACTTTCACAATTGTTTTTTCTGCCCATGGCTGCTCTTGGTTTTATCGCTGTTTTTTATGGGCTTCAGGATGGAAACAGCAAAGCCGCGCTGCTCATCCTGGGATCATTTGTTTCCGCACTCTTTATGGTTCTTTCAGCCAACCACTGGATAAACAGGACCAAGAACCGCGTTATAATAACCGGAGCGGAAGGTTCCCTGGAGTTCGACCTGATGGGAAATGTGCCGGATCGCAAACAGGTGGATGACTTTATTAAAGTGGTGCACGATGCAACGCGCCACTACCTGCGCACCAAATACTTTAAAGCCGACCCCTACCTCCATCCGGAAATGCAACGGAACAAATTCGAATGGCTCGTAACAGTAAAAGCCATAACCGAAGATGAAATGTTCGAAATGCTGAAAAAACTGCGCACAGGTGGTGATGACAAAAACATTGGGTTTATGGGGAAGATGGGGTTCTAAACAGGACTGTGTTTCGAATTCCCGGGTACGGGTTTGAGGTTTCGAGTCCTTTGAACACAGAACCTCTAAAACAATTCTTACTCACACAAAACAACTTCATCCCATTTCGATTTCCATAGTTGAACGAGATCAACTGCATCATCGTTAGTCCGGATGATGAGGGTTCCGTATTTCTGTTTGTAGTAATGGTAAGTGCCCGATGATTTCTCCTCGGTTTTCACTGGCTTGGTGAAGTAGTCGTTCGCCTGCCGGATGTCCCTGCCGAAAAGTGGTGTATCGAGTTTGCCAAGAAATCCTGAACGAATCTCGATATAGTCCTTACTTGTATAGAAGTAAATTTCATTTTCGCGATAGAATACTCCACCACCACAATTCGCGGTCCCTCCTTCTTCGCCTTCTCCAGTGAAGCAGGGCAAAGCCTTCTTCACATCCGCCATTGAGCTTTCAGTAGTTAGGCCGTTCACGTCACCTTTGATTATGGATGCTTTGATATCCTTGCATTTGACTTTTTTCTCGTCCTGTGCGGGCAGTGCACCTGCCAGGCACAATGCTGAAATTAAAACCAGTAAATTCTTTTTCATAGGTTTCATTTTTATGATGCCCAAAGTAGGGTTGAACTTGATTTTCTTTGAGCCATGAACTCCACCAACTTTCGAACAGTCGCTACTCAAATCATTATTACAACACTCCTATTGACCTTTTCACATCTCACAATAGCCCAGGATTGCAACAGTGTTTACACCGGGGAATGTATTGTTTACCTCGACAGCAGTTTCAATGAATGCAACGAAAAGGTCGCGAGCTTTTTTATCTATTCATTCAACAGAAATGGCGAAGACATCTGGCTGATTGACCATCCAGCGAAGCAAATGGCGCTGGCTTCAACACTGGTACCTGCAATTGAACAAACACCCGGCAAACCCATTCCGCTTGATGGCGTATTGTATTCTGTTTCCGGGGATCATCCCCGGAGCTATCACATCAAAGAACAATTCTGCAATGGGCATTTGTGCGGAGAAACCATTGTCGAAAAGAACAAGAAGAAACTCTACTCCATCAACTACGATAAACACTGGCAACTCAAACCATGGTCATTCTATTTCGAAACCTATAAGAAAGACAAAGTGGTGAAGGCCTCGCACATGTTCATTGAAACAGAGACCACCAAATGGGTTGAAATATGCGCACAGGGTTGCCAGAAAAACACCAGCCTTTTTTATGTGGATGATTGAGGTTTCCGCATTGCGAATTACTAATTACGAGAGCATACTTCGTCATTTGTACTGCACAATTTAAATGTCAATTGACCATTGATCACTTCCACTTGCCGCCTGATAGCTCTCGGGATGTCAATTGTATATTGACTGTTATGGTTCAAACCCTAGTTTCGCCCCTCCGAAAACAAACCGCATGTACACACTTGAAGCAAAGCACATTTCCAAAACCTTTAGCGCGCATCGTGCACTCAACGATGTGAGCATCCATGTTCCCAGTCAATCTGTATTCGGTTTGCTTGGACCCAACGGTGCAGGCAAGACCACACTCATCCGTATCATCAACCAGATAACGGGACCTGATTCGGGCGAAGTTTTTTTTGAGGGAGAAAAGCTTTCTGCGAAACATGTTGAACACATAGGCTATCTGCCAGAGGAACGTGGTCTATACCGAAAAATGAAAGTAGGCGAGCAGTGCATGTATCTCGCGCAGCTAAAAGGCCTGCGCAAACCGGAAGCGAAAGCAAGGCTTATGGAATGGTTTAAAAGATTTGATATCCACACATGGTGGGACAAAAAAGTGGAAGACCTCTCGAAAGGCATGGCGCAAAAAATCCAGTTCATCACCACTGTGCTTCACAAGCCGCGGCTCCTTATCCTCGATGAACCTTTCAGTGGGTTCGATCCTATCAATGCTGAACTCATACGCAATGAAATGCTGCGCATGAAAAATGAAGGAACCACCATCATTCTATCCACCCACGACATGGGAAGCGTGGAAGCCCTGTGCGACAACATTGCCCTGATCAATCGCGCCCAGGTGATACTTGACGGCTCGGTAAAAGACATCAAGAATAGTTTCCGCACCATGACTTATGAAGTGGAGTACGAAGGAACTGCGATGGACTTGGGCATTGGCCTGGGTCCGTTTTTCGAGCTGCTCAAATCCTATCGGGACAACGATCGTCAAATTGCACAAGTTAAAATTTCAGCCAACCATTCATTGAATGATTTGTTGAAGGCGATGATGGAATATGTGCAAGTTATTTCAGCCCGCGAGTTGATACCCAACATGAACGATATTTTTATTGAAGTAGTAAATAGAGCAACTGCGAAAGAGGAGGCAGTTGGCAATGTGCTCCCGATAACTATCGGGACAGTAGCAGGCTCCCGATAGCTATCGGTCCCAGATTTCAAATTCTAATGTGTATAGCAAACCAGCATCGCTCCCGATAACTTTCGGGAAGCTATCAGGACAATAAATCACCAAATAAGCAGGCATGAACAAAATCTGGCTCATCATAAAACGCGAATACTCGGTAAGGGTCAAGAAAAAATCATTTATCGTGATGACTTTTCTAGGACCTATTCTTTTTGGCCTCTTCCTCTTTGCGGCTGCGTATGTAGCTGTGCAGGATTTTGAACAATACCATGTGCTGATAGTAGACCAGCGAGGCTGGATAAGCGAACCTAACAATGGCCAACTGGAAAGCAACTGGCCTCAGTTTTTTACTGACGATGAATCATCGCAGGTTATTTATGAATTTACTGACTCTGAACTTTCCGATGAAGCCTTTCGCGAGAGTCCTTTCAATGTGCAAGTGATCATAGACTCCACCATGATTATGGGTGGCAGTTGCCCCATGCTTTTCAAACACAAGCCCAGCGAAAGCATAGAAGATGAGATAGTAGACAACCTGGAAAAATCAATTGAGCGTTACCGGGTACTCGACATGGCATTTGATTATGAAGCCTACCAACGCGCAAAAGTTCGCATCAACCTGGCCGGGCGTGATATTGATGCGGGCGAAAAATTAGACCTAAGTTCGGAACGTGCCGCATTTGGATTCGGGTTCGCTGCCCTCATTTACATCTTCATTTTTGTTTATGGTGTGCAGGTGATGCGGGGCGTCATTGAAGAAAAAACCAACCGCATTGTTGAAGTCATTGTGTCATCTGTAAAACCATTCCAACTGATGATGGGAAAAGTGATAGGAATTGGTCTTGTGGGGCTTACGCAATTTGTGATGTGGATAGTTCTTTCTTCCATCATTTCCAGTTTTGTTATGGGTGGCGCAATGGCGGGTGGTGAACAGGGAACGGCAAATCGGGTTGAAAACCTGAAAGAGATTGCCACTGCTGCACAACCACTGCCTGGTGCAAATATGGAAATGGAAAGCAACTCATGGCTTATGGCCATGCAGCAAATCAATTGGGGTCTGATGCTCGGGATGTTCATCTTCTTTTTTATCGGTGGCTATCTGCTTTACGGTTCGCTCTTCGCAGCCATAGGTGCAGCAGTGGACAACGAAACAGATACCCAGCAATTCATGCTTCCCATCACCCTGCCGCTCGTTTTTAGTTATGTGGTGGCAGCCATGATGATGACCAACCCGGACAGCTCTATGGCCAACTTCTTCGCCATTTTTCCTCTTACCTCTCCTATTATCATGATGGTGAAAACTGCAATCGGTGTCCAACCCTGGATTGTTATCTGTTCCATAATAGCACTCATAGCCACTTTTGTTTTCATGATTTGGGTGGCAGCAAGAATTTATCGTGTGGGTATTTTGATGTACGGTAAAAAGCCCACTTACAAGGAGCTTTGGAAATGGATGAGCTACAATGGATAGTGGCTACCGACAACATCAGATGAGCCAACTATTTTCGCCCGAATTATGCGCATTGCCGTTATTGACTGCGGAACTAACACCTTCAATCTGCTGATTGCCGATCCGGTTTCTTCCGTGCCTGAAGTGTGGAAAACAGTATTCACAAACAAGATTCCTGTTAAGCTGGGCGAGGGCGGGTTTCTTTCTAAAGAAATCGTCACGTCTCGTTTTGTGCGCGGCATTGATGCACTCTACTGCCATAGCCATAATATTTCAAATTACGAATGCCAGCGCGTCCATGCCTTCGCGACCAGCGCTATCCGCGAGGCATCCAATGGAAAAGAATTCCAGCAAAAAGCAAAAGAAATTGCAGGCATTGAAATAGAAATCATTGACGGCAACCGCGAGGCCGAATTGATTTTCCGTGGCGTAAAGCAAACCATTGAACTAGATGAAAAACCAGTTCTTGTTATGGATATTGGCGGAGGAAGCACGGAGTTCATCATTGCTAATTCAGCAGGCATCCTCTGGAAAAAAAGTTTTCTGTTAGGTGTGAGCAGGCTTCACGAAAAAATACAACCTCAGGAGCGACTCACGCAAGAGGATTCAAGAAATCTGACATACGAAATGGACAATGGACTTACCGATCTCAAGGCAGCACTGGCCATTCATGCCCCAAAAAGACTAGTGGGAACCAGCGGTTCGTTCGACACACTTTTCTCACTCTTTTTGTTTGGCCGGAAAAAAGAATCGGCATCGACATCCTCATTATTGAACGAAATTCCACTTACCGCCTTGCCATCAATCCATGCATGGCTGGCAGGAAGTTCACTGGATGAAAGACTTAAACATCCGGCCATACCAGCCATACGCGCCCAGTACATGCCGCTTGCCAGTTTCTTTATTAAGTATGTGCTGGATTTGCAGCCGCTGGAAAAAGTCTATCATAGTGCCTATAGCCTCAAGGAAGGAGCAATGGCTGAAATTATTTCAGCAATGGATTTAACCACGGTGCACTCGGCTACTGATCTTTTGTCTGGAGACGAGGATATGAGCGGGAAACCAATTTAAAATAATGTTGGGCTAGCTGGCTCTGATTATGTCTTATTTCTGTGGAATTGCACTTTCGTCCATATAGAAAATTTCCCATTGGTGGCCATCGAGGTCTGCAAAACTGTGCTGGTACATCCAGCCATGGTCTTGCGGATCCATGTAGGTGGAACCACCGGCAGCAACTGCCTTGCTCACCAAGTCCTCCACCTTATTGCGGCTTTCAGCATCAATAGCTATGAGCACTCCGGTGGTCTGCGATGCATCGCTGATTGGTTTTTTGGTGAACTCCTGAAACTTGGTGTGAGTGAGCAACATCGCAAAAATGTTCTCACTAATAATCATGCACGTACCAGTCTCATCGGTGAACTGTGGGTTGAACGTAAAACCAAGCTGGGTGAAAAACGCAATAGATTTATTGAGGTCTTTTACCGGAAGATTGACGAAAATTTTTGTTGCCATAGTGTTTGATTTTTCGGATTAAAGTTCGTGTTGCACTATTGAATTCATTTTTCAGAAAGCTCTTTTACCAATTGAAGCGCTTTGGGGAAAATGTCGGTAAACATCTTTTCAAACTCCTCGGTGACTTCCATATCCACTCCGAGATTTGTTTTTCCGTTCTCTTCAGTCAATGTATAGTTTTCCGTTGAGCCTGCCCATGCTTTTACAGCATCACTGTCCAGATCTTCCACACCATTTTTCACTTCGCCCATGTGTTTGAACGACATGAACTCGTTGGGTCGTTTGGCTGCAATGGTGCTCACCATGCCTGATCCATTGCCATCGAGGAAAAGCACTTTGCTGCCTTCCTTCCAGTCGGTAACTGCATGAGAGCCTTCGCTGAAAGCGCGTGTCCATTCGTTGTAAGTTTTGTCGCCCCACAATACGTCCCAAACGGTTTCGCGTGGTGCGTTGATGTTGATTGAAAAATTGATTCGTTTCATGTTGCTGCTTTTTATTTTTAGATTTTGCTTTCTCTGAATTTTCCTTCACCCTGAACTTTACAATTTTCGAAATCAGGTTCAATGGCATCGGTTGGTCAAGGGGAAACTGCACTGAACCTTTTCCCTGTTTGTAAACTGAAAGTTCTTTTTCAAACTCTTTGTGTCCTGTTGGTCTGGCATAAAATCCAACGTGGTTTTTGAATGCAGCGAAATGAACGAGGTGACCGTGCTGGTCGAAAGTTGGAATGGCATAACTGATGGTTTCTTCAGCTTTGGGTGCTGCTTTTCGGATTGTCGTTCTCACCTGTTCCAGAATTTTCCGCGCCTCTTTTGGAAAACCAGCGATGTACTCGTCAATGTTGTTTGCCTTCTTTGAAATCATGGGATGAATTCTGTTTCAGGCTTTCTTCAATATTTCGATGTCCAGTTTTTTCATTTCCATGATCGCCTGCATTACACGATCACCTTTCCCCTTGTCAGCCATCCATGAACCAATCATGGACGGAACAATCTGCCACGACACACCATATTTGTCTTTCAGCCATCCGCACATGCTTTCCTGGCCGCCATCTGCTGTCAGTTTGTTCCAGTAGTAATCAATCTCTTTTTGTGTTTCGCAACTCACCACGAAAGAAATTGCTTCGTTGAATGAAAACTTATGCGGCCCTGAACTATCCGTGGCCATAAAGACATGCTTATTGAGATTGAATTGTGCATGCTTCACATTTTCTTCCTTGTCGCCTTCGCCCGGGGCATATTTCAAAATGCCGGTGATACCCGAGTTGTCGAAGATTGAAGTGTAGAAGTGGATGGCCTGTTCAGCCTTACCGGCTTGTTCGCCCACAAACATGAGTGTAGGCGTAAACTTCTGTCCCACATCTTTCATCTTGCCGAAAGCCAATTGCCAGCTAACCCCGAAGCGGTCCTGCACCCATCCGTATTTCGCACTCCATGGGTATTTGTCGAGAGGCATCAGTACCGAACCGCCTCCCAATAGTTTTTTCCATGACTCATCCACTTCTTCTTCCGTTTCACATACCACAAAAAATGAAACGGAGGGATTGATTTTGAACATGGGGCCGCCATTCAGTCCCATAAATTTTTGCCCGTCCATTTCGAACATCACCACCAACGGATTTTCCGAAGTCACTTTCGAATTTTTGAAAACGGAGCAGTAAAAATCCGCTGCTTCTTTAGCGTTGCCATCAAACCACAGGCAAGGGTAAATTGAGTTGTTCATTGTAGAAATTGGTTTTTTTTGTTCTTGAGTCTTGAGCTAAGAGTTAATTGCCCAAGACTCAAGACCCATTACTCCCGACCATGCCTCAGCATATTTTTTGAAACTGCCTAGTATCGCCTGCCACCCACCGCGCTGCAATTCTTCTGAATTTTCGTTTTCCATTTCGAAAGTTTCCACCACCTTGGTACTATTGCCTTCTGCGGTGAAAGTCACTTGCACTTTTCTGCCATCAGCAATGGTGTATTCGAGGCGTTCATGTTCGCGCACTGTTGTATAAGTGCCTTCAAAATCGAAACTCACGCTGCCATCTTTTGCAGCCATAGTGTGCTTGAATTTTCCACCCACGCGCACATCGTTTTCTGATTTTGGGTTATGCCAATCATCTGAAGCATTGTTCCATTGAATGATGTGCTCGGGGCCGTTCCAAAGTTTCCACACCTTTTCTACGGGAGCGTTCACTGTAGTCTCTACGGTGATTGCTTTTGCAGTTGTTGTTTCCAATATATTGTTTTTTTTATTGCACTGATGCTTTGACTTTGTGTGGCAAAGATGTAGAATTCCGAGCAAATTACACGCGGTGCGAAGACAACAACATTGCTGCAATGTTGGCGCGAAAGACTCTCAAAAGTTTTCTACTTTATTTCTGATGGATGATGGGAACATGTTGTGCTGAGAGCAGTGCATCACTCATCACTCTATTTTTAGCCCCGGGAGAATTATTTTCATGCTCAAGCAAACACTTCAACACAAACTACAGGCGAAGCTTTCACCGCAGCAAATTCAATTGATGAAGATGCTGCAGATACCGACTATGGAACTGGACCAGCGCATCAAGGAGGAGATGGAAAGCAACCCGGCACTGGATGAGGGGCAGGACGAGCAGGAGGAAGAAGCAAAAACTCAAGACGAGCAGGAGGCCGATGAAATAACGGAAAACAAAAACGAGGAGGAAGAATTCGATTTTTCCGATTACCTTGATGACGATCAGATTCCTGATTACAAACTCTACGCGAATAATTACAGTGCAAGCGATGACGACCGCGAAACTCCGCTGGGTGCAGGCCGCACATTTCAGGAAATGCTTTATGCCCAATTGAGTTTGCTGCAAATTGATGACATGGAACGCGTACTTGCCGAATACCTTATTGGCAACCTGGACGAAAGCGGTTATCTGCGCAGGGAAATTCCGTCCATTGTAAATGATCTTGCCTTCACTCAAAACATATCTTGTACACAGGAAGATCTCGAACGGGTGTTGGCCAAAATCCAGCAACTGGACCCGCCCGGTGTGGGTGCACGCGATTTGCGCGAGTGCCTTCTTATTCAAATAAAACGGAATGAAGATGCTGACGAAGATGTGCAACTGGGTGAAGTTATTATCCGCGATTTCTTTGGGGAGTTCACGAAAAAACATTACGAGAAAATCGCGAAGCGGCTTGAGCTGAGCATCGAGGAAGTAAAGCCTGCCATCCAATATATACTGCACCTCAACCCAAAACCTGGCAACAGTGCCATGGAGGTAACCCGAACTGTCCAACACATCACTCCCGATTTTTTACTTACTGTAGAAAACGATGAATTGAAAGTGGTGCTGAATGGAAGGAATGCACCAGACCTGAAAGTGTCGCGCGAATACAAGGACATGATGCAGCATTTCTCAAAAACAAAAGCAAAGGCACCCAAAGAGAAAGAGGCAATGATGTTTGTGAAGCAAAAAATTGATTCGGCCAAGTGGTTTATTGATGCCATAAAACAGCGGAACGATACGCTAATGATTTGCATGAGGGCAATTCTGGAATACCAGCGCGAGTTTTTCCTGACAGGCAATGAAACCAAACTGAAGCCTATGATATTGAAAGACATTGCCGAGATAGTCCACATGGATATTTCCACCATTAGTCGAATGGCCAACAGCAAATACATCCAAACGCCTTATCGCACTTATCTGCTGAAATACTTTTTTGCGGAAAGCCTATCCACCGATGATGGCGATGAAGTAAGCTCTCGCGAAGTGAAACAAATATTGAAAGAAGCTATGGAGGCAGAAGAGAAACGCAAGCCGCTTACTGATGACAAGCTGGCAAAAGTGCTTCGGGCAAAAGGCTACAACATTGCGCGCAGAACTGTGGCCAAGTACAGGGAACAATTGCAATTTCCTGTGGCGCGGTTAAGAAAAGAGCTTTGATCCATTTTCAAATTAGCTCATTTTCAAATTAGCGGATGTCTTTTCCAAAAATCATTTCTCTCATCTTTCATCCGCTCTGGATGCCCACACTTATATACCTGTGTGCAACAACGGTTGACCCCATGCTGCTGATGGATGAAATGGTAAACTACTACGTGCTGATTCTTCTCCTGATGTGCATCATAGCCCCGGCATTGAGCATGATGATCATGGTGCGGTTTGGTATGCTGAGTGGTCTGGAATTGAAGCAAAGAACGGAGCGCACAGGACCCTATATGCTGGTGATGTTCTACTTTATTCTTTGTTATGTCCTGCTGAAGTGGAGGATGGATCTTCTGCCGCAGGAAATTTTCAGGATGTTTCTTGCTGTGATTGTTTCGCTCGCAGTTGCACTGGCGATCAATTTATCCTGGAAAATTTCCGTGCACATGCTCGCACAGGGAGGATTGTTTGGGACACTGCTTGCACTAAATTATTTACATCAGGCCCCCGTTATGGGTTTTGTGATGCTGTCTATTCTCGTTGCGGGTTTTACAGGGTATGCAAGAGTTCAATTGGATGCTCATACTCCCGGCCAGGTGTATGCAGGATTTTTGCTTGGAACAGTAGTCAATGTGGTGGTGATTATGGCTTGAATGCCCGCTACAAATTCAGCTGCCAACGCCACGCATCGCGTAGCGCATCTTCAAGCGAAAGTTCAGTTTTCCAGTTCAGTTCAAGATTGGCCTTTGATGGGTCAGCCCATATCTGCTCGACATCGCCTGATCTGCGATCACTGATTTTGTAGTTGAGTTTTTTGCCTGTGATTTTTTCGAACGAACGAATCACTTCCAGCACGGAGTTTCCTCTGCCACTACCAAGGTTGAATGCTTCACATTTTCCCTTGTTCTTTACTAACCATGCCAATGCTTTCACATGCGCTTTGGCAAGATCAACCACATGGATATAATCGCGGATACACGTGCCGTCATGCGTGTTGTAATCGCTCCCGAAAACAGAAACTTCGTTGCGAATGCCGGCAGCAGTTTGTGCAATGAAGGGAACAAGATTATTAGGCAATCCCATAGGTAGTTCGCCATTAAAACCGGAAGGATGTGCCCCCACCGGATTGAAATATCGCAATAAGGCCGCACTGAATTTTTTTTCTGATGCAATGAAATCTTTCACCAACTGTTCGCACACCTGTTTGGTAAATCCGTATGGCGAACTCGGAGTTTTGAGCGGTGACTCTTCGGTAACCGGAAGATGATCGGGCTGGCCGTAAACCGTGCATGAACTTGAAAACACCAGGTGCTGCACATCGAACTCTTTCATCATTTCCAGCACCACCATCATAGAAGTGATGTTGTTGCGGTAGTATTTCAGCGGATGTTCCACCGATTCGCCCACAGCCTTGAATGCCGCAAAGTGGATCACTGCATCAAAATTTTCATGGGCGAACATGGAGCGCATGGCCTGCACATCCGTGCAATCAATGCGATGAACAACGGGAGCGTGGCCAGTTATTTTTTCCAATCCATCCATCACCCGTTGTTCACTGTTGCAAAAATTATCTGCAATCACGGGACGACTTCCGGACGCTTCCAATTCGCAAACTGTATGCGAGCCTATAAAGCCTGCACCGCCCGTTACCAGTACTTTCAGCATAAGATAAAAAACATGTTTTTGAGTTGGCCGAAGATAGCCGGGGTCAAATTTTTTTCATGATATTGAAACCTCTTTGGAACAACATCGGTATTAGCCACTAACTAACTTTAACAGATATGCAAACAACCACTACCGGATTACGGTACGATCTATCGTACCTCAACCAGGTTTTCCAGGGCAATCGCGAAATGATTGATAACATCATCAGCCTTTTTCTCCAACAAGTTCCCCTCTACGTAAAAGAAATGGAAGAATGTGTAAAGAAGAATGAACTTCTGTCGCTTCATCCCCTTGCCCACAAAGCGAAGTCGAGTGTCTCTATGCTTGGCATCCGCGATATGGAAGCCGACATCCTGCAGATTGAACAGGACAGTAAACACCTGCGCAATCTCGATCGATTACCTCAGCTTGTTTACAGGGTTAAGGAAAATTGCGGGGAAGTATATATCCAATTGAAAGACGTTTTGGAGCGCTGAACAGCGCATGAAAAAATATAGGGTGGAGGCCGCCTCATTGTTGGTACTTGTACCGCAAGGGGCGGTTTTTTTTGCTCGGAATCCCCAGATTTTCCACCAATCATATTAGAACAGGATGCGAGTGTTGATTTTCGCGGTTTCTAAACAAATATGCAATTCACCCGCGAAGACATAGCCCAACTTGAGGCGCACGGCATCAGCACCCAGAGTTTACTGGATCAACTGTACGCATTGGTTTATGGCATTAAACCAGTAAAACTCGAACGTCCATGCACAACCGGTGATGGCGTGATGGTGCTCTCCGCTTCAGAATGCCACCGGCTGCTTGGTACATTTGAACAACAGCACAAAGGAAATTCCATATTAAAATTCATTCCGGCATCAGGTGCGGCCAGCAGAATGTTCAGGCATCTGCTTGCCTACAATCCAGCCAGCCTTAGCGAGGTTGCTGAAGAATTTATTCTCCACTTCCGTCACTTTCCCTTTTATGATCAGTTGAGTCACAAACTCACCAAACGAGGTGTATCCATTGCCCAATGGGTGAATGAAAACCGGTGGCAGGAAATTTTTGATTTCATCATGGCGGAAGAAGGATTAAATTATGGCAACTGCCCCAAAGGCATGGTGGTTTTTCATCGTTATGCCGACACCGTGCGCACTGCTTTCGAAGAACACATCGCAGAATCGCTGCACTACGGTAAAGAAAAATCAGGAATATGCCGGCTCCATTTCACATTGTCGCCTGATCACTGGGAAACCACAAAAAAATTTCTGGACGAAAAACTTTCCAATTTTCCTTTTGACCCGATTGAAATTCAGTACTCACAACAACAACCATCGTCCGATGTGATTGCGCTGGATAAAGGAAACCATCCTGCCCGCACCTCCGATAGGCAACTCTTGATACGCCCTGCCGGCCATGGTGCGCTGCTCCATAACCTCCAATCGGTGGAGGCCGACATTATTTACATCAGGAACATTGACAATGTGACCACCGACTCGCAACGGGAAGAAACCGTTTACTTCAAGAAAATTCTGGCAGGTTTGCTCCTTGAATTGAAGGGAGGGATTCATCAGATTCTTGAAGCACTCGAAGACAATTCTGATGGCGTTATTGAAAACGCCCTGGAGTTTATCCAACTATGGTTTCAACCGGGCCTTCCACTTGGCATGTCGCGAGAGGAGTTAAAGCGATACATAAAACTGCGACTGGACCGGCCACTGCGTGTGTGCGGAATGGTGCGCAACGAAGGTGAACCAGGAGGTGGTCCCTTCTGGGTAAAAATGCCGGACGGACATATATCAAAACAAATCATTGAAAAATCGCAGGTGGATTTGCATGATGTTCTCCAGTCGAAAATATTGGCGGGTGCAACACATTTCAACCCGGTAGATATTGTTTGTTCCATCCGAAATCGCGAAGGTAAAAATTACGACCTACAAAACTTTGTGGACCACAGCACAGGGTTCATGTCAGAGAAATTTCATGAGGGCCGTGTGATCAAAGTCTTTGAGTTGCCCGGACTCTGGAATGGCTCCATGGCTTTGTGGAATTCGGTATTTGTGGAAGTCCCTGTTTCCACATTCAATCCAGTGAAGACAGTGAATGATTTGCTGAGGCCGGGACACCAGAACTAGAATTCATAAGCAATTACGTTTGTAACCAACACCGACCTCATAGGTTCAAAAACCCAAGAGGTACAATCATCTAACCTATGCTCACACAAAACATCCCCAAAAAACTTTTCCTGCTTGATGCCTACGCGCTTGTTTTTCGCGCCTACTACGCCTTCATCAAGAACCCGCGAATCAATACAAAGGGGCTAAACACCGGAACCATGTTCGGCTTCACCAATACGCTGCTCGAAATTCTCAACAAGGAAAAGCCCACACACATTGCTGTGGTTTTCGATCCGCACGATGGCACACTTCGCGCAGATGAATATGCAGACTATAAAGCCAACCGCGATGAAACTCCCGAAGACATCAAGATTGCATTTCCGTACTTGTTGAAAATTATTGAGGCGTTCAATATCCCGGTTTATCAGGTGAGTAAATACGAAGCTGACGATGTGATAGGAACAATGGCGAAGAAGGCAGAGAAGGAAGGCTTTACTACTTACATGATGACCAGTGACAAGGACTATGGTCAACTGGTTTCAGAAAACATTTTTGTCTATCGCCCAGCTGTTGCAATCAATCCCGCGAAAGTTTTGGGTGTTCCTGAGGTCCTGGAAAAATTCGGAATTGAAAGAGTGGAACAAGTGATTGATATTCTTGGGATGATGGGCGATGCGGTGGACAATATTCCCGGCATTCCGGGTATCGGTGAAAAAACCGCTACCAAACTTGTTGCTGAATTCGGAAGTGTGGAGGGTTTGATTGCAAACACAGATAAACTGAAAGGCAAACAAAAAGAAAATGTAGAACAGTTTGCTCAGCAGGGATTGCTCTCGAAGAAACTCGCCACAATTCTTTTGGATGCGCCTGTCGAAATTGAAGAAGAAAAACTGCGTGTGAAGGAATGGAACAAACAGGCATTGAAAGAAGTTTTCGAGGAACTTGAATTCCGAACACTTGCTAAAAGATTGTTGGGTGAAGAACCGGGCAAACCAATTGAAGCCAAACAAGGCGAACTTTTCTTTGATGAAGAAGCAGATACTGCCGCAGCAAAAGAATCTGCTCCGAAAAAAGATCTGAAAACCATCAACGATGTGCCGCACGATTATGTGTTGGTGGATGATGAAAAAGGAATTGATGCACTGCTGGAAAAACTTCTTTCCTCAAAATCCTTTTGCTTCGATACCGAAACCAGCGACATCGAACCCATCAATGCAATCCTTGTCGGGATGTCATTCGCGGTGAAGCCGGGCGAGGCTTATTACTTGGCTGTTCCGAAAGAACAGAAGGCAGCGCACGAAGTCGTCAGTAAGTTCAAAATTGTTTTTGAAGACGCATCAAAAGAACTCATCGCGCAGAACTACAAATACGATTTCAAGATGTTGAAGAAGTATGGTGTAGTGGTGAAAAACAAAACTTTCGACACCATGGTGGCGCATTACCTCATCAACCCAGATGGAAAACACAACATGGATTTTCTTGCAGAAGTGTATTTGAGTTACACTCCAGTTTCAATCGAAACTCTTATCGGGAAGAAAACTGCGAAAGGAAATCAAGGTTCGATGGCTGACCTGGAACCTGCACAGATAAAGGACTATGCGGCTGAAGACGCTGACATCACTCTTCAACTCAAAAACATATTCGACCCCGAACTCGATAAAACCGAAGTGCGGAAACTTTTCAATGAAGTGGAGTTGCCACTTATTACCGTGTTGGCTGAAATGGAATTGGAAGGCGTGAATGTGGATGAGGCATTCCTGAAAAACTATTCTGAAGAATTGGCCAAGGACATTTCAAAATTCGAAGGAGAGATTATCGAACTCGCTGGGGAAACATTCAATGTGGATTCTCCCAAACAACTCGGTGTGATTTTGTTTGACAAAATGAAAATCGCTACCGACATGAAAAAAACCAAGACCGGGCAATACAGCACTGATGAAGCTACGCTGAGTAAATACGAACACAATCATCCCATCATTTCCAAAATTCTCGACTTCCGCGAAGTGCGCAAATTGAAAAGCACGTATGTGGATGCATTGCCGCTAATGGTGAACAAACACACTAACAGAGTTCACACTAATTACATGCAAACCATTGCAGCCACCGGAAGACTTTCATCCAACAATCCAAACCTGCAAAACATACCGGTGCGCACACCGCGCGGACAGGAAATACGCAAAGCATTTGTTCCAAGAAACCCGGATTACACCATTCTCTCTGCCGACTATTCGCAGGTGGAATTGCGAATCATTGCTGCACTGAGCAACGATGAAAACATGATTGAAGCATTTCTTGCCGGTGAAGACATTCATAAAGCCACTGCTGCGAAAGTGTTTGGTGTTGACATTGACAAAGTGGACAAAGCCATGCGTTCCAAAGCGAAAGCAGTGAACTTCGGAATCATTTACGGGCAGGGAGCATTTGGTCTTGCGCAAGGTTTGGGAATTCCAAGAGCAGAAGCGAAGCAGATAATTGACTCTTACTTCACGCAGTTTTCAAGACTGAAATCATATCAGCAAGAGAACATTGAATCTGCGCGGAAGAAAGGTTATGTGGAAACCATTTTGGGAAGGAGGCGCTACCTCGCTGACATCAACTCGGCCAATGCAGTCGTTCGTGGTTTTGCGGAGCGCAACGCCATTAATGCACCGATTCAAGGAAGCGCAGCCGACATTATTAAGGTGGCGATGATTGACATCCACCGCGAATTTGAAAAACATAAGTTCAAATCAAAAATGATTATGCAGGTGCATGACGAATTGGTGTTCGATGTACTGAAATCAGAAGTAGAAATTTTGAAACCCATCATCCGTGAAAAAATGAGCTGTGCGGTGAAAATGAAAGTGCCGCTGGTAGTGGATATGAATACTGGGAACAATTGGTTGGAGGCGCATTGATTTGACCATTGCGACTAAGCTGAAACCCTGTCACCCAACAGTACACCGTATTTTCGCGCCCGCAAAAATTTTCCCTGCATTATTCATGAAAAACATCCGCAACTTCTGCATCATCGCTCACATTGACCACGGCAAAAGCACCCTAGCCGACCGGCTGTTGCAAGTGACTGGAACAGTGGACGGAAGGAAGCTTGTGGCGCAAACGCTGGATGATATGGACCTGGAGCGCGAGAAGGGCATCACTATTAAAGCCCACGCTATCCAGATGAACTACAACTACAAAGGCGAAGATTATGTGCTCAACCTGATTGATACTCCCGGCCACGTGGATTTCAGTTATGAAGTTTCGCGTGCCATTGCTGCCTGCGAAGGCGCGCTGCTTATTGTGGATGCAACACAAGGCATACAGGCTCAAACCATTTCCAATTTATACCTGGCTCTTGATCATGATTTGGAAATAATTCCCATCATGAACAAGATGGATTTGCAGAATGCGGAACCGGAAGTGGTGAGAGACCAGATGGTGGATCTGGTCGGATGCAAACGCGAAGAAATTATTGCAGCAAGTGGAAAAACGGGAATGGGTGTGGATGAAATCCTTGCCGCGATTTGTGATCGGATTCATGCGCCAAAGGGCAATCCCAAGGCACCTCTCCAGGCCATGGTTTTCGATTCGGTTTTCAATTCTTTTCGCGGCATCATTGCTTACTACAGGGTTATGAACGGAACTATACGCAAGGGAGACAAGGTAAAATTCTTGATGACCGGGCGCGAGTACCAAGCCGATGAAGTAGGGATTCTCGGTCTCGAACTCAAGCCGAGGCCATTTGTAGGTGCTGGTGATGTTGGTTATATCATTTCAGGAATAAAAACAGCGAGTGAAGTAATGGTGGGCGATACGCTTACCACTGTTGCACATCCTTGTACAGAACCCGTTCGCGGTTTCGAGGAAGTGAAACCTATGGTGTTCGCGGGACTTTACCCGGTGGACACGGATGATTTTGAAGAGTTGCGGTACTCGATGGCAAAACTCCAACTCAATGATGCATCCCTTGTGTTCGAAGCGGAAAGTTCGCAGGCACTTGGTTTTGGTTTTCGCTGCGGGTTTTTGGGAATGCTGCACATGGAAATTATCCAGGAACGTTTGGAGCGCGAGTTCAACATGACGGTGATCACAACAGTTCCGAACGTATCCTATTATGCCCACACTGTAAAAGGTGAGAAACTGGAAATCCATAACCCATCTCAGCTTCCCGAAACCAACAAACTTGATTTCGTGGAGGAACCTTTTATCAAGGCATCCATCATCACGAAAAGCGAATATGTGGGTGCGGTGATGACCCTTTGCATCGAAAAAAGAGGGATGCTCAAAAACCAGATTTACCTTACCACCGACAGGGTTGAACTGGTTTTCGAAATGCCATTGGCCGAAATTGTTTTTGATTTTTACGATCGCCTGAAAACAATTTCAAAAGGATATGCTTCGCTGGATTACCATCCCATCGGTTACCAGCAAAGTGATTTGGTGAAGCTGGATATCCTCCTCAATGGCGACCAGGTGGACGCACTTTCAGCACTCATTCACCGCGACCATGCATTTGAGCTTGGAAAGAAAATCTGCATCAAACTGAAAGAACTTATACCGAGGCAGCAATTCGAGATTGCATTGCAGGCTGCTATCGGTGCCAAAATCGTAGCGCGTGAATCGTTGAGTGCGCTTCGAAAAGACGTGACGGCAAAATGTTATGGTGGAGATATTTCCCGCAAACGCAAACTTCTTGAGAAACAAAAAGAAGGAAAGAAGCGCATGAGGCAAGTGGGTTCAGTTGAAGTTCCACAGGAAGCATTTCTTGCCGTGTTGAAACTTAATTCGTGATTTGTGGTTTGATAGTTCTTGCGGCCCAACCTTTGCCAAGAGGACGCAATCAAAATCAATCCGAATGAAAAAAGTTTACTCATTCTTTTTCTCTGTTCTTATTTATTACAATATCAGCGCACAGGAATTTACATGGGCCATGGGCCTTGGCGGTGCCGATTCCGATTTTGTAAGCGGGATGGCCATTGATGCAGCTGGCGATGTTTATGTGTGCGGTGGGTTCTGGTCCACCACTATGGATGCTGATCCGGGTGCCGGTAATTTCACCCTTTCCAACTCCGGGGTAATGGATCACTTCGTGGCAAAATATGCTCCGGATGGCAGTTTTGTCTGGGCGTTCAAAATCGGTGGAACGGGGTGGGATGGATACGCAGATATTGCTCTGGATGAAGAAGGAAACGTATTGGTAACCGGTGGTTTCCGACTAACCGTTGATTTCGATCCGGGGCCTTCTAACTTCGACATTATGTCGGCAGGTGATCTTGATTTGTTCGTTGCAAAATATTCTCCCGATGGAAATTTCATTTGGGCAAAAAACATTGGCAGTACTGGCGAAGATTATCCTGATGGTTTTACCACGGACACGAACAACAACGCTGTGGTGAGTGGCGTGTTCACCGGAACCGTTGATTTTGATCCGGGATTCGCAACGGAAAATCTTATTCCGACAGGTTCGCAAGACAATTTTATTCTGAAACTCAACCCTGATGGCATTTACCTGTGGGCAAAAAAATTCGGCAGCGCCAGTGGTGAAACGTGTTACGATGTGGAAACAGATGATGCGGGAAACATTTATGCCTGCGGCCATTTCTGGGGCAACACGGATTTCGATCCGAATGGCACTTCGTTTATGATGAATGCGGGGACTTTTAACTCGCAGGCATACGCTCTGAAGTGGGACAGCAACGGAGTTTTTATCTGGGCCGGAATGTTTGGCGGAAGTGGTTCCGATGTGGCATATGATATGGCGCTGGATGATTCCGGCAATATGCTCATCACCGGACATTTTAGCGGCACCGGAGATTTTAATCCAGGTGTAGGAGTTTTCGATCTTGTAGGCGAGAGCACCATTTTTTACGGAGATATTTTCGTCTTGAAATTGGATGCTGCCGCAGTTTTTATCTGGGCAAAAGCAATTGGTCCCGCAGGAACACTTCAATCAGCATATGCAATCACTTGTGGAATAGATGACGCGGTTTATGTGTCCGGTTTGTTTGACGGCACCGTTGATTTTGATCCCGGTGGGGGAACATCAACGATTGCATCAAATGGTGTCGGTGATTGTTTCTTCGTGCAACTCGACAACACTGGAAATTTCCTTTGGGCGTCTTCTCTTGGTTCAACCAATTCCGATTACGGAAATGTACTTCGCTACCGCAATGGAAACCTACATGCCGGAGGATTGTTCAGCGGAACCAATGTGGATCTCGATCCCACATCAGGAACATTTGCTTTGAGTTCAACCGCATTCAGTTCCGATGCATTTGTGATAAAACTTGGGTTCGATGATGTGGGTTGTGATTTTTCAGTGACCGTCACCACTACGTCCTTTGAATGTGGACTTGTTGATGGAACAGCAACAGCCGTGGTTACAGCTTCTGGCACATATACCTACGAATGGGATGATGGCCAACTTCAAACAACACCAACAGCAACAGCGCTGAGCGATGGAATTTATTCTGTGACGGTGAGTGATGGTGCATGCTCTGTTGTTGCTTCAGGCATAGTGGAAAATGATATCTCCTGCCCGGCCGACATGAACAATGACAACATTGTAAACGTAACAGACCTGCTCATCTTCATGGCGAACTTCGGATCGTTTACATGCCTTGGTGATCTTGATTATAACGGTGTGGTGAATGTGGCAGACATGTTGGTTTTCATGGGCGAGTTCGGGTCAAGTTGCCAGTAGTTTCCGAAGCTTAATTATGCCTCATGTTCATTTCCCGGCTGAATTCAACTTGTATTCATTTATCATTCTCACGTAATCATTTTTCAGCAGAACGTCTTGATTATTTATCCGGGCTAATCAATATTTCATCAGGCCAGTTAAGATATTTAGCCGGGCACATATGGAGCCTCACTATCACTAACAGCCAATGACGAAGGAGCTTGAGAAGATGAAATTGGCATACATTATCCGCAAGGGAGACTTGCCCGAATGGGCGGATTCTTTAAAATCACACCACCACCGTCCCGAAATATTTCGCCAACTCCACCTTCGCTTTGTCGAGCATCATTTTTTCTTGCTGTAGGTGGTCCGACTTTTCCTCGTCTTTGTGGTGTTCTTCCAACTCCTTTTCGATGTCACGAATCATGGACATCACCTTGCGGAGTTTCAGGCGATAAATGCAATCCTTCGCTGCTTTGCGCAGCTGCATGTCTTCCGTTTCAGGATAAATACTGTGGTGATGCGTCCAGTTTTCACTGAGGTGATAAGGCGAGGTAACGAGGTCAGTGGTAGAGGTGCTTATTTCGGGGTCATTGTGTAATGTGAAGTATCGTGCTTCCGGGAATTCTGTTTTTGAAATAAACTCGACATACTCTGAAAAAATTCGTGAGTACACCGTTGTCTCCAGAACAATTTCATCGTGCTGTATGCTGCCTATCAAAAACTCGGCAACGGAAACCGCAACTTTTTCTTCAGCACCTTCTTCATTGACCACAGGAATTTCAATCTGCTTTTCGCCATAAGCGAGCAGCAAGCGGATCAAATCTTTTTCCTGGTGATACAGGGTGAATTCCGGTTCTGCAATTTCAGTATTGGGAATTCCATCGGCAGGAATTTCATCCAGCACCGGCAGTTGTTCATTCGACTGCCTTTTAAAATTAGAACGGATGACTTTGTTGAGTTCGGTGATAAGCACTTGTTCACCCATGTTCATCAGTCGCGAGCATTCCTGAGTGTACACACTTCGCTTGATGGCGTCCGGAATAAGCGCAATACTCTCTACAATTCCCCGAATAAGTTCTGCGCGTTTCACCGGGTCGTTACCCACTTCATCCAATAGTAGTGATGTCTTGAAAGCGATGAAATCGCGCGTGTTTTTTTCAAGGAATTCCTGCACTTCCGTTGAGGAATGCTTGCGCGAAAAACTATCAGGGTCATCACCATCAGGGAACAACAGAACACGAACGTTCATTCCTTCCTTCAATATCATGTCAATTCCGCGAAACGATGCTTTAATACCAGCGGCATCAGCATCATAAAGTATCGTGATGTTGGGGGTGTAGCGCCTGATAAGTCGAATCTGTCCTTCCGTCAAACTTGTACCACTGGAGGCCACCACATTCTCTACTCCCGCCTGGTGAAGCGCAATCACATCGGTGTATCCCTCCACCAGGTAACACATGTCGGATTTCACGATGGCGTTTTTCGCGAGGTGCAATCCGTAGAGCACACTGCTCTTATTGTAGAGTTCGCTTTCGGGTGAATTGAAATACTTCGCAATATCTTTTTCTGCCTTCAGTGTTCTTCCGCCAAAAGCAATCACCTTCCCGCCAATGTTGTGGATGGGAAACATCACCCGTCCACGGAAAAAATCGTACGACACGCCATCCCGCTCTCGTGTTAATCCCACCTTCTTCAAGTACTCCAGGCTGTATTGTCCTTCGAGTGCGGCCTGGGTCATCGCATCCCATTTATCGTGACTGTATCCCAACTGGAATTTTTTGATGATGTCATCACGAAATCCCCGCTCCTGGAAATACGCGAGACCTATTGCTTTTCCCTCTTCGCTTTCGTGCAGTTGTTCCTGAAAATACTTGTGCGCAAAATCGGTGACCACAGAAAGTTGTTCACGTTCGCTTCGCTCTTTCAGTTGCTCTTCACTGGGAGCGTCTTCCTCAATCTCGATGTTGTATTTGGCAGCAAGCCATCGCATTGCTTCCGGGTACGAAAGTTTTTCGTGCTCCATGAGGAAGTCCACCACGTTGCCACCTTTTCCTGAACTGAAATCTTTGTAGATGCCTTTGTGCGGAACCACAAAAAATGATGGCGTGCGTTCATTGGCAAAAGGTGACAGTCCTTTCCACGATGTGCCGCTCTTTTTAAGGCGCACGAATTCGCCCACTACTTCCTCGATGATGGCAGTGTCGAAAATTCGCTGGATAGTTGGCCGGGATATCAAAATAGAAATTGGAAATGCAGTCCCGATAGTTATCGGGATGAAAATTCTACGAAGGAACTTACGTGCGCAAAGTTGCGGTTTGCCGCAAAGCATTCCCAGCTAAAACTTTGAGCAATTGTTGAAATCGTTTGTTAGCAGGGTGTTGAGATGTTTTGTGTCACACCACCACATTCACAATCCTTTTCGGAACCACTATGATTTTTTTCGGTTCCTTGCCATCGAGGTATTTGAAAGTTAGCTCATGAGCGAGCACAGCCTTGGTCACTTCGTCCTGAGAAAGTTCCACACCTAGCGGAATGAAGAAACGCGTTTTGCCATTGAATGAAACGGGATAATCGAACGCATCCTCTTTCAAAAACTCTTCGTTGAATACCGGCCATGGAGCATCTGTAATGGAAGTGGCATGACCCAACTTCTCCCAAAGTTCTTCCGCAATATGTGGTGCATAAGGCGAAAGCAAAATGCAAAGTGGCTCTATTATTTGCCGCTTGTTGCATTTCTGTTCTGTCAGTTCGTTCACGCAAATCATGAGCGTGCTCACGACAGTATTCCAACTCAAGCGGTTGAGGTCTTCTGTTACTTTCTTTATTGCAGCGTGCAGCGATTTCAGTTCTGCTTTTGTGGGTGCATCATCACTCTCGCTGAAGTTGTTGTCCTTGTCGTGGCTCAGTCTCCACAGTTTGCGTAGGAAATTGTGTACACCGCTTATGCCTTTTGTATCCCACGGTTTGCTTTGCTCAACCGGACCGAGGAACATCTCGTACATGCGCAATGTGTCAGCACCAAATTTTTCTACAAGCTCATCTGGAGTTTGAACGTTGTACTTGGACTTGGACATTTTTTCGATTTCCCAACCGCAGATGTATTTGCCTTCATCGTTGAAAATGAAAGAAATAAACCTGCCTCGCTCAACGCCATCCAGCTCATCGAAACGGTTCTCATCACCGGCAAGTTGTTTGAAAAACCATCTCTCATACGCTCTCGTGTTCAAAATATCATTATTCACTTCAGAGATATCAGCGTAAAGGCTTTGAATATTATAAGAACCAAAATCCATGATTCTTTGAAACTCATCATTGCCAAGTTGTAGACGAATTAATTCTTTAATGTCGTCAATGTCGTAGTGGTGTTCATTTAGTTTATCATAATATTCTTTAGACAGCAGATAATCTTTGGAACTATTGTAAGGACCTAATACCAAGCCTTTGTCATCAACAAAGGTGAACCGATAAACAAAACTGCTCCTGCCCAAGATCATCCCCTGGTTAATCATCTTCTTGAACGGCTCATCAAAACCGATATAGCCGTGGTCAGCGAGAATTTTTGTCCAGAAGCGTGAGTAGAGCAAATGACCGGTGGCGTGTTCCGCACCACCAATGTATAAGTCCACCTGGTTCCAGTAATCAATCTTCTCACGCGCAGCAAAAGTTTTTTCATTCTTTGGGTCCATGTAGCGGAGGAAATACCACGAACTGCCAGCCCAGCCGGGCATGGTGTTGTATTCCATGCGGTCTCCTTTCCACACATTCCATGCTTCGCGTTTTGCGCGGGCAAGGGGCGGCTCGCCATCTTCAGTGGGCAGATATTTATCCACTTCGGGCAAGGTCACCTGCCCGTCTTTTTCATCTAGGAGATATGGAATGTCATTCTTGTAGTAAACCGGAAACGGCTCACCCCAATACCGCTGCCGACTGAACACAGCATCGCGCATCCTGTAATTCACTTTGCCCTGACCTATTCCTCTTGTTTCAATTTCTTCTATTGCTCTTTTTATGGATGAGGATTTGTTCCCCTCTCCCTTTGGAGAGGGGTTAGGGGTGAGGTTATTAAGAAAATCAGAATTGGCAAGGACCGCATCTTTCGAAGGCTCTGCTTTTTCACTGATGTCCACACCCTCAAAAATGTTTGGAATGGGCAACCCAAACTTCGCTGCAAAGTCCCAGTCGCGTTGGTCACCTGCGGGCACGGCCATCACAGCGCCTGTTCCATATCCAATCAACACATACTCACCAATCCAAATCGGAATTTTTTCTTCGGTAAATGGATGTAGCGCATAAGCACCCGTGAATTGTCCTGTGATATTTTTTACATCCGCCTGTCTGTCTCTTTCAGTTTTCAGTTTTGCATTCGCGATGTATTGTTCTACTGCTTCACGGTAGTCAGGTGTGGTGATTTGTAACACTAATTCATGTTCAGGAGCAAGCGTCATAAACGACACTCCGAAGATGGTATCGGGTCTTGTCGTGAACACTTCAACCAGGAATTCGGAACCCGAAACCCGAAACTTCAATGAAGCACCTTCGCTTCTCCCAATCCAATTGCGCTGCACTTCCTTGATGTTCTCCGGCCAGTCAATAGCATCAAGTCCATCCAGCAATCGCTGTGCATACGCAGTGATACGCATACTCCATTGGCGCATCAGTTTTTGTTCCACCGGATGTCCACCTCGTTCGCTCTTGCCGTCTTTTACTTCATCATTCGCAAGCACAGTTCCCAGCGCAGGACACCAGTTCACCCATGAGTCAGCGAGATAAGTCAAACGAAAATTCATCAACAACAATTGTTGTTGCTCCGGGTTCATACTCTTCCAATCAGTGGCAGTAAAATCTCCTTGCCAATCCTTGCCAAAGAAGAACTGGTTATTAGTGACCAAATTTGAATCGAAGGGCGCTCCCTCTCCTTGGGAGAGGGTCGGGTTGAGGTTCTTGAACCAATCATCCTCAATCACTGCATTCACATTTTGATTTCCGTTCTCTTCAAATTTTTTGATGAGTGTACTCATGTGCTCTGCTTTGTTCGTGGTCTTGTTGAACCAGGAATTGTAAATGAGCGAAAAAATCCATTGCGTCCATTTGTAATAATCGGGATTGCTTGTACGCACTTCTCTATCCCAATCATAAGCGAAACCAATTTTATCTAACTGTTCACGATACCGTACAATGTTTGTCTTCGTAGTAATCTCCGGATGTTGCCCCGTCTGTATAGCATACTGCTCTGCCGGCAATCCGAAAGAATCATACCCCATAGGATGCAGCACATTGTAGCCCTGATGTCGTTTGTAGCGCGCAATGATGTCACTCGCGATATACCCCAGCGGATGACCTACATGCAAACCTGCACCACTTGGATAAGGGAACATATCCAGCGCATAAAATTTTGGCTTCTCAGCGTATTCAATGGCCTTGTAAGTCTTGCGCTCGCGCCAGCGTTGTTGCCACTTCTGCTCTATTTGTCGGAAATCGTACTCCATAAAAAATGAAAGGTGGGCGAAGATAGTTTGGTGTCTTTACTGCCTTTTGTAGTGCAGAATGTTTCCCAGTTTCAGGCACGATAACATAGCTCAAGAATTTGTCGAGGTAGGTTTATAGCTTATTCTGTGAATAGCGCTCAACCTAACTTCGTCCCCGTTGTGAACGAATTGGATAGAATCAAAATTCCGGTGGCGGAGGAAATGGAAAAATTCGAAGACCATTTCCGCAATGCCATGCGTTCCGATCATTTTCTACTCAACAAGATTACCCATTATGTAATAAAGCGCAAGGGCAAACAAATGCGACCCATGTTCGTGTTTCTGTGTAGCAAAATGTGCGGTGTTGTGAATGAGAACACTCATACTGCTGCAAGCATGATTGAGCTGTTGCACACCGCAACATTGGTGCATGATGATGTGGTGGATGACGCGAATATGCGCAGGGGATTTTTCTCCATCAACGCGTTGTGGAAAAATAAAATTGCCGTGTTGGTTGGCGACTATTTGTTGTCGCGCGGGTTGATGATCAGTGTTGAAGCAGGACAATTTGATTTACTGAGGATCACCAGCCGTGCAGTGCAGGAAATGAGTGAAGGAGAATTACTGCAACAAGAGAAATCAAGATTGCTGAACATCACGGAAGAAGTTTATTACAAAATCATTGCACAGAAAACCGCATCTCTTGTTGCCGCATGTTGCGAGAGTGGTGCCATTGCCGGAGGTGCTGATGAACAGACTAGTAAAAAACTGCGCGAATTCGGTTTAAAGGTTGGACTTGCATTCCAGCTGAAGGACGATTTGTTCGACTATGGAAATGGGGACATCGGGAAGCCAACGGGCATTGACATACAGGAACGCAAAATGACCTTGCCACTCATTTATGCTCTGCAAAATGCTAACTCATCCGACCGCAGAAGGATCATCAACACGGTTAAAAATCACAACACCGAACCGAAACGAGTGCGCGAATTAGTTCAGTACGTTTCGGCTCATGGTGGCCTTGACTATGCCGTGAAAAAAATGAAGGAATTTCGCAACGAAGCCATCGCCATACTCGAAACATTTCCCGCATCTTCGGCTCGTGAAAGTTTGCAGCAACTTGTGGATTACACCATCAATCGTGAAAAGTAGAATGAAATTTCCCTTTGTGAAACTTTACGTCTTAGCGTCTTTGTGGCTATTCATATCCTGTCGTTCGGAAAATATCTCTGGCATAGAAAAAATTGAACGCACTTTCGAAAATGGCAAACCCGAATTCATTGTCACTTATTCTGAACAAGATTCCTCAAAAATTGCAGAGAAGTATTTGTACGAAGACGGTAAGACCAAAGCAGAAGGCGAAATCAAATCGGAAAAACGCAACGGCACCTGGTATAGTTATTACAACAATGGCAACAAATGGAGCATGAATACTTACATAGATGGTGTGCTTCACGGGCCTTACCAGACATGGCACGAGAACGGCCAGTTATTCCAAGTCGGTCAATTGGAATCTGGTAAGCCAACAGGAATCTGGAAATTCTACAACGAAAAAGGAGAGTTGACCAAAGAGCACGATTGCGCGAAGGAACCAATGCCATGGAATTCCCCTACACAGCTGTGAACACAGGATTGTTCGCACTTCTATCCATTCATGCCATCAAAAGATTTCCTTTAGATTTTCTTTTGTGCGGCACGATTTTCAGGTGCCGACATCATGAAGTTCAACAAATTTCATCTCAAAACATTTCTTGTCCGGTTGACATTTTTGTCTCTCGGAATTTTCTCCGATAACATCTCCCTGCGAGCTTCTCATCGCGAAGTGTCAGCACTTCCCACGTCACAACGTGGTCAACTTCCTGCTAATTTTTCCGCCACTGACTACATCACACAATGGAAGGCTGAAGCAATCTACCAGATGGTGGTTCATAAAATTCCTGCAAGCATCACCCTTGCACAGGGCATGTTGGAAAGCGGAAATGGAAACAGTCGCCTTGCTGAAAAAGGCAATAATCATTTTGGAATTAAGTGCCACAATGATTGGGGCGGGAAAAAAATTCATGAGGATGATGAAACCAACGGAGAGTGTTTCCGCAAATACACAAATGCCTGTGAGTCCTTCGAAGATCATTCCCTCTTCCTGAAGAAAAAGCGCTACGAAAAACTTTTCGGATACGATGCCGATGACTACAAGAAATGGGCGAAAGGATTAAAGGAATGTGGATATGCAACAAACTCCCAGTATCCCGATTTACTCATCAGCCTTGTGGAGAAACACAATCTCCATGAATATGATGCACAAGGAATGGAGTACATAAAGAAGGGAAAATTGCCTGCACAACCTTGTGGCAATTCAGGTAATTCCAGCGATGGGAAAAAAGATGAAACAGCAGAGAACAAATCAACGCAGAATAAAAAGACTGAAAGCAAGGATGAATCAAAGACCATCAATGTTTCCTCGGGTCATGAAATCAAGCTGAGCGAAAACAAGATTAAATTCATTGTTGCAAAATCAGGAGACACTCAACAAAGTATTGCTGAAGATTTAGAAATGATGGAATGGCAAATCCGTAAGTACAACGATCTGGCGAATCATGAAATCTTAAGTGAAGGAGAGATAATTTACCTCCAACCCAAACGAAGTTCCGGCACACAAGCTTCTTATACTTTTCAGGAAGGCGATACCCTGCGTGACATCTCGCAACGGTATGGTATTAAGTTGAAAAAACTTTATAAACTGAATTCACTTTTGCCATCGGACAGGGTGGATGCGGGAACATTGTTGAAACTGAAGTAATGGCACACTTATTCCCGACTCACAGTCACACCAAATTCACCTCTCTCACCAGTCTCACCCCAAACTTACCTTCCACATCTTCCAGAATTTTTTGCGACATCGAGAAAATTTCTTGTCCTGTTGCACCACCGTAATTCACCAGCACCAGTGCCTGGTTGTGGTGCACTCCATAGTTGCCAAATGATTTTCCCTTCCATCCTGCACGGTCAATAAGCCAGCCTGCGGCAAGTTTCACCTCACTTTCACTTACCGGGTAAGCCACCACATCACTGTGTTGTGCTTTAATGTTTTCAAACACAACGCGACTAACCACGGGATTCTTAAAAAAACTTCCGGCATTCCCCATTTGAACCGGGTTGGGAAGTTTCGTTGAACGGATATTAATCACTGCGCGAGAGATGGCACCAATGTTCAGCCGGTCGAGATTCATCTTTTCCAGTTCTTCCTCAATGGCTCCATAATGAGTTTGGAAAACAGGGCGCTTGTTCAGCTTCAACGTCATCGAAGTAATGATCCACTTGCCCCTTTCCCTGTTCTTGAAAATGCTTTCGCGGTAACCAAACTCACACTCATCCAGCGAAAATGTTTTTACTATTTGGTCTTCCATATGCAATGCTTCAAGCGAATGGAACACATCCTTTATCTCAACGCCATAAGCACCGATGTTTTGCATAGGTGCAGCACCTGCACAACCCGGAATGAGCGAAAGATTTTCCACTCCAGCGTAATGATTGTTGATGCAATGCAAAACCAAACCATGCCAGTTTTCCCCGGCCGCAGTCTGCACGAAAAAATGATTGTCGTCTTCGCGCACCACTTCAATGCCGCGCAATTCGTTCTTCAAAACCAGACCATCGAAGTCGCGGGTGAAGAGGATATTGCTTCCGCCACCCAACACAAGTCTTTTTTCAGCCGAGATTTTGTTGTTGCTTAAAATTTCACACAGTGAGTCAACAGATTCGAAGGAGGCAAAATATTTCGCGCTCGCGTCAATACCGAATGTGTTGAAGAGTTTTAAGGAAATATCTTGTTGAATGTTTGTCACGGGTGCCAATGTAGGGGCGGGTATGGCATCTGCCGGTTTGCAAGTCAGTTGGGATACACACGCATCACCATTTGCGCTACAGTCTTTTGGTCAATTCACGTTCACATTTTTCAACAAAAGATTCGAATTCATTCTTTGAAATTTCAATCCATCTTCCTCCTTCGTTTGCCATCAAGTCCATGATTAGGTTTCGTTCGGGAAGAATTTTGGCATCCAGTTGATGCACCATATACGACTTACCGATAACCACTACCTCAACCATCCGTGTGCTGCTTTCAATTTTGTACCATGACTTTTCATTCAGGAGTTTTTTGTATTGCGGAAAGTTCATGGCTGCAAAAGTGCTTCAGTTTTCCGCTTGCTTGAAAAGCAATTTCTGGTTGCTCACTGGTTACACTATAAAGAGTAGCGTACACACACCTTCGACCCAAATGATTCACAGGGTCTCGGCCTCTACACAATAGAATTGTTTATTTGGCATCGTGAGCGAAAAAAACGAATTCTTTTTTCTGCATCGTGTCGCAACACTTTTGCTGGACGAATATGGTGGCAGGCTGGACAGCATCACAGTAGTACTTCCAGGTAAGCGCGCAGGGTTGTACCTGAAAAAACATCTTGCAGAAATTTCCGGAAAATCGCTGTGGGCACCGCAACTGTGCACGATCTCTCAATTCACGGAAAGCCTGGCCGGGAAAAAAACCGCGAATTCAATTGAGCTGATTTTTGGGTTGTACTCATGCCTGCAAAAGCAGCTAGGACATCACTGCGAGACTTTTGAAAATTTCCTGAAGTGGGGGTTTACAGCTTTGGCTGATTTCAATGAAGCAGACCAACATCTCACGGATACAAAACAATTGTTCAGCGACCTGCGAAGAGTGAAGGAAATTGAAGAGTGGAGCCTAAGCGGAGATGATTTGTCAAACCAACAAACAGCATTCATTCATTTCTGGAATCAACTGGGATCCCTCTGTGAAAATTTCAGGCAATGGCAAAAAGAAAGTGAAGTATTCAGCTCAGGTTTAATTGCCCGCCTGGCTTCGGAAAATGTTCTTGATCGTGTAAAAACATTTGACAACCATTCAATTGTCTTTGCCGGTTTGCATGGAATTTCAGCAGCAGAGGAAAAAATTATTTCCATCCTTCTAAAAGAAAAAAAGGCGGAAACATGTTGGGATGCGGAGGCCTTTTACGTGGACAACAAAATTCACGAAGCCGGTTTCTTCATCCGGAAATACCTGGAGCGTTTTGGCGAATTGAATTGGATATCAGATCAAATCTCGCAACAGAAGCACCTCACTGTACACCGGGCATCCACCGCCATTGGCATATGCGCTGCTTCTTCTCAACTTCTTGCCGCAAATGATTTAGTCTGGAATAAAACAGTGGTAGTGCTTGCCGATGAAAATCTAATGGAGCCTCTATTGCGCTCATTGCCGCAAACGGATGAGCTGGTGAATGTCACGTTGGGTTTTCCACTAAGTCAAAGTGCACTCTATGGTTTCATCCATCAGTGGTTGCAAATTCTAGTACAGGTGGAATCGAAACAGGCATTGCACATTCATCACGTCCAGTTTGAGCAGTTGCTCTCGCATCCTGCAATGAAACAATTTACCTCGACCCATTCTGCTCAACTCAGGAAATATCTTGTTGCGAAAAATTATGCGCGTATCACCGCACCAGTTCTTAAAGAATTGACACAAGATTTTCCCTCGCTATCTTTTCTGTTCGGGTTGTTATTTCCGCCAGAGGTGGCGCCCGTCAGATTCATAAAAAACCTGTACCATCTGCTTTCAGAAATCCTGGAATCATCGCGTGATGAAATCATGAATACCCACGCCTTACACATCAGGGCGCTGCTGCAACGGCTCGAAGGAATGCTGCTTCTATTCAACGGAACTTTAACCCTGGCCGCATTGAAACTTTTGCTGGACCGCATTGCCTCGCGCGAGGTGATTCCACTTGAAGGCGAACCCTTGGGCGGATTGCAAATTATGGGGATGCTTGAAACCCGCGCTCTCGATTTTGACCATGTAATTGTGTTGGGTGCCAGCGAGGGAACGCTTCCGGCAAGTGGGAAAAATCAATCGTTCATTCCCTACGACATCAGGAAAATTTACGGACTACCCACCCAGGAGCACAGCGATGCACTTTATGCCTACAACTTTTACCGGCTATTGCAACGCGCTTCAACAGTTGATTTGTTTTATTCGCAACACTCGTCCAGTTTCGCGCAGTCAGAAGCAAGCCGCTACATCGCCCAACTTGAATATGAGTTGCCCATTGCAAACAGCGATTCGATTATCGAGAAGAAAAACTGCGCTACTTCTATTTCGCCAGGGCAAAAGGGGGGCGTTGCCATTCCGTTCGATCATTATTGCAACGAACGCTTGCAAACCCTGCTCACCCATGGAATTTCACCCTCCGCGCTAACTACATTCATCCGTTGTCCGCTCGATTTTTATTACCAGTACATCATCGGTATTGGCGAACGGGAAGAAGTGGAAGAGGAGGTGGGAATTGCCACAATGGGCAGTATAGCACACCATGTCCTCGAAGAGTTTTACCGGCATTTTATCAATGCCTTTCCTACAGCAGATGATTTCGAAATCCAATTGCGCACGTTGGAAAGCAAGGTGGATACAGCTTTTAATGCCGCAGCAATCACCGACTTTATGTCGGGGCAAAATTTTCTTACACGGAAAGTTGTTGTTGAAATGCTCCGGAAATTCATTCAGCGCGAACAACAAGAATTGCAGCCGGCACAACAGAATAATATACAGCGAAAAATCCTGGCGATTGAATGTGAATTGAGCGGTGTACTCGCGGGCAGTAGTAACGGCATACCTTATCAATGGAAAATAAAAGGCAAGGCAGATAGGATAGAACTGTGTGGTGATAAGGTTTGCATCATTGACTATAAAAGCGGAAAAGTGGAAGCCAAAGACCTGAAACTTGATCCGGCCAATCTTGAAAGCATATTCTCTGATCCGAAAAAATCAAAATTGTTGCAGGTAATGTGTTACGTTCTGATGTATTGCCGGAGTGAAAATATTCCGGCCTCCAAATGCGAGGCGGGAATTTTTTCTTTCCCAAGATACTCACAGGGAATGGTATGGCTGGATGCAGGTGAGGGTCATTCATTGGATAATGAAGTGTTATCCGCTTTTGAAACTAAACTGTTTGAATTCATACAAGCCATGTTCTCGCTGGAGTGGTTCCGGCACAATCCCGAAAGTAGCTTCTGCCAGTATTGCGGAAGTTGATACCCAACGAAAGATGAATTTCAACTGAGCATGGCTAACTGCCAATTACACTTGCGCAACAAAAAATTCGGTTGATGAAAAAAGTCCTGGTCATCACTTATTACTGGCCACCTTCCGGTGGCAGTGGTGTGCAGCGCTGGCTGAAGATGTCTGGTTACATGCCTCAATTCGGATATGAGCCACACATTTATACTCCGGAAAATCCAACATTCGATGTCAGGGATGATTCGCTGTTGGATGAAGTGAACGATAAAGTAATAGTGATTAAACGAAAAATCCGCGAACCGCTGCGCGTGTACCAGGCAGCATTCAGATGGTTTGGAAAAAATGCACCCAAACAAAAAGACCTTCTTTCAGAAAGAAACAATTCACTATTCCAGCGATTCAGTACGTGGGTTCGCGGAAATTATTTTATCCCGGATCCTAGAATTACCTGGGTGAAACCCTCCGTTCGTTTTCTCACAAAATATATTCGCGATAATGCCATTGATACCATCATCAGCACTGGTCCACCGCACAGTATGCACCTCGTAGCATTGGCGCTGAAGAAAAAAAATGAGCAACTGAAATGGGTGGCCGACTTCCGCGATCCATGGAGCGAGTGGGATATATGGAACAAACTGAAAACCGGTGAAAAGGCGCGAGCTAAAAACCGTGAACTGGAAAGTGCCGTGCTGAATATTGCCGACCTGGTGCTCACCATCAGCCCGTATCATGTGCGCAGACTTAAGTTTCTAGGGGCAGGGAAAGTGGAACTCATTCCTAACGGATATGACCAAAAGGATTTTGAAAAAAACAATCCTCAACGAAATGATAAGTTCACAGTCCGGCATTTGGGCAGCGTGGACGAACTGCGTGATCCCCGACCATTTATAGATGCCGCACTGGAATTAATAAAATGGCTGAGCATTGAAAGCAATGAATTCGTAATTGAATTTTATGGGGAAGTGAACGAGAAACTGCTGGAGGAAATGAGAACACACAAATTGCTGTTTCGCTACGTTAGGTTCTATCCGCCAGTGCCACATTCTGAGGTTGCCACACTTTATTCCACATCTTCTGTGCTGCTGCTGGTACTTGCCGACACGAATATTGCCGAAGGAAACACTCCCGGAAAAATGTATGAGTACATGGCTTCGCGCAAGCCGATTATCGGAATCGGTCCCGCAAAGGGCGATGCCGCAAAAATTCTGGCAGAGACAAAAACAGGCGTGGTATTCGAACGGAATAATAGTTCCGGAATCACTGAGGAACTGAGTCATTATTACCTCGACTGGAAGAGCGGAAGAAACACAACCACAGAAGGAGCAATAGGTTTTACGCGTAAACAACTGACGAAAAAAACATGTGCGCTCCTCGATCAATTACAAATAAACAATCTTTAATCTGTGTCTAAGAGCCTGGTTAAGATTTTATGATCGTGTTGGTTATCCACGTATTTTTTGTCCAGAGAATGCGAGATTTTTTTTCGATGGTGGTTGCTATCTGAAAAATATTTCAACGAAGTATAGGCGAAAAAGACGCATAACGAATCGATTGATAATATTTTAAACAAGCTCTAGGTTGCAGTTAGGAAATTCATTTCCCAATCACCGCTTAGCACCATCGCATTCCTGATATTCGAATGAATGATGAAACGCATGGTTGCAAAATGAAGGGCAGGATGAAATTGATTTTCGTGGTATCCTAATTTTCTTTCAAAGTGTTTCGCAAAGGCTCTTTCAAAACCGGAACACTCTTTTTTGCTTTTGTAATGGCCACGTTCAATTCGAAACCAATGAGCAGGATCGTACAATTGAATTCGAGCCAGATCATGAGCAGCAGGAGTGTACCCAGCGAACCGTAAAGCGAATTGTAGTTGGCAAAATTCTCCACGAAAATGGCAAAGCCAATAGAAGCGAGCAGGAAGAAGATGGTGGCGAAAGTGGCACCTGTATTCATAAATCGCAGTTTCTTTCTGCGCTTGGGTGTTCCCACTTGGTAGAGGGTGGAAATGACGGTGTACATCAGCAACACTGAAATGAACCACTTGGCCACCACAAGGAAATTTTTCCCTGAACCTGTAATGATTCCCAAATCCTGGAGATGGCTCCACAAAAAATCACTGAACACAATTAGTACTATGGAAAGAACCATGAAAAGGCCCAACACAAAAATTAATACCAGCGATGCGATACGCATTGCCCAGGGGTTGCCGCGCTCCTCCAGGTTGTAACTGGAATTGAAGCCGAGAAGAATTGCGTTTACACTATTCGATGCATAATAAATAGTGAGAATAAATCCTACGGAAAGGAGTGTGTTGTGCTTTTTGTTCACCAAATCGGTCAGCGTATTTTCCACCAGCAAGAATGAATCTCCTGGTGGAAAAAATGAGCGGAGACCATCAATCAGGTTTACCTGGAAATTTTCTAAAGGGATATAAGGAATGAGCGAGAGCAACAAAATGATACCGGGAAAAAATGCAAGAAATAATTTGAAACTGATAGCTGCTGCACGCATGGGGAAAGCGCCCATCACAATTCCTTCCCAGAAAAATTTCGCCACGTAGAGCACGGACATACCCTGAAATCCCGGAAGGCAAAGGCGATCGAGATAGCTCATGAGTTTTTTCACCCACTTCCATTTCCTGATGGTTTTTCCAAGCCTGGTTGCCATTGGCTGCGAATAAAAGCAATTGCTACTTCACCGCTTTCAAGCTCATGTCGAGGCTTTGAGCAGAGTGCGTAAGAGCACCCATAGAAATAAAATCAACTCCGCACAACGCATAGTCGCGCACATTTTCTTCGGTTATGCCTCCGCTCGCTTCAGTCTGTGTTCTGCCATCTATGTAGTGCACTGCTTGTTTCAAATCCGGTAATAAAAAATTATCAAGCAGAATCCTGAAAGCAATTTCTTCCCGCAAAATCATTTTTACTTCTTCCAGGCTGCGGGCCTCAACTTCCACCTTTAGGTTGATTCGCGTATCATCCAAATACTTTTTCACCTGCTGCAATGCCGGCACCACTCCTCCCGCATAATCAATATGGTTGTCCTTCACCAGTATCATGTCGTACAATCCGAAGCGATGATTTTCTCCACCCCCGATTTTCACTGCAAGTTTTTCGAAGTGCCGAAATCCGGGAGTTGTTTTTCGGGTGTCCAACACTTTGCATTTTGTTCCCGCAAGCAGTTGCTGTACCCTATTTGTTTTGGAGGCAATGCCACTCATGCGCTGCATTATATTCAGTGAAAGCCGCTCGCCTGTGGTAATGGAGCGTGCACTTCCCGAAACGACAAAAGCAACATCGCCAGGGCCAACTGCACGTCCGTCAGTGAGTAAAATTTCAACAATGAGGGACGGATCTACGAGATGGAAAACCCGTTTTGCAATTTCTACTCCAGCCAGTATTCCATGATCTTTAATCAGGAGCCTTGCACGGCCGATTGCATAAGCCGGAATAGTTGCAAGCGTAGTATGATCGCCTTCTCCCACATCTTCATTCAGGGCTGACAGGAGAAAATCATCAATGAGTTTTTCAGGATATAGCATGTGACAAAGAAAGTGACTCAATAAAATTCGTTGCTCCGGGTAAATGCTGCTGTGCGCAGCGATGCCCGTGTTTACAGCAGGCTGATACCCGTGCTTTTCATTCCCGAAATAAGGGGACAATTCTGTCTCAAAGCCTTTTGTATTGAAGGGATGCACTTCGATGTCGGGATGCTTATAGTCGAGAAGTGAAGTCTTCCGGTTGTTGTCCAAAAAATTGATAGTGAACTCATCGGAAACCAGAGCAATATCATATCTGAATACTCGTGCGCCCTGCCCTGAACCTGCGAATCGAAAACCCAGACTACTGAAAGAGTAATGCTATTAGCTACGCACTCATTTACATAAACGCGCTGTTCCTGTTGAAGTTGTCGCTTGATCCATTGCACTTCTCTGATTTAAAGTTGCAATACCTAAATATCCAGAATTTTAAATTCCGTTCGCCTGTTGTATTGGTGTTCTTCGTCAGTGCAATCCACGTCATCCTTGCATGTGTTCAGCAATTTGGTTTCACCATAGCCCTTGGCTACAAGGCGCGATTTGTCAATACCCTGCGAGATGATGTATTTCACCGCACTGTTTGCGCGTTTATCGGAAAGCCCGAGGTTGTAAGAATCACTTCCGCGTGAATCCGTGTGCGAACTCAACTCGATGATCATCGTTGGATTGTCTTGAAGTATGCGCACAAGTTTATACAACTCCGCAGCAGCATCTGGCCTTATGTCCCACTTCGCATAGTCATAGTAAATGTTGTCAAGACGCACAACAGTTCCTTTTTCCGGCTTGAACAATTTGAAATCGTACGTCATCAATTTGGTTGGATTGTTTATCGTACTCACCTCGGTGGAGAGTTTTATGTAATCCTCTTTTGATGCTTCCACTATGTATTTTTTTCCAGTTTCAAGAGGGAAGATGTACTTCCCATCATTGCCTATCTTGCTTGATTCAAGTACATTTTCTTGCGCATCCATCAGGTTTACCGTAGCGCCAACAGCTGGCTGATTGTTTTCGGAATACAACACTTTTCCCTGTATCGCAAATTCAAGTTTTCGCAACGGGATGTTTGCATTTTCAAAAACTGTAGAGCGCGGGTCGAGCGTTGCAGTGATGGTATTTGGGATGTAATCTTTTTTCTCCGCGCCTATTATTAACTCTGTTTTCCAGGGTGACCGCAACGTGTATGCTCCTTGGTCGTCCGTTAATGTTTGCAGTACCGAGCCATCCGGATTTTCGATGGTTACCAGGGCTTTGGATACAGGCAGCATACTCAGCTCATCCGTTACCAGCCCCGTCACATTAACTGAATCGGGTGGATGAAGTTTAAATTCCCAAATGTCATCATAGCCTTTTCCACCTGGCCTGTTGCTAGTGAAGTATCCGGTGGTTTCATTTTTAAAACAGATAACGCCAAAATCATCGTAATGCGAATTGGCCGGATAACCCATGTTGCGGATTTTCGGTTCAGCGGAAGAAAGATCAGTAAAGAACATATCAAGACCACCAAGTCCAACATGCCCATCCGATGAGAAATACAAAATGCTGTCGGCCACCATGAACGGAAACATTTCGTTGCCGGGAGTATTCACATCTGCAAGATTTTTTGGCGCACCCCAACTGCTTTCGGTCCACTCGCTGTACCAGATGTCCGTTCCGCCTTTGCCACCTTTCATGTCGCTGGTGAAATAAATCCGGTTGCGGCTGTCATTCAATGCAGGGTGTGCGAGCGAGTTTTCTGGTGAGTTGTGTGGAAATGATTCGAGCGATTCCCATGTGCCATCGCTGTTGTATTTCGTTGTAAATATTCCCAGGTTCAACTGGCCGCTTTCACTTTTATTCCGCTTGCCGGAAACGTAATTATTGCGGGTGATATACATCGTTTTCCCGATGACATCGTAAGTCATTGTTCCTTCATGAAAACGTGAGTTGATAGTACTGCTCATCAATGTGGCGCCTGAAAGCGTACTGTCTAACATGATGCCTGATGTGTACACGTTCAGATACGGCTGCTGGTTCCAGTTGTAGAATTTTTTTCCACCCGCACCCTCTCCGCGCGCTGAGGCGAAAATGATTTTGGATCCTTCAAAAAATCCTGGAGCAAAATCGGATGAAGAAGAATTGATGGAAGAATTCTTAAGAGTATAAATACTTGAGTCGCGCATGATGTATTTCGCGTAGTCAGGATTTTCGGTGTGCGCTCTTGCTATGGTATTGCCCGGTTCACTGGAAACAATTTGTTCATACACCATTTGTGCATCGGCATACTTACCCTGGAACTTCAGCACATCGGCAAGCGCCAGCAAATCGGAAACCCGCACATCTGGAATTCCAGCCAGTATGCGAAGATGCCCTTCGGCCTTGCCCCACTGTCCTGTTTTCAATTCCGATTCAGCAATCCTGCGCAGTACAAGTGTATCCTTTGCCCACTTTTCATTGGAAAGTATATCCTGATATACTTCCGCTGCTGTGATGTAGTCAAACGCCTTATAGTGTTTATCAGCAATTTTCAGTTTAGCTCGCTGGGCAGTGGTGGCTAACGGCATCATGAAAAACAAAAACAAGAGGAACAAAAGGGATGAATGTTTTTTCATCATTGTGTAATAGGGGTGGAAGGTTTTCATCATTCAAAAAAATCAGAACCAGCGATTCATGAAACGTGGAGAAACATCGCCTGCGGGTTTGCGGCCAATGTCAATTCCCAACATGATTTCATGCGAGCCATCGCTGTACATGCCTATGTCGGAAAGGGTGTAGTCGTAGCTGTATCCAAACTTGAACTTGTTATTGATTTCGTATTGCACCAAGGCACCCACAGCGTCTTCCCAGCGATACATTCCACCAATCCAGAGTTTGTCGTAAAAAAGAAATTGTGCGCTGAGATCAAGACCGGGTGGTGCACCGTTCACTGCTTTGAGGAGCAATGATGGTTTGAATTTTACATAATTGCTCAATTCGAATAGTGCACCGGTGATGAGGAACATGTGTTGCCGTTCTTCGTTGTCGGTGTATTCAGGCAGTTCACCATCAATCAATCCATTTTGTAAAAGTTTTGGTCCGCTCAGGCCGATGTAAAATTTTCTTGTGTAATACATCATACCAAAACCAAAATTGGGAAGCGGTTTGCTTTCGATGTTCTGGGAGAATGCGAGATCACCATCCTCAAGCGGGTTCAGCTCAATAAGATCGGCACTGAAGAGGTTGACGCCACCCTTCAACCCGAATGCAAGCCGGGCATTGTCAAAAAATATACGGTACGAACCATCGAGATAAATTCCTGTTTGTTTCACCGGACCATGAGTATCGTTAATGATGGAACCCCCAAAACTGAAACTTTCTTTTTTTAGCGGAGTGTGCAATGTGAGTGTTTGTGTGGTGGGCGCTCCTTCGAAGTTCATCCACTGCGAGCGGTGGAGCGCAGTGATGCTCAACAAGTCTGCGCTGCCCGCATAAGCAGGATTTACGGCAAGCGTGTTAAACATGTAATGCGTGAACATGGGGTCTTGTTGTGCTGTTGAAGTAATCGCACTCATGCAGACCGCAACAAAAAATATGTTTTTCAGTTTTTTCATAATCTTTTTTTTGATCAATTAAACATATAGCCCCATCCCTCCCCTTCCCAGGGAAGGGCATACGCATGTGTAGGCAGCTCCCTTCCCTTTGGGAAGGGGAGGGATGGGGCTTACAGCATGTGCAAGCTTCCTTGATATCATATCAATTTTCATCGTTTCAGGTAAATGAATCCGTTGTATGCAGCTCCACCTTCACCCAAATCCAACACATAGTAGTAGGTGCTCACTGGAAGGTTGTCCCCGATGGTTGCGCTGTGTGTTGACGTTCCATCCCAGCCATTCAGATAAGGAGCAGCTTCATAAATTTTCATTCCCCAGCGATTGAAAATCTGGACGTTATTATTCTCGTAATTTTCGATATTGGGAATTTCAAACACATCGTTCGTTCCATCTCCGTTGGGTGAAAAGGCATCCGGTATTTTTATGGTGAGGCAGTCTTCAAGAATGAACACCACAGAGTCGCTGCTGGAACCGCATACTCCATTGTCCACCGTCCATGTCATCCATGAAATGACATCTTCGAGCGGAACGAGAATTTCTCCTAAGGATAGAACCAGCGCATCGGGTTCATTCATATCGTCCAGTTCGATCGGGCCTTCATTGATGGTCCATGATCCGGTTGCCGGAGGACTCACAGCGCTTGCATTGAGATTGAATGTCAAGAATTCGTGCTCGCAGATAGCAGCGCTTTCGCCTGCATATGCAATGGCAAGATCAGGATCATAAATGGTGATAACGACCTCGTCTGATGTTGTTCCACAAATACCGTTGTCCATTGTCCACAAATAAGTATTGATGCCAAACGGAACATTCGTTACTTCAGTTTGCTCTTCATTGATGTCAGCGAAATCTCCGCCTCCGGAAATCGTTGACCATGTTCCCACAGCAAGTCCCACAGCAGAACTTGCCTGCATCTGAACAATGTTTTGAAGGCCACAAAATTCCTGGTCGGGTCCGGCATTGGCATCTGTCACTGCACTGCTGTTTACATAAATCCACATCGTGTCGGTGGTGATTCCATTGTCACATGCACCGTTGTAAACAGTCCAGACAAATGCGCTTTCATTCAATGCAGGTGCCGAGGTTGTTGCATTCGGGTCATTAGGATCGCTGAAGGTCACATTCGTATCTCCTGCAATTTGTGTCCATGTTCCGTAAGCCGGTGTAATAGGAGTGTTGCCATCAAGCTGAACGGATGTGGGTGGATCACAGAAATCCTGATCGGGACCTGCATCGGCATTGGGTGAGTCGGGATCATTTATGGTAATAGTGATTTCATCGAATGATTCTCCGCAAGGCCCATTGTAGATGTACCACTGGAGAACGACAACTCCCACATTGAGGTTAGAAATTGTTGTGGTGGGAGAGTCGGGATTATCAATTGTGCCGGTTCCACTGGTGATAGCCCATTCACCCCAACCCGGAAATACAGGCACCGAAGCATTCATCGTTATCTGGTTATCGGGTGCGCATATTTCAATGTCTTCACCGGCATCGGCAAGCTGAGCGAACTCATCAAAAATTTCAATCGTCATTTGATCGGTGGTCACATTGGCACAAGGTCCGTTATACACAGTCCATTCAAGCACCGTTTGACCTATGATAAGATTGCATATTTCCGGGTTCGGATCATTCAAATCATCAATACTTCCGTTTCCGGAAATTATTTCCCATGTGCCTACAGCAGGATTGTTTACCGGAGTTGCATTAAGTGTAACACAGTTAGTCGGTGTGCAGATTTCCACATCCGTTCCGGCATCGGCTTCCTGTTCATCGGATGGAAATACCATGATGTCCACTGTGTCATTTGTAAGTGCACCGGGACATGGGCCGTTGTCAATCGTCCACATGAAAGTGTTTGTACCGATACCCAAATTCATCACTTGTGTATTAGGGTCATTCGGATTCATGATGTCTCCGCTTCCATTTACTAAAGTCCATGTCCCGATTGCCGGAACAATTACAGAATTTCCGTTGAGCGAAGCTGTAGTAGTTGGCATGCAGAGTTCCTGATCCACACCTGAATCTGCCGGAAGTTGCCCTTGATCAAAAACAAAAATTGTTACCTCATCTGAAGGGTTGCCGTCCGGACATGAACCATTGTAGTAACTCCATGAGAAGATATTGATACCAACCGCAAGACCTGAAATCGTGGTGTTCGGATCATTGACTGAATCAATAGTTGCTGAACCCTGAATCAACGTCCAGAAACCATAATTGGGATCCTGCGGAATTGATCCGCTCATTGTTACTGTACTCTGTGGTGTACAAATTTCTTGGTCGGGGCCGGCATTCGGAAGTACACCCGGATCGAATACCATCACGCAAACGGTATCAGTGGTAATCGAAGGAATACATGAGCCATTGTAAACGATCCACACGAAGCAATTTGTTCCTAAACTCAACCCGGTAATGGTTGTGTTGGGATTGTTCACGTCAACAATATTTCCTGTTCCATCAACCAAAGCCCAAGTCCCGATGGCAGGAAATTGTGCGGGTGATGCATCCATGATAGCATCGGTGTCAGGCAGACAGATTTCTTGGTCGGGACCTGCATCAGCATCCGGAGTGTTTTCATTGTAGATGAAGATGGACATTACATCAACGGTGGGTGGTGCGCACGGACCATTATAGATTGACCATAAGAAAATGTTTTCGCCAACTGCAAGTCCTGTAATAAGAGTTGTTGGATTGTTTTCTTCCTGTATCGCTCCCGTTCCTGTAAGCAAGATCCATGTGCCTTCTCCCGGAACTGCCGGAGTGTTTCCCTGCATAGTGAAAGTGCTGGTAGGAGTGCAGAAGAATGCATCAGGGCCGGCAGCAGCCACGGCTGCGTTTGGATCAAAGATGTTGATTGTAACCTGGTCACTGGTGGTTCCACAAGGGCCATTGTCCACCGTCCATTCGAAAATGTTAGTGCCAATTTCGAGATCAATAATTTGTGTGGTGGGATTGGTTGGGTCAATGATGGTTCCTGTTCCTGACACAAATGTCCACAGTCCCGTTGCTGCGCCACCAAGTGCACTTCCATTCAGGAGTGTATTGTCAATCGGGGAACACCATTCCTGGTCGGGGCCGGCATTGGCAATTGCTAGTGTACTGATGAAAACGCAGACCTGAACAGTGTCGGTTGTGATTGATGGATCACAAGGGCCATTTGAAATGGTCCACACAAAAAGATTGCATCCGGGAGGAACATTGCTCACCACCGTGTTCGGATCATTGGCATTCAGGAAAGTTCCACTGCCTTGTGCCACTGTCCAAGTTCCATCGGCAGGAAAAATGACATTATTGCCATCCAATTGCACTGTTGCATTTCCAGGAACACATACATCCTGATCGGGACCGGCATCGGCTGCTGCCTGTTCATCATCGAAAATAAAAATGCTGACGTAGTCCACCGTGTTTGAATTGGGACAGTTGCCGTTGTAAATATTCCAGCAGAAAATGTTTTCACCCACGCTCAATCCCAACACTTGCGAGTTAGGATCGTTGAGCGAAACAATCATTCCAGTACCTTGTGTGAGGGTCCATGTTCCCACTCCTGGTGATTGCGGTGTTGTTGCATTCAATAATGTTGTGGTGATTGGAAGGCACCACTCCTGATCAATTCCTGCATTGGCAAAAGATGCATTGTCATCATAAAGGAAAATGCTGACGGTATCCGTGGTGATAGAATTTGTGCAAGGGCCATTGAAAATTTCCCACACAAAAATATTTTCACCAACACACAAGTTTGAAACAGTTGTGCCCGGATCATTGACATCAGAAAAATTTCCGCATCCTGTTACGAGTGTCCATGTTCCAAAAGCAGGGAACGTTGGAACGCTGGCAGCCATTGTTGTTGACGTTTGCGGCAAACACAATTCCTGGTCGGGACCGGCATCGGCCAATTCGTTGAAATCATCATAAACAAAAATGCTTATGCAATCCATTGTATTAGTAATGGCGCAAGGGCCGTTGTAAATCGTCCAACACAAAATGGTTTCACCTACTCCAAGCCCACACGCTTCTGCATTTGGATTATTGAGATCACTGATGGTCGCAAAGCCTTGAAGAATCGTCCATGTTCCAACTCCCGGATCATCGGGAGTGTTAGCGTCAAGTGTCACACAACTCTGTGGAGTGCAGATGGAAATGTCTTCGCCTGCATTGGCCGCAACTCCATCTTCAGGATAGATGAAGATCCTGACCTGGTCATTTGTGGTTCCGCAAGGACCGTTGTCAACTGTCCACTGGAAAATATTTTCACCAACCGGTAAATCACTAACTATTGTAAGAGGATCTGTGGCATCAACAAAATTTCCAAAGCCTTGGATGATCGTCCATACACCAGAACTTGCATCCGTTGTTATTTCTGAACCATCAAGTTGTGTTGAGACAGTAGGCAGACAAATTTCCTGATCTTCACCGGCATTGGCATCGTCCTGAGTGTTATCGAAAATTTCGATCATCACGTCATCGCTTGAAAAGGACGGATCACATGGCCCGTTGGAAATGTTCCAGGTAAAAATATTTATTCCAAATCCAAGATTGTTGATGGGTGATTGAGGATCCGAAGCATCCACGATAACTCCCGAACCCTGTGTTGTTGTCCAGAATCCGAAGCCTGGAAAAGTTGCTGTATTGCCATCGAGGATAGTGCTGTTAACGGGAGAACAAAATTGCTGATCATCACCCGCATCTGCAGGGAGTTGTTCTTCTTCATAAATGAAGATAGTGACCAAATCAGTGGTGTTCGTATTCGAACAGGGGCCATTATAGACGGTCCACAACAAAATGGTTTCACCTACTATCAATCCCGAAACTTCAGTAAGCGGATCGTTGATATCTGCAAATACAACTGGCCCCGGTGAAGAAATTACTGTCCATGTTCCCACTCCAGGATCATCTGGCTGTGTTGCAGTCAATGAAGTGGAAGAAACAGGTTCGCAGAAACTTTGATCATCACCCGCGTTTGCAACAACGGCATTGTCATCAAACAAGAAAATAGAAACTGTATCGGTGGTGAGTGGATTCGCACATGGGCCATTCAATATTGTCCACACAAAAATGTTTTCACCTACTTCAAGTCCTGTTATGTTGGTGGTGGGTGACACTGGATTTTCAATTGTTGCTGTTCCCTGGATCAATGTCCACAATCCGCTTCCGGGAAATGTGTAGTCACTTCCGCTCATTGAAGTGCTGGTTGTTGGCAAACACAATTCCTGGTCGGGGCCCGCATCAGCATCAAACTGTGTGTTGTCATAAATGAAAATGCTTACTATATCTGTGGTGGTGTTGCATGGTTCGTTCTCTACTGTCCACTCGAAAATATTTTCACCTATGGTTAAGCCGGTCATCGATGCATTAGGATCATGAATGTCAGAAATGATTGCGGTTCCGCTCAACAGTGTCCATGTTCCTTCGGAAGGGAAGATGATGGAATTGCCATTGAGTGCTGTGGAGTTGATTGGCCAGCAGAATTGCTGGTCGGGTCCTGCATCAGCATCGGGTTGTGTGGCATCGTGAATGAAAATACTAATCGAGTCAATAGTGAAAGGCGGATCGCATGGGCCGTTAAAGATGGTCCATGTGAAAATATTTTCACCTACCGTCAAACCACCTACTATACTGTTCGGATTGTTTGGAGAATTTATTATTCCTGTGCCCTGCACCAATTGCCAAAGACCTGATGCTGGATATATATAGCCATTACCAGTGAGTGTTGTAAGTGAGGTGGGGGTGCAATACTCCTGGTCAATACCTGCGTTTGCGGGTGGCTGCGTGTTGTCGAACATGTAGATGACCATCGTATCGGTGGTCAATGGTGTAGTGAGACATGGGCCGTTGTAAACTGTCCACAACAACACGTTATCTCCTTGTGAAAGATTGTTGACCCCGGAAGTTGGATTGTTTACTTCATCCACTTCAGCAGCACCAGAAATCACACTCCATGTTCCATATCCTGGATTAAGAACTGCATCTGCTGCAAGAGTGCTTGTGGAAGTGGGGGTGCAGAATTCCTGGTCAGGACCTGCCTCTGCTTCACCTTGCATTGAATCATAAACAATGATGTCCACGATGTCGGCTTGCGTTCCGCAGGTGCTATAATCAAGTGTCCACTGGAATACATTATGACCGATACTCAGGTCCTCAACGAATGTGGTTGCGCTATTTGAATTCAGGAAAGTTCCTGTTCCAGAAAGAACTGTCCATGTTCCAATGCCGGGAAATACCGCGGGATCAGCATTGAGGAAAGTATCGGAATCGGGAGAACACAATTCCTGGTCGTCACCGGCAAATGCTTCGGGCGCACCACCATCGAAAACAGAAATTTCTACGATGTCGGATGTAACTGCATTCGGGCACGGACCATTGTAAATCGTCCATTGGAAAACGTTGTCGCCAATGGTGAGTCCTGTTACTTCTGTGTTGGGATTGTTCGGTTCAGAAATAATTCCCGTTCCGCCCACCAGTGTCCATTCGCCAAAAGCAGGGAACACCGGCAAATTGCCTTCAAGCGTGGTGGAAGATTGAGGTGTGCACAAATCCTGGTCTTCGCCTGCAAATGCATCAGGTGCAGCATCACTGAAAACAAAAATGCTTACCATATCGCTGCTGCTTCCAAATCCGCAACCTCCATTATTAATGGTCCAGATGAAAATGTTTTCACCTACGCCCAGATTGGTGACAAGTGAATTCGGATTATTGATGCTCTGAATTATTCCCTGGCCGGCCACCAGAAACCATGTTCCCACTGCTGGATCAACCGCGTTGTTTGCAGCCATGGTCACCTGGTCCTCCGGTGTGCATATTTCCTGGTCGGGGCCTGCATCGGCCACAGGTGCCGTTGTGGTGTAAACAAAAATGCTAACCTGATCCGATGTGATCCCAAAAGGACATGGGCCATTGTCAACTGTCCATTGGAAGATGTTTTCAGTGTTGCTTAACCCAAGCACTTGCGTGTTTGAATTATTCTCATCCACGAAAATTCCAGAACCGCTTATTACGGTCCACGTTCCGACAGCAGGAAAAATTACGGAGCTTCCACTAAGTAGTGTGCTGTTGGTTGGCGAACACAGAATTTGATCTTCACCGGCATTGGCCTCCTGTTGTTCATCATCATAAATAAAAATGCTCACCGCATCACTTGTAATTGGGTTTACACACGGGCCATTTGTAATAGTCCAAAGGAATGTGTTTTCGCCTTGCGAGAGTCCGGTTACTTGTGTATTTGGATCGGTGTTGTTATCGAAAATTCCAGTACCAGATACTATAGTCCATTGGCTGGTTGCCGGGAAGATGGGAGTGTTGGCTTCAAGCACAGTCGAACTCACAGGTTCACAGAAGTCCTGGTCTTCACCAGCATCAGCCGGTGACTGAACATTGCTGTAAACAAAAATGCTAACCTCATCAAAAGTGAGTGCAGGGCTGCATGGAGAGTTGTCAATCGTCCAACGGAAAATATTTTCACCTACACTTAAACCGGTTACGGTGGTTGTGTTTGAAGTATTGGTTGTAATGAAACCCGTTCCTGAAATCAATGTCCAAAGTCCAGCTGCAGGAAATGGTGCTGCTGTTCCGCTAAGTGTGATTGAAGTTTGAGGAAGACAAAGCGATTGATCGTTACCCGCAAATGCTGTTGCCTGCAAATTGTTGTTTACGGTCAGTGTTACCAAATCACTTGTAGAGGGAGAACAAGGTCCATTAAAAATGGTGTACTGATAAATATTGGTTCCAACGCTGTAACCAATCACATTCGTGCTGTTGTTGTCGTTATCAGAAAAAATTCCTGCACCACTTGAAACTGTCCAAAGCGCGGTAGCAGGAAAACTGAATGTGTTTCCTGAAAGCGCAACTGAAGTTTGGTCGCTGCATATTTCAATATCGCCTCCCGCATTTGCAGGAAGTTGTGCATTGTTGAATACGGTTATTGTTATCTGGTCAGTTGTAAGAGGCCCACACACGCCATTATTTATGGTCCATTGGAAAACATTTGTTCCGACAAGCAATCCGCTGACAGCGGTTGTGGGCGAATTGACATTCGCGAAAACTCCATTGCCCTGCAATACAGTCCATGTTCCGAGTGCTGGTGTGGTATAAGAATTACCGGAAAGCGTTGTATTGGGATTGGTAGAACAAAGTTGTTGGTCGGGTCCGGCATTAGCTGCCAGTTGTGATGCTGCATAAACAAATACCGTGACTTGGTCTGATGTGGTGGAATTAGCGCACGGGCCGTTGTCAACCGTCCATTGATAAATGTTGATGCCAACAGGAATTCCGGTGATCTGTGTATTCGCGTTGCCTGCGTCTTGAAGATTGCCTCCACCCTGCACTATTGTCCACACACCACTTCCGGGAGAAGTTACTTCACTCCCGTTCATGATTGCATTGATAGGATTGATGCCATTAAAACAGAACGACTGGTCGGGGCCTGCACCGGCATTGTCCTGGTTCTGGTCAAAAACAAAAATGCTCATTTCATCAAAGTCACTTCCGCCAGGGCATGGACCGTTGAAGATCGTCCATCTGAAAATATTTTCGCCAATTGTCAAGCCTGTGATTGATGCATTTGGATTGACTATACTTGAAATACTTCCTGTTCCGGAAATGAGAGTCCAGTTTCCGTAGGCCGGAAGAGCAACTGCCGTTGCCTGCATCACATAAGTGGAGGTGGGCGTGCACAATTCTGCATCAGGCCCGGCATCGGCACCTGTCAAGTCATTGGCGAATATGGTCACCACTACTTGGTCGGACGTTATCTGATTGCATGCTCCATTATTAATTGTCCACTGGAAAATATTGGGGCCCATACCCAATCCTGTTACCAGTGTATTAGGATTGTCATTGTCAACCATTACTCCCGAACCGCTGATCAAGGTCCACAATCCTGTGGCAGGAAACACGGGAGTATTTCCATTGAGATTGACTGAAAGATTAGGGACGCATTGGTCAATATCAATTCCTGCATTTGCAGGCGGAGCATTCACATCATTCACGCATACCGTTACCTGATCAGTAGTTATTGGGCTACAGGGTCCGTTGTTGATGCTCCACTGATACAGGTTACATCCCACGCTCATTCCAGTCACCGCAGTAACCGGGGAAGTTGGCGAACCAAATGTTCCGGTTCCTGAGATCACTATCCATTGTCCTGTTGCAGGAAAGAGAGGAGTGTTTCCGGTGAGCGTAACTGTTGTTGTTGTTGAACAAATGTTTTGATCTGCTCCTGCAGCAGCGGGAGTTTGTGCAGCATTAAAAACTGTGAGGTTCATGGCATCACTCAATAAGGATGGCGTTGCACATGGACCATTATCAATTGTCCACAGGTATGTATTTGTACCGATGGACATTCCGGTAACTGTAGTGTTGGACCCATTGTTCGGAGTAAATGTTCCTGTCCCTGCAAGCACAGTCCAAACTCCGGTCGCTGGAGGAATGAGTGGGTTAGCAGAAAGATTAACTGATGGTGTGGTGGAACAAATCTGTTGATCAGCACCAGCGTTCGCTGCCGTTTGCGATGGTGAATAAATGAAGACCGTCATCTGGTCGCTGGTACTTCCACATGCACCATTATTGATCGTCCATTGGAAAACGTAAGTGCCAACAAAGAGGTTGGTAATGGTGGTGGTTGCAATTGATGGACTTGTGATAACAGGGTTGGGCGGACCGGTGCTGCTCACCAACGTCCATGTTCCGGTGGCAGGAAATGTTGCAAGATTTGCAGCCACGGTCATTGTGCCGGGGGAAGTTCCATTAAAACATTGTTCGAGATCGGGACCAGCATTGGCTGCTGCCTGCGTGTTGTTGAATACAGTAATTGTTACATCATCAAAAACCGATGAGCCACACGCCCCGTTGTTTATCGTCCATCGGAAAGTATTGGTGCCCAACGCAAGATTGGTGACGAGCGATGTGGGGCTACTGGAATTTGCAAATGTTCCCGCACCCGCAATGGTGCTCCAACTGCCTGTGGCAGGAAACGTAGGCGCAGTTGCCGCCATTATCCAACTGGTGGTGGGTGTGCACAGTGTGCCATCGGGACCTGCGTTCGTTAATGTTATACTATTATTATATATGGTGATCAAAACCTGATTGCTTCCGCCTCCGGGACACGGACCATTGTTGACATTCCATTGGAAAGTGTATTGGCCAACAATAAGGTTCGAAACAGTAGGGTTGGTAACCACCACTGATGAAAAGTTTGCGGAATTCGGGCCACTGATTTGTGACCAGGTTCCGGTTCCAGGAGAAGTGACACTGCTTCCATTCAATGTGGTGCTGAGGGGAGTTCCGTTGAAACATAAACTTTGATCAGGCCCTGCATTAGCTGTGTTTTGCGAATTGGGATAAATGATGATACTGACGTTATCGAAAGTGGTGGATGGAGGACATGGCCCATTGTTGATGGTCCATCGAAAAGTGTTGGTTCCGGTTGAAAGTCCGCTCACGGTAGTGGTGGGTGAGTTCAGGTTTGCAAAAGATCCGGTACCTGAAATTACAGTCCATGTTCCCACTGCCGGAAATGTTACACTGTTAGCCGCAAGTGTTGTGTTGTTAGCCGGAAGACAAAGTTGCTGGTCGGGGCCAGCATTGGCTGCCGCCTGCGTTCCGGGAAAAACGTTCACTATTATTTGATCGGTGAGGCTTCCGCATGGGCCATTATTAATAGTGTATTGAAAAACGTATTGGCCTACTACAATTCCGTTTACCGATGTAGTGGGGCTTGCAGGAGAAAGGATGTTTGCCGTGTTCGGCCCGCTCACCTGTGTCCATTGCGCTGTGGCAGGAAGCTGGGCAACATTTCCGGAAAGCGTAATGGATGTTAGCCCGGTTGAACAAAGATTTTGATCCGGCCCGGCATTGGCAGCAGGGTGGTTTTGATTGTACACATAAATGAACATCTGGTCCACCGATTCGCCTCCGGGGCACGGACCATTATCAATATTCCACTCAAAACAATTGACGCCCAGGCCAATGTTTGAAACCTGTGCTGAGGCGGAGTTGATATTATTTATTGAAGCATTTCCACAGGTGATTTCCCAGGTCCCGGTGGCGCTCACTCCGGGACTGTTTGCCTGCATGGTGTAGGTGGTGCCGCTGCACAGAAATGCATCGGGACCTGCGTTGGCAACGGGAGGAGTTCCGGTGTAACGAAACACCTGTATCAGATCAAAGTTGGCATCACACGGATAATTCTGGTGCCACAAAAAACTATTAGTTCCCAGGGAGAGGTTAGTAACTGTTGTGGTAGGTGAATTGGGGCTTGTAAGAATTCCTGTTCCTCCTATTACTGTCCAGAAGCCAGTAGCCAACGGATCAGGATTCACCGCGCTCAGTGTAGTGGTGTTGACCGAACAAAGTTGTTGATTGGGGCCGGCATCAATGGGAGTATTCGGATTCACAATCTTGAACACAATTTCAAGTATATCCGTTTGGCCAAGGTTGTTGGCTATTACAAAATCCACTGTGTCAAATCCTGTAAAACCGAACGATGCAGTGTAGCGGAAGCATGTATCGTAAGGAGAAGAAGGTGGAGCTATCACAATGGGTCCATCGTTTCCGGAAAAACTTTGGATTGCATGATTGTTTCCAGCACTCGATACGCTGATGCAATGATCAATGCTTTGTCCCTGGCAAAGGGTGCTGAGCAGATAGCTGTCGCTGGGAAGAAATGTGAATTGTGCACAAAGCAACTGGGCGGAAGAGATAAGCAGGCCCAATGCGGCTTTTGCTTTCCAATGTGAAGTATATCCTAACATGATTTTCAGAAGGGTTGGTGTATGTCTGTTGATGCCATTGCATGGACAGAGCCTGTAAATCGAACTATATACGGCACAAGGTACAAAGGGGTGGCCGCTCGTGGTAAAATTCTATAACGTGAGTAGTCTTATTTAGGAATTGGGAGGAAGATTTCAACAGTGACATATGAAATAGAAGCAATGAAGGAATTACCCTACGAACGGAAGGAGTTGGTGGAATGCTGAGAGTAACGAAGTCCCGATTTTTTTCGGGAAGAGGAAGGTTTCAACAGACTGGTTGGACGAAGTGGTTGGGAAAGGGAAAAGGGAAATGGAGGTGTTGGTTTTGATTTGTTACGATAACCGATTGCCTGCGCCCAAAGAAAAAATTCCACAAATTGCAGAGGCTTTGCGAAATACCCAACCGCGATCGGTAGTGGAATTGGCAACTCAATAGACCAAGTTTAGTGCACCAATACTCACAACCTTGTGCAAAAACTTTTAACAGTAAAAGCAAATGTTATTTCTCTGCTTCTCTTTTGTCTTTGTGAGAAAAAATTGTTTTTTGAAAGAGCGCTGGAAACTTTTTTTAATATCTGGTAGCGCGGGGTAGATTGTTGATACCAATATCTTTGACCGCAAGACCATGATCATTGAACGAACTAAAAAAGAAGTTATCTTCAGGTTATCCGGCAACTTCGGGGTTGACACCATACAGGATATGGCCAATTGGATAGAGTTCCAGGAACTCTCGAAAAAATCTGTTGCCAAACAAGGCCAGGTTGATCGATTGGTAAAGGAAATCAAGAAAGGCCGTTGGTCTAAGTCGAAGTCAAGACTGAAGTTATGAGGGTTGTGGTAGACACCAATATCGCATTCAGCTCAATACTGAATACCAACAGCCGCATTGCGCGGATAATTCTTCAACCCAAAACATCACTGAATTTCTATTCTACCGAGCAACTTCTGTCCGAAATCGAAGAGCACAAAGGCAAACTTAAAAAACTTTCGAAGTATTCCGATTCAGAATTGAACAGGGCCGTATTTCTCATCAATAAAAAAATCCGGTTCATAAACCCGGGCTTCATTCCGAAAGCAATTTTTGCAAAAGCAGAAAACCTTGCTCGGGATATTGATATTGACGATACCGAATTCATCGCTTTAACCGAACACATTCGTGGAAAATTCTGGAGCGGTGACACACAGTTGCGCACAAGTTCTCGCGAAAAAAAAATGGAAAAAATTTGTCAGCACGGAAGAGTTGTATAGCATGCTGGTTTCAAAATAATCTGAGCAGATTTCTGCCACTGCTCGTCTTTCATTGCGAAGTGCAGGGACTTCCCACGCTTCAGGCGTGGTCAGCATCATCACATTGAGGCCGTTTCATGAGCGGCAGCTTTTTTTTCACCAAAGAGTCGAATAAAGCGCGGAGGTTTACACATAGTAAATTTTTATTGATTTCTCTGCTTCTTTGCGACTCCACGTGAGATTATTTTTTCATTTGTCTTTTGAAACAGCCTCACACCACCACACTCATCTCGCAATTCAATCAGTTCAATCTTACGCAGCGACATTTCACTTTCATTAACCCGAAGGAACCAATCACACACTTACACCTTCGCCACAAAATTCAAAACCACAAACCCAAATGTTGAACTCCATAAACACAAAATCAAAAGGTGAAATCCCGAAGCAGTCGGGAAAAAACTTATTCGTCATTTTTTTTTCAATCCTTCTCACAGCAATTCAACTCCATGCTCAGGATGCACCGTCACTTACCTCTGCTATACGGGGTGTTGTGCTGGATCAGCATAGCCAATTCCCACTTCCGGGTGTCCCTGTTGTTTTGCGCGATTCCAACCCTATAAAAGGGGCAACAACCGATGCCAACGGAAATTTCCGCCTTGAAAATGTTCCCGTAGGAAGACAAAGTATTGAAGTCGCTTACCTGGGCTATGAGCCACAGATGCTTTCCAACTTGCTTATCACTTCCGGAAAAGAACTGGAGATAAACATCCAACTGATTGAAAGTGTTACCGATTTGCAAGTAGTTGAGATAACAGCTAAAGATGATAAGGCCAAAGCACAAAACGAGATGAGCACCGTTTCCACACGCACCCTCAACATGGAAGAAGCTCAGCGCTACAGCGGCACACTTCAGGATGTTGCGCGTATGGCACAGAATTATGCGGGTGTGGGAACTACCAGCGATGACCGAAACGATATTGTGATTCGCGGAAATTCACCGACTGGAGTTTTATGGCGGTTGGAAGGAATTGATGTTCCAAATCCAAATCACTTTGCAACTCTCGCAACTACAGGTGGCCCCATTTCACTCCTCAATGCTAACAATCTTTCGAGTTCCGATTTTTCAACAAGTGCGTTTGCAGCAGAATATGGAAACGCACTCAGCGGTGTGTTCGATCTGAAATTGCGAAGCGGCAACAAAGACAAACGTGAGTACATGGCTCAACTTGGTTTCAACGGCCTTGAGTTTGGTGCCGAAGGTCCGTTCAAGAAAGGAGGACAATCTTCCTATATCATCAATGCGCGGTACTCGTTTCTGGGAATTCTCACCGGCCTTGGTGTTGATTTCGGAACAGGAACGGCTGTACCCGAATACCAAGACGTAACATTCAAACTCGATTTGCCGACAGAGAAGGCGGGACGCTTTACTGTGTTCGGGGTGGGAGGAAATAGTTTCATTCATTTCAAACCCGAGCAGCAAGGCGAAAACAATTTGTACGCAAGCGACAATGAAGCACAACAATTCCACAGCAAAACAGCAATTGCGGGAATGACCCACACATATTTCTTTTCAGAAAAAACATTTGGCAAACTCACCCTTGCGGCTACAACAGGAGGAACCGAAGGATGGATTGACACGCTGGATTTTGATGGAAATCCAACACGATTTTTCGGAGTGTTTCAACAGCAAAATGAATTAAAGGGCAACTACACCATCAACTCAAAAATCAATGCTAAGCACACCGTGAAGGGTGGCGTGATGTACAATTTTTTCGACTTCGATGTGGAGGACAGTGTGCGCTATGTGGGCAACTACTATTACAAGGAAAGAGATTTTGAAGGACAGACGGGACTCGCGCGTGCATTTGCGCAATGGCAGTATCGCCCCACCGATTTGTGGACAATAAACACGGGAGTTTACTCACAGCATTTTTTGTACAACAGCACTACATCTGTCGAGCCGCGCATCGGTGCGCGGTATGCGCTCACCGAAAAACAATCGCTGAGTTTTGGAGCGGGAATGCACAGCCAACTTCAACCCATTGTTGTGTACTTCAATCGGGAGGAAGATGATTTGGGAAACACTCTTGCCAACAACAAAGAACTCGACTTCAACAAAGCCGTTCATGGTGTGATAGGGTACGACAATCAACTTGGAAAAAACCTGCGCCTGAAAACAGAGTTGTATTATCAGTACCTCTATGATATCGCGGTGGATCGCTTGCCATCAACTTTTTCCATCCTCAACACCGGTGCGGATTTCGTCATGCCCAACAAAGGTGACCTGATGAACGAAGGGACAGGAACTAACTACGGAATTGAACTCACGCTTGAACGGTTTTTGGATAGAGGATTTTATTTTCTATTTACCACTTCACTTTTCGATTCGAAGTACAAAGGCAGCGATGGTGTGGAACGAAATTCTGCCTTCAACGGCAACTATGTATTCAACCTTCTTGCAGGAAAGGAATGGAAAGTGGGCAAGAGCAACGCTGTGACGCTTGACTTCAAAACAACTTATGCAGGTGGCAGAAGATTCACTCCAATTCTGTTGGAAGAATCCATTGCGCAAGAGGAAGAGGTTCGTGATGAAGCGAACGCATTTGCCGACCAGTACAAAGCCTACGTTCGTACCGATTTCAAAATTGGTTTCCGCATGAACCGCCCGAAATACTCGCAGGCAATTTCGCTGGACATCCGCAACGTGACCAACGAACAAAACGTGTTCATCCAGAATTTCGACTCGCGAAGCGGAGAAATTGAAACAGTTTATCAGACAGGATTTTTTCCAATTGTTGTTTGGAATATCTGGTTTTAGTTTTTTGTTATAGGTTAAAAGATCAATGTTTAAAAACAAACACAAACACAACTGCGAGTATATCGGATTTAACGATCGGTGGTTCATGGTCTTTGCTATTCCGCTACTGGCGCTGATTATGCCTGCGTTGTTTCTGGGACTGTCATGGCAAGAAAGTTTAGCGTATTTCTTCCAGAGTGTTATTCCTTCGGTTGGATTCACTGCGCTGTTCTGGTTAGGTGATCGGTACATAGTGATTCTTCACCGCAAAAGATTTCCCGGCATTGAACAGTTGAAAAGGCGCCTGGTTGTGCAATCAATCGCTATCATCATTTACACAATGCTTGTGGCATGGGTACTCAGGTTTGTTGAAGATAAAATTCCAAACAATCCCTGGGCTCATGCCGAAGGCGGATACTGGAAAACATTTGGCTCAAGCATTTTCATAACTGCACTGGTCACCACCATTTACGAAGCAGCTTACTTCATCAACATGTGGAAACAAAGCATTGCGGCCAATGAAAAACTGAAACAGGAAAATGTGACCAGTCAACTGGAAGCCATGAAGAACCAGGTGAATCCACACTTCCTCTTCAATTCGCTCAACACACTCGCCAGCATTATTCCCGAAGACCAAAACAAAGCGGTGGAGTTTGTGCAGAAACTTTCGATGGTGTATCGATGCATATTAGACCTGCGTGATAAAACCAGTTTCACATTGGAAGAAGAACTTATGTGCACGGACAATTATATCTTCCTGCTCAAGACGCGATTCGAAGAAAATCTCCGGTTCCAAATTTCGATTGAGGACAGTGCAAAGAAAAAATTTGTTGTGCCTATGTCGTTGCAGATGCTGATTGAAAATGCGGTAAAACACAACGTGGTTTCTCAGCGTAAGCCGCTGGTAGTTTCCATACGGTCGGAAAATGATGAACTTGTGATATCCAACCCGATTCACCTCAAAGCACAGGAAAGCGAAGGCACCAGAGTGGGTTTGCAAAATATTGACAATCGCTATCGCCTTACTTTCGGGAAAGAGATATCCGTAAACGAAACAAAAGAAAATTTCGAAGTAAGGCTACCACTTCTTTCTATCGAAGAATATGAAAGTACTCATCATTGAAGATGAACAGCCCGCAGCCAAGCGCCTGCAAAGGCTCATTGAAGAAGTGAGACCACGGGCGGAAGTGGTGCGGGTGATTGACTCCGTAGAAGAGGCCGTTGAGTTCTTTTCGTCAGGGACTAAAGTCGCACTCATTTTCATGGACATCCAACTGGCCGATGGATTGAGTTTCGATATTTTTTCGAAAGCCGCGGTGAGTGCTGCGGTCATCTTCACCACTGCATTCGACCACTATGCGGTAAAAGCATTTAAGGTGAACAGCGTTGACTACCTGCTCAAGCCGGTAGAATTGGAGGAACTGAAACATGCAATTGAAAAATTTGAGACGATTTATTCCCGCTCGCAGCAACCCGATTTTTCATCCATCCTAAAAGCCATAAGTGAACGCAAGGATGATTTCAAGAAAAGATTTCTTATTAAAACTGCAGCGCGACTTGCATTCGTGAAAGTGGAAGATGTGGCCTACTTCTTCAGCGATGATGGCAACTCATTTCTAGTTACAACTAAGAACGACCGTTTTCTGCTCGACTCGATTCTTGACGAAATAGAATCACAACTCAATCCAGAGCAATTCTTTCGAATCAACCGCGCAATGATTCTTTCTCTTTCCTCCATCAAAAAAATTGAACCGCACTTCAACAATCGGTTTGCGCTTGAACTTTCACCTCCATTCGAAACAGAAGTAATTGTTAGCCGTCAGCGCGGTGCAGAATTTAAGGCATGGCTGGATTCGTAAAGCGCAACTTGTATGAGAGTCTTAAAAACAAAAAAGGCCGCCATTGAAAGACAGACCTATGCTTTTTCTGTTGAATTATTGTGAACTATAGCCAGCGGGATGGATGGATATGCGACTAGAGAATGTGGAACTCCAAAACCGGAGCTGGAAACTAACTAGAGCCTCTCAATCCCTTTGTGCCTGCGCTCATCACTTGTAGTGAGTTTCTTGCGGCCTTTCGCCCTGCGCGAAGCCAGAACTGCGCGGCCACCCACACTTTTCATGCGCTTGCGGAAACCATGTTTGTTTCTGCGTTTGGTATTGGAGGGCTGGTAGGTGCGTTTCTGTGCCATGCTGATGTGAGTTGTTTACTGTTCCTTTTTTCTAAAGGGGCGCAAATATAACCGGCACTCAACTCCATGCAACTTCCCTGTTATTCATTTCACAAGTAGTATTCCGGTTCGTGAAGCGGTTCAATTTAAACAACCAAACTCAATTCATCCCGCATACAGCCTACTGCCGCCTGCGCTACCATCCCGATTGCACAGCCAGCCGCAGGCAGGTAGCGGGAGCTTCCTGCACCCAGCCTACTCTCTACTTTCGCCCGTTCTATTATGGAAGAAAACAACGACAGCGGACAAAACCCACCCAAGAAGAAAATCTCCCGTGACTCCCTGCGCAGATCCTGGGGTCTTTATAAATACATCCGACCCTACCGCTTCTGGTTTTGGTTAGGTGTGATGCTGCTCTTGTTCTCAAGCAGTTTCACCCTCATCATCACACGTTTACTTGGTCAGCTTGCCGGACTTGGAGTGAACGATAACAGCATTACACAAGAACTCGAAGGCCAGATGAACACCGGCTACCTCAACCAAATCATTTCCTTCGATTTTGCTATTGATTCCATCCAAACCGTGGTCGTCATTCTCTTTGTATTGCTCATCATCCAGGGCGTGGTGTCGTTCCTCCGTGTCTATGTATTCAGCTACGTTACCGAGAACGCCATGCGCTCCCTCCGCAACGACACCTACCAGAAAATCATTTGTATGCCCATGCAGTTTTTTAATGAACGCAGAGTAGGCGATTTGAACTCACGCCTCTCTTCCGACATCACGCTCATTCAGGAAACCCTTACCTGGACCCTTGCCGAAATCATCCGCCAACTGGTCGTCATTGTTTTTGGAATCGCTATGCTCGTGAGCTATTCACCCAAACTCACACTCGTTATGTTGTGTTCACTTCCTGTCATCATGGTAGCCGCAGTAGTCTTTGGAAGATTCATCCGCAAACTCAGCAAACAGACACAGGACAAAGTTGCAGAATCAAACGTCATCGTTTCCGAAACACTTACAGGAATAGTAAACGTGAAAAGTTTCACTAACGAAATGTTCGAGGTATTGCGTTACGGCAAAAGCATCAGCGATGTGCGCAACCTTGCCATGCGCGGTGCACGCTGGCGCGGAATGTTTGCCACCTTCATTATCGTGTTTGCATTTGGTGCGCTTGCACTTGTTATCTGGCAGGGAGCATTACTCATGCAAAGTGGTGAACTGCCCTCCGAACTCTTTTTCACCTTCCTTCTCCTCACAGGCCTTGTTGCCGGAAGCATCGGAGGCATCGCTTCACAAATCGGAAGTGTGCAGCGCAGCATAGGCTCCATAGAAAACGTGCTGGATATATTAGGATATGAAGCAGAACCAGTAAGGATGATTGAGGAAGAAACGTCCGTTCCAATTCGCGGTGATGTACAATTTGATAGTGTGACGTTCCACTACGCATCCAGATCTGATGTTACTGTGTTAAGCAATGTTTCATTTCATGCAAACTCCGGCCAAACTGTTGCACTCGTTGGTCCATCTGGCAGCGGCAAGTCAACCATGGCATCACTCATTCAACAATTTTATGTTCCCGTCTCAGGCCAAATTCTTTTTGATGGCAAGCCTGCAAAAGATTACGACCTCACAGCATTGCGAAACCAAATGGCCTTTGTTCCGCAGGAAGTAATTCTGTTCGGTGGCACCATCCGCGAAAACATTGCCTACGGAAAACCATCGGCCAGCGAAGATGAAATTCGAGAAGCGGCTCGAAAAGCAAATGCACTCGACTTCATAGAAATTTTTCCTCAAAAGTTTGAAACCATAGTTGGCGAGCGGGGCATTCAACTAAGCGGTGGTCAACGCCAACGCATTGCGATTGCCAGGGCAGTGTTGCGCAATCCCACCATCCTCATTCTTGATGAAGCCACCAGTTCGCTCGACAGCGAAAGTGAAAGGCAAGTTCAGGAAGCTCTGGACAATCTGATGCGCAATCGTACGAGCATCGTAATCGCCCACCGCCTTTCCACCATCCGCAATGCCGATAAAATTCTTGTGCTCGAAAAAGGTAAAATAATAGAAGAAGGCCGCCATGATGAACTGATGTCACGCGAAGGAGGTTTGTACAAGCGGTTAAGCGAATTGCAGTATCGCAATGAAGTTGAATCTTCAGAAGTGTAATGTTGTTGCCCACATGTGAGCAAAGCCATTTGCCATCAGTATGATAAGATTGCATTTCGGTATTTTTCTATACGGTATGAATTGGCAGATTACACAGCACTTCATGTTTCAATATAAATCCAGCTTCTTGGCTTGTTAACCCGATTCAAAAAAAATTTATGGGCAGGCCGTGCTCAATCAGCGAAAGTGATATTGGCAACATTATCATTCAACTTGAGGCTTACGTTTCTTCCAAGGTAAAATGCGCGGTTATCATCCAGGTGCCCTGCGGGAAATCCTGACAACACCGGAATTTGCAGCATGTCTCCTAAACGCTGCACGGTTTCGTTAGCAGAAAAACCCCACGGGTTTTCATCGGGAAATCCAAAAGCTGTAGTGTTGTCCCTCATCTGTGTCAATCCTCCCACTATTATGGTTTGCACTCGTTCGAGTACAGATGCGCGTTTCAGTGCCATCATCATACGGTCAATGTGGTAGAGCATCTCGTCAACATCTTCAAGGAAAAGTATGCAGGGTTCAGTAGGCTCCCGAAAGGTGTCGGGCTGGCGGTTACTTCCGAGTGTGCTGTATAGCAAGGAAAGGTTTCCACCAATCAGCGGGATGGGTTCTGGTTTGGTGGGCACTGGCACTTCGGAGTTGAGGATTTTTACTGACCATGTCACTTCATTCAACTCACCAGTGAGTGCAAGGCGGAGCGTTTCCAGCGCTGCTGCTGTTGCTTTTGGAAATGAATAGGGCATGGTGCTGTGAATGGTTGCGATACCCTGCGCGTTGAGCAATGAATGAAGCACAGTTACATCACTATAACCGCAAATCCATTTTGGGTTTTTCAGGAAGCCTGAAAAATCAATACCGTCAATTATGCGCACTGTTCCATAACCACCGCGTGCAATGAGAATTGCTTTCACCGCTGGGTCATCGAGTGCGGTTTGAAAATCCGCGGTGCGCTCGTCATCGGTTCCGGCAAGTTGAAAGTGTGGTGTGAAAACGTGGTTGCCAATCTTGGTTTTGAACCCCCACAAGTGAAGTATGTTCAGCGCTGGTTGCAATTGCTGGTGTGTGAGCCAGCGCGCTGTAGCAACAATTGCTATGGTGTCACCGGGCTTGAGATAAGGAGGTACTATGGATTGCATGAGGCAAATGTGTGCGATTTACCACTAAGGCACTAAAGCAGAGAGAGAAAGAGAAGTAAAAAACTCGTGAAAACAAACCCTCCACATTTGCGCTTGCCCTGGCTTTTGCGTGAATAAATTTCGACATGATTCCATACAATCTTCAATGCCTGAAATGTCTAATCCCCGTCATATACATGGACATCTTGTTTGCATTGCAGTAGTCAATTGAAAGTTGATCTTTAATGGAACCGCCCGGCTGAACTACTGCTGTGATTCCGGCCTGATGCGCAATTTCTACGCAATCAGGAAAGGGGAAGAATGCATCGCTGGCCATCACTGCACCCTTCAGATCAAAATCGAATGAATGCGCTTTGGCAATCGCCTGTCGCAATGCATCCACGCGCGATGTCTGGCCGGTGCCGCTTGCCAGCAGTTGATGATGTTTAACCAGCACAATGGTGTTGCTTTTAGTATGCTTCACCACTTTGTTTGCAAAGAGCAAATCACTCATTTCAGGAGTAGCGGCTTCTTTTTCCGTTACAAGTTTCAGGTCGTGTTCGCGTTCCGATTTTGCATCACGCTCCTGCCAGATGACACCATTGAGCAAGGTGCGAAGTTGGGCATTGGGCAAATCTGTTTTCTTCTGCCGAAGCAAAATCCGATTTGGTTTCATCGCCAATATTTCCAGCGCCTGCGTTTCAAACTTTGGTGCAATTACCACTTCACAAAACAGCGGATTTATTTTTTCTGCCGCTGCTGCATCAATTGCCACATTCGTTATAAGAATTCCTCCAAAGGCTGAAACAGGGTCGCAGGCCAGTGCTGCTTCGTATGCAGCACTGATGGTTTTTCGCGAGGCAATTCCACAAGCGTTATTGTGTTTCAGGATTGCAAACGTGGGGTCATTCTTTTGTGCAAATTCGTTCATCAGCAAAACCGCAGCGTCAACGTCCAGCAGGTTGTTGTAGGAAAGTTCTTTGCCGTTCATCTTCTCAAATATTGCATCCAGGTCACCGAAGAAAATACCACGCTGGTGAGGGTTTTCACCATAGCGAAGCATTGCACCGTTTTGCTCGCTCACTTTAAGTGAATGAATTTCATCACCACAAAACCACTGATAGATTTTAGAATCATAGTGCGATGAAACATCGAATGCTTCGCGCGCAAAATTTCTTCTCTGCTCTTCAGAAGTTGTTCCGCCAGAGTGGAGAATTTCCTGTAAGTTGTTGTATTGATTCTTCGATGAAACAATCACTACATCGCGGAAATTTTTAGCTGCTGCACGAATCAGGGAAATTCCACCGATGTCAATTTTCTCCACAATATCTTCATGAGATGCACCTGATGCAACGGTCTTCTCGAAAGGGTAGAGATCAACCACCACAAGGTCAATTTCAGGAATAGCAAACTCAGCAAGTTGATTGCGATCACCTTCATCATTTCGCCTTGCCAGTATTCCCCCAAAAACTTTCGGGTGAAGTGTTTTTACCCTTCCTACAAGTATGGATGGGTAGCCGGTGAGGTCTTCTACGGCCTTCACCGGCACACCAAGTTTTTCAATAAAATCCTGCGTTCCTCCCGTGGAATAAATGGTGATGTTGAGTTGGTGGAGTGCATTAACAATGGGTTCCAATCCGTCCTTATCAAATACTGAAACTAGTGCAGATTGAAGTCTTTTGGTGGGCATGGAGGAATAGAATTTATTTGGTAATGCTTTTTAGGTTGAAGCCGGAACAGCCGGTTGAAAATCGAGGGGGCGAAATTAGTCTCACCCTCCCGGTCTCACTGGTTTCGGTTATTCATCTTTCATCAAAATCGGGAGAAGCACATTCAACCCAACAGATTAGTTTCGCGAGCTACGATGGCACTCATTCTTCGACTTTTCCGCGAGAGTTTTCTGTTTGCATGGCAGGCTCTGGTTGCTAATAAACTGCGCACCGTCCTTTCACTTTTGGGGGTCACCATCGGAATTTTTCTCATCATAATAGTGCTCAGCCTGGTGGACAGTTTAGAGGCTGATATGAAGGGCAGTTTCGACATGATTGGTAATGATATCATCATGATTCAGATTATGCCAATAGGAGCACCAGATGAGGGTGACGAGGAATACGAGTGGTGGAAATACTTCGCACGGCCCCAACCCACACTTGAACAGATGGAAGAACTGCGCGGACGATTGACCTCGGCACAAAACGTGGCCTACCGTGCATTCACGGTAAAAACATCAGAATACAAAAACAGTTATTTCAATGAATCATACACTATCGGGATCACTTACGAATTCCGCGAAGTGATTGCGGTAAAACTTGCATCGGGGCGATACTTCACGCCCATTGAATGCGAAGGCGGTGGCAACTTCGCCATTATCGGTGACCGAATTCGCGAAGAACTTTTTGGTTCGCTCGATCCAATAGGTAAAGAGATAAAAGTGGGTGGGCAAAAAGTTTCTGTTATTGGTGTAATGACGAAGGAGGGCGCTGCATTATTCAGCAATGGTTTCGACCAGGCCGTGTTGCTTCCCATTCATTTCAGTCAGCGGCTCATCAACCTGGGTGAAGATGACGGAGCTATCTTGATTAAGCCCCGTGAAGGAATTTCCGCTGCCGAGATGAAAGATGAAATTGTGGCCAACTTCCGTCCTGTCAGAAAAATAAAACCCGGAGCACCTAACAATTTTTCGGTGAATGAGGCCAGCACCATCAGCAAAATAATTGAAGGACTGATGGGTTTTCTTGACAAAGTTGGAATTGTGATTGGAATTTGCGCGATACTTATCGGAGCATTCAATATTGCCAATATCATGTTTGTCTCAGTGCGCGAGCGCACCAACATTATTGGGATTCAGAAATCACTTGGCGCAAAAAACTCTTTTGTAATGGCGCAATTTCTTTTCGAGTCCATTGCGTTGTGCCTCATTGGTGGTGCCATTGGTTTGTTGTTGGTGTATCTCATCTTCCTGTTGCTGGGTTCGTTCGTTGATTTCGATTTTATGCTTCCAACCAAAAGAATTGTTCTTGGATTGGTGATAGCCGTGATCACCGGATTGGTTTCAGGCATCATTCCCGCATGGATGGCTGCCCGGATGAATCCAGTGGATGCCATCCGTTCGAAGTGAACAACTCTTTCATTTTGTGAAATTATTTGGAACAAAAAAGTGAAGCCAGCAAATCATAACTGTAAAAGATTTGCTGGCTTTGCGTTCCCTTTGCTTTCCCTTTGCGTCTTTGCGGAAACTTATCTTCAGAACCTGAAAGCAATACCTAAAGTGTAGGCGTATTTATCCGTCACCGAAGTTTTTGTATCAAACGAAATGGAATGGCCGTCATCAATCGTTATGCTCTCCTGATCCACATAACTAGCCTCACTTCCGCGAAGGTTTTCGAAGCGACCCTCTACCATCACGCCTTCAATCATTTCTATTCGAAGTCCTGCTGCCCATCCGGCAACGAAACCAAAATCGCGTTGATAAACATTGCGATCCCTAGCATCGCTGGAAGGATTATCATCCATGGTAATTACCGTGCGGGTTGAATAGTTTTCGAAACCTGCAAGCACTTCACCATAAGGTTGAATCATTCCTGCAAAAGGTTTGAAACGACCAATGGCTGTATAGCGATAATTGTTGATGCCAATTTTCATTTTTCCTGCTTTCACAATTTCATCACCTTCACTGTCGAATACACCTGTGCTCACCATCACCTCTTCGTTCTGTGAACCCATGCTATTCCATGCCACGCCCATTCCAACTTCTATAGGTGAGCGACCTATTGGACCGGTAAATGTGCCGGAGAAACCAGCAGGATATCCGTCATAAGTATCACCATACTGGCCGAGTGGCTGCACCACTTGCACCCCAAAGCCCAGTGTCGGTTTGCGTGGATTCTTCTGTGCTAACAGTGATACGGAGAGAAAGCCAAAAAGAAATGCAGTGTAGATTTTTTTCATTGTGTTGTGTTTTATGAGGACGCTGAAAACCAATCTTTATGCCAGCGCGGGAAAATTATTGGTTTAATGAAATGGTGATTTGGCGAGTGAGCCGGGTTTTAACCGCAAAACTGTTGAACAAAATAGCGTTGTAATAAACTCTCCACTATTTGGCCTCTCCTATAATTTCGCCCGTTCCACAATGGAAAGTTCGATCAAACATAAAGTGTTGGTAACGGGAGCCAATGGCCAACTAGGCCGTGAATTTCAACTCTTAGCGCGTGCCTTCAGTGATTTTGATTTTGTCTTTGCCGATAAGATGACGCTTGATGTGTGTCTGCATCAGCATGTGCTTGATTTTGTCAAAGAGTTAAAGCCTGATGCTGTTATCAATTGTGCTGCATACACAAATGTTGAGAAGGCGGAGACAGAAAAAAAAGCATCACAGTTGGCAAATGCCCATGCACCGGCATTCCTGGCAGAAGCTTGTGCGGCAACTGAAAGCCTGCTCATTCACTTTTCAACCGATTATGTTTTTGACGGAAAGAAAAATTCACCTTATAGCGAAGAGGATGCAGAACATCCACTCTCCACATATGGCCGCACGAAATGGGAAGGCGAAAAATTGCTTGACGAAAAACTGAAACGTCATTTCATCATTCGCACTTCATGGCTCTACTCCACTTTCGGACATAATTTTTTCAAAACGATGATTCGCCTCGCTAAGGAAAAAGGTGAGCTTACTGTGGTAAACGACCAGGTTTCATCGCCCACTTATGCACGACATATGGCTGAGGATGTATTGAAACTTTTGCAAAAAACAATTGTGCGCACTGAGCATGTTGACCACGGAATTTATCACTACGCTCAGGAGGGCACAGCATCCTGGTACGATTTCACTGTGGAGATTTTGAAAGATGCCGGAATATCAGTACCAGTTCACCCGGTTTCATCATCCACTTACCTTACAAGAGCATTGCGTCCGCCCTACTCAAAACTCGACAACAACAAGTTTATCTTCAACACAGGCATAACACCCTTACACTGGAAGGAAGGTCTTGCCTCGTGTATGGCCTCTTGGAAAACAGAGCATGAAAACCAATTCTGAATCAGAAAACATCGCGATAGAAAAAGCACAGCGCTGGCTGAATGCTGCCATTGATGACGAAACGCGTTCGGCCATTGAACACATGCTCAGGCATGATTCAAAAGCATTGACGGAAGCATTTCACAACGACCTCGACTTTGGCACCGGAGGTCTTCGCGGAGTGATGGGGGTCGGGAGCAACCGCATCAATCGCTACACAATTGGAATGACCACGCAGGGCCTTGCAAATTATTTGAAGAAACAATTTTCGGGTGAAAAAATTTCTGTAGCCATTGCGCATGATTCACGAAATAACTCAGACTATTTCACAAAAGTGGCAGCGGATGTATTGAGTGCAAATGGCATTCATGTTTTTCTTTTTCGTGAATTGCGTCCCACGCCCCTTTTGTCGTTTGCCGTCCGTCATTTGAAATGCAATGCGGGAATTGTGATCACTGCTTCCCACAATCCACGGCAGTACAACGGCTACAAAGTTTACTGGAATGATGGAGCACAAGTTGTTCCGCCATACGACAAAGGCATTATCGCTGAAGTGCGTTCTGTGAACGGAATTGAGTCGGTGAGTTTTTCGCGCAATGAAAAACTGGTTCATGTTCTCGATGATAGCGTAGAGGAAGCCTACCTCTCGAAACTTCAAACTGTGATTCATTCTAAAGAAGAAATTGCAAAAGCCGCGGATTTGAAAATTGTTTACACCTCAATTCATGGTACAGGCATCACGATAGTGCCGAAGGCCTTGAGTGCGGTTGGTTTTTCGAACATTCAAATTGTGGAAGAACAATCCGCACCCGATGGAAATTTTCCAACAGTGAAATCTCCCAACCCTGAAGAAAAAGAAGCGCTCGACCTCGCACTTCAACTCGCAGAAAAAACTGGTGCCGACCTTGTACTGGCTACTGATCCGGATGCAGACCGTGTGGGGATTGCTGTACGCAACAACGAAGGAAAAATGGTTTTGCTCAACGGCAACCAAGCCGGAAGTCTCATTGTTTATTACGCGTTAATGCAATGGCAACGAAAGGACATTCTGGACGGACGACAGTTCGTTGCAAAAACGATTGTGACAACTGAATTGATTGCAGCCATCGCAAAAAAGTTTGGAGTGAAATGTTATGACACACTCACAGGTTTCAAATACATAGCAGAAGTGATGCGCAGCAAAGAGGGAACAGAATACTTCATCTGTGGTGGAGAAGAAAGTTATGGCTATCTCGTGGGCGATTTTGTGCGGGACAAGGACGCTGTCATTTCATCCATAGTGTTGAGCGAGATAGCGGCATGGTGCCATGCGAACTCTACCACCATCTGGCAACTCCTTCAAAAAATTTATTCTGAGTTTGGTTTTTACTTCGATGAACTTTTTACAAAAACAATAGAGGGTCTTGATGGATTGAAAGCAATTGATGCAATGATGACCACGCTGCGAATCAATCCGGCAAAGGAACTTGCAGGCTCTCGTGTTGTGAAATTGGTGGATGTACAGCAATCCACTACCACTGATGTGCTCACCGGAAAAATTTCCACATTAGATCTTCCGCATTCGAATGTTCTGCAATTTTTTCTTGAAGACGGATCCAAAATTTCCGCAAGGCCAAGCGGAACAGAGCCGAAGATCAAGTTTTATTTTTCGCTTCGGGGTGATGCACGAAATTTATCGTATGAAAATTTTGTGGAGAAAAGCAGAATAAGAATTTCAGAAATTAAGATAGAAATGAATCTGTAAACCGCTATTCATTTGATGCAGTCTCTTTGGGTTCAGTGTTGAGGATGGCATCATCCAATCCCTTCTCCTTCAACTTACGGTAAAACTCACTGTTCTCCACCACAGGCAGAATTGCCATCGAGAATTTATAGATGGGGGCAAACAATAATGAATTTGTCTTTTGCTCCTTAGGAAGAATATTGTAGCGTTCATCCACTGCATTCAGCAAAATGAAAATGATGCTGAGGAAGAGTACCATCCGCGACAAACAAAAAATAGAACCTCCGGCTTTGTTAAGTTTTTCACCACTTGCTTCATTTACGTTCTCTGAAATTTTCTTTCCCAACAACCAAAGTCCTACCAACACAAGAACGAAGATTAAAATGAAAACGATGATAGGCAGGTATTCACTTTTCACCTGCATGGTGTCACGCAACCAGTGTGTTAGAAAATTGGAACACCGCACTGCCAGATAGATTCCGGCAAAGAGTGCGAGGATGGAAAACAATTCCATCACGAAGCCATTTTTCCAGCCCTTCCAGGCTGCAAAAGCGAGCGGAATAAAAATGAGTATGTCGAGAAGGCTAATCACAACACAAACCTACAAGCCCGTGTTTTGAAAATCGAGTGAACAAGTGGCTTGCTTTTAAACCAAGATTTCAACAAAAGAAGTATGCAGTAGACAGTCGGCAGCGGTCAGTTTCTGGTCTCCGGTCGCTGACCTTCGGTTTTCGGCATCAGCACATCGGCAAATCAGCACATTTGCACATTGATCTCCCGTCTTCTCAAAATCTTGCATAACTCCTGCGTTTGATTCGCGGCATTCCCCCTTTGTCCAGGCATCCCTTGCGATGGCTTTCTTCGGAATCGTGGTTGCCAAGTCTGGCAGACTCCACCCAATCATTGCAAGCACCATCGGAATCATGCAGCGTGTAGGAACACCAACCACGGTAATAAAAAATTTCATCACTGAAATCAGTTTCCTCCAGCAACAATTCCGAAAGTATCTCCTTTGCCTGTTCGTTTAGCCCCAGATCCATGGTGAGTGTGGCGAAGTGAAATTTTGCGCGGTGTAGTTTTGGGTTAATCAAGTAAGCAGTTTTAAAATCTTCCATTGCAAGAAGAATCTTCCGCTGATCAGCGAAAATGGCTCCGCGCAGAAAGTAAGCTTCTTCATATAAAGAATCGAGGGCAACGGCTTCGTCCACATATCTCAATGCTGCATTGTTTTCCATCATCAGGTATTCGATGTGCGCCAGCCAGTAATACGCTTTCGGATCCTCGCGGTCATATTCCAGGTAAGCCACTATGTCCAGTTTAGCAGTGTCGTAAGCCCCGGCAGATGACCGGCAAATCCCGCGATTCAACAATAAGTCAGGGTTGGCATATCCATGAAGTTTCGCACGGTCATAGTCATTGAGTGCCTCTGAAAATTTTCCTAGTTTGTGCAAGCAATCTGCACGAAGCATGTATGCCCCGGGCGAAAGCTCGTTACGCCCTTTAGCATTTAGTTTTTCAATGGCTTGTTCGAAATGGCCACCTGAATAATCCGCATGAGCCATAGCTAAATCCTCCTGGCATAGGGCGAAGGAACAGAATAAAATCAACGAAGAAACCATCAACCAATTTTTCATCCTTGTACGATTTGAAATCCCTTTACGCATTTTCCTTCGTGATGGTTATGGGAACGATCAGGTCGCGCAAAGTGCCTTGGACAGCCTGCTGATACTTTGATCCCAGGCAGTATTGAACCCATTTAAGTTTGCCGCATTATGGATGTCATTATTCGCGAGGGTAAAAAGGAAGATATTCCACAGGTATTAGAGTTGGTGAATGAACTTGCGGAATATGAGCGTGCTCCCCGGGAAGTAACCAACACGGAAGAAGAAATGCTGCGTGATGGATTCGGTGTAAATCCGGTTTATGGAATGTTCGTGGCTGAATTGGACAAGGAAATTGTGGGTATGGCTATCCACTATATCCGTTATTCTACGTGGAAAGGAAGATGCCTTTACCTGGAAGACATTGTGGTAAAAGAAAACTTTCGCGGAAAACAAATTGGCCGAATGTTGTTCAATGAAGTCGCCCTGCTGGCCAAACGAAAAAACTATGCTGCGCTTGTGTGGCAAATTCTGGACTGGAATGAACCGGCACTGAATTTCTACCGCAAGTACAACGCTGAGTTTGATGATGAATGGGTAACTGGAAAACTCACGAAAGCTCAGCTCACAAACTTTCAACCACTTTGAATCATGAACAATCCATCGGTCATCGGTCATCCTAGCTCCGGCCTCAACGTTTTCAAATTCGGTGGCGCATCGGTGCGGGATGCTGAGGCCGTGCGAAACGTTGCAGCCATTCTGAAAATGTTTGCAGGAGAAAAAATCGTGGTAGTAATCTCCGCTATGGGGAAAATCACAAACGCACTGGAAGAACTACATGCCGCCCGGTTTCATAAAGAGGATTACAAACCATTCATTAAAAAAATCAGGGACTTTCATATTGCCATCGGCAACGATTTGTTCGGTGAAGAATCAGACGACATGAACGCAGTTTATGATTTGTTTGAAGAATTGGAGATGAAAGTGATGGAACCTTGTTCTTCCGATTTCGATATGGAATACGACCAGGTGGTGAGTTTTGGCGAGTTGATTTCCACCGCAATGGTTCAAGCGTTTCTTGCAAAAAACAATTTTTCAAGTGCCTGGACGGATGCACGTATGATTATTAAAACAGACAACCGTTATCGCGATGCACGTGTGGACTGGAACAGAAGTGCACTAGGTGCAGAACAGGTGAAATTGTTGCTGGAGAATAAAGACATTGTCATTATCCAGGGCTTCATCGGAAGCACTTCTGTTGGCAACACCACCACGCTCGGGCGGGAAGGGTCTGACTTCACTGCAGCGGCCATGGCACACCTTCTCGATGCAGGGAGTGTCACCATCTGGAAAGATGTTCCCGGTATGCTGAATGCCGACCCCAAATGGTTCTCGGACACAGTGAAGCTGGATAAAATTTCTTTTCGCGAAGCCATCGAACTTGCCTACTACGGTGCCAGCGTTATTCACCCGAAAACCATCAAACCAATCCAGAACAAGAACATTCCGCTACACATCAAATCTTTTATTCATCCGGATGAAGAAGGTTCAGTGATTCAGGAAAATATGGATTACGACCATCTTGTTCCCAGTTACATCTTTACAGACAAACAAGTTTTGATTTCCATCACCCCTCGCGATTTCAGCTTTGTGGCTGAAGACAACCTGCGAGATATTTTCGATGTGCTTGCTTCGCTTGGAATTCGTGTTCGGCTGATGGAAAACTCCGCAATTTCACTTTCACTTGTTACAGATAAAGATGATTACAAACTTGAAAAACTGTTTGCAGAGTTGCATCACAATTATCAAGTGAAGTACAACGAAAATCTTGTGTTGCTCACTGTTCGTCACTACAACGATGAGACGCTAAGAAAACTCACGGCAGGAAAAGAAATTTTGCTGGAACAACGATCGAGGCAAACCGTAAGGATGGTGGTCAAGGGTGAATTCAAGAAAGTTATCGCCTAACAAAAAAGGCTGTTACACCCTTAGCGCAACAGCCTTCATTCACCATCCGGTAAATTTTTTTAATACTCATCTTCGTTGAAGAAGAAATCCTCTTTGGTAGGATAATCCGGCCAGATGTCTTCGATGTTTTCAAAGACTTCTTCGTCATCTTCAATTTGCTGAAGGTTCTCCACCACTTCGAGTGGTGCACCTGTGCGCATTGCAAAATCTATAAGCTCATCTTTAACAGCAGGCCAGGGAGCATCTTCGAGGTATGAGGCAAGTTCTAACGTCCAATACATAGTGGTAAAATTTTTATATAACGTCCCGTAAAACGAGGCGCGAATGTAAAAGTTTTGATCGTGCGCCCGACACTGAATTTAGCGGGATGCACAAATACCCGGTTATGCCTCTAACCACGAGGCTTCCAGGGTATTTCCAAAACATCATTTTCCTGTGAAATTTTTCTGCTAAGCACAAAAAAGTAGTCGGAAAGCCGGTTGAGATAGATGAGCAAAACGGGATTTGTGGCTTCCTGTTCATGGAGAGCAGTGAGGCATCTTTCTGCTCTGCGGCACACACATCGAACAATGTGGCATTGCGAAGCGGATGGATGTCCTCCGGGTAAAATGAAGTTGCGCATTTCCGGAAGCTGCAATTCCATCTGGTCCATTTCCTGTTCAAGTTTTTGCACGTCACTCTCGGTAATGTGTGGAAGTTTCATCTTCCCCTCATGTGCAGGATCAAGCGCAAGATGACTTCCCAGAGTGAACAAACGTTCCTGGATTTCAAGCAGCATAGTCTGGTGGCTTTCTCCTGCAACATCACGCAACAAACCGATGTGCGAATTCAATTCGTCAACAGTTCCATAAGCTTCAATGCGCAGATGGTGCTTGGGAACAAGTGTTCCTCCAAGAAGTGAAGTGGAACCGGTGTCTCCTTTCTTAGTGTAGATTTTCATTTTAAGTCAAAAATGAGGTAAGGCAAAATCAGAAGGCAAAAAGCAAATAGCAATAGCCATGCATAGCGTGGAAAATTCAATGGGGTGTTTGAGGTTTGAGGAATTGAAATATTTTTGAAATTGGTTTCCACGTAAGTGTGAAAAATCCAGGTTTCAGGCCGTTCATTTTCCACGCAAGGCGGTCTTCCATATTTGCTTTTAACCTGTTCTTCAGTGTGATGTTGCTTTGACCGCCCGTGCGCATTTTTGTGATAACACGAGGTAGGTAGCTCACTTCGATTTTGTGTTTGTGAATGAAGCGCAACATCAGCTCGTAGTCGGCTGCTGATTTCAATTTGATATTGTACAATCCAAACTCATCATAACATTTTTTCTTCACAAAGAAAGTAGGATGTGGTGGCATCCAACCGCGCTTGAATTTTCCAGGTTTGTATTCCCCTGCCTTCCATGTACGGATAATCTTGTCAGACTTTTCCCGATCCACATATACAAGATCGGCATACAAACCATCGCAGCCGGTTTCTGAAAATTTCTTCACCACATCACTCACCACGTTTTCATCCGCATAAAAATCATCACTGTTCAGGATGCCTACAATGTCGCCTGTGGCAAGTTGCACGCCCTTGTTCATCGCGTCATAGATACCCCTGTCCTTTTCTGAAATCACTTTGGAAATTTCATCGAGGTGTTGATTCACAGCGTTCATTGTGTCATCCTTCGAAGCACCGTCCACTATTATGTACTCTATATCACGATAACTCTGCGATAAAACGGATTGAATAGTGTCTTCAATGGTATCAGCACTATTAAATGAAATGGTGATGATGGAAACTTTCATGTTCAAACTCTCTCCTCTCTTAGTTTGAAGTGATGATGATTCGTTCTTTCACTTTGCTGGCTGGATTGCCCTGGTAAATTCCCCTTGCCTCAAGTTCCTTTGTTGCAACAGAACCAACACTCAACAAAGAATGTTCACGGCAAATGACACCAGGACACACCACTGATTTTGCACCTATCCAAACTCCATTTTCAAGGGTGATGTTTCCAATCATTAAATCAAAAGTCACTTTGGAATAATCATGATTGCCACACAATAACATTGCTCCCTGAGAGAGGCAACAATGATCACCAATCACAACCTCACCAAGATTGTCAATCCAAACGCCTTCTCCTATCCACGAATGATTTCCGATTTTCAGTTTCCACGGATATTTAATGCTTACATGAGGCTTGATAATGACTCCATTTCCCACATGTGCACCGAACACCCGCAGCAGAAATTTCTTCCATCCCATCCATAAAAATCCAGACCTGAAAAAAACAAGATTGCAGAAATACCAGAGCACACGTTTCACATGGTTGCCGGGGTGGTACCACGAGTTGTTGAATGAAGACAGGTCAACGGAGGCCATTGGGGGCAAAGAAAGGGAATGCAATTGGCAATAGGCAAAATGCAAAAGACAAAGGCAAAGGGTAAACGGTGAGCCTTCCTAAAATAAACACCTTCAACTAAAAAGTGCACGGCTGGCTTCAATACTCTTCTCGTCATTTGTTATTTCTTTTCCCAGCGTTGCAGCACCTGAACAAAACTGATGATACTTTTCATTGCCCATATCCAAACACTTTTTCAGTTGCGAAGCAAAAGGTTCCCTATCCAATGGCAAATCCCAACCGGCTTGTTTCTCTTCCAGCTTTCGCCATGGAGTGCGGTCGCTTATCAATACAGGAACTCCGTAAGCCAATGCATCAACAATTGCGTGACCAAAATTTTCGCCCCATGTAGCGGAATAGAAAAAGTGATGGGAGCTCAGTGCCGAAGGAATTTCAGTGGGATGAATTTCACCATGAAAAGAAATCGCACAACCCTCAATGCCGGCAGCTATTACCCTGCATTCTTCGAGGTAGGAGGCGTTTTGTTCTGTCCCAAAATAATTTACTGTTATCGCGCCCTGGAGTTGAGCTGATTTGAGGAACACCAAGGACTCCTTTATCCCCTTTTCCGGGCTGATGCGTGCAACGGAAATCAATCGCATTTCACCTGATATTTTCTTCGGCCCTAAAATTTTCAGTAGTGGTGATAAAGCAAGATTGGGTGCAAGAATTATTCGCACATCTTTCCCGAAATGCGCACGAATTTCATCTTGCTCTGTTTCACCTGTTGCATGCCACACTATACTGTTGTACCAGCCCAGCGTTTTTGCCAATGCAAGAAATATTTTTTTCTTACCCGCTTTAACACCGAGTGCTCCGGAATGCAACATGCCGCGTGGTGCAAGAATAATTTTGTCATATAGCTTTCTTCTCCTCAACAACCTTAACGGAAGCAGTGTGAAACGTTTCGAGAAAAGTGAGTTGAGGTAGTACCAATCGAAGAGCTGTGAGCCGATGATTTCATCCACTGCTCTTCGCGTGATTTTTTTTTCTTCGAGGTACATCACCTGCACATTTGGCAAGTGAACATTCCATTTTCCGGTTTCAATATCCGGATAGGGATGGGTCGAATGATGATCGGTGTTGCGGGTTACAATGAAAAAGTCAAATTCAGGCAATGCAGCAACAAGGTTGGCTACTGAACGGATGGGGCCGCCAGCTTTAAAACCCGGCAGGAACCAATCGGCAAATACCAGGATTTTTTTTCGCTCAACAGACATCGTGTTGTTTTATCCAGTTTCCCAAAACTACCAGTGGCCATATTCGCGACCAGGTGATGCGTGGATCACCGGCAAGAAATTTTTTCCACAGGTTTTGCACCTCGTGTTGATTGAGGATCGGGATAGCCTCGAGTGCCTTCAGGTTGCTTTCGCACAAATACCTGAGTTCATTTTTCATCCACGCACTCCACGGAAAAGTGAAGCCCATTTTCTTGCGATCAATTATTTCGCGCGGCAGGAGATCGCCCAAACTTTCGGTAAGCAGTTGTTTTGGGGTGTATGGAAATTTTACATCATCACTTACACCCAGAACAAACTCCACTAAACGATGATCGAGAAACGGAACGCGCACTTCAAGGGAATGAGCCATGCTCATTTGGTCCGTGTCACGAAGCAAAACATTTTGCATATACGTTGAAATTTCAGCCACAGAAACTTTTGAAAGAAGCGGAAGCCATGAAGCGGAAATCTGCCGGATGGTCTTTTTCACAGGATTGTCCTGAATGAAATTTCCATTCAACAATTTCATTACCGCTTCATCCAAAAAAACCTGCCGTGTTAGCGGATACAGATGTGCAAAATCAATTTCAGGCTGACGCAAACTCTCTGCAATTTTCTCTGACGACACCGATGGCTTGAGCGCTGAAAGAAATTTTCCAGAGAGCGTTCGCGCAAACTTCGGGGCGAGCTTCAGCCATCGTTTGTGCTCAAGCTCCTTCATGCGCCTGAACACATCATATCCCGCAAAGAGTTCATCACCACCCAAACCGCTCAACGCCATTTTCACTCCAGAAGCACGGGTCACTTTGCTTACCACATACGTATTCGGACCATCGCCTGACGGATGATCCATTGCAGCAAGTGCTTCTGGAACAAGCTCCAGAAAATTATTTGCGCTGAGTTTTATCTCGGTGTGATCAGTGTGGAATTTTTTCGCTATCACATTCGAAAAACTACTTTCATCAAATTCTTCTTCGCGAAAAGTGACAGAAAATGTTTTTACCGGATGAGCCGAAATCCTGCTCATCAATCCTACCACTATGCTTGAATCAATTCCCCCAGAAAGAAATGCCCCGAAAGGCACATCGGCACGCATCCGGATTTCCACGCTGCTGTGCAACAGATCAACTATGTGCTTCTGAATTTTATCCTTTGGAAGTGATGCCACATCACGGCTTGCTTTTTCCTCAGCTTTCCAATAGCACTTTGTATCGATGTCATTCTTCGCGCATCGCATGAAATGACCCGGCATCACCATTTTTACATCGCATACTATTGTATCGGGTGCGTGAACGGTTTGATATCGCAAGTAATCAGCAAGCGATTCCGGTGATATTTTTTTCTTCACCAAGCCGGAAGCAAGTATGGGACGAAGCTCCGATGAGAATATCAATCCCTGATCAGTAACTGAATAGTAAATTGGTTTAATGCCAAGCCGGTCGCGAACAACAAAAAGTGTTTTTATGTTTTCATCCCACAATGCAAAAGCGAACATGCCAAGGAAATGATCAACACATGCGATGCCCCATTTGCGATAGGCCGCAATCATCACCTCCGTATCACTATGCGTTACGAATTCAAATTCATTTTCAAGTTTCAGTTTCAGTTCAACGTAATTGTAAATCTCGCCATTAAAAACCATTGCGAGGTCTTTCTCTTTCGAGAAAAAGGGTTGGTTGCCGGCAGGCGAAGTGTCAATTATGCTCAACCTGCGATGACCCAGCACCACCATTTCGTTGGACCACAATCCGGCAGCGTCAGGACCGCGATGAGCTAATGCATCATTCATTTTCGCGACCACCGCTTCTGCGCCAGAGCGATCACGAAAATTCCATATTCCGCTAATGCCGCACATTCACTTATGAGTCCAGTTGGTGATGATACGTTTCAATCCTTCATCAAGCGACACGAGATCGCGTCCAAGGAGTTCACGCATCTTTGTGTTGTCTGGTTTCCTGCGTGTCATGTCTCCCTCTTCCAGTGCAGGTGCATGAACAATCTTTGAGGCGGATCCTGTAATGCCAATCACCATTTGCGCCAGTTCCAGTATGGGAACTTCAACCTCCGAACCAATGTTAACTACATCATTTACAAAAAGACTTTTTCGGAATGCATTCACACATGCGTCCACATTGTCATCAATAAAACAAAATGTGCGAGTCTGTTTTCCCTCACCATAAACTGTGAGGATGCGGCCTTCGAGTGCAGCACGAATGAATCGTGAAATCACGAAGTCTTCGCTTTGCAGTGGACCATACGTATTGAAAAAGCGGAAGACTGAAAAATCAAGACCGTACTCTTTTTGATAAGATCGTAAAAAGGCCTCTGCAAGATTTTTTACAATCGCATACGGCAGGCGAGAGTTGAGCGGAGTGGTGTCTTCGTTTTGCGGAAATTCCACCGGCTCACCGTACACCTCCGATGAAGATGAAAAGAGTACGCGCCTTACCCCGGTGTTTTTCGAAAGGTTAAGGATGTTCTTTATCCCCTCCACATCATTCAAAACTTTTACCGGGTGTTCTAGTGTTCGCTTCACTCCCACTAGGGCTGCGTAATGAAACACAAAGTCGAACTTCCAGGCGAAGAACACAGAAGAGATGTCCTTAAAATCATTCGCGTCACACTTAATAAATGTGATGTTGTTGTGTCGCGAAACAGGAACCTTTTTCAGTTCACCCGTTTCAAGATTATCTACAATGACAATATGATCTTTGGGTTCCTCAGCAAGTTTGGCGGCAAGCGCGCTGGCTATAAAGCCGGCACCACCGGTGATGAGAATTTTTGACATGGGCGAAAAGTAAGAGTGGAGTTCCGATAGCCTCTGTAACGACCGCAAGCAGTGATTCGGAAGACTCATATTCTGATGTGCACGTCTCCCAACTTCGCCTACCTTTTTGAAAAAACCGAACAAAATCTCGTCAACTCTGCACTGCCCAATGCCAATAGTCCGCCACCCGTCTCCGAAAGAGTCGGTCAAGTATAATGTCCAGCAACCCGTAAAGAAGTAAGCTATATAAACCAATGTAAGGGGCGCTCCACCGGAAGCTATCAAATTGTTGTCTTCATCAGTAAGTGTTCAAACAATCTCTGATGTTGCAAAAATTGTGAGTAACACACTTTTCATGATCAGATGGATTTTATGCTTAATGAAAAACTGATTGCCACATAGAAGAAAGTGTTTCAGTGTGTATTCCTTGGAAATAATACATGTGTATGGCTTGAATTCATAGTAAGGCCACATCCAGGTATAATTTCAAAATCCAGTTGAGTTTTGTGGTTCAATTATCTTCGTCCGCCCAAAATAAAACGATGTCAGACAAAACAGTTTACCTCACCCGCAGGGAGCGTTTCAATGCAGCACACAAGCTGTGGAATCCCGCGTGGGATGAGGCTACCAATCTCAAAACATTCGGTAAATGTTCTAACCCCAACTGGCACGGGCATAACTACGACCTGTACGTTACCGTGAAGGGGACACCCCATCCCGAGACAGGTTTTGCCATGGATCTTAAAGACCTGGGCGACCTCATTGAGGAGAAAGTGACTGGAAAGCTCGACCACCGGAACATTAATCTCGATGTGGATTTTATGCAGGGGCAAATGGCTTCAGCCGAAAACATTTGTATTGGTATCTGGGATCAACTTGAAAAAGATATTCTTGCAAAAGGCTGTAAACTTCATAGCATAAAACTCTATGAAACCGAAAACAACATCGTAGAATATTTCGGTGGGAATTAACATTGGTTCACTATGGAATTAAAACTCATACGCACTCCCGAGGAGGAAAATGCATTGGTAAAAATCTCTGATGCCGTTACACATATTATAGATGGCATAGGTGAAGATGGCTCGCGTGATGGCTTGGCCAGGACACCTGAACGGGTAGCCAAAGCATGGCAATACCTGACACAAGGCTATGGGCAGGATGCAGCAGAAATTCTTCGCTCTGCTATGTTCAAGGAGGACTATACGGACATGGTAATAGTGAAAGGCATAGAAATTTACAGCCTGTGCGAACATCACATGCTCCCGTTTTTTGGCAAGGCGCATGTCGCATACATACCCAATGGACATATTGTCGGGCTGAGCAAGATCCCACGCATAGTGGATGTGTTTGCCCGCAGGTTGCAAGTGCAGGAACGCCTTACCGAGCAGGTGAGGGATTGCATACAGGACACTTTGCAACCTTTGGGAGTCGCAGTGGTGATTGAGGCACAACACTTGTGCATGCAGATGCGCGGAGTGAGCAAACAAAACTCGGTTACCACGACCTCTGCATTCACAGGCGAATTTTTAAACAACGACAAGACACGCAAAGAATTCATTTCTTTGTTATCTTCAAAACTCATGTAACAATCAAAATTCAAAAAAAACAATGGATCAATTCCTGAACAAATCACAAGACACGATTCTTGACTACACAAGCGAAACCTCATCGCTTAGAAAATTCTTCGCTAATGTTTACACCTATATGGGCATCGGCCTTGCTATTTCAGGCGTGGTGGCTTATGTGTTTGGTCACACAGAGCCTTTGCTGCGATTGCTGGCAACTGAAACCGGTCTAACACCGCTTGGATACATCGTAATGTTTTCCCCTTTGGTGTTCACACTCTTCTTCGCAAGAGCTATTCAGCGATTATCCACTCCCCTCCTTGCAGTCGTATTCATTGCATTTGCTGTGGTGATGGGTATGAGTATGTCATTCATCTTTCTGGCATATACTTCAACTTCCATCGTACAAGTATTTGCAATCACTGCCGTCACATTCGGGGTATTTGCGTTGCTGGGATACACAACAAAAACAGATTTGACCAAGCTGGGAATGATCCTCGGAATTGGGTTTATTGTGCTCATCGTGGTTCAATTGCTCAGCTATTTCTTTTTCCCAAGCGGGCAGGCCAATTACATCCTTGCTTGTGTTGGTGTTTTTCTCACTGTCGGTCTTATTGCTTACCACATACAACAACTGAAACGTATAGGCAGTGGAGTGGAACACGGCAGCATGGAAGCCACAAAACTTGCACTCATTGGTGCCTTCACTTTGTACATCAGTTTCATCAACCTGTTTATGTTCCTTCTCCGCATTTTCGGAAAGAGGGAGTGATGAATTTGAATAATATCTTTTTCAGAAACGGGGTCCTTTCAAGGCCCCGTTTTTGTTGCGTGAAATTTTTTCCAGCAACGATCGTTCACCAACGCTGAAAACAAAATTTTAAATCATGCCTTCAAAAATTGTTCTTGCAGCACTTCTGCTTCTTACTGCAACAGCATTCTCACAATCCGTCAAAGTCATTCATGTGTTTGTGGCCTTGTGCGATAACGTAAACCAAGGCATTGTTCCCGTTCCTGAGAAAATCGGCAACGGTCAAAACCCGGATGCCAATCTTTATTGGGGATGTGGCTATGGAGTGCGAACTTTTTTCAAGAAAGATGCCGACTGGACGATGCTCGAACAATTGAAGAATCCGCAAGCCAACATTCTTGAACGATGCACTTTCAAACACAAGACAAAAAACATTTACCTTGTTGCCGAAGCATATGATGGCGCCAAAATCAAGGAGTGTATCCATGATTTTTTTCTTGCCTCAGGCGGAACACTGAAACGCGACATCGCAGTTAACGGGACAACTATTTCAGCTGGAGGAAACTCATCTCTCGTGGCCTACTGCGGACACTGTGGTTTGATGGAATTTGATTTGAGCCTTGTAGATTATTCAAAGGCAACTGTTGCTAAAGACGCAATAGTGCTGGCCTGTTACAGCAAGAATTATTTCTCTCCTTACTTGCAAAAAACAGGAGCCAATCCTCTTGTGTGGACCACACACCTCATGGCACCTGAAGCCTACACACTGGAAGCTGCCATCGCGAACTGGGTGGAAGGAAAAACCACGGAAGAAATACGCAGCGCGGCAGTTGAGGCGTATTCCACTTACCAGAAATGTTCCCTCAAGGCTGCAAGAAATTTGTTGGTATTTGGCTATTGAACAATCACGCAACGCATCATTCACCATTCCCGGCTCACGTATTTTGGCCAAAGAAAACGTTAAGGTGTTTTCAGGAGTCTCAGAGGCCTTCGCTTATTCGCCCGCTGAATGAAACGCAGAGTCATCATCTATATCGTATTGCTTGGAGTGATTTCCCTCACTGCTATTGTTGCGGGCCAGGTGTATTGGGTAAAGACTGCCTACAACATCGAAGCAGAGAGGTTTCATGAACAAGTCACGTTTGCTTTGGATACGGTGGTGGTGCAAATTCTCGACATGAATAAGGACAGCGCTGGAACGGAAGGTGTAGTGGAAAAAGCCAGCAACTATTTCGTAGCGAACATCAACGAAACTCCACATCCGTATTTGCTGGAAACATTGCTAAACAATGCACTCAAGAAACGCGGCATTGAAGAAGTTTATGAATACGGCATCTACGATTGTTTCAACGATTCTGTGGTTTACTCCGGCCGTGTAAACATGAGTAATGAGGGTGAAAGGGAACGGCCCGAAGCGATTGCACCCACCGATGAGTTTTCGCAGGACAGCCATTACTTCAGTGTGTTTTTTCCGGAACGCACCACCATTATCCTTAAAAAGATGGACTTCTGGATGTACACCACCGCCATCATTTTTCTCATATTCATTTTCTTCAGCTATTCCATTTTCATCATCCTGAAACAAAAAAGACTTTCGGAGGTGAAAACGGATTTCATCAACAACATGACTCATGAGTTGAAAACTCCTATTTCTACCATCGGACTTTCAACGGAAGTGTTATTGAGCAACGGCATTGCTTTGCAACCAGAACGCTTGAAGCAATACGCAACCATCATAAAAAAAGAAAATGAAAGGCTGCGGGGACAGGTGGACAAGGTTTTGCAGATTGCGACACTCACACCCGAAAAAGTAAACGTAAAGAAGGAACTGATTGACGTTCATGAAATTATCCAGCGCGATATTGATTCCATGAAATTGAGGGTGGAAGAGGAAGGTGGAACCATTTCATCATTGCTTATTGCAAGCCAACATCACATAGAAGGCGATGTGGTTCACATCACCAACGTGATTCACAACCTGATTGACAATGCTATCAAATACACTGAAAAAGAACCGGAGATACATATCTCCACTGAAAACAAAGGAAACTATTTGCTGGTGAAAATTCGCGACAATGGTATCGGCATTGATAAAAATCATGCGAAAATGATTTACGATAAATTCTACAGAGTTCCCACTGGCAATCTTCACAATGTAAAAGGTTTCGGGCTGGGATTGTTCTATGTGAAAACAATTTTGCGAGCGCACAAGGCTACTATTGCAGTTGAGAGCGAACGCGGAAAAGGCAGCACCTTCACCCTCAAATTTAAAACCACATGACTACAGTAACAAACGACAAACAACCGCGCATTCTTTTAGTGGAAGATGATATGAACCTCGGCTTCGTGGTGCAGGACACTTTGAAGATGGAAGGTTTCAAAGTTCACCTCTGCAAAGACGGCAAGGAGGGACTCAACCAATTCAACAAAGAGCAATACGATTTGTGTCTGCTGGATGTAATGATGCCAAAAAAAGATGGTTTCTCAATGGCCGAGGACATAAGAAAAACCAACCAGGAAGTACCCATTGTTTTTCTCACTGCAAAGGGAATGTCGGAAGACAAGATTGCAGGATTTCGTGCAGGCGGTGACGACTACATTACCAAGCCGTTCAGTACAGAAGAATTGGTTCTTCGACTTCGCGCCATTCTTAAACGCAACCCGAAATTCAAGGATGATCCAAAGGAAAAACACAAACTCACTATTGGCAAATACCAGTTCGATTCAGGAAACTATGAATTGAGAATTGGTGAGGCCCGTACAAAGCTGACAAAGAAAGAAGCCGACCTGCTCAAACTCATGGCCGAACATCAGGGACAAGTGCTGGAACGCGAACTCATCGCCAACATGATTTGGGGAGATGACAGTTATTTCGTAGGGCGAAGCATGGATGTATTCATCACAAAACTGCGTAAGTACTTAAGTGGCGATCCGGGAATTGCAATTGTGAATGTTCATGGAGTTGGATTTCGACTAGAAGTGAATTAGTCGGCAGCAAGGAGTCAGCAGTCAGCATAAGGAGACACTACGCAACGTGCGAAATTGAACTTAAATTACCAAGCATATTAATAATCACGAATTCAACAAATCGTTCATCAACCCAATCAACAAATCCCCATCCTGATAGCTACCAGGACGCCAAATCTCAAATTCAACAAATGAAAAGACACGCAACAGCCCACTGGAATGGAACCGGAAAAGAAGGAAACGGCACACTCACTTCGCAAACTGGAGTACTTACTTCAACACCTTACAACTACATCTCGCGCTTTGGCGATGGTGCACAAACCAATCCTGAAGAATTGGTGGCAGCTGCCCATGCAGGATGTTTCTCTATGAAACTTGCTTTTGTGCTTGAAGCCGCAGGAGCAATTCCGCAGAATATTGAAACCAAATGCACCATTGCACTGGATAATGGAACCGTTACATCATCACACCTTGATGTGAAAGTAAAAACAGACATCTCTAAAGAAAAATTCGATGAGTGCATTGCCGATGCAAAAGCAAACTGTCCTATCAGCAAATTACTCAACACACACATTACAACGAGTGCTGAAATAGTTGCCACGCAAGGTGTGGAGTAGGCAGGCGGCAGTGATTAGCGCAAGGTTAGTAAAGCAAATTCAAAAACAAAAAATCAACTATGAAAAAAATTGGAATTATTGGAAGCGGGCAAGTAGCGCAAGTGCTTGCCACAGGATTTTTGAATCACGGATATCCAGTAATGGTTGGCTCGCGTGATGCATCAAAACTGAATGAATGGAAGACAACTGCGGGTGCAAATGCTCATACAGGCAGCATGGAAGATGCTGCGCGGTTTGGCGAAATACTGGTACTCACCGTGAAAGGTGATGCCGCACTGGATGCAATAAAACTTGCGGGAGAAAAAAATTTGGCAGGCAAAACGGTTATTGACACCACTAATCCCATTGACCACTCCAAGCCTCCTGTAAACGGAGTGCTGGCCCTTTTCACTGGGCCGAATGATTCATTGATGGAGCGACTACAATCCGCAGTGCCTCAGGCAAATTTTGTCAAAGCATTCAGTTGTGTGGGCAATGCATTTATGGTGAATCCGAATTTCCCTCAGGGCAAACCCACCATGTTTATCTGCGGAGATAGCGATGATGCAAAAGCCGATGTTAAAACAATTCTTGACCAGTTCGGATGGAACACCGAAGATTTCGGCAAAGTGGAAAGCGCCCGTGCGATAGAACCACTTGTAAGCCTGTGGTGCGCTCCAGGATTTTTGCGCAATCAGTGGACGCACGCTTTTGCATTGTTCAAGATGTAACCGCAAGTGCAGTACAGGATTATGGTTGACCATAAATACTGCAATTGATTTATCATCGCTGACTAATTGTATTTCATCCCTAACCATGTCCAACAAAAACCAACTCCACATCCTCATCGGTTGTGCAGATGCCCGCGACCTCAACCAGCTCCAGGTGGATACTGTGAATTCGAAAATTAGTGAATACCTCGAGCGCGGCATAAGAGTGCAGGTGCAGGTTATACGTGCTGCGGGTTCGTTTGTGAGCAAGGATGTTTATCAGGATTTGAAACACATTATACTCAATTACCAGAAAGAAATTCCTGCCGACATTTCCGAAGAAGGATACTTCGTACACATCCAGAGTCATGGCGACCTTACTGAAGATTCGAACACAGATTACGTTTCGCACATTTATGAGATGCGTGTTAAGGATGGCTCACCGCTCAACTGCGGGATGCTGCATGCAAGCGGCCTTGGAATCGAAATCGAGCAACTTATTCTTGCCCGTCAACTTACCTACAAATACAATGGAGTGGAAAAAATGGTGAGTGGCGATGCAGACATTCGTACACTGCTTCGCGATGTGTATGCACACGATGGATTTCTTGCAGGTGATTGGGTGAAAAGTATTGACCTGCTGCGCACACACCCGCGCCTTCAGAAAACAAATCTCGAACACTTGATCGAACATGATCCCGACCTCAAGCGACTCAACCTTAAAGTAACTGCCGGTATCCTCGACTATTCCATTCACGGATTGATACGCCTGGATGGAGGTGAACCACAAGTGCCTTTCTGGGACGAAGTGCAACAAGAAATCAGGCGCAAGTCTGCCGATAATCTAGATGTGCTTAAACGCCAGGGAGAAAAACAAAAACCAGATGCCGGATTGATTTGCATGGCTGACCCTCGTGCCACTTCGCGCCTCACTGCAGCCAAATACTTTTACCGTTTCAAAGGCATGAATGAACCTAAAGGTTATCTCGCCAATTCTGTTTTTAATCTTACCGGAAGCACTTTCGATATTCCTTCTATTCCGTTTGGGCCTTATGCTATCACTGGATTTTACTACTCAGTAAAACACCTTCACCTGCGCGACTACCTGGTGATGGGTTACGACCAGGCACAAACTGACCGTATTCTAATGAAAATAAAATGCGATCCCATTATGAACCTAATTGCAAATACCTTCGATGTAAATCTCATTGCCCTCAACCAACAAGATATTGCCTGACATGAACAGAAAAATATGCGTTGCGGACCGGACCAAAAAACCAAATTCCTCTAACCCCGAAGTCAATTATTTTAGGAATACCATTAGGGAGCAATCATAACAGGGCTGTAACAACCAGTCTCTGATAAGGCTCCTACTTTTGTGCTCCTTTAAAAAATCTGTAATGCAAAAAATATTTTTTTCAATTATCTTAATTGCTGTCTCTGTCACTGGAATGGCACAGCATCATGAAGTTCGGTACTGCGGCCAAACGGAGCAAACCGAGAAATTCTTTGCTAAACATCCTCAGGCAAAGGCCGATGCTGCCGATGCAATGCGATACCTGGAAGAACTAACGCTGCAAGAGGAACAGATGAGAGGCGGGGGCGACCAGGTATTTATTGTTCCAGTTGTCTTCCACGTAATTCATAACAACGGTTCGGAAAACATAAGCGATGAGCAGATACTGGACGCGGTGGAAATACTCAACCGCGATTTTCGCAAGTTGAATGAAGACATTGAAGATGTGGTAGCTCCTTTTATAGACATCGCTGCTGATGTGGAGATTGAATTTCGCCTGGCAGGCCTTGATCCTGATGGCAACTGCACATCCGGGATCACACGACTTATTTCAGACCTCACTTATGATGGCAGCGATGACGTGAAAAACCTCATACAATGGCCGCGAAACCGCTACATGAACGTGTGGATATGTGCCGAAGCAGCAGGCGCTGCCGGATGGACCTATATGCCCGCTGCGGTAAACGGGGTATTCGGTGCAGGAGAAGATGGCATCGTGATAAAAAGTGATTATGTCGGTTCAATCGGAACCAGTTCCGTAGGAAAATCAAGAGTGCTCACGCATGAAGTGGGGCATTGGCTCAACCTCTTTCATTGCTGGGGACAGAACAATAATCCCGGTGCTGCCGGCAATTGCAATTCGGACGATAATGTGGCCGACACCCCTGATGATATTGGATGGAGTTCCTGTAATCTTGATGGAGCATCCTGCGGAAATGAGATTGACAATGTGCAGAACTACATGGAGTATTCCTATTGCACAAAAATGTTTACTGAAGGTCAGCGCACACGCATGCGCACCGCCATTCAATCCAATATCGCTCAGCGCAACCAACTATGGACACAATCCAACCTTATCAATTCAGGAACGTTGGAACCCGTTTTGTGTGCGGCAGTTTTTACATCGGATCGAAACACAGTGTGTGCCGGTGAAACTATTCAATTCAATGACAACTCCTTTCACGGGGTTACTGAATGGAACTGGAATTTCGGGGATGGAAATACTCTAAGTGGTTCTGATCCCGATGTGCACCAGAATCCGTCACACACTTTCGATACTCCAGGGGTTTATACCATTATGCTTACCGTAGGCAATGGTGAGGACGAGGTTTCAGTTACCGTGAATGAATACATCACAGTGATAGTTCCGGGAATGAATGAAGCACCTTTCATAGAAGGGTTTGAATCTGTTTGGCCTGCCGAAAACTGGTCGCTGTTCAACCAGAACAACGATGCCACATGGCAACAATCGCCCAGCGCATCATACAGCGGAACCAATTCGCTTAAACTGAACAATTCTGCCAACACTATTGCAGACAATATTGATGAGATGATTTCCACCACGTATGACATGAGCGCTATGCAGGAAGTGTATCTCAGTTACAAATGGGCGTATGCCAACAAACAGAACGAAACCGATGACCGTTTGCGCATAAGCGTTACGGGAGACTGTGGCGATTACTGGTATTTGAAAAAAGTGCACAAGGGATTGACCGATTTGCCTACCGTAAATCCTACCAACTTCTCCTTCGCTCCCACCGGCCAATCACAATGGACAGGCAATGAACTTGCACTTTCCGATCCCGACTGGCTTACGGAAATGTTCCGTATCAAATTCGAGTTCATAGGAAAGGGCGGCAACAACATCTGGCTGGATGACATCAACATTTCGGGATTGGACACCAATGGAACAACCTGGACAAACATTCAACCTGTTGCACAACAGTCCATGTTGAGGATTTTCCCCAACCCGACTTCCACATCAACAACCCTTGAATTTTCATTGCAGAAATCTTCCGATGTGAAAATTGAACTCTACAACAGCATCGGTGCCTTGGTAGAAGTTATCGCTGAGAAACAACTCGCATCAGGCACTCACAACTTCAGCATTGCGCAACAGCCGCGCGGATTGTACACTGTGAGGTTGGAAGTGGGTGGCGTGAGAAATGTGAGGAAGATTGTTTTTGAGTAAGCAGATTTTCCGATGAGATACATTGTCATTTTCGTTTTGTTTCTATCAGCAGCGTCATCGTTTGCACAGAATGACACGCTTTCTCCAGCCGACAACATCGTCTATCAAGTTAAAGACGAAGAAGCGATGGAGTTTAGCGAAGAACTGGCTCAATTTCCAGGGGGGATGGATGCCTGGATCCAGTTTATTACTGATAATGTCGTTTATCCCGAAGAAGCACAAGAAGATCAGGTTGAGGGTGTCGTTTATTTGAAATTCATTGTGGATAAACAGGGAATAATCTCTGACATTACTGTGGTGAGGCAACCGCAAGACGGCCAAACTTTGGCACTGGAAGCTGTGCGTCTTCTTAAGCTTTCCCCACCATGGACTCCTGCAATGATAAACGGACTTGTGGTGAAAAGTTACATGACCCTTCTAGTAAAATTTGTCCTTTCAAAATGAGCTAAGAAAAAAGACTAAGCAATTCACCATGCAAAAAAAACCAGGGCTGCCTCAAATTGAAGCAGCCCTGTTTCATTTTATGAATCAGAAGTGAATCGGGGAGTTTATTCCTGTTTGTAGCCCACCATCACAGCCACACATCCATCAGGAACTATGGCAGTTTCGTGAGTGAGTTCCGGCACTTGAATGCGCACAATCAATTGTTGCGTAGTGGCCATACGGAAATCAAAAATGTTAGTATCCCTGGTGTTGCCTCTGTGAATCAACTCCTGGTTGGTATCCGTTATCTCGTAGTCCACATCACCAATGCGTGGCTGGGCGCACACCACTATACGGTAGTCCTTGCCAGCGTAAAAGGTGAGAAGTAACTCTGCTTCATCGCCAGGAACGAGCACTGCTGAATTGTAGTTATCATTCTGCACATATCCTTGAAGTACAGGCAGGCAATTGCTCTTGGTGAATGAGCGGCATTGAGCAAAAGTGGCCAGCGGCAGCGCTGTTGCTATCAGAAGTAGGTATTTGAATATTTTCATAGTGTGAGTGTATTAGGCTAGGGTTCAACTGATGTATTTCGTGCGGATTTCTTTGATCTTGTCGCTTATTTTTTTCAGCGTTACGTCCGACATGGTTATAGAGTTTCCACCACCTATCACCACCGTTCCCGAGGCATCCTTTTCCTGGCTCGATTTGCCTGTGGTGGTTTGAGCTTCATCGAACAATGCCCTTATCTGGTTTAGATCATTAAGCACTTCAGCAAGATCAGGACGTGGCGAGTAGCTGCCCAGCAACTTGATCAATTCGACTAAGGAAAGTTTTTGTTCAGCAACCCGTTGTTTCAGCTCGGCATTTCCTGAGGATATAGCATAATAAGTGGCAAGATGAAGTCCTTCGACCCAACCACCTGCTATCACTAAACCGGAAATTTCTTCACGGTTGCTTTCTTTGAGGTAATCGTTAAGATCAGCATACGTCTCGGACACAATGTTGAGCAGCGAGTCGCGGTTCTCTTCATTATTTCTAAGTCGCTCAGGAATGTCGTTCTGGAGCACATCTTCGACACCAAGTTTGTTGGCCAGTTCTTGCGATGCCGCGAAGTAGTTCATGGCCTCCTGCTTTTGGTCGAACATGGAAGCATAGCTGAGCGCACTTCCATAAATGCCAAGGTTGAGCGCAAGTTTCGATTCCCCGGTGTAAGATTTAGCCCTGTCCACGGAGTTCAGTATGCTCTTGTCGAACTGGGCGCCCGATTGTTTGATGAGCGACACCATTTCCATGGGGGGTGGAATGGAATAAATTATTTTTCGAACTGAACCGGTTTTGCTCATGGTGGAGTCGCCCTGTCCTGTAAGTTCTCCCGATCCGGAGTTATCCGACTGGCAAGAGGCCAACAGGATTGAAATTGAGAAAGCCACTAGCAGCGGCCTTGTCGATGTATTGATTTGCATAGCTTTTTTAATGATTAGGGGTGGATAAATCTGATGTAACAAAAACTTAAATCAAGGTGTAATGTTCAAACACCTCGCGCTATTACGGAGGTGTATGGAAATAAGTTTTAAAAAAAGGGATGTTTATTTTTCAGGATCAACTTGATGCTTTTTAGAAGACCCTGTTTTCAGTTTGAGCACGGTGGTGAAATGGTGGTAATAAACGCGCGAAATGAGCGCAGATTTTGGATGTCACGCAATCGACTGGCATCACTCAAATGAGGCACATATGAACGAACCAAAAAGAAGAAAAAAGAAATACCCATCTCAACGAGACAGAGATTTCATCTTTAGATCTCCAGACTTCAAATAGTGATCATCCATCGAAGCCCCGCTCAAGGCCATTGCTCAGAAATTTCCTTCTCCACCCTGTCCCAAATCTGTTCAATGGAGTTTAAGCCTTGGGGCATCATCAGGCGAAGGAATGCATTTTTGTGCAAAGACGCCCAACCGCCCTGTTGGTGTGCCACTGTTTGGTTAGCAAGTCTGCGAAACACTTTGCGCTTTAGTTCCATGCTCAACCCTGTGGTTATGCTGAAGCAGGAGTCTGTCCGGAGTTTGCACACCTGGCGCTTGTCCATGGCGGTTAACAGTTGCACGGTGCTATGGATGGATAGCTCGTCAATTGAATTTTCTTTATGCTTCACGTTGAAACCGATATCACCCCACCAGGAATAGTCCTTGACAATCAGCGGAAGCTGCGGATCAAAATCAGGGGCCACAGAAAACTCTGAATGCCTCACGGATAGTGTGGCAATTTGTATACTCATGTTTTCCAGTTTTTTTGCACGGACGATGTAATGAGTTCATGGTTCTGGCCATATCCCACGGGTGGAGGCATAAAGTCCATAGCCCGTGTGCCTTGCATTGCACCAGCATAGGCACCAAGCAAATGGCATAGTGCCAGTTCAGTGCACAGCGACAAAACACCCTGCTTTGTTTCAACAGAATGCTGGCGGGTAACGTAAAACACACTGGTGGTATCAAACAAGATCAGGGGTGTTTTTTTGGTATCGGTCTTCAGGTGCAATAAATAGATATAGCGTACCATAATTTTCCTTTGCGTTTTATCGCGTGGAAGTATTTTCACGTTGATGGTATGATGCCAGTTCAACTCGTTGTGGATATATGGCTGCGTGTCTGCCATATGGCAGGCATGGTGGTGAATCATTATGCTCGGAACCGTTAATACTACATTCTCCATTGTGGCGATTGATTGTGTTGGTGCAAAATTATCATGAGATAGTGTTGTGCATTTTGAGTGATCTGAAAATCCCACCCGGGCATTCTTTGCAAATTGCCCGATCCTTCATCGCGTTTATCCATAACACGATTTCCTTCAAAGGAATGCATGAGCACCCTTCGGTCGGTTGCAGCCCGCCTTCTCTTTTTCCCCGTTAACGCCCGCCTATCAAGCTAAGCGAAGTCGAAGGGCTTCAAATCAGAGGAAGCGACAGTTGGATAGCTCAGTTGGTAGAGAGCTTGGGTGGTGTCCCTACCCATGTCACCCTGAGCGTTTCGGCTGCGCACAATACAAGTTCTGTCGAAATGCTCAATGCAAACAATGTCGAAGGGCATCCTATTCCTTCACTTTTGTTCAAGACGTATTCACCATTCAACCTCGCGCCAATTCCTTCAGCTTTTGAGTGTCATGTTTTATCAGCGCTTCCTTTTTTGCGCGTGTCCATTTCTTGATTTTCTTTTCGCGCGCTATCGCATCATTGATGTCAATGTGCAATTCATAAAACACCATTTTCAATGGCTTTCGGATGGAAGTGTAGTGGTTCGGGTCTATGCTGAACTGTTGTTCTTCCCCTCTCCTTTGAAGGTCGTTGGTAACACCCACATAGTAAGAATCATCAGCACAAAGAAGAATGTTTACGTAGTATTCTTTCATGGAGAGCGAAGGTAATTCTTAGGGTCTCTTGCAATGGATTGAAGCAGTTTTCCTTATGCACCCTTCGACTCCGACAGTACAGGCCTATTCGAAGTGTTAAGGGCGCCATTGATTATGGTAAAGAGAAAACCCTTCGACTTCGCTCAGGGTGACATGGACAAGTGTATTTAATAAAATGAAGTGG